>MDTA01228287.1_pt1 | contig 229958 bp, 227 predicted proteins | sample 811151 | NCBI WGS metagenome assembly MDTA01 (sample SAMN05326648, study PRJNA326480) | marine metagenome | isolation source: seawater | place: Indian Ocean: South | collected 2010 | reverse complement strand
GGGGTTGCGGCACCCTGTCCCGGGGCGTCGAAGGCCATGGATGGCCTTCGCCGAGCTGCCATGGATGGCGCTTTTGCGGTCCCGGGACAGGGTGTCGCAAGCCCCGTCGCCGGGCAACGAAGCACCCCCGGAACCAACCACGAAGCACCCCCGGCACAATCAACAGTGCACCCAATGAAGAGCATCCAGAACCAAGAGGAATAAGCCAGGCATAAAAAAGCCCGGCAAGTGCAGAGGGGGAGCACCGGCCGGGCAGGGCTTGGCTTTCTCAGGGGAAGAGAAAGAGGTATTTCCACCGGGGATGATGGAAATACCCGGTGTGGCTTGCGCCACACTCGGATAGACAGGGTCCGGGGGCCTTTGTTCCCCGCGGCGGGAAAAAAATTTCGCGCGGCCGCGCGGGCTAGTGCGCCTCGTCCCAGTTGCGGCCGCTGCCGGCCTCGACAACGAGCGGCACGGCGAGCTCGGCGGCGCCGGCCATGCGCTCGCAGAGAGCGGGGGAGATCGCGTCGACATCGTCCTCCGGGACCTCGAGGATCAGTTCGTCGTGCACCTGCATCACCAGGCGGACCTTCGGTGCTTCGGCGGCCAGCCAGTGGTCCACATCGAGCATCGCGCGCTTGATGATGTCGGCGGCGGTGCCCTGCATGGGGGCGTTGATGGCGGTGCGTTCGGCGGCCTGCTGGCGCTGCTTGTTGCGGGCGTTGATCTCCGGGAGATAGAGGCGGCGGCCGAAGAGCGTTTCCACGTAGCCGCGCTCGTGGGCCGTGGCGCGGGTGCGCTCCATGTAGTCGGCGACGCCCGGGTAGCGCTCGAAATAGCGGTCGATGTAGGCCTGCGCCTCGTTGCGGCCCAGGTGCAGCTGGCGGGCGAGGCCGAAGGCGGACATGCCGTAGATCAGGCCGAAATTGATCGCCTTGGCCTTGCGCCGCTGCTCTGTCGAGACCTTGTCCAGGTCTGTCGAGAAGACCTCGGCGGCGGTGGCGCGGTGCACGTCGAGGCCCTCGTTGAAGGCGGCGAGCAGGCCCTTGTCGGAGGAGAGGTGGGCCATGATGCGCAGCTCGATCTGCGAGTAGTCCGCGGCGAGCAGGCGGTAGCCCTCCGGGGCGATGAAGGCCTGGCGGATACGCCGGCCCTCCTCCGTGCGGATGGGGATGTTCTGCAGGTTCGGGTCCGAGGAGGACAGGCGGCCGGTGGCGGTCACCGCCTGGTGGTAGGACGTGTGCAGGCGCCCCGTCTCCGGGTTCACCAGCGTCGGTAGCTTGTCCGTGTAGGTGGACTTCAGCTTGGACAGGCCCCGGTACTCGAGGAGCACCTTCGGCAGCGGGTAGTCGAGGGCGAGTTCCTGCAGCACCTCTTCCGCCGTGGACGGCGCGCCCTTCGGCGTCTTGCGCAGCACCGGCAGGCCGAGGCGCTCGAACAGGATCTCCCCGAGCTGCTTGGTCGAGCCCAGGTTGAACGGCCCGCCGGCGAGTTCGTGGGCCTCGCCTTCCAGCTCGGCAAGGCGCTCGCCGAGCGCCTCGCTCTGCCGGGCAAGGCGCTCGCAGTCGAGGAGCGCGCCGTGGCGCTCCATGCGCGAGAGCACGGGGACCAGCGGCAGCTCGATATCCTCGAACACGGCGCGCAGGGACGGCTCCGCCTCGAGCTTCGGCCACAGCATGGCGTGCAGGCGCAGTGTCACGTCCGCGTCCTCGGCCGCGTAGGGAGCGGCCTGCTCCACCGGCACCTGGTCGAAGGTGAGCTGCTTCGCGCCCTTGCCGGCCACCTCCTCGAAGTGGATCGTGCGGTGGCCGAGGTACTTGAGGGCGAGGCTGTCCATGTCGTGGCGGGTCGCGGTGGAGTCGAGCACGTAGGACTCGAGCATCGTGTCGAAGCGCACGCCGGCGAGCGTGATGTCGTAGCGCGCCAGCACGCTGGCGTCGTACTTGAGGTTCTGGCCCACCTTGCCGAGCGCCGGGTCCTCGAGCAGCGGTTTCAGCTTCGCCAGCACCGCGTCGCGGTCGAGCTGCTCGGGGGCACCGGTGTAGACGTGGGCCAAGGGCACGTAGGCGGCCTCGCCGGGGGCGACCGCGAAAGAGACACCGACGATCTCCGCCACCATGTAGTTGAGGCTCGTGGTCTCGGTGTCGAAGGCGAAGAGCTCGGCGGCCTGCAGCCGTTCCAGCCAGGCGTCCAGCGCCGCCTCGGTGGTCACCGTGTCATAGCCGTCCCGGTCGATATCGCCGGCGGCGGTCTCCGGTGCCGGCGCCGCGCCCTCGCCGAGCAGCTCCTCGAGCCAGCCCTTGAACTCGAGCCGGGTGTACAGCTCGACCAGGGCGTCCCTGTCGGGCTCGCCGGGCTCGAGATCGCCCGGGGCGAAGGGCAGTTCGACGTCGGTCTTGATCGTCGCCAGCTGGTAGGACAGGCGCGCCTTGTCCTCCTGCTCCGCAAGTTTTTTGCCGAGGCTCTTCGCCCCGCGCAGGGGCAGCTCGGCGACCTTGTCGAGGTCCGCGTAGATGGCGTCGAGGCTGCCGATGCCCTGGAGCAGGCCGAGCGCGGTCTTCTCGCCGACGCCGGGAACCCCGGGGATGTTGTCCACCTTGTCGCCCATGAGCGCGAGAAAGTCGATGATCAGCGACGGCGGCAGGCCGAACTTCTCCTCCACGCCCGCCTCGTCGAGCACGGTCTCCGTCATGGTGTTGACCAGGGTGATGTGCCCGTCCACGAGCTGGGCCATGTCCTTGTCGCCGGTGGAGATGACCACCGAGCGGCCGCGGGCCGCGGCCTCCCGGGCGAGGGTGCCGATGACGTCGTCCGCCTCCACCCCGGCCTCGCAGAGCAGCGGCAGGCCCATGGCGCGGACGATCGCGTGGATCGGTTCGACCTGGGCGCGCAGCTCGTCGGGCATGGACGGGCGCTGGGCCTTGTACTCGGCGAAGAGCTCGTCGCGGAAGGTCTTGCCCGGCGCGTCGAAGACCACCGCCACCGTGCTCCCCGGGTAGTCCTTGAGCAGCCGCCGCAGCATGCTGATGACGCCGCGCACGGCGCCCGTGGGCTCGCCGGTGGAGGTCGACAGCTCCGGCAGGGCATGGAAGGCCCGGTAGAGGTAGGACGATCCGTCGACGAGAACCAGCGGTGCGGCATCACCCATGGTCGTTCCTCCCGGGGGTCAGCGATTCCAGAGATAGCGCGCCGAGCGCAGTGTGACCTTCATCTTGGCGAGGTCCAGCGGTGCCCTGAAGAAACCGTGGTAATCGCCGCGCGGGTTGATGAGGACCACGTTCGCGCTGTGGTCGATAACGTAGTCCTCGCCCTGGCCCGGCACCTTGCGGAACGGCGAATTCAGCCTGGTGGCGAAGTTGAACAGGTCGAGGAATTCGCCGGTCACGCCGGTGAAGTCCTCGTTGAAATAGGGCACGTAGCTGGCGAGCTGCTCTACCGTGTCCCGGGCCGGGTCCACGGACACCATGAACACGTCCGTATCGCCCGCCTCGGTGCCCTCGAGCTCGCCGGCGAGGCGGTCGAGGAACGCCATGGTCGTGGGGCAGATGTCCGGGCAGTGGGTGAAGCCGAAGAAGACCAGGCTCCAGTGGCCCTCGAGGCTCGCCGGCACGAAGGGCTCGCCGCGGTGCGTCACCAGGGCGAAGTCGCCGAGCTCGCGCGGGGTGTCGAGCAGGAAGAGGCCGTTGGCGCGCATCTCGCTCACCGTGAGGACCCGCGGCTGCTGGATGCGGTACACGAAGCCGGCGACGATCACCAGGATGAAGGCGAGCACGCCGACGATGGTGAGCTTCACCCCCCGGGGCATGGGCTTGCCGCTGGACCCGCTCACGGCGCCGGGTACCCGAAGGGCAGCTGCCCGGGGGTGAAGAGATAGTGGTCGACGAGCATGACGAGGAACAGGAGCATCAGGTAATTGATCGAGTATTTGAAGGTCATGATCGCCGCCCGCGGGTTCGTGCCCCGCATGAGCACGATGGCCCACCACAGGAAGCGGCCGCCGAGCACCAGCGCGCCGGCCAGGTAGAGTGGGCCGGACAGCCGCGTGGCGAAGGGCAGCAGCGTGATCAGGAACATGATGATCGTGTACAGCAGGATATGCAGCTTGGTGAACGCCTCGCCGTGGGTCACCGGCAGCATGGGCACATCCACCAGCGCGTACTCTTCCTTGCGGTGGATGGCCAGGGCCCAGAAGTGCGGCGGCGTCCAGGCGAAGATGATCAGCACCAGCAGCAGCGCGTGGCCGTGGATCTCACCGGTTACGGCGGTCCAGCCGAGGAGCGGCGGGGCGGCGCCGGCCAGGCCGCCGATGACGATGTTCTGCGGGGTCGCGCGCTTGAGGAACAGCGTGTAGATGAAGGCATAGCCGACCAGGGACGCGAGGGTGAGCCAAGCGGTGAGGGCGTTCACCCAGATGAGCAGGATCGCCATGCCGGCCACGCCGAGCGCCAGCGCGAACAGGGCGGCGTTCACCGGCGTCACCCGGCCGCGGGCGATCGGGCGGTTGCGCGTGCGCGCCATGCGCTCGTCAATGCGCTGGTCGACGAGGTGGTTCACCGCGGCGGCGGCACCCGCGCACAGCGCGATGCCGAGGTTGCCGAGGATGAGCGCATCCAGCGGCACCCAGCCGGGCACCGCCATGCACATGCCGATGACCGAGGTGAGGATCATCAGCGCGACCACGCCGGGCTTGGTGAGCTCCTTGTAATCGCGCCAGGTGGCCCCGGCGGGTTGCGTCACGGCTTCAGTCATCGCGCTCACCCGGCCGAGTTCTTGAGCAGGAACTTGAGGTCGGCCATCACGTCCTTGTAGCTGACGCTGTCATCGTAGGCCATCATCACCCAGCCCGCCGGGTCCACGAGGTACCAGGTGTCCGGGCTTTCGGCGAGCTCGGGGAACTGCGCGCGCAGGTCGGCGCCGTCAGCGCCGAGCGTCAGCATGCCCACGTGCTGCGACTCCAGGTAGCGCGCGAAGGTCGCCGGCGCCTCGGCGCCATCGCTCAGCGTGTCCACCGGGAAGGCGGTCTCGGCCACGCGACGGTCACCGACCCAGGCGCGCTGCAGGCGGTTGAATTCCTTGCCCATGGCGACGTGGATCTGCCTGGTGAGGTAGAGCCGGTGCTCGCAGGCCGCATCGCAGGCCCCGGGCGCGGGCACGAGAAGCGTCCACTTGGGCTCGCCCCGGGCCACGGCATTGCGGGCCAGCGCGTAGGGCTCGCCCGCCTGGTCCACGAGGCCGAGCTCCGCCACCGGCCGCGGCGGCTGAAGCAGCTGGCCGTTATTGGCGGTTCCCAGGCTGCCCACGAGGTCGAGGTCGCCGTTGACCACGAAGTACCACAGCCAGGTGGCGGCGAGGATCATGGTCACCGGGATACCGGCGATCGTCAGCAGCACCAGCCGGTTGCGGTTCACCGTTGCCGGGTCCAGCTCCGGTGCCGTGTTGCCCATCGGGTCAGTCATGCGTCCTTCCGTCATCGTTGCCCCCCGCCGCTTGCCGGCCGCGCAGGAGGGCCCAGAGATTGCTGCTGCGCAGCACAAAAAACAACCCCAGCACCGCCGCCATGGTGAACCACTGCACCGCGTAGCCGCGGTGCTTCGCCGGGCTCACGTTCACCACCGGCCAGTCCACCGCCAGCGCACCCGGGGCACCGGCATCGAGGCGGATACTCCAGGGGAAAACCGGGGCGCCGAGCGCCTCGGCCAGAGCCTCGCCGAGCGGCGCCATTTCCAGTGCCTGCACAACCCGCGGCCAGTCATTCACGGCGCTGGACTGCTCGCCCAGCAGGTAGGGCGGGTCCGGCGGTACGTACAGCTGCCCGGTCAGCTCGACCACCCCGGCCGGCGCGGCGGGCTCCGGCAGCGAGCGCCGCGCCGGGTCGCCCGGGACCCAGCCGCGGTTGACCAGCGCGTAGCCGCCGTCCTCCCGGGCGAAGAGGGACACGATCTCGTAGCCGAAGCGGCCAGCCTGCACCCGGTTGTCGAGCAGCAGGTAACGGTCCGCGAGGTAGCGTCCGCGCAGGCGCACCGGCAGGTAGGCCAGGGCCGCCGGCGCCCGCGTCGCCAGGGCGCTGTCCACGGGCACCGGGTCCGCGGCCCGGCGAGCTTCGAAGCGCGTTAGCAGCTCGCGTTTCTCCACTTCCCGGTCGAGCTGCCAGCAGCCGAGGCCGACGAGCAGGGGCAGGAGCAGCGCCACGAACAGCGTCGTCCGCCACTCCAGGTCCAGCTCCAGCACACCCAGGGAGGCCCGCATCAGCACACACCGACTGCGCTATACTGGAGGTTTGCGCCAAATCCGGGGGCCGTCGTGCTGAAAGGGCTGATCATCGTGTTCATGGTACTACTCGTGGCCAGCCTCGGTAGCGGGCTGTACTTCCTGCTGGTCGACCAGGGAGACAAGAACAGCAGGCGGACCTTTCATTCCCTCGGGGTCCGCCTCGGGCTGGCGCTGGGCCTGGCGGCGGTGATCGTCTACGGCGTCGCCACCGGCCAGCTCGGCCATCGCAATCCCTGGGATGCCGGCCCGAAGGGCGCGGCATCGCGGGCTGCGGATTGACGGCTAAGAGCGCCGTGAATCAGAGAATGTAGACGAAGAGGAACAGGAACACCCAGACCACGTCGACGAAGTGCCAGTACCAGCTGGACCCCTCGAAGCCGAAATGATCGTCTGCCGTGAAGTGCCCCGCCCGCAGCGAGCGGTAGAGCTGCACCCCCAGCATGAACGTCCCCATCGCCACGTGGAAGCCGTGGAAACCGGTCAGCATGAAGAAGGTGGACCCGTAGATCCCCGAGTTCAGCGTCAGGCCGAAATGCGCGTAGGCCTCGTAGTACTCCGCCGCCTGCAGGCAGAGGAAGACGATACCGAGCAGCACGGTCAGGCCGAGCCACAGGTTGAACTTGCGCCGGTTGTTGTCGAGCAGGCCCATGTGCGCGATGTGCACCGTCACGCTGGACGAAAGCAGGATGATCGTGTTCCAGAGCGGCAGCCAGGCGTACCAGGCGTGGGCTTCCGCAAAGGCCATGCTCTTGTGGGCGCTGGTGAAGGTGCCGTTGTTCGCCAGCAGCTGGCTGCTGGCGCCGCCGACCGCTTCCTGCGGCGTCTGCATCATCGGCCAGGAGAACTGGAAGCCCTCCCAGAGCAGGTGGTTCATGCGGCCGCCGTCACCCTCGCCGGCGAGCCAGGGGCCGACCAGGTTGCGCACGTAGAACAGGGCGCCGAAGAAGGCGGCGAAGAACATCACCTCGGAAAAGATGAACCAGCCCATGCCCAGCACGTAGGACTTCTTCAGCTGGGCGCTGTTCATGCCCGCGATGTTCTCGCGGATCGCCTGGCGGAACCAGGTGAACAGGGTGGCGCCGAAGACGAAGAGACCCGCGTAGAGGATGAGGCTGGAGTTGCTGTCCGCCCCCGGCTCGCCGAAGGTCATGTCGTTCATGAGACTGGCGGCGCCGAAAATGCTGAGCACGAGACCGATGGTGGCCATCACCGCCATCTTGCTCTTTTCGGGCACGTAATAGGTTTCGTGCGCGGTAGACGTCTGGGTTGTCATTCTCTCTCTCCGTTTACGTGGGTGCCGACCCCCTGCGCGGCACCTCAGCGGGCGGCGACGGCGTCGCTCGCCATGTCCGTCACGTCAAAGAGCGTGTAGGACAGCGTGATGGTCTTGATATCCCGGGGCAGATCCCGGTCGACGATGAACTGCAGCGGCATGTCCGCCGCGCTCTCGCCTTCCAGCGGCTGCTGGTTGAAGCAGAAGCACTCGGTCTTGTGGAAGTAGGCCGCGGCCCGGGACGGTGAAATGCTCGGGATCGCCTGGGCGACCATGGCCTTCGGCAGCGGGTTCTGCGCATGGAACACCGTGTTCGCCGCCTCGCCGGGGTGCACGCGCAGCACCCGGTCGCCCGGGCTGAAGGCCCAGGGCATGCCGTCGTTGTTGCGTGCGATGAACTGCACCGTGATCTCCCGGGTCTCGTCGATGCCGGCGGGCGCGGCCGTGTAGGCCTGCCCGCTGGTCTTGCCGTTGATGCCGAGGGCATCGCAGAGCACGTTGTACAGCGGCACCATGACGACGAACACGAAGCTGAACATCACCACCGCCGCCACCACCAGCTTGGCGGCGGTGTCGACGGTGGGGTTGTTGCTGATGCGCAGCATGGCGTGCCCTGTGCCTTTCCCGTGCCTGCCTTACGAGTGCGCGTGCGCCGGATCGATCTTCGGCGGCACCTCGAAGGTGTGGTAGGGCGCCGGCGTCGGCACGGTCCACTCCAGCCCCTCGGCACCGTCCCAGACCTTCTCGTCGGAAACCGGCTTGCCGGCGACGATGGTGGCGATGACGTTGTAGAGGAACAGCAGCTGCGAGGCGCCGTAGATGAAGGCGCCGATCGAGGACATCATGTTGAAGTCCGCGAACTGCAGCGAGTAGTCCGGGATACGCCGCGGCATGCCCGCGAGACCCACGAAGTGCTGCGGGAAGAAGGTGATGTTGAAACCGATGAACGAGATCCAGAAGTGGGTCTTGCCCATGGTCTCGTTGTACATCTTGCCGCACCACTTGGGCAGCCAGAAGTAGATGGCGGCGGTCATGCTGAACACGGCGCCGGCCACCATCACGTAGTGGAAGTGAGCCACCACGAAGTAGCTGTCGTGGTACTGGAAGTCCGCCGGGGCGATGGACAGCATCAGGCCGGTGAAGCCGCCGATGGTGAACAGCACCAGGAAGCCGATGCAGAACAGCATGGGCGTCTCGAAGCTGAGCGCACCGCGCCACATGGTGGTGATCCAGTTGAAGACCTTCACGCCGGTGGGCACGGCGATGAGCATGGTGGCGTACATGAAGAACAGCTCGCCGGCCACGGGCATGCCCACGGTGTACATGTGGTGCGCCCAGACGATGAAGGACAGGAACGCGATTGCCGCGGTGGCGTAGACCATGGAGTCATAGCCGAACAGCGGCTTGCGCGAGAAGGCCGGGATGATCTGCGACACCACGCCGAAGGCCGGCAGGATGATGATGTAGACCTCCGGGTGGCCGAAGAACCAGAAGATGTGCTGGAACAGCACCGGGTCGCCGCCGCCGGCGGCGGAGAAGAAGCTGGTGCCGAAGTGCACGTCCATGAGCATCATGGTCACGGCCCCCGCCAGTACCGGCATCACCGCCACCAGAAGGAAGGCGGTGATCAGCCAGGTCCAGACGAACAGCGGCATCTTCATGTAGCTCATGCCCGGCGCGCGCATGTTCATCACCGTGGCGATGATGTTGATGGAGCCCATGATCGAGGACAGGCCGAGAATGTGGATGCAGAAGATGAAGATCGTGACCGACGGCGCCGCGTAGGTCGTGGACAGCGGCGCGTAGAAGGTCCAGCCGGCCGCCGGGGCACCGCCCTCCATGAACAGCGTGGAGGCGAGCAGCAGGAACGCCGGGGGCAGGATCCAGAAGCTCCAGTTATTCAGCCGCGGCAGCGCCATGTCCGGCGCGCCGATCATCATGGGAATGAGCCAGTTGGCCAGGCCCACGAAGGACGGCATGATCGCGCCGAACACCATGACCAGGCCGTGCAGCGTGGTCATCTGGTTGAAGAAAGCCGGCTCCACCAGCTGCATGCCGGGCTGGAACAGCTCCGCCCGGATGATCATGGCGAAGGTGCCGCCGAGCAGGAACATGGCGAACGAGAACCACAGGTACATCGTGCCGATGTCCTTGTGGTTGGTGGTAAAGAGCCACCGCGAGAGGCCCTTGGCCGGGCCGTGATGATGATCTCCCATGGTCTTTCTCTCCTCAGCCCTGCTTGTAGTTGAACACGTCGATGGGCTGCACGAGGTCACCCATGTTGTTGCCGAACGCGTTCCGCTGGTAGGTGATTACGGCCGCCAGGTCGACGTCGTTGAGCTGGCCGCCGAAGGCCTGCATCGCCGTGCCGGGCACACCGTTGATGCCGATGTTCAGGTGGCCGCCGATGTCGCCGGTCGCGATGGCGCTGCCCGCGATAGCGGTGCCGACGCCGCCCTCGCCACGGGCGCCGTGGCAGGCGAGGCAGTTGCGCGCGTAAACGGCTTTGCCGCGCTCCATGAGCTCGTCGAGGGTGAAGGTCTGCGCCATCAGTTCCTTGACCTTGGCGGCCTGCTCCTGCTTCTCGCCGAGCCAGGCGGCGTAGTCTTCCTTGCTCACGACCTCGACCACGATGGGCATGAAGCCGTGGTCCTTGCCGCAGAGCTCCGCGCACTGGCCGCGGTAGGTGCCGATTTCATTGGCGCGGGTCCAGGTCTCGTTGATGAAGCCGGGGATGGCGTCCTTCTTCACGGCGAGTTCCGGCACCCACCAGGAGTGGATGACGTCATTGGCAGTGACCAGGAAGCGAACCTTGGTGTCCACCGGGATCACCAGCGGCTCGTCCACCTCGAGCAGGTAGTTGTCGTTCTTGTCGTCGGTGTTGTAGATCTCCGACTGCGGCGTCGACAGGTTGGAGAAGAAGGCGACGTTCTCCCCCTCCTCGGCGAGGTACTCGTACTTCCACTTCCACTGGTAGCCGGTGACCAGGACATCCATCTCGGCATCGTCGAAGTCGTAGATGTCGAGCAGCGTGGAGGTCGCGGGCACGGCCATGGTGATGAGGATGAGGAACGGCACCACGGTCCAGGCGATTTCCACCTTGGTGCTCTCGTGGAATTGCGCCGGCTTCACGCCGCGGGACTTGCGGTGGTAGATGATGGAGTAGAACATGACCCCGAAGACCAGTGCGCCGATGGCGACGCAGATCCACAGGATGATCATGTGAAGGTCGAAGATGGACCGCCCGACATCGGTAACACCGACCGGCATGTTCAGCGCGTTCTTCTCGCCGCCGGCCGCCAGGGCGAGCCCCGGGAGCGTGGCGAGAACGCCGGCCGCGCACGCGAGCAGCCTTTTGAGGTTGTTCAGGGACATCGAGTACTTCTCCAGTTCCAAGCCTGAGGACATCACCACCACCAGTTCAGGCCCGTCGAGCTGCTGAGCGCGCCGGCCGCACTGGCCCCTGGGGGCGGAGTGGACGAGCGCGGAGTGGACTGTGCTGCCGGCCCCGCTGCGACAAAGCGCCGCAGTGGGGGCGGCGCGAATTATAGCGAAAGGCGCCGCCCTACGTAACCGATTTGCATTCAGATCATCCCGGGGGGATGACGGGAGAGGAGTTCTACCAGCGGTGGCAGACGCACGGCGCCTTGACCACAAGATATGGGGTATCGCGTGGCCCGCGATTCTCGCCAACGTGTCCATTCCGACCCTCGGACTGGTCGACGCGGCCATCCTCGGGCACCTCGACAGCACCCGCTACCTCGGTGCCGTGGCCATCGGCAGCGCCATTCTCTCTTTCCTTTACTGGGGCTTCAGCTTCCTGCGCATGGGTACCACCGGGCTGGTCGCCCGTGCCGGCGGCGCCGGGCAGCCCGGGGAGGCACTCAGGATTCTCGCGCGTTCCGCCGCCCTCGGTGTGGCCATCGCCGCGCTCATCGTCCTTTCGCACCCGCTCTGGCTCGCGCTGGGACTGTCGCTGATGCAGCCGGACCCGGCGCTTGCCGCACCGGCCGCGAGCTATATCCGACTGCGGCTGCTGAGCGCGCCCGCGGTGCTGGCCACCTATGCCGTGGTCGGCTGGTGCATCGGGCGCCAGGACACGCGCTGGCCCATGGCCATCCTGCTGGTGACCAACGGCAGCAACATCGCGCTCGACGTGCTGTTCATCCTCGGCCTCGGCCTTGCCAGCGACGGCGCGGCCCTGGCCACCGCCTGCGCCGAATACCTGGGGCTGGGGATCGCGGTCATCGCGGTGCGCCGCGCGCGGGTCCCGCTGCCGCCGGGCGCCCTGCGCCGCGCCCTGGCCGACCGCCACGGTTACGGCCAGCTCTGGCGCGCCAACACCAACCTGTTCCTGCGCACCGCCTGCCTGCTGGCCTGCTTCGCCTTCTTCACGGCGGCGGGGGAGAAGCTCGGTGAGGATGTGCTCGCCGGCAATGCCCTCATGCTGCAGTTCCTGCTGTTCGCCGCCTTTTCCCTCGACGGCTTCGCCTACGCCGCCGAGGGGCTGGCCGGCGAGCGGCTGGGGGCGCGCGACCTCGACGGCTTCCGCACGGTGGTGCGCCGCTGTGCCTGGTGGAGTGCGGGCAGCGCCGTGCTCATCAGCGCGCTCATCTACGCCGGCCGGCCGCTGATCTTCCCGCTGCTGTCGGACCTCGCCAGCGTGCAGGCGGTGCTCGCGGCGCACAGCGGCTGGCTGGTCGCGCTGCCGCTGCTGGCCGCGCCGAGCTACCTGCTGGACGGTGTCTTTATCGGCGCCGCGGAAACGCGACCGATGATGACGACGATGTGGCTCTCCGCCCTCGGCATCTATCTGCCGGTGTGGTGGCTGGCGCAGCCCCTGGGCAACGACGGGCTGTGGCTGGCCTTCAGCTTGTTCAACCTGGCCCGCGGAGTGTTCCTGGGCTGGGTGTACCTGCATTACAGCCGCCGCGGCCGCTGGCTGGCGGCCTGATCGCGGCCGCCCGGCCGCTAGTCCTCCCCCCCGGAGGACGCCCGCGACGGGTCGATGAGGTTGACTACCTCCGCCGCGGTCTCGCTGCGGCGGGCGGAGGCCCGGGTGACCCGGGTGGGCACCTCGGCGGCGGCGGGCGGCTCGGGGCGCGCCTCGCTGAAGCCGCAGGCGACGCACTCACGGCGGTCCGTGTCGAGGTCGACCACCAGGCGGTCCATGGCGGCGCAGCGCGGACAGACCGCGCCGGCAATGAAGCGGCGGCGGGGCCGGAAGGGCGGTTCCATGCGGGCTCTCCGTACAGTCCGTACAGACTGTTGTGCGGGTTGTTCGTGTCGCTTCGTGATCGAAGTCAGGTGCTGCGGTTACACTGCGCAGCTCAGGGCATTCTAGCAACTCCGGGGAAAGCACCATGCGTCACTACACCGCCACCAGCCTGCGCAGCTACGGCGGCCACCGGCCGCAGCTCGGCGAGCGGGTGCTGATCGATCCATCCGCCGTGGTCCTCGGCGAGGTCACCCTCGGCGACGATGTCTCCATCTGGCCGAACGCGGTCGTGCGCGGCGACATGCACTGGATCACGGTCGGCGCGCGTACCAGTATCCAGGACGGCAGCGTCCTGCATATCACCCACGCCGGCCCCTACAACCCGGACGGCTGGCCCCTGGCGATCGGCGCCGAAGTCACCGTGGGCCACAACGCCACGCTGCACGGCTGCCGAATCGGCGACCGGGTGCTGGTCGGCATGGGGGCCACGGTGATGGATGGCGCGGTGGTGGAAGACGAGGTGGTCATCGCCGCCGGCGCCCTGGTCACACCGGGCAAGCGGCTCGCCTCCGGCTACCTGTACGCCGGCGTCCCGGCGCGGCAGCAGCGCCCGCTGACCGAGGCGGAGCAGGACTATTTCCGCTACAGCGCGGACAACTACGTTCGTTTAAAGGACAGCCACCTCGCCGAACTCGAGGGCGGGGCGCCAACTGACGCCCGCTAGGAGGCCGCCATGATCGCCAGCGCTTCATCCAGTCCGCTCTCCGACGCCCTGCCGCGCACCCTCGCCCGGCTGCCGGGCATCAGCCGCCTGCCCTGGCCCGGCCCCCTCGCCCTGGTGCCCGCGCCCGTGGAGCGGGCCGCCGCCGAGGCGGCGGTCAACCGCGCGCTGGCCTCGCAGCTCGCGGACGGCGACGTCGACTTCCTCGAGAGACGCAGCCTGCGAATCCGGGTCATCGACCTTGGCTGCGACTGGCTGGTCACCAAGACCGGTCCCCGGCTCCGTTTCAGCGCCGGCGGCGACGGCGCCGAGGCCATCTTCGCCGGCGACGCGCGCAGCCTCCTGCTCCTCGCCGCCCGCCGCGAGGACCCGGACACGCTGTTCTTCCAGCGCCGCCTGGTGATCGAGGGAGACACGGAGCTGGGCCTGCAGGTAAAGAACCTCATCGACAGCGTGGACTTCGACGAGCTGCCGGCGCCCCTCACCCGGGCCCTCGGCTTCGGCGCGGCCTTCGCGGCGGCGCTGCCCGGCGCGCCCGACGCTGCCTGAGAACGCGGCCGCGCCGGTTCACGGGTCCGGCGCGGCCGCCATGCCCGGTGCGCCGCGGAAGAAGCCGTCGCACAGGGGCGCTGTCACCCAGCGGTCGACCGCCGTCTCGGCGCAGGCGCCATCCAGCGCGGCGCGGTAACGGCCGATAATCTCTCCCATGTGAGCCGGCTGCGGCGAGAGGCGCAGGATCTCCACGCCGAGCTCTGCCAGCGCGCCGCCGTGGCCCAGCAGGTGCTGCACGGCGCCGGACTGGGTCTGCACCCCGTTCAGCGTGAACAGGGGCTCCCCCTCCTGGCTCGCCATGGGCAGCCCCTCGGGGTAATCCTCGCAGACGATCTCGCAGCGGTCCTTGGGCCGGCCCACGTGCCGGGCCGTGAAGCAGCGCGCCGAGCAGGCCAGCGGCACCCGGCCGAAGGCAAACAGCTCCGTCTCCAGCACGATCCCGGCGCGCCGGGCCTCGCCGAGAAGGTCGCCGAGGTCGTCACGGGACAGCTCCAGCGGCGGCACCCAGCGCACCATGCCGCGACCGCGCAGCAGCCGCAGGGCGGCGACGTTGTAGAGGTTCAGGCTGGCGCCGCCGACAAAAGGCAGCCCGGCGTCGGCGAGCAGGCGCACGGCGCCCATGTCGTTGGCTTCCACGAGGAACTCGCCGTTGCGGCAGAGCCTTCGCACCGTCGCCAGCTCGGAGCCCGCCTGCACCAGTGCCAGGGTCGAGATCACTACCTGCTTTCCCGCGCCGGCGAGTTCCCGGCCGAGTGCGAGCCAGTCGTCGGTCGCCAGACTGCGCCGCTTGGCGCAGACCGTCTCGCCGAGATAGACGACATCCACCGGGTCCGCCATGCGCTCGGCATAGAAGGCCTCGATGGCATCGCGGGACCACTGGTAAAGAAGGGGGCCGAGGGAAAGACGCATGGCGGGCTCCTGTTGCCGGGCTATTGCCAGGGGCGGTCGTAGGCACCGAGGGTGGTCTGTGCCCCTTCCGAGAGGCTGGCCAGGGTGGCCATCCACTCGCTGCGCGGAGTGTAGGCTTCGGGGCTCCGGCGGCAGGTATCGAGCGCCTCGCGCCAGACCCGGACCACCTTGTCGACGTACGCCACGCTGCGCTGCCGGCCCTCGATCTTCACCGCCGCGACCCCGGCCCGGGCAAGGGCGGGCAGGAGCTCCAGCGTGTTCAGGCTCGTCGGCTCCTCGAGCGCGTGATAGGTGGCACCGTTCACCGTGAAGCGGCCCTTGCAGACGACCGGGTAGCCGGCGTTCTCGCCGGGGGCGAAGCGGTCGATGAGGACGTCGTTGAGACGCACCTCCGTACCGCCGGCACTCTCCACCCAGCGCACGGCCCGCGCCGGACTGCAGGCACCCTCCGTATTCGGCGACTCACCGGTGGTCCAGGCCGACAGCAGGCAGCGCCCCTCGACCATCACGCAGAGGCTGCCGAAGCCGAACACCTCCAGCTCCACGGGACTGTCCTCGCACAGCCGCTCGACCTGTGCCATCGACAGCACCCGGGGCAGCACCGCGCGCTCGACGCCGAAAGCGTCGGCATAGAAGCGCAGAGCCTCGCTGTTCGTGGCCGAGCCCTGGACGGACAGGTGCAGGCGTACGCCCGGGTGCCTGCGCGCCGCGTAATCGAGGACGCCGAGATCGGCGAGGATCAGTGCGTCCACGCCGAGGTCCGCCGCCGTGTCCACCGCCCGCTGCCAGCGGCGCCAGCCGGCGGGCCGCGGGTAGGTGTTGATGGCGACGTAGACCTCGCAGCCGCGCTCGTGGGCATGGGCGACGGCCCTGCGCGCGCTGCCGTCGCTGAAATTTAGCCCGGCGAAGTGGCGGGCGTTGGTGTCGTCGCGAAAGCCCAGGTAGACCGCGTCGGCGCCGGCACCGACCGCCGCCTTGAGCATGGGCAGGTTGCCCGCAGGACAGACCAGTTTCACCGCAAGACCTCCACGTTCCGGGGCGTGCTGCCCGCCAGACCCGCGGCATTGTCCGGTAAACGGGCCCGCAGCTAGTGGACCCCGGGGGAGGAAGGGCGGGGCCCGCGCCCCGGGTGCGTGCCGGCTAGGCGGCGGCCGCAAGCACCTCGCGCACCTGGCGGATGACCGGCCCGGTCTCGGGCCGGGCCTGGTGCCATCGGTAGTAGGACTCGGCGGCCTGTTCCACCAGCATGCCGAGACCGTCGGAGACGGCCCAGGCAGCGTGCTGCGCCGCCCAGCGCATGAACGCCGTCGGCTCGGCGCCGTAGACCATGTCGTAGCAGCAGCTGCGCTCGGTGAGCATGGCCGGCGGCAGCGGCGGCACCTCGCCGGCGAGACCGGCGCTGGTGGCGTTGATCACCAGGTCGAAGGCGCGGCCCTCGAGGGCGTCCAGGCCACCGCCGCCCACATTGCCAAGATCGCCGAAGATGCCAGCCAATTCCTCGGCTTTCGACGCTGTTCGGTTTGCGATGAACAAGCTGTGCGGGCCCTCGAGGAGCAGCGGTTCGAGCACGCCGCGGGCGGCACCGCCGGCGCCGAGGACCAGTACCCGCGCGCCCTGCACCGCCCAGCCGAGGTTCACCACCATGTCGCGCACGAGGCCGAGGCCGTCGGTGTTGTCGCCGAGGATCGCCCCGTCCTGCGCGGGGTGCAGCGTGTTCGCGGCGCCGGCACGGCGGGCGCGGTCCGAGAGCCGGTCGGCGAAGGCCGCCGCCTCCGGCTTGAAGGGCACGGTGACGTTGAGGCCGGCGCCGCCCCGCTCGAAGAAGGCGCGGGCGGAGCGCTCGAAATCGCCGAGCTCGACGCGCACGGCCCGGTACTCGATGCGGTGACCGAACTGTGCCGCGAAGGCGCTGTGGATGATCGGCGACTTGCTGTGCTTGATCGGGTTGCCGTAGACGGCGAACTTGCGCGCGCTGCTCACGGGGCTGTCCTCCCGGTCCGTCCTGGGTTCTGTCATGGGTTCCGTCACGGCGCCAGCCAGTCGCGGCCGGTCAGGAACTCGCCGGTCAGCGCCGCTTCCGGCGTGCCGGGCTCCGGGTGGTAGTCGTATTCCCAACGCACCAGCGGCGGCAGGGACATGAGGATGGCCTCGGTGCGGCCGTCGGACTGCAGGCCGAAGAGCGTGCCCCGGTCGAAGACGAGGTTGAATTCGACATAGCGGCCGCGGCGGTAGAGCTGGAACTGGCGCTCGCGCTCGCCCCAGGGCGTTTCCCGGCGCCGCTGCACGATCGGCCGGTACGCCCGGAGGTAGGAATCGCCGACGGCGCGCATGAACGCGAAGCAGGTATCGAAGTCCCACTCGTTCAGGTCATCGTAGAACAGGCCGCCGACGCCCCGGGGTTCCTTGCGGTGCTTCAGGTAGAAATACTCGTCACACCAGCGCTTGAAGCGCGGGTAGATGTCGTCGCCGAAGGGCGCGCAGGCTTCGCGGGCGGTGCTGTGCCAGTGCACGCAGTCTTCCTCGAAGCCGTAGTAGGGCGTGAGGTCGTAGCCGCCACCGAACCACCAGACCGGCGCTTCGCCGGGCTTTTCCGCCACGAACAGGCGTACATTGGCATGGGAAGTGGGGACGTAGGGGTTCTCCGGGTGGATGACCAGCGACACCCCCATGGCCTGGTAGCTGCGGCCGGCGAGTTCCGGCCTCGCCGCCGTGGCCGAGGGGGGCAGGCCCTCGCCTAAGACGTGCGAGAAATTGACCCCGGCCTTCTCGAACACAGCGCCGCCGGCGAGGACCCGGCTGCGGCCGCCGCCGCCCCCGGGGCGTTCCCAGCTGTCGACGATGAAGTCCTCGCGGCCATCCTCCTCGGCGAGCTCCTCGCAGATGCGATCCTGCAGGCCGAGCAGGTAGGTCTTGACGGCGTCCATCGGCAGGGTGTCGGGCTGGCTGTCGGTCATGCTGTCGGTCCTTCTGGCGGGGCCCGGCGGGGCGGGGGCCGGCGCGGGCTGCCGGCGAGCAGGGATTCTAGCAGGCGCTGGGGGGCAGGCAAGGCGAACTCAGCGCAGGCGCCGGTAGCCGCCCACACCCCGGTCCGCCAGGCCCGCCAGCTCCAGCTCTCCCACCGCAGTCAGTACCCACTCCACACTTTCACCCAGGTCCGTGGCGAGGCGGTCCGGCGCGCGCTCACCGGCGTCCAGGGCGCCGAGAAGGCGGCGCGCGGGGCCCGACAGGTCATAGCCGGGCAGCGGGGTGCCGTGCGCCGCGGCATCTTCCGCCGCGGTCGGCGACAGCAGGCCCGGCCAGCCCAGGCTCAGGAGCACGTCCGCGGCGCTTTCCACCAGGCCGGCGCCATCGCGGAGAAGCTGCAGGCAACCGCGGCCGCCGGGGTGGAAGCGCGACCAGGGCACGGCGAACACGTCCCGGCCCTGCGCGGCGGCCGCGTGGGCGGTGAGCAGCGAGCCGCTGGGCAGTGCCGCCTCGACCACCACGGTCCCGAGCGAGAGGCCGCTGATCAGCCGGTTGCGCCTGGGGAATTGCGCGGGGCGGGGTCCGGTACCCGGTGGCAGTTCCGTCACCAGGCAGCCGCGCTCGACGATGGCCTCCGCCAGCTCGCGGTGCCGCCGCGGGTACACCTTGTCGATCCCCGTGGCCATGACCGCAACCGTGTCGCCGCCGGCCTCGAGCGCACCGCGGTGGGCACAGCCGTCGATACCGATGGCCAGTCCGCTGGTCACCGTGAGCCCCGCCTGCGCCAGCTCGCCGCCGAGCTCCTTGGCCGCCCGGCCTCCGAGGGCGCTGGCGCGGCGGCTGCCGACGACGGCGACCTGGGGCACGGCCAGCGCGGCCGGGTTGCCGCGCAGGTAGAGCCAGGGCGGTGGGGCGGGGATGACGCGGAGCAGGGCGGGATAGCGCGGATCGCCGAGGGGGAGGGCGCAGGCGCCGAGGCGGCGCAGGCGCTCGAGGGCCGCCGCCTCCTCGCGACCCGGCCCCCGGCGCCGGCGGGACGTCAGCGCGCTGCAGGCCGCGGGGGCCAGGCCGGCATCGCGCCAGGCGCGCGCACCGGCTGCCAGCCCGTGCTCGATATCCGGAAAGGCTGCGAGCAGCGTGCGCGCATCGGCGACGGTAAGGCCGTCACAGAAATCGAGCTGCAGGCAATGGGCGAGGCTGTCCCCGGACATGTGTCTTCCCTGGCCGGGCGGCGCCGGGGCGCCGCGCGCGCCACGTCCCTGTGGCGCCGGTATGCTGAGTCAGCAGTGTAGCCTAGGGATTCTTGACTTTGTCCATCACTTTCAGCACCCGGCTGGCCTTGAGGACGAGCGCATAGCTCGCCTTCTCGGCGACCTCGAAGACCATGGCGAGGCCGGCGCGCGTGTCCGGCAGACGGACGTTGTTGCGGGCGATCTCGTCGAAGGTCATGCCACCCGCCTGGTAGATGGCGAGCACGTGCCCGCGCTCGAGCCCGTCCCGGGCACCCTTGTTCAGGACCACGATGTCCGTGGTGCCGATCTGGCTGACGCCGCCGTCCACGGCAATCATGAAGGCATTCTCGAGGTCCACGCCCGGTGCCCGGGGCTGGAAGGTGGCGTCGAGGATGCGCTCCTCCAGCGGCAGCAGCCGGTCGGTGATGCGCACTTCCTCCGTGACCCGGGTCACCTCGAGCGTCGTGACCTCGTCGCGGTTGCTCGATAGCAGCTGGGCATCGCCGATGTCCTTGCCCTGGTAGCCGAGGATCTCCAGGGTGATCGGGTCCCGGTAGACATCCCCCGCCCGGTAGATGCCGTAGCTGCGCTCGTCGTCGGGGAAGTAGCCCCGGCCATAGACCGTATCGCCGGCGGCGCTGATGAGGCGCTCTTCCGAGGCGGCGACGACATAGGCGGCGTTGTCCAGCTCCTCGGCGCCGAGGATGCGGTGCCGGCGCAGGAAGGCGCCGATCTGGTCCAGGGGAATCACCGGTATCGCGAGGTCGCGCGGCGAGACGCGCATGTTCGGGGTCAGCTTGACGTCCCGGCCCCGCCGCACGCTCAGCCGCGGCTTGCCGTCGACCCAGCTCAGGTAGAGCTCGTCGCCCGGGAAGATCAGGTGCGGATTGTCGATCTGCGGGTTGACGTCCCAGAGCTCCGGCCACAACCAGGGCTTCTCGAGGTACATGCCGGCAATGCCCCAGAGTGTGTCGCCCTTCTTGACGATGTAGCTCTCCGGGGCGCCCTCGGCCAGCTCGAGTGCCGCGGCCAGCGGTGCCGCCAGGCCCAGGGCAACGGCGAGGAGAAGGGCGCGCACCGCCCCCGTGACGGAACTGCTAGCGGGTGTTCTCGAGTTGCTCATGGCTACCTTCCGCCCGTTTTTTGTCGTGCTGTTTATGCTGCTGTTTATAGCGCCGCCCGGGGCGGCTGCTTCCCCCGACGCCCGCGTTGCAGCCGGCGTCGCCGGGCGCAAGACAGACCTGTATAATTGGAGTTTGCTGTGACGATGCGCAACTGACAAGTCCCTGCGGGACTATTCACGCCGGCTCACGCCGAAGACCAAACGCCGCCGAGAACGCAGAAAGGGCCGCCGCCGATGGCAATCATGGACATTCTCTCCTTCCCGGACCCGCGGCTGCGCACCCGCGCCGCGCCCGTGGAGTCCGTGGACGACGCACTCCGGTCACTCGTTGACGACCTCCTCGAGACCATGTACGACGCCGGCGGGATCGGCCTCGCCGCGACCCAGGTCAATGTCCACAAGCGCCTGCTGGTGATGGATACGTCGCCGGACCGGGACCGGCCCCGGGTCTATATCAACCCCGAGTTCGAGGTCCTCGACCCGGAGCTGGGCGAGTACGACGAGGGCTGCCTCTCCGTCCCGGGCTACTACGAGACGGTGAACCGGCCGCAGCGCATCCGCGTCAGCGCGCTCGGCCGCGACGGCGAGGCGTTCACGGAAGAGCTCGACGGCCTGGCGGCCATCTGCCTGCAGCACGAGGTGGATCACCTCGACGGCAAGCTGTTCGTCGACTATATCTCGCCGCTGAAGCGCCAGCGCATCCGCCGGAAGCTGGAGAAAGCCCAGCGCGTGCGCGCCTGAGCCGGTGAAGCTCCTCTTCGCGGGCACGCCCGAGTTCGCGCGCGTTCACCTCGACGCACTTCTCGCCGCACCGGAGCACGACGTGCTGGCGGTGCTCACCCAGCCGGACCGCCCCGCGGGGCGCGGCAAGCGCCTCACCGCGAGCCCGGTAAAAGAAAGCGCGAGCGCGGCCGGGGTTCCGGTACTGCAACCGCCGACCCTGCGCGACGCGGCGGTGCAGGCGGCCCTCGCCGGCTACGGGGCGGACGTCCTGGTCGTGGTCGCCTACGGCCTCATCCTGCCGGCGGCCGTGCTTGCGATTCCCGCGTACGGCTGCCTCAACGTCCATGCCTCGCTGTTGCCGCGCTGGCGCGGCGCCGCACCGATCCAGCGCGCCATCGAGGCCGGGGATACAGAGTCCGGCGTGACCATCATGCAGATGGACGCCGGCCTCGACACCGGCGCGATGCTCGCCACCGCCGCGTGCCCCATCGACGAGAGCACGACCGCCGCCGACCTTCACGACCGGCTGGCGGCGCTGGGGCCGCCCCTGCTCCTGTCCGTGCTCGCGGACCTGCCGGCGCGGCAGGCGGCGGCGCAGCAGCAGGACGATGCCGGCGCCAGCTATGCCGCCAAGATCGACAAGGCCGAAGCCGCGCTGGACTGGAGCCTGCCCGCGGCGCAGCTGGCCCGCCGCATCCGCGCCTTCAACCCCTTCCCGGTCTGCTTCACCACCCTGGACGGTGAGCGGGTGAAAGTCTGGCACGCGGTGACCGCCGCCGGGCCCGCGGGCGCGCCGGGAACGATCCTGGCCAGCGACGACCGCGGCCTGCTCGTCGCCTGCGGCGAGGGCTGCCTGCGCCTGGTGGAGCTGCAGTTTCCCGGCGGGCGCCGGCTGCCGGTGGCCGAGCTGCTGCGCGCCCGGGCAGACCGGCTCGCCCCGGGCGCCCGCTTCGGCACGCACGCAGGCACTGGCCCGGCCTGATGGCCCTGGCAACCCGGGCCGCCGCCGCCGGCGTCATCGCCGGGGTCCTCGCCGGGCGCTCCCTCGACGCCCTGCTCGCCGGCGCCCGGGAACGCGTCGCGGAACGCGATCGCCCGCTGCTCGCCCAGCTCTGCTACGGCACCCTGCGCCTGGCGCCGCGGCTGCAGGCGCTGGCCGCCGGGCTCCTCGACCGTCCCCTGCGCCGCAAGGACCGGGACGTCCACGCGCTGCTCCTGCTCGGCCTGTACCAGCTCGGCGACACGCGCATCCCGGATCACGCGGCGGTCGCGGAAACCGTCGCCGCCGCGGGCGACCTCGGCAAGCCCTGGGCGCGGGGGCTCCTGAATGCCGTGCTGCGGCGCTATCAGCGCGAGGGGGCCGACCTCGAGGCCGCGCTGCCGCCGGCAGCCCGGGCGGCGCACCCCGACTGGCTGTTCGATGCGATGGCCGCCGAATGGCCCGGGGCCCTCGACCGCATCATCGCCGCCAACAACAGCCAGCCGCCGCTCACCCTGCGGGTCAACCGGCAGCGCCTGGACCGCGAAAGCGCGCTGGCCGCGCTCGCCGCGGCCGGCATCGAGGCCGCTGCGGGGACGCTGTCGGAAGCTGCGCTCACCCTTGGCCGGCCGCGCCCGGTGGAGGAGCTGCCGGGGTTCGCCGAGGGCGACCTCAGCGTGCAGGACGAGGCGGCCCAGCTCGCGGCGCCCCTGCTTGCCCCCCGCGACGGCGAGCGCGTGCTCGACGCCTGCGCCGCCCCCGGCGGCAAGGCCTGTCACCTGCTGGAGCTCGCGCCGGGCTGTGAGCTCACCGCCGTGGACGTGGACGAGGCGCGCCTCGCCCGGGTCCGGGAGAACCTCGATCGCCTGGGCCAGCGCGCAACGCTGGTCGCCGGCGATGCGGCGGACCCGGCGCTGCTCGCCGACGCCGCACCCTTCGACGGCATCCTGGTGGATGCCCCGTGCAGTGGCAGCGGCGTGCTTCGCCGGCACCCGGACATCAAGGTCCTGCGCCGGGAGGTCGACCCCGGGCAGCTGGCCGCGCGCCAGCGCGCCATCCTCGACGGCTGCTGGGCGCGCCTCGCGCCCGGGGGGCGGCTGCTCTATGCAACCTGCTCGCTGCTCGCTGCCGAGAATGACGGCGTCGTCGGCCCCTTCCTCGCCGGCCGCGACGATGCCCGCGAGTGCACCCCGCCCGTGCCGGGGGCCGAACGCACCGCCCACGGCTGGCAGCTGTTACCGAGCGTGGGCGGCTGCGACGGCCTTTACTACGCACTGCTGAGGAAGGCGCCTCGTTCTCCGTGAAGGCTTACAATGGCCACGGTAATTCATTAAGGTTCGACCAACTCGGCAGGACGGTCAGCGGGGCGCTCAGCGCGGCATGAAAATCATCATCCTCGGGGCAGGCCAGGTCGGCGGCACCCTCGCCGAGCACCTGGCCGACGAGAAGAACGATATCACCGTCGTCGACACCAACGGCGAGAAGCTCCGCGCCCTGCAGGACCGCCTCGACATCGGCATCGTCACCGGTCACGCGTCGGACCCCGCCACGCTGGAAAGCGCCGGCATCGCCGATGCCGAGATGCTCATCGCGGTGACCAACAGCGACGAGATCAACATGGTCGCCTGCCAGGTGGCACACACGCTGCACCGCACACCGCGCAAGATCTCGCGGGTCCGCGCCAAGGCCTACCTCGAGCGCGAGGAGGCGCTGTTCAACCGCGAAAACATCCCCATCGACGTGATCATCGGCCCGGAGCAGCTGATCACCGACAGCATCCGCCAGCTGATCATCAACCCCGGGGCGCTGCAGGTCATGGACTTCGCCGGCGGCCGGGTACAGCTGGTGGCCGTGCGCGCGGTGCACGGCGGACCGATCGTCGGCCAGGAGCTCGCGGCGATCCGCAAGCACATGCCGAAGGTGGACACGCGGGTGGCGGCCATCTTCCGCCAGGACCGGGCCATCATTCCCGAGGGCGACACCGTGGTCGAGGCCGACGACGAGGTCTTCTTCATCGCCGCCCGGCAGCATATCCGCAAGGTCATGTCCGAGCTCCGGCGGGTGGACAAGCCCTACCGGCGGGTCATGATCGCCGGCGGCGGCAACATCGGCGAGCGCCTCGCCGCCGGCATCGAGAACGACTACACGGTCAAGCTCATCGAGAACAGCTACGCCCGCTGTCGCGAGCTGTCCGAGCGGCTCAAGCACACGCTCGTGATCGACGGCAGCGCGTCGCAGCCGCAGCTGCTCAAGGAAGAGAGCATCGATTCGGTAGACGTCTTCTGCGCGCTGACCAACAACGACGAATCCAACATCATGATGTCGATGCTGGCCAAGCGCCTCGGGGCCAAGAAGGTGATCACGCTGATCACCAACAAGGCCTACGCGGAGCTCGTGGGCGACGAGATCGATATCGCCATCTCGCCGCAGGAGATCACCATCTCCAGCCTGCTCGCCCACGTGCGCAAGGGCGAGGTGAGCAACATCCACGCCCTGCGCCGCGGCGCCGCCGAGGCGCTGGAACTCACCGCCCTCGGCGACGCCTATTCATCGCGGGTGGTGGGCCGCAAGCTCGAGGACATCGCGTTGCCGGAAGGGGTGACGATCGGCGCCATCGTCCGCGGCGACGAAGTGCTCATCGCCCACCGCCACGTCGTGGTCGAGACCGGCGACCACGTGATTCTCTTCGTCGTGGACAAGACGCGGATTCCGGCGGTGGAGAAGCTCTTCGCTGTCGGCCTCGGCTTCTTCTCCTAGCTGTAGACGCCCATGCAGCTCGCCATCTCCCTGCGCATCCTTGGCCTGCTGCTGACCCTGTTCTCCAGCGCCATGCTCGTGCCGCTGGTGGTCGCGGTCATGGCCGAGGACGAGACGGTGCCGGGCTTTCTCGCCGCCTTCTCCATTACCCTCGCCGCCGGACTCCTGCTCTGGCTGACCATGCGCGGCGCGCAGCGGGAGCTGCGCATCCGCGACGGCTTCCTGGTCACGGCGCTTTTCTGGACCGTCCTCGGCCTGTTCGGGGCCCTGCCCTTCGCGCTGACCGAGTCCCTCGGCGTGGGCCCCGTGGACGCCGCCTTCGAGTCGATCTCCGGCCTGACCACCACCGGGGCGACGGTCCTGATTGGCCTCGACGACCTGCCCCGGTCTCTGCTGCTCTACCGGCAGCTGCTGCAGTGGCTGGGCGGCATCGGCATCATCGTGGTGGCCGTGGCCGTACTGCCCATGCTCGGCATCGGCGGCATGCAGCTGTACCGCGCAGAGACGCCGGGGCCGAGCAAGGACAGCAAGCTGACGCCGCGCATCGCCGAGACCGCAAAGGCCCTGTTTGTCATCTACGTGGCGCTGACCGCGACCTGCGGCCTCGCCTACTTCGCCGCCGGCATGACGGCCTTCGACGCCCTCTGCCACGCCTTCTCCACCGTGGCCATCGGCGGCTTCAGCACCCACGACGCCAGCATGGGCTACTTCGACAGCAACACCATCTACCTGATCTGCACGCTGTTCATGCTGGTGTCGGCGATCAACTTCGGCATGCATTACAGCGCCTTCAAGCGCCGCAGCCTGAGCCACTACCGGCAGGACTCGGAGACCCGCTTCTTCGGCAGCGCCATGCTCGTCTGCACCACGGCGACCATCGCCTACCTCATCGCCTCCGGCACCCTCGAGGTCGAGGACGGCATCGTCCACGGCCTGTTCCAGGCGGTGTCGATCACCACCACCACGGGCTTTGCCACCCAGGACTTCGCGGCCTGGCCGGGGTTCCTGCCCATGATGCTGATGATGTTCTCCTTCATGGGCGGCTGCGTCGGCTCCACCGGCGGCGGCATCAAGGCCATGCGCCTCATGCTCATCTACAAGCAGGGTATCCGCGAGCTCAAGCAGCTGATCCACCCGCACGCGGTGATCCCGCTGAAGGTCGGCAACCGCCGGGTCGAGGCCACCGTGGTGAGCGCGGTGTGGAGCTTCTTCGCCGTCTACACCTTCGTCTTCATCGTGCTGATGCTGGTGCTCATGGCCACCGGGCTCGACTTCCTCACGGCCTTCTCGGCCATGGGCGCGACGCTGAACAACCTGGGCCCGGGGCTCGGCGCGGTGAGCGCCAACTACGCGGGGATCGGCGACTTCGCCAAGGCCGTGCTGTGCCTCGCCATGCTCCTCGGCCGCCTCGAGGTGTTCACCCTGCTGGTGCTGTTCACGCCGATGTTCTGGCGCCAGTAGCGGGCACTGCGCTCAACCCTGGCCGCGGGCCTTGCGCACCATGTCGTAGGCGACCTGGATCTCCTGCGCCCGTTCCGTCGCCACTTTCAGCATGTCTTCCGGCACGCCGCGGGCGATGAGCTTGTCCGGGTGGTGCTCGCTCATGAGCTTGCGGTAGGCCCGCTTCAGTTCGCGATCGTCCACGTCCGGACTCACCCCCAGGGCGGCGTAGGCGTCATCGAGGGACGTGCCCGGCTGCACGGCGGCCCCGCCGGCACCGTGGAAATGCTCCTGGGCCCGGGTCATGCCGAGAAGCTGGTCGAGCTGTGCCTCCGTGTACCCGAGGAGCCCGGCGACCTCGCCGAGTACCCGCCGCTCCGCCGCGTCGAGCTGGTGATCCGCCAGCGCCAGCGACACCAGGAAGAACAGCAGCGTCTGCTTCACCAGCCGCTGGCCGCGGCAGGTCTCGAGGAAACGGGCCACCACCGGGGCCGGGTCGAAGCCCGCCGCCGAACCCTGCTTGAACAGGCCGATGGCCTCCTTGCGCTGCTCGGGGCTCAGGCGCAGCTGGCGGAACAGGGCCTCCGTGTGGTCTATCTCGGCCTGGGAGACCCGCCCGTCGGCCTTGGCGATATAACCCAACAGCAGGAAGCAGGTTTCGAAGAAGCTGCGCTGGATGCGCGCGATACCCTCGCGGCCGCCGAGGGCGAAATGGCCCGCGAGGCCGCGATCGAAGGCGTGGCCGAGCAGCAGGCCGACCAGGAGGCCCAGGGGGCCGGCGATCAGGAGGCCGAGAAGACCGGCGACGAGTTTGCCGTAGAACATGCGCGTCTCCGCTGGCGGGGTTTCGGCGAACGGCCGGGACGGCCTGGCTGGGCACCGCAGCGGCGGCGGCCGCGCATATTATGCCGGGTGCCCAGCCTGTATAATACCCGCTTTTTTACCCCGGCCCGCCGCCGGGGCCCGGGACGGAACGAGCATGAGCGACAAGCTGACTTTCCAGGACCTGGTCCTGCGCCTGCAGGCCTTCTGGGGCGAGAAAGGCTGCGTGGTCCTGCAGCCGCTGGACATGGAGGTGGGCGCCGGCACCTTCCACCCGGCCACGTTCCTGCGCTCCCTCGGCCCGGAGAACTGGAATGCGGCCTACGTACAGCCGAGCCGCCGGCCCACCGACGGCCGCTACGGGGAAAACCCCAACCGGCTGCAGCACTACTACCAGTTCCAGGTGGTCATGAAGCCCTCGCCGCCGGAATTCCAGGCGCTCTACCTCGAGTCGCTGCGCGCCCTCGGCATCGATACGGGCATCCACGACGTGCGCTTCGTGGAGGACAACTGGGAGTCACCGACCCTCGGCGCCTGGGGCCTCGGCTGGGAAGTGTGGCTGAACGGCATGGAAGTGACCCAGTTCACCTACTTCCAGCAGGCCGGCGGCCTCGAGTGCTACCCGGTCACCGGCGAGATCACCTATGGCCTGGAGCGCATCGCCATGTACCTGCAGGGCGTGGACAGCGTCTACGACCTGGTCTGGGCCGAGACGCCCGCCGGCACGGTGAGCTACGGCGACGTGTTCCACCAGAATGAAGTCGAGATGTCGCGCTACAACTTCCGCGAGGCCGACACGAAGGCGCTGTTCGCGCAGTTCGATCACTGCGAGGCCGAGGCGGGCCGCCTGGTGGGGCTCGAACTGCCCCTGCCCGCCTACGAGATGGTCATGAAGGCCTCGCACACCTTCAACCTGCTCGACGCCCGGCACGCCATCTCGGTGACCGAGCGCCAGCGCTACATCCTGCGCGTGCGCACCCTGGCCCGCGCGGTGGCCGCGGCCTACGTCGAGGCGCGGGCGCGCCTGGGCTTCCCGATGGCGGACGCCGCACTGCGCGAGGCCGCCCTCGCGGACCGGCAGCAGGCAGCGGAGGCCAGCGCATGAGCACCGAGACACTGCTGGTCGAGATCGGCACGGAGGAGCTGCCGCCGAAAGACCTGAAGACCCTGGGCCTGGCTTTCCGCGACGGCCTGCTCAAGGGCCTGGCAGAGCGCGACCTCGCCCACGGCGATGCCCGCTGGTTCGCCACGCCCCGGCGCCTGGCGGTGCTGGTGGAGGAGGTCGCCGAGGCCGCACCGTCCCGCCGGCTCGAGCTGCTCGGCCCGCCGGCGGACCGGGCCCGCGACGCGCAGGGCGCCTGGACGCCGGCGGCGGCGGGCTTTGCCCGCAAGCAGGGCGTCGAGCCCGACGATCTCGAGCTCATCGATACCCCGAAGGGGCCGCGCCTGGGCCTGCGCCGGGAGGAACCCGGCGCGCGCACGGCCGACAGCCTCGGCGCCGTCATCGACGAGGCCGTCGCCGGCCTGCCCATCAGCAAGCGCATGCGCTGGGGCGCGCACCGCTTCGAGTTCGTACGGCCGGTGCACTGGCTGGTGGCCCTCTTCGGCGACGCGGTACAGCCCTGCGAGGTGTTCGGCATCCCCGCCGGCAACCGCACCCGGGGCCACCGCTTCCACGCGGACCGCGAGATCGCCCTGGACAGCCCCGAAGGCTACGAGCAGGCCCTCGCCGAGGCCTGGGTCGTGGCCGACTTCGAGCGCCGTCGCGGCATGATCCGCGAGCAGGTCGCCGTCGAGGCCAGCGCCCTCGGCGCCGAGGCCGTGGTCGACGAGGACCTGCTCGACGAGGTGACCGGCCTGGTCGAGTGGCCCGTGGCTCTCACCGGCGCCTTCGACGAGCGCTTCCTGGCCGTGCCCCCCGAGGCGCTGGTCTCCGCCATGAAGGAGCACCAGAAGTATTTTCACGTGGTGGACTCAGGCGGCGAACTGCTGCCCCATTTCATCACCATCGCCAATATCGAGAGCCGGGACCCGGTGCAGGTCATCGCCGGCAACGAGCGCGTGATCCGCCCGCGCCTCGCCGACGCGGCCTTCTTCTACGACCAGGACCGGCAGGCCACGCTCGCCAGCCGCGTCGACGCACTGAAGGACGTGGTGTTCCAGAAGGACCTCGGTACGCTGTGGGACAAGACCTCGCGGGTGCAGTGCCTGGTGCGCGAGATCGCCGACGCGCTCGGCGCCCCCGCCGATGACTGCGAGCGCGCGGCGCACCTGGCCAAGGCCGACCTGACCACCGAGCTGGTGCTGGAGTTCGGCGACCTGCAGGGAATCGCCGGCGCCTACTACGCCCGCCACGACGGCGAAGCCCCGGCCGTTGCCGAGGCGCTGCAGCAGCAGTACTGGCCGCGCTTCGCCGGCGACCGCCTGCCGGAGGGGCCCGTCGCCACCGCCCTGGCGCTGGCCGACCGGCTCGATACGCTGGTCGGTATCTTCGGTATCGGCCAGCCGCCCACCGGCTCCCGGGACCCCTTCGCCCTGCGCCGCGCCGCGCTCGCCGTGCTGCGCATCCTAGTGGAAAAGGACCTCGACCTGGACCTGCGCGAGGCCCTCACCCTCGCGGTGGCGCAGTTCCCCGCGGGGACGCTGGCGGACGACACGGTGGAACAGACCCTCGGCTACAGTATCGAGCGCTTCCGGGCGTGGTTCGAGGACGAGGGCATTGCCGCCGGCACCTTCCGCGCCGTCGCGGCCCTCGGCCCCAGCCGGCCGCTGGACATCCACCGGCGCGTGCACGCGGTCCACGCCTTCAGCGAAAGGCCGGAAGCCGAATCCCTCGCCGCGGCGAACAAGCGGGTCGCTAACATACTCGCCAAGGCGGATGAGAATGACACGGCTGCGGGCGTCGACCCGGCGCGCTTCGTCGAACCCGCGGAGAACGCGCTCTGGGAGGCACTCTCGAACGCGGGCGCCGAGAGCGCCGCGCAGCTGGCCACCGGCGCCTACCGCGAGGCGCTGGCGGCCCTCGCCACGCTGCGCGAACCCGTCGACCGCTTCTTCGACGACGTGATGGTCAACGCCGAGGACCCGGCCCTGCGCGCCAACCGGCTCGCCCTGCTGCACGCGCTGCGCCAGCACTTCCTCGCCGTCGCGGACATCTCGCTCCTCGAAACCCGCTGACCCGCCTGCCGGGGCGACAGGTCCGGCCCGCCGCCCCTGCCCGGGCGCGGGCCGGTGCTTTACACTGCGTCCATGGACAACCCCGACCTGCTCCTTCCCGCCGCCGCCGTGCTGCTCGCGCTGCTCATCGGCGCCGGCCTCGGCGCCCTGCTGCGCGGCCGCACCCTCGGCCGGCTGCAGGCCCGCTGCGAGGGGCTAGAGGGGCAGCTGGCGGCCGCGGCCGAGGAGGGCGAGCGCGCGCGCCAGGCCCTGGACGAGGCACGCGGTGAGGGCGCCCGCCTTTCGCGCAGGGAAGCGGAACTCAAGGCCGAGCTCGGCCACCGGGAATCGCGCTATGCCGAGCAGCTCGCGCTTCTCAAGGACAGCCGCGAGCAGCTGGCGCGGGAGTTCGAGAACCTCGCCAACCGGATCTTCGAGGACAAGGGCAAGCGCTTCACGGACCACAACCGCCAGTCCCTGGAGGCGCTCCTGAAACCCTTCCGGGAGCAGATCGACGGTTTCCAGCGCCGCGTCAACGAGGTCCACGGCGAGACCTTGCGCGGCAACACCGCCCTCGAGAAGGAAATCCAGAAGGTGCTCGACATCGGCCTGAAGATGAACGAGCAGGCCGACAACCTCACCCTCGCCCTCAAGGGCGACAACAAGGCGGCCGGGAACTGGGGCGAAGCCCAGCTCGAGCGCACCCTGGAGATGGCCGGGCTGCTGCGCGAGGAGCACTACGAGACCCAGGCCAGCTTCCGCGATGCCGACGGCCGGAGAAAGCAGCCGGACTTCCTGATCAAGCTGCCGGACGGCAAGCACCTGGTGATCGACAGCAAGGTGTCCCTGGTGGACTACGAGCGCGCGGTTACCGCGGCGACAGAGGAAGAGCGCCAGCAGGCGCTGGCGGCCCACGTGCAGGCGGTGCGACGGCACATCGACGATCTCGCATCGAAGGACTACGCCAACCTGCCCGAGCTCGGCAGCCCCAGCTTCGTGCTCATGTTCATGCCCATCGAACCCGCCTACATCGAGGCAATGCGCGAGAACCGGGACCTGTTCAACTACGGCTACCAGCGCAACGTGGTCATGGTCTCGCATACCACGCTCATGCCGATCCTGCGTACCGTGGCCAACCTGTGGATGGTCGACCGCAGCAACCGCGAGGCGCGGCAGATCTCCGACGCCGCCGGCGACCTGTTCAACCAGGTCTGCCTCGTGTCCGAGCGCCTGTCAAAGCTCGGCAAGACGCTCACCGCGGCGTCCAACCACTACAACGACACGGTCACCGCCCTGGTCGGCAACCAGGGCCTGCACGGCAAGGTCGAGCGCTTCAAGACGATGTCGGCCAAGGCCAGCAAGGATCTGCCGGCCATGGAGCCGCTGCACCCGGGGCTGGACGACGAACGCCTCGACCTCGTGCTCGCACCGCCGGTGGACAGCGAGAAGGAAGATCCGGCAGGGGACAGCGACGTCGCCGGGTGAGAAGAGCTCAGAGCTCGCGGGCGATGACCAGCCCGAACACGAACAACCGCTCGCCGTCGACGAAGTCCAGGTCCAGCTGCGGTGAAAGCTCGAACGACCCGAGGTGAAAGCCGTACTCCGCGCCGATGCGGAACAGCGGTTCGTCGCCCTCATCGGAAAACTCGATACCCGGGCCAGCATAGAACTTCCAGCGACCGCGGTGGGCCGCGAAAGGTATGGCGAGCACGTTGGTATCGAAATCGCCACCCACATGCTCCAGGGTGAAGCCGATGCCGACCGCCTCTTCAAGCCGGTACTCGTACTCCAGCCCCAGCGTCAGGCCGTCGCGCCGGTCCTCGGTGGTGTCGCCAAGAAACACGCCGAGCGTGCTGTGAGGCTCGAAGGCTTCCTCCTCTCCCTCTCCGGCGCTATCCGCCCGGGCCGCAGAGGCGGCAACGGCGATGCAGAGGTACGCAAGACCTCTCATGCTAGTTGGCAACGCGGCGCTAGGGACGGGCCGGGTTCGGGGGAGGCCCTTCATTTCACTACCGCTCTTCACGATGTCGTATCGCTCCCACCTGCCCGTGTCCTTCGGCGACGATACCGGCGCAGCTTCACGCCACCCCGGCAGAGAGTCGCCTCGCCACGAGCAGGCAGAATACCACCTCCTTGATCTCCGCGGGCGTCAGGCGCGCAACCAGCGGCGGCCGGGGTCATTCCGTGAAGATCAACCGGATCAGCAGCAGCAGGAAAGCCAGCGCCAGCGCGCCGTGAAAATGGCGCTGGCGCGTATGGGCGGCGATCACGAACAGCGTGGCCACGACCACGAGCGCGATGCCGCGTTCGATGGTATCGGGCTCCTCGAGCACCTGCAGGTCGACATGCCCCTTGAGTGCCGCCGCCACCGCCAGCGCCAGGCCGAGATAGAAGAAGCGCGAGCGGTTCATCTCGAACTGTTCGCGGAAATCCTCGACCTCCTTGCCGCGGACGGGAAACAGCAGCCCGCACATGAGGTAGACCACCACGGAGAACAGCACCATGGCGACGTAATGGACCGGCGAGAAGACCTCGATACCCTCCAGTTGCCAGTTTCCCCACCAGACCCAGGTGATCAGCGTGAACATGTTGATCACCCAGAGCAGGTGCACCCGGTCCAGCCGCGCCTGGACGCGCTGGTCGAGGATCAGCGACACACCGCCGAGCAGGTGGACGACGGCCAGCCCCAGGATGATGGAGATGAAAACCGACAGGTATTCGAACGCGCTCACGCTTTACCCCGGTAGTTGCTCGAAAGGGTATGCCCCGGCTTCATTCCGGTGACGACACAGGGGTGCCGGTCTTTGCGGCCAGCGCAGCGGTGCGGTGCTGCTGCGGGCTCAGGCCGCGAACCCGCTTGAAGGCGGCGCTGAAGGCATAGGGCGTCGCGTAGCCGACCTTTGCAGACACCGAGGTCACGTTCTCCCCCGGCTGGCACAGCAGGTCTGCCGCCAGCGCCATGCGCCAGTGCTTGAGAAAGGCCATGGGCGACTCGCCCACTACATCCTGGAAACGCCGCGCAAAGGCGGCGCGGGAAGCGCCCACTTCCCGGGCCAGGCCCTCAACGGTCCACGGTGCTGCCGGCTGCTCGTGCATCAGCCGGAGCGCCGCGGCCACGAGCCGGTCAGCCTGGTAGCGCCACCAGGCCGGCGTGCGCTCGTCCTGCTGCGCGAACCAGGCCTTGAGCACCGCGGTCACCAGCAGGTCCAGCAGGCGGTCGAGCACCGCCGCCTGCCCCTCCTCGTCGCGGGTCACCTCGTCGGCGAGCAGCGGGATCAGCGGCGAGTCCCAGTCGGCGCGCCGTACGCAGAGCACCGGGGGCAGTACCTGCAGCAGGCGGTCACTGATGTCGCTCAGGTGCTCATAGGCGCCGACGAGAAACAGGGACTCCCCCGCCGGGTCGTTGCCCCAGCTGCGCACCCCGTGGGTCAGGGCTTCCAGCAGCGAATTGCCCGCCGCGTCACGACAGTCCTGCCCGGGGTGAATGAAGATGGAGGGCGGCGTTTCCGGCGTATCGGCCACGGTGTAGTGCGCCGGTGCGCGGGTGACCGCCACGTCGCCGGGCAGGAGCCGCAGCGCTTCGCCCTCGTCGGGCACGATCCAGAATTCGCCGCGGATGACGGTAAGCAGCGTCAGGGGGGACTCGGCGAGGATCCGCAGGGACCAGGGCGAGCGCATGCCCGCTCGCAGCGCGAACGCGCCGCGGGCCCGCGGTGCGTCCAGCAGACCGCCGAGAGAGTCCATGGCTAAAGCTTAGACGAACGCGTATGCATCGGATAGCGTCGCGCATGGAGCGAAACGACCCCCGCGCCTAGAGTTTCTCCCGTGACACACAATCCCGTGAACAAGGAGAAACACCATGACGAACACCACGAGCAACTTCCCCAGCACCCCCGAACGGGTCCTCGTCATCGGCGGCAGCGGCAAGACAGGCCGCCGTGTCTGCGCGCGGCTCGCCGCCCGCGGCGTGGAGACCCGCGCGGTATCCCGGTCCAGTGACATTCCCTTCGACTGGGCGGACCCGGACAGCTGGGCAGCCGCGCTGCCGGGCATCGACGCGATCTACCTGACCTACTCACCGGACCTCGCGATTCCCGGGGCCCGGGAGCGGGTCGAGGGCTTCCTGGAACTCGCCGTCGGCCACGGGGTGCGCAGGATCGTGCTGCTCTCCGGCCGCGGCGAGGCGGAAGCGCAGGCCTGCGAACGGGTGCTCCAGGGCATGGATCTCGACTGGACCGTCGTCCGGGCCAGCTGGTTCATGCAGAACTTCTCCGAGGGCGAGTTCCTGCCCATGGTGCTGGCCGGTGAGCTGGCCCTGCCGGCCCGGGACATCCCGGAACCCTTCATCGACATCGACGACATCGCCGATGTCGTGACCGCAGCCCTCACGGAAGCGGGCCATGCCCACGAGGTGTACGAGGTCACGGGGCCGCGGGCACTGACCTTTGCCGAAGCCGCCGCCGAGCTGGGCGACGCCATCGGGCGCCCGGTCACTTTCACCCGCCTGTCGCCGGCGGCTTTCGCCGACGGCCTCGCGGCGGCAGGACTGCCGGAGGATATCGCGTGGCTGCTGAACTACCTGTTCGAAACCGTGCTCGACGGGCGCAACACGCGGGTTACCAATGACGTGGAACGCGCCCTGGGCCGCCCTGCCACCGACTTCTCCAGCTTCCTGCGCGCACGCGTGGCCGAGGGTGCCTGGGCGAGCCCCGCGCACACGGCAGCGTGATGATGGACAGGCGCCGCCAGCGCGCGTCCCTGGCCCTGTTCGAAAGGCTGGAGACGCTCGCGGTCATCGCCCTGGCGGTGATCGCCATCGGCAGCGGCGCAGGTTTCATCGAGGCGGCACTCGGTGCCGGTATCACCCTGCTGGTGCTGAGCGCCGTCCGCTCCCTTCGTTGACCACCGGCGGCCGCCCGCACTCCTCTGCGCCGCCGGCCTGTGCTAGGCTCGGCGCGCGTACGGGACAAGGGGCCGGCAGCCGGTCGCCAGACTCAGGAACGGAGGCCACGCCAGCTTGCGAGACGGTGCCAGGCCCGGCAAGGGGCGCAGTCAGCGAAAGCCCGATCCGGCGGTGGTGGGCGCACTGCGCCGCGGCATCGCGCTGCAGCAGCGCGGGCGCATCGATGAGGCGAAAGCCATCTACGAGGAGATCCTGCGCCAGGATCCCGGCCAGGGCGACACCCTGTACCTGCTCGGTTTCCTGGCTTACCAGGCCGGGGACTTCGAGAAGGCCGTCGGTTACCTCCAGCGCGCCGCCGCCGCCCTCGGGCCTCACCCGGCGACCCTGCACACGTTGGGCGCTTCCCTGCAGGCGGTCGGGCGCCTCGAGGAGGCGATCGAAAGCTACTCCGGCGTCATCCGAATCAGACCGGACCATGCCGACGCGCTCATCAACCGGGGGCTCGCCCTGCAGGCGCTGCAACGGCTCGGCGAAGCCCTTGCCGATTACGACAGCGCAGCCCGCCTGCGGCCGACCGACGCGCGGATCTGGATGGGCCGTGGAAAAGTGCTTGCCAGCCTGCGGGATGACAAGAAGGCGCTGGCGTCCTTCGACAGGGCTATCCGCTGTGAAGCGGGCAACGTGCAGGCCCACATCGGCCGCGGCGATACTCTCAGGCACCTCAAGCGCTATGCGGAAGCTGTCGAAGCCTACGAGGCTGCCCGCGCCTGTGATCCGGATTTTCCCCTGCTGGCCGGCGCGGCGCTGTACACGCGCATGCATCTCTGCGACTGGCAGGACTTCCCGGCCCGGCGCGATGAACTGGTGGCGGCCGTCAGGGCAGGCAAACCGGCGTGCACACCGTTCACGCTGCTTTCCCTGGTCGATGACCCCGCGCTGCACCTGCAGGCGGCGGAGCGCTACGCGCAAGGCCTCGCCGTCGCGGAGCACGCCCTGCCCCGGCGCCAGCTCAACAACCGGCTTCGCGTCGGCTTCTACTCGGCCGACCTGTTAGATCACGCCACGGCCCGCCTCATCGTCGAACTGATAGAAGCCCTCGACCGGAGCCGGGTCGAACCGATCGCATTCTCCTTTCACCCCGCCGGCGATACCCCCCTTGCCCAGCGCATTGCCGCCGCCTTCGACCAGTTCATCGATGTGAGTGCGCTCAGCGACGAGCAGGTTGTCGCGCGGTCCCGCTCGATGGACATCGACATTGCCGTAGACCTGAAGGGTGACACCGACCGGGCCCGGCCGCGGCTTTTTGCAATGCGCTGCGCGCCGCTGCAGGTTGCCTATCTCGGGTATCCCGGCAGTTTCGCGGTCGGCGGCATCGACTACGTGCTGGCGGATACCGTGGTCATACCGGAGGGGGCGGAAGCGCATTTCACCGAGCAGGTCATCCGTCTGCCCCGGTGTTACCAGCCGAACGACTCGCAGCGTTTCCGTCCGGAGCGGGCCGGAAGCCGGGCCGATCACGGGTTGCCCGATGAGGCCGTGGTCTTCTGCTGCTTCAATGAGCCGAGGAAGATCCTGCCGGAACAATTCGCCACCTGGATGGCGATCCTGCGCGAGGTGACCGGCAGTGTACTCTGGCTCCTCGAGGGGCCGCCCGGTTCAGGCGATAGGCTGCGGGCCGCCGCAGAGGCGGAGGGCGTGGCTCCCCGGCGGATCGTTTTCGCCCCCTTCGCCCCCTACCAGGAACACCTGTCGCGATATCCACTCGCCGACCTGTTCCTGGACACCTTCCCCTACAACGCCCATACCACGGCCAGCGATGCCCTCTGGGCGGGCCTCCCCGTGGTGACCCGGGCCGGGCAGAGCTTCGCCAGCCGCGTCGGTGCCAGCCTGCTGACGACGCTCGGCATGCCGGAGTTGATTGTCGGGGACGAAACCGCCTACCAGTCCCTGGCGATCGACCTCGCACACGATGCGGCGCGTCGCCGGGTGCTGCGCGACAAGCTGGCCGCCTCGCGTGACAGTTCTCCCCTGTTCAGCGGCAGCGCGCTCGCCCGACCCGTGGAAGCGGCCTTCCGGGCCATCGCCGACCGCTACGCAGCCGGAAAGGCGGCTGCCGCACTCAACTTCAACGCAGAAGGTAGCGCAAGCTTTGAGGGATGAACAGGAAACGCTTCGGGGTCACCTGCCGGGGCTGGCGAAAGCGAGCAGGTTTTGCAGGACGCGAGCCCGGGAGGACCGCTAGTCCGGTGAAACTTGATCTGCGAATCAGCAGGGGCCGGATTTCGGCGCTATCAATGTTGGCCAGCTGGCGAAGTGCGCGCCGTTATAAAAAACGGCAGGCCGGGTTTCCCAGCCTGCCGCCACAGATTGCCGAAGAATTCGCCTCTGTCGAAGGCTTAACGTCAGCTCCTGGCGCGACGCAGACGCGCCAGACCGAACAGACCGAGGCCGAGCAGAGCCAGGGTAGCCGGTGCGGGCACGGCCGCCGAACTGTCCAGGCGCACGTAGAAGCCGGCCGGGACACCGCCAACGCCATCACCAGCGACCGTCAGGGCGTAGTCGCCAGCGCTGAGCTGGACAGACCCGGTGCCATAATCGCCAGAAGTCCAGGCGCTGTCAGCCGCGCCGTCGTCACCAAAGGCATCGCCACCAACACCAATCGTGGTGGTCAGGAGCAGGCCAAGGATGCTGTCGGTTACGGTAAACGTATCTCCCACAATAAATGCGTCTGTAATACTGAACGTCGCTTGGCTCGCGAGCGTGAAGATGTAAGGGCTGCTGGCGCTAGGAGTATCTGCCGCACTAATCTCGTCAATGTACCACCCGCCATCCAGAATGGGCATTGCCTGCGCGCCCGAAGCAAGCAGTACCAGGGCCGCTGCCAGAATTGAATTTCTAATTTTCATGTGTCGTATCCTCGTTGACGCCTGTGCTCAGGCTGTTCCGCAACAATCGTTACCACAACGCTGCAGGAACGAGGCAATCAGGAATCGCACCAGAACATGAAGAATTCTTATGAAACAACAGGTTATGGATTTTCGACCAGTCGTCTCCACGCTATGATGTAAAAAATCCCGTCAAGCGGCCAACTGAAGCCGGGTCCTCCGCTGCGGGAGAAGGAAACGGCGGTAGCAAGCCGGGCGGCGTGGATACGCCTGGAAACGGAGCCTAGCTCGATGTGCCCGCGGCAGATGAGCACTATCGCTATTTGGCGCATCACCGAAGGTCGCGGCGCCAGCCCGATGTGTGCGACAACGAGCCGCCTGCAGGCCATGCCGGGAAGGCATGACAGGCTCTACACGTCGAGGTTGGCCACCGAGAGCGCGTTTTCCTCGATGAACTCCCGCCGCGGGTCGACCTGGTCACCCATGAGCGTAGTGAAGATCTGGTCCGCCTTGATGGCGTCCTCGATGGTGACCTGCAGCAGGCGGCGGGTTTCCGGGTCCATGGTCGTTTCCCAGAGCTGGTCCGGGTTCATCTCGCCGAGGCCCTTGTAGCGCTGGATGCTGTAGCCCTTGCGCGCCTCCGCCATCAGCCAGGCCAGGCCCTCGGAGAAATTCCGCGTCTCCAGGGTCTTGTCGCCGCGCTGGAAGTAGCCACCCTCGTCGATGAGGCTGTTCAGTTCGTCCCCGAGTTCGGCGAGGCTGCGGTATTCGCCGGAGGCGAAGAAGTCGCGCTGGTAGTCGTGCTCGGTCTCGACGCCGTGGGCGAGGAGGCGGACCACCGGGTAGTAGTAGCCCTGCTCCGGCGCGCGCCGTACCGTGACGGTGTAGCGCTCACCCTGCGCCAGGTTTGCTTGTAAGCGCTCACTTAGCCGCTCGGCGAAGTCCGTAACGGCCGCTTCGTCCTCGAGCTGCTCGGGCGACAGGCGCAGGCCGTCGACGATCGCCCACAGGGCAGACGGCGAATAGCGGCGCGACAGCCGGTCGATGGTCGCCGCGACGGCGCGGAAGCGCCCGACGAGGGCTGCCAGGGACTCGCCCGCGATGGCCGGAGCTTCCGGGTTCACGTACAGCGCCGCCCCGTCCAGGGCGGCTTCCGTGAGGTACTGGGTCAGGGCCGCCTCGTCCTTCAGGTAGTTGTGCTGCTTGCCGCGGCTGATCTTGAACAGCGGCGGCTGGGCGATGAAGACATGGCCGCGCTCGATCAGCTCGCGCATATGCCGGAAGAAGAACGTGAGCAAGAGGGTTCTAATATGGGACCCATCAACATCGGCATCCGTCATGATGATGATGCTGTGATAGCGCAGTTTGTCCGCGTCGAACTCCTCCTTGCCTACGCCGCAGCCCAGCGCGGTGACCATGGTGCCGACTTCGGCGGAGCCCAGCATCTTGTCGAAACGCGCCTTTTCGACGTTGAGAATCTTGCCCTTCAGGGGCAGGATGGCCTGGAAGCGCCGGCTCCTGCCCTGCTTCGCGGAGCCGCCGGCGGAGTCGCCCTCGACCAGGAACAGCTCTGACAGCGCCGGGTCCTTTTCCTGGCAGTCCGCCAGCTTGCCGGGCAGGCCGGCGATATCCAGCGCGCCCTTGCGCCGGGTCATCTCCCGGGCCTTGCGGGCCGCTTCCCGCGCGCGGGCCGCGTCGAGCATCTTGCCAACGACCGCCTTCGCCTCCTGCGGGTTTTCCAGCAGGTAATCGGAGAAGTGGGTGTTCATGGCCTGCTCGACGGCCGTCTTCACCTCCGAGGAGACCAGCTTGTCCTTGGTCTGGGAGGAGAACTTCGGATCCGGCACCTTGACCGAGATGATCGCGGTCAGGCCCTCACGCGCGTCGTCGCCCGTGGTATTCACCTTCGCCTTCTTCGCGAGGCCCTCCCGCTCGATGTAGGCGTTGAGGCTGCGGGTCAGGCTGGCGCGGAACCCGGCGAGGTGCGTGCCGCCGTCCCGCTGGGGAATATTGTTCGTGTAGCAGAAGATGCTTTCCTGGAAGGCATCGTTCCACTGCATGGCGACCTCGACGCTGATTCCGCCCTCGGCTTCCACCTGGAAGTGAAACGGCCGGTTGATCGGGGTCTTGTTGTGGTTGAGATAGTTCACGAACTCCTGCAAACCACCCTCGTAGTGATAGGTTTCTGCCTTGCCGGAGCGCTCGTCGAGCAACTCGATATGCACGCCGGAGTTCAGGAACGCGAGCTCCCGGAGCCGCTTGGCGAGCAGGTCGAAGTGAAACTCGATATTGGTAAAGGTCTCCGCGGAGGGCTTGAAGCGGATGAGGGTCCCGGTTTGTTCCGTTTCACCGATGACCGCCAGCGGTGCCGCCGGCACCCCGTGGTGATACACCTGCTCGTAGACCTTGCCGTCACGCCAGATGGTCAGGCGGAGCTCTTCCGAGAGCGCATTGACAACGGATACGCCCACGCCGTGCAGGCCGCCTGACACCTTGTAGGTGTTGTCATCGAACTTACCGCCGGCGTGGAGCACGGTCATGATCACTTCGGCCGCCGAGACACCCTCCTCGTGCATCTCGGTGGGAATACCGCGGCCGTCGTCGGAGACGGAAATCGACTCATCCGGGTGGATGATGATGCGCACGGTGCTGCAGTAGCCGGCCAGGGCCTCGTCGATGGAGTTGTCCACCACCTCGAAGACCATGTGGTGCAGGCCCGTGCCATCGTCGGTATCACCGATGTACATGCCGGGGCGCTTGCGCACCGCGTCCAGGCCCTTGAGGACCTTGATGCTGGAGGAATCGTACTGGCCGGGATTGTCTTGTTCGCTCATGCGTCTTTCTCACTGTCCGTCTTCGACGGCATCGCCCGCGCCAGGATTGGCGGGGCCTACCGGAGTTACCCGCCCCTGTTCCACGTGGAACAGTTGCGGCGGCACCGCCGCAGCGGGCCACATGCCTGCCATCGCGTTTTCCGCGATACAGGTAATGAAAACCTGGGCTCCGAGCGCCTGGAGCTGGTCGCACACCCGGCGGGTGTGGATCGCATCCAGCTCCGAGGGCAGGTCGTCGATGAGGTAGCTGCACGTCATCGGTCGCTCCTGGCGCCGGAGCACATGGCCCTGTGCCAGCTTCAGGGCACAGACCACGAGCTTCTGCTGGCCGCGGGACAGCGTATCCGCGGCGCTATGGCCTCCCACGGTCACGGCGATCTCCGCCCGCTGAGGCCCGACATGGGTGTAGCCCTGCTCCCGGTCGGAACCCGCCGTGGCGGCCAGGGCCGCTTCGTAGGGCTGGCTCGCATCCCAGCCCTGGCGAAAACGCAGGCCGACCGCCTCGCACTCGGGCAATAACTCGGCCGCCACCTCCCCGAATACGGGTACCAGCTGGTCAAAGTACCGGCGGCGGCAGGCCGTCAGTCGCTCGCCCGCGCTGGCAAGGTCGCGCGTCCATGCCGCCAGCTCTTCGGGTGCCAGTTTATCACGGCGGAGTAGCGTATTGCGCTGCTTGATGCAGCGTTGAAAGCGCTGCCAGGCGGGGAAGAATTCGTGTTCCACGTGGAACACTCCCCAGTCGAGAAACCGGCGCCGCCCCGCTGGCGGTCCGACCAGGAGCTGAAAGCTGTCGGCGTTGATGACCAGCACCGGCAACTCTGCCACTAGGCTCGACACGTTGCGAACGGGCCGGCCCGCCACCTTCAGCATCGCCATCCCGGAGGTTTCCCGCTGCACCCCCAGGGCGCGCACGGCACCGCCGGCCTGGGCGACCTCGCCGTAGACCGTGCAGTGAGGCTCACCGTGGCGAATGACGGAGCGGGCACTGCTGGCCCGGAAGGAGCGGGCCAGGCTGAGCATGTGAATGGCCTCGAGCACACTGGTCTTTCCGCTGCCATTCTCGCCGAACAGAACGCAGGCCCGACCGAGACCGTGCAGGCGCACCGCCTCGAGGTTTCGCACGTTATAGATATCGAGGCGGCTCAGCATACGGGTCGGGAGAAGAGGTGTTCTCGCAGGTTTTTCGACGGGAGAGTGTTCCACGTGGAACACGAATTCTCTTGAGGTTCAGCAGCGACAGGCGGGGTTCCCCGGTATCCGCCCCGGAAAGCCGCGATGAACCAGGAAAGCCCGGGCCGTTTCTACCGCCCGCCGCGAGGAACAGGGAGGTCAGCGCTCCATCAAAGCCGCATCGGCATGACGACATAGAGCGAGTCGCCCGCTTCGGACTCCTCCAGCAGGGCGCTGCTGTTCGGGTCGGAGAGTGAGAAGCGCACTTCCTCGCCGGACAGGACCCCGAGCACATCGAGCAGGTAGCCCACGTTGAAGCCGATCTCGAGGGCGTCCCCGGCGTAGTCGACCGGGACCACTTCCTCGGCCTGCTCCTGCTCGGGGTTGTTGGCGACGATCTCCAGCGTGTCCGGTGACAGCTTCAGGCGGACACCGCGGTACTTCTCGTTGGACAGGATCGCGGTGCGCGTGAATGCCTGCCGCAGGTCGAGGCGGGACCCCACCAGGACCTTCTCGGCAGAGCGTGGCAGTACCCGCTCGTAGTCCGGGAACTTGCCGTCCACCAGCTTGGAGGTAAAGGTAAAACCCGCGGTGGTGGCGCGCAGGTGATTGTTACCGAGAATCACCGTGACCGCGTCGTCGTCATCCTGCAGGAGGCGGCCCAGCTCGAGGACCCCCTTGCGCGGCAGGATCACCTGCGCATCATCGACGCCGGAAAGTGCTTCCGGCAGGGTGCATATCGCCAACCGGTGGCCATCGGTAGCCACGAAACGCAGGCGGCCGCCCTTGATCTCCCAGAGCATACCGTTCAGGTAGTAACGCACGTCCTGCTGCGCCATCGCAAAGCTGGTCCGCTCGATGAGCCGGCGCAGCTGCTGCGGTTCGATGGTGAACTGGTGCGTGCCGATACTGTCCTCGATGTTCGGGAACTCCCGCGCCGGGAGGGTCGCGAGGGTGAATCGGCTGCGACCCGAGGTGACCGTTGCCTTGCTATCGGTCACGCTCACCTGCACATCGCTGCCTTCAGGCAGCGACTTGCAGATGTCGAGGAGCTTGCGCGCCGGAAGCGTGACTTCGCCGGCGTCTCCCGGCGTCGGCAGTTGAACGCGGCCGACGAGCTCGACCTCGAGATCGGTGCCGGTCAGCGACAGGCGGTCGCCATCGAGCTGGAGCAGCACGTTGGCGAGCACGGGCAGCGTATTGCGCCGTTCCACGACCCCGGCGACCAGGTTCAGGGGTTTGATGAGGGCATCCCGGGGTACGCTGAATTTCATGGATGTTCCTTAGCCGGCCGATAGTGTAAGTGTGTACTTACTTATTGGTCTTGCCTATTGCTGCTGCCGATGGCGCAGGGCACCGAGGCGCCAACCCTCCATTGTGCTCAAGTTGTCAGGGAGCGCAACAGGTTCTTGTAATCTTCGTGAATATCCGAGCTCGTTTCCCGCAGTTCCTTGATCTTGCGGCAGGCATGGAGCACGGTGGTATGGTCGCGGCCACCGAAGCTGTCGCCGATTTCCGGCAGACTGTGGTTGGTCAGTTCCTTGGCGAGCGCCATGGCCACCTGCCGCGGGCGCGCGACCGAGCGGCTGCGCCGCCGTGACATGAGATCGGCCACCTTGATCTTGTAGTACTCGGCAACGGTGCGCTGGATGTTGTCGAGGCTCACCTGCTTGTCCTGCAGCGCCAGCAGGTCCTTCAGGCTCTCCTTGACCAGGTCGACATCGATGGGGCGGCGGGTGAAGTTCGCGCTGGCGATCACCCGCTTGAGCGCGCCCTCGAGTTCGCGCACGTTGGAGCGGATGCGCTGGGCGATGAAGAACGCCGCATCCGGCGGCAGGTCGAGCTGGGACTGGCTCGCCTTCTTCATGAGAATAGCCACCCGCGTCTCCAGGTCCGGCGGCTCCACGGCCACCGTCAGCCCCCAGCCGAAGCGCGACTTCAGCCGCTCCTCGAGCCCCTCGATCTCCTTCGGGTAGCGGTCACAGGTGAGGATCATCTGCTGGCCGCCCTCGAGCAGGGCGTTGAAGGTGTGGAAGAACTCCTCCTGGGAGCGATCCTTCTTGGCGAAGAACTGGATATCGTCGATCAGCAGCGCATCCACGGACCGGTAGTAGCGCTTGAAGTCCGTGATGGCGTTCAGCTGCAGCGCCTTGACCATATCGGCCACGAAGCGCTCGGAATGCAGGTAGACGATGCGGGCCTCTGGGTTGTTCTCCTTGAGCGCATTGCCCACCGCGTGCATGAGGTGGGTCTTGCCGAGGCCGACGCCACCGTAGAGAAACAGCGGGTTGTAGGCATCACCGGGGTTCTCGGCGACCTGGTTGGCGGCGGCCAGCGCCAGCTGGTTCGACTTGCCCTCGACGAAGTTGCGGAAGGTGTAGTTCGCCACGAGGTTGTGCTGGTGCGTGAGCGCCTCGTGCACCTCGGAGTGCTGTGCCTGGCCGAAGGTCGGCGTGCTCACGCTGGCGAGCATCGGGGTGGGCCTTGGCGCCGGCGCGGCGGCCGGTTCAGGTTCCTGCCGTGGAGGCGGCGCGGGCGACTTCGCCGGGACTGCCGGCGATCCGCCGACCGTTGCCAGCGACACGGCGCGACGGGCCTCGCCGATCTCCAGGACCACGTCCTGCTCGCTGCCCGCCTCGCGCAGCAGCTCGGCGATACGCGGCGCGAACTTGTCGCTGACAAAGTCCCGTATGAAGCGATTGGGGGCGAACAGCCGGAGGCACTGCGAGTCTTCGCTGGCCTCGAGGGGGCGTATCCAGGTGTTGAATTGTTGCGCCGGCAACTCGTCCTGCAGCTGGTTCCTGCATTGCGTCCATACCGCGTCGGGCAAAGATCACCTCGCTCGTGCCCTTCGCACGGGGCACTGAATGCTTCTTAACTTGGTTTTCCGGTGGTTCTCGCCGCCTGTTGACATCTTCGTGCCCCTGGGCGACAGGACGATGCATCATAACCCGCCCGCAATCACTTATCCACACGTGAGGTGAAATTTTTTCCTTTTTTTTGTTGTTTTATTTCAAAGGGTTAGGGTTCGAAGGGAAAGTCGCCGGCCAATGATGCCCATGATGGTCCCCGGTCCCCTGTCTGTGGATAAGTTGTGTTTATCTTTGGGGGAATTTGTTGGCCGATGGCTGCAACCCGCGGCGTTGCTGGCTTCCCCCGGCCGGCTGCAGACCCCGCCTCATCGGTCCGCCCGACGGCCCCGGGACCTGCCGCGACGGGTCGCGCCCGACACCTCGCGGAAGCCATTGAATAAACGGGGCGCTTTCTCTACAATCTGCGTCCTTTTTTGGCTGTGCCCCATCGGCACCGCGGCGCTGCCGTGACTGCCTTCCTTTATATAGAGCAACTCGAGTCACTGACATGAAAAGAACGTTCCAGCCCAGCGTGCTCAAGCGCAAGCGCAACCACGGCTTCCGCGCGCGGATGGCAACCAAGAACGGTCGCCAGGTCCTCGCCCGGCGCCGCGCCAAGGGCCGCAAGCGCCTGTCCGCGTAAGCCGGCGCCGCGCACAGCGAGAGCCGGTACCTTCGCTGATGGCCGCGTCCTTCCGCAAGCATCAACGCCTGCTCACGGCCCGGGATTACCGGGCCGTGTTCTCCTGTGTCAGCGTGAAGGCCGGTCAGCGAGAGTTCCTGCTCCTCGCCCGGCCCTCGGAGCAGCCGCACCATCGCCTCGGCCTGGCCGTCGCCAAGAAGCACGTGGCCCGGGCAGTGCGCCGCAACCGCATCAAGCGTATCGCCCGGGAACGCTTCCGCCAGCTGCCGCCCCCGGCCGTACCGCTGGATATCGTCTTCCTGACCCGGCCGGGCGCCGGCGAGCTCGACAAGGCCGCCCTCGCCACGGGCATCGACCGGCAGTTTCGTCGCCTGATCGAGCGTGCCGCGGCATGAAGAAGCTGCTGCTTGCCGTGCTCCGTGTTTACCAATGGTGCCTGAGTCCCTTTCTCGGCCACCACTGCCGCTTCTACCCGACGTGTTCCGAGTACGCCCGGGAGGCCATCGACACCCACGGTGCGGGGCACGGCATCATGCTGGCAGCCAGGCGCCTGTCGAAATGCCACCCCTGGCACGAAGGCGGCGCCGACCCGGTGCCCGCCACCCGACGCACAGACTGAGAGATTATGGATATCCAGCGAACCCTGCTCATCGGCGCCATCGCCCTGCTGTCGTTCATGCTGCTGTCCGAGTGGGTCGCGTTCCGCGACGCCCGTGAAGCCGACGCCGCGCCGGCCACCCAGCGCCTGACGGCCGGCAGCGTCCCGGCCAGCGCACAGGTGCCGGCCGCCAGCGGCGACACAGATGCTGCGGGCGAACCGGCCACGGGCGAGCTGCCCGCGGACCTCCCGCCCCCGCCCGATGACACGCCGGAAACCGCGGCCGCGGAAGCCGGGGACGCGCGCATCGTGCAGGTGTTCACCGATACGCTGGAGCTGGCCATCGACCTCAACGGCGGCGATATCGTCGAAGTCGCCCTGCCGAAATACCTGGCGGAACTCGACGGCGATGATCCCTACGTCCTCCTCGAGCGCAACAGCCGGCGCACCTACGTGGCCCAGAGCGGCCTGGTAGGTCCCGACGGTATCGACGCCCCCCGCCGCGCCCGCTACGACGCGGCCCAGACCCGCTACGAGCTCGCGCCGGGGCAGGACACGCTGACCATCGACCTGGCTTGGACCGGCAACAACGGCCTCAAGATCACCAAGCGCTTTACCCTGCGCCGCGGCGAGTACGTGCTCGACGTCACCTACCTGGTCGAGAACAACACGGAAGCGCGCTGGCAGGCCAACCTGTTCGGCCAGATCAAGCGGGACTCGAGCCCGGATCCGTCCGCGGACGCCGGACTGGGACTGCAGCCTTTCCTCGGCGCCGCCACCACGCAGCCGGACGACCGCTTCACCAAGTTCGACTTCAAGGACATGCGCGAGGACCCCTTCAAGCGCCAGCTCGAGGGCAGCTGGATGGCCATGGTACAGCACTACTTCCTCAGCGCCTGGATTCCCAACCCGCAACAGACGCACACCTACTCCACGCGTGTCACCAGTGCCGGTTTCAACATCGCCGGCTTTACCAGCCCGGCCCTGGTCGTCGACCCCGGCGAGCGCGGCAGCAGCACGGCGCGGTTCTACGCTGGGCCGAAGGACCAGTACCGCCTGGAAGAGATCTCCCCCTTCCTCGAGCTCTCGGTCGACTACGGCTGGCTCTGGTGGATCGCGCAGCCGCTGTTCTGGCTGCTGAACAAGATCCACGCGCTGGTCGGCAACTGGGGCGTGGCCATCATCGCCCTCACGGTGCTGATCAAGGCGGCTTTCTACAAGCTCTCCGCCACCAGCTACCGGTCCATGGCGAACATGCGCCGGATCACGCCGAAGGTGCAGGATATCCGCGAGCAGTACGCCGACGACAAGCAGAAGCAGTCCCAGGCGATGATGGACCTCTACCGCAAGGAGAAGATCAACCCGCTGGGCGGCTGCCTGCCGATCCTCGTGCAGATGCCGGTCTTCATCGCGCTGTACTGGGTCCTCATGGAAAGCGTCGAGTTGCGCCACGCGCCGTTCATGCTGTGGATCGACGATCTCTCGGTCATGGACCCGTACTTCGTGCTGCCCGTCCTCATGGGCGCGAGCATGTTCTTCATGCAGAAGCTCAACCCGCCGCCCCCCGATCCCATGCAGGCGAAGATCATGCAGTGGCTGCCCGTGGTCTTCACCTTCTTCTTCCTCTGGTTCCCGGCGGGCCTCGTGCTCTACTGGCTGGTGAACAACCTGCTCTCCATGGGACAGCAGTTCATCATCACCCGGCAGATCGAGAACGCGGGCAAGGCCTGAGGCCCAGCGCCCGTGGCCGGTGCCCCGCCTGAAGACACCATCGCCGCGGTCGCCACGGCGGCCGGCCGCGGCGGCATCGGCATCCTGCGCCTGTCCGGTCCCGCCGCCCTCGCCATCGCGCGCCGGCTGACCGGGCGCGACCAGTTCCGCCCCCGCTACGCCCACCGCGCCGACTTTCACGATGCCGAGGGCACGCGCCTCGACGACGGCCTGGCGCTGTATTTCCCGGGGCCGCACTCCTTCACCGGCGAGGACGTGATCGAGCTAAACTGCCACGGCAGCCCGGTGGTCCTGGACCTGCTGCTGCAGGCGGCCTGCGCACACGGCGCCCGGCCGGCGGAGCCCGGCGAATTCTCCCGCCGCGCCTTCCTCAATGACAAGCTGGATCTCGCCCAGGCCGAGGCCATCGCCGACCTCATTGACAGCGCCAGTGCCGAAGCCGCGCGCAACGCCCTGCGCTCCCTGAGCGGCGCCTTCAGCGAACGTGTGCACGAGCTGGTGGAGGCGGTCACCCGCCTGCGGGTGTATGTCGAGGCGGCCATCGACTTCCCGGACGAAGAGGACGTGGACTTCCTGGCGGAGGGCGATGTCGCCGCCCGCCTCGCGGATGTCGCGGCACGCCTCGCCGCCGTGCGGGAGAGCGCCCGCCAGGGCAGCCTGCTGCGGGAAGGGCTCAAGCTGGTCATCGCCGGGCGGCCCAACGCCGGCAAGTCCAGCCTGCTCAACGCGCTGGCCGGCGAGGAGCGCGCCATCGTCACGGCCATCGAGGGCACCACCCGCGACGTGCTGCGCGAGGACATCCTGGTCCACGGCCTGCCGCTGCACATCGTCGATACCGCCGGCCTCCGCGACAGCGATGACCCGGTCGAGCAGGAGGGCGTACGCCGCGCCATGGTCGAGATCGGCAGCGCAGACCGGGTGATCCTGGTGGTCGATGACAGCGCCGGCGGGGCACCGCCTGCGCTCGCGGACCTGCTGCCAGCGGGCGTCGAACCGCCGCCGCCGGGCACACCGGTGACCCGCGTGCACAACAAGATCGACCTATCCGGCACCGCCGCCGCCATCAACAGCACGGCGGATATCACGGACATCTGGCTGTCGGCACAGAGCGGCGACGGCCTCTCGCTCCTGCGCGAGCACCTGCGCGACAGCGTCGGGCTGGCGAGTGCCGGCGAGAGCACCTTCAGCGCCCGGCGCCGGCATCTCGACGCGCTGGATCGCGCCGCGGCCCACCTCACTGATGCCCGCGCACAGCTGGCCGGCAGCGGCGCCGGCGAGCTGGTGGCCGAAGACCTGCGCTACGTACAGGGCTGCCTGGGAGAGATTACCGGCAGGGGCAGCAGCGACGATCTCCTCGGCGAGATTTTCTCCAGCTTCTGCATCGGCAAGTAACAGGCCGTCCACAACCCTGTGCACCAGCCGTCGCGGGGCACTGGCCGTGCACCGCTTGCCCCCGCGCGCTCCCCCAGCTATCCACTGTCTTTTCCCGCGATGGCGGCGGCTGTGGGCGAAAGCGGTAACGGCGGTGGCACAAGCCGTGGACCCGGCGGCCGCTCAGCCATCGACCCGGCCGGCGCTCGAAACGCTCCACATTCGCTACCCAGCCTGCCCCGGCCCCATACCGCTGTCGCGAACAGCCCTTTCCCTCGCGCAACCTTCTGCCAGGCAAGACAAAAAACGGGTTGTCCCCGGATTCTGCCGGGCCTAACAATCACAACAATAACTCTCTATCTCTACCCATACATGATTTATTCTCTTCTTCCAGTAAGCAGAAAGCGGGTTTGGCGGAACATCGACTCGGCCGTATAATCCGCTCCCCTTTGCAGCCTGCGGCGACGCAGGGAATGAACCATGCGCTACCCGGACAGTTTTGACGTAATCGTGATCGGCGGTGGCCACGCCGGTACCGAGGCATGCCTGGCTGCCGCGCGCATGGGTTGCCGCACGCTGCTGCTGACGCACAGTATCGATACGCTCGGCCAGATGTCCTGCAACCCGGCCATCGGTGGCATCGGCAAGAGCCATCTCGTGCGCGAGGTCGATGCCCTCGGCGGCGCGATGGCCGCGGCCACGGACCGCGCCGGTATCCAGTTCCGTGTGCTCAACGCGCGCAAGGGCCCCGCGGTTCGCGCAACCCGGGCCCAGGCCGATCGCGTGCTCTACCGCGCCGCCATCCGCGGCATCCTGCAGGCACAGCCCGGCCTGCAGATTTTCCAGCAGCCGGTGGACGACCTGCTCCTGGACGGCGACCGGGTCGTCGGTGCGCGCACGGCCATGGGGCTTGACTTCCACGCCGATGCGGTCGTGCTGGCCACCGGGACGTTCCTCGGCGGGCGGATACACATCGGCCTCGAGAGCTCGAGCGGCGGCCGCGCCGGCGATGCCCCGGCAATCGCCCTGGCCCGGCGCCTGCGCGAGATGCCCTTCCGCGTCGACCGGCTGAAGACCGGTACCCCGCCGCGCATCGATGCGCGCAGCGTGGACCTCGCCTCGCTTGAGCAGCAGTGGGGAGACGATCCGCGGCCGGTCATGTCCTTCCTCGGTGATCCTGCGACGCATCCCGAGCAGCGCTGTTGCTGGATCGCCCATACCAACGCGCGCACCCACGACATCATCCGCGCCAACCTCGACCGCTCGCCGATGTATTCCGGGGTGATCGAGGGCACCGGGCCGCGCTACTGCCCGAGCATCGAGGACAAGATCCACCGCTTTGCGGACAAGGACGCGCACCAGGTCTTTGTCGAACCCGAGGGTCTCGATACGCCGGAGCTCTATCCGAACGGCATCTCCACCAGCCTGCCCTTCGACGTGCAGCTCGACTTCGTGCGTTCCCTCGCCGGCTTCGAGAACGCGGTGATCACCCGCCCGGGCTACGCCATCGAGTACGATTTCTTCGACCCCCGGGACCTCCGGCCCTCGCTGGAGACGCGGCCTGTGGAGGGGCTGTTCTTCGCCGGGCAGATCAACGGCACCACCGGTTACGAGGAGGCAGCCGCCCAGGGCCTGCTGGCCGGCATCAACGCGGCCCGCCGGGTGCGCGGCGAGGCGGCCTGGTGCCCGCGCCGCGACGAGGCCTACCTCGGGGTGCTGGTCGACGACCTGATCACCCTGGGGACCCGCGAGCCCTACCGCATGTTCACCTCCCGTGCCGAGTACCGGCTCCTGCTCCGGGAAGACAACGCGGACCTGCGCCTCACTGCCACCGGCCGTGAGCTGGGGCTTGTCGACGACGCCCGCTGGGCGCGCTTCGAGGCCAAGCGGCAGGCGATCGAGCGCGAGCAGCAGCGCCTGCGCACGACCTTCCTCCATCCCGGCACGCCGGGTGCCCGCCAGCTGGAAGGGAAGCTCGGCAGTGAGCTGAAGCGTGAGTATGCGCTTGCTGACCTGCTCAAGCGTCCGCAGCTCGATTACGCGGCGATCGCCCCCCTCGCCGAGGGCGCGGTGGACGACCCGCAGGTCGCGGAGCAGGTGACCATCCAGGCAAAGTACGCGGGTTACATCGAGCGCCAGGCCGAGGAGATCGCCCGCCTCGCCCGCCACGAGAGCCTGGCCCTGCCCGACTCGCTCGATTATGCGGCCGTGGACGGCCTGTCCCACGAGGTGCGGAGCAAGCTCGCCGACGCCCGCCCGGCGACCCTCGGCCAGGCGGCCCGGGTCCCCGGGGTGACCCCGGCGGCGATTTCCCTGCTGCTCGTGCACCTGAAGAAGCGCGAGGGCCTGGCGCGGGCAGCGACCCGGAAAAGCGCCTGAAGTGCGCGACCCGGCGCTGGCAGCGGGTTGTGCCGCGCTGGGCCTGACGCTGCCGACGGCCGCGCTGGCTGCCCTGTCGTCCTACCTCGACCTCCTCGAGAAATGGAACCGGGCCTATAACCTCACCGCCGTGCGCGAGCGGGATGCCATGGTCACCCGACACCTCCTCGACAGCCTCGCCGTTCTGCCGCACCTGCCCGCGAGCGGCTCCTTCGTGGACGTGGGCACCGGCCCGGGGCTGCCCGGCATTCCCCTGGCGATCGCAGCGCCGGTGCACCGCTACTGCCTGCTCGACAGCAACGGCAAGAAGACCCGCTTCCTGTTCCAGGTGAAAACGGCCCTGGCCTTGGCTAACATACGCATCGCGCCTGCACGTGCCGAGGACCACCGGCCGGAGCAGCCCTACACCGGCGTTCTCAGCCGGGCCTTCGCCGCGTTGCCGGCGATGCTCGAGTGCTGCGGCCATCTGCTCGCGCCCGGTGGCGCGTTCTACGCCATGAAGGCGCAGGTGGCGGCCGACGAGCTGGCCGCCGCCGAGGCCCTGGGCTACCGGGCGACGGTGACGGCCCTCGCCGTGCCCGGCCTCGATGAGCAGCGCTCCCTGATCACCCTGCGGCCGGAGACCAGCGCGTGACACGAACCATCGCCATCGCGAACCAGAAGGGCGGCGTCGGCAAGACCACGACCTGCGTCAACCTCGCCGCGTCGCTGGCCGCGATGAAAAAGCGCGTGATGCTGGTGGACCTCGATCCGCAGGGCAACGCCACCATGGGCTGCGGTGTCGACAAGTACGCTATCGAGCAGAGTATCTACGACGTGCTGGTGCACGAGGCGCCGGTCGCAGAGGTCCGCTGCACCGCCGGTGAGGCGGGTTTCGACGTGCTGCCGGCGAACGGCGACCTCACCGCGGCGGAGGTGGAACTGCTGCAGGTAGACGGCCGCGAACGCCGGCTGCGGGCGAGCCTCGCCCGGGTCAGCGACGACTACGACTACATCCTCGTCGACTGCCCCCCATCGCTGAATATGCTCACCGTGAACGGCCTCGTGGCCGCCGACGGCGTCATCGTTGCCATGCAGTGCGAGTACTTCGCGCTCGAGGGGCTGTCCGCGCTCCTCGACACGATCCGCCGGGTGGCGGAAAGCGTGAACCCGTCGCTCGAGGTCGAGGGTATCCTGCGCACCATGTACGATCCCCGCAACAGCCTGACCAACGAGGTGTCCACGCAGCTGCATGAACACTTCGGTGACCGCGTGTTCCGCACTGTGGTGCCGCGCAACGTCCGCCTCGCCGAGGCGCCGAGCCACGGTATGCCGGCGATGTATTACGATAAGTACTCCCGCGGTTCCCGGGCCTACCTGGCCCTGGCGGGAGAGATGATCCGGCGCGAGGAACGCCTCGCCGCGGCGGGAGGGGGTGACTGATGGCTGGCAAGAAAGCGCGTATGGGCCGGGGCCTCGACGCCCTGCTCTCGTCGTCCGCCCAGGCCTCGAGCCGCGAACAGGCCCCCGCAGCGGCGCAAAGCGACGGCGAGCTGCGGACGATTCCGGTCGACCTGATCCAGCGCGGCAAGTACCAGCCGCGTCGGGATATCGAGCCGGAGTCCCTGCAGGAGCTCGCCGACAGCATCAAGGCCCAGGGGCTCATGCAGCCCATCGTGATCCGCCCGATTTCGGACAAGCGCTACGAGATCATTGCCGGTGAGCGCCGCTGGCGCGCCGCCCAGCTCGCCGGCCTCGGCGAGATCCCGGCGCTGGTGCGCGACGTCACCGACGAGGCGACCATCGCCATGGCCCTCATCGAGAACATCCAGCGCGAGGACCTGAACCCGATCGAGGAAGCGGTGGCCCTGCAGCGGCTGCAGCAGGAGTTCGACCTCACCCAGCAGGAAGTGGCCGAAGCGGTGGGAAAATCGCGCTCGACCGTGGCCAACCTCCTGCGCCTGATGAGCCTGGAGCCCGAGGTGCGGACCCTGCTCGAGCACGGCGACCTCGACATGGGACACGCGCGCTGCCTGCTGTCCCTCGCCGGGCCGGCGCAGTGCCAGGCGGCCCGGCAGGTTTCCGCCCGTGGCCTGTCGGTGCGCCAGGCCGAGGCCCTGGTCCGGCGCCTGCTGGCGGAAGCGGAGCGCGGCCCGGCGGAAAAGCCGGCGCTGGATCCGAATATCCGCCGGCTCCAGGATGATCTCTCCGAGCGGCTCGGCACCCGCGTCCAGATTCAGCACGGCAAGGGCGGCAAGGGCAAGCTGGTGCTGTCCTACGGCAGCCTGGAGGAGCTCGACGGTATTCTCGGCCACATCCAGTAAGCCGATGTGCATTATCTTTCTTCCTTATATAGGGGTCTTCTAGGCACATAATGCGCCCTTGGGGCCGGATGACCCCCAGATGCTGTGGTTCCTCTTCCGGCGGCGGAGAACGCGCCGTCGCGGGCCCGCCTGCTCGGTTGATGGGCCCTCGCATACCCCCTATAATGCGCGCGCCCGAAACGAGGACCCACTTGCGTGGCTGACGGCAAAGGGGGAGCGAGCGGGATCGCGCCGACAGGGGCCAGGCTGAAGCCGCCACCGGTTTACCGCATCACGCTGGCCCAGCTGGCGGTCCTCGGTCTCCTGTCTATCGTGACCCTGGCGTTGGCGGATGCCACGACGACGGTGTCCCTGGCCGCCGGCGCGGCCTGCAGTGCCCTGCCGCAGGCCTGGTTTGCCCTGCAGCTGTTCGGGCGCGGAGGGCGGCGCGGTGCCGAGGCGGCACGCGCCGGGTATGCTGCGGAAGCCGGCAAGTTCCTCCTCAGCGCGGTGGGTTTTGCCCTGGTTTTCGCGCTGTTGCGGCCGGTGGTACCGCTGGCCGTGTTCGGCGGCTTCGCCGCCATGCTGCTCGTGCAGGTCGCGGGCGGCGTCTGGCTCCTGCGCCGCGGGCAGGCAGGCCGGTAACAGAGACCCCGCGGCGAACGACGAGCAGAGAGCGAGTTGCATGGCAGGCGATACGCAGACGGTTTCCGGATACATCGTCCACCACCTGACGAATCTCACCTATGGCAAGCTGCCGGCGGGCTACCATCGCCACGACGGCAGCACGGTGGGTGAAGGCGGCGCCTGGGTCATGGCTCACGGTGGCGACGAAGCCGCCGCGATGGGTTTCACCGCGATCCACGTCGACTCCATGATCTGGTCCATCGGCCTCGGTATCTTTTTCTGCTGGTTCTTCCGCCGCATGGCGAAGAAGGCCAGCGCCGACACCCCCTCCGGCGCCCTGAATGCCGTGGAGATGATCGTCGGCTTCGTCGACAACACCGTGCGCGACAGCTTCCACGGCCGCAACCCGCTGGTCGCGCCGCTGGCCCTGACGGTCTTTGTCTGGGTCTTCCTGATGAACCTCATGGACCTCATCCCCGTGGACCTCATCCCGCACACGCTCGCGCTGCTCGGCGTGGAATACCAGAAGATCGTGCCGTCCACGGATCCGAACATCACCATGGGCATGGCCGTCGGCGTGTTCATCCTGATGCTCTACTACTCGATTACCGTGAAGGGCTTCGGCTTCGTCAAGGAGCTGACGCTGAATCCCTTCAACCACCCCGTTTTCATCCCCGTGAACCTGTTCATGGAAGTGGTCGGACTGCTCGCCAAGCCCTTCTCGCTGGGCCTGCGGCTGTTCGGCAACATGTACGCGGGCGAGATGATCTTCATCCTCATTGCCGCGCTGTTCAGCGCCGGTATCGCCTGGCTGGTACCCGCCGGTCTCATGCAGGTCGGCTGGGCGATTTTCCACATCCTGATCATCACGCTGCAGGCCTTCATCTTCATGGTGCTGACGATCGTTTATCTCAGCATGGCCCACGAGGATCACTAAGCAACCCCCTACTGTCAGGCAATCAACTCTAGGAGAAAACCATGGAACTGATTTACGTTGCCGCTGCAATCATGATGGGCCTCGGTGGCCTGGGCGCCGCCATCGGCGTCGGTCTTCTCGGCGGTAAGCTGATCGAAGGCTCTGCACGCCAGCCGGAGCTCGCTCCGAAGCTGCAGACCACCTTCTTCCTCGGCGCCGGCCTGGTGGACGCCATCCCGATTATCGGCGTCGGTATCGCCATGTACCTGATCTTCGTGGTCGCCGGCTGAACCGGGACACCCGTAGCACGGGGTGCCGCTCGCGGTACCCCCAACACGTGAGGAGAAGGTTGTGAACATTAACCTTACGCTGATCGGGCAAATGCTGGCGTTCGTCGCTTTTGTCGTGTTCTGCATGAAGTACGTCTGGCCGCCGATCCTGGCCGCCATGCAGGAGCGCGAACAGAAGATCGCCGAGGGCCTGGCGGCTGCCGAGCAGGCGGAGCAGGACCTGGAGCTGGCCAAGGAAAAGGCCGTCGAGCGCCTGAAGGAAGCCAAGGAAGAGGCCTCCTCCATCGTCGACGCGGCCAACAAGCGCGCCAACCAGATCGTCGAGGAGGCCAAGGACACGGCCCGCCTCGAGGCCGAGCGCGTCAAGGCCGCCGCCCAGGCCGAGATCGAGCAGGAGGCCAACCGTGCGCGCGAGCAGCTGCGCAGCCAGGTCGCCGTCCTGTCCGTCGCCGGCGCCGAGAAGATTCTCGGTGCTTCCATCGACCAGCAGGCGCACGCCGACCTGGTCGACAAGCTGGCAGCAGAGCTGTAACGAGAGGTCGCGATGGCTGAACTAAGCACGCTGGCCCGCCCCTACGCGAAAGCGGCGTTCGAGTACGCGAGCGACAAGGGCGACCTGGAGAAGTGGCTCACGCAGCTGCAGCTCGCTGCCGCCGTTGCCGCCGAGCCCCGGGTCGTGGCGCTTCTCAACGACCCGGCGCTCACCGCCGCCGAGCAGTCCGACCGGTTCCTCGGGCTTCTCGGCGACAACGCGAGCGCACCGGTACAGAACTATCTCCGGGTCCTGGCAGCCAACCGCCGCCTGCCCCTCCTGCCCCAGGTCTGCCGCCAGTTTGCAGAGCTGAAGGCCGAACGGGAGCGGGTCGTCGAGGTGCAGGTCCTCTCCGCTTTCGACCTGCCCGAAGACGTGCGCGACCGCATTGCCGCCGCGCTGGGCAAGCGCCTGGATCGCGAGGTCGTGGTCAGCAGCGAGACCGACCCGGCGCTCCTGGGCGGACTATTGATCCGGGCTGGCGACACGGTCATCGACGGCTCCGTGCGCGGCCGGCTGAACAAGCTGGCCGAAGCACTGACACATTGAATTTGAGGAACAGAGCATGCAGCAACTGAACCCATCGGAAATCAGCGACATCATTCGCCAGCGCATCGACCAGCTCGATGTCGGCAGTGAAGCGCGCAACGAGGGCACGGTCGTCTCCGTCACCGACGGCATCATCCGCATCCACGGCCTCGAGGACGTGATGTACGGTGAGATGATCGAGTTCGACGGCGGCATCTACGGCATGGCCCTGAACCTCGAGCGCGACTCGGTCGGCGCCGTGATCCTGGGCGACTACAAGGGTCTCGCGGAAGGCCAGTCCTGCCGCTGCACGGGCCGGATCCTGGAAGTGCCGGTCGGTCCGGAACTGCAGGGTCGTGTAGTCGACGCCCTCGGCACCCCCATCGACGGCAAGGGCCCGATCGACGCGAAGATGACCGACGCCCTGGAGAAGGTCGCGCCGGGCGTTATCGCCCGCCAGTCCGTCGACCAGCCGGTGCAGATCGGCCTCAAGGCCATCGACGCCATGGTGCCGATCGGCCGCGGCCAGCGCGAGCTGATCATCGGCGACCGCCAGATCGGCAAGACCGCCATCGCGGTCGACGCGATCATCAACCAGAAAGGCACCGGCATTAAGTGTATCTACGTGGCCGTCGGCCAGAAGGCGTCCTCGGTCGCCGCCGTGGTGCGCAAGCTCGAAGAGCACGGCGCCATGGAGCATACGATCGTGGTCGCCGCGACCGCGTCGGACCCGGCCGCCATGCAGTACCTCGCACCCTTCGCCGGTTGCACCATGGGCGAGTATTACCGCGACCGCGGTGAAGACGCCCTCATCATCTACGATGACCTCACCAAGCAGGCCTGGGCCTACCGCCAGATCTCCCTGCTGCTGCGCCGCCCGCCGGGCCGCGAAGCCTACCCCGGTGACGTCTTCTACCTGCACTCGCGGCTCCTCGAGCGCGCGGCGCGGGTCAACGCCGACTACGTTGAGCAGTTCACGAAGGGCGAGGTCAAGGGCCGGACCGGTTCGCTGACTGCCCTGCCGGTGATCGAGACCCAGGCCGGCGACGTCTCCGCCTTCGTACCGACCAACGTGATCTCCATCACCGACGGCCAGATCTTCCTCGAGACCGACATGTTCAACGCCGGCATCCGCCCGGCCATGAACGCCGGTATCTCCGTCTCCCGGGTCGGCGGCTCGGCGCAGACGAAGATCATGAAGAAGCTCTCCGGCGGCGTGCGCACGGCCCTGGCCCAGTACCGCGAGCTGGCGGCGTTCTCGCAGTTCGCCTCCGACCTCGACGAGGCCACCAAGGCCCAGCTGGACCACGGTGAGCGCGTCACCGAGCTCATGAAGCAGAAGCAGTACTCGCCGCAGAGCATCGCCGAGATGGGCGTCATGCTCTACGCCGCGAACGAGGGCTTCCTCAAGGACGTGGAAGTCGACAAGATCGGCGCCTTCGAGGATGCGCTGCTGTCCTACATGCACGCCGAGCACGGCGAGCTCATGGGCAAGGTGGTCGAGACCGGCGCGTGGGACGACGAGATCGAGGGCGCCTTCAAGGGCGCGATCGAGTCCTTCAAGTCGACGCAAACCTGGTAAGCCCCGGAGGCCCCGATGGCAGTCGGTAAGGAAATCCGCACCAAGATCTCGAGCATCCAGAGCACGCAGAAGATCACCAGCGCCATGGAAATGGTCGCGGCGAGCAAGATGCGCAAGGCCCAGGATCGCATGGAGGTCGGCAAGCCCTACGCGCGGCGCATGCGCGACGTGGTCGGCCACCTGGCCAACTCGGCGCCTGAGTACCGCCACGTGTACATGGAAGAGCGCGATCCGAAGCGCGTCGGCTTCATCGTCGTCGCCACGGACCGGGGGCTCTGCGGCGGCCTGAACATCAACCTGTTCAAGGCCACCATCCGCGCCATGAAGGCCTGGGACGAGCGCGGCTGCGAGATCGACCTGTCGCTGATCGGCGCCAAGGCCTCGGCCTTCTTCAACAGCTACGGCGGCAACGTGGTGGCGGCGACGCGGGATATCGGCGAGGAACCCTCCCTCGAAGACCTCATCGGCGGCGTGAAGACCATGCTCGACGCCTATGCCGAAGGCACCATCGACCGGCTGTTCCTGGTGAGCAACGAGTTCGTCAACACCATGACGCAGAACCCGACGGTGGAGCAGCTGCTGCCGCTGCCGGCGGAGAACAGCGACGAGATGAAGCACCACTGGGACTACATCTACGAGCCCGACGCCCGGGAGCTGCTCGACCGGCTGCTGGTGCGCTACATCGAGTCGCAGGTCTATCAGGCCGTGGTCGAGAACGGCGCCTGCGAGCAGGCGGCGCGCATGCTGGCGATGAAGAACGCAACGGACAACGCCGGCGAGCTCATCGACGACCTGCAGCTGGGCTACAACAAGGCCCGCCAGGCGGCCATTACCCAGGAGCTCTCGGAGATCGTCAGCGGCGCTGCGGCCATCAGCTAGCGCCACCATCGGCACGAGACAGGTACTAATTTAACTACAGAGCTCAGAGACAGAGCTTCCAGAGATAGAGGATCCGGACATGAGTAGCGGACGAGTCGTTCAAATCATCGGCGCGGTCATCGACGTGGAGTTCCCGCGCGACAGCGTCCCGCAGGTCTACGACGCGCTGACGGTCACCGAGAAGGGCCTGACCCTCGAGGTGCAGCAGCAGCTGGGTGACGGCGTCGTGCGCGCCATCGCCATGGGCTCCTCGGAAGGGCTGTCCCGCGGCCTCGGCGTCGAGAACACCGGCGCGCCGATCTCCGTGCCGGTGGGCGGCGAGACCCTCGGCCGCATCATGGACGTGCTCGGCAACCCCATCGACGAGCGCGGGCCCATCGGCGAGCAGGAACGCGCCTCCATCCACCGCGACGCCCCCAGCTACGAGGAGCTTGCAGCCTCAAGCGAGCTGCTGGAGACGGGCATCAAGGTCATCGACCTGGTCTGCCCCTTCGCCAAGGGCGGCAAGGTCGGCCTGTTCGGCGGCGCCGGCGTGGGCAAGACCGTGAACATGATGGAGCTCATCAACAACATCGCCATCCAGCACTCCGGCCTCTCGGTTTTCGCCGGTGTTGGCGAGCGGACCCGGGAAGGTAACGACTTCTACTACGAGATGCAGGAGTCGAAGGTCGTGGACATCGAGAACCCGGCCAACTCCAAGGTGGCGATGGTCTACGGCCAGATGAACGAACCGCCGGGCAACCGCCTGCGCGTGGCCCTGACCGGCCTGACCATGGCGGAGAAGTTCCGCGACGAGGGCCGCGACGTTCTCCTGTTCGTCGACAACATCTACCGCTACACCCTTGCCGGCACCGAGGTGTCCGCGCTGCTGGGCCGGATGCCCTCCGCCGTGGGCTACCAGCCGACGCTGGCCGAGGAAATGGGCGTGCTGCAGGAGCGCATCACCTCCACCAAGGTCGGCTCGATCACCTCGATCCAGGCCGTGTACGTACCGGCGGACGACCTGACCGACCCGTCCCCGGCCACGACTTTCGCCCACCTCGACTCCACCGTGGTACTGTCCCGGGACATCGCCGCCAAGGGTATCTACCCGGCCGTGGACCCGCTGGACTCCACCTCCCGCCAGCTCGATCCGCTGCTCATCGGCAACGAGCACTACGACACGGCGCGCGGCGTGCAGAACGTGCTGCAGCGCTACAAGGAGCTGAAGGACATCATCGCCATTCTCGGCATGGACGAGCTGTCCGAGGAAGACAAGCTGACGGTGGCCCGGGCGCGGAAGATCGAGCGTTTCCTCTCCCAGCCCTTCCACGTGGCGGAGATCTTCACCGGTGCGCCGGGCAAGTACGTGTCCCTCAAGGACACGATCGCCGGCTTCAAGGGCATCCTGGCCGGCGACTACGACGACCTGCCGGAGCAGGCCTTCTACATGGTCGGCACCATCGACGAAGCCGTCGAGAAAGCGAAGAACCTGTAAGGTCAGCGAGGCTCGCACATGGCTATGACAATTCACTGCGACATCGTCAGCGCCGAGGAGGGTATCTTCTCGGGCCTGGTCGAGTCCCTGGTCGCCACCGGCGACATGGGCGAGCTCGGGATCAACTACGGCCACGCGCCGCTGCTGACCGCGCTGCGCCCGGGGCCCGTCCGCATCGTGACCCAGCAGGGCAACGAAGAGGTCTACTACGTGTCCGGCGGCTTCCTGGAAGTGCAGCCGGGCGTGGTGACCATCCTCGCCGACACGGCGCTGCGCGCCGACGACGTCGACGAGGCCGCCGCCGAAGAGGCCCGCCGCGAGGCGGAGCAGGCGCTCGCCAACCAATCCGGCGACTTCGATTACGGCCGCGCCTCCGCGCAGCTCGCCGAGGCCGCCGCCCAGCTCGCGACGCTGCGCAAGATGCGCAACCGCGCCGGTCGCGGCTGAGCTCACCCCCGCCGCCCCGACCGGGCGGCACTTTCAGCGCTCTACCCGACGCGCTTTCCGTCGCTTCCCCGGCCCGCTCATCGGTCGGCGGCATTACCCGCGCACGATTACTGTTACACTGGCGTGACGGTTTTATGACAGCGGTTCGCGCCGCGGGAGAACGCACGTGTTACCCAACCTCGTTGGAGAGTCGGTGCTGCGCTCGCCGATGCTCGCCCTGCAGGAGCACATGGGCGTGGTCCTGCAGGCGGTGGAAGCGCTCGGCGACTTCATCGCCCTGGCCCAGGACGGCGCCTGGGACGGCGCCCTGCAGGCCCAGCAGCGGGTCGCCGACCGCGAAAGCGATGCCGATCATCTCAAGCAGCAGCTCCGCGGCGACATGCCGAAGAGCCTGTGGATGCCCGTAGCCCGCTCAGACCTCCTGGACCTGCTCTCCGCCCAGGACAAGATCGCCAACCGCGCCAAGGATATCGCCGGCCTCATGCTCGGCCGCCAGCTCGCCTTTCCCCCCGCGCTGACCGACGGCGTCAACGATTACCTCGCGCTCTCGGTGGACGCGACGGCCGGTGCGCTCGCCGCCGTCGAGGCAACCCAGGTGCTGTACCAGAGTGGCTTCGGCGAGCGCCAGGCCGCGGAGGTCGAACGCCTGATCGTGGACGTCGAGCGGCTCGAGCGCGCCTCGGACCGCAAGCAGGTGGAGCTCAGGGCGCAGCTGTTCCAGGTCGAGCGGGCGCTGTCGCCGGTGGACGTGATGTTCCTCTACCAGGTCCTCGACTGGGTCGGCAGCGTTGCCGACCGGGCAGAGAAGGTGACCCACCGCCTGCTGCTCGTCATCAAGTCCTGACGACTCTGTGATTCAGCGCACGGTCCGGCGCATTGCCCGGCCGCCGCGGCGTTGTATTGGCGACCGGTACCGCTAAGATGAAGGCCCATCGATGCGGCCCGGGCGCGAGCCGGGAAACAGGGTATCGCCATGAGCCTCACTGTCGTCATTCTCGCCGCCGGCCAGGGCAAGCGCATGCGCTCGTCCCGGCCCAAGGTGCTGCACCCCGTCGCCGGCCGCCCCATGCTCGCCCATGTCCTCGACCTCGCCCGCCGCCTCGAGCCCGTGCGTATCTGCGTGGTCGTCGGCCACGGTGGTGACGCCGTACGCGAGGCCCTGGCCGCCGACGACCTCACCTGGGTGGAGCAGCGCGAACAGCTCGGCACCGGGCACGCGGTGCTGCAGGCCCTGCCGCAGGTGCAGGAGGACGACGCCCGGGTGCTGGTGCTCTACGGCGATGTGCCGCTGCTGCCGGATGCGCCCGTGCGCGAGCTGGTCGCGGCGGGCAATGCCCTGCTCACGGCGCGGCTGCCCGACCCTGCCGGCTACGGCCGGATCTGCCGGGACGCCGCCGGTGCGTTCACCGGCGTGGTCGAGGAACGCGACGCGACCGACGCACAGCGCGCCATCGACGAGATCAACACCGGGGTTCTCGCCATCGAGGGCGCGCTGCTGCGGCAGTACCTGCACGCCGTCGGCAACGACAACGCCCAGGGCGAGTACTACCTGCCGGACGTGCTGCCCCTGGCCATGGCCAATGGCCACCGCGTAGACACGGTCTGCACCGACGACCCCGGCGCGGTGCTCGGGATCAACGACCGGCTCCAGCTCGCGAGCGCCGAGCGCGAGTTCCAGCGCCGGGCCGCCGAGGCGCTGCTGCGGGACGGTGTAACCCTCGCCGACCCCGCACGGCTCGATGTGCGCGGCAGCCTCCAGTGCGGTGAAGACGTGTTCATCGACGTGGGTGTCGTGGTCGAGGGCGCCGTGACCCTCGGCAACGGTGCGCGCGTGGGGGCCCACTGCGTGCTCCGCGATACCGCGGTGGGCAAGGGCAGCGAGGTGCATCCCTTCAGCCACCTGGACGGGGCCAGCGTCGGCGCCGGCTGCAGCGTCGGCCCCTACGCGCGCCTGCGCCCGGGGACGGTGCTCGCGGACCGCGCCCGGGTGGGCAACTTCGTCGAGACCAAGAAGGCGACGATCGGCACGGGCAGCAAGGTCAACCACCTGAGCTACGTGGGCGATGCGACGCTCGGCGCGGGCGTGAACGTCGGCGCGGGAACCATCACCTGCAACTACGACGGCGTCGACAAGCACCACACGACCCTCGGCGACGGTGTCTTCATCGGTTCCAACAGCACCCTGGTCGCGCCGCTGGGCGTCGACGACGGCGGCTTCGTCGCCGCCGGCTCGACCGTGACCCGCGATGTCGGCAGGGACCAGCTCGCCGTGGGCCGCGGCCGGCAACGCAATATCGACGGCTGGCGCCGGCCCGGCGCCGCCGCAGACGAGAAAGGAGGGCACTGATCGTGTGTGGCATCGTTGCGGCGGCCGCCCGCCGGGAAGTATCGGAGATCCTCCTCGAGGGGCTCCGGCGCCTGGAGTACCGCGGCTACGACTCCGCGGGCATGGCCCTGGTCGACAACGAGGGCCAGCTGCAGCTGCACAAGGTGCAGGGCAAGGTCGCCCGCCTCGAGGAGGCCCAGGCCCTGGACCCGATTCTCGGCTGCTCGGGTCTCGCGCACACGCGCTGGGCGACCCACGGTCCGCCGGCGGCGGTCAACGCGCATCCGCACATCTCCACCGAGCGGGTCGCGCTGGTTCACAACGGCATCATCGAGAACCACGAGGAACTGCGGGAAGAGCTGGCGGCCGGCGGCTACGATTGCGTTTCCGCGACTGACTCGGAGGTGGTGGCACACCTGCTGCACCGCGCCCTGGCCGGCGGCGACAGCCTGTTCGACGCCCTGCGCGCCACCGTCGCCCGGCTGCGCGGCGCCTACGCCATCGCGGCCCTGGACAAGGAGCACCCCGGCACGGTGGTCGCCGCGCGCGAGGGCAGCCCGCTGGTGATCGGCGTGGGCATCGGCGAGAACTTCCTCGCCTCCGACACGCTGGCCCTGCGCCAGGTCACGGACCGCTTCGTCTACCTCGAGGAGGGAGACGTCGTGGAGCTCACGGCGTCTTCCCTGCGCGTCGTTGCCGTCGACGGCACGGCCGTCGAGCGGCCGGTCAAGCGCGTCGCCAGCGGCATCGAGACCGTGGACCTCGGCGATTACGAGCACTACATGCTCAAGGAGATCCACGAGCAGCCGCAGGCCCTCGCCGCCACCTTCAGTTCGGGGAGCGGTCACAGCATCCACGATGGCGCCTTCGGCGAGGGCGCGGCCGCGGCTTTCGACCGCACGCGCTGCGTGCAGATCGTGGCCTGCGGCACCAGCTACCACGCCGGCCTGGTCGCCCGCTACTGGCTCGAGGAGCTGGCCGGCATTCCCTGCCAGGTGGAGGTCGCCTCCGAATTCCGCTACCGCCGGCGCGTGCAGCACCCGGACACGCTGCTGGTGACCGTGTCCCAGTCCGGCGAGACCGCGGACACGCTGGCGGCACTGCGCCACGCGGCCCCCGGCGAGTTCATCGCCAGCCTGGTGATCGCCAATGTCGACAACAGCTCGCTGGTGCGCGAGAGTGACTTCAAATTCCTCACCCGCGCCGGCACCGAGATCGGCGTCGCCTCCACCAAGGCCTTCACCACCCAGCTGGTGGCGCTGCTCATGCTGACGATCGCCCTCGGCCGGCGCCGCGGCATGAGTGAGGCGCAGCAGCAGGCGCTCATCGACGGCCTGCGCGCCCTGCCGGACCTCGTCGACCAGGTGCTCGCGCTGGACGGCGCCATCGAGGCGCTCGCCGGCGCCTTCATCCAGAAGCAGCACGCCCTGTTCCTGGGCCGCGGCATCGAGTACCCGATCGCCCTCGAGGGCGCCCTCAAGCTCAAGGAGATCTCCTACATCCACGCCGAGGCGTACCCCGCCGGCGAGCTCAAGCACGGGCCGCTGGCGCTGGTGGATGCGGACATGCCCGTGGTCGCCGTGGCGCCCACGGACGACCTGCTGGACAAGCTCAAGTCGAACCTCGAGGAGGTGCGTTCCCGCGGCGGCGAGCTGTACGTGTTCGCCGACGGCAGCGCCGGTTTCAGCGATGCACCGGGCATCCACGTCCTGCCCATGCCCCACGCCCCGTCGGTCCTCAACCCGATCATCTACACCGTGGCGCTGCAGCTGCTGGCCTACCACGTCGCCGTGCACAAGGGCACGGACGTCGACAAACCGCGCAACCTGGCCAAGTCCGTTACCGTGGAGTAGGGTTCGCGGGCTGCGCCGCAGCCGGCGCGCCGGCAGGGAGCTTGACCATGGCAGAGAGCGGTAGCTGGGCCGCGTTCGCGCTCGCCCTCGCGGTGTTCGTGCTCGCCCACGTCGTGCCCACGCGCCCGGCGGTGCGTGCCCGGCTCGTGGCCCGCCTCGGTGTACGCACCTTCCTGCTGCTCTACAGTGCACTCTCCCTCGGCCTGCTCACCTGGCTGGTCTACAGCCTGCTTGCTGCGCCGGTCGTGATGCTCTGGTACTACGCGCCCTGGCAGCGCTGGGTGCCCCTGGTCCTCATGCTGCCGGTGTGCCTGCTGCTCGCCGGGGCCCTCGGTGCGCCGAACCCGCTCAGCATCATCGGCGGCATGGGTGAGGGGTTCCGGCCAACCGCCCCCGGCGTGGCGGGCGTGCAGCGTCATCCGCTGCTGCTCGCCTTCCTGCTCTGGGCCCTGGCGCATATCCCGCCGAACGGGGAGCTGGCCACCGTGCTTTTCTTTGCCGCCATGGCGGTTTTCTCCGGCATCGGCATGCGGGCCGTGGACCGGAAGCGGCAGCGCAGCCTGGGCGCGGAGCGCTGGCATGACTTGGCCGCGGCGACCAGCCTGTTGCCCGGACGGGCACTACTGGCGGGGCGCTGGCGCCCGGCCCCCCGCCGCCTGCCCCTGCTGCGCCTGGGTCTCGGTGTTGCGCTCTATGCGGCTTTCCTCCTCCTGCACCGGCCCGTGATCGGCGTGCCCGCGCTGCCGCCCGGCTGGCCGGGCACCGGCTAGCGCCGCTTCCTCAGGACAGCAGCCCCACCCTGTAGCCCACGCCGACCACGACGAAGGCCATCGCCAGACCCGTCACGGCCACGATGTGCCAGGCGAGGGCCGGCAGGGTCTCGGCGGACAGCCGCGGGATGATGCGCAGCCGCGCATGGGCCGCGAGCAGCACCGTGGCCAGCAGAAACGCAAGCTTGAGAGCGATGGCGCGGGTGACCGGTGTCTCGAAGGCGAGCCAGCTGCCGGGGGCCGGCGCGAGGCGCGTGGCAAGGTAGAGCCCGCTGGCCACCTGCAATAGCAGTGCCGGGATGCCGATCTTCTCGAAGCGGCCCTCGAAGGCTTCGATAGCGGCCGGCGAGCGCTCGCGGAGCGCGCCGGGGAGAATACCGAGGGCGAGCACGAGGTGGCCGCCGGTCCAGACCGTGGCGGCGAGGACGTGAACAATGAGGGCGGTCGCATACATGGGGGGTGTATTTCCAAAATGGTAAGTCGCATGCTACTTTAAAGGCATGTTCGGGCTGCCGCAAGGGAGAGCCAGCCATGACAGACGGATCCATCAGGCGTCTTTTCGCCTACCCTTTCAGGATTTTCTTCCTGTCGGCGGCGCTGCTTGCGGCGCTGGCGGTGCCGTGGTGGACAGCCTCGGTGACCGGAGCGGTCCCGGTGCCGATACTCCCGGCCGGGCACGCGCACGAGATGCTCTACGGCTTCCTCGCGGCGGCGATCGCCGGCTTCCTGCTCACCGCCGTCTGCCGCTGGACCGACAGCGACCCGGTAGCAGGCGGGTGGCTCTTCGGCCTCTATGCGCTCTGGCTGCTCCCGCGGCTGGCGGCGGCGGTTGGCGCATCGCCGCTGCCGGTGCAGCTGGCCGAGCTCGCTTTCCTGCCGCTGGTGATCCTCGCCGCGGCCTGGCCCATTATGCGTGTGCGCCAGTGGCGCCAGCTGCCGCTGCTCGTCGCTCTCGGCCTGTTCTGGCTGTGCGACCTGGCCTTTCACGGCAGCGGCGATGCGCGCTGGCTGCACGGCGGCCTGCTCCTCGGCGCTCTGCTGGTGGTGCTGGTGGGGTCGCGGATCACCCCGGCGTTCTCCCGCAACTGGCTGCGCCAGCGCGGGGGGGCGGCGGACGACGTGGCCGACCCGGGGTGGCTGGCGTGGCCGCTCTACGCTGTCTTTCTGCTGTTGCTGGCCGGCGAGGCCTGGACCATCCTCGGCGCCGCGGGCCCCCCCGCCGCGCTGACCGCGGTGGTTTCCCTTGCCGGGGCCGGGCTGCTGCTGCTGCGCCTACGCTACTGGCGCGGCTGGCGTGTCTGGCGCGAACCGCTGCTCTGGGTCCTGCACCTCGGCGTGCTCGCTATCGTCCCCGGCCTCGTGCTGCGCGGCCTCGCTGCGCTGGGGCTCGTCGCCGACAGCGCCTGGCTGCACCTGCTCGGCATCGGCGCGCTCGCCGTGACCATTCTCGGGGTGATGTCGCGGGTGGCCCTCGGCCACACCGGTCGGTCGCTGGTTCTCGCCCGGGGCATGCTCGTGGCTTTCTCGCTGCTGCTGGCGGCGCTCGCCGCACGCGTCGCCGCTGCCCTGGGGCTCTTCGGCTGGCAGCCGGCGGTGATCGCGAGCGCCCTGACCTGGTTCATGGCCTTCGCCCTGTACCTGTGGTACTACAGCGCCATGCTCTGGAACCCAAGACCGGATGGAAGGCCTGGCTGATGCGCCTCACACAACACACGGACTATGCGCTGCGGACGCTGATCTACCTCGCGGTCTCGGATGGGCCGCGTGTCCGCGTTGCGGATATCTCCGGTGCGTACGATGTCTCCCACCACCATCTGACCAAGGTCGTGCAGAAGTTGCAGCGCGCGGGGTTCGTCGCGACGGACCGGGGACAACAGGGCGGCGTGTCCCTGGCCCGGCCACCGGAGAACATCAACGTGGGCGCGGTTGTCCGCGAGCTGGAAACCGTTGACCACCTCGTCGAGTGCTTCCACCCCGATGGGAAATGCGCGATCAGCGATGCCTGCCTGCTGCCAGCCGCACTCTCCCGCGCGGTCGAGGCGTTCATGGCGGAGCTGGATCGCTACACGCTTGCCGATCTCTGTACGGCGCGGGCGGGGCAGCTGCGCATTTCGCTGAAGCTCAGCTGAAGTCCACGGGCGATCCGGCCGTAATGAGCCGGTGCGGTCATGACGTCGTCATGTGCGCACGGTATCCTGCGTGCTTCCTGATAATAACGAAGTAACGTCATGGTCCCGCCCCACCGCCCCCTGTTCGCCGCCGTTGCCGCGGCTGCCCTGCTCGCCGCCTGCTCTGACGGCGATACGCTGCTCATCGAGCCGCCCCCGCCATCCTCCCTCACCGTGTTTCCCACGGCGGCGCCGGAGGGCCTGCCCGGCGAACTGCGCACCCTGTCCTTCAAGGTGGCCCTGGGGTCGACGCAGCCGCGCGACGTGGTGGTGAACTGGCGGACCGAAGCGGGGACCGCCACGCCGGGAGAGGACTACTACGACGCCAGCGGCGAGGCGGTGATTGCCGCCGGCGAGCTGGAAACCGCCATCGAGGTCGAGCTGCTGGGTGACGCGCTGCCGGAGGCGGCGGAAACCTTCCACCTGCGGGTCAGCACCACGGCCAACGCCGCGCCCACGGCGACCAGTTTGCTCGGCACCATCGCCAACGACGACGTCGACTGCAGCGCCCCCTACACGAAGGCGGACCCCAATCGCTGGCGTGTCGCCCCGGGCGCCGACCCCCTCAACTACGCCCATCGCGGCGGTGTGATCGATTTCCCGGAGAACACGCTCTTTGCCTACGGCGAGGTCGCGGCCCTGGGTGCCGACGTGCTCGAAATGGACGTCTACCAGACGGCCGATAATGAACTGGTCATCCTTCACGACCTGGACGTGGACCGCACCACCGACGGCACCGGCAACGTGGTCGATCTGACCCTGGCGGAGCTCAAGGCGCTGGATGCCGCCTACTGGTTCGTGCCCGGCGAGGGCACGCCGCATGACCGGCCGGAGAGCGATTACGTCTACCGCGGCATCGCCACCGGCGACAAGCCGCCGCCGCCGGGCTACTCGCACGCCGATTTCCAGGTGCCGACCCTGCGCGAGGCCCTGGAGCGCTTCGCCCCCTACCTCATCAACGTGGAGCTGAAGCCGGACCTGGATGGCGAGGGGGACTACGAGCGGCTTATCGCCGACGAACTGCTGCGCTTCGGCCGCGTCGATGACGTGATCGCCGCGTCCTTCGTGGATGCCGCCGCCAACCGCTTCAAGGAAGTCGCTCCGTGCATCCACACCTCCGTGCCCCTGGACCAGGGCACGGGGCTGGTGCTCGCGGGCCTCGGCGACGGCACTATCCCGCCGGTACCGGAACACGTGGCCTTCCAGGTACCGCCGGACACCAGCCAGATCAGCCAGGTGCCGGATGATTTCCAGCTGGAGGTAGTGACGGAGGACTTCGTCGCCGACGCGCACGCTGTGAACCTGGCCGTGCAGGTCTGGACCGTGAACAGCTGCGAGGAGATGCTGCGCATGATGGCGCTGGGGGTCGACGCCATCATGACGGACCGGCCGGTGCTCCTCGAGGAACTTCTCAATACGCCTCCGGCGGAGCGCAGCTGCGACTGACTGGAGCACTCACCGGTTCCCCGCACTTGCAACGCGGCTTCTATCATTACCACGGAGAGGGTGATCAGCAGTGGACAGGCAACCGAAAAATCCCTTTCACCCTGGCGAGGTCCTGCTGGAGGAATTCCTTGAACCTGTGGGCATCAGTCAGGCGGAGTTTGCGCGGACCATCGGCTGGACCAGGGCCCGGCTCAATGAGCTCATCCGCGGCAAGCGCGGCATCACGGCAGCGGCCGCCCTGGACCTCGCCGAGGTGCTTGGAACGTCACCGAAGCTCTGGATGAACCTTCAGGCAACTTATGATCTGGATAAGGCAGTCGCCGCACGCGACGTCGCCTGAAGGATCCGCGATAGCCCGGCCGGGGACCGGGCTGCCATCGGTCGTGCCCCTCAGAAGCGGTACTCGTAGCGGGCCCAGAGCACCCGGCCCGGCTCGTTGACCCGGATCGCTTCCGGGTTGAAGGGGTCGAGGTTGCTCCGGTTCAGGTGCTCGGCGTAGCGGCGGTCGAAGAGGTTGTCGACGCCGGCGCGCAGGTCGCCCAAGCTGCCGAGGCTCAGGCTCGCGTAGAGGTCGAGCACGGCCCAGTTCGGCGTTTCCCCGGCATCGAGGCCGCTGTCCACCATGGGGTTGGCCTCCACCCGGTCCTGTTCCGCGGCCCAGCGCAGGCTGGCGCCGGCGCGCCAGCGGCTGGCGTCGTAGTCGAGGTTCACGCTGCCGTTCAGCGGCGGCGTCTGGGCGATGTTCCGGTCCTCGCTGGTATTCTCGGCGCGCACCCAGGCGAGGCTTGCGGAGGCTTCCCAGCCGCCGCCCACGCGCCAGGTCCAGCTGCCTTCCACGCCGTAGAGCGTGGCATCCACGTTTCGGTACACGGTGGCGTTGTCATCCCGAAGCACGTCGCCCTGGCCGTGGGCCCGGTCGCGGAGGATGTAGTCGCTGACGTCGTCGTAGTAGACCACGCCGTCCAGCCGGTGATCGCCGGCCTGGAACACGAGGCCGGCATCGGCCTGGCGGTGTGTTTCCGGGTCAAGGCCCGGGTTGCCGATCCAGCGCATCATCGGGACGGGGTTGGCGGCCGCCAGGAAGCGCTCGGAGGCATCGGCGGTGCGGACCGTCTGGCTGAGGCCGGCGAAGCCGGTCCAGCGCTCGCTGAAGCGCTGCTCGAAGCGGAGCAGGCCGCCCCAGTTGTCCTCGCTGATCTCGCCGTCGTGGGTGACGCCGTAGTACTGCTGGTAGAGCCCGTTGGGCGCGGGCAGCATGGGCGACGGCGGGTCGGCGTCGGCCGCATCGGCATCGGCGCTGACCCGGTCGTAGCGCAGCCCCGCCTTCAGGCTGCGCCCGGCGCTCAGGGCCCAGCGGACCTCCGCGAAGGCACCGGCCTGCTCGAGGCTGGCGTCCGGCCAGAGGTAGCTCTGTACCATCTCTACGTTGTCCATGGTCAGGCCCATGAAGCGGGTCGCGCTGCGCTCGTTGCGCTGGTAGTCGACGCCGACGGTCCACTCGAGATCGCCGCCGGTGGTGAATTCGCCGACGATGCGCGCACCGGTCGTATCGGAGCGGGACGGTACCCGCAGCGCCATGGGCATGGTGAGCGGGCGGTTGCTGTAGTTGTCCATAAGGTGCTCGACGTGGGTGCGGTAGAGCTCCACGGAAAGCGCGTCGAGGCCGGCGAGGTCGTAGCCGCGGTAGCGCAGGCGAACCTGGTCGCTTTCGTCCTCCGGCGCGTCCATGCCGGCACCCGGGAACAGCGCATCGGTCGTCTCGGTGCGCTCGAGCGCGAGCTCCAGCCGGTCCCGGTCACGGAAACGCAGGCCGCCTGCGAGGTAGACGGAGTCCTCGGCGTAGGCGGAGCGCACCTCGTCACCGCCGCCATCCTCGTAGTTGTCCGCCGAGCGGTCCTCGATGTTCAGGCGCAGGTAGCCGGGCTCGCCCGACCAGGCCAGCTCCGCGGCGATGTCCCGCTCCAGCCCGTTGCTGGTCGTGCCCGCGCGCAGGCCGCCGCTCAGGCCATCCTTGCCCGGCTCGTTCTCGCGTTCGAAGAGCAGCGTCCCGCCGCTGCCGCCGCCGCCGTAGCGCAGGGTCTGCACGCCCTTGAGCACGACGATGCGCTCGAAGGTATTCACCGAGGCGAAGGAGGTCGGCGGGTCCATGCGGTTGGGGCAGCCGCCGTGCAGGTAGGCGCCGTCGAGGAGCACGTTGATGCGCGACTGGCTCTGGCCGCGCAGCGTGGGCTCGAGGCCGCGGCCTCCGAAGCGGCCCAGGCTTAGGCCATTGACCGAGCGCAGCAGCTCGGCGCCATCGGCGGCCGGCGCGCCGTTTTCCTGGTCCAGGTCGAGTACATCCTGGCCTAGCGGCGCCTCCCGGACGCCGATGACGATGATGTTGGGAAGGTCCTCGCCGGGCGTCCTGTCGGCGCCGAAGGCGGCGCTGGCCGACAGCATGGCGGCGAGACTGCTCGCAATGAGCGTGCGGCTGGACGGGGGGTTCGGTTGCATGGCTGACTTCTGTGCGGACTGAAAAGCCAAAGAAGTATATAGGCAACCGAAATGCTTGCCGTGCGGCATAGTGTCGCAGCTGACTGCGACAGGGGCCCGCTGCAAGTGCCCTCGCAGGGTGCCATGGCCGGGGTCGGCAGGGCCGGTGTATGCTGTCCGCCCCCACCGATCCGGGTGACTCCATGATCATTGTCCGTCCTGTCCGCGAGGACGACCTCGACAGCCTGTACGACCTCGCCCGGGAGGCCTACCCGGGCATGACGACGCTGCCGCCGGACCGGGACGCGCTCGCTGCCAAGATCGCACTGTCCAGCACCAGCGTGGCGAGGGCCGTGGAGAAGCCCGGCAACGAGGTCTACATGCTGGTCATGGAGGACACGGCGACCGGCGCGGTGGTGGGCACCGCCAGCGTGATCGCCAGCCTGGGCGAGGTGGAGCCCTTCTATTCCTACAAGCTGAACAAGGTCACCCACAAGTCGCGGGTACTCGACAAGAAGGTCACGGTCTCCACCCTCAACCTCTCCAACCACTTCGAGGGCTTTGCCGAGGTCGCCACCCTGTTCCTGTCCCCCGCCTACCGCAAGGACGGCAATGGCAAGCTCCTGGCCCGCAGCCGCTACCTGCTCATGGCCGCGCACCGCCAGCGCTTCCCGAAAGAGGTCATGGCCGACCTGCGCGGGCACTACGAGGACGGCGGCCGCTCGCCCTTCTGGGAGGCCGTGGGCCGCCACTTCTTCGAGATGGATTTCGCCGAGGCCGACGTCTTCGGCGCCCTGCACGGCAACCAGTTCATCGCGGAGCTCATGCCGACGCAGCCGGTCTACGTGAACCTGCTGCCGGCCGACGCGCAGGCGGTGATCGGTCGCGTGAACACCGCCGGCGAACCGGCCCTCAAGCTGCTGGAGCGCGAGGGCTTCCGCTGGCAGGGCCACGTCGACATCTTCGACGCGGCGCCGAGCGTGGACGCGGAGATCGACACGCTCGCCACGGTGGCCGCGACCCGCCGCGGGACCCTTGCGGGGCCGCTGGAAGACGGCGCAGCGGCGGTGCCCACGCTGGTTGCCGCCGGAGCCATCGACCGCTTTACGGCCTGCCTGGTGCCCGCCATGGAAGCGGCCGGCGGGCTGCAGCTGCCGGCCGAGGCGATCGAGGCCCTGCCCGTCGGCCCCGGTGAAGAACTCTGGTATACGGAACTCTGAGCATGGCACAGCAACAGGACGGCACCGGCCTGGCGGTGGAAGCCAACTTCGACGGCATCGTCGGCAACACCCACAACTACGCCGGGCTCTCCCCGGGCAACCTCGCCTCAGCGAGGCACGCGCAGAAGCCCTCGCACCCCCGGGCCGCGGCGCGGCAGGGGCTGGCCAAGATGAAGCGGCTGCACGACCTGGGCCTGGTGCAGGGCTTCCTGCCGCCGCACGAGCGGCCGCACCTGCCGACGCTGCACGCCTTCGGCTTCACCGGCAAAGCGGCGGACGTGCTCGCCCGGGCGGCGAAAGACGCCCCGGCCCTCCTCGCCATCGCCTGCTCCGCGTCGCCCATGTGGGCCGCGAACGCCGCCACCGTGTCGCCCAGCGCCGACAGCGCCGACGGCCGCGTCCACTTCACGCCGGCGAACCTGGCCAGCATGGCGCACCGCGCCATCGAGCCGGCGTTCACCGGGCGGGCCCTGCGGACGATCTTTGCCGATGACGCGCATTTCGCGCACCACCCGCCGGTGCCGGCGGGCAGCCGCTTCGGCGACGAGGGCGCCGCCAACTACGACCGCCTGTGCAGCGCCCACGGCGAGGCCGGCGCGGCGCTGTTCGTCTACGGCCGCGCCGGCGGCGACGAGGCGGGGCCAACGCGGCACCCCGCGCGGCAGGCCCTGGAGGCCTCGGCCGCGGTCGCGCGCGCCCACGGCCTGGACCCGGCGCGGGTGGTCTACGCCCGGCAGAACCCGGTGGCCATCGACGCCGGCGCCTTCCACAACGACGTGGTCTCCGTCGCCAACCGGCACGTGCTGTTCAGCCACGAGCAGGCGCTCGCGGACCCCGCGGCGGTCGCTGAGGCTCTGCGCGCCGTGGTGCCCGCCTTCGAGGTGGTCACGGTGCCGGCGGCGCAGGTGTCCCTCGAGGATGCGGTGGGCAGCTACCTGTTCAACTCGCAGCTGGTCGATATCCCGGGCCGCGAGGGCATGACCCTTGTGCTCCCCGAGGAGAGCCGCGAGAACCCGCGGGTACTGGCGGCGCTCGAGGCGGTGCGCGACGGCGACAATCCCATCGCGCACCTCGAGTTCGTGGACGTGCGCCAGAGCATGGACAACGGCGGCGGCCCCGCCTGCCTGCGTTTGCGGGTGGTGCTGACTCCCGCGGAGCGCGCCGCGGTGAATCCGGCCTTCCTCCTCGACGACGCGCGCTACGATGCCCTCTGCACCTGGGTGGACCGGCACTACCGCGAGACGCTGACCCCGGCCGACCTCGCCGACCCCGCGCTGCTCGACGAGACCTACGCAGCGCTCGATGACCTGACGGCGCTGCTCGGCACGGGGGCTCTCTACGATTTCCAGCGGGCGCCCTGAGGCGGGGGGTGGAGCGGCATGGAGATGAAAGCAAGCGACGACTTCCGCGACCAGCCGGTCGCGGAGGTGCTCGCTGCGCTGGGCACGGACCCGAAGCAGGGCCTGGGCGGGACAGAAGCTGCCTCCCGGCTGGAGGCCCTGGGGCCGAACGAGATTGCCGTCAGGGAGGAGCCCCTGTGGCACCGGGTGCTGCGCCGCTTCTGGGGCCCGATACCCTGGATGATCGAGGTGGCCGCCCTGCTCTCGGCCATCGTGCAGAAGTGGGAAGACTTCGCCATCATCCTGGTGATGCTTCTGGTCAACGCCGGTCTCGACTTTTTCCAGGAGCACCGGGCGCTGAATGCCCTTGCCACACTGCGGAAAGGGCTCAGCAACAGCTGCATCGTACTGCGTGACGGCGCCTTCAAGACACTGCCCGCGCGCGAACTCGTGCCCGGCGATATCGTCCGCCTGCGTATCGGCAACGTCGTGCCGGCCGACGTCAAGCTTTTCGACGGTGACTACCTGTCCATCGATCAGGCCTCGCTGACCGGAGAATCGCTGCCCGTCTCCCGCGAGACCGGCGACATTGCCTACGCGAACACGGCCATCAAGCAGGGCGAGATGATGGCGGTCGTAGTCAACACGGGCCTGCGCACCGCCTTTGCGCGGGTCGTCTCCCTGGTTGCCCGCGCGGGGCTGGAAGAGCGCAGTCACTTCCAGCGCATGGTCATGCAGATCGGTAACTTCCTGATCCTGGTGACGCTGGCAATGGTTGCGCTCATCGTCTTCGTTGCGCTGTTCCGCGGCGAGAGCCCGCTGGAGATTGTCCGCTTTTCCCTCGTGCTGGCGGTCGCGGCTATCCCGGTAGCGTTGCCGGCGGTGATGTCCGTGACCATGGCGGTCGGCGCCGTCAACCTCGCCCGCCGCCGCGCCATCGTCTCGCGCCTTTCCGCCATCGAGGAACTGGCAGGGGTCGACGTGTTCTGTTCCGACAAGACCGGGACGCTGACGCAGAACCGGATGCAGGTAGCCGAGCCGTTCCTGCTGCCCGGCGTGAGCGCCAGGGACCTGTTCGAGGTGGCCTGTCTTGCTTCCCGTCGAGAGAACGCCGACCCCATGGAGCAGCCCCTGTTCGAGCACCTGGAGACGGCCTTCGCCGAGGCGGACCTCGCGCGCTACCGGCAGACCCGTTTCGTGCCCTTCGACCCGGTGCGCAAGCGCACCGAGGCAGCGCTGGAGGGCGCCGACGGATCGTTCAGGGCCATCAAGGGCGCGGCCCAGGTGCTGCTGGAACTGGTCGAGATTGACGATGAGCAGGCACTCGCCGTCGAGAGAGCGGTAGATGATTTTGCCAGCCGTGGCTACCGCACGCTGGCGGTGGCGCGCGGCGAGGGAGACGGTGCACCGCAGCTGCTCGGGCTGATCCCGTTGTATGACCCGCCGCGCGAGGATTCCGCGGAGGTCGTGCAGCGGATGCGCGAGTACGGTGTGCGCGTGAAGATGATCACCGGCGACCACGTTGCCATCGCCCGCGAGATCGGCCGTCTCCTCGATCTCGAACAGGAGGCGATCGAAGCCAAGCAGCTCAAGGGCTCGGGCAGCCAGGCGCTGCTCGCGCTCGTCGAGGCGCTGACGGGAGCAATCTACCGGGAGCTCAAGGGTGATGTGTCGCTGCGTGAGGCCGAGCGCTTCGCGACCCGGGTCATGGCCAGCGTGCAGGACCTCTACGATACTCGGTTGCTGGAAAGGGAGTTCATCCACACCCACGAGTCGGCGATCATCGAGATGATCGAGTCCGTGGACATCTTTGCGGAGGTGGTCCCGGAGGACAAGTACCGCATCGTCGACACGCTGCAGAAGGGAGGACACATCGTCGGCATGACCGGTGACGGCGTCAACGATGCCCCGGCGCTGCGCAAGGCGGACTGCGGCTTCGCCGTAGACAGCGCGACCGACGCGGCCCGCGCTGCCGCCAACATCATCCTGACGGCGCCGGGGTTGTCGGTCATCAACGACGCCCTGGAACAGGCGCGGGTAACCTTCGAGCGCATGCAGAGCTACGCGATCTTCCGCATAGCAGAGACGGTCCGCATCATCCTGTTCATGACGCTGTCCATCGTGATCTTCGATTTCTACCCGATTACCGCGCTCATGATCATCCTGCTGGCGCTGCTCAACGATATCCCCATTCTCGCGATCGCCTACGATCACACGCGGGTGGAGCGGCGGCCCCTGCGCTGGAACATGTTCGAGTTGACCAGCCTCGCCGTGGTCCTCGGTGTCATGGGCCTGGTCTCGTCGTTCCTGCTGTTCTATCTGCTGAAAGAATGGCAGGTGCCCGAGGAGGAGATCCGCACCTTCCTGTTTCTCAAGCTCATCGTGGCCGGACACAGTACGCTGTACATCACCCGGGCGCGCGGCTGGTTCTGGCAGAAGCCCTGGCCGGCGCCGCTCCTGTTCTGGTGTACGTTTGCCACCGAGATTGCCGGCACCTGCTTCGCGGCGGAAGGCTGGTTCATGGCGCCGGTTGGCTGGGCCAATGCCCTGCTGATCTGGGCTTATGCGCTGGCCTGGTTCCTGGTGAACGACGTGGTCAAGGTGTTCGCCAACCGGCTCCTGCGCCAGGCCGGCGACGGCGCCCCACCTGCTGCGGCGCCGCCTGCGGGCTCCATGAATACGGAAGCGGGTTCTGTCACGAGGGGTGCATGATGGCGAGTTTGCAGGTTCTGCACGGCGAGGAGAGTCGATGAAAATAGCTTTTCACGGTGCCGACCGGGAAGTGACCGGCTCCTGCCACCTGGTGGAGTGTAACGGCACGCGGATCCTGGTCGACTGCGGCCTTTACCAGGGTGGCCGCGAGCTGGCCGAGGAGAACCGGGAGCCGCTGGGCTTCGACCCGGCAAGCATCGACTACCTGCTGCTCACCCACGCGCACCTGGATCACTGCGGCCGCATCCCTTTGCTCGCGGAGCAGGGCTTTCGCGGCGAGATCATCGCCACCGGTGCCAGCCGCGAACTGGCGCGGCTGGTCATGCTGGATGCCGCCCACCTGCAGGAAGAAGAGGCCGACCGGGAGAACCGGCACGCCTCCCGTCGCGGCAAGTCGCGCGAGGCGGTGCTGCCGCTCTATACCACCCTCGACGCCCTCAACAGCCTGGATTTTTTCGGCCGCACGGCGGTCTACGGCAAGCCCCTGGAGCTCGCTGCCGGCACTCGTGCGACCTTCTTGGACGCCGGCCACATCCTCGGCTCGGCCAGTATCCTGCTGGAGCTCGAGGAGGGCGGCCGGCGGCGCCGGGTCCTCTTCTCCGGGGACCTGGGCCCCGGGGGCCGACTGGTGCTCGGCGATCCGGCGCCGCGGCCGGCAGCTGACGTCGTGGTCATGGAAACCACCTACGGCGATCGCCGGCACAAGCAGCTGCACCCCTCCATAGAGGAACTCTACGCGGCTATCGAGGCGACCTTTGCCCGTGGCGGCAACGTGATCATTCCGACCTTTGCCCTCGAACGGGCGCAGGAGCTTCTGTTCTACCTGCGTGAGGGCGTGGAGACCGGCCGGCTGCACAAGAGCATCCAGGTTTTTCTGGATTCACCCATGGCGATATCCGCGACGCAGATTTTCCGGCGCCACCCCGAGTGCTATGGCGCCGAGGCGCGAGAGCTGTTTGCCGAAGGCCGCGACCCCTTCGCCCTCCCGGGGTTGCATTTCACCCGCGAGACAGCGGAGTCCATCGTCCTCAACCGCATCGGCGGAGGTGCTGTCATCCTTGCCGGTTCGGGCATGTGCACCGGCGGGCGGGTCCGCCACCACCTGCGCCACAATCTCTGGCGCCATGACAGCAGTGTGATCTTCGTCGGCTTTGGTGCGCGGGGAACGCTGGCGAGGCGTATTATCGACGGCGCCAGAACGGTGCGCATCTTCCACGAAGATATCCCCGTGAACGCCGAAGTGCACACCATCGGCGGCTTCTCTGCCCACGCCGATTGCGACGAGCTGCTGGCCTGGTGGTCCGCGGGCCCGCGGCCGGAGCAGACCGTGCTCGTGCATGGTGAGGAGGATGCCATGCGCCACTTCGCCGGCCGGCTGCCGGAAGACGCCGCGGTGCTGCAACCCACTCTGCACACAGAGCTGGCCCTGTGACCGCGTAGCCCCCGAACCGCGCCGTGGACCCGATCGTCCTACTGACCGTTTGCTGTGTCGCCCTGCTGGTGGTGTTCGACTACACCAATGGCTTCCACGATACCGCCAACATGGTGGCAGCGTCGGTGGCCACGCAGGCGATGACGCCGGCCCAGGCTATCAGCCTGGTTGCGCTGTTCACCTTCCTCGGCCCGCTCCTCGGCGGCACCGCGGTGGCGGAAACCCTGGGACAGTTCGTCAGCCTTGATGACCAGGCACCGCGGCTGGGTATCAGTATCGTGCTGGCGGGTGTCATCGGCGCCATCGGCTGGAATCTCCTGACCTGGTGGCGCGGCCTGCCCTCATCGTCCTCGCACGCGCTGGTGGGTGGCCTGGTTGGCGCCGTACTGGCCGCCACCGGACCCGACCATGTGCACTGGGGCTGGGGGGCGCTCCTCGACGAGGGGGAATGGACCGGTGTTGCCAAGATCATCGCGGCACTGCTGCTTTCCCCGCTGGCGGGCCTGCTCGCCGGCTATCTGCTGTATAAGCTGCTCAGTCTCTGCCTGCGCAGGGCTTCGCCTTCGGTGAATCGTCCCCTTCGCCGCATGCAGTGGCTGGGCGCGGCCTGGCTGGCCTTTTCCCACGGTACCAACGATGGCCAGAAAAGCATGGGTATCATTACCCTTGTCCTCGTGCTCGGCGGTTTCCTGCCCGCCTTCCAGGTACCGTACTGGGTGATGTTGCTCTGCGCCTCGGCCATCACCCTTGGCACCATGGCCGGCGGCTGGCGCATCGTACGGACCGTGGGTTTCGGGATCTACAAGCTGCGCCCCCTGCACGGGCTGGGCAGCCAGTTGGCGGCGGCCGCTGTCATCGGCGGCGCCGCCTGGTTCGGCGGGCCCGTATCCACCACCCACGTGGTCAGTTCCGCCGTGATGGGTGTCGGCGCGGCGGACCGGCCGCGGGCCGTGCGCTGGGGCAAGGCCGGCGAAGTGCTTTTCACCTGGCTGGTCACGCTGCCGGTGGCGGGATTGCTTGGCGCGTTGACCTGTTACCTGCTGGAGGTTCTGCTATGAACGGGTCTGAGGAGGGGCTGCTGCGGCGTCTCTGGCATCGGGTCTTTCCCCGGGTGCCCGACTTCACCGGCCTGGTGGCTGCCCAGGCCTCTCTGCTCGAAGAGACGCTGGACGAGCTCGCAGCTTTCCTCGCCCGGGAGGAACAGGACCGGGCGACAGAGGTGCGCGCCTGCGTCGACCAGGCCCACGCGCAGGCGCAGGCGCACCTGGACCTGCTGCACCGGTCATTCATTACCCGGATCGACCGGGAGGACATCTATGTCCTTATCACCCGGGTCGATCATATCTTCGATTACGCCACGACCTCGGTCCGGGAAATCGAGCTGCTGGAACTGGCCGCGGACCAATGGATGACGGCGATGGTGGAGCGGCTGCGGGAGGGCACCAGCGCGCTCACTGCCGGTCTCGCCTGCTTCCGGGAACGACCGGAGGACAGCGAGCCCCATGCGGCGCGCGCCCGCCAGGCCGAGCGCGAAGTCGAGGAGCTCTACCGCCAGGCCCTGGCGGAACTGTTCGCCGAAGATGCCTACCGGCCCGGTGAGGGCGAAGAAAGTACGGCGGCCTGCGTGGCGTTCATGCTCGACCGCATGAAGCGTCGCGAGGTCTACCGGCACCTGTCCAACGCGGCAGACCGCCTTGCCCACGCGGGCGAGGCACTGCACGACATGAGCGTGAAATATGCCTGAGCGGCGCGTCAGTCGTCGCGGGCGAGGCGGGTGAGGGCTTTGGGCTCGATGAGCCGGAGTGCGCCGCGCTGCAGCTCTACCAGTCCCTCCTCCGCGAAGCGTCCGAGCTGACGGCTGACCACAGCTCTGCCGGAGCCGGTTTCGGCGGCGAGCTGTTCGTGGGTGGCCTGTACCGTGCCGCCTTCGCCTGCCAGGCGCAGGAGCGCCCGGGCGAGGCGCGCCGGGAAGCCGGTCAGCGCGACATCCTCGACCAGTCGCTCGAAGTCCGCAAAGCGCTGCGCGACGGCGCCGAACACACGCGCGCGGAAGGCCGCGTCGGTCGCCATGGCGCGCTGGAAGTCGGCGCTCGGAACGATCTCGGCGAGCAGGTCCGTTTCGGCGATGCCGCGCGCCGAGTAATCGCGGCCTTCGACCAGGCAGCTGAAGGTCTGCAGGCAGACTTCCCCGGGCGCTACCCGGTAAAGGACAACCTCGCGGCCGTTGGCGGCGGTGAGCGTGACGCGCAGGGACCCCTCGTGCAGCAGCACGAAGCCGCGGCACGGATCACCGGCCCGGAACAGTACCGTGCCGGCGGGGATAGGCCGGGGCGCGCCGGTCACGGCCGCCCCCTGCCGGGCTTACTGCTGCCGCGGTGCCGGGCAGGTGCGGATGCCCAGCAGGCCGTAGGCCGGGCAGATACCCACCAGGCCGGTAACCAGCGGCACCAGGCCGAGCCAGCCCCAGGGGGTCTGCGGGCCGACGAAAACAAGCGAGAGAATGCCGAGGCCGGCGATAATCCGCACGGCGCGGTCGAGGGTGCCTTCATTGCGTTGCATGCTGTACTCCTTTCGGTAGATGCCGATGGAAAGGAAGCATCGCGCAAGACGGTGCCGGTCGTCGGTGACAAAGTCACCGAGCGCCCGGCAGCTTCAGCCCGCAGCATCGCCAGAGACCAGGAAGTCCCTGAGCAGACGCTGGAACGCCGCAGCGTGCTCGATCTGCGTCCAGTGACCGCAGCGGCCGAAGACGTGCAGCTGCGCGTTGTCTATCCAGTGGAGCATCGTCAACGAGGTCTCGAGCGGAATGACGCGGTCGTCACGCCCGTGGATGAGAAGCGTCGGCTGCCGGATGCCCCGCACCGCCGTCTCTTCGTGCGCCATGGCGTCGACCCAGCGCTGTCGCGGCGCCGGGAACATGCGCGCATAGGCCTCGTGAATGCCGGGCCGTGTACTCGCCGCGTGGCGGAGCGCGACCAGTTCTTCCGTGATGCGCGACTGGTCGTAGGCGAAGATACCCATGAGCTCGCGCATGCCGTCGAGGGAGGGGGTGTAGCCCCAGACCGCGTCGAGCCCGGGGGTCAGCTCGAAGGGTACGCCCACGCTGCCCATGAGGACGAGCCGGCGTACGCGCTCGGGGTGTTCGATGGCCATCGCCAGGGCCATGGACCCGCCGAAGGAATTGCCGACCACGTCGACCCGGTCCAGCCCGAGGGCATCGAGAAAGCCGACCAGCTGCGCCAGCCACGCCTCGCGGCTGAACGGGTAATCCGCCGGGACGGCGCTGTAGCCGAAGCCGGCGAGGTCCGGCGCCAGCAGGCGAAAGTGCGGCGCCAGCCCCTCGATGACCAGCCGCCAGTTGGCCCAGGCAGAGACGCCGGGCCCGGAGCCGTGCAGCAGGAGCACGGGAGCCCCCGTGCCGCGGTCGTGAAAGTTGGTCTCGACGTCGCCTATCCGCAGCTGATGGCCGATCTCAGGGTTGTCCGCGCTCATGGCCTCGTTCCTCGGGTCTTTCGGGCAGCCCATGTTGTACCACGGTCTGTTCCGGGAACCTAAGCAGGACTCCCGGCGGCTTGAACCGCCCCGGGCGCTGTGGTCCTATCAGCTACCCGCAGTGTGCTGCAGGATAACGAGAGGCTCCCGCTGATGAGCTCGCGCCCGTGAACGACGACGGCCCCCGGCTGCCCGGGATGCAGGATCTCTGGAACCTGCTGCGCTTCGAGGCGCAGGAGGGGCGCATCTGGCTGGACGAAGAGCGTGTCGTCCTGCTCCGCTCGAGTGAGCTTCGGGGACTTCGCCGGGAACTGATCGATGCCCTGGGCATGCAGCGCGCCAAGGGCCTGCTCACGCGCATGGGCTACATTTCCGGGAAGATGGACGCCGAGCGCGCCCGTCGACTGCGCCCGGATGCGTCGCTGTTCGATGTCTTCTCCGTCGGGCCGCAGTCGCACATGGTCACCGGCCAGGTGAAGGTGATCCCCCAGAAGCTGGACTGGAACGAGGAAGAGAACTACTTCCACGCCATCTTCGACTGGGAGAACTCCTTCGAGGCGGAAATCTTCCTGAGTGAGTTCGGATCGGGCTTTGAGCCCGTCTGCTGGGCGCAGATCGGTTACGCCAGTGGCTTTACCACCCAGTTCATGGGGCGGCAGATCTACTTCAAGGAAACCTGCTGCACCGCCTGCGGCCACCAGACCTGCCGTATCGAGGGGCGCCTGGCCGAGGACTGGGAGGACGCCGAGGACGCCTTCCGGCACTACCAGCCGGACCGCATCGCCGACCAGCTGTTCGAACTGCAGGAGCAGATGGCCGAGCTGCGTTCCCGCGTCGATGCCGAGGAGCATTTCGGCCAGCTCGTGGGCTCCTCGCCGCGTTTCCTCGAGGTCCGCGACCTGCTGTCGCGGGCGGCACGGAGCAAGGTCACCGTGCTGCTCCTCGGCGAGACCGGGGTGGGCAAGGACATGTTCGCCCGGGCCCTGCACGAGGCCAGCGACCGCGCCGACAAGCCGTTCATCGCCATCAACTGCGCCGCCATTCCGCGGGACCTGATCGAGGCCGAGCTTTTCGGCGTCGAGCGCGGTGCCTTTACCGGGGCCGAGAAGACCCGGCCGGGCCGCTTTGAACGCGCGGACACGGGCACGCTGTTCCTCGATGAGGTCGGTGAGCTGTCGCTGCATGCACAGGCCGCCCTGCTGAGAGTACTGCAGGAAGGCGAGCTGGAGCGGGTGGGCGGCTCCGAGGTGCGGCAGGTGGATGTCCGCCTCATCGCCGCCACCAACGAGGACCTGGACGAGGCGGTGCGCGAGGGGCGTTTCCGCCAGGACCTGCTCTACCGTCTCAACGTCTACTCCACCACGGTACCGCCGCTGCGCGAGCGCATCGACGACCTGCCCGATCTCATCAGCCACTTCCTCGACAAGTACGGCTCACTGCACGGCAAGACCGGCCTGTCGGTGACAGACCGCGCCATGACCCTGCTGCGTGAGTACGACTGGCCGGGAAACATTCGCGAGCTGGCCAACATGATCGAGCGCGGCGTGATTCTCTCGAACCCGGGCGGACAGATCGAGGCGGCCCACCTCTTCCCGGCTTTCCGCGGTCAACAGGACGACGACGGTGATTTGCCCGCGCAGCGATCCCTGTCCGAGCTGGTGACCGGCGCCATCGACGCCGGGCACTCCCTCGATGCGGTGGAGCAGCAGCTGATCGACGCGGCCCTGGCGCGCTCGGGCAACAAGGTCAGCGGCGCGGCCCGGCTGCTGGGGCTGACGAGGGCGCAGCTCGATTACCGGTTGAAAAAACGCCAGGATGCCGAAAATTCATGAAATCATGAATGCGGCAGCCGCGAGAGTTCACCATTTCATGAAAAACGCCACCCCCCACGACCCGCCGCTGGCGACGAAAAATATATAACTAGCTAAAAAATCTCGATTTTTCGCTTTGTTGGCATGGCCCCTGCACCCGGGGGGATGACAATGTCATCGCTAACAAAGAGATAACCATGACAAAGTTGAAAGCCGTCGGCCCGGCGCCGACCGCCGAAAACTTCGAGCGCCTCACCCGCTACGTCCGTGTTCGCGGCGAGACGGCGAGCGGCTTCATCGAGTTCGATTTCGCCATCGGCGATCCCTCCCTGTACGTCGAGCTGGTGCTCCCGAAAGGTGCCTTCGACATCTTCTGTGAGCGCAACGGCGTCGTCTTCATGTCCGAGGAGGAGGCTGCGGCCGTGGACGCAGACATGGAGAAATGGCGCTACGGCGATCTTCGCAGGGCCGCTGACGAGTAGCGCAACCGCCCCGGGGCTCAACCCATTCCATAACGAGCAGGTGTCCCATGACCATTGAAATCAAGACCTCGACGATCCAGCCGATCCGCAACACCTTTGCGCACATCGAGCGCCGTTTCGGCGACAAGCCGGCTTCCCGTTACCAGGAAGCCAGCTACGATCTCGCGCCGACCACCAATTTCCACTACCGTCCGCTCTGGGACCCCGAGCGGGAGCTCTACGATCCCGGGCGCACCGCGATCGACATGGAAGACTGGTACGCCTTCCGCGATCCCCGGCAGTACTACTACGGCAGCTACGTGCAGGCGCGGGCGAAGCTGCAGGAGATCACCGAAAGCAATTACGCTTTCTTTACCCGCCGCGACCTCGCCAGCCGCCTGCCCGGGGCGGCCCGGGAGAAGATCGTTCGCTGCCTCCTGCCCCTGCGGCACCTGGAGATGGGCGCGAACATGAACAACGTCTTCGGCTCCGCCTACGGCATCGGCACGGTGCTGACCCAGGCCTTCCTCTACAACGGCATGGACCGGTTGGGCATCGCACAGTACCTCTCGCGCATCGGCCTCATCCTGGACGGCAACAGCGGCGACACGCTGAAAGCGGCCAAGACCAGCTGGATGGAAGACCCGCTCTGGCAGGACCTGCGTCGCTATGTCGAGGACGTACTCGCCCAGAAGGACTGGTTCGAGGTCTTCGTCGCCCAGGACGTCGTTCTCGATACGCTCGTCTATGACATCTTCTACCGCCAGTTCGATGACGCCATGACCGATGCCGGTGCCGGCGACCTCGCCATGCTCATCGAGTTCATGCAGGAGTGGCACAAAGAGACCTCGCGCTGGGTGGACTCGGTCATCAAGACCGCGGTCGCCGAATCCGATGCCAACCGCGAACAGATCGCTGCGTGGGTGGCTGACTGGAAGCAGCAGGCCCTTGCCGCCCTCGGTCCGCTGGCGGCGGAGGCCGTCGGCCCCGACGCGATCAACGCAAGCGCGGAAGTCCTCAACAAGCGCCTGGCCAAGGCCGGCCTCTAAGGGAGTAAAGACGATGTCAAAAGTCTACATGGCACTGCAGGACAACGAGGAGGCCCACTACCTCGTGGAGGCGCTGGAAGAGGACAACCCCGATGTCACCGTCGACTACCAACCGGCGATGATCCGCATCGAGAACGAGGATCGGCTCGTGCTCAAGCGGGAAACCGTCGAGGAAAAAATGGGCCGCGACTGGGACCTGCAGTCCCTGCACGTGAACCTGGTCACCATCGGCGGCAATGTCGATGAAACCGACGACGAATTCACCCTGAGCTGGAACTGAGAGATAACACGGAGCGACTGACATGGCCGCAAGAAAACTGAACCTCAAGGAGCGCTACAGCCTGCTGACCCGGGATCTCGACTGGGAATACAGCTACCGCGACAAGAAGGAAATTTTCCCCTACGAGGATTTCGAGGGCATCAAGATTACCGACTGGAGCAAGTGGGAGGATCCCTTCCGCCTGACCATGGATGCCTACTGGAAGTACCAGGCCGAGAAGGAAAAGAAGCTCTATGCGATCTTCGACGCCTTCGCCCAGAACAACGGCCAGCAGAACGTGACGGACGCCCGCTATATCAACGCGATCAAGGTCTTCCTCACCGGCGTCTCGCCGCTCGAATACCAGGCCTACTCGGGCTATGCGCACGTCGGGCGCCAGTTCAGCGGCGTCGGTGCCCGCACGGCCTGCCAGATGCAGTCGATCGATGAACTGCGGCACGTGCAGACGCAGGTGCACGCGATGAGCCACTACAATAAGTTCTTCGACGGCTTCCAGGACTTCTCCCACATGCACGACCGGGTGTGGTACCTGTCGGTGCCGAAGTCCTTCTTTGACGATGCGCGCAGCGCCGGGCCCTTCGAGTTCATGGTGGCGATCAGCTTCTCCTTCGAGTACGTGCTGACCAACCTGCTCTTCGTGCCCTTCATGTCCGGTGCCGCCTACAACGGCGACATGGCCACGGTGACCTTCGGCTTCTCCGCGCAGTCCGACGAGGCCCGGCACATGACGCTCGGGCTGGAAGTGATCAAGTTCCTCCTCGAGCAGCACCCGGACAACGTCCCCATCGTCCAGCGCTGGATCGACAAGTGGTTCTGGCGCGGCACCCGCCTGCTGGCCATCGTTGCCATGATGATGGACTACATGCTGCCGAACCGGGTCATGTCCTGGAAGGAGGCCTGGGAGGTGTACTTCGAGGAGGCCGGCGGCGCCCTGTTCAAGGACCTGGCCCGCTACGGGATCGAGATGCCGAAATACGCGGCCACCGCGATCGCCGAGAAGGACCATATCTCGCACCAGACCTGGAGCACTTTCTACAACTACGGCCACGCCGCCGCGTTCCACACCTGGATGCCGGACGAGAAGGAAATGGACTGGCTGTCGGAGAAATACCCGGACACCTTTGACAAGTACTACCGTCCGCGCTTTGAGCACTGGCGCGAAAAGGAGCAGGCCGGTGAGCGTTTCTACAACCCCACGCTGCCCATGCTCTGCAACACCTGCCAGATTCCCATGGGCTTCACGGAAATGGACGACCCGTCGCTCATCGCCTACCGCCAGTCTGTCTACCAGGGCGAGCGCTACAACTTCTGCTCCGATGGCTGCAAGGACATCTTCGACCACGAGCCGGAGAAGTACGTGCAGTCCTGGCTGCCGGTGCACCAGATCTACCAGGGCAACTGCGGTGGCGCCGATATCGAGAAGGTTCTCAGCGAATACTACCGGATCAACATGGGCAAGGACAATCTCGACTTCCACGGCTCACCCGACGAGGCGCGCTGGAACGCGTGGCACAACCTCGAGTCCGCCGAAGAGCGGCTGAAGAAGGCCGGCTAGCAGTTAACAAGGAGTAAGAGACCATGGCAGTAGCAGCAATTACGCCGGATTACACCGGCGAGCGGCTCGACCGGGTGGAGAATTTCCACGGCAACATCGTCGTCTACGTGGGCTGGGACCGGCACCTCATGTTCTGTTCCCCGATCGCCTTCGCGACGCCGCCGGACACCACCTTCGGCAAGCTGCAGGATGAGATGATTGCCGGCGCCTACGCGCAGCATCCGGACTTCGCGAAGATCGACTGGGAACAGGTGTGCTGGCTCCTCAACGGGGAGCCCTTCACACCGGACCGGGAGGCGACGCTTGCGGCCCAGGGTGTCGATCACAAGTCCATCATCCGCATGCAGACGCCGGGCCTCGAGGGCATCGGCGGTTCGCACAGCTGATGCGCGCGGCAAGCGTGGCAGGAGGCACCGGCCATGTATGAGGTGACCATTGAGCCGACCGGGGACGTGGTTGAGGTGGAGGAGGGCCAGACCCTGCTCGATGCCAGCCTGCGCCAGGGCGTCTGGCTGCCCTTCGCCTGCGGCCACGGCACCTGCGGAACCTGCAAGGTTCAGATTCTCGAGGGAGAGGCCGACCCGGGGGACGCATCGCCCTTCGCCCTAATGGACGTGGAGCGCGAGGAAGGCAAGGTGCTCGCCTGCTGTGCCCTGCCGCAGAGCGACCTGGTCATCGAGGCGGATATCGATGTCGACCCGGATTTCCTCGGCTACCCGGTGGAGGACTACGAGGCGACGGTGGAGTCCATCACCGATCTCTCGCCGACTATCAAGGGCTTGCGCCTGCGGCTGGATCGACCCATGGCCTTCCAGGCCGGTCAGTACATCAATCTGCAGCTTCCCGGCGTCGAGGGTGCCCGCGCCTTCTCCATCGCCAACAAGCCCTCGGAGAACGACGTGGTGGAACTGCATGTGCGCCACGTCCCGGGCGGTGCGGCGACGACTTACATCCACGAGCAGCTGGCGGAAGGCCAGACGGTGCCGCTGTCCGGCCCCTACGGCCAGTTCTTCGTGCGCAAGTCGGCGAGCGAGGACCTGATCTTCATCGCCGGCGGCTCCGGCCTGTCGAGCCCCCAATCCATGGTGCTCGACCTCCTCGAGCACGGCGATACGCGAAAGATCACGCTGTTCCAGGGGGCGCGCAACCTGGCTGAGCTCTACAACCGGGAACTGTTCGAGGCGCTGGCCGCCGAGCACGAGAACTTCAACTACGTGCCTGCGCTGGATGCCCCGGAGGAGGGCTCCGGCTGGGAGGGGTTCACCGGCTATGTGCACGAAGCAGCGATTGCCCACTTCGACGGCCAGTTCGGCGGCCACAAGGCCTATCTCTGCGGCCCGCCGCCAATGATCGATGCGGCGATCACGGCGCTGATGCGCGGCCGGCTCTTCGAGCGTGATATCTACATGGAGCGCTTCCTGACGGCCGCCGACGGGGCCGAGGGCGGCACCCGCAGTGCGCTGTTCAAGCGGATCTAGCCAGTGAACACCGGCCACAGGATCACGCTTGCGCCCGGGGGGCTGGCGTTTTCCTGCGGGGCGGAAGAGAACCTCCTGCAGGCACTGCAGCGGGTCGGTGTCGCGCCCGACCTGCTGGCGGCCATTCCCGTCGGCTGCCGCGGTGGCGGCTGCGGGGTTTGCCGCATCCACGTGCGCGCCGGGCAGTTCCACACCGGGCGCATGAGCCGCAAGCACATCAGCGAGGCGGACGAGGAAGCCGGTACGGTCCTCGCCTGCCGTGTCTTTCCCGAGAGCGACCTGGAGATCGAGGTGGACCTGTCCGCGGCCAACCCGATCACCCGCTCTTCCACCATAGCGAAACAACAAGGGGGATAAACCCATGCAGAAAGGCGTCATGCGTCCGGGGCACGTGCAGATCCGCGTGCTGGACATGGAAGCGGCGGTAAGCCATTACCGCGACCGTCTCGGTCTCATCCACACGCACACCGACAGCCAGGGCCGGAACTACTTCAAGGGCTGGACGGAAGTCGATGCGTTCTCTGTGGTGCTGCGCGAGGCGGACGAGCCGGGCATGGACTTCATGGGCTTCAAGGTGATGGACGCGGCGACGCTGGCGGCGCGCAAGCAGGACCTTATCGCCCACGGCTGCCAGGTGGAGACGATCCCCGCCGGTGAGCTGGACGGCTGCGGCGAGCGAGTGCGCTTCGATTCACCGACGGGCCACTGGTTCGAGCTGTTCGCGGAGAAGGAGCAGACCGGCAAGTGGGGCGTGGGCGAGCGCAACCCCGACGCCTGGCCGGAAGACCTGAAGGGCATGAAGGCGACGCGCTTCGACCACTGCCTGCTCTACGGCGACGACATCGACGGTACCGTGGACCTGCTGCAGAACGTGCTCGGCTTCCAGCTGGCAGAGCAGGTGGTGGACCAGGAGGCGGACCTGCGGGTGGCGGCGTTCCTGACCGTGTCGATGAAGGCGCACGACGTGGCCTTCGTGCGGCACGAGGAGAAGGGCAAGTTCCACCACGCGTCGTTCTACCTGAGCACCTGGGAAGACGTGCTGCGGGCGGCGGACCTGATCTCCATGCACGACATCGCGCTGGACATCGGGCCGACGCGGCACGGGCTGACGCACGGGCAGACGATCTACTTCTTCGACCCGTCGGGGAACCGCAACGAGGTGTTCGCGGGGGGCGACTACACCTACCCGGACCACCCGGTGGTGACCTGGGACGCGGCGCAGCTGGGCAAAGCGATCTTCTACCACGACCGTCAGCTCAACGACCGCTTCCTCGGCGTCGTGACCTGAGCATCGCCCGCCCCAATCATTCACCAGGACTTGAGCAATCCATGGACCAGGTAAAGCATTTCATCGCGGGGGAGTACCGGGAGTCCTCCCTGGGACGCACCTTCGACAACATCAATCCCTGTAACGGCGAGAAGATCGGCGTGGTTCACGAGGGCGGTGAGGAAGAGATCAATGCCGCCGTAACGGCCGCCCGGGAGGCACTGAACGGCGAGTGGGCCCGGATGCCTTCCCAGCAGCGCACGGACGTGCTCCACGCGGTAGCGGACGGGATCGACAAGCGCTTCGACGCTTTCCTCGAGGCGGAGTGCCTCGATACGGGCAAGCCCTACAGTATTGCCAGCCACATCGACATTCCCCGCGGCGCCGCGAATTTCCGCGTCTTCGCCGATGCCGTGCGCAACGTGCCCACGGAAGCGTTCCACATGGAGACGCCCGACGGCACCGGGGCCTACAACCTCGCCGTGCGCAAGCCCAAGGGGGTGATCGGCGTTATCAGCCCCTGGAACCTGCCGCTGCTGCTGATGACCTGGAAGGTCGGGCCGGCGCTGGCCTGCGGCAACACGGTGGTCGTCAAGCCCTCGGAGGAAACGCCCACGACCACCGCACTGCTCGGCGAGGTCATGAACGAGGCCGGCGTGCCGGCGGGCGTTTTCAACGTGGTTCACGGCTTCGGGCCCGGCTCGGCGGGAGAATTCCTGACCCAGCATCGCGGTGTCGACGCCATTACCTTCACCGGGGAAACGCGCACCGGTGAGGCCATCATGCGCGCTGCTGCCAGCGGCGTCCGCGATGTCTCCTTCGAGCTGGGCGGCAAGAACCCCGCCCTGGTCTTCGCCGACTGCGACATGGACCGCGCCATCGAGGGCACGCTGCGTTCCGTCTTCGCCAACTGCGGCCAGGTGTGCCTGGGCACGGAGCGCGTCTACGTCGAGCGCCCGATCTTCGATGAGTTTGTTTCCCGCCTGGCGGAGGCGGCCGGTCGCTACCGGCTCGGGCGCCCCGAAGACCCGGCGACGGACATGGGCCCCCTCGTCTCTCACGAGCACCAGCGTAAGGTGCTTTCCTATTACGAGTTGGCAAAGGAAGAGGGCGCCAACGTTGTCCTCGGCGGCGGCGTGCCGGACATGCCCGGCGAGCTTGCCGGCGGCGCCTGGGTCGAGCCCACGATCTGGACCGGCCTGCCCGAGAGCTCGCGCATCGTCCGCGAGGAAATCTTCGGCCCCTGCTGCCACATCCAGCCCTTCGACGATGAGGAGGAGGCGATCCGGCTCGCCAACGACACGCCCTACGGCCTGGCCGCCGCCATCTGGAGCCAGGACGTGTCGCGGATTCTCCGCGTGACGCCCCGCATCGAGGCCGGCATCACCTGGGCGAATGCCTGGTTCCTGCGCGACCTGCGCACTCCCTTCGGTGGCTGCAAGCAGTCCGGTATCGGCCGCGAAGGCGGCGTCCACTCGCTCGAGTTCTACTCCGAGCTACAGAACATCTGCATCAAGATCTGAAGAGGCTAGCGCATGGCAACCCTGGATAAAGCAACGGTCGACACGCTCGCGGAGCACCTGGAAAACGCGGAGCTCGAGGCCCGGGACGTCGTCAAGATCACGGACGACTACCCGGCCATGGACTACGAGGACGCCTACAACATCCAGTGGGAGATCCGCCGTCGCAAGGAGAGCCGCGGCCACCGCATCGTCGGCATGAAAATGGGGCTCACCTCCTGGGCGAAGATGGCACAGATGGGTGTCGAGCAGCCCTGCTACGGCTTCCTCGCCGATTACTTCAGCTGTGAGAGCGGCGCCGCCATCGACACGGCGAAGCTGATCCACCCGAAGGTCGAGGCGGAGATCGCCTTCGTCACGAAGGCCCCGCTGCGCGGCCCCGGCTGCCACGTGGCCGATGTGTTCGCCGCGACGGATTTCATCCTGCCCGCCGTCGAGGTCATCGACTCCCGCTACCGCGACTTCAAGTTCGACCTGGTCAGCGTCTGCGCCGACAACAGCTCGTCCTCGCGCTTCGTGACCGGGGGCCGCCGGCTGCCGGTCGATGCCACGGACCTGACAACGCTCGGCGTCGTGATGGAAAAGAACGGCGAGATCGTCGAGATGAGCACCGGCGCCGCCGTGCTCGGCAACCCCGCGGCGAGCGTGGCCATGCTGGCCAACATGCTCGGTGAGCGTGGCGAGGAGATTCCGGCGGGCACCTTCATCATGACCGGCGGCGTGACCGCGGCGGTGGCCGTGGCCGCCGGCGACGTGATCAACGTGCGCTACCACGAGCTCGGCAGCCTCTCCATGAGGTTCGTGTGAGCACGGCCGCCTGCAGCATCCTGCGCGCCGGCGCGCTGCTCGCGCTCCTGGGCGTTGCCGCCTGCGAAGCGCCGCTGCGTTTGGAGGGCGTCGAGGCGAATCGCGCCGAGCCGGTAAAGCGCTACGACACGCTGCAGGCGGCCGCCGCCACGGCAGAAAAGCTGGTCGTGGTCAGCTCCGCCGGTGCGGCGCTGGTCTCCAGCGATGGCGGCGAGAGCTGGCAGCGCGATGCACTGCCCGGCGCGCCCTCGCTCATCGACGTCACCGCCTGTGCCGACGGCGGGATCTTTGCCCTCGACTCGGAGCGCCGCGTCTGGGCGCTGACCGGCGACGGGACCTGGCAGGGCGAGAGCCTGCCCACGCCGGAAAGCACCCTCTCCATCCACTGTGCCCCGGGGGGAAGGCTCTGGGTGACCGCCGGTTTCGCCACGCTGCTGCACCGCCCGGTCGCCGGTGGTGCCTGGACGGAAGACAGCCTCGGCGACGACCTTCAGTTCACGCGCGTCAAGTTCGTCGATGCCGAGCACGGCTTCGCGGTCGGCGAATTCGGCACCGTGGTCGCCAGCAGCGACGGCGGCGACAGCTGGGACTACCTGCCGCCGATACCCAACGACTTCTACCCGATGGCGGCGGACTTTCTCGACCGCACCACGGGGTGGGTCGGCGGCCTTGACGGCGTCATCTGGGAAACCAGGGACGGCGGCCGGCAGTGGACGCGCCAGGAGACGGGCAGCGCCACGCCGGTCTACCGCATCGAGGCTTCCGATGCCGGCGTGGTCGCGGTCGGCGGCGCCGGCAAGTACTACGAGTATGTCGGCGGCAGCTGGGTAAAGCCGGCCAATGCGCCGGAAGTACTCGCCTATTTCCGCGCGGTCGAGCTCCTCGGCCCGGGGCGGATCCTGCTCGCGGGTGCCGGCGGCGCCATGGCGCTGCTCGACCGCTCCATGCCCGCGCGCCCCAACGCCAGGAGAGAGCTAGCCAGTGAATAAGTTCGGTGTGATCAGCAGGTTCTTCCGCCTCATCGAGGTCTGGGTCTTCTATCACCCCAAGACCTTTCTCGCCGCGATTCTCCTGGCCACGGCCTTCTTTGCGACGCGTATCCCCTACGTGCAGATGTACTCGGACTTTGCCGATCTGCTCCCCCAGGAGCACCCCTACATCCAGCTGCACAACGAGGTGAAGGACACCTTCGGCGGTGCCAACAACATCGTCATGGCCCTTTCCGTCCGCGAGGGCGATATCTTCAACACCGAGACCATGGAGCGCATCCACGCCCTGACCCAGGGTGTCGACAGCCTTCCCGGGGTCAACCACAACCTCGTGCGCAGCGTGACGCACCGCACGGTGCGCAAGACCTGGCTCACCGAGATGGGCACGATGAACTCGGAGCCCTACTTCGACCCGCTGTACCCGGAGGTGACCGAGGCAGAGGCCGCGGCCTTGCGGCTGGACGTCATGAGCGACCCCTCGGTCTACGGCCTGCTGGTGTCGCCGGACCTCAAGTCGGCGCTGATCAAGGCGACCTTCAACGAGGGCCAGCTCGACTACGTGGCCATCTTCGATCAACTGAACGCACTCAAGGCCGAAGTCCTCGCCGCCGAGGGGCCCGCCATTGATGTCTACACGACCGGGCAACCGGTGCTGCTCGGCTGGGTGTACAGCTATCTCGGCCAGATCATGCAGATCTTCCTGCTGACCCTGGGCATCCTGACCGCATTGCTCGTGCTCTATTTCCGCACCCGAATCTACGGCATCGCCCTGCCCCTGGTGGGTGTCGCGATCTCGGCGACCTGGGGGCTCGGCATCGTATCGATGCTTGGCTACAACCTCGACCCGCTGACCCTGGTGATCCCCTTCCTGATTACCGCGCGGGCCATGTCTCACGGCATCCAGCTCGTCGAGCGTTACTACGTGGAGCTGCCGCACGCCAGGGATAACCACGATGCCGCCCGCCGCACTTTCGAAACGCTGTTCCGGCCGGGCACGCTGGGCATTATCTCCGACGCGGTCGGCCTGCTGCTGATTGCCCTGGGCTCCTCCCCGATCAACGTCAAGCTCGGCATTTACGCGTCGATCTGGGCGTCGACGGTGGTCATCACGGTGCTCATGGCCGTGCCGCTCCTGCTCTCCGTGCTGCCCATGGCCCGGGCCCGTGACGCGGCGGCCGCCGGCGGGCGCGGCGCCTTCCGCGGTGCCGCCAACCTGGTCATCAGCCGTGCGGGCTCCACCGCGATCATCCTTTTCGCCGTGGCGGTCTATGCCGTCGGTGGTTTCCTGAGTTCGAAGGTGCAGATCGGTGAGTCAGAGCCTGGCTCGCCGATCCTCTACCCGGACCACGACTACAACGTCTCCTCCAAGAACATCAACGACAACTTCCCCGGTTCCGAGGAGATGTACGTCGTGGTGCGCACCGCTGAGCCCGGCGGCATCAAGCGGCCGGAAGTGCTGCACGCGATCCGCGATTTCCAGCACCACATGCTCGGGGACCCGGATATGGGCGGCAGCCGGGGGATCACGGACCTCGTGCTGCAGGTGAACCAGATCCTGCACAACAACGATCCGCGCTGGGCCATCATCCCGGACGAGCCCAGCTATGTCGGCGGCCTCCTGTTCGCCTACATGGCATCGAGCCCGATTCCCGGCGCGCTCAAGGAGTTCATCGACACGGATGAACAGACCGCCAACATCGTCTTCTTCTACAAGGACCACAAGGGCGAGACCCTGCGCCGCGCTATCCATATGGCCAAGGCGTGGATAGAAGACCCGGCCAACCAGGTCGAGGGCATGGAAGTGCGCCTCGCCGGCGGCCCCATCGGCGTCACCGCGGCTATCAACGAGGCCGCCTACCAGAGCAACCTGGTCATCATCCCCGCGGCCATGGCGATTATTTTCCTCTTCGTCACGCTGTTCTACTGGTCCCTGCACGCGGGCTGGCTGATGTTCATGGTCATGACCTTCTGCACGGTGGCCACCTACGCCTACATGGGCGTGGTGGGTATCGGCATCGATGTGAACACGGTACCGATCATCGCCGTCGGTATCGGCGTCGGCATCGACTACTCGATCTACATGATGGACCGGGTCCGTGAAGAGACGGCGGCCGCCGGCGGCGACCTGGAGATCGGGGTACGCAATGCCATCGCCACCACCGGCAAGGCCATCGCCTTTACCGCCACGGCGCTGATCGGCGGGGTGGTGATGTGGGCGCTGGTTTCGGAGCTCCGTTTCCAGGCCGACGCCGCGCTGTTGCTGGTGGTCATGCTGATTCTCAACGCCTGGGCGGCGGGCAATCTCGTCCCCGCCTGGATTGTCCGTTTCCGCCCCGGCTTCATCGTCCGGGCGAAACCCCACCTGGAGGAAGAAGAGTCGGCGGCGCTTCCCGCCGGTGCCTGAGGTACCGGCGTCAGCGGCGTCATTACAACGTTGTGCGATACCACGACACAGAGGGTAAACCATGAAAAATAACGTTAAGAGACTGGCCGTCGCGACATCGACGGCGCTCCTGGCGGCGGTGGCCGCACAGGGAGTCGGCGCGCAGGGCCGCTGGGACACTGCCGGTTTCGTCGAGAACGCCACGTTCTATCGCGACGGCTTCGGGCTATCCAAGTCCCGAAATACCGCCCAGTTCGAGTTCAGCAAGGAATTCGGCAAGAAGATGGGCCTCTCCAACTTCCGCGTCAGCGGCACGCTTCGCGCCACCTACGATGCCGTCTACGACCTCAACAACGACGAGTGGGGCGACAGCGCCGGGGGGCCGCGCAGCTTCGAGAACTTCGGCAGCACCACGGCGCAGGCACTCTTCGGCGGCAACGGAGATTCACCCTGGGGCGCCTCCATCCTGGGCAACGCGGGCGCCGCCGCCGGCAACCCGATCCCCCCGGGTTTTCTCTTCGACGTTTCCCAGAATCCGAACGAAGGGCTCAAGGTGCTCGGCGAGGACTTCCACGGCCCCAACGGCGGCGTGACCATCGGTGTGCCCGTTCGTCCCTGCAACGTGGACAGTCGCGGTTGCGGCCTCGACAACTACATGGAGTTCGACGCCAACGACCTGCGCTACCCCGACTTCAACGATCAGCTGGATTTCGTTCGCGAGCTCTACGTCGAGGGCAGCATACCCACCGGCACCATGTCCGAACTCTTCCTGCGCATCGGCAAGCAGCAGGTGGTCTGGGGCCGCACGGACCTGTTCCGGGTGCTCGACATCATCAACCCGGTGGACTACCAGCGCCACAACATCTACGACGAGCTGGAGGATATCCGCATTCCGCAGTGGATGGCGACGGCCGAATACCGCTTCGGCGCGGTCGGGGGCTTTGACGACCTCAATTTCCAGGCGGTCTGGAACTTCGACGAGTTCCGGCCGAACAACCTGGGCCAAGGGGGCGGCCCCTACACCATCCTCGACGCGGCCTCGTTCTTCCGCGCCATGAACAACTGCTGGGAGAATGGCTGTACCGTGTCGAACTTCGTACCCGCCGCCGCCATCGGCCTGACGGATGACCCGGGCATGCTCGCGGCGGATTTCGCCCCCGGCGTGATCGGCATCCGCGACGTCGACATGCCCGGCTGGGAACTCGGCAACACGCAGGGCGGCGTCAAGCTCGAGGGTGTGTACAAGAGCGTGGGCTTCTCGCTCAACTACTACCATTACTTCCAGCAGCTGCCGGTACTGCGCGGCGGCATTCCCGCGATGAACGCCTTCACCGGTGAGATCGGCAGCTGGGATCACCTGATCGCCTTCGACGTGAATTTCCCGGAGGTGGACCTGTTCGGCGGCTCCCTGGACTTCTACGTGGACCCGATCAAGTCGGTGTTCCGGGTCGAGGCGGCCTACACACAGGGCGAGGAGATTCAGAACACGCTGGACCCGCAGCTCTACTCGGAGACGGACATGTTCCGCTGGGTCCTCGGCTGGGACCGCAACACCTTCATCCCGTTCCTGAACCGGACCCGGGCCTTCCTCATCTCCGCCCAGGTCTTCGGCGAGCACGTGCTCGATCACGAGCTCGAGCAGCGGCCCCTGGGCGTCGCGGGCATGCCGAACTGGGAAGACAACTACATCGCCACCTTGCTCATCAAGGGCTGGTACAAGTCCGACACGATCAGCCCGCAGGTCATCATGGCCTGGGATTACGAGGCCGGCGCCGGGACCATTGCGCCCTCCGTGGACTGGCTGATCAACGACAACTGGCGCCTCGTTGTGGGCTTCAACATCAAGGTCGGGGACGACATGGGCGACCAGTCCTTCGACGATTGCCGCAGCTGCAACCCGTTCCCGCCCTTCACGGCGTCGCCGGCGCATGCGAATCCGATGCAGTCCGGCTCCGTCGGCCTGTCCGGCATCGAGCCGCTCGGCCGCTTCCGCGCCGGACCGCTGGGCAGCGCGAGCCAGGAAGACGAGTTCCAGGTCACGCTGCGCTACCGCTTCTGATTCGAGATAACGACAGGGAGATACCCATCATGTTCAGGAAAACACTGCTTGCCGCCAGCCTCGTGCTGGCCGGCGCCACGGCGACCCAGGCCGCGACCATGGAAGACGTGGAGCGCTCCTTCTACCCCTACGAGGATGGCGTGCCGACCGTTGACGGACTCACCCCCGGAACGGTCGTCACCGCCGGCAACGTCGACCAGTTCAAGGAGGCGCTGGACCCGGCGCTGTACCAGCACATCAAGGACGGCTGGGTGGAGATCACCGTCGGTGAGACCACCTCCTTCGACCTTCACCCCAACTACGTGCAGGCAACCCGCGACGCGGTCGGCGAGGTCTCCCTGGGTGACAGCCTCGGCCAGATCAATGGCTTTGTCGCCGGCCGGCCTTTCCCGGAAGAGCCGTCCCTGGACGACCCGCGGGCGGGGGAGAAGCTCGCCTGGAACTACCGCTACGGCTACAACTGGGGCGACAACGCCGCGATCTACCCGTTCTACTGGCGCTACCGCGACATGGACTCCGGCAAGGTGGAACGGACCATCAAGTTCAACTTCCACTTTCTCAACTACATGCACCGGGTGAACCAGCCGCCGGTACCCGAGTTCGAGGACAACCCCTCCGAGCTGTTCCGCGCCATCTACGTCCAGGTGCTCGAGCCCTTCGACGTCAAGAACACGCAGCTGCTGATCCACCGCCATGACGATGACCAGGTCGCGGACAACACCTGGCTGTACCTGGGCTTCCAGCGCCGCGTGCGCCGGCTGGCCTCCGGCCAGATCACCGACTCCTTCCTCGGCTCGGACCTGATGATCGAGGACTTCGAAGGTTACAACGGCCGCCTGTCGGATATGAACTGGAGCTACAAGGGCACCGAGAACATCCTGCTCCCGTTCTACAACCACAACGACATGGAGCTGGCGACCGATCTCGAGGATCCCGAGGGCTACCAGTTCGTCGACTTCGGCGGCAAGGGCGGCTGCTTCCCGGAAATTACCTGGCAGCTGCGCAAGGTCTACGTCCTCGAGTCGGACCCGGTGGACGATAACCACCCGATCAGCAAGCGTGTCCACTACGTCGACGCCCAGACCTTCACCCTGCCCCGGACCCTGACCTATGACCGCAAGGGCGACCTGTGGAAGTCCTGGACCATCGGCCAGGCGCATCCGGACCACCACCTGCCGAAGAACAAGGGGACCGGCGTCTCCATCGACGACGCGTTCTCGATGATCGATGTGCAGGCCTCGCACTGCACCACCGGGCAGTTCAAGGGTCAGGTAGATCCGGAACTGAACCCGGTGAAACTGTTCAGCGTGCAGAACATGCGCGCTACCGGCCGCTAGGTCCATCCAGGCCGACTGGCTCCCCCGGCGCCGCGCGGCGGCGGGGGAGCGTTCTTTCTGCTCCATGACAGGCAGGTGACCATGAACGAACCCATCGATCTCAAGTTTTTTTTCAACTTTCGCAGCCCCTATTGCTACATCGCGTCGAAAACGTTCCTGCCTGCCTTCGACCAATTCAATATCCGCCTGCACTGGCGCCCGCTGGGGGGCTGGTCGGGCCGCTCCTCGCCGGAGCGGGCCAAGGTCAAGGTGCCGCTGACGCGGCAGGATGTGCGCCGCATCACGGCGAAGATGGGCATCCCCATGAACCCGCCGCCGATCACGACCGACCCCACCCGCGCGGGTGCGGTCTCCCTGCTTGCCGAGCAGCGCGGCCTTCTCAGGGAATGGATTGTCGAGATCATGCGCGCCGAGTGGGCCGGGGGTCGCGACATCGGTGAGGAGGATGTCCTGGTCGAGGTGGCCACCGGCATCGGCCTCGACGCCGGCGAGACACGGGCCGCCTGGGAAGACGCGGAAAAGCTGAAGGTGCTCGACGACAACTGGGCCGAGGCCCAGGAGCTCGGGCTGATCGGGGTGCCCAGCGTGCAGATCGGTGAAGAGTTGTTCTGGGGCAGCGACCGCCTCGAGTACATCGTTGACCACCTGACCGCGCTGCGCGCGCGCCGGGTCTAGGAAACACGCGTCGGCTGTCATGCAGGTCTTCGAGCGAACCGACTGTCCCTTCTGCTGGAAGGTCCGGCTGGCGGCGGCGGAGCTCGGTGTCGCCCTCGACCTCGTCGCGTCCAGGCCGGGCGACCCGCACCCGGAGGTGAGCCGGCTCAGCCCCACGGCGACGGTCCCCGTGCTCACGGATGGCGAACTGGCTCTCTGGGAGAGCGCCGTGATCTGCGGCTATCTCGACGAGCTCGGCAGCGGTGGGCTCTATGGCAGCACGCCGTCGGCCCGCGCCGCGGTACGGCTGCTCGAGGCCTATTCGGACCGGCTCGCTGCCGAGGGGCTCAAGGATGCGGTTTTCGAGCTGCGGAGCAAGGCACCGGGTGAGCGCCACGCATCCCGCGTGGAACAGGGACTGGCCCGTTGGGGGGAACGCCTCGCCGATCTCGCCGCGCGTCTCGGCGACAAGCCCTGGTTTGCCGGCACCTTTTCCGTTGCCGATTGTGCCCTCGGCCCGCGGCTCGGTGTCGCCGAAGCCTACGGTATCGATACCTTCCGGCGCCACGGCAATCTCGCGGCCTGGTTCGAGCGGCTCAAGGCGCGCCCGGCCTGGCAGCAGGCCTACCCCAATCAGTTCATCGGCCTCCCACGGGGCTGAAGCAGAGGAAGAGAACAGGATGGAAACATCGCAAATCGAGGCCCTGGGCCTGGAACTCTACGAGGCCCTGCGGTCCTGCCGGCCGGTGGCGCCGCTGACCGAGCGCTACCCGGAGCTTGCCCTCGAGGACGCCTACCACATCAGCCGCGCCATGCTCGCCCTGCGCGAGCAGCGCGATGGCGAGCAGGTGGTCGGTAAGAAGATCGGCGTCACCAGCAAGCCGGTGCAGGACATGCTGGGGGTCTTCCAGCCGGACTTCGGCTTCCTCACCGACGCGATGGTGTACCCGGACGGTGCAGAAATTCCCGTCGCCGGACAGCTGATCGCGCCGCGGGCCGAGGGCGAGATCGCCTTTCGCCTGCGCAAGGACCTGAATGGTCCCGGTGTAACAGAAGCGGATGTGCTCGATGCCACGGAGAGCATCATTCCCTGCTTCGAGATCGTCGATTCGCGCATCGCGGACTGGAAGATCCGCATCCAGGACACGGTGGCCGACAACGCCTCCTGCGGGGTCTACGTGCTCGGGAAGACGGAGGTGGACCCGCGCAACTTCGACCTGCCGAACCTGAAAATGCGCATCTACCACAACGGCGAGTTGCACAGCGAGGGCCTGGGCAGCGCCGTGCAGGGCAACCCGCTTACCGCGGTGGCCTGGCTCGCCAATACGCTCGGCGAGTTCGGCATTCCCTTCCGCGCCGGCGAGGTGATCCTGTCCGGCTCCCTGGCGCCGCTGATCCCCGCCGCGCCGGGAGACCGCTTCGCCCTCGAGCTCGAGGGCATCGGCGGCTGCAGCTGCAGCTTCAGCTAGCAACACAGACGCGTACGCAATCCAGCGAGAGAACGAGCCATGAGCGAGAAAGTGAAGGCGGCCATCATCGGCCCGGGCAACATCGGCACGGACCTGCTGACCAAGGCCATGCGCAGCGAGGTCATCGAACCGGTATGGATGGTCGGCGTGGTCCCGGACTCCCCCGGGCTTGCCCGGGCGAAAGAAATGGGCCTGAAGACCACCGCCGAGGGCGTGGACGGCCTGGTGCCGCACATGAAGGAAGACGGCGTCCAGGTCGTCTTCGATGCCACCAGCGCTTACGTGCACGCGGAGAACAGCCGCAAGGTGATCGAGCAGGGCGCGGTCATGATCGACCTGACCCCGGCGGCCATCGGACCCTTCTGCGTGCCGCCGGTCAACCTCGCCGAGGCCGTGGCGGCGCACACCATGAACGTGAACATGGTGACCTGCGGCGGCCAGGCGACGATTCCCATGGTCGCGGCGGTCAGCCGGGTGCAGCCGGTGGAGTACGCGGAGATCGTCGCAACGGTGAGTTCGAAGTCCGCCGGCCCCGGCACGCGCAAGAACATCGACGAGTTCACCCGCACCACGGCGCGCGGCATCGAGAAGGTGGGGGGTGCGAAGCGCGGCAAGGCGATCATCATCATCAACCCCGCCGAGCCGCCGCTGATCATGCGCGACACGGTGCACTGCCTGACCGAGGGCGCGCCGGACGAGGCGGCGATACGCGAATCGGTCGCGGCGATGCTGGCGGAGGTACAGCAGTACGTACCCGGCTACACCCTGAAGAACGGCCCGGTCTTTGACGGCAATCGCGTCTCGATCTACCTCGAGGTGGAAGGCCTCGGTGACTTCCTGCCGTAGTACGCGGGCAACCTGGACATCATGACGGCCGCGGGGCTGCGCACCGCGGAAATGTACGCCGAGGAAATCCTCGCCGGCACCTTCACCCCCGGCGCCGACGCGGCCTGACGCAAGAGGACACGACCATGGACCTTTCCGGCAAGAAAATCACCGTGCACGACATGAGCCTGCGCGACGGCATGCACGCCAAGCGCCACCAGATCTCCGTCGAGGAGATGGTCACCATCGCGACCGCCATGGATGAGGCCGGCATCCCGATGATCGAGGTGACCCACGGCGACGGCCTGGGCGGCGCTTCCGTGAATTACGGCTTCCCGGCGGCGAGCGACGAAGACTACCTGCGTGCCGTCTGCGGCGCGGTGAAGCGGACGAAGGTCTCTGCGCTGCTCCTGCCCGGTATCGGCACCGTCGATCACCTGGAGATGGCGCTGGACTGTGGTATCTCGACGATCCGCGTGGCCACGCACTGCACCGAAGCCGACGTGTCCGAGCAGCACCTCACCATGGCGTCGAAGATCGACGGCCTGGATACCGTGGGCTTCCTGATGATGGCGCACATGGCGACCCCGGAGCAGCTCGTGGAGCAGCTCAAGCTCATGGAAGGCTACGGCGCCAACTGCGTGTACATCACGGATTCGGCGGGCTACATGCTGCCGGACGATGTCAGCGCGCGTATCGCCCTGGCCCGTCAAAAGCTGGACCCGGCGACGGAGATCGGCTTCCACGGCCACCACAACCTGGGCATGGGCATCGCCAACTCCCTGGCGGCCGTGGAGGCGGGGGCGACGCGCATCGACGGCTCTCTCGCCGGCCTCGGCGCCGGTGCGGGCAACACGCCGCTCGAGGTTTTCATCGCCGTCTGCGAGCGCATGGGCGTGGAAACCGGGGTCGACCTGTTCAAGGCCATGGATGTGGCCGAGGACCTGATCGTTCCGCTCATGGAGCATATGGTCCGGGTCGATCGCGACTCGCTGACGCTGGGCTTCGCCGGGGTCTACTCCAGCTTCCTGCTGTTCGCCAAGCGCAGCGCCGACAAGTACGGCCTCTCCGCCCGCGACATCCTCGTCGAGCTGGGCCGCCGCGGTACCGTCGGCGGCCAGGAGGACATGATCGAGGACCTGGCCCTCGACATGGCACGGAATCATGCTTGAGCTCTATACACACCCCATGTCGCCCTGCGCACAGAAGGTGCGGCTGGTACTTCACGAGAAGGGCCTGGAGTGGACATCTCACCACGTTGAACTGTCGCAGAAGGAGAACCTCCGGCCGGAGTACCTCGCGCTGAACCCGCTCGGGGTAGTTCCCACGCTGGTCCATGAAGGCAGGCCGGTCATCGAATCGAGTATTATCTGCGAGTACCTGGAGGATGCCTTTCCCCGGCCCGCGCTTCGCCCGGCGGATGCGCATGCCCGCGCGCGCATGCGCTTCTGGATGAAGCAGGTAGACAACCGGCTCCATCCCGCCTGTGGCGCCCTGCAGTGGCCGCTGATCATGCGCCCCGCCCTGCTTGAGAAACCTGTCGAGGAGCGCGAGGCGTTGCTGGCGCAGGTCCCCGAAGCACCGCGCCGGGAGCGCCAGCGCCGATTGCTCGAGCACGGCCTCGACGCGCCGGATGTTTCCGCCGCAGTCGGCACCTATCGCGAGCTGATCCAGGCCATGGATCGCGCGCTGGCCGAAACCGAGTGGGTGGCGGGCGGCCAGTTTTCGCTGGCCGATGCGAGCCTGGCGCCCTATTTCCAGACGCTGCACCAGTTTGACTGGCTGGATCTTTTCGTCGATAGCGACCGGGTCACGCGCTGGTACGAACGCTGCCGGGAGCGTGATTCCTACCGCGAGGCCGTCAGCCGGGACTTCCCGACCGAGACCCTGGCGCAGTTGAGACGGGACGGCCAAGCCGCCCGCGAGCAGGTCGCCGTCCACCTGCCCCCCGCAACCGCGCAGTAGGGCTGCACCGGAGATGGCAGGGGAACGACTGTGGCCGACCCGGTAACCGTGGTGGTATCCCGGCGGGTACAGCGCGGCAGGGAGGCGGACTTCGAGACGCTCAGCACGGCAATGACCGAGCGGGCATCGGCTTTCCCCGGTTACCTCGGTGCGACGATGTTCCGCCCAGCCGCCGCCGAGGACCCGGAATACCGCATCGTCTTCAAATTCCGCGACCGGGAAACGCTCGCGGCTTGGGAGTCCTCCGCCGAGCGCGCGGAGCTGCTCGGTGAGATCGAGGCATTGCTGCAGGAGCCCAGCGAACGCGAAGTGCTCTCGGGCATCGTCACCTGGTTCACCCTGCCGGGGCAGAACCCGGTGCAGCCGCCGCCGCGCTACAAGATGACCCTGGTCAGCTGGCTGGCGCTCTACCCCGCCGTAACGCTGGTGTTCCTGCTCTTCGGCGACCTGCTGGCGCGCCTGCCGCTGCCGCTGCGCACCCTGCTGGTGACCGCGGTGGTCATGCTGCTCATGAGCTACGTGCTGATGCCGCGCATGACCCGCTGGTTTGCCTTCTGGCTGTTCCCCCGGGACCGCAGCGAAGAGCGCTGAGCGCCCCGCCGGGTCAGAACCGCCAGCTGTATCCCACCGCCAGGATGTCCTGGTGCATGGTCAGGTCCACCTCGCCGCCGCCGAAGGCCGGCGGGATGGAGCCGTTGCCGCGTACCGTGTTTTCAAGGGCCCGCGTGTAAGCGAAGGTCCACTCACCGCCTTCTTCGCCGCGCGGTCGCCAGCTCGCGCCGATGCTCGCGTGCTCCTCGATCACGCCCGGGGCGAGGATGTTGATGAAGGTCTCGTTCGCCGGTATCGGCTGGTTCATGGTGCTGTAACCGGCGCGCAGGGTGAGCGTTTCGCCCACGCGGTAGCGCGCGCCCAGCTTCCACACGTCGCGGTCCTCCCAGCCGAAGCCGGGACCGTTGTCAGCGCCGAGGGGCACGCCCGAGAGCAGCGGCGCCAGCGAGTTGGCGACCGCGGGGATGTCACCGTAGCGGATGTGCTGCCAGTCCGCGGCGAGCGTGAGCGCCGGCGTTGCCTGCCAGCTCAGACCCGCACCGTAGTTTTCGGGGATGTCGAAGCTGCCGCCGTCGGCGAACAGCCCCGCGTAGTCGTCGAACTCGTCCATGGAGAGCTTGGAGGACCAGGTCGCGCCGAGCGCCAGGGTCGGCGTCAACTGGCCGTGCCAGCCGATCTTGACCCCCCAGCCGGTGCTTTCATCGTGGCCGAGGTCGGTGACGGCGCCGGGCCGGCTGCTGAAAACGGGGTTGTCGAAGGGCCCGAGACCGCGCGCCTCGAAGCGCTGGTAGGCGCCGGTGACGGCCACACCGACGCTGTGCCCGCCCCGGCTCCAGGCCAGCGAGGGCGTCAGGAAGACCTGGGCGAGGTCGACGCCCGCGGTGCCCGTGCCGCCGTAGGCCGCGAAGGGGTTGCTCTCGTAGCCGGTGTTCATGCCGCCGTTGCCGCAGAGCGCCACGCCCCAGCTCAGCCCGTGGTCGAGGCGCTTCGTGTAGCCCAGCGCCGGCAGCAGGAACCAGGCGTCGTCGTTGCCATCGTAGCTGCCGTCGGCGCCGAAACCGTTGCCGACGATGCGGGCGCCGCGCTCCGGCCGGAACCAGGTGGCCTCCACGTCGAAGCGGTCCCGACCAGGGCCGTGCCGGCGGGGTTGGTGGCCGCAGCGAGCGCGTCCTGGGGCAGCGCGATGCTGACGCCGGCCATGCCCTGGGCGCGCAGCCCCACGCCGTGGGTGAAGTAGCCGTTGGTGGCCGAAACCATGGGGGCGGCGAGCGCCGGCAGCAGGGCCAGGGCGCGGAGCGGTCGAAGCATGGGTGACTCGCGGATCGATGGATGATTGCCGGCAGCGAACGCTGCCGGACGATAGCGGCGCGAAGCCTAACTCGGCCGGGAGCGCGGGGAAAGACGGATTCTTTCTAAGCTTATGCGGCCACTTAGTTGCCCACGGTCAGCAGGTACTCGGCCACGGCCAGCCGCACCTCCGGTGCGAGGTAGTCCTGCGGCGGCATCTCCGGGAAGGTCGGCCGCTTCTTCACCGGGTCCGCGATGTAGGCGGCGATCCCCTCCGGATCATCCTTGTACATGGCCTGGATCATCTCCACCGGCGGGCCGATGAGGATGCCCTTGTAGCTGTGGCAGCCGGTGCAGATGCCGAGATAGGTCAGCTTGCCCTGCTCCGAGGGATCGATCTCCCGCGGCGGCACCGGCTCCGGCAGCAGGTAGTTGTCGATGTTGTCGGTGTTGGCGAAGTCGCAGTCGGCGAAGTCGCCGAGGCCCACCGTGATGTAGCGGTGCCGGTTGCGGATGCAGCTGTCGCGCACTTCGCCGGCGCGGACGATGTCCGGGGTGCCGCGGGTCATGGTCGCGAGCATGAGCGCGCGCACTTCGTCGATGGTGTCGTAGCCGTTGTTGAGCATCAGGTTGTCGAGGATCGCGACCTGGTCGGGCGCCGGGTCGGCATCCGGGTCGGCGGTGATGTTCGAGGCGTTGGCGTGGTCCACGACGAGGATGCCCGCGGTCTGGTGGTCGCGGATGATGTTGTTCTCGATGACCACCTCGTCAGCGGCCATGATGAGCACGCCGGTGCCCGCGGGAATCCCCGCCACCGTGGAGCCCGGGGCGCCGAAGTTCGGCGTGTTGTTGTCGACGATGAAGTTGTCGCGGATGATCACGTCGTAGGTGGTCTTGATCGGCAGCCCCGGCGTGATGAAGGCGAGGACGCCGCCGGTGTTGTGGTGCACGTAGTTGTTCTCGACGATGGCGTGGCGGCTGTTCTCGATCTCGATGCCGGCGACGGAGTCGAACACCTCGTTCCCCGCCACGTGGATGTTGTCGCTCATGCCCACGTAGATGGCCGCGTCCTCGATGCCGGAGACGACGTTGTCCTCGACGATGCCGTTCTGCCCGAGCTGCGGGAAGATGCCGTAGACCCCGGTGTCGATGATCAGGTTGTTGCGGATCTCGAAGTTGTTCCCCGCCTGCCCCATGATCCCGTTGCCCTTGTAGTTGGTGATCTTGAGGTTCTCCACCACGATATCGTTGCCGGAATAGAGGATGGCGTCGTTCAGGCGCTTCTCCCCCTCCAGCGTCGGCCAGTTGCCCTGCTCGATGACGCCGATGAGGCGGATGCCGTCCTTGTCGATGTACACGGTCTCGGTGTAGGTGCCCGGGAAGATGCGGATCGTGTCGCCGGGCTCGGCGGCGTTGACCGCGTCCTGGATCGCCTGGCCCTCGCGCACCTGGTGTACCGTGCCGCCGGGGCCGCGGGCGGCGGTGGCCCGGGGCTTCGCGTCCGGCTCGGCGCTGCGGAAGCCGCCGCCGTAGCTGCCGCCGGCGTCGTTGGCGGCGATGATGGTGGTGGACTGCTGCTTGCCGTACCAGAGCCCGCCGCCGAAGGCGACGGCGAGGACCAGCAGCGCGAGGATGAGCTTGCCGATTTTCATGGGGCATCTCCCGTGGGGGTTGGGGCCTCGCGCGCGCTGCGCCCACCGACCGCCAGGCCGGAGGGCACCTGCGTCGGCACGCGAGGCAGGAATCGTTCATCGGTCAGGGTGCCGAGGAAGGCCACCAGCTGCTCGAGTTCGTGGTCGGCGAGGTCCGGGCTGACGATGTGCCAGTGCAGCTGCAGCGCCTCGCCCTCGGGCACCGCGTGGCCGCGGCCGCCATTATAGAAGGTGACCACCTCGTCCAGCGTCTCGAAGCGGCCCGAGTGCATGTAGGGCGCGGTCCGGGCGATGTTGCGCAAGGTCGGCACCTTGAAGGCGCCACGCAGCTTCGGGCTGCCGAGGGTGGCCTCGGCACCGATGTCACGGGCCAGCCCCGGCGGCTCCGGGCTGCCGATCACCGCCACCTGCTGGTTCGTGAACAGCGGTGGCGTGTGGCACTCGGCGCAGCGCGCGACGAAGGAGCGGAACACATTGAGGCCGGCGATCTCCTCGGCATCCAGGGCGCTGTGGTCGCCGTGGGCATAGCGGTCGTAGCGGCTGTTCAGGGAGACGAGGGACGCCTCGAAGGCCGCCAGGGCCGCGTACACCTGCGCCGTGTCGATGGGCCCGCTGTCGTCACCGAAGGCGGCGCGGAACAGGACCGGGTAGGCGTCGTTGCCGCGCAGCGCCGCGAGCAGGTCGGCGGGGTTGTTGCCCATCTCCTCGGGGGCGTAGAGGGGGCCGGTCAGCTGCGCCTCGAGGGAGTCGGCGCGGGCGTCCCAGAAGAAGTGCTGCAGGAAGGCGCTGTTCCACAGTGTCGGCGCTCCCCGCGGCAGCGCCTCGCCGTGCAGCCCGGTGCTGCGCCCGCGGCCGTCGGCGAAGCCCAGGGCGGGGTCGTGGCAGCTGGCGCAGGAGAGGCTGCCGTCGGCGGACAGGAGCGGGTCGAAGAACAGGTAGCGGCCGAGGTCGATCTGCTGCGCGGTGAAGCCGTCGCGGCGCGGCGGCAGGCCCGTGCGCGTGCCGCCGACACCGCGACCCCGGAGGGAGCCGTACTGGTCGTAGAGGGTGGCGAGGCGGCAGACATCACCGCCCAGCTGTTCGAAGCCCGGCGGGCACTGGTCGCTCAGGCGGAAATCCTCGGCGACGGCCGGCAGCGCAAGCAACGGCGCAAGCGGCATTACCAGCAACAGTACAAGCGCGGCCAGCAGCCGCGGCCTGCAAGGCTCCATGGGTACCCCCTGGCGCGTTATTGTTCTGGGCCGGCCGGGGGCCGGCGTGCGCTACTTGTTGGCGGCCTTGTACTCGCGCACCTGCGTGTTAAAGTCGCCGGCCACGGTCTCCTCGGCGGAAACCGCCTTGTTGTACGCCTCGACGGCGGCGGTGTACGTCTCCAGGGCCGCTTTGCGGGCGTCCTTGGTCTCGGCATCCTCGCCCGCCTGCTTGGCCGCCTCCATGCGGGCTTCCATGCACTTCATGTAGTCCATGTTGGCCTCCTGGAAGGACTTCACCGCCTTCTGGCCGGCCAGCATCTCTTCCATGGACGCCTCGGCGCCGTCGGGCAGCGTCGGCTGCTCCGGCGCGTTGCACTCGGCGCGGGCGCCGGCGCTCGCACAGAGCGCCAGCAACAGTGCACAGCTTGTCTTCTTCATTGCAGGTCCTCCCGGTTCTGGCCCCTTGCTCGGCGTCGAGGCCTGTCTTTATTGATAGCTAGTTCGCCCTGCCGATCCACAGCTTTGACAGCCCGAAACGGGCCTCGAGGTCCCTGGCGACCGACTCCGCGGCAGCGCGGCTGGCGAGGCCGACCACGCGCACGCGATAGAGGGTGCGTCCACCGCTCTGCGCATCCTGAATCACCACCTCGCCCTTGTCCACTGTGAGCCGGGACGCCCGGGACGCCGCGTCGCTTCGCTGCGCATAGGTGCCGAAGTTGACGAACCAGCCGCCGCTGGCCGCGGGTGCCGCGGCCGCGGGGCGTTCGCTCGCGGCCTTCGCCGCGGCGACTTCCGACCGGGCGGTCTCGAGTGCCGCCTCGCTGTCCGCCAGCTGTTCCCGGGCCTCCGCCAGCTCACCCTCGAGCAGCGCGTAGTCACCCTCAAGGGAGGCGAGGTCCGCCGCCAGCACCTGCACGCGTGCCTGTAGCTCCCGGGCCGCCGTGCGATCCCCCTGCGCCTCCTCGGCCGTCGGGCGCCGCGCGAGCTGAGCCTGCAGGTCCCGGACCTGGGCCTGCAGTTCACTGCGCTCCTTCACCACGCCGACGCCGCCGAGGGCGAGCAGCGCGAGGGCGAGCGCGGCGACGGCGAGCGATACGATTGGCCAGCGCCGCCGGCCGGCCGCGGGCGCCTCCCGGGCCTCGGCCGGTGCGACGGGAGTCGCCATTCCGGCTGGGGCCGCGGGCGCATCGTCCTCGGCGTCCGAGTCCGCTGCACTCGACTCATCGTCCTCCGTGGGCAGGCTCCAGCCGTCGTCGTCCGAGTCGCCGAGGTAGGGGTGCTCGCTGAGCTCGCGCTCCACCACGCGGTTGAAAGCATCCTCGCCGTCACCGGGCGGCGGGTCCCAGGCGTTGTCCCCGTCCTCCGGCTCCTCCTCCCAGTCGCTCTCCGCGGCCACCGGAGCGCCCTCGTCCACCGGCTTCCCGGGCGGCAGCGGCGGTGCAGGCTCGGCGGGGCTGTCGCTCTCGTCCCCGTTCTCGTCGCCGTCCGCCTCCTCCCAGCTGTCCTGCTCCCAGTCTTCCTCGCTGTCCCAGTCGGCGGCCGCGCCCTCCCAGTCCTCCGCGGACTGCCAGCGCGAGGGTGTTTCCCGACGCGTCTGCCCGGGCGTCGCAGTCTCCGCCGGCTCGGGTTCGAGCCAGGAGCCGGGCTCGGGATCGTCCTCGTCGCGATCGACCAGGGCGTCGCTGTCCCCGGCCTCCGGGTCGTCACCGGCCTGGGGCGCGGGCCGCCGCCGGGACGGTCCGTCCCGGTCGACCACCTTCTGCGCCTTGCCGTCGTCCCGGTCTACCCAGCCGTCTTCATCGAAGGGCGTCGCGTCGTCATCTCTGTCTGCCATCGGACCCTCCACGGGCCACTGTTCGCGTATCGATGGTACCCAGTGGCCCCCGGCGGCGCCAGCATTGCCCGCCTGCCCCGGCCGCCGGCCGTGAGCGCTGCGGGCAAAGCGGATAGAATGCCGCGATGGACGTAAGCGACATCCTCTCCCCCCTGAACGACGCCCAGCGCGAGGCCGTTGCCGCCGAGAACCCCAACCTGCTGGTGCTCGCGGGGGCGGGCTCCGGCAAGACGCGGGTGCTGGTGCACCGCATCGCCTGGCTCATCCGCGCCGGGGGGCTGTCGCCGCACGCCATCCTCGCCGTGACCTTCACCAACAAGGCCGCGCGGGAAATGCGCAGTCGCATCGAGCACATGCTGCAGCTGCCGGTGCACGGGATGTGGGTGGGCACCTTTCACGGCCTCGCCCACCGGCTGCTGAAAATGCACTGGCAGGACGCGGGGCTGCCGCAGAATTTCCAGATCCTCGACAGCGACGACCAGCTGCGCCTGGTCAAGCGCGTCTGCCGCGAGCTCGAGCTGGACGAGGCGCGCTGGCCGCCGCGGCAGGCCCAGTGGTACATCAACGGCCAGAAGGACGAGGGGCTCCGCGCCGCCCACATCGAAGCGCCCCCCGGTGACCTGTTCGCGCAGACCATGCTGCGCATCTACCGGGCCTACGAGGTCGCCTGCGAGCGCGGCGGCCTGGTGGACTTCGCCGAGCTGCTCCTACGCGCGCACGAGCTCTGGCTGAAGAAGCCGGACGTGCTGGCGCACTACCAGGGCCGCTTCCGGCAGATCCTCGTCGACGAGTTCCAGGACACCAACACCATCCAGTACGCCTGGCTCAGGGTGCTCGCCGGCGGCCGGGTGCCGGTGGTGGCCGTGGGCGACGACGACCAGTCGATCTACGGCTGGCGCGGCGCCCGCATCGAGAACATCCAGCGCTTCAGCGACGACTTCGAGCGCGTGCAGACGGTGCGCCTGGAGCAGAACTACCGCTCGACGCAGACCATCCTGCGCGCCGCCAACGGGGTCATCGCCCACAACGCCGGCCGCCTCGGCAAGGAGCTCTGGACCGCCGGGGACAGCGGTGAACCGATCCAGCTCTACGCCGGCTTCAACGAGCACGACGAGGCGCGCTTCATCGTCGACCGGCTCGAGGAGTGGCTCCGCGAGGGCAACCCGCGGCGCTCCGTGGCCATCCTCTACCGCTCCAACGCCCAGTCCCGGGTGCTGGAGGAGGCCCTGATCCGCGCCGGCGTGCCCTACCGCATCTACGGCGGCCAGCGCTTCTACGAGCGCATGGAGATCCGCAACGCGCTGGCCTACCTGCGCCTGCTGGTGAACCGCGGCGACGATGCGGCCATGGAGCGCGTCATCAACACGCCGCCGCGGGGCATCGGCGGCAAGACCATCGACAGGCTGCGGGAAATCGCCCGCGAGCGCGGCGTCTCCCTGTGGCAGGCCATGGGCGTCGCCGCCGATGAGAAACTGCTCGCCTCGCGGGCGCTCTCCGCCCTCGAGGGCTTCCGCGTGCTCATCGACGAGCTCGACGGCGGCACGGACAGCATGAGCCTCGAGGAGCTCACGGAGGCGGTCATCCAGGGCGCGGGGCTCATCGACCTGCACCGCCGGGAAAAGGGTGAGCGCGGCCAGGCGCGGGTGGAGAACCTCGATGAGCTGGTCACCGCCGCGCGGCAGTTCGTGCCCGTGGGCGAGGAGCTGTCGCCGCTACAGCAGTTCCTCGACAACGCCGCCCTCGACGCCGGCGACAACCAGGCCGAGGCGCACGAGGATAGCGTGCAGCTCATGACCCTGCACTCGGCCAAGGGGCTGGAGTTTCCCCTGGTGTTCCTCGCCGGCATGGAGGAGAACCTGTTCCCGCACCGCATGTCCGTGGAGGAGCCCGGCCGCCTCGAGGAGGAGCGCCGGCTCTGCTACGTGGGCATCACCCGCGCCATGGAGCGGCTGGTGCTGACCTACGCGGAGACGCGGCGGCTGCACGGCAGCGAGAGCTACAACGCGCCGTCCCGCTTCCTGCGCGAGATTCCCGGCGAGCTGCTGCACGAGGTGCGCCTGCAGAGCAGCGTCAGCCGGCCCCTGGGCTCCCTGGCCCAGCCGTCCATGGCGGATGCGGCCTTCAGCCTCGGCCAGCGGGTCTACCACCAGGTTTTCGGCGAGGGGGTCGTGCTAAACTTCGAGGGCCGCGGCGCCAGCGCCCGCGTCGAGGTGAACTTTGACGGCGAGGGCAGCAAGTGGCTGGTGCTGCAGTACGCGAAGCTGCAGGCGCTCTAGCGACATCGCGCACAATAACGACAAGGTCAGGCCGGCATCCGTGAACCCGAGCCCCAGCAAGTTCCAGCCCCTCGTCATCCTCCTGCTCACCGCCGCACTGGTGGCGGTCGTCGGCTTCTGGGCCGCGGAGCGCGCCGGCGGCGGCCGCGTGCTGTCCTCAGGCCCCGGCGCCGGCAGCGGCGAGCGCTTCGAGTGGAAGCTGGTCACCACCTGGCCGAAGAACCTGCCCGGCCTCGGCACGGCGCCGGAGACCTTCGCCCGGCTCGTCGGCGAACTGAGCGACGGTCGGCTCACGGTGCGGGTCTACGGCGCCGGCGAGATCGTCCCTGCCCTCGGCGTGTTCGACGCGGTGTCCGGCGGCGTGGCCGAGATGGGCCATGGCGCCTCCTACTACTGGAAGGGCAAGATCCCCGCGGCGGTGTTCTTCACCGCCGTGCCCTTCGGCATGACGGCGCAGGAAATGAACGGCTGGCTGCACTACGGCGGCGGCGACGCACTCTGGCGCGAGACCTACGCGCCCTTCGGCGTGGTGCCCTTCGCCGGCGGCAGCACGGGTGTGCAGATGGCCGGGTGGTTCAACCGCGAGATCACCTCCACCGAGGACCTGCGCGGCCTGAAGATGCGCATTCCGGGGCTGGCCGGCGAGGTCTTCACGGCCGCCGGCGGCACGGCGGTGAACATCCCCGGGGGCGAGGTCTATACCTCCATGCAGACCGGCGTCATCGATGCCGTCGAGTGGGTGGGCCCCTACAACGACCTCGCCCTGGGCCTGCACGAGGTCGCGGAGTACTACTACTACCCGGGCTGGCACGAACCGGGGGCGATGCTCGAGTTCATCGTCAACGCCGATGCCCTGGCGACCCTGCCGGAAGACCTCAAGGCCATCGTCCGCGATGCGGCCCGGGCCACCAACCAGGACATGCTCGACGAGTTCACGGCGCGCAACAACGCCGCCCTGGAGACGCTGCTCGAGGAGCACGACGTGAAGCTGCGCCGCCTGCCGGACGACGTGCTCGCGCTGCTGAAGGAGAAAAGCGACGAGGTCATGGCCCGCCTGGTCGCCGGGGACCCGATGGCGCGCAAGGTCTACGCCTCCTACGGCGAGTTCCTCGAGGCGGTGCGCGCCTACCACGGTATCTCCGAGCAGGCCTACATCAATGCCCGCACGGCGGTACTCGGCGACCCCGTGCCCTAGCGCTTGATGGTGCGGGTGCGGCGCTTGTCGTCGATGGCGACGAAGATGAACTCGCCCTCGGTCACCTTGATGGGCTCGCCGTCGTGCGGCGAGTCGATCCAGACTTCGACCACGATGCGGATGGAGCTGCGGCCGATCTCGATCACGTCGCAGTAGCAGGACACCACCGCGCCCACGTGCACCGGCGTGATGAACGCCATACCCTCGATCGCCACCGTGGCCACCCGGCCGCCGGCGACCTCGCGCGCTGCGATCGCGCCGGCGAGGTCCATCTGTGACAGCAGCCAGCCGCCGAAGATGTCGCCCTCGGCGTTGGTGTCCTTGGGCATGGCGATGGTCTGCAGCGCCAGCTCGCCCTGGGGCGTCGGAGTGGAATCGATGTCGTTCATGGCAGTTCCCGGGTTGCCAGGGCTAGTCCGTGAGCGCCGCGGGCAGCCAGGTGGCGAGCTCCGGCCATTGCCAGAGGGCGGCGATCACGAGCAGCTGGATCACGATAAAGGGTATCACGCCGCGGTAGATCGCGCCTGTCGGGACCTGGTCGGCGGCCACGCCGCGCAGGTAGAACAGCGCGAAGCCGAAGGGCGGCGTGAGGAACGAGGTCTGCAGGTTGATGGCGATCATGATGCCGAGCCAGACCGGGTCCAGGCCCATCATCAGCAGCACCGGGCCGACGATCGGCACGACCACGAAGGTGATCTCGATGAAGTCGAGAATGAAGCCGAGGAGGAAGATCAGCACCATCACGAACAGGGTCGCGCCGAAGACGCCGCCGGGCAGGTCCGTGAGGAAGGCGTGGATCAGCTCCTCGCCGCCGAAGCCGCGGAACACCAGCGAGAACACGGCCGCGCCGACCAGGATCATGAACACCATGGCGGTGATTTCCAGCGTGTTGCGCAGCACGGCGCGCAGCCGCTCCCAGGGCATCTCGCCCTTGGCCAGGGCCAGCAGCCAGGCGCCCACGGCACCGACACCGGCCGCCTCCGTGGGGGTCGCGGCGCCGGCCAGGATGGAGCCGAGGACCACGGCGATGAGCGCCAGCGGCGGCACCAGCCCGCGCAGGAAGGCGAGCGTGTCCACCGGCTCGCGCCGGCCGGCGGGCATGAGCCCCGGGCGCAGCCAGGCGACCAGCAGCAGGAACACCATGTACAGCGCCACCAGCAGCAGCCCGGGGATGATCGCGCCCATGAACAGGTCGCCGACGGAGACGGTGTCCGGGCTGAACACGTTCATGCGCAGCTGCGCCTGCTGGTAGGCGCTGGAGAGGATGTCGCCGAGGAGCACGAGGGCGATGGACGGCGGGATGATCTGGCCGAGGGTGCCGGTGGCGCAGATGGTGCCGGTGGCGATGGCCGGGCTGTAGCCGGCGCGGAGCATGCTCGGCAGCGACAGCAGCCCCATGGTCACCACGGTGGCGCCGACGATGCCGGTACTCGCCGCGAGCAGCATGCCGACGATGACCACGGAGAGGGCGAGGCCCCCGCGCACCCCGCCGAGCAGGTGCGCCATGTTGTCGAGCAGTTCCTCGGCGACCTTCGACTTCTCGAGGATGACCCCCATCAGCACGAACAGCGGCACCGCGATCAGCGTGGTATTGCTCATGGTGCCGAAGAGCCGGCCGGGCAGGGCGGAGAGGAAGGACGCGTCGAAGACACCGGCGATGATCCCGCCGGCGGCGAAGGTGAGCGCCGTGCCGGCGAGCGTGAAGGCCACCGGGTAGCCGAGCATGAGCAGCAGGCAGACGGCCGCGAACAGCCACAGGGCGATGGTGCCGTCCATCAGGCCGTCGTGTCCCCGGCGAGCGTGAGCGCGTTGCGCAGGATCTCGGCCACCCCCTGCAGGGCCAGGTTCGCCGCCATGAGCGGCAGCAGGGTCTTGAGCAGGAACACGGCGGGGATGCCGCCCGCGTCCGCGGAGGTCTCGTGCACGGACCAGGCCTGGGCGACGAAATCGACGCTGCCAAGGCCGATCACGGCGCACAGCGGCAGCAGGAATACGATGCCGCCGAGGCTGTCGACCCAGGCCCGGGTACGCGGCGTGAAGCGCTGGTAAAAAATGTCCACGCGCACGTGGGCGCCGTTCTTCAGGGCGTAGGCGGCGCCGAGCATGAACCCGGTGGCGTGGAGGTAGGTGACCGCCTCCTGGGCGGCGATGGAGCCCAGTTCGAGGCCGTAGCGCATGAGCACCACCGCGGCCGTGAGCAGCGCCATGGCCGCGACCAGCCAGGCGAGGACGTTGCCGCAGGTCCCGGTAAAGGCATCGATGAGCTGCACCAGCCGGCGCACCCGGGTCATGGCGGGGTGATCCTTTTTGATTATTCGCGCGAAGGGTATCATAGCGCGCTCCTGCCGCGGCCCCGCGGCGGCGTCCCGCGGCACACCCCGGCCATCACCCGGTCAGATAAAGGAAGGCTTCCATGCTCACCGTGATCTCGCCCGCCAAGACCCTCGATTTCGAGACCGCGCCGACGACCCGCCGGGCCACGCAGCCGGCGTTTCTCGATGCCGCGGCCGAGCTGGTGGAGGACGCCCGCGGCCTCTCCCCCGACGCCATCCGCGACCTCATGGGCGTGAGCGGGAAGATCGCCGAGCTCAACCACGAGCGCTTCATGAACTGGTCGCCGCCCTTCGACCTCGGCAACGCCAAGCAGGCGCTGCTCGCCTTCCGCGGTGATGTCTACACCGGCCTGGAGGCCGAGACGCTGGACAGCGCGGGTCTGGCCTTTGCCCAGAAGCACCTGCGTATCCTGTCCGGGCTCTACGGCCTGCTGCGTCCCCTCGACCTGATGCAGCCCTACCGGCTCGAGATGGGCCTGAAGTTCGCCAACCGCGGCGGCGCCAACCTGTACGCGTTCTGGGGCGACCGCATTACGCGCACCCTGGACCGGCAGCTCGGCAAAAGCGGCAGCCGGGTACTGGTGAACCTCGCCTCCAACGAGTACTTCAAGGCGGTGCAGCCGAAGGCCCTGGACGCGGAGATCGTGACGCCGGTGTTCAAGGACCTGAAGGGCGGCAAGTACAAGATCATCTCCTTCTACGCCAAGAAGGCGCGGGGCCAGATGGCGCGCTACATCATCGACAACGCGATCAACGACCCGGAAGCGCTCAAGGACTTCGACGTCGCCGGCTACCGCTACCGCCGCGACGAATCCACTGCGCGGGAGCTGGTCTTCACCCGTGACACCCCGCCCTGATGGCTGACGGGAACAGCCACCAGGTCATCATCATCGGTGCCGGCATGTCCGGCCTGTGCATGGGTATCGCCCTGCTCAGGCGCGGCATCCGCGACTTCGTCATCCTGGAGAAATCACCCGCCGTCGGCGGCACCTGGTACGACAACAGCTACCCCGGCGCCTGCTGCGACGTGCCCTCGGTGCTGTACAGCTACTCCTTCGCGCCGAAGGCGGACTGGAGCCGGCGGCACGCGCCGCACGACGAGATCCGCGCCTACTTCGAGGACACGGCCGCGCAGTTCGGGCTGCGCCCGCACCTGCGCCTGTCGACCGCCGTGAAGCGGGCGGCCTTCGGCGACGACGGCCGCTGGCAGGTGGAGCTCGAGAGCGGCGAGCGGCTGTCGGCGCGGGCGCTGGTCAGCGGGCTCGGCCAGCTCAACGTGCCCTTCACCCCCGCGTTTCCCGGCGCGGACCGCTTCCGCGGCGAGACCTTCCATTCCGCGCGCTGGAACCACGCCGTGTCGCTGGCCGGCAAGCGGGTGGCGGTGATCGGCACCGCCGCGAGCGCGATCCAGTTCATCCCCCCGGTAGCCCGGGAGGCGGCGCAGCTCTACGTCTACCAGCGCAGCCCGAACTACATCGTGCGCCGCGGCGACCGCGCCTACCACGACTGGGAGAAGTCGCTGTTCGCGCGCCTGCCGCTGGCGCAGAAGCTCGCCCGGCTGCTGGTCTGGCTGCGTGGCGAGTGGGTCCTGTACCCGGTGCTGCGCAGCCGGAGCCGTATCGCCCGCGCGCTGCTCGAGCGCAAGAGCCGGCAGTTCCTCGAGGAGGAGGTCGACGACCCCGCGCTGCGGCGGGCGCTGACGCCGGACTACCGCATCGGCTGCAAGCGCATCCTGTTCTCCGACGACTACTACAGCGCCTTCCGGCGCAGCACCGTGGAGCTGGTGACCGCGCCCATCGAGGGCATCGACGAACAGGGGGTGCGCAGCGCCGACGGCAGGGATCGGCCGGTGGACGTGATCATCTACGGCACCGGCTTCCAGACGCACCCGATGCAGGGCCAGGTCGAGTTCGTCGGCCGCGACGGGCGCTCCCTCGGCGAGGCTTGGGCCGACGGCGAGGAGGCCTACCGGGGCGTGTGCACCGCGGGCTTCCCGAACTTCTTCATGCTCTACGGGCCGAACAGCAACCTCGGCAGCAACTCGATCATCTTCATGGTGGAGCGGCAGTGCCGCTACGTGGCCGCCTGCATCGACAAGCTGCTGGTCCACGACCTCGCGCGCCTCGAGGTGAACCCCGGCGTGCAGCGGGCCTATAACGACCGCATGCAGGGCGAGCTGGCGCAGACCGTGTGGGCCGCCGACTGCGACAGCTGGTACAAGGATGCCGAGGGCCGGATCAGCAACAACTGGCCCCGGTCCACCGCGGCCTACTGGTGGCACATGCGCGCACCGGACTTCGCCGACTTCGACATGGCCTGAGGCGACCGTGTCGACGCTGCCCTTCTCCCAGGCCTGCGAGAACAACCGCGAACCGATCCTGGCGGTGCTCCGTGAGGCCTTCGCCGACCGTACGGCCGTGCTCGAGATCGGCGCCGGCACCGGCCAGCACGCCACCGCCTTCGCCCCGGCCATGCCCTGGCTGCGCTGGCAGCCCACCGAGCACCCGGACGCCCTCGCCGTCCTCGAGCCGCGCTGCCGCGCATGTCCCGCGCCGAACCTCGAGGCCCCGCGCGCGCTCGACGTGTGCGACCGGCCCTGGCCGGTGCCCGTGCCGGACGGCGTATTCACGGCGAACACGCTGCACATCATGCCCTGGGCGGCGACGGAAGCCCTGTTCGAGGCGCTGGCCGGGGCGGCCGCGGGCACGCTGCTGGCGGTCTACGGGCCCTTCAACTACGGCGGGCGCTATACGTCCGAGAGCAACGCGCAGTTCGACCAGTGGCTGGCGGCGCGCTCACCGCACAGCGCCATCCGTGACTTCGAGGCGGTGGACAGGGTGGCTGTCGGCGCGGGCTTTGCCCTCGCGGCGGACCACGCCATGCCCGCGAACAACCGCCTGCTGCTCTGGCGCCGCGGCTGAGCGTCAGCCGGCGTCTTCGGCCCGGAAGGGCAGCAGCTTTGCCGCCTCCCGGCGGTAGGACTCCACGTGGTCCAGCTCCTCGCGGGTGAAGGCGGCCACGGCATCGGCCAGCGCCGGCTCGGCGATCCAGTGGCTGGAGCGGGTGTGGATGGGTTCGAAGCCGCGCTGGATCTTGTGCTCGCCCTGGGCACCGGGGTCGAAGCGGCCGATGCCCTCAGCGATGCAGTAGTCGATCCCGCGGTAGTAGCAGGCCTCGAAGTGCAGGCAGTCGAACTCCTCCTCGCAGCCCCAGTAGCGACCGTAGAGCGTGTCCGCGCCGCGGAAGTAGAGCGCCCCGGCGACATCGCGGCCGTCCCTTTCGGCGAGCACCATGACCACCTGGTCGCCGAGCCGCGGCGCCACCTCCGTGAAGAAGGCGCGGTTCAGGTAGCCGCCGTGGCCGCTGCGCTTGGCGTAGGTGAGCTGGTAGAAGCGGTGGAAGGTCGCCCAGTCGGCGGGGCGGATCTCACCGCCCGTGAGCGTGCGCAGCGCGAGCCCCTGCTCCGCCACGCGCCGCCGCTCCCGGCGCAGGGCCTTGCGCTTGCGGCTGGCAAAGGTCGCGAGGAAATCGTCGAAGTCCGCGTAGCCGCGGTTGAACCAGTGGAACTGCACCGCGTGGCGGGTGGCCAGGCCCAGCCCCTCCAGCATGGCCGCCGTTTCCGGCTCCGGGAACAGCACGTGCCAGGAGGACAGGCCGCGCCGCCCGGCCAGCTGCTTCACGCCCTCTAGCAGCGCCGCCCAGGCGCCGGCCGGGTCCACGCCGGGCCCGCACAGGAGCCGCGGGCCGGTCGCCGGCGTGAACGGGATGGCCGTCACCAGCTTCGGGTAGTAGCTGAGGCCCATGCGCCGCCAGGCGTCGGCCCAGGCCCAGTCGAAGACGTATTCGCCGTAGGAGTGGCCCTTCAGGTAGCCCGGGGCCGCAGCCGCCACCGCGTCGCCGTCGCGGAGCAGCAGGTGGCAGGGCTGCCAGCCGCTGTCGGCGGTGGTGCAGCCGGTCGTCTCCAGGCCGAGGAGGAAGTCGTGGCGCAGGAAGGGATAGGCCGCCGGGGCGAGGCCGTCCCAGTCCGCGGCGGGGAGGGCCTCCAGGCTGCCCAGGGCCTGCAGCGCGAAGTCAGCCATGGCGGCCCGTGTCCCTCAGCCGGTGAGGGCCGGCAGGGCGTAATCGGCGGCGATGCCGAGGAAGATCGTCAGGCCGACCCAGCGGTTGTGCAGGAAGGCGTGGAAGCACGCGGCCTCGTCCTGGTGGCGGATGAGGTACAGGTGATAGCCGAACAGCCCGGCGGTCACAAGCAGGCTGGCGTTGTAGTAGAGCCCGAGGCCGAAGCGCTCCCCGGCGAGATAGAGGGCGGCGAGGCAGAGCAGCTGCAGCAGGGCGATGATGGTGCGGTCCGCATCGCCGAACAGCACCGCGGTGCTCTTGATGCCGACCTGGAGGTCGTCGCGCCGGTCCACCATGGCGTACTTGGTGTCGTAGACCACGGTCCAGAGCACGTTGGCGGTGAACAGCAGCCAGAGGGCCGGCGGCAGCTCGCCGCGCTGCGCGGCGAAGGCCATGGGGATGGCGCAGGAGAAGGCGAGGCCGAGCACGATCTGCGGGAAGTGGGTGTAGCGCTTCATGAACGGGTAGGTCGACGCCAGCAGCAGTGCCGGCACGGAGAGCATCACCGTCAGCCGGTTGGTCAGCAGCACGAGGCCGAAGGCGAGCAGGCAGAGGACGCAGAACAGGCCCACCGCCTCGTTGACCGAGACGCGCCCGGTGACCAGGGGCCGCTCCCGGGTGCGCGTGACCCCGCCGTCGAAGTTGCGGTCGGCGAGGTCGTTGATGATGCAGCCGGCGGAGCGCATGAGGAAGGTGCCGACGCTGAAGATCACCAGCAGGTGCAGGTCCGGCAGGCCCTCCGCCGCGATCCACAGGGCCCAGAGCGTCGGCCACAGCAGCAGCAGCGTGCCGATGGGACGGTCCCAGCGGATCAGCTGCAGGAGGGCGGTGGCCTTGCCGGGCGACGGTTGGCTCAGTGTCGTCATGGGGACGAAAGCTTACTGCGTTGCGGGCAGGATTGCAGCGCTCACGCGGCGGCGCCAGCCGCGCTCGAGACCCGGCCCGGGCGCCCAGGGGCGGAAGGGGGCGAGGAAGACTTCGCTCACCAGCAGGCGCTGGCCGTGCAGGCGGAACACGGAGCGCCGGGCCCAGGCCGGGCGGTCCTGGCGCAGCGCCGGCGGCAGGTAGCGGCTGTCGCCGGCGAGCAGGGCGACCTGGAAGGGGCTGCGGCGCATGTCCGGGGCGCTGAACAGGATCGCCCCGAGGGAGCTGCCCTGCAGCTTGCGCAGGTGCGCGAGGCTGCCGCAGAGGCTGGCGTAGGGGAACACGCTGCGGGCGAAGACCACGGCCTCGCCGTCGAGGCGCAGGGCGACCTCGCGCACCAGGGCCCGCTGGCGCAGGCCGTTCGCCAGCACCCGGCGCTCGCTGGCCCGCGGCGTGGCCCAGCGCTGGCTCAGGCGCTGCACGCGGAAGGCGCCGCCGCTGTCCACCAGGCGTCGGGTCAGCGAGCCGTCGTCGAGGAGCCAGTGGCGCAGGCCGTGGAGCCCGGCGAGACGGGGGTCGTCGGGGCTGCGCCAGGCAGGGTCGGCGGAGCTGTCAGGCGGGACTCGGGTCACGGGGGTCGCTGCACGGGAAGAGGCGCGAGGATGCGCCAGAACGCGGGCGCATGCAAGGTCGCCGCGCTGCGCGCGGGGCCGGCGCCCTTGCACATTCCCGGCGCCTATTTATAGTGGTCGCTTTTCCGCCTCCGGGCGGAGGGCAGGAGAGTCGCTATGAGCAAGTGGGAATGTATCGTCTGCGGGCTGGTCTACGACGAGGCCAAGGGCTGGCCCGACGATGATATTCCGCCGGGTACGCGCTGGGAGGACGTGCCCGAGGACTGGCTCTGCCCGGACTGCGGCGTCGGCAAGGAGGACTTCGAGCTGCTCGAGGAGTCGCCGGTCGAGGAGACCCCGCACCACCAGGAGGCCGAGGCGGACCGCGAGCAAGCGCCGATCGTCATCATCGGCACGGGCCTCGCCGGCTACGGGCTGGCCCGGGAGATCCGCCGCTACGACAGCGACACGCCGGTGATTCTCATCACCGCCGACGACGGCCGCTCCTACTCCAAGCCCATGCTGTCCACAGGCTACACCAAGAACACCGGCGCCGACGACCTCGCCCAGCAGGACGCCGGCGGCATGGGCACGCAGCTCGACGCCAAGGTGTGGACCCACACGAAGGTCAACGAGATCGATACGGAAAAGCAGATCCTTCACGTGGGCGAGGACGCCACGATGATCCACTACGGCAGGCTCGTGCTCGCCGTGGGCTCGCAGGTCATCGAGCCGCCCCTGGCGGGCGACGGCCTCGACTACGTCTACTCCGTGAACGACCTGATGGACTACGCCGATTTCCGCGCGGCCATGGCCGAGAACGACGCCCGGCGCGTGTGCATCATCGGCGGCGGGCTCATCGGCTGCGAGTTCACCAACGACCTCCTGAATGGCGGCTACGAAGTGGAGGTGGTCGACCCGCTGGGCTACTGCCTGCCGACGCTGCTGCCGGAGACTGCCGGCAAGGCGGTGCAGGCCGCCCTCGCCGAACAGGGCGCGGTGTTCCACTTCGGCGCGCTGGCCACGGCGGTGAACAAGGTCGAGGGCGGGGTGGAAGTCACCCTGGACAACGGTGAGACGATTGCCGCGGACCTCGTCGTCTCCGCGGTCGGCGTGCGCCCGCGCACGGAGCTCGCCCGGGCCGCGGGGCTCGCCACCAACCGCGGCGTGGTCGTCAACCGCTACCTCGAGGCCTCGGCGCCGAACGTCTATGCGCTCGGCGACTGCGCCGAGGTGGAGGGGCACGTGCTGGTCTACGTGGCGCCGCTGATGGCCGCGGCCCGGGCCCTCGGCAAGACCCTCACCGGCGAGCGCACGGCGGTGACCTACCCGGCGATGCCCGTGACCATCAAGACACCGACCTGCCCGGTGGTGGTGGCGCCACCGCCGGCGGGTGCGGCGGGTGAGTGGCAGATCGACGCCGACGGCGCCAACGTGCGCTGCGAGTTCCGCGACGGTGCCGGCGAGCTCACGGGCTTTGCCCTCACCGGCGAGGCCACCCGCGACAAGATCGCCCTGCAGAAGGCGCTGCCGCCGATCCTGCCCTGAGCGGGCGCCGCGCCGGCGGTCAGACCCCGGCGAAGGCCTGCCGGGTCCCGGTCCAGCGCTCGATGAGCGGCGCCACCCGTTCCGGGTAGCGCTCGGCGAGCGCCCGCGCCTGTTCCTGTACCGCGTCCAGCAGGTCCTCGTGCTCCGGCAGGCGCGCCACGCGGAAATCCATGAGTCCGGTCTGCCGCGTGCCCAGCACCTCGCCGGGGCCGCGCAGCTCCAGGTCCTTGCGCGCGATGAAGAAGCCGTCGTTGCTCGCCCGCAGCGCCTGCAGCCGCTCCCTGCCGTTCGCCGACAGCGGCGACTGGTAGAGCAGCACGCAGTGGCTCTCGGCGCTGCCGCGGCCGACCCGGCCGCGGAGCTGGTGCAGCTGGGCCAGGCCCAGGCGCTCCGGGTTCTCGATGACCATCAGGCTCGCCCGCGGCACGTCCACGCCCACCTCGATGACCGTCGTCGCCACCAGCAGGTCGCAGTCCCCGGCCTTGAAGGCCGCCATGACCTCGGCCTTCCTCGCCGCCGGCAGCTTGCCGTGGATCAGTCCCACCCGCAGCCCGGGGAGGCCTTCGGCCAGCTCTTCGTAGGTCGCCTCCGCGGCCTGCGCCTGCAGCACGTCGCTCTCCTCCACCAGGGTGCAGACCCAGTAGGCCTGGCGGCCCTCCGCGCAGGCGCGGGCGACCCGCTCGATCACGGTATCCCGGCGGGCGCTGTCCACCAGCACCGTGTTCACCGGCTTGCGCCCCGGGGGCAGTTCGTCGATCACCGAGCAGTCGAGGTCCGCGTAGGCGACCATGGACAGGGTCCGCGGGATCGGCGTGGCGGTCATCACCAGCTGGTGCGGCCGCCACTCCGCGGCCTTGCCCTTGAGGGACAGCCGCTGGTGCACGCCGAAGCGGTGCTGCTCGTCGACGATGAGCAGGCCGAGGCGGGCGAAGGACACGGCGTCCTGGAACAGGGCGTGGGTGCCGACCACCAGGTCCGCGCTGCCGTCGCCGATGGCGGCCAGGGCCTCGCGCCGGGCCGCGCCCTTCACGCGGCCGCTGAGCCAGGCAATAGTGACCGGTTCCTCCGCGAACCAGCCCTCGAAGTTCACCCGGTGCTGCTCGGCGAGGAGCTCCGTGGGCGCCATGATCGCCACCTGGTAGCCGGCGGCGATGGCCTGGCGGGCCGCGGCGGCGGCGACCAGCGTCTTGCCCGAGCCTACATCGCCCTGCACCAGGCGCAGCATCGGCGCCTCGCCGGCGAGGTCGTCGGCGATCTCTGCCATGACGCGCTCCTGGGCACCGGTGGGGGCAAAGGGCAGCCGGGCGAGGAAATCGCGCAGGCCCGCGCTGTCGGGCGCCATCGCCGGCGCGCGGTGCGCGCGCTCCCTAGCCCGCAGGTGGCGCAGGGACAGGTGGTGGGCCAGCAGCTCCTCCCGGGCGAGGCGCAGCTGCGCCGGGTGGCGGCCGTCCTGCAGCGCGTCGAGCGCCGCGCCCGCCGGCGGTGCGTGCAGGTAGGCGATGGCATCGGCCAGCGTGAAGCCGTCGTCGTCGACGCCGGCGAGCAGGTCCTCCGGCGGCTGCCGCCGGAGCAGGGCCACCGCCTGGCCGCAGAGCTTGCGCCACTGCAGCTGGCCGATGCCCTCGGTCGTGGGGTAGATGGGCGTCAGCCGGTCTTCCACGGGCGCGGGCCCGGGGCCGACGGCCCGGTACTCCGGGTGCACGAGTTCCGCACCGCGCGGCCCGGCCCTCACCTGGCCGAAGCAGCGCAGGCGCACGCCCGGCCGCAGGGCCTGCTTCTGGGCGTTGCTGAAATGGAAGAAGCGCAGGGTCAGCGTACCGGTGCCGTCCTGGAGCACGACCAGCAGGCTGCGCCGGCGGCCGAAGGTGACGTCGGCGCCGCGCACCTCCCCCTCGACCACTGCCTCGCTGCCCTCGACCAGGCCGCCGATCGGCGTGACGCGGGTGCGGTCCTGGTAGCGCAGCGGAAAGTGGAACAGCAGGTCCTCGACCCGCTCGACGCCGTAGGCCTGCAGCCGGGCGGCCAGCTTCGGCCCCACGCCGCGCAAGCCGGTCAGTTCCTGCGCTACTATTGATGCCATGCCAGTCTGTGTTGCCACGCCCGCCGCCGCTGTGCGCTGCCATTGTCGCATGGCGGCTCCCGCGTGGGGTCATCGCCAGCGGTCGGGAGCCGCCGCGTGAGCGCCACCGTGCTGTTCGTGGGCGCCGGGGACCTCGCGGCGCGCTGCGCTGCCGCGCTCTCCGCCGATCCGGCGGGCCCGCTGGCCGGCGCCAGGCTGGTGGGCCTGCGCCGCGACATCGACGCCCTGCCGCCGGGGTTCGAGGGGCTGGCCGGCGACTATGCGGACCCGGCGGTCGCGCCGCGGGTCGCGGCGCTGGCGCCGGATTTCGTGGTCACCACCTTCAAGCCCCTGGGCCGCGACGAAGCCGGCTACCGCCGGGGCTTCGCGGACGCCGCCGGCTACCTCGCCGAGGCCTTCGCGGCACAGCCGCCGCGGCAGCTGCTGTTCGTTTCCAGCACGCGGGTCTACGCGGAGCAGGACGGCGGCTGGGTCGACGAGACGAGCCCGCTGGCCACGGTGGCCACGGACCCGGCGGCGGCACAGATCGTCGCGGCGGAGGATGCGCTGGCGGCTGTCGCGCCGGTCGCCCGCCTGCGCTGTGCCGGCATCTACGGCGGTGCCGACGGCTTCCTGCAGCGCCGGGTCGCCAGCGGCAGCCTCTGTCCGCCGACCCCGGTGCACTACAGCAACCGCATCCACCGCGACGATGTCGGCGGCTTCCTCGCCCACCTGCTGGCAGCCGCCGCGGGGGGCAGCGCCCTCGCCCCGGCCTACAACGTGGTGGATAACTGCCCCGTGCCGCAGGCCGAGGTCGAGGCGTGGCTGGCGGAGCAGCTGGAAGTGCCGGAAAGCGCGCGTCGCTACGACGCCCGGCCCCTGTCCCGGGGCCACAAGCGCATCCGCAACGGGCGCCTGCACGAAAGCGGCTACCGGCTGCGCTACCCCGACTACCGCGCGGGCTACGCCGCGGCGCTCGCGGCGGCGGGCTAGCCTAGAGGGCGAGCTGGGCCTCGACTTCGATGGCGGCGCCTTTCGGCAGTGCCGCGACCTGCACGCAGGCCCGGGCCGGGTAGGGCGCCTTGAAGAACTCTTCCATGATCGCGTTGACGGTCGCGAAGTCGCCGAGGTCGGTCAGCGAGATATTCAGTTTCACCGCATCGTCGAGGTTGCCGCCGGCCGCCTCGGCGACCGCGGCGAGGTTGCGGAACACCTGCCGCGCCTGCGCATCGATGCCGCCCTCGACCAGTTCCATGGTCCCCGGGTCCAGCGGAATCTGGCCGGAGAGCCAGGCGATGTTGCCCACCTTCACCGCCTGGGAATAGGGGCCGATGGCGGCGGGCGCCCGGTCGGTGGAGATCACGGCGCGGTTGGTCATGGTCATTCCCTCTAGTTGGTGACGCGCATCACCCGGCGCACGGTGGCAATGCCGCGCAGCCGGCGCATGATGCGCGCGAGGTGAACGCGGTTGTTCACCTGCAGTTCCAGGTCCACGTAGGTGAACTGGTAGTCCTTGTCCTCGGTGGAGATCTTCTCGATGTTGACGCCCATGCTGTTGATGCGCGTGGCGATGACGGCGATGGTACCGCGGCGGTTCTCCACCTCGATACGCAGCTCCGCGGGAAACTCGCCTTCGACGTTGTCGTCCCAGCGCAGCGGGATGAGCCGTTCGGGCTTCTCGCGCATCTCGGCGAGGTTGCGGCAGGCCTCGCGGTGCACGACCACGCCGCGCTCGGAACTCAGGTAGCCGGCGATCGGGTCGCCCGGAAGCGGGCGGCAGCAGCGGGCGTAGGAGACCATGAAGCCCTCCGTGCCGCGGATCGCCAGCGGCGCGCCGCCGCCCTCCTCGCGCTGCTTCGGCGCCGTTTCCTCGCCGCCGCCGAGCAGCTGCTGCGCCACCACGGCCGGCAGCCGCTTGCCGCGGGCGATGTCCTCGAGCAGGTCGTCGATGCTGGCGTAGCCGTTGTGGCCGAGGTAGTTCGTGACCGTGTCCCCGTCGAGCTCCTCGACGGCGCTTTCGGCGTCGCCGAGGGCCTTGTCGAGGAGGCGCCGGCCCAGGGCCACGGAGTCTTCCCGGGTCTGGTTCTTGAGGAAGTGGCGGATGTTCGTGCGCGCCTTGGCGGTCACGGTGTAGTTGAACCAGGAGGGGTTCGGCCGCGCGCCCGCGGCGGTGAGCACCTCGACGGTCTGGCCGCTCTGCAGCGGTTCGGACAGCGGCGCGAGGCGCCGGTTGATGCGGCAGGCCACGCAGCGGTTGCCGAGGTCCGTGTGCACGGCGTAGGCGAAGTCCACTGCCGTGGCGCCCTTGGGCAGCTCGAGGATGCGCCCCTTGGGCGTGAACACGTAGATCTCGTCCGGGAACAGGTCGATCTTGACGTTCTCGATGAACTCCAGCGAGTTGCCGGCCCGCTGCTGCATCTCGAGCAGGCCCTGCACCCATTCCCGGGCGCGCGCGTGGCTGCCGCCGGCAGAGCCCGCGTCGCTCTTGTACAGCCAGTGCGCGGCGATGCCGTTGTTGGCCATGTCTTCCATTTCTCGAGTGCGGATCTGGATCTCGATGGGCACGCCGTGCATGCCCTTGGTCACCGTGTGCAGCGACTGGTAGCCGTTGGCCTTCGGGATGGCGATGTAGTCCGTGAACTCGCCGGGGACCGGCTTGTAGAGGTTGTGCATGCAGCCGAGCACGCGGTAGCAGGTGTCCACGGAGTCGACGATGATGCGGAAGGCGTAAATGTCCATGATCTCGGAGAAGGACTTATTCTTCGAGCGCATCTTCTGGTAGATGCTGTACAGGTGCTTCTCGCGGCCGATCACCTCCGCGTTGTGCCCCTCCTGGCGCAGCGTCGACTCGATCTGGTGGCGGATCTTCTCCACCAGTTCCTTGCGGTTGCCCCGCGCCTTGCGCACGGCCGCCTCGATGCGCCGGGCGCGCATCGGGTACAGCGCCGAAAAGCCCAGGTCCTCGAACTCCATGCGCACCGCGTTCATGCCCAGGCGCATCGCGATGGGCGCGTAGATGTCGAGGGTCTCGCGGGCGATGCGCCGGGCCTTGTCCGTTGGCAGCACGCCCAGCGTGCGCATGTTGTGCAGCCGGTCGGCGAGCTTGACGAGGATGACGCGGATATCGCGCGCCATGGCCAGCGCCATCTTCTGGAAGTTCTCGGCCTGCTTCTCCTCGAGGCTCTCGAACTCCATCTGCGTGAGCTTGCTGACGCCGTCGACGAGCTCGGCCACGGGTTCGCCGAACTGCCGGCCGATGGCCGCCTTGTTGATACCCGTGTCCTCGATGACGTCGTGCAGCATGGCGGCCATGAGGCTCTGGTGGTCCATGTGCATGCCGGCGAGGATGTTCGCGACGGCGAGCGGATGGGTGACGTAGGGCTCGCCGCTGCGGCGGGTCTGGCCGTAGTGGGCCTGCTCGGCAAAATAGTAGGCGCGCCGGACCTGGCGGGTCTGGTCCGCTTCGAGATAGCTGCGCAGGGTGGCGTCGAGGGCGTCGATGGTCTGCATCAAGCCCCCGCGATCACGACGGGATCAGAAGCTCTCGCTGGCACCCATGACTTCGGCGAGTTCTTCCTCGGCATCGAGCTCATCCTCGCGCGCCAGCATGTCGCCGGTCACCAGGCCCTCGGCGATCTCGCGCAGGGCGATGACGGTCGGCTTGTCGGATTCTTCCTGGACCAGCGGGTCCTTGCCCCCCGTCGCGATCTGGCGGGCGCGCTTGCTGGCCAGCATGACGAGTACGAAGCGGTTTTCCACGCTCTCGAGGCAATCTTCTACGGTTACACGTGCCATGGCTATCGGGCTTCCTGGTCGACCTGTGATTCGGCGCGCGCAGGCGGGCACGCGCCGGAGAACGGCATAGTATACAGGAGCTTACCGGCCCGCGGGCAAGGGGCTGTTCTCAGGCGAGCAGCCGGGCCAGGGTATCGGCGTGGCGCTCGCCCTGGGCGCGGGTGCGCAGGCGGCAGCTCAGCACGATGGCGGCGAGTTCGTCCAGGGCGCGCTCGAAGTCGTCGTTGAACACGAGGTAGTCGTACTCCACGTAGTGCGACATCTCCGCCACGGCCTGGTCCATGCGCCGGGCGATGGTGTCCGGGTCGTCCTGGCCGCGGGCGGTCAGCCGCTCGTGCAGCGTCTCCCGGGACGGCGGCAGGATGAAGATGGAACAGGTCTCTGGCATGAGCCGCTTCACCTGCTGCGCGCCCTGCCAGTCGATCTCCAGGATCACGTCCGTGCCGGCGGAGAGACGCTCCTGCACCCAGGCCTGGGACGTGCCGTAGAAGTTGCCGAACACCTCGGCGTGCTCGAGGAAGGCGCCCTCGCCGAGCATCGCCTGGAAGGCGGCCGGCTCCACGAAGTGATAGTTCACCCCGTCCACCTCGCCGCGGCGTTGCGGCCGGGTGGTGTGCGACACGGAGACCGTGAGCGCGGCTACCCGGGCAACCAGGGCCTCGACGAGGCTGGTCTTGCCGGCCCCGCTGGGCGCGGAAATCGTGAAGAGGGTGCCGGTGGCCGTGCTCATGCTCTCGTTCCGTCGCCTGCGTCCCGGGGCCGCTAAGGTATGCCAGCCGGGTCCGGGATTCAATCGCGCCGGCGGCGGGGCGCAGCAGTCATTGAATCAAAAAAGAACGATAGAATAATAAATATCTATTTTACAGAATATTGCCCGGCCGCGATACTGCGCCCCAGTACTCACTGGGAGGTGCCCCATGACCGGAAACTGGACAGATCTCGCCCTGCTGCTCGTCCCCCTCGTCTACCTGCTGGCCGCCGGGCTGGCCGGTTTCACCGGGCCGCGCGCCGGCTGGCGGCTGGTCCAGGGCGGCAACGCCCTGGCCCTGGCCCTCGCGCTGGCTCTCGACCTCGCGCCTGACCCCGTGTCCGGCTGGTTCCTGCACGACCCGGTGAACAGCATCGTGCTGTCCCTGGTCGCCTTCATCGGCCTGGTGGTCGCCCGCTTCTCGGCGCACTATCTCGACGGCGATGCGGGGCAGGCCCGCTTCCAGCGCTGGCTGCAGGTCACCCTCGCCTGCGTGGCGGTGGTCGTCACCACCAACCACTTTCTCGTGCTGCTGCTGGCCTGGGCGGGCATCAGCCTGAGCCTGCACCAGTTGCTGATGTTCTACCCGGAGCGCAAGCGCGCGGCCCTGGCGGCGCACAAGAAGTTCCTGTTCGCCCGCCTGGCGGAGCTCTGCCTCGCCGCCGCCGGCTGCCTGCTCTACCTCGAGCACGGCACGCTGCACATCGACGGCATGCTCTCGGCCTACGCCGCGCCCGGCGCGAGCCTCGGCCTGCGCGAGCAGCTGGCCGCCCTGCTGATCGCCAGTGCCGCCATGGTCAAGTGCGCGCAGTTCCCGATGCACGGCTGGCTGATCCAGGTGGTGGAGGCGCCGACGCCGGTCTCCGCCCTGCTCCACGCCGGGATCATCAACCTGGGCGGCTACCTGCTCCTGCTCATGGCGCCGCTCCTCACCCTGGCGGCACCGGCCAAGGGCCTGCTGCTGGTGGTGGCGGGGCTCACCTGCGTGATCGCCGCGCTGGTCACCATGACCCGGGTCAGCATCAAGGTACTGCTGGCCTGGTCCACGGTGGCACAGATGGGCCTCATGCTGGTGGAGTGCGCCCTCGGCCAGTACGGCCTCGCCCTCCTGCACCTGGTCGCCCACTCCTGCTACAAGGCCTACTGCTTCCTCGCTGCCGGCGGCCAGGTCGAGGCCTACCTGCGGCAGCGGCTGGCGCCCGCGGCGCCGGCGCCGCGCGCCGCCGCGCCGGTCTTTGCCGCGGTGGTGGTCGCCCTCTTCGGCGGCCTGGTGGCGGCGGGCTGGTTCACGGCCGACGCCAGCCTCTGGCTGCTCTTCGCCCTGATGGCCCTGGTGCTGGTGAGTGAGCGCGGCAGCACGCTGGTTCGCGGTTCGGCCCTGCGGGCGCTGGCCGTGGCCGGCGGTCTCGCGGTCGCCTACGCCCTGCAGAAGTTCGTCTTCACCGCCCTCGCGCCCGCCGGCGCCGCCCCGGGCCTTGCCGCCACGCTGTGGTGCGCGGCCCTCTTCCTCGGCCTGCTCGGCGCCTACTGGCTGCTGCGCTGCCGGCCCGGGAGCGCGCTGGCGCGCCGCCTGTACCGCAACCTCTTCGCCGGCCTCTACCTCGACGAGTGGGCCACGCGGATCACCCTCGCCATCTGGCCGGCCCAGCTGCCGCTGCGCGCCGCCAGCAAGCAAGTACTTACCATCAAGCAACTGGAGGCAAGCCGATGAGCAGCAAAGACCTGCGCGTGGACGCCCTGCGCGACGCCGCCCGGACCGCCGGCGAGCGAATCGCCCCGACCTGGCCCCTCGACCAGCTCATCGCCGTGAACCCCTGGTGGGAGCTCCGCGACGAGCCCCTGCCCGCGGTCGCCGCGCGGCTGTCGGTGCTCGGCCAGGTGGAATGCCTCATGCCCCGGGACTGGTACCGGGCACACTGGCAGCGGGAGATCGGCTTCGGGCACCTCGCCGCCGCTGCGGCGGAAACGGGCGTGTCGCTGGACGAGAAGGCCCTCCTCGGCTGGCTCGACGGCGACGATCAGCTCGCCCACTGGCACAACTTCAGTGACCAGGTCGACGGTACCCGCGACCTGGAGCGCCAGGTCAGCTGGCACGACGAGATCGTGCACCAGGTGAGCCAGTTCTGCGCCAGCGTCTTCAGCGGCGACACGCCGCTGCCCGCCGCGCAGGAAAGCAGCCTCTACCGCGCCTGGCTCGAGGTCGTGCGCAACGACCGCGGCATCGAGATCATGATGGGCGAGCGCGGCCTGCACCGGCAGTTCGAGGCGCTTCCCGACGACGAGGACGAACTGTTCCGCGCCGCCGCCGAGGACTTCGAGCTCGGCACCGAGCTGGCCGCGGACTACTTCCACGCGCTGCTGCTGGAAATCAACGGCTGGGCGTCCTGGGTCGCCTACCTGCGCTGGCAGGCGGGCCTCGCCGGCGGCGAGGACGACCGCATGCCCTCGCTGGTCGCCATCCGCCTCGCCTGGGAGCTGGTGCTCTGGCGGCACCACGCCGAGCAGCACGCCGACACGGCCGCCATCGTCCGCCGCCAGTGGCGGCAGCAGTTCGAGCGCCTGCCCGAGCTGCTGCGCCAGCACCGGGACGCGCAGCGCCCGGCCTGGACCTGGCAGCGCGCCGCCGAACTCGCCTTCCAGGAGTCCCTGCACGACGGGCTTCTCGCCCCGGTACCGGAAGCGCCGGCGGCGGAACGTCCCGCCCTGCAGGCCGTGTTCTGCATCGACGTGCGCTCCGAGGTCTACCGGCGCGCGCTCGAGTCCCAGTCCGCCGCGATCCAGACCCTGGGCTTTGCCGGGTTCTTCGGCCTGCCCATCGCCTACGCACCTGCCGGCAGCGCCTACGAGCGCCCGCAGCTGCCCGGCCTGCTCGCCCCCGCCCTGACCGTCGCCGAGGCGGAATCGGACGACGCGCTCGCCGCGCGGAGCGCGGCTTTCAACCGGCGCGCGCGCTGGGAGGGCTTCGGCAAGAAGGCGCCGGCGGCCTTCGGCTTCGTCGAGGCGGCGGGCATCGGCTACGCCCTGAACCTGCTGCGCGAAAGTTTCCTTGGTGCCGACCCGGCCCACCCGGTAAACACGCACTGCGGTCACGACACCCGCTTCGAGCTACGCCGGGACGGCCAGGTGCTCGACGCCGCGGCGCAGGCCGGCCTCGTCGCCGGCGTGCTCGGCGCCATGACCCTGACCGACAGCTTCGCGCCGGTGGTGCTCCTCGCCGGCCACGGCAGCAGCACCCGCAACAACCCGCACGCCGCGGGCCTGGACTGCGGCGCCTGCTGCGGCCAGACCGGTGAGATCAATGTGCGCGTCCTTGCGCAGGTGCTCAACGATGACGAGGTGCGCGCGCACCTCGCCAGCGACCACGGGATCGCCATCCCCGCGGACACGCGCTTTATCCCGACGCTGCACGACACCACCACGGATGAGCTCAAGCTCCTGCAGCCGTTGCCGGATACGGACGCGCCCCTCAACCAGTGGATCGCCGCTGCCGGCGCCACGGCCCGGCGCGAGCGCGCACCGAAGCTCGGCCTTTCCCCGGCACAGAGCGAGAAGGCGATCCCCGCGCGCAGCCGCGACTGGTCGCAGGTGCGCCCGGAGTGGGGCCTCGCCGGCAACGCCTGCTTCATCGTCGCGCCGCGCAGCCGCAGCCGCCACCTGGACCTCGGCGGCCGCAGTTTCCTGCACGACTACGACTGGCGCGCCGACGCCGACAACGGCTACCCGGTGCTCGAGCTGATCATGACCGCGCCGATGGTGGTCACCCACTGGATCAACATGCAGTACAACGCCTCTGTTACGGACCCGACCCGCTACGGCTCGGGCAACAAGGTGCTGCACAACGTGGTCGGCGGCAATCTCGGCGTGTTCGAGGGCAACGGCGGCGACCTGCGCATCGGCCTGCCGCTGCAGTCGGTCCACGACGGCGAGGACTGGGTCCACCCGCCCCTGCGCCTCTCGGTCTACCTCGACGCCCCCGCCGAGGCGATCGCCGCCATCGCCGAGAAGCACGAGGTCGTCCGCCAGCTCATCGACAACGGCTGGCTCTACCTCTTCCGCCTCGACGACGAGGCCGGCGAAATCCAGCGCCTCCACCGCGGCCGCTGGTCCGTCGCCGCGTCTTCGGAGGCGTCGGCGGCGGCTTAAGCCAGGGGTTCTTTGCGGCTTTGGGTGGCGGCGTCCACCGGAACGCCCGCCCGGGACACGCTACAAGCACGTCCATGTGCGCTCGGCGCGGGCCATCCATGGCCCGCGACGGTCCCGGGCGGGCGTTCCGGCGCACGCCTTCGCGGAAGACCCGTTGCCACTAAGCCGGCACCTTAAGTCTGCATTGGTCGGAGACGTCCGATTCCCGTGAAGCGCTCTGGTGCGGGGCTTTGCCACTACGGCATCGATGTGCATGGCTCGGCCCTGCTTAGTCCTCAGTACTAGGCCTTGAAGGCGGGGTGCCGGAGAGGGCCCAGCGGAACGTCGCCGGCCATGGACGGCCGGCGCCGAGCGCACATGGATGTGCTTGTAGCGGTTCCGCTGGGCCCTCTCCGGCAGCCTGCCGCCACCGCACACCGACAAGAGCTCCAAAAGCAGACGGGCCCAAGCCTGATAACGCCGCCACGCGAGCCAGCTACGAAGTACCGATACTACCCAATCAGAACAGCTACTCGATGTTCTGAACCTGCTCCCGCATCTGCTCGATGAGAACCTTGACCTCGATGGCGCCCTGGGTCTGGGCGATGCCGATGGACTTGGCGGAGAGGGTGTTGGCCTCGCGGTTGAGCTCCTGCATGAGGAAATCGAGGCGGCGGCCGCAGGGGCCGGGGGCGTCGAGGACGCGGCGGACCTCGGCGACGTGGGCGTCGAGGCGGTCGAGCTCCTCGTCGACGTCCGTCTTCTGGGCGAGGTAGGCGAGCTCCTGCTCCAGGCGGTCCGTGTCCAGGGACTCTGTCAGTTCCGCCAGGCGCTGGCGCAGGCGGGCCTGCTGCTGCTCGCGGAGGGCCGGGAGCTGCTCGCGGACCGACGTTACCTCGCGGGCCACCGCGTCGATGCGCTCGCTGACCAGGCGGTAGAGCTGGGCGCCCTCGCGGGCGCGGGTGTCGGTGAGCGAGGCCAGGGCCTCGTCGAAGACCGCGAGGGCGGCCGAGGCGAGGTCGTCCTCCGCCGGGGCGGGCGTGCGGGCGACGCCGGGGAACTGCAGCACCGCGAGCGGGTCCGGCTTGGCCACCGTGTCCTCCTCGCCGGCGATCTCCCGGCAGGCGTCGAGGACCTGGGCCAGGCGGGCGCGGTCCAGCTCCAGGGGGCGGTCCGCGGTGGTGGCCTGGAAGCGGACCAGGCAGTCCACCTTGCCGCGGTCGAGGGCCCTGCCGAGGCGCTCGCGGAGCGTCGGCTCCAGCGAGCGCAGCTCGTCGGCGAGCTTGAAGTGACAGTCGAGGTAGCGGTGGTTCACGCTGCGCAGCTCCACCACCAGCGCACCGAAAGGGGTGCTGGCGCCGGCGCGGGCGAATGCCGTCATGCTGTTGACCATCGCTTTTTCCGCCATCGCTGGGCTGCCTCCGGGGTCTGCTGCGACGGCCGCCATGCTAGCACGGCGACGGTCCCGGGCCGGCTCACGTATACTCCCGGCCCGACGAACCGAGAGACAGACAGGGAGGCTCCATGCAGCGACCCAGCGGCCGCCGGCCGGACCAGTTGCGCGAGATCGGCATCACCCGCCAGTTCACCCGCCACGCCGAGGGCTCCGTGCTCGTCGCCTTCGGGCACACGCAGGTCATCTGCACCGCCTCCGTGGAGGAGGGCGTGCCGCGGTTCCTTCGCGGCCAGGGGCAGGGCTGGCTCACGGCGGAGTACGGCATGCTGCCGCGCTCCACGGGGACGCGCATGGGCCGGGAGGCGGCGCGCGGCCGCCAGGGTGGCCGCACGCAGGAGATCCAGCGGCTGATCGGGCGCTCGCTGCGCGCGGGGCTCGACCTGTCGAAGCTCGGCGAATACACCATCACCCTCGACTGCGACGTCATCCAGGCCGACGGCGGCACGCGCACGGCGGCGATCACCGGGGCCTGCGTGGCGCTGGTCGATGCGCTGAACGGCATGCAGCGCGACAAGCGGCTGCTGGAGGACCCGCTGCTCGGCCTCGTCGCGGCGGTCTCCGTCGGCGTCGTCGACGGCGTGCCGGTGCTGGACCTCGACTACGCCGAGGACTCCACGGCGCACACGGACCTGAACGTCGTGATGGGCGAGGACGGCGGCTTCATTGAGGTGCAGGGGACGGCGGAGGGTGCGCCCTTCGAGCGCGGCGCTCTCGACGCCATGCTCGACCTCGCGACCGCCGGCATCGGGGAACTGGTGGCGAAGCAGCGCGAGGCGCTCGCCGCGGGCTGAGGTCGCTCCGCCCCGTCAGTCGGCGGGGCGTTCCATCTCGCCGTCCACGATTTCGTCGAAGGCGTCCTGGGGCAGGTACTCAGGCGTGTAATCCCAGCCCCGGTTCACCAGGTTCCGATAAAAGGCCCGCAGGTGATTGCGCGAGGCCAGCTGCAGATTGCTGTAGACGAGCAGGATATCGTCGTTGCCCACGACTTCGGCCATGCGGGCATCGAGGTCGACGATGTCGAGTTCCTCGATCAGCGCGCCGACCACGAGCCCGTCGTAGATCGAGGCCGAGCCCCGGGCGACCAGCGTGTCGTACAGCACCTGCAGGTCCGTGTTGGTGAACAATCCGGGCTCTCCGGTGGCCGGGTCCGGCAGCGCGTAGCGCTCCAGGAGCACGCCGATAGCCTCCGTGTGAGTCTGTTCACTGGCGGCGATGTTCTCGAAGACCCGGAGCCCATGCTCGGAGAACAGCACGGCATAGACGTCGCCGGCCAGCTGCTCCTCTTCACGCATGTAGGCAAGACCCGCAGCCTCCTCGTCAGAGAGCGAACCCAGCGCGTAGAGATCCAGCCGTGTGGCGAGATCCTGCAGCGCGATGCGGGTGATGCCTTCGTCGTCGACAACGGCAATGGGAAGGTCATCCGCCGGGGGCGTGGTCGGCGTGGGTACCGGGGAGTCGTTGCTTCCCCCGCCGCCACAGGCAACGAGGGCGAGGAATACAAGGGGGAAAAGAAACAATGCACGCATGTTAACGCCCTCACGAACATTAGGGCGTTATAATATTACAAGAGGCGCGAGTGCTCCTTGACCCGCGTCAAGAAGCGGTAATTAAACCTCCAGGTCGTAATCCATGATCAGCGGGGCGTGGCTGGAGAAGACCTGCGTCTTGTTGATGGCGCCGTGCTCGACCTTGAAGCGCAGGCCCTCGGAGATGATCTGCAGGTCCGTGCGCCAGCCGGGGCCGTCGCGGTCGCCGTCGGGCCACCAGGTGAACTCGTCGCCGTCCGAGTTGATCTCGCGGAAGGCGTCGACATAGCCGTTCGCCAGCAGCTCGTCCATCCACTGGCGCTCTTCGCCCAGGAAGCCGGGCTGGCCGCTGGCGCTTTCCGTGTCGGCGACATCGATGGCGCTGGGGGCGATCTGCCAGTTGCCGCAGATGATGAACTGCCGGCGCTTGTTGCGGACCTTCTGCAGGTGGTGGCCGTAGAGCTCGAAGAACTGCTCCTTGCGCGCCAGCGCCTCGCCGTCACCGGCGGCCGCCGCGGGTGCCAGCAGGCAGCCGACGCTGACGTCCTGGTAGTCCGCCTGGATGTAGCGGCCCTCCATGTCGAACTCGGCGAAGCCGAGACCGGTCATGATGGCCTTGGGTAGCTTGCGGCAGTAGATGGCAACGCCGTTGGCCTTGCCGTTCACGTCGTCGAAGAAGTAGCCGTTGTAGTCCCGGGGGAAGTACCTGTCGTCCTGCAGGTCGTACTCGGAGCAGCGCAGGTCCTGGATGCAGATGAAATCCGCGTCCTGTTCGTCCAGCCACTCGTAGAGCCCGTTCCCGGCCGCTTCCCTGAGGCCGTCAGCACTGAAGCTGATGATTCGCATTCCGTACCCCCTTATCAGGGCGGTATCATACAGAATCGCGCCATGCCAGAATACTGAGTTGCATCAAGGAATGAGCCCCGTCCATGGAGGATTACCAGCGCGCTTTCATCGAGCTCGCGCGGCGCTACGACGTACTGCGCTTCGGTGAATTCACCCTCAAGTCGGGCCGCCGCAGCCCCTATTTCTTCAATGCCGGCGCCTTCGCCACCGGTGCGGCGCTGGCGACCCTGGGCCGCTGCTACGCGCAGCGGATCGTCGATGCCGGCGTCGACTTCGACGTGCTCCTGGGCCCCGCCTACAAGGGTATTCCCCTGGCCGCGACCACGGCCGTCGCCCTCGCCGACCACCACGATCGCGACGTGCCCTTCGCCTACAACCGCAAGGAGGCGAAGGACCACGGCGAGGGCGGATCGATGGTCGGGGCGCCGCTCACGGGCCGGGTGCTGGTCATCGACGATGTCATTACCGCGGGTACGGCCGTGGGCGAGGTCATCGCCATGATCGAGGCCGCCGGGGCCCGGCTCGCCGGCGTCGTCATCGGCCTGGACCGGCGCGAGCGCGGCCGGGGCGAGCGCTCCGCGGTGCAGGAAATCGCCGAGCGCCACGGCGTGCCGGTGCTCTCCATCGTGCACATGGGCCACCTCATCGACTGGCTCCGGGAGCGCGAGGATGCCCCCGCCGGTGCCCTCGACGCCATGCTCGCCTACCGCGAGGAGTACGGCGTGTGACTTGTCCCCGCGTCCCGCGACGCCTATATTGCCGGGTAATGAGCGCGCGCACCGCGATTCCGGGGGTCGTCCTTGCCCTCCTGCTGGCTGGCACCGTCGAGGCCCAGCCGATGTACCGCTATATCAACGACGAGGGCAACGCCGTCGTCGCCTACCAGGTTCCCCCCGAGCACGTCGCCAAGGGCTACGAGGTCCTGAATGAAAAGGGCGTGATCGTCGACGTGGTCCCGCGCAGCCTCACCGCGGAGGAGCGGGCCAGCATGAGCAGCGAGGAGCGCCTGGCCCGGGAAGCCGAGGACGAGCGCAAGCGGCTGCAGGCGTGGGACCAGTCCCTGCTGCTGCGCTACAGCTCCGTGGAGGATATCGAGGCGGCCCGGGACCGCGCGCTCCGCGACCTGCGCATCCGCGTCAGCATCCTCAAGGGCAAGCAGCGCTCCCTGCGCCAGCAGGTCGAGAACTACCAGGCCCAGGCCGCCGACCAGGAGCGCCGCGGTGAGCCCGTGAGCCAGGCGCACCTCGAGGCGATCGAGGACCTGCGCCGCGACATGGCCCAGGCCCAGCGCTCCATGGTCGAGCGCGAGCGCGAGATCAGCGAGGTCGTGGCTTCCTACGAGCGCGATATCGAGCGCTTCCGCACGCTGCTGGAGGTGGTGGAACTGCGCAAGCGCATGGCCCGGAACGACGAGCCGGGCGCGGAAGACTAACTAGCCGGCGCTCGGCTCCTGCCGCGGCGCTTCCTGCTGCTGGCTCTGCGCCTGCTCGTCCCGCAGCGGGCGCGGCACCTCGCGGAAGAAACCCTCGAACAGGAACGACAGCTGCGCCGGCCAGTCGGCCGTCGGGCTGCGGCGGAAGCCGCTGCGCACGAACTGGGTCATCCGCCCCTCGGCGCTGGCCATGAGCAGGTTGGCCGCCGCCGGCAGCGGCAGCACCGGGCGCAGGCCCTCGTGCACCTCCGCATCGCGCAGCACCTGGCGCAGCTGCGTCTCGTAGCGTTCGAACAGCTGGACCACGCGCTGGTGCAGCCGCGGGTTCTCCCCGGCCAGCGCATCGCCGGTCATGATGCGGGAGATGCCGGGGTTGTGCTCCACGAAGCTGAGCAGCAGGCCCAGCATGTGCTCGCAGCGGGCCGCCGCCGTGGGCTGCTCGCGCAGGATCAGCGCGATGCGCTCGAACAGGCTGTCCTCGATGAACTCGATGAGCCCTTCGAACATCTTCGACTTGCTGGGGAAGTGGCGGTAGAGCGCCGCCTCGGAAACCCCCACGCGCTCGGCCAGCCGCGCCGTGGTGATGCGGTCGCCGGGGTTGGCCTCGAGCATCTCGGCCAGCGCCTCGAGGATCTGCTGACGGCGCTGGGACTTACGTTGCGGCATGAGTGGGGGCTCTTCCAATGAGGCCCCATCGTAGCCGGGGACCGGTAGCCCTGCAATACAGGTTCAGGATACGGCCTCAGGTTCCGCGGCTGGTGATCTTGGTGCCCATGCCCTCGTCCGTGAAGATCTCCAGCAGCACCGCGTGCGGTACCCGCCCGTCGACGATGTGGGCGCTGGCGACTCCGGACTTCACCGCCTCCAGGGCGCAGCTGATCTTCGGCAGCATACCGCCGTGCACGGTGCCGTCGGCGATCAGGGCATCGACCTCCGCGGTGCTGAGGCCGGTCAGCACCTTGCCGTCGCCGTCCATGAGCCCGGCGACGTTGGTGAGCAGCATGAGCTTCTCGGCCTGCATCACCTGGGCCAGCTTGCCGGCGACGAGGTCGGCGTTGATGTTGTAGCTCTGGCCGTCGTCGTCGCAGCCGATGGGGGCGATCACCGGGATGAAGTTGCTGTCGAGGATCACGTTCAGCATCTCCGTGTCCACCTGCCGCACCTCGCCCACGTGACCGATGTCGATGATCTCCGGCGCCTCCAGCTCCGGGCCGCGGCGCTCGATGGTCAGCCGCCGGGCGCGGATGAGCTGGCCATCCTTGCCGGTCACGCCGATGGCCTTGCCGCCGCTTCGGTTGATGGACGCGACGATCTCCTTGTTCACCCGGCCGCCGAGCACCATCTCGACCACGTCCATGGTCTGCGAGTCCGTGACCCGCATGCCGTCCACGAACTCGCTCTTGATGTTCAGGCGCTCGAGCAGCGAGCCGATCTGCGGGCCCCCGCCGTGGACCACCACCGGGTTCATGCCGACGAGCTTCATGAGCACGATGTCGCGGGCGAAGCTCTCGTGCAGCAGCGGGTCGACCATGGCGTTGCCGCCGAACTTCACCACGATGGTCTTGCCCGTGAAGCGCTGGATGTAGGGCAGCGCCTCGGTAAGGACCTGGGCGACCTGCAGGGCGGCGTCGGCGGAGAGTGACATGGCGTTCCCGGTGTGGATCGGTCAAAAGTTGGGTTCGAGGTCCGGGTGGACCTTCGCGAGCTGCTCGCGGAAGCGGGTCATGATCTCCTGCAGCGCGGTTTCGTCGTCGCCCTCGAAGCGCGCCGTGAGCGCGGCCGAGGTATTGGAGGCGCGGAGCAGGCCCCAGCCGCGGGTGTAGTCGACGCGCACGCCGTCGAGGTCGTTGATGCGGCCGTCGCCGAAGTCCGCCTGCTGGCGGAAGGCCTCGACAAGCTGGAACTTCTGCGCCTCGTCCACGGGGATGATGATCTCCGGCGTGCTCGCGGAGTGGTGGAACTGGCCGAGGAGCTCGTCCAGCGAGCTCTCGCTGCTGCTGACGATCTCGGCGAGCCGCGCGGCCGCGTAAAGGCCGTCGTCGAAGCCGAACCAGCGCTCGCCGAACACCATGTGCCCGGAGAACTCGCCGCCGACCAGGGCGCCGGTCTCGGCGACCTTCTCCTTGATGTGGGTGTGGCCGGTGCGCCAGAGCACGCCGCGCCCGCCGAGGCTGGTGACCAGCTGGGCGAGGTTGCGGGAACACTTCACGTCGTAGACCACGTCCGCCCCCGGGTTCCGCGTGATCACGTCCTGGGCGAAGAGCATGAGCAGGTAATCCGCGGCCACGATCTCGCCGCTGCCGGTCACCGCGGCCACCCGGTCGCCGTCGCCGTCGAAGGCGACGCCGAAGTCCGCGCCCTCGCGGCGCACTGCCTCCTGCAGGTCCGCGAGGTTGGCGGCCACGCTGGTGTCCGGCGGGTGGTTCGGGAAGCTGCCGTCGATGTCGCAGTACAGCGGTATGACCTCGCAGCCCAGCTCCTCGAAAAGCGTCGGCGCGAGGTGCCCGGTGGCGCCGTTGCCGGCGTCCACCACGATCTTAAGGGGCATGGCGATGGCGACGTCGCCGACCAGCTCGTCGAGGTAGTCGGAGGCCACGTCGCGCTGGAGCTTGTGGCCGCTGCCCTGGGTGAACTTCCCGGAGAGGGCGATCTCGCGCACGCGCTCGATATCGCCGCTGGCCACGGGCTTGCGCTGCAGGTACAGCTTGACCCCGTTGTATTCCGCCGGGTTGTGGCTGCCGGTCACGATCAGCGCCGAGGTCGCGTCCTCGAACTGGTGCGCGGCGAAGTAGGCCAGCGGGGTCGGCACGAGGCCGATGTCGATGACGTCGCGGCCCGCCTGCAGCAGTGCCCGCTCCAGCCCGGCCCTGATGCGGCCGCTGCTGACGCGGCCGTCGTATCCGAGCAGGAGGGTCTGCTCGCCCAGGCTGTCGGCCAGGGTGCCGATGGCGGCGCCGATGCGGTAGACCGTGTCGTCGTCGAGCTCCGTGTCGGCGATACCCCGGATGTCGTAGGCGCGGAAGATATGCGCCGGCAGCGCTTCCGCGGGGCCCGAGACCGCCTCGCGGCTCGGGGCGCTGGAAACGGTCGCGGGCGCGGGCGCGGCGGCCTCCGGCACGCGGGGTACGCCATCCATGCGCGTCCGGCGCAGGGTCAGCTTGCGCAGGCTGCGGGCGATCGGGGCGAGTTCCGGTACCTTCAGCGTGTACGGGGTGCGGTGTTCGGCGGCGGCCTCGGCCCGGGCCACCTCCCGGCGCAGCAGCGCCGGGTAGCGCCGGGCCACGAGGGCGAAGCCGGCGCTGCCGGCCAGGAGCAGGAGGAGCAGCGCCAGCAGGGGCTGCGAGACCTTGGCCTCGAGCGACGCCACGAGTGCCTCCCCCGGCGTGAACACCACGAACCAGGGCGTGCCCGCTACGGCGGCGCGGGCCGCCCGCTCGCCGGGGCCGGGACCGAAGACCCGGGTTTCCGCACCGGCACCGCGGCCCTGCAGCCGCTGCAGCAGCGAGAACGTGCCCCCCTGGTCCTCCGGCGCCGCCAGGCTGTCGCGGAGCAGGCGCTCGTCGTAGCTCAGCAGGGCGACCAGCCGCTCGCCGTCCCCGTCGAGCGTCCCGCGCTCGGCGAAGGAGTAGAGCCACTGCTCCCCGGCCCGGTAGGCTTCCGGCATGGTGGGCTCGCCGTTAGAGGCGCGGCGGACGAGGTCGATCTCGATGTGGTTCACGAGGCCGCCCTCGCCCTCCTGCAGCCCGGCGGTGCCGCGGTCGTCGAGGGCGAAAACACGCAGGCCCACGGCATCGGGGAAGCCGGCCAGCGCATCCGCCGCCGCGCCGGCGAGGGTCTCGGGGGCCGGCGCGGGCAGCAGCGCGGTGAGCTCGTCACTGGCGAGCATGGACTGCAGCCGCGCCTGTACCGCCGCGGTCTGCGCGGCGATCGCCTGCGCCCGGCTGGCGGCGTAGCCCGCCGCGACCTCGTCGACCAGCTCGCGCTCGAGGGCGGGCTGGCGCAGGACCAGCAGCCAGGCCAGCAGGAGCACGGCGGGAATCAGCAGCAGCGCCAGGCCCTGGTAGAGGATGCCGTGCAGCGCGTTGCCCGCCGCGTCGATACCGTGCAGGCGGCGGCTGTCGCTGTTGCGTTGCTGTTCTTTTTTTAGCATGGCTTCAACATCGGCATGGCTTGAACATGGCAGCCGGACCCCCGCTGCATCATAAACCGGCGCGGCTCGCGCTGTAACGTTCGGCGATGTGCTGGACGATGAGGCGGGCGAGGCTGCCCTTGCCCGACCGCGGCAGTGGCGCCTCGCCGCCGGCCCAGAGCAGGGTGACGGCGTTGTCGTCGCTGTTGAAGCCGATGCCCTCGGCGGAGACATCGTTGGCAACCACCAGGTCGAGGCCCTTGCGCTCGAGCTTGCCGCGGGCGTAGGCGAGGAGGTCCCGCGTCTCGGCAGCGAAGCCCACCGTGAACGGGCGCGGGTCGGCCGCCGCGACCGTGGCGACGATGTCCGGGTTGCGCACCAGGGTGAGGCTAAGCCGTTCCTCGCTCTTCTTTATCTTGTCGTCGGCGGCGTGCTCCGGCCGGTAGTCGGCGACCGCGGCGCAGGCGATGAAGATGTCGCAGGCCGGCAGCAGCGCCAGGGACGCCTCTAGCATTTCGCGGGCGCTCTCCACGTCCGTGCGCGCCACGTGCGGGGGCGTCTCCAGGGTCACCGGGCCGCTGACCAGCGTCGTGCGGGCGCCGGCGTCCGCACAGGCGGCGGCCAGGGCGAAGCCCATCTTGCCGGAGCTGTGGTTGGACAGGTAGCGCACCGGGTCCAGCGCCTCCCGCGTCGGGCCGGCCGTGATCACCACGCGCAGGCCGGCGAGGGCGCCGTGCTCGAACAGGCCGGCGGCGCGCTCGGCAATCGCCGCGGGTTCGCTCATGCGCCCGGTACCGACCTCGCCACAGGCCTGGTCCCCGTCCGCGGGGCCGACCCGGTGGATACCCCGCGCCTCGAGGGTGGCCATGTTGGCCGCGGTGGCGGCGTCGGCCCACATCTGCTGGTTCATGGCCGGCGCCACGAGCACCGGTGCCGCCGTCGCCAGGGCGACCGTGGTCAGGAGGTCGTCGGCGCGGCCCGCGGCGAGGCGGGCGAGGCAGTCGGCGGTGGCGGGGGCGATGAGCAGTAGGTCGGCCCAGCGGGCGAGCTCGATGTGGCCCATGCCGCGTTCGGCCTCCTCATCGAGGAGGTCCCGGTGCACCGGGTGCGTCGACAGGGCCTGCAGGGTGAGGGGCGTGATGAAGGCCTCGGCGCCGCGGGTCATGATCACCCGCACGTCGGCCCCGCGCGCCTGCAGTTCGCGCACGAGGAAGGCGGCCTTGTAGGCGGCGATGCCGCCGCAGACGCCAAGGACGACATTGCGATTGAAAAGATGTGCCATCGCGGGCCCCGGGCTGGGAAAATCGGGCGTGTGAAGGGCCGGAAGATAGCACAAGGCTCCCCGCCCGACACGGTTCACTGCAAGCCCAGGGAGGGGCTGCCACATGGCGATAGACGACTGGCCGCGGGGAGAGGGGCCGCGTGAAAAGCTGCACCTGCACGGCCCCGGGGTGCTGTCCGATGCGGAGCTCCTCGCGGTGGTGCTGCGCACCGGGCGGCGGGGCGTGAGCGCCCTCGGCCTCGCCTGCGCCCTGCTGGAGCGCGGCGGCGATCTCGCCGGGGTGCTGGCGATGGACGCCGCCGCCCTCGAGGCGGAGCCCGGCGTGGGCAGCGCCAAGGTGGCGCAGCTGCAGGCCGCGGTGGAGCTGGCCCGGCGCAGCGTCGAGCAGCAGCTGCGCCGGGCCGACGTGATGAGCAGCCCCCGGCACACCCGGCGCTTCCTGCAGCACCACCTGGCGGCGCGGACCCGCGAGGTCTTCACCTGCCTGTTTCTCGACAGCCAGCACCGGCTGCTGCGCTGCGAGGACCTGTTCCTCGGCACCCTCGACGGCGCCGCCGTGTATCCCCGCGAGGTGGCGGTACGCGCCCTGCAGCACCGGGCGGCGGCGGTGATCCTCGCCCACAACCACCCCTCGGGGGTCGCCGAGCCCAGCCACGCGGACCGGCGGATCACCGAGCGCCTGCAGGCCGGCCTCGGCCTCCTCGACATCCGGGTGCTGGACCACGTGATCGTCGGCCGCGGCGAGGCCTTCTCCTTTGCCGAGCAGGGGCTGCTCTGAAGCGCCGAATCAGTCCTTGCGGACCCCCCGACCTTCTGGTATAAAGTCGCGCTCCGCGCGGCAGGCCCCCCGAACCGAGGTGAGATGTGCCCCGCCGCCCCACAGTTTTGCAGGCCCCCGGTGTGTAGGTCCCCGGGTTCCGAAGGAGACAACGATGGCACGAGTCTGTCAGGTCACCGGCAAGCGCCCGGTCACCGGTAACAACGTATCGCACGCCAAGAACCGGCGTCGCCGCCGCTTCCTGCCGAACCTGCACCAGCATCGTTTCTGGGTGGATTCGGAGAAGCGCTTCGTCACCCTGCGCGTCTCGAGCAAGGGCATGCGCATCATCGACAAGAAAGGCATCGACACGGTCCTGGGCGAACTGCGCGCCCGTGGCGAGAAAGTCTGAGCACGGCTGGCTGAAGGAGCACGATCATGAGAGAAAAGATCCGCATGAATTCCACCGCCGGCACCGGGCACTTCTACACCACGGACAAGAATAAGCGCACCACGCCGGACAAGCTGGAAATGAAGAAGTACGACCCCGTCGTTCGCAAGCACGTGATCTACAAGGAAGGCAAGATCAAGTAAGGCGCCTGCGAGCACGCGAGACCCCGGCACCGCGTCGGGGTTTTTTTTGCCCGGATTTCCCGTCGAGGCCCGCGCCGTGCCGGAACTCCCCGAAGTCGAAACCACCCGCCGCGGCCTGGCGCCGCACGCCGTGGGCGAGCGCATCCTCGCGGTCACCGTGCGCGAGCCGCGGCTGCGCTGGCCCGTGGACCCGGCGCTGCCCGCCGCACTCACCGGCCAGCGGGTCGAGGCCATCGACCGGCGCGCCAAGTACCTGCTCTTCCGCACGGCCGCCGGGCGCCTGGTGGTGCACCTCGGCATGTCCGGCTCCGTGCGCGTGCTGCCCGCCGACACCGCGGCGGCGGCGCACGACCACATCGACATCGTCCTCGAGAGCGGTGTCGCCCTGCGCTACAACGACCCGCGCCGCTTCGGCAGTTTCCACTGGCTGCCGGGGGACGCGGGCCACCCCCTGCTGGACCACCTAGGCCCCGAGCCCCTGGGCGATGCCTTCGACGGCGCCTACCTCTACCGCCTCTCGCGCGGGCGGCGGGCACCGGTCAAGGCCTTCATCATGGACGCGCGGGTGGTGGTCGGCGTGGGCAACATCTACGCGGCCGAGTCCCTCTTCCTCGCCGGTATCTCGCCCCGGCGCCCGGCCGGGCGTATCGGTGCCGCGCGCTACGACGCCCTCGCCGGGCACATCCGCGCCGTGCTGGCGGCCGCCATTGCCCAGGGCGGGACCACCCTGCGCGATTTCGTCGGCAGCGACGGCCGCCCGGGCTACTTCGCGCAGCAGCTGTGGGTCTACGGCCGCGCGGGCGAGCCCTGCCGGCGCTGCGGCGCCCCGCTGCGCGAGCGGCGCATCGCCCAGCGGGCCAGTGTCTACTGCGTAGCCTGCCAGCGGTGAACGGGCTACACTAACGGCGATAGAGGGAGCGGACCACCCGGTCCGGGGGAGAGAATCATGAAGCTTCTTGCGCGACTGCCCGCCTTGCTGCTGGCCCTGGTCATCGTCGCACCGACGGTTCACGCCCAGGCCGTCGATGAAAAGCCCAACGGCTTCGCCATGGTCGGCGACCTCGTCGTCGCCCGGCCCATCGGCCTGGTCATGACCGCGGTCGGGGCCGCGGCCTTCGTGGTCAGCCTGCCGTTCACCGCCCTGGCGGGCCACGTGAGCGAGTCCGCCGAGACCCTGGTGCTCGGCCCCGGTGAGGCCACCTTCATGCGCTGCCTGGGCTGCCGCGAGCCGGGCTACACCTACAAGGACAAGGAACTCCGGGACGCCCGCGGGCAGAACGACTGACCCGCAACGGGTCAGTCCGCGAAGCGGGCCGCCAGTGCCTCCGCGACCGACGGGGGCACGAAGGGCTCGACGTTGCCGTTCAGGGCGGCGATCTCCCTGACCAGCGATGACGAAATGTAGGACAGGTGCTCCGAGGGCGTCAGGAAGATGCTCTCGAACTCGGGGTAGATAGCCCGGTTCATGTTCGCCAGCTGGAACTCGTACTCGAAATCCGCCACTGCCCGCAGCCCCCGCAGCACGCAGCGCGCGCCCAGGCTCCGGGCGAAATCCGTGAGCAGGTTGCTGAAGCCCTGGACCTCCACGTTGGGCAGGTGCGCGAGGGACGTCTCGCAGAGCGCCACCCGCTGCTCGAGGTTGAACAGCGGGGTCTTCTTCTCACTGTAGGCAATGGCCACGACCACGCGGTCGAAGAGCCGGGCGGCGCGCTCGGCCAGGTCGACGTGTCCGTTGGTGATCGGGTCGAAGGTCCCCGGGTAGATCACCGTTTCCCGACTCATGGCAGCGGTTCCCAGCGGCTGAAGGCGCCGATGGTAAACAATTCACCCGGGGGCCACAAACGGCCGGTAGAGCCCGAACTGCACGCCCCCGCCCCTGCCGCTGCGGTGGCAGCTCCAGCCCTCGGGCAGTAGCGCCGCGGGCTCGCGCTGGTCCGTTTCCACGTAGACCAGCGTGCTCTCGTGACAAAGCGGTGCGAGTTCCGCGCTCGCCCGGGCCAGCGCGTCGCCGGCGAACGGCGGGTCGAGGAAGATGAGGTCGAAGGGGCCCTCGCCGAGGGTGAGAAAGCGCTCCGCGCGCTCGCAGCGGCAGTCGGCCCGGTCCCCGGCGCCGAGGGTCTTAAGCACGGCGCGCAGGCTGTCCATGGCCCGTCGGTCGCTGTCGACGAAGGTGACCGCCGCCGCGCCGCGGGACAGGGCCTCGAGGCCGAGCGCGCCGCTGCCGGCGAAGAGATCGAGGCAGCGGGCGCCGGGCACGATGGTCTGCAGCCAGTTGAACAGGGTTTCGCGAACGCGGTCCGCCGTGGGCCTGAGCCCCGGTCGGTCGGCGACCGCCAGGCGCCGTCCGCGCCACTCGCCGCCGATGATGCGGATGCCGCCCCTGCCCCGCCCTGCCGCCATTTTTCCCGCCTGTGCCACGGTGATAGCATAGGCGCCCCGCGGGCGCCCGCCCGCGCACTCTAGCACGGCCGACATGAAGTTCTTCAAGCGCAGGAAAGGCGCTGCCGACGAAGGCGCCGAGGCGCCCGCGAGCGACGGCGCCACCCCACCGGACAGCCCCGCAGAAACCCCGGCGGAGGCCCCCGCGGAGGCCCCGACGGAGACGCCCGCCGAGGCCCCCTCCGGCTTCTTCGCCCGCCTGCGCCGCGGCCTCGGCCGCACCAGCGACAACCTCGTCGCCGGCCTCGGCAACCTGTTTCTCGGCCGCAAGGTAATCGACGCCGAGCTTCTCGAGGAGCTCGAGTCCCGGCTGCTGCTGGCGGACGTCGGCGTCGACGCCACCGTGCACATCATCGAGCAGCTCACGCAGCGCGTGTCGCGCAGGGAGCTGACCGAGCCCGAGGCCCTGCGCGACGCGCTGCGCGAAGAGCTGCTGGCCATCCTCGAGCCCTGCGAGCGGCCGCTCGCCGTCGGCGGCGCCTCGCCCTTCGTGATCCTCATGGTCGGCGTGAACGGCGTCGGCAAGACCACCACCATCGGCAAGCTGGCCCGCCGTTTCCAGGACGAGGGCCGCTCGGTGATGCTCGCCGCCGGCGACACCTTCCGCGCCGCCGCCGTGGAGCAGCTGCAGGTCTGGGGCGACCGCCACGACGTGCCGGTGATCGCCCAGCACACGGGCGCCGACAGCGCCTCGGTGCTCTACGATGCCTTCGCCGCCGCCCGCGCGCGCGGCGTCGATGTGCTCATCGCCGATACGGCCGGCCGGCTGCACAACAAGGACCACCTCATGGACGAGCTGCGCAAGGTCGTGCGCGTCCTCGGCAAGCTGGACCCGTCCGCGCCGCACGAGGTGATGCTGGTCCTCGACGCGGGCACCGGGCAGAACGCCCTCGCCCAGGCGGACACCTTCACCGAGGCCGTGGGCGTGACCGGCATTACCCTCACCAAGCTCGACGGCACGGCCAAGGGCGGCATCATCTTCGCCATTGCCCGCAAGCTCGGCCTGCCGATCCGCTTCATCGGTGTCGGCGAAAGCGCGGAGGACCTGCGCCCCTTCGCCGCCGGCGAGTTCATCGACGCACTCTTCGACCGGACCTGAGCCCGCGGTGATTACCTTCGAGCGGGTCAGCAAGCGCTTCGAGGGCGGCCACGACGCGCTCCGCGATGTCTCCTTCGAGATCGGCGCCGACGAGCTGGTGTTTCTCACCGGCCATTCCGGCGCGGGCAAGACAACGCTCCTGCGCCTGGTCATGCTGCTCGAGCAGCCGACCCGGGGCCGCGTCCTGGTCAACGGCCGCGACCTCTCGCGCGTCGCCCGCCGCGGCATTCCGGCGCACCGCCGCGAGGTCGGCGTGGTGTTCCAGAACCACCGGCTGCTGTTCGACCGCAGCGTCTTCGACAACGTGGCCCTGCCGCTGTACATCGCGGGCTACGATCACCGCGAGGTCGGCAAGCGCGTGCGCGCCGCCCTCGACAAGGTCGGCCTGCTGCGCCACGAGCGGGCCATGCCCTTGACCCTGTCCGGGGGTGAGCAGCAGCGCGTGGGCATCGCCCGCGCCGTGGTCGGGCGGCCGCCGGTGCTCCTCGCCGACGAGCCCACGGGCAACCTCGACCCGGCCCTGTCGGCAGAGATCATGACCCTGTTCGAGGACTTCTCCCGGGTCGGCGTCACCGTGCTCATCGCCAGCCACGATCTCGCGCTGATCTCCCGGCTGCGGCACCGGATCATCACGCTCCGCGAGGGGCGCCTGATGGGGGCGCCGGCGTGAAGGCGGTCCGGCCCGGGCGTCGCGAGGGCGCGCGCGTGCAGCGCACGCGGGTCTCGCACCGGCTCAACGCCTGGGTGCGCCATCACCGCCTGTCCGCCGCCGACAGCCTGCGCCGGGTGCTCGAGCGGCCCACGGCAAGCCTGCTGACCTGGCTGGTGGTGGGCATCGCGCTCGCGCTGCCGGTGAGCCTGGCCCTGTCCATGGACAACCTCCGCGCCCTCGGCGGCCGGGTGGACAGCCAGGCCCAGCTGTCCGTGTTCCTCCGGCCCGCGGTGGACGCCGTCGCCGGGCAGGCGCTCGCCGAGGAGCTCGGCCAGCGTGCGGATATCGCCACGGCGACCTTCCGCTCCCGGGAAGAGGCATTGGAGGAGTTCCGCGCCCGGTCCGGTTTCAGCGACGTGCTCGGCGGCCTCGAGGACAACCCCCTGCCCCACCTGCTCCTCGTCGTCCCCCGGGACCCGGCGCAGGCGGCGGCGCTGGCCGCGGAGATCGGCGCGCTGGCGACTGTCGACGAGGTGATCCTCGACCTCGCCTGGCTCGAGCGCCTGCGGCGGCTCACCGAGCTGGGTGCGCGCCTGGTGCTGGTGGCGGCCCTGCTGCTGGCGGCCGGGGTCCTGCTGGTGCTGGGCAACACGATCCGCCTCGCCGTGGAGGGCCGCCGCGAGGAGATCGAGGTCACCCGCCTCGTGGGCGCGTCCGATGCCTTCGTGCGCCGGCCCTTCCTTTATTCCGGGCTCTGGTACGGCATCGGCGGCGGCGTCGTCGCCGCGCTGCTCGTGGCCGCTGTGTTCGCTGCGCTGCGCGGCCCGGTGGCGCAGCTGGCCGCGGCCTACGGGGCGGACTGGCGCCTCGCCGGCCTGGGGCTCATCGATGCCTTCGGGCTGGTGCTGGCCGGCGGCGCCCTCGGCCTCATCGCCGCCTGGCTCGCCGTGGGCCGGCACCTGCGGCTGGACCCCCGGGGCTGACCCCGACCCTGGCAAGCTGTTGATATAAAAGATAAATTCAGCCCGCCGGGGAACTTTCAGAAAATTAGCACTCTAATACGCTGAGTGCTAAACTTGAGCACCAGTTTTGGAGGGGAACCGCATGAGCACCCAGCTTCAGCCCATCGACCAGATGGCGCCGGGGGCCAACCTTGCCGCCTACGTACAGGCAGTGGCCAGCATCCCGGTACTGAGCGCCGAGCGCGAGCAGGAACTCGCCCGGCAGCTCCATTACCAGAACGACGTGCAGGCCGCGCGCGAGCTGGTCATGTCTCATCTGCGCTTCGTGGTGCACATCGCACGCAGCTACAGCGGCTACGGCCTCGCCGAGGCCGACCTGATCCAGGAAGGCAACGTCGGCCTGATGAAGGCGGTGAAGCGCTTCGACCCGGAAAAGGGCGTGCGCCTCGTCTCCTTCGCCGTGCACTGGATCAAGGCCGAAATCCACGAGTACATCCTGCGCAACTGGCGCATCGTCAAGGTCGCCACCACCAAGGCGCAGCGCAAGCTGTTCTTCAACCTGCGCAGCGCCAAGAAGAGCCTGGCCTGGCTCACCGCCGAGGAGGCCCAGGCCGTCGCCGACGACCTCGGGGTCAACGTGCAGGAAGTCCAGCGCATGGAAGGCCGGCTCTCCAGCCGCGACCTCGCCTTCGACGCCCCGGTGGACAGCGACGACGAGGACGGCTGGCAGGCGCCGCAGTACTACCTCGAGGACCAGGGCGGCGACCCCGCCGACGCCGTGGAGTCCGAGGACTGGCGCGCGCAGAGCGAAGGCCGGCTGCAGGAGGCCCTGCGCAACCTCGACGAGCGCAGCCGCGACATCGTCGCCCGGCGCTGGCTCGCCGACGACAAGGCCACGTTGCACGAACTCGCCGCCGAGTACGGGGTCTCCGCCGAGCGCATCCGCCAGCTCGAGCAGGCGGCCATGAAGAAACTGCGGACCGCCATCGCCGCCTGACCCGTGGCCAAGCTGTTTCTCTCCCTCGGCGCGCTGGCGGGCCTGCTGGCCGTCGCCCTCGGTGCCTTCGGCGCCCACGCCCTGCGCGGGCGCCTCGATGAGTACGCCCGCGGCGTGTTCGAAACCGCGGTGCAGTACCACTTCTACCACGCCCTCGCGCTCGCCCTGGTCGGCGTGCTGCTGCTGTCGCAGCCGGCAACGGCGCTGCTGAAGTCCAGCGGCTGGCTTTTCCTCATCGGCATCGCCGTTTTCTCCGGCAGCCTCTATCTCCTCGCCATCACCGGTATCAAGTGGCTCGGTGCGGTCACCCCGCTCGGCGGCCTCGCCTTCATCGCCGGCTGGGGTTGCCTCGCTGCGGCTGCCTGGAAACTGCTGCCCTGAGGGGCGGCGCCGGTCCGTGAGCGAAGACACCCCGCGCGCGCACCGCCCGATCCGCAGCTTCGTGCTGCGCCACGGCCGCATGACCACGGCGCAGCGGCGCGCCTACGAGGCGGGCTGGGAACGGTTCGGCGTGCCCTTCGCGGCCGCGCCGCTGGACTTCGATGCGCTGTTCGGCCGCCCGGGGCCGCGGGTGGTGGAGATCGGCTTCGGCATGGGCCACTCCCTCGCGGCCATGGCCGCCGCGGCGCCCGACAGCAACTTCCTCGGCATCGAGGTGCACCGCCCCGGCGTGGGCAAGCTGCTGCACCTGGTGCGGGAGCAGGGGCTCGGCAACGTGCGCGTCATGTGCCACGACGCGGTGGAGGTGCTCCGGGACTGCATCGAACCGGACGCCCTGGACACGCTGCAGGTCTTCTTCCCCGACCCCTGGCACAAGAAGCGGCACCACAAGCGCCGCCTGATCCAGCCGCCTTTCGTCGAGCTGGCCGCCTCGCGGCTGCGCCACGGCGGCCGGCTGCACCTGGCCACGGACTGGGAGCACTACGCCGGGCAGATGCTCGAGGTGCTCTCGGCCTGCCCGCTGCTCGAGAATACCGCCCCCGACACCGGCTACGCCCCCCGCCCCGAACAGCGGCCCCTCACCAAGTTCGAGCAACGCGGCGAGCGCCTCGGCCACGGCGTCTGGGACCTCGTGTTCAGCCGGCGCTAGTCGGCGAAGAAAGCCCCGACCACGTCGTCGAGAAAGGCCAGCCCCAGCGGCGTGGTGCCGAGCCGCGCCGGGTCGTTCCGCAGCAGGCCCTTGCCCACCAGCGCATCCACCGTAGACGCGATCGCCACGTCGTCCAGCCCCGTCGCCTCGGCGAAGCGCGCCCGCGGTACGCCCTCCACCAGGCGCAGCGCATTGAGCATGAACTCGCCGGCGAGGTCCGCGGGGTCGAGGTCGCGCTCGCTGGCAGTAAAGCCGCCGGGCAGGGCCTCCAGGTAGGCCTCCGGCTGGCGCCGCTTGGCGTAGCGGCGCACGCGGCCGTCCACCCCGGTGACCTTGCCGTGGGCACCGGCGCCGATGGCGAGGTAGTCGCCGAAGGTCCAGTAGCCGAGGTTGTGCCGGCTGCGCCGGCCGGGCCGGCTCCAGGCCGACACCTCGTAGCGCCCGTAACCGGCGCTTTCCAGCCGCTTCGCGCCCTCGCTTTCCAGGTCGCCGAGGATGGCCTCGCCGGGCAGCACCGGCGGGCGGCGGTGAAAGACCGTGTTCGGCTCGATGGTCAGCTGGTACCAGGACAGGTGTTCCGGGCCCAGGGCGATGGCGGTGTCGAGGTCGGCGAGGCCCGCGGCCAGGTCCTGCCCCGGCAGGCCGTGCATCAGGTCCAGGTTGAGGTTGTCGAAGCCGGCCTCGCGCGCCGCGGCGATGGCCGCCAGGGCCTGGGCGCGGTCGTGCACGCGGCCGAGGCGGGCCAGCGCGTCGTCGTCGAAGCTCTGGATGCCGAGGGAGAGGCGATTCACGCCGGCGGCTCTGAAGGCGGCGAACTTCGCCGCCTCGGCGCTCCCGGGGTTGGCCTCCAGGGTGATCTCCGCGTCGGCGGTGAGCACCACGCGTTCGCGGATGCCCTGCAGCAGCCGCGCGATGGCCTCGCGGGAAAACAGGCTCGGTGTGCCGCCGCCGATGAATACGGTCTCGACCGGGCGCCCGCCCGCCGCGGCGGCCTCGCCGTCGAGGTCGGCCAGCAGCGTGGTGACGTAGGCGTCTTCGGGCAGCTGCTCGCGCTCGTGCGAGTTGAAGTCACAGTAGGGGCACTTGCGCTCGCACCAGGGCAGGTGCACGTAGAGCCCCAGCGGCTGGCGGTTCACGGTGTGCCGTCGAGCCCCCGCAGGGCCTCGAGCAGCGCGGCGCTGGCGCGGGCGCGGTGGCTCAGCCGGTTCTTCTCGGCGGGCGGCAGCTCGGCGGCGGTGACCGAAAGGCCCTCGGGCTCGAACAGCGGGTCGTAGCCGAAGCCGCCCTCGCCGCTCGCGGTCTCGCGGATCCGGCCGGGCCAGCGGCCCTCGGCGATCACCGGGGTCGGGTCGTCGCCGCTTCTCACGTACACCAGCGCGCAGTGGAAGTGGGCGCCGCGCTGCCCGGCGGGCACGCCGGCGAGGGCTTCCAGCAGCTTCGCGTTGTTGGCTGCGTCGCCGGCGCCTTCGCCATCGATAGCGGCGTAGCGCGCCGAGTAGATCCCCGGCGCGCCGCCCAGCGCATCGACCGCCAGGCCCGAGTCGTCGGCGATCGCCGGCAGGCCGGTGTGCGCCGCCGCTGCCCGCGCTTTCAGGATGGCGTTCTCCACGAAGGACAGGCCGGTCTCCTCGGCCTCCGGGACCCCGAACTCGTCCTGCGGCCGCAGGCTGACGCCCAGCGGCGCGAGGGTGCGGGCCAGCTCGGCGATCTTGCCGCGGTTGCCGCTGGCGACGACGATCTCGGTCATGCGGGCCTCGTGATGTGGTAGATGGCGGTCTGGGCGAAGAGGTTCGGCCAGGCCCGGGCGAGGCCCGAGCCGCCGCTGCCGACCATGTCGCGGGCGAGGATGCGCACACCGAGGTCCGCGCACAGCTGCTCGAAGTCGCGCACGGTGCAGAAATGGATATTCGGCGTGTCGTACCAGTTGTAGGGCATGAAGCGCGACACGGGCATGCGGCCGCGGGTCGCCAGGTGTACCCGGCAGCGCCAGTGACCGAAGTTCGGGAAGGTGACGATGCCCTGGCGGCCGACGCGCAGCATCTCGGCGAGCACCCGGTCCGGGTAGTGCATCGCCTGCAGGGCGTGGGCGAGCACGACCGTGTCGAAGCTCTGGTCCGGGAAGTTGGCGAGGCCGCGGTCCAGGTCCTGCTGCACGATGTTGAGGCCGCGGCCGACGGCGCGGGTAATGTTGTCCTCGTCGATCTCGATGCCGGTGCCCGCGGTGCCGCGCGTCTCGCGCAGGAACTCGAGGAACTCGCCGTCGCCGCAGCCGAGGTCCAGCACGCGGGAGCCCGGGTCGATCCAGCGCGCGATGTGGCTGAGGTCCTGGCGCATCAGCTCACCTCTACCTGCTGCAGGTAGGCGCGGAACAGCGCCAGGTAGCGCGGGATGGGCATGAGGAAGGCGTCGTGGCCCTCGTCGGCGGCGATGTCCGCGTAGCTCACCTCGCGGCGCGCGGCGATGAGCGCGTCGACGATCTCGCGGGAGCGCGCCGGCGGGAAGCGCCAGTCCGTGGAGAAGGACAGCACGAGGAAGCGGCAGCGCGCGTGCTCGAAGGCGGCTACCGGGTCGTCGCCGTACTCGCGCGCGAGGTCGAAGTAGTCCAGCGCCTGGGTCATCAGGATGTAGGTGTTGGCGTCGAAGCTGTCGGAGAAGCGCGAGCCCTGGTAGCGCAGGTAGCTCTGCACCTGGAACTCCACCGGCTCGTCGCCGCCGATCTCGAAGCTGCCGGAACGCAGCTCGCGGCCGAACTTGCTCGCCATGGCGTCGTCCGACAGGTAGGTGATGTGCCCGACCATGCGCGCGAGGGCGAGCCCCCGGGCCGGCACCTTGCCGGCGCGCAGGTAGTGGCCGCCCTCGAAATCCGGGTCGGACTGGATGGCGTGGCGCGCCACCTCGTTGAAGGCGAGGTTCTGTGCCGACAGCTTCATGGCGGCCGCAATGACGATGCAGTGGCGCAGCCGCTCCGGGTAGAGCAGCGCCCAGCGCATGGCCTGCATGCCGCCGAGGCTGCCGCCGACCACGGCCGCCCAGCAGTCGATGCCCAGCGCATCGGCCAGCCGGGCCTGGCTGTGTACCCAGTCGCGCACGCGCAGCGCCGGGAACTCCGGGCCCCAGGGCTGGCCCGTCGCCGGGTTGATGGAGGCCGGCCCGGTGGAGCCGTGGCAGCCGCCCAGGTTGTTCAGCGAGACGACGAAGAAGCGCTCCGTGTCGATCGGCTTGCCGGGGCCGATGCACTCGTCCCACCAGCCGGGCTTGCGGTCGTCGGCGCTGTGCCGGCCGGCGGCGTGGTGGTGGCCGGAGAGCGCGTGGCAGACGAGGATGGCGTTGTCCCGCGCGGCGTTGAGCTCGCCGTAGGTCTCGTAGACGAGGTCGTAGGCGGGCAGCACCCGCCCGCAGGCGAGGGTCAGGGGCTCGTCGAAGTGCAGCGTCTGCGGCGTGACCAGGCCGACGGAGCCGCCGTGGGCGTGCGTTGCCACGGTCGTTCCGTCACACACCCATGACCAGCGCCGGGTGCAGGCCCACGCCGGCAGCCATGTGGCGCAGGGCGATCTGCAGCACGTTGATCAGGATGAACACCAGGATCGGCGAGAAGTCGAGGCCGCCCATGGGCGGCAGGATGCGCCGCACCGGCGCCATCACCGGCTCGGTGATCTGCCAGAGCAGCAGCAGCGCCGGGTGCCGGCTGGTGGGGGCGACCCAGCTGATGATGATCATGGCCAGCAGGGCGAAGAAGTAGATGTTGACCAGCAGCCCGAGGACGCCGATCACCGACCAGGCGAGGATCAGCGTGGGCCCGACCAGGCCGGCGCCGTGAAGCAGCAGCAGGCTGACGATGCCCAGCGCCTGCAGGACCACGGCGAGCACCAGCGAGGCGCTGTCGAAACGGCCGAAGGCGGGGAACAGCCGCCGCGTGGGCCGCACCAGGGGGTTGGTGGCGCGCACCACGAACTGGCTGATCGGGTTGTAGAAGTCCGCCCGGGCGAAGTGGAACAGGAAGCGCAGGAGCATGACCAGCAGGTACAGGCTCAGGGCCGTCTGGACCAGGTAGGCGAAGATCTCGTTCATGGCGCTCATGGTTTGGTGTCCTTGCGGGAGAGGCGCTCAGCCCAGCTCGTCGGCCATTTCCTTCGAGCGGGCGAGGCAGGCGGCCATGGCCCGGGCGACCGTGGCCTCCAGGCCGTCGCCGCGGAAGCTCTCGATGGCGCGCTCGGTGGTGCCGCCGGGGGAACAGACCCGCCGGCGCAGCTCGGCGAGTTCGACGCCGCTCTCGGCGGCCATCCGCGCGGCGCCGAGGCAGGTCTGTGCGGTGAGGGCGGTGGCGGTTTCCCGGTCGAGGCCCAGGCGCTCGCCCTCCGCCGCCATGGCTTCCATGAACAGGAAGAAGTAGGCCGGGCCGCTGCCGGAGACGGCGGTCACCGCGTGCAGGTCATCTTCTGCCTCCACCCAGCGCACGAGACCCACCGCGGAGAGGATCTTCGCGGCGTGGGCGCGCTGGCTCTCGTTCACGGCGCCGGTCGCGTAGAGGCCGCTGGCGCCGGCGCCGAGGAGCGCCGGCGTGTTCGGCATGCAGCGGATGACCGGCACGCCGGGGCCGAGCCAGCGCTCGAGGCTGGCCACGGGGATGCCCGCGGCGATGGACAGGGCGACGGTGTCACCGCCGGCCAGCGCCGGGGCGATGTCGGTGCAGACCTGTTCCATGACCTGCGGCTTCACGGCGAGGATGACGACGTCGGCGCCCTCGACCGCGGCGCGGTTGTCAGTGCTGGTCGCGACCGGGGCCACCTCGCGCAGGCGCTCGAGGCTCTCCGGCGACGGGTCACTGGCGCTCAGGTTGGCCGGCGGATGCCCCTTGGCCACGAGCCCGCCGATGATGCTGGCGGCCATGTTGCCGGCGCCGACGAAGGCTATGCGGATCTCTGCCACGGCTTGAATTCCGGTGTCTCGGGAGACCCGCGAGTATACACGCCGCTCAGTGGGTAAAAAACGCGGGGTGGATCACGTGCCCCGCGGGCCGAAGATCGCCGTGCCGATGCGCACCAGGGTTGCGCCCTCGGCGATGGCCGCCTCGAGGTCCGCGGACATGCCCATGGACAGCGTGTCGAGCCCGGGCAGCGTTTCGCCAAGCGTGGCGAGGAGGGCGGCCAGCCGGGCGAAGGGCTCGCGCTTCTTCGCTTCGTCCGCGAAGGGGGCGGGGATAGCCATGAGGCCGCGCAGCTCCAGCCGCGGCAGTTCCGCCACGGCGGCGGCGAGTGCGGGCAGCGCGGCGGGCTCGACGCCGGACTTGCTCGCCTCGCCGGAGATGTTCACCTGCAGGCAGACCTTGAGGGGCGGCCGGTTCTCCGGGCGCTGCTCGGAGAGGCGCCGGGCGATCTTCAGCCGGTCGACGCTGTGCACCCAGTCGAAGTGCGCGGCGATGGCGCGGGTCTTGTTGGACTGGATAGGGCCGATGAAATGCCAGTGGATGCCGTCGAGGTCCGCGGTGGCGGCGATCTTGTCCTCGGCCTCCTGCAGGTAGTTCTCGCCGAAGTGGCGCAGGCCGGCGGCGAAGGCGGCCCGGACCGCCTCGGCCGGGTGGGTCTTGCTCACGGCGAGCACCTGGACCGTCTCCGGAGCCCGGCCGACTTTTTCTGCCGCAGCCCTGACCCGTTCCGAGACCTCTGCTATATTGCCCGCAATGCAATCCGCGTCCATGGCTGCATGGTAGCTTAAGGCGCCCGCTGCGGCGACAACGGACGTGTCGAGGGGGACCGGAAGCATGGACATTACTGAACTCCTGGCGTTCAGCGCGAAGCAGGGCGCGTCGGACCTGCATCTCTCCGCCGGGCTGCCGCCCATGATCCGTGTCGACGGCGACGTCCGCCGCATCAACCTGCCCCCGCTCGAGCACAAGCAGGTCCACGAGCTGCTGTACGACATCATGAACGACAAGCAGCGGAAGGACTACGAGGAGTTCCTCGAGACCGACTTCTCCTTCGAGGTGCCGGGCGTCGCCCGCTTCCGGGTCAACGTCTTCAACCAGAACCGCGGCGCCGGCGGTGTCTTCCGGACCATTCCCTCCCGCGTGTGGACCATGGAGGACCTCGGCATGGGCCAGGTCTTCCGCGACGTGTGCATGATGCCCCGGGGCCTGGTGCTGGTGACCGGCCCCACCGGCTCCGGCAAGTCGACCACGCTGGCGGCGATGATCGACTACATCAACGACAACAAGTACGAGCACATCCTTACCATCGAGGACCCGATCGAGTTCGTGCACGAGAGCCGCAAGTGCCTGGTCAACCAGCGCGAGGTCCACCGGGATACGCTCGGCTTCGCCGAGGCCCTGCGCTCGGCGCTGCGCGAGGACCCGGACATCATCCTCGTGGGCGAGATGCGCGCCCTCGAGACGATCCGCCTCGCTCTCACCGCCGCCGAGACCGGCCACCTGGTCTTCGGCACCCTGCACACCACCTCCGCGGCCAAGACCATCGACCGGGTCATCGACGTGTTCCCGGCGGCCGAGAAGTCCATGGTGCGCTCCATGCTCTCGGAGTCGCTGCAGGCGGTGATCTCGCAGACGCTGCTCAAGCGCGTGGGCGGCGGCCGGGTGGCGGCGCACGAGATCATGCGCGCGACCTCGGCGATCCGTAACCTGATCCGCGAGGACAAGGTGGCGCAGATGTACTCGGCCATCCAGACCGGCCAGGCCGTGGGCATGCAGACCATGGACCAGTGCCTGAAGGAGCTGGTGGCCAAGCGCGTGGTCTCGCGCGATCACGCCCGCGAGAAGGCGCGCATCCCCGAAGACTTCTAGACCCCAGGGCTCCCAGAGAGGTCACAGGCCATGAATGTTGAAGAGCTCATGCGCGAGGTCGTCGAACGCAACGGTTCCGACGGCTTCCTGACGGCCCGGGCCTCACCCGCGGTCAAGGTGGACGGGCAGATCTACTCCCTCGAGACCCCGGCCCTCGAGGAGCACGAGGTGCGCGACCTGGTCCTCGGCACCCTCTCCGACGCCCAGAAGTCCGACTTCCTGCGCACCCACGAGTGCAACTACGCCCTGCAGTCCGAGGAATACGGCCGCTTCCGCGCCAGCGCCTTCGTCCAGCGCGGCAACTGCGGCCTGGTGATCCGGCGCATCCAGACGCGGATCCCGCGGGTGGACGAGCTCAACCTGCCGCCGATCATCGAGGACCTGGCCATGGTCAAGCGCGGCCTGGTGATGTTCGTGGGCGGCACCGGCACCGGCAAGTCCACCTCCCTGGCGGCCATGGTCGGACACCGCAACCGCAACTCCCGCGGCCACATCGTCACCGTGGAGGACCCGATCGAGTTCATCCATGACCACGCCGGCTGCCTGGTGACCCAGCGCGAGGTCGGCCTCGACACGGCCTCCTTCGAGATCGCCCTGCAGAACGCCCTGCGCCAGGCCCCGGACGTGATCCTTATCGGCGAGGTGCGCAACGCCGAGACCATGTCCCACGCCCTCGCCTTCGCGGAAACCGGCCACCTCTGCCTGTGCACCCTGCACGCGAACAACGCCAACCAGGCCCTGGACCGCATCCTCAGCTTCTTCCCGTCCGAGATGCACAACCAGGTGTGGATGGACCTGTCGCTGAACCTGAAGGCGATGATCGCCCAGCAGCTGCTGCCGCGGAAGAACGGGCCCGGGCGGGTGCCGGTGATGGAGGTGCTGCTGAACTCCGCGCTGATCGCGGACCACATCCGCAACGGCCAGGTGCACGAGATCAAGGGTGTGATCTCCCGCTCCAACGAGCAGGGCATGATGACCCTCGACCAGTCGCTGCTGGCCGCCTACAAGGACGGCCTCATCAGCCGCGAGGAGGCGATCCGCAGCGCCGACTCGGCCAACGACGTGCGCCTCGGCATCAAGCTGCACGACAAGGGCCAGCGCGGGGTCGCCAGCCGGGTCAACCTCAGCATCGACGACGGCTGATTGCGCTAGCCGTTCCCGGCGAGCCAGCTCTCGAGAATGAGGCTCGCGGCGAGGCTGTCGACCGGGTCCTTCCGGTAGTCACCGCGGTGGCCGCGCTCCCGGGCCTCGGCCTTGGCGGCGTGGCTGGTCAGCCGCTCGTCCACCAGCTCCACCGGTTTGCCGAAGCGCCCGTGCAGGCGCCGGGCGAAACGGCGCGCCCGCACGCCGATCTCGCTCGGCGTGCCGTCCATGTTCAGCGGGTCTCCCACCAGCAGCAGGTCCGGCTGCCATTCCTCGAGGAGCTTCGCAGTCTCGTCCCAGTTCGGCTGCCCCTCCTTCGCCCGCAGCACCGTCAGCGGCTCGCAGGTGCCGAGCACGGCGTTGCCCACGGCGACGCCGATCTGCGTGAGGCCGAAATCGAAGGCCAGCAGGGTGCGTACGGCTGCCACCGCCTTCAGGCGTGCCCCGCCTCGCTGCTGATGAGGTTCATGTCGATGCCGAGACGCCCGGCGGCGGCCTGCAGCCGCTGCTCCGGGGGTGTGTGGAAGATGATCGCCGGGTCCGCCGGCATCGTCAGCCAGCTGTTGCGGGTGATCTCCTCCTCGAGCTGCCCGGCGGACCAGCCGGCGTAGCCGAGGGCCACGAGGTACTCGCGCGGGCCCTCGCCGGCGGCGATGGCGCGGAGGATGTCCTGCGAGGTGGTGAGCAGCAGCTCTTTCGTCACCTGCAGGGTGGCGTCCCAGGCCGCGGGGCCCGGGCGGTGCAGGATGAAGCCGTGGTCCGTCTGCACCGGGCCGCCGGCCATGACGGGGATGTCGCTGAAGTCGTGGCGGGTCTCGATCTCCAGGTGATCGAAGATCTCGTCGAGGTCCAGATCCAGCGGGCGGTTGATGACCAGCCCCATGGCGCCGGCCTCGCCGTGCTCGCAGATGTAGGTCACGCTGTGCGCGAAGATGCCTTCGTCGAGGCTGGGCATGGCGAGCAGGAAGTGATCCCGCAGGCATTGGCTGGAGTGTCGGGCAGTGGCCATGGAAACAGTTTGCCCCCAAAGCCCTGCGGGCCGCTACCCCCCGACGGGTGCAAAGTCCCAGGTGCGGATGATTTCCAGCTTGTCGGCCTTCTCGCGCAGCGCCGGGGGGAAGGGGGCATAGGGCGCGGCCATGCGCACGATCTTCAGGGCCGCCTCGTCGAGCACCGCGTAGCCGGAGGAGTCGAGCAGGTCCACGCGCTCCAGGCTGCCGTCGCTGCGGAGCACCACGCGCATGCGCAGGGCGCCGTAGAGCCCGTAGCGCAGGGAAGCGCGGGGGTAATAGGCGTTGCCGACGGTCTCCAGCCGCTCCCGCCAGGCCTGCAGGTAATCCGCCTCCACCGCGCTCTTCGCCGAGACCGCCGTGAGCGTCCGCACCCGCGGGTCCGTGGAGCTCGCTTCTTCGCGGTCCTGCACCGAGGCCTCGAGGGCCGCCAGCCGCCGCTGCAGGGCGGCCAGCTGGTCCGCCGGGTCACCGCCGGCGGTCTCGCCGCGCTCGGCCACCGTGCGCTGCTCACTGCGCCGGGCGGTAAGCGGGGCCCGGGCCGTGTCGCCGCCCTCCCCCGCACCGCGGCTCGCGCGCTGTTCCGCCTGCTGCGTCGGCACGGGCATCGACGGCGCGGACCGTGGCGCCTGGTCCTGCTCCGCCCGATCACCGCTGCCGCGCTGGTCTGCCTGGGCGAGGTGGCTGGCTTCCAGCGGCGCGCGGTCGGGGGCCTGCACCAGCGTCACTTCCAGCTGCTGCGGGGGGCTTTCGCGGGTGAGCGCGTTGAAGGTAAGGCCGAAGATCAGCAGGGCGTGCACCGCGGCGGCGGGCAGCAGCGCCAGGACCAGCCGGTCCCGGGGCGCTGCGGGTGCCGCCGCGGTGGCCACGGTACTACTCGCGCGCCGCCAGCTCCGCGGCGATGCAGTCCATGAGCTGGCCGCCGATATCCAGCTCGTAGGCCGCGTCGATCTCGCGGATGCAGGTGGGGCTGGTGACGTTGATCTCCGTGAGGTAGTCGCCGATCACGTCCAGGCCGACAAAGAGCAGGCCCTTCTCCACCAGCGTCGGGCCGACCTGCGCGGCGATCCACTTGTCCCGCTCGGACAGCGGCTGCGCCCGCCCGGTACCGCCGGCGGCGAGGTTGCCGCGGGTCTCCCCCCGGGAGGGCAGCCGCGCCAGGCAGTAGGGCACCGGCTCGCCCTTGATCACCAGGATGCGCTTGTCACCCTCGCTGATCTCGGGAATGTAGCGCTGGGCCATGATCGTGCGCGTGCCGTGCTCGGTCAGCGTCTCGAGAATCACCGACAGGTTCGGGTCCCCGGGGCCAACGCGGAAGATCGAGGTGCCGCCCATCCCGTCCAGCGGCTTGTAGATCACGTCGCCGTGCTCGTCGTAGAAGGCGCGCAGCCGCGCCATGTCGCCGCTCACCAGCACCGGCGGGCAGCACTCCGGGAACTGGTTGGCAAACATTTTCTCATTGCAGTCGCGCAGCGACTGGCAGCGGTTCACCACCAGCGTGCCCAGCCGCTCGGCCGCCTCGAGGATGTAGGTGTTGTAGACAAACTCGTTGTCGAAGGGCGGATCCTTGCGCATCAGGATCACGTCCAGTTCCGCCAGATCCCGGTCCTGCCCCTCGCCCAGGTCAAACCAGTCCGAAGAATCCCGGTGCACCTCCAGCGGCGCCATGAACGCCCGCGGCACCCCCTGCACCAGCGACAGGTGCCGCGGCTCCATGTACCAGAGCTCCCAGCCCCGGTCCTGCACCGCCCAGAGCATCGCCAGGGTGCTGTCCTTCTTGTACGTAATGTCGGCGATGGGATCCATCACCACGCCTACGCTGATCGTCATGCGGGGGTCGCCTTGTTGGGGTGGAGATAAGCTACGTGGTGGGGGGCGGGGGCGCAAGGGAGTGTGTGGTGGGTCTCATTATTTGCGTGGCCTGGTGGCAGTTGCGTTGCGGGGGGGGGGTTTGGTGCCTAGGCTGAAGTGGATGGATGGCGGTCTTAGATGGCTTTGGCTGAAAGCGTGGGCCCGATTCCCCCGCGAGGTTTGATAGACCGGGCTAGTAGCGTTGAATACGAGTTTGATCTTGGCCGCTGCGTAACTGGTTGTTGTAAAGAGGAAATAATGATCACACATCATGTCGGCGCGGAGATAGCAGGAAGGGAGATAGGCGAAATGGTCCGTATAATTAGCTGTTGGGCGCCCTAACAACGAGCGGAGGCAACCGTGGCAAAGCTTTGGAAAGAACTGCTGACAAAGGAGACCATCACGAGGGGGTGGCATCTTGCTCGAAGCGACACAAAGCAGGACTTTTCTGAAGATCTCTACTCGACAGATGTTTATGGGCTAGACCTTGCTCATCTCGTGCAGGAAACGATCAATCGGCTTCGGACCAATACATATCAGCCTAGGCCACTTTTCCGAATCGAAGTTCCAAAAGGTCCGCTGGCCTTTAGGCCTGGAGCGGTTATTCCGATACATGACCGAACTGTCCTATCTGCACTAGTACTGCTTATGGCGGCAGAGATCGATAAAAAGCTTCCGGAGTCGGTATTCAGTTGGCGGTTGAAAATTCCTATTCCGAAGAAAGGGCCAATCTTCCGTGAAAGCGATATCACAGAACTTCCCTTCCTAAAGAAAAAGACTATCCGAGAGGAAGTAGACCCCTTCGAAGGCTGGTATCGCCTTTGGCCTATATTTGACGAAAAGACGAGAAGAATTTTTCAGATAGAAGGATATCGATTTCTCGCAACCTCGGACATCGCCGCGTATTTCGAGAATATTCAGCTCCCGATCCTGCGAGATCACCTGCTCAGGCATCTTCCGCATGAGACCGAACTGGTAAATCTCATGTGCCTCTTTTTAGAAAGCTGGTGTGACCGAACAAGGGATGGCCGAGCGCACCATCGTGGAATTCCTCAAGGCAATTTTGTTTCAAGCTTTCTAGGCAATGTTTTCCTAATCCCGCTTGATGAGGCTTTCATCAATCTGGAGAAAGAGCTTGATATCAAATACTTCAGATACATGGACGATGTCCGAATATTTGCCAAGACACGTGAGGACGCGCGACGTTGTGTCCTTCTCATGGCAAGAACGCTTCGATCATTACACCTTAATGTTCAGACCGCCAAGACCAAGATTTACGATGAGCACCTGGGGGAAATTTCAAGATTGCTCATTGATGATCGTGTCGATGATCTATCCAAATTGATTGATGACATACAGCAGAACCATAAGGGGGCTGTTGTTCCTGCTGCTGCTCGAAAATCGTATCTCGCGTCTCTATCTGACATCGCGAAACGGGATACTCATGCCGGGCAAAAGATACTTGGGGCAAGAACGCCATTGGAGGGATTAAGCCTTCGAGCTTTTAATCGCTGGATGACTGCACATTCGCTGCTTGAAAGCGATGTTTACGTGACTCGTCTCTTGGCTGAAATTGCTAAGAGTGCCGATTCCAAGCTCACGAAGAAGCTAATTGCGACAGCTAGGCGATTCCCGAGAAAACGAGGCATTGAAACTGCCGTTATGAAGATGATCGAGGACAAGCAAATCATCTTTCCCCATCAAGAGGCAGAATGCCTTCGTGCCCTCAGGTATCTGAGTACATTGACGGACGACACCATCAACCACTGCTGGAAGCGTGTAATTAGATCCACTGAGGATCGATATCTCAGAATGGAGGCCGCTTATTTGCTGAGTCGCACGGAGTTGCCAAAAGCTCGAATCGATAAGCTAGCTAAAATTTTCCGGGAAGAGCCTGATGCGTATGTTCAGGCGGCGTTAGCGGGCCTTTTAGCCCAACGGCGCGAGAACAACCAGGAGATTGTACAAATGTTGGTGTTTCACCCGAATGAAAAAGTACGTGATATCGGAAAGTTGTTCCGTACCGTGAAAAATAAGCCGGATTTTGCGAAAGAGACCCTGCGGCATGCGCTGAGGCCCGAAATTCCGTGGGTGCTGTGCGACCACATGCCTTTTCTTCATTTAATGGCTGCTTCGAAGAGCGAAGAGGTTCGGAAGCAACTGCTTGATTCAATTCGGGTACCACGTACTAAGCACGAGATTGGCGGCTTGAGAGGTACTCTGCAGGCCATATTTACAAGAACTCGGGAATCACTCGGCGCATGAGAAGCCGGGCGCCCAACAAATCGCTGCAGGTGAGGTTTGACCCGCCACTCACTTTTGCTGCCGTAAAAGCGGGCGTCGCCTCAAACGCACCTGAGCTCAAGCGTTAGAATGCCTCCGATTCACGCGGTACGTTGCTCCAGGTGCGGATCGCGTCGAGATCTTCATGTCGTTACTCAGCCGTACTCGGAGGAATCTGCCGAGGGGCGTTTGCTCGTGTACTGTCCTCAGTGCTTGGCCGACTGCAAGCATCGCCTTACCGTTCATTTGCCGGTTGCGGAGGTGAATGCAGAGCGATTCCTAGAGCTGTATCGACTCGGAGCTACATCGTCTTATCCTGAGACTGCTGCGCAGATTGTCTTCGGTGAGGCTGATACTTCGCTTGTTCGTAAGGCACTGGTGATTATGGAGAAGCGAAACCCAAGTGACTTGGCACCCTAACAAGGCCGTGAACTTCCGCGCTGCGTTGCAGCGCTCGGACCTCCAAATCGTTCCGCGGCTTTCCGGCCCATTGCGGCAGCGTTAGATTTTAAGGAATGGCATCTCAAGCTTTTCAAGCCTTCGAACATGCGATTCTAGATGCGGTTGATTTACTCAATCACTTCGATGCGTTGAATTCGAATCCACCGCCGCCAGAAATCGAAGTCTTGAAGCGCGCTAGTCTAGTCATGGCGCTGGCTGCGTTGGAAACTTACTTTGAGGATCGGCTGATTGAGGCTGTAGAGAAGGTCGCGAATGGTCCGAATAGCGAACCTCACTTGGCGCAGTTTTTCAGAGAGTCGCTCTCGAACGATTTAAAGATCTTTCACACGCCGAGCACGGATAGGGTGCGGCCCATCTTTAAAAAATATCTCAGCCTAGATATCACTGAAGCCTGGTCTTGGAACAATTGCGAGCCTGCGCAGGCCAGAATTGAACTCAATGCACTTGCGAAGAAACGGGGAGATGTCGCACATCGGTCTTGGCGCCCCGTTTCAGGGGAGGGCCAGCCAGCGGCGCACGCTGTCAAGCGAGATGATCTTCGCAGAAATATTCACTTCATCAAACAACTGGCCGCGGCAACCGATGCCTACTTGCAAGAAAAAATTTAACAAGTCGGTCAAGTCGTTCGCCTGCGGCTCACACGGACGTTCAGCACTCCGCGCCTGCTTCGGCATGGCTTCGCCATTGTTACCCGAGCAACCGCTCCGCGCTGATCACCGCTTACCTTAGCGTTAATCGACCGGGGCGAATCGTAATTGCACTCGCAAGTTGAGGCGACACATTTGATTAAACACCACCCCTGAACCCCACCGCACCCCATGAGAAAATACTGTATGAAAATACAGCTTCCCGCGAGGTGCCCCATGACCGCCGCCCTCCCCCAACCCGCCCTGCAAGCCCTCGAAGACCAGATCACCGAGCTCGCCGCTCACATCAACGCCGCCACCTGGCGCCTGCTCACGCTCATCCGTGAGTACGACCTGCGCAACGGTTGGAATTGCGGCGCCACCAAGTCCTGCGCGCACTGGCTGAACTGGAAGTGCGGCATCGCCATCGGTGCGGCGCGGGAGAAGGTCCGGGTGGCGCATGCGCTGCCCGAGCTGCCGAAGGTCAGCGAGGCCTTTCGGGTCGGCAGCCTCAGCTATTCCAAGGTGCGGGCGATTACCCGGGTGGCCACGCCGGAGAACGAGGAGTATTTCCTGATGATTGCCCGGCACGGGACGGCAGCCCACGTGGAGCGCCTGGTGCAGGCCTACCGGCGTGTGGGCCGTGACGAGGCGCAGGCGCAGCTGGAGAACCGCAGGTTCAGCTACTACGTCGACGAGGATGGCAGCTACGTGATTCGCGGCCGGTTGACGCCTGAGCAGGGTGAGCGGCTGATGCTTGCGCTCGATGCGGCGGTGGACGCCATGCCGCGCGAGGATGACCTGTGTCCGACCCAGCGGCGGGCGGATGCGCTGGAGCGGCTGGCGGACAGCTACCTGGCCGGCGGTGACGGCGACAGCACCGGCGGTGACCGCTACACGGTCCACGTGCACACGCGGGCGGCCGACCTGGAAGTGGCCACCATCGATGACGAAGACGTTTCCGCGGAAACGTCCCGGCGCGCCGCCTGCGATTGCGGCGTGGTGCACTGGCTGGAGAACGACCGCGGCCAGGCGCTCGATATCGGCCGCCGATCGCGCAACATCACCCCCGCGCTGCGCCGGGCGCTGGAGCACCGAGACGGCGGCTGTACCTTCCCGGGCTGTACGACGCGCCGCCACGTGGATGCCCACCACGTGGTGCACTGGGCCGACGGCGGCGAGACGAAGCTCGACAACCTGGTGCTGCTTTGCCGTCATCATCACCGGCTGGTGCACGAAGGCGGCTACGCCGTGGCGCTGCTGGCCTCTGGCGAGGCGCGCTTCCGCGATCCCCGCGGTACGATGGTGCCCCCGGCGCCGGATACGCGTTCCCGCGGGAACGTTTCTGCCCTTCACCATCACCACCATCTTGAACAGCTCCCGATCGATGCGGCGACCCTCCCGCCGCACTGGCATGGCGAGGGGATGGACCTGGGGCTGGCGGTGGAGGGGCTGCTGGCGCGGGATGGGCGGCTGAATCCGGGGCAGAGCCCCTGAGCGCTGATTTCTTCGATTAGGGCTTGCTTTTATTTTGCCGGGGTAATATTATTTTTGCCCGGACAAAATAGTTTTCGAAAGGCAACCCCATGAGTACTCACATCGCATTCTCCGGTTCCACCTGCCTGGCGTCTGGCAGCCTGCTCGACGTCGCGTCGTGCCTGCATGCGCAGGAACCGGCTTCCGACGCACCGCCGCCGCTCGTCTTCGAGCTGGAGACGGGCCGCCAGATCGATCTCGACCTGAGCGGCACCCACGACGACATCGTTGAACGCTTCTCGGAGCCGGGCGTGCCCGCCGCCAGGGAGAAGCCCGGCCGAGGCCGGCCCAAGCTCGGGGTGGTGGGACGGGAGGTGACCCTGCTGCCCCGGCACTGGGAATGGCTGGAGCGCCAGCGGGGCGGTGCGTCGGCGGCCCTGCGGCGGCTGGTGGACGACGCGCGCAAGCAAACGGCCCGGTCCGACGGCATCCGTCTCGCCCAGGATCGGACCAATCGCTTCCTGTCCGCCATCGCCGGCGACCTCCCGGGGTTCGAGGAGACGACGCGGGCCCTCTATGCCGGCAACGAGCGCGCGTTCAGGGAGCACATCAGCGCCTGGCCGAAGGACATTGTCGACTGCACGCTCCGTCTCTGTGACGGGGCGTTCTAGCAAACGAGAGGATTGGAGAAAGCTGACATGGAAAGTTCACAGGTCTTTACGGTGGCGACGAACGGCTTTGCGCTGTGCTGGGTCGGCTTGTTCATCGCCCATTTCCTGCCCGAGGCATCCAGGGCCCGTGCCGGGCTGCTGTTGCTCGGCGGGATACTCGCGCCGACAGCGCTTTTCGTCCTGTTAACGCTCGGCGTGGTCAATGCGAGCGACCTGGAGCCGGCCGGCAGCATGACGTCCTTCGAGGGCGTCGTCGCCCTGTTCAGCGTGCCCGAGCGGTTGCTCAACGTGTGGGTGGAGATCCTCGGCTTCATCCTGCTGGTGACTTACTGGATCATCGAGGATGCCCGCCGGCGCGGCATAAACCGGTTCGTTGTCGTGCCCTGCCTGCTCGCCAGTTTCCTGTCCGGTGCCTGGGGCCTGTTGGGTTACCTGTTGACGGTGGGCATGGTCACGGCCGCGAGGCGCGTTGTTCCTAGCCGCTGACGACACCGGCAAGCCCGGTCACCAGGCAATCCCGCAGCGCCTCTACCGCGGCCGAGGTGCCTCGCCGGCTGGGCTGCACCAGGCTCAGTTGGGCCACCCCGGCGTGCCAGTCAGGCAGCACCCGCACCAGCCGGCCGTCGTCCAGCTCCTGACGGCAGGTGTACGCCGGTAGTGCCACCAGCCCCAGGCCTTGCAGGGCGGCTGCCTTGAGGGTGGCCATGTCCTCGCTCTTGAGCCGCGGGGTTATGGCGACGCCCGTTTCCTCGCCCCCGTAGCTCTGCAGCGACCATTGGCCGGTCGGTGACTGCCAGCCCAGGGCCAGCGTGGGGTGGCTTGCCAGGTCCGCCGGGTTATCGATGGCGCCGTGCTGGTCCTGGTACCCGGCTGCGCAGAAGAGGTGCCATTCCACCGTTGCCAGTTTGCGCTGGACGAGGGAGGAATCGGGCAGCGGGCCGGTATGCCCGCGTATGGACAGGTCGACGCCCGCGCCGACGAGATCGATGTTCTGGTTGGTCACCTGCTGCGCCACGGTCACCCGCGGATTCTCGGTGAGAAAGCGCGCCAGCAGGTCCTTGACCGCAAACTGCGCAACGCCCACCGAGCAGCTCAGGACGACGTTGCCCGACAGCGTGTTCTTCTTCCGCGCTACCGCCGCCTCGGCGCTCTCCATCTCATCGATCAGCGCGCGGGCATGCTGGTAGAACACCTCGCCGGTGTCGGTCACGTTGAACTGGCGGGTGGTGCGCTGGATCAGGCGGGTGTCCAGGCGCGCTTCGAGGGCAGCGATGTGCCGGCTCAGCCGCGACTTGGGCATCCCCAGGGCCTGGGCCGCCGCTGAAAAGCCCCGCTTCTCGACGACGTGCACGAAGTAGAAGTAGTCGTTCAGATCGATGGCAGTCATGGTCGGGACGAGCCTCTCTTCCAGGTGGCGCAATACTGTTGTTCTGAATATAGAACAGAAATTTCAAATTTTGGCACTTCTGCCCGTGATTGTTCTGCTCGTATTCTGAAAACGTGTAGCAAACGCACCCAAACGGAGGAAGCCACTATGACGGCACGGAACACCGCAATCGATTACGACGCACGCCACAACACACCGGAAGGCCCCCGGGTCAGCCCGCCGGTCTCGGGTAAAGCCCTGGCCATTGGCGACGGCTTCACGGCGCAGAGCTTTCGCGCCAAAGAAGTCGACGCCGCCATGGACCCGCTGGTCATGGTGGATCACTACGTGATGACGGACTCCACCTTTGGCGAGCATCCTCACGCCGGCCTGTCGGCGGTCTCTCTCCTGTTCGAGGACAGCAGCGGGCGCTTCCACAACCGCGACTCCCTCGGCAATGACTTTGACCTGCTGCCCGGTGACCTGTACTGGCTCAAGGCCGGCAGCGGCGCCGTCCACGACGAGGCGCCGCGGCCCGGGTCGCGGATCCACGGCCTGCAGGTGTTCGTCAACCTGCCGCAGCGGCAGCGCCACGACGACCCGATGTCGCTGCAGGTGCGCGGTGACGAGATGCCCGTGCTGACCGGCGAAGGCTATCGGGTGCGTATCGCGCTCGGCAGTTCGAACGGTGTCGCCGGTGTCGCTGCGCCGAACGCGTCGATGACCATCCTCGATGGCACGGTGACCGGGGATGGGGCTTTTGTGCACCGCCTGGCGGCCGATCGAAACGCCTGGGTGCAGGCCATCGATGGCGACCTGTCGCTGTCGGTCGCGGGCTCGCTCTACGTTATCCGCGATGGTGAGGCGATGACGGTCAGCAGCCCGGCCGCAGGGCAGCCCCTGGACCTCCAGCTGAAGAGCACGCACGGCGGGGCGGCCCACTTCGCCCTCTTCGCGGCGGAGCCGATCCGCGAGCCCTACGTCCAGCAGGGTCCGTTCGTCATGGGGTCCGCGGAGGAGATCGACGAAGTGAAGGCAGCCCACGAGGCCGGCCGGCTGGGGGCGCTATGAACAGGAAAACAGACTGTGCGCGGCCGAAGCGTCACAAGATGGCTTTGCTGACGTTCCTGGGCCTGCTTGTTCCCGTGCATATCATTCCGCCGGCATTCCACGCATGGCTGCCACAGCACCAGCTGCTTGCACTGACACTGTCGGTCGCGATCATGGTGGGCCTGATGTCGTATTTCATCACGCCGCTCATGACGCGGGTTGCGGCCCGCTGGCTGTACCGCTAGCGGCCTAGGGTACGACGTCCACGGCGCTGATCATGCCCTCGTGAAGCCAGCGTCCCAGCATGGCGCCGGCCTCGGTGACGGCCGTGTCCTCGCCGAGGCGGTCCACCAGCATCGCGCAGGCCTCGCCGTAGCTGGCCCCGGCAAGCAGCAGGCTCAGCGTATCGCCCTCCGCGGCCGTTACCGGCAGGAACACCGGCTTGAGTGCCTGGCGCCAGACGATGCAGGCGAGGGGCTGTTCGCTGCGGTAGTCGCTCTCGCGCGCGGTCTCGTCCGGGGAATCCCCGGAGAGCAGCGGCCACAGCGCGTGGATGCGATGCGCAAGGGCCGTGCATTGCGTGCCCGGCAGGAAGTGAAGGCGCAGCCGCGCCCAGTCGTCGTCGGTGTACGGCGCCGTCGCCTCGGCGAAGCCCGCGGCGTCCAGCGGCGTGGCGTCGGCGCTGACGAAACACTCGTGCATCGCCCACTCCAGCCAGGCCAGCTCGGTGACCTCCGGGTCCTTGCGGAAAAGCGCCGCCAGCGTGTCGGCGAACCCGCGCCCGGCCTCGTCCAGGGTCCAGCTGTCGGGTGGCGAGGCGATGAGGTGGTGAGCCGCGGCGCGGCGGAAGGCCTCGTCGCCCACCCATTGCGCGGTGCGGGGATAGGTTTCCCGCAGCGCATCCACGAGGCGGGCACGGTAGGCGTTGCGGTAGATCGCCACCCTCGCCGGGTCCCAGCCCTCGGGCAGGGGGCTGTCCTCCTCCAGCAGCAGCGCCATGAACGCTGCCTGCGACCGGGCGAGCGAGGTAGGCGTCATCAGGCCGGTACCGCGCAGCGGTGCGCCGGGCGCTCGGCCAGCGCGCGCGCCTGCCCCAGCTCGCTGAGCATGTCCGGCAGCGGCGGGATGTTGTCGTCGCGCTCGATCATGACGGCCACGCCGGGGAGCATCGGCATCACCTGTGCGTAGAGCGCCCAGGTGTCGGCCGACACGGGCTGGTCGTGGGTGTCGATCTTGATCGCGCCGTCGGTGTGCCCGGCGAGGTGCACCTGGCGCACGCGCTCGAGCGGCAGGCCGGCGATATAGTCCGCCGGCGCAAAGCCGTGGTTGTGCGCGCTGACGACGATGTTGTTGAGGTCCAGCAGCAGGCCGCAGCCGGTGTGCGCCGCGATGGCGGCGATGAACGCCCACTCGCTCATCTCGTCCCCGGGGAAGGCCAGGTAACTGGACGGGTTCTCCAGCACCAGTGGCCGGCCCAGGACGTCCTGCGCGCGATGGACGTTGTCGCAGACCACCTGCAGCGCCTCGCGCGTGTAGGGCAGCGGCAGCAGGTCGTGGCTGTTGTGGGCGCTGGTGCGAGTCCAGCAGACGTGGTCAGAGACCCACAGCGGCTCGATCCAGTCGGCCAGTGCCCGGAGCCTTTTCAGGTAGCTGTCATCGAGGCCGTGCGCAGAGCCGACGGACAGGGAGACGCCGTGCAGGGCCACGGCCGTGTCCCGGCGCACGCGCTCCAGCACGTGGCGCGGGTTGCCGCCGTCGACCATGAAGTTTTCCGAGATCACCTCGACGAAGTCCACCGGCACGGGGCCGGTGAGAAAGTCGTCGTAGTGCGCTCGGCGAAGGCCCAGGCCGAAGCGGGGCGCAGCGCCTGGACCTCTGGCGTTCATTCCGCACCCAGGTCGCCGATGGTGCCGCCCTTGCTCAGGCACTCCCCTGCCGCCATGGCCTTGAAGCCGTGACCCTTGCAGGCGTTCATACCCTTGCAGGCGTTTTCCGTGGTCGCGCAGTCTGCGTTGCCCTTGCAGCTGTGCACGCCGTAGCAGTGGACCTTGTCGTCGGCGCCGACCGCCGTCCCGCTGCTGCCTGCCGGCGGCTCCGCGGCGAAGCTGGCGGCGGAGGAGAGTGCAATGGCCGCTGCGGCGGCGGCGAAGATGTTCTGCTTGTTCATCGGTTGTTTCCCTCGTGTGCTGATTAGGTGTTTTCGATTGCGTTGCTGTCCGGGATGGACACGGGGGTATTCGCGACAGCGTCGCCGTCGGTTACAGGAAAGCAGAAAAAAATACTTCGACGGCGCTGTAACCAATCCGGCCCGGGCGGCGAATTCCGTCCTGTCACCCCCCACCGTAACGAGGAAGACGACATGAACAGGCGAGACATCCACCGCATCGCAACGCTGGCCCTGGCGGCCGGCATCACCGCCGGCATCCAGGCGGCACCCGCAGCGGCCCAGGGCAAGGCCATGGAAAAATGCTACGGCGTTGCCAAGGCCGGGGAGAACGACTGCGCGGCCGGCCCCGGCACCAGCTGTTCCGGCACGTCCACGCGGGACTACCAGGGCAATGCCTGGAAGCTGGTCGAGAAAGGCAGCTGCGAAAAGATCGAGACGCCGAAAGGCAAGGGCTCACTGACGCCGATCGAGCGCTGATCGCATGGCCGGCTTCTACGATCGGCTCGGCGCCGGCCTGGACGCGGCGGCCCTGCTCCTGTGCCGCATCTCGCTGGCCGGGGTGTTCTGGCGCGCGGGGCGCACCAAGGTCGAGGACGGAAGCTGGCTGACGCCCAGCGCCACCACGCGCTTTCTCTTCGAGAGCGAATACAGCGGCGTGCCGCTGCCGACGACGCTGGCGATGTACCTGGCGACCTGGGCCGAGCACCTGTTTCCCGTGCTCCTGGTGCTGGGCCTGGCCACGCGGTTCTCGGCCCTGGCGCTGCTGCTGATGACGCTCACCATCCAGCTTTTCGTTTACCCTGATGCCTGGTGGCCGGTGCACAGCCTCTGGGCGGCGCTGGCGCTGGTGCTCGTGTCGTCCGGCGGCGGGTGGTTGTCCCTCGACAACCTGCTGCGCGGCAACCGCTACCGGGGAGTGCCCGTGCGCGCATGATGGCAGAAGAGGAAACGCTGGCAGAGCTGATGCGCCTGGCCCAGGGTGGGGACCGGCAGGCCTATACCGCGCTGTTGACCGAGTCGCAGCGCTGGCTGGAGCGGTTCTTCAATCGCCGCTGCGCGCCGGGCAACCGCGACGACCTGGTGCAGGAGGTGCTCATCGCCGTGCACAACAAGCGCGCGACCTACGACCCGGCGCGGCCGTACCTGCCCTGGCTGGCAGCCATCGCCCGTTACCGCTGGGTGGACCACCTGCGCAGCGTCTACCGGAAAGCGGAGCAGGAACTGACGGACGGGGATGTCCCCGCCGGCAGCGGGGAGGGCGCGATGCTGGCACGGTTGAGCCTCGACCGTATGCTGGCGCAGATCCCGGAGCAGCAGGCCCGCGTTATCGCCTGGGTGAAGATCGAGGGTCTTTCCATCCGGGAGGCGGCCGTGCGCAGCGGCCAGAGCGAGAGCGCGGTCAAGGTCAGTATTCACCGCGGGCTGAAGAAACTGTCGGCCCTGCCCGAAACAGCAGAGTAACCATGTATAAATCCACGCAGACATTGATCCAGGAGATGGCAGAGGACCTGCAGCCCGTGCGAGCGCTTAGGCTGCGTTCGGGCCTGCTGTTGCTGCTGGCTGCCGTTGGCCTGACGGTCCTGGGCATTGCCCTGCTGTCGGGGCTGTGGGCGGGGGTCTGGCAGGGAGAGGCCTCGGCGCTTTTCCTCACCACCAACGGCCTGCTCCTGATCCTGGGCTGTGCCGCTGCCAGCAGCGTCCTGCGCATGGCGACCCCGCGGGTCGGCAACCAGCACGACGGCCCGCGCTGGGCGGCCCTGATGCTGGCCGTGTTGCCCGTGGCGGCCGTACTCAGTCTCGTCGGGCACGAGCATCCCCTGGGCGAAATCGCCGACCCACACGGGCTCCAGTGCTTCGGTGCCGCGATGCTGGCATCGCTGCTGAGCGCGGCCGTGCTGTTCTACTGGCTGCGCCGGGGGGCACCGGTGGCACCGCGAACCGCCGGGCTGTACCTCGGCATCGCGGCCACCGCGCTGGGCTCCGCGGCCTACGGGCTCGCCTGCCCCATGGACGGCCCCGTTCACCTCGGCCTCTGGCACGTCGCGCCGGTCGCGGTCGGCGCCCTGCTCGGGCGATACCTGCTGCCGCCGCTGTTACGGTGGTAGCCGCGGGCCCGAGTCGTTCAATCGTCCTCAGCAATCAGTTACCGCGGGCGATCCGGACCCAGCCGCCGACCTCGCCTTCCAGCACGCCGTGCTCCGCTGAGGTTGGCTTCAGCATGGCGTCGTAGAGGGTCCCGGTCTTCGTCCAGTAGGGCACGTACCACTCGCGGTCGACATCCATGATCAGCACCCGGTCCCTCGCGGCGTCGTAGGCGCCGATCGGCGAGACGTGGGGGCCGTCCCAGTCGCCGGTGACCACGCCCTGGTTGTAGTAGACCAGGACCACGTCGTTCGCGGACTGCTCGTTCTCCGCCAGCAGGGTGCGGAACGCCTCGAGGGTGGCGGTGCTGTCGAGGGCGGGTTGCCGGGCTTCTACCGAGGCGTCAATGGCCAGGGCGGCCGGGCTGGCTTTCGCCTGCTCGACGAGGTCGTCGAAGGTCACGCCGTCGCCGTCCTCGGCCGCCTGCCGGTTCCAGTCCGGGTCTGCCACGGCTTCCAGCAGGTTGTCCTGGGTGATCAGCGTTTCCTTCGCGCTGGCCGGGAGGCCGCGCAGCGTGTTCATCGCGACGGCCATGCTGGCGAGGGAGCAGGCCGCATTGGTCTGCTGGGCCAGGTAGAAGGGCGACATCGCCCAGTAGTCCGGCGCCTCGGCAGTGCGGAGAAAGGCGTTATCCGTCGTCACCGGGGTCATGTCCGCGGCGAGCTTGGGCGTCGGCGCGGTGGCTTCCAGGGCGAGGGAAAGGCCCGGGGCGAACGCGAGGATTGCCAGGGCGAACGTGACGCGCTTGATCGTGAACATCTCTGTCACCGTAGAGGGGGTGGGTCGATGCCGATGCTACTACCAGCTGGCAATTTCGAGAACGAGAATCGCAGCCGGGATTAGTATGAAAGCTCTAGTTTTCCCTACCACACTCAGGAGTGAGAAGAGGTCGTCCCCCATGACGACCGGGAGGTGGCAGATGGCTGCTGTGGTTCTCAAGGGCCGGGGGTGGCGGCAGGAGCTGCTTGCCGCGCTGCTTCTCGCGCTGGTGCTTTGGCTGCAGGTCGCGGCGCTGCCTCACCTTGGCTGAGCGGGCCGGGCGGTTAGAATCGGTGCTGGCTCCCAGGGCAACACAGGGCGGCAGCGATCCCGGTCCGGCGTTCCTACAGGTTACTTCGATGGGGTGTGCTCTCCCCGAGCACGCGCGCGGCCTTTCTGCGCTTCGCCTGCGTCGGCCTCACCATGGCGCTGATCGATATCGGCCTGCTTTACTGGCTGAAGGATCAGCCTGCCTTCAATGCCTACACTGCCCGCCTGGTGTCCTATCCCTCGGGGCTGACGGTCGGTTACTTTCTCAACCGCTACTTCACCTTCCATCACGTCGACAACGTTCGCCATGTGCTCGATGAGCTGGCGCGGTTTTTCGCCGTGCACGCGGTGGGCGGCCTCCTCAACTTCGGCGTCTTTTCGCTCGTGGTCTATGCCGGCGAGGGCGCTGACTTTGCGCCGGGCTGGGAGGCGGCTATTCCACTGATCGGCGTCTGCCTGGGTGGCGTGGTGGGGATGTGTTTCAACTTTTTCGTGTCCCGGGAGCTGGTGTTCGACGGTTGAGTCTCGGCGGTCGCATTTGCGGGTTTGCCGAACTTTGACGTTATGGCGTTATGGCGTCATGACGCTATAGTGTTAAGCCTCGACCGCCGTTCCTGGAGCCTCCCATGGGCAAGCCGCTCAAGCGCTCGACCATCTACTTCGATCCCGAGCTCCACCGGGCGTTGCGGCTGCGCGCGGCGCACGCAAACCGAAGCCTGTCGGAGATCGTCAATGACGCCGTTCGCGAGCTGCTGGCGGAAGACCAGGAGGACCTCGCCGCGTGCGATGACCGCGTCGCCGAACCGGAGATCAGCTACCAGGACCTGCTGGATGACCTGAAGGCCCATGGCAAGATCTAGTGGGCTATACGCTGTCCTTCAAGAAGTCCGTCGCCCCTATCGATGAGCGGTTGATCGTTATCGTCATCAAGGTCGCTCACCGGAAACAGGTCTATCGCAGCAGCTGAAGTTTTCGCCTGCCGGCTATCCGGTTGGTGACCGATGGGCCGGGGTGTGCAATATTTCAAAGCGCCTCACCACGAGAGATCACGATAAGAATGAACAGGGAGCACGGTGTTACCCGGCGGGACTTGCTCGTCGGTGGTTCCATGGGGGTGGCCGCGACGTCCGTGCTGGGCACCGGGCTGCTGTCCGCCGGCGTCGCGCAGGCCGCATCCGCGGGCGCGGCACCTGCAGCCGGGGCCGCGGGGCGGCCACTGAATATCCTTTTCGTGTTCACGGACCAGGAGCGGCACTTCGACCGCTGGCCGGCGGGCCTGAGCCTGCCCGGGCACGAGCGCATGGCGCAGCGCGGCACCTATTTCTCGGCGCACCACATCGGTGCCACCATGTGCACCTCGTCCCGCGCGATCATGATGACCGGGCTGCAGACGGCGGCCAACGGCATGTTCGAGAATCTCGACGTGCCCTGGGTGAAGGATTTGTCGCCGGAGATTCCCACCATCGGCCACATGCTGCGCCAGGCCGGCTACTACACGGCCTACAAGGGCAAGTGGCACCTGACCCGCGCTTTCGACCAGCAGTTCCCGCCGGAGCGGCTGTTCACCCGCGAGATGGAGGCCTACGGCTTTGCCGATTACGTGTCGCCCGGCGATATCGTCGGTCACACGCTGGGCGGCTATGCCTTCGACCAGCTGATCGCCGGCAGCGCGACGTCCTGGCTGCGGCGGGTCGGGCGGCCCCTGAGCGATGACGGCAGGCCCTGGGCGCTCACCGTGAGTCTGGTGAACCCCCACGACATCATGTACTTCAACACGGATGCCCCGGGCCAGGCCGTGCAGGACAGCGGGCGCCTGCTGAGCGAGGCGGCGCCGGCGCCGCAGCACGCGCTGTACCGCGATGAATGGGACTTGCCCATCCCGGCGAGCGTCACCCAGCCCCTCGACGAGCCGGGCCGCCCCGGCGCTCACGGCGAGTACAGCCGGGCCTGGGATCACGTGCTCGGGCATATCCCGCCGGAGGCCGAGCGCTGGCGCCGCTTCAACAACTTCTACATCAACAGCATCCGCTCCGTGGATGCGCACCTGGCGGCGCTGTTCGCGGAGCTCGACGCGCTGGGCCTCGCGGACCGCACTATCGTGGTCTACACGGCGGACCACGGCGAGGCCGGCGGCGCGCACGGGCTGCGCGGCAAGGGCCCCTTCGCCTACCGGGAGACCTTCCAGGTGCCCCTGCACGTGGTGCACCCCGACGTCGGCGGTGGCGAGACCTGCCCCGCCGTCACCGCCCACATCGATCTCGCGCCGACCCTGCTGGGGCTGGCGGGCGCCGACGCAACCCGGCGGGCGGAAGTCGCGGGCCGGGAGCTGCCGGGGCGGGACTTCTCCGGTCTCCTCAACGCGCCGTCATCGGCCGGCGCGCATGACGTGCGCGAGGGCGCCCTGTTCACCTACAGCGGCATCGCCTCGAACGACGGTGACCTGATGGGCTTCATCGCCGACTGCAAGGCAGCGGGCAAGGACCCCCAAGCGGAGATGAAGGCCACCGGCTTCCGGCCGAACCTGAAAAAGCGCGGTACGGTACGCGCGGTCTCCGACGGCCGCTACACCTTCTCCCGCTATTTCTCGCCGATGGAACATCACACGCCACGCAACCTCGACGAGCTCTACGCCTACAACGACCTCGAGCTCTACGATCGCCACAGCGACCCGGTGGAAGTGAACAACCTCGCGAACGACCGAGAGGCCAACGGCGAGCTGGTGCTGGCCATGAATGCGAAGCTCCAGGCGCTCATCGACCGCGAGATCGGCGGGGACGACGGCAGCGAGCTGCCCGAGGTGGCGGGCATTGACTGGGCGCTGCCGCAGGACCGTTACGACTGACCCTAGAAGCGCAGGTCGCCCCAGCGCGCCTGCAGCGCGGCCAGTGCCGCCAGCGGCGCGGTCTCGGTGCGCAGCACGCGCGGGCCCAGCGCCAGGGTGCCGAAGCCGGCGGCCTGGGCGCGGGTGACCTCCTCTTCCTCCAGCCCGCCCTCGGGACCGCAGAGCAGCGCGACGGCGCCGGCGTAGGCGGGCAGGTCGCGCGGCTCGGCGCGGGGGTCGAGGACGAGGCGGAGCGGGGCGTCGACGCTGTCGAGCCACGGGGCCAGGGGCCGGGGATCGTCGATCACCGGCACCCGGTTGCGGCCGCACTGTTCGCAGGCGCTCTCGGCGATGCGCTGCCAGTGGCCGCGCTTTTTCTCGCGCCGGTCCGCGGGCAGGTTGAGGCCGCGGGCGGTGAGCAGCGGCGCGATGCGGGCGATGCCCAGCTCCGTGGCCTTCTGCACGACCCAGTCCACCCGGTCGCCGCGGGAGATGGCGATGCCGAGCTCGATGGCGAGGGGCGATTCGCGGTCGATGGCGCGCGGGGCGCCCAGGCGCACCGTGACGCTGCGCTTGTCGGCGGCGATGAGTTCGCCGGGATACTCGGCGCCGCTGCCGTCGAAGAGTACGAGGCGGTCACCCGGCTGCATACGCAGGGTGCGGGCAATGTGCCGCGCGGGCTCCGCCTCCAGCTCGACCTCGGCGCCCTCGGCGAGCGCCTGGCGGGTGAAAAAGCGGGGGCGGTCCACGGCGGGGTCAGCCCCTGAGGCCCAGGTTCTCGCAGATCTGCCGGGTCGGCTCCACCTGGTTCATGGTGTAGAAGTGCAGCCCCGGGGCGCCCGAGTCGAGCAGCGTGCCGCAGAGCTGGGTGACCACCTCGATGCCGAACTGGCGGATGCTCTCCTGGTCGTCGCCGAAGCCCTCGATGCGCTGGCAGATCCAGCGCGGGATCTCGGCGCCGCAGTTGCGCGAGAAGCGGGCGAGGTTCTGGAAATTGGTAATGGGCATGATGCCCGGGACGATCGGGGCCTCGATGCCGATGGCGGCGCACTGGTCCAGGAAATAGAAGTACGCCTCCGGGCTGTAGAAGTACTGGGTGATACCGCCGTTGGCGCCGGCGTCGAACTTGCCCTTGAGGTAGCGGATGTCGCTCTCGTAGGACAGTGCCTGCGGGTGGATCTCCGGGTAGGCCGCCACCTCGATGTGGAAGTGGTCCCCGGTACGCTCGCGGATGAAGGCCACCAGCTCGTTGGCGTAGACGATCGTCGCGCCGGCGCCGTTGCCGGAGGGGATGTCCCCCCGCAGCGCCACGATGCGATCGATGCCGCGCGCCTTGTAGCGCTCGAGCAGGTCGCCGATGGTGGCCTCGTCGTCACCGCCGAAGCTGAGGTGCGGCGCGACGGTGAGGCCCTGGTCCGCAAGCGCCGTGACCGTATCGAAGGTCCGGTCCCGGGTGGAACCGCCGGCGCCGTAGGTGACCGAGAAGAACCCCGGCCCCAGCGCGGCGAGCGCCGGGGCCGTCTGTGCCAGCAGTTTCTCCCGCCCGGCGTCGGTCTTGGGCGGGAAGAACTCGAAGCTGATCTCAGGCTGCCGTGCCATGGCCGGTCCTCAGTACTTGTAGCTCTCGGGCTTGAAGGGGCCGTCCACGGCGACGTGGATGTAGCCGGCCTGTTCCTGCGTGAGCTTCGTGAGCACGCCGCCGAAGCCCGCCACCATGTGCGCGGCGACTTCCTCGTCGAGCTTCTTCGGCAGTACCTCGACCTTCAGCGCGGCTTCCTTGAGGTCCGGCTCGAGGTCCGCGAAGCGGCGCTCGAAGAGGTAGATCTGTGCCAGCACCTGGTTGGCGAAGGAGCCGTCCATGATCCGCGACGGGTGCCCGGTGGCGTTGCCGAGGTTCACCAGCCGGCCCTCGGCGAGCAGCAGGATGTAGTCGTTCTCGGCCTGGTTGCGGTAGATCTTGTGCACCTGCGGCTTGATCTCTTCCCACTCCCAGTTGCGGCGCATGTAGGCCGTGTCGATCTCGTTGTCGAAGTGGCCGATGTTGCAGACCACGGCATTGCGCTTGATGGCGCGCAGCATGGCGGCGTTGCAGACGTCGTAGTTGCCGGTGGCGGTGACCAGCAGGTCGATGCTGCCGAGCAGGTCCGTGTCGATGCAGTCATCGCTGCCGTCGTTGACGCCGCCCTTGAAGGGCGAGACGACCTCGAAGCCGTCCATGCACGCCTGCATGGCGCAGATCGGGTCCACCTCGGTGACGCGGACGATCATGCCTTCCTGGCGCAGGGACTGGGCGGAACCCTTGCCGACGTCGCCGTAGCCGATGACCAGCGCGCGCTTGCCGGAGAGCAGGTGGTCCGTGGCGCGCTTGATGGCGTCGTTGAGGCTGTGGCGGCAGCCGTACTTGTTGTCGTTCTTGCTCTTCGTGACGCTGTCGTTCACGTTCACCGCGGGCACCTTCAGCGTGCCGTCCTTGAGCATTTCCTGCAGCCGGTGCACGCCGGTGGTGGTCTCCTCGGTGATGCCGTGGATCTTCTCGAGCATCGCCGGGTACTTGTCGTGCAGCATGGCGGTGAGGTCGCCGCCGTCATCGAGGACCATGTTCGCGTCCCAGGGCTGGCCGTCCTTGAGGATGGTCTGCTCGATGCACCACTCGTACTCCTCTTCCGTCTCGCCCTTCCAGGCGAAGACCGGCACGCCGGCGGCGGCGATGGCGGCGGCGGCGTGGTCCTGCGTCGAGAAGATGTTGCAGGAGGACCAGCGCACCTCGGCGCCGAGGGCGACCAGGGTCTCGATGAGCACGCCGGTCTGGATGGTCATGTGGATGCAGCCGAGGATCTTCGCGCCCTTCAGCGGCTGCTTCGCGCTGTACTTCTCGCGCAGCGCCATCAGCGCCGGCATTTCCGTCTCGGCGATCTCCAGCTCGCGCCGGCCCCACTGAGCGAGGCTGATGTCGGCGACCTTGTAGTCCTGCTTCGTGTCGAGTTTCTCTGCGGTGCTCATGCTGTGCTCCTTGCTTGAATCAATGTGTCGTTCGGGCCGTCAGGCGTTGCGAAGGGCCTCGGCCTTGTCGGTCTTTTCCCAGGTGAACTGCGCGTCCTCGCGGCCGAAGTGGCCGTAGGCGGCGGTGTCGCGGTAGATCGGGCGCTTCAGGTCGAGCATCTCGATCAGGCCCTTCGGGCGCAGGTCGAAGTGCTCGCGCACCAGCTGCACGATGCGCTCGTCGCTCACGGTGCCGGTGCCGAAGGTGTTCACGGAGATGGAGGTGGGCTCGGCCACGCCGATGGCGTAGGAGACCTGGATCTCGCAGCGCGCGGCGAGGCCGGCGGCGACGATGTTCTTGGCCACGTAGCGGCCGGCGTAGGCGGCGGAGCGGTCGACCTTGGACGGGTCCTTGCCCGAGAAGGCGCCGCCGCCGTGGCGGGCCATGCCGCCGTAGGTGTCGACGATGATCTTGCGCCCGGTCAGGCCGCAGTCGCCCACGGGGCCGCCGATGATGAACTGGCCCGTGGGGTTGATGTGGTAGCGCGTGTCGGCATGCAGCCACTCGGCGGGGAGGACCTCCTTGATGATCAGGTCCATGACCGCGTCGTGGATGTCGGACTGGGGGATGTCCCCGTCGTGCTGCGTGGACAGCACCACCGCGTCCACGGCGACGGGCTTGCCGTGCTCGTAGCGCAGGGTGACCTGGCTCTTGGCATCGGGGCGCAGCCAGGGCAGCGTGCCGTGCTTGCGCAGCGCCGCCTGGCGCTCCACCAGCCGGTGCGCGTAGTAGATCGGCGCGGGCATGAGCACGTCGGTCTCGTCGCTGGCGTAGCCGAACATCAGGCCCTGGTCGCCGGCGCCCTGTTCTTTGTCCTCGCCCTCGTCCACGCCCATGGCGATGTCGCGGCTCTGCTTGCCGATGGCGTTGAGCACGGCGCAGGAGGCGCCGTCGAAGCCGACCTTCGAGCTGGTGTAGCCGATGTCCGTGACCACGCCGCGCACCACCTCCTCGAGGTCGACGTAGGTATTCGTGGTGACCTCGCCGGCGATTACCACCATGCCGGTCTTGACCAGCGTCTCCACCGCGACGCGGGCGTCCACGTCGTCCTTGAGGATGGCGTCGAGGATGGCATCGGAGATCTGGTCCGCCATCTTGTCCGGGTGGCCCTCGGAAACCGATTCCGAGGTGAAGATCGAGTAGTCGCTCATGTCGTGTCCTTAATTACTGAGTCGCGTGGCCGAAGAGGCGCACCTGTACCTGGAAACCGTTGCGCTGGGCGAGGAAGCTGCTGGCGAGATCGCCGAGCCCCGCGTCCGCCGCCCAGCCGGTGAGTTGTTCCGGCTCGAAGCCGAGCCAGAGGTCGCCGCAGTTTTCCCGGGCCCAGCCCTGGTCGTGGCGGCAGAGGTCCGTGACCGCGATGACGCCGCCGGGCGCGAGGTGCGCCGCTGCATCAGCCAGTACCTGCGCGGGCGCCGGCGTGTGGTGCAGGACCATGTTGATGACGATGCAGTCCGCCTGGATGCCGGCGAGCGCGGGGCTGCCGGTGTCGCCGAGGATGAAGTCGATATTGTCGAGGCCGCCGTCGGCTGCGGTGGCGCGGCTGGCGGCGAGCATCTCCGGGGCGTTGTCCAGGGCCACCACGCGCGCGAAGCGCGGCGAGAGGTGGGCGAGGAAGCGGCCGTCCCCGGGGCCGATCTCCAGCGCCAGCTCGCGGCGGGGCAGCGGCGCCTCGGTGAGCAGCTTGGCGACCGTGTCGCCGTACTGCTCGTAGCTGGCGATGAGGTCCTGCTGCTCGCGGAACTTGTCGGCGTTCAGGCGGAAGAAGTCCCGCGAGTTCTTCTCCCGGGCCCGCTGCAGCGCACCGAGGCCGCGGCGGATGGCCGGCGGCAGGGGCCGGGCGTCGAGTTCGGCCAGCAGCGCCGCGGCCACGGCCCCGCCGCCCGCCGGGGCGAGCAGGTCGCTGCGCCGGTAGAAGATGCTGGTGCCCTCCCGGCGGCTGGTGACCAGCCCGGCCCGGGCCAGCACCTTGAGGTGGTGGCTCAGCGCCGGCTGGCGGATGCCGAGGAGCTCGCACAGCTCGGACACGGCGAGCGAGTCGTTCTGCAGCACGCGCAGCACGGTCAGGCGCAGCGGGTCTGCGCAGGCCTTGCAGGCCGCGGCGAGGTCCGCGAGGGAGGCGTCCGGTGCGTCGCGCCCGGCGACCGGCGTCAGGGTGGCTGTGCCTTGCATGGCGCAGGAGTCTAGCAGGCCGCCCCGACTCTATCAAAAAATTTTGATATAGGACTTTTTACGTTGTCCCCCGCACCCCGCTGGGCCAGAATGCCGGGCTTTTGACCAGTGGACCAAGCTATGCCCGCGCGCTCAGACCTCGCCAATGCCATCCGCGCCCTCGCCATGGATGCCGTGCAACAGGCCAACAGCGGCCATCCCGGCGCCCCCATGGGCATGGCCGATATCGCCGAGGTCCTGTGGAACGACTTTCTCCAGCACAACCCGGCCAACCCCGCGTGGCCGAACCGGGACCGCTTCGTGCTCTCCAACGGGCACGGCTCCATGCTCATCTACAGCCTGCTGCACCTCACCGGCTACGACCTGCCGATCGAGGAGCTTCGGAACTTCCGCCAGCTGCACAGCCGCACGCCGGGGCACCCGGAGTACGGCTACACCCCGGGCGTCGAGACCACCACCGGCCCGCTGGGCCAGGGCCTCGCCAACGCCGTGGGCATGGCCATCGCCGAGAAGACCCTCGCGGCCCAGTTCAACCGGCCCGGGCACACGGTCGTGGACCATCACACCTACGTTTTCCTGGGTGACGGCTGCCTGATGGAGGGTATTTCCCACGAGAGCTGCTCGCTCGCCGGCACCCTCGGGCTCGGCAAGCTCATCGCCTTCTACGACGACAACGGCATCTCCATCGACGGCGAGGTGGAAGGCTGGTTCACGGACGACACCCCGGGCCGCTTCCGCGCCTACGGCTGGCAGGTGATCGAGGCCGTCGACGGCCACGATGCCGAGGCCGTGCGCGGCGCCATCGAGGCGGCGCGGGCCGAGGACGGCAGGCCCACGCTCATCTGCTGCCGCACGGTGATCGGCAAGGGCGCACCGAACAAGGCCGGCAGCGAATCCTGCCACGGCGCGCCGCTGGGCGCGGACGAGGTCGCCGCCACCCGCGAGGCCCTCGGCTGGACCCACCCGCCCTTCGAGGTGCCCGAGGACATCTATGCCGGCTGGGACGCGCGCGCCGCCGGCGCGGAGCGCGAGGCGGCCTGGAACGACGCGATGACGGCCTACGCGGAAGCGCACCCGGGCCTGGCCGCCGAGCTGGCCCGGCGCCTGGCCGGCGAGCTGCCGGCGAACTTCGGTGAGCGCGCCGAGGCGTACATCGCCGAGTGCCAGGCCGCCGGCGCCAGCGTGGCCACCCGCAAGGCCTCGCAGCAGTGCCTGAACGCCTACGGCGCCCTGCTGCCGGAGTTCCTCGGCGGTTCGGCGGACCTCGCCGGCTCCAACCTCACGCTCTGGGACGGCAGCAAGCCGGTCACCGCGGGTGACGCCACGGGCAACTACCTGTACTACGGGGTGCGCGAGTTCGCCATGACGGCGATCGCCAACGGCATCGCGCTGCACGGTGGCTTCATTCCCTACACGGCGACCTTCCTGATTTTCATGGAGTACGCCCGCAACGCCGTGCGCATGGCGGCGATCATGGGCCAGCCGCAGATCCTGGTGTACACCCACGACTCCATTGGCCTCGGCGAGGACGGCCCCACGCACCAGCCCGTGGAGCAGCTGACCGCCCTGCGCGCGACGCCGAACCTGCACACCTGGCGCCCCTGCGACACGGTGGAAACCGCCGTGGCCTGGCGCGCCGCCATCGAGCGCCGCGACGGCCCCACCGCGCTGGTGTTCTCGCGCCAGGGGCTGCCGCACCAGGCCCGCGACGAAGCCCGGGTCGCGGCCATTGCCCGCGGCGGCTACGTGCTGCGCGAGTGTGACGGCACGCCGGAGGCCGTGATCATAGCCACCGGCTCCGAGGTCGCCCTCGCCGTTGGCGCCGCCGAGCGCTTCGCGGCGCAGGGCCGCGCGGTGCGCGTGGTGTCCCTGCCCTGCCCCGAGGTGTTCGAGCAGCAGGACGCGGCCTACCGCGAGTCGGTGCTGCCCAGCGACCTGCTCGCCCGCGTCGCCGTGGAGGCGGGCCACCGCGACTGGTGGTACAAGTACGTGGGCCTCGACGGCCGCATCGTCGGCATGGACAGCTTCGGCGAGTCCGCGCCGGCCGGCGCGCTGTTCGAGGAGTTCGGCTTCACCGTCGACAACGTGGTTGCCGCGGTGGACGAGGTCCTGCAGCTCTGAGCCTGCGCCTCGGCATCAACGGCTACGGCCGCATCGGGCGCAGCGTCCTCCGGGCCCTGCAGGAAAGCCCGCTGCGCGATGAGCTCAAGGTGGTCGCGGTCAACGAGCTGGCGGACGCGGCGACGGTGGTCCACCTCACCCGCTACGACAGCACCCACGGCCGCTTTCCCGCCGAGGTCGCCGCCTGCGAAGGCGGCTTCCGCATCGCCGGCGAGCCCATCGCGCTGCTGCGGGAGGAAGACCCGGCGCGGCTCGACTGGGGCCGGCACGGCGTGGACCTCGTCCTGGAATGCTCCGGCGCGTTCACGGACCGCGCGACCGCCGAGCAGCACCTCGCCGCCGGGGCCGGCCGCCTGCTCTTCTCGCAGCCGGCGCAGGCCGACGTCGACGCCACCGTGGTCTACGGGGTCAACCACGACTGCCTCGAGGCTCGCCACCGCATCGTCTCCGCCGCCTCCTGCACCACCAACGGCATCGTCCCGGTGATCGCCGCCCTCGACGACGCCTTCGGCATCGAGGTGGGCACGATCACGACCATCCACTCGGCGATGAACGACCAGCCGGTACTCGACGCCTACCACCACACGGACCTGCGCAAGACCCGCGCCGCGTCGCGCTCCATCATCCCCATCGATACGGGGCTGGCCCGCGGCATCGAGCGCATCCTGCCGGCGCTTGTCGGCCGCTTCAGCGCGCAGGCGCTGCGCGTGCCGACGCTCAACGTCTCCGCCATGGACCTGACGGTGCAGGTGCGCGCGGCGGCGGACGTCGCCGCCGTGAACCGCGCGCTCGCCGAAGCCGCCGGCGCGCGCTTCGACGGCGTCCTCGGCTACACGGAGGAGCCGCTGGCCTCCTGCGATTTCAACCACGATCCGCGCTCCAGTATCATCGATGCCAGCCAGACCCGGGTCAGCGGCAGCCACCTGGTGAAGGTGCTGACCTGGTTCGACAACGAGTGGGGCTACGCCAACCGCATGCTCGACGTCGCCCACTACTGGAGCCACACCGCCTAGGCGCTACCCCGGAGGACCCCGCCATGTCCCTCTCCGTCAAGCTCATGCAGGACTTCCCCCTCGCCGGCCGCACGCTGCTCATCCGCGAGGACCTGAACGTACCGCTCAAGGACGGCAAGGTGGCGTCCGATGCGCGCATCCGCGCCGCGCTGCCCACCATCGAGCAGGCGCTGGCCGCCGGCGCGAAGGTGCTGCTCATGTCGCACCTGGGCCGGCCCGTCGAGGGCGAGTTCGACCCGGCGCTGTCGCTGGAGCCGGTGGCGGCGCATCTCGGCGAACTCCTCGGCCGCCCCGTGCCCCTGCTCCCGGACTGGCGCGGCGGGGGGGTCTTCGGCGACGGCGAGATCGCCATGCTCGAAAACGTGCGCTTCAACAGCGGCGAGAAAAAAGACGATGAAGAACTGGCCCGGGCCTACGCCGGCCTCTGCGACCTGTTCGTCATGGATGCCTTCGGCACCGCGCACCGGGCGCAGGCCTCGACCCACGGCGTGGCCCGCTACGCCCCCGCCGCCTGCGCGGGCCCCCTGCTGGCGGCGGAGCTGACGGCCCTGGAGCGTGCCCTGGCGGAGCCCGCGCGGCCCATGGTCGCCATCGTCGGCGGTTCCAAGGTCTCCACCAAGCTCACGGTGCTCGAGACCCTCGCCGACAAGGTCGACCAGCTGGTAGTCGGCGGTGGTATCGCCAACACCTTCCTCGCGGCCGCCGGCTTCCCCGTGGGCAAGTCCCTCTGCGAGCACGACCTCGTGCCCGCGGCGAAGGCGCTGATGGAGAAAACGGCGGTGCCGCTGCCGGAAGACGTGGTGGTCGCCAGCGAGTTCAGCGCCGATGCCGAGGCCACCGTGAAGGCCGCGGCGGATGTCGGCCCGGACGACATGATCCTCGACATCGGCCCGCGCGCCGCCGAGGCCCTGGCGGCGCAGCTCTCGGGCGCCGGCACGATTCTCTGGAACGGCCCGGTGGGCGTGTTCGAGTTCGAGGCCTTCGCCGGCGGCACCCGCGCGCTTTCGGAGGCGATTGCCGCCAGCAGTGCGTTCTCCCTGGCCGGTGGCGGCGACACGCTGGCGGCCATCGACCAGTTCGGCATCGCCGACCGGGTCTCCTACATCTCCACCGGCGGCGGTGCCTTTCTCGAGTACGTCGAGGGCAAGACCCTGCCGGCGGTGGCGGTGCTGGAGGAGCGGGCCCGGGAAGCCGGCTAGAGATGCAGGGACGTAGCGACGCCGTCGAAGAACATCTGCACGGCGATGATCACCAGGATCATGCCCATGAGCCGTTCCATGGCGATCAGCCCCCGGTTGCCGAGAGCTTTCAGCAGTAGCGGCGAGGCCATAAGCAGCACCGCGGAGACCGCCCAGGCGCCGACCAGGGCGGCGGTCCAGTCGAGCATCCGCGACGGGTCGGTGTGCACCATGAGCATGGCGATGGCCAGCGACGACGGGCCGGCCACGGCCGGTATGGCCAGCGGCACGATGAAGGGTTCCCCGCCCGGTGCGTCGCCGATCATCCCGTAGGGCGACGGGAAGATCATGCGGATGGCGATCAGGAACAGGATGATCGCGCCGGCGATGCTGATCGATTCCTGCCGCAGCCCCATGAGATCGAGCACGCTGCTCCCGCCCCATAGGAACAGCAGCAGCACCCCCAGGGCCACCAGCAGCTCCCGGAAGATCACCCACTGCCGCCGCTTCGGGTCCACGTCCTTGAGCACGGACAGGAAGATGGGCACGTTGCCGAGCGGGTCCATGACCAGGAGGAGAGTGATGAAGGCGCTGAAGGCAGTGTCCATGGTGCTACAATTGTCTCATGAAACGCCGGGAAGCATCGCCCCGGCAGGAGGCTGGCCATGCCCCGCTACAGGCTGCTTGCGCTATTGCTGCTGTTCCTCGCCGGCTGCACCTCGCAGCCGCCCGCGCAGTTCGCCGCCGAGGCGCCGCCCGGCCCCAACGCGCTGCTCGACGGCCGGCTGTTCGGCGTCGGCCCGGCCGACGCCCCCGCGGATCCGGGGCTCCTCACCGTCAACGACGACATGCGCGCCTTCCTCGCCGAGCGCGTCCCCGAGCGGGCGTCCGACTCCCGCAAGGTCGAGCTGATTCTCGAGGGCATCCTCGCCGGGGGCCTCGAGCTCGAGTACGACAACCTGCTGACCCTGCCCGCCAGCGAGGCGTTCTACCGCCGCGCCGGCAACTGCATGAGCTTCACCAACCTCTTCCTCGCCCTGGCCCGGGAAGTGGGCCTGCGGGCCAGCTACCAGGAGGTCATGGTCCCGCCCACCTGGACCGAGGGCGACAACGCCTGGTTCTACAACCTGCACGTGAACGTCCTCGTGGACCTGCCGGGCGCCGAGCAGGTGGTGGACTTCAACATCGGCGATTACCTGCGCGCCTACCCGCGGCGGCTGATCAGCGACGAGGCCGGGGAGTCGCGCTACCACAACAACCTCGGCGTGCATTACATGACCCACGACGACCCCACCCGGGCCTTCCTGCATTTCCGCGAGGCCCTGGTACTGCAGCCCGGCGCGGGGCACGTGTGGACCAACCTGGGTACCCTCTACCGTCGCCAGGGGAACCTGGCCGAGGCCGAGGCAGCGTTCCGTCACGCCATCGATCTCGACCGCGAGCCGGTGGCCATGAGCAACCTCGCCCGGCTCTATCGCGAGCAGGGCATGCCCACGCTGGCCGCCGACTACGCGCGGCAGGTGGAGCGCGTGCGCTCGAAGAACCCCTACTACCAGTACTACCGGGCGAAACAGTCCTACGACGCGGGCGCCTACGCGGCCGCGCAGCGCTACCTCGAGCGCGCCCTGCGGACCCAGGCAAAGGACCACCGCTTCCACCACCTCATGGCGATGATCCTGACGCAGCGTCACCAGCCGGAGCTGGCGCGCAAGTTCCTGCGCCAGGCCGAGGCGCTGGCCGGCGACAGCGACAAGCGGCGCTATGGCGACAAGCTCGAACTCCTCGCCGGCGGCTAGCGCTCTGGTAGAATCGCGGGCCGCAACCCTCGACTCGGGAACACTATGGCCCAAGCCCGCAAGCGCCGCGCCGCCGCGATCCCGGCGCCCCTGAAAAACGCCCTGTCCCTGCACCGCGCCGGCCGCCTCGGCGAGGCCGAGCGCGCCTACCGCGCCACGCTGGCGGCGCACCCGTCGCACCCGCAGGCGCTCCACGGCCTGGGTACGCTCTACTACCAGCTGGGCCGTCTTGAAGCGGCGCGGGACTGCCTCACCGAGGCCGTGACGCGCAAGGCCGGCCTGCACGGTGCCTGGTACGAGCTCGGCAACGTGCGCCGGGACCTCGGCGACGTGGCCGGGGCCATCAGCGCCTACCGCCGCGCCCTGCAGCACGCGCCCGAGTTCGCCCCGGCGCACTGCGCCCTGGCCCGGCTGCGCGATGGCAGCGATCCGGCAGTGGAGGCGACCGAGGCGACGGCCCTGCGCCAGGTCTATGCCCGCAGCAAGGCGGGCTCCCTCGAGCGCCGCGACCTCGCCTGGGGCCTTGCAGCCATTGCCGAGCGCGCCGGTGACGTCGAGGAGACGCTCGCCCGCCTGGCCGAGGCCCACTCCGTGGACGCGGCGCGCCAGCCCTTCGACGTGGCCGGCGCCAGCCGCTATTTCGATGCCCTCGCCGGCGCCCTGGACGCCGACGCCATTGCCGCGCGCGCCGCGGACGGCGGCAGCGGCAGCGAGCTGCCGGTCTTCGTCTTCGGCCTGCCGCGCTCCGGCACCACGCTGGTGGAGCAGGTGCTGGACAGCCACAGCGCCGTGCACGGCGCCGGCGAACTGCGGCTCATCGGCGACCTCTGCGGCGACCTCGAGCGCCGCAGCCGGCAGCCCTTCAACGTCGCCTTCGGGCGCCTGTCGGCGGCGGACCGGCGCGGCATTGCCGGTACCTATCTCAAGGCCCTGCAGTCCCGGGCGCCGCTGGCGAAGCGGGTCGTCGACAAGATGCCGGCGAACTTCCTGGCCCTGCCACTGCTCGCCTGCCTGTTCCCGAAGGCGCGCTTCATCCACTGCCGGCGCGACGCCGTGGCGACCTGCTGGTCCCTCTACCGCACGCGCTTCGACGAGCCGCACCGCTACGCCAACGACCCGGCGCAGCTGGGCGCCTACTGGCGGCTCTACGACGACTACATGAAGCGCATGGCCGAGCTGCTGGGCGACCGGCTCTACAGCGTCAGCTACGAGGAGCTGGTCGCGGGCCCGGAGCCCGTCATCAACGCGCTGCTCGCGCACTGCGGCCTGGAGCCGGAGGCGGCCTGCCTGGCGCCGGAGCGGAACCCCCGCCCGGTGACCACGGCGAGCACGCTGCAGGTCCGCCGGCCGATCCACGGCGAAGCGATCGAGGGGCACAAGCCGTTTACCGACGCCCTACCCGCGCTCCGCGAGGCGCTGGAGGGCGCGGCGTGAGTGACCTGTTGAAACGCGGCCTCGATGCCCTGCGCGCCGGGGATGCCCCGGCCGCCGTGGCCGCGCTGGAAGAACTCACCGGCAGCGGTGATGCCGAGGCGCCCGCCTGGCTCGCCCTCGCCTTTGCCCGGGTCAACAACGGCGATGGCGACGGCGCCCTGGCCGCCGTGGACCGGGCCCTCGAGCTGGAGCCGCGCAACCTGCGCGCGCTGCTGTTCAAGGGCGACCACCTCGACCGCCTCGGCCGCGCCCGCGCGGCCATGGGCTTCTACCAGGCCGCGCTCGGCATCGCGGCCGGGCTGACCGAGGCGCCGCCCCGGGATGTGCAGGAAGGCCTGAAGCGGGCGGCGGCGACCAGTGACCGGCTCGCCGGCGACTACGAGGCGCACCTGCGCAGCGCCCTGGCGTCAGCCGGTTTCCGCGATGGCGCGGCGCCGCGCTTTGCCGAGTCCTTCGACATTCTCTGCGGCCGCAAGCCGGTGCACTACCAGGAGCCCACGCGCTACCTCTTCCCCGGCCTGCCGCAGATCGCCTTCTATCCGCGGGAGACCTTTCCCTGGCTGGAGGCGCTGGAGGCGCAGACGCCGGCGATCCGCGCCGAGTTGGAAGCGCTCCTCGCCGGCGAGGAGCGCTTCCGGCCCTACCTCGAGCAGGACCCGCACTCGCCGCAGCTCAACGACCGCTCGAACGTCGGCAGCATGCACTGGAGCGCTTTCTACCTCTGGCGCGATGGCGCGCTGGTGGAGGAGAACGCCGCCCGCTGCCCGGCGACGGTGGCGGCCCTGGAGGGCGTCCCGGGACCGGACGTTCCCGGGCAGACGCCCACCGCGCTGTTCTCGCGGCTGAAGCCGGGGACGCACATCCCGCCGCACAACGGCATGGTCAACACCCGGCTGATCTGCCACCTGCCGATCATCGTGCCGCCCGACTGCGGCGAGCTGCGCGTGGGCAACTACGTGCGGCCCTGGGTCGAGGGCGAGGCGTTCGTCTTCGACGACAGCATGGAACACGAGGCGATCAACCGCTCGGACCGCGAGCGCGTCGTGCTGCTGTTCGATATCTGGCGCCCGGAGCTCACGGAAGCGGAGCGGCACTGGGTGCGGACGCTGCTGCAGGCGGTCGATAGCTTCAGCGACTGACCTTTTTACCGCGCAGGATCCAGGCGCCGTCCCTGCCCGGTTCGCCGAGGGCCAGGCGGGCGGGTTCGTCCATGCTGAGACCGCCGGCGGCCAGCCGGTCGCGCCAGGCGCCGAGGGCGGTCTCGTCGAGGGCGGCGTCCAGCATGGACTGCATGCGTTCCCGCCAGGCCGCCATGGCCGCCTCGACCTTCTCCGCCCAGGCGATGACCTCCGTGGGCTCGAAAGCGTTCATCTTCCGGTACATGTGGGCGATATCGGCGTAGGTGCGGAACACGAGCCCGCCGCCGATCGCCTTGCCGTGCGCCTCGAGGACCGCCTCCATGGCCTTCACGCAGGGCGCGAGATCGCGGTCCGCCTGCTCGAAGGCGCCGCGACTGCCGCGGCCCTGGCGCAGGGCGAGGCTCTCCTCCACCAGGCGGATGAAGGCCCGCAGCACGCCGCTGTCGCGGACGCCGTCCAGGGCGTCGCGGTTGGCCCGGCACTCGTCCCAGATGGCGCCGTTCTTCAGGTGCATGAGAAAGGCGACGCTGCCGCCGGGCCGGAGGATGCGCGCCGCTTCGTCGGCCGCAGCCGGCGGCGCGTACTCGATGCCGAACTGGCTCACCACGTGGTCGAAGAAGGCGTCGGGCAGGGGGATGTCATCGGCGCTGGCGCAGACCGCGGCCACGGCCGGGTGCTGTGCCTTGACCAGGTCCACCGCCGCATCGCTGATGTCCAGGCAGGTGATGCGGAAGTGGCGCAGGTTGTTGCGGGCGACGGACTCGGCCAGGGCGGTGACCGCGCCGTGGCCGCAGCCGAGGTCCAGGAGACGGGTGTGCCCGTCATCGGCGAGCGCGCAGGACGTGAAAAACGCCAGCCAGTAGTCCCGGAGCGCCGGGTCGCGGGCGCCGATCTCCGGGACCACGCCGGCGCGCCGGGTCCGCTCCCAGTAGTCTTCCCAGGCCTGTGCGTCAGTGCTGTTCATGGGCTAAAGCATGCCTCCTTCGCATCGCGAGCACAAAAAAAAGCGCAAAAAAAAGGCCAACACGAGGTTGGCCTTTCCCTTGCCGGTATCGCGCCCCGGGGGGCGTGATACCGGTGTGAACTCCAGCTTAGAACTGGAAGGTGCCGCCGATGAAGTAGTAGCGGCCGAGGGCGTCGTACGCACCGGCGAAGGTGTTGCCGTTACCGAAGATGGACGGGCCAGCATCGGTCCACGGCGGATCTTCGTCAGTGACGTTCTGGATGCCGGCACGGATGGTGATCATGTCCGTGACGTCCCAGATGCCCGACAGGTCGAGGTAGTCCTGGCTCGGCAGGTCCCAGTTACCGTCGGCGTCGTCGACTTCGCTCATGTAGCGCCACTGGGCTGACAGCGTCAGGGCCCAGGGGGTCATCCACGATACGCGCAGGTTGTTCTGCCATTCGAAGGTCGGCGCACCGCAGGAGGCGCTCCAGATGCCGACGCAGTCTTCGATGTCCTCACCCACGAACTCCTGCTGATCCCAGGTGTCGAGGTAGGTACCGATCGTGGTGATGTTCACGCTACCCATGTCGCCCACACCCAGGGTGTAGTCGATGGTGTAGTCGAAGCCCTTGGTGGCGAAGAAGCCGAGGTTGTCGTCGACGGAGAACACGTTGTCGTTGCCGAGCCACAGCGTACCCGTTACCGGGCCGCGGTTGACGCGATCACAGAACTGCGCGTCGCCGGTCTCGAGACACTTGTCGATGATCGTCTCCGAGGAGATGGCATCGATGGCATCTTCCACTTCGATGTCGAAGTAGTCGACCGTGATCGTCAGGTCTTCGACGAAGGACGGCGTCCAGATGAAGCCGTAGGAGTACGTGTCGGACTCTTCCGGCGCGAGGTTCGGGTTACCACCCGTGATCTCGTTGTACTGGCCGGCGGGGGAGTCCGCGATGCTGCCGTACTGGGCCTGGGTCACGCCGGTGCGGGCGCACTGCTCGAAGCTGGCGACCGGGTTCGGGCCGGAGCACTTGTCCGTGGCCATGTCGAACAGGCCGATGCCCTGCGGGCGGAACAGCTCGCGGATGTTCGCGGCGCGAACGGCGCGGTTGTAGCTGGCGCGCAGACGGATATCCGGGGTGATGGACCAGGCACCTGCAATCTTGTAGGTGTCGGTGTTCACGCCGGTGGAGTAATCCGAGTAGCGGTAGCCCAGGTCGAGGGTGACCTCTTCGGCGAACTTCTTGCCTTCGACGATCGGGATGTTCACCTCGGTGAAGAATTCCTCGACATCGAAGCCGCCGTTGACGCCCAGGGTCGGACCGCCCTGGCCGGCGCCGTCGCCGCTGGTGTAGCCGCTGTCCGGGTTGTAGTCCAGGTTCTCCTCGCGGTACTCGAAACCGAGGACCACGGAAACGCCGCTCTCCGCGGAGGGCAGGGCGATGCCGTACTCGCCGAGGTTACCCGTGACGTAGCCCATCATGACCGTCTGGTCAGTGGTGCCGCGGGCGAACAGGGGCAGGTACAGGTAGTCGAGCTGGTCCTGGGTAACCGCGCCTTCCTCGAACACGTTCCAGGGCACACAGTTCGGGTCAGAACCGTCGAGCACGGAGCGGCAGACCGCTTCGCCCGTTTCCGGATCTTCAACGGCGTCCAGGGCCCGCGTGATGGCGGTGATGGACAGCTCGTTGTTGTAGGTGTTCTCGTAGCTGGTCTCGGCGTACTGGTAGGACGCCTCGTAGCTCCACGCGTCGTTGATCTCGCCGCGCAGGCCGAACACACCGCGGAAGGTCGTGTGACGGATGTCGCTGTTGCGGAAGCCGCCCTCGACATTACGACGACCGACGAACACGGTCTGTGCATCGTCCGCACCGAGGCCGTACTGGCCGCAGATCAGGTCGAACTGCTGGTCGGAGAGCAGCGGGTTGCCGCAGGACAGGCTGCTCTGGATGAAGAACGCGCCGGAGGGAGCGATCTGTGCGTTCGAGCGGTTGTCCATGAAGTTGAACTCGGTGAACACTTCCGCGTGCTCGTTGATCTGGTAGCGACCAAACATGCCGGCGGTGTAGCGCTCGTCGGGGCGCTGCAGGAAGTTGTCCGGGCCGAAGTTGTACAGCGGGCCGAAGGGACGGAACTGGTCACCCTCGACGCTGTAGTCGAAGCTGCCGGGACCGGTGTCGGATAGCGCGCCGAAGTCCGTGAAGCGGCCCCACGGTACCGTGGAGGAACCGCCGCAGGACGGGTCGGTCTGGTCGCCGTCGAGCGCACAGTTGGAGTAATCGCGGTCGCCCCAGCGGACTTCCTCGATGTTCCGGTAGCTGACGTAGCCGGTGACGTTACCGCGGCCGCCGTCGAGGTTGGCGCCGATGATCAGGGACAGGTCCTGGATGTCGCCGTCGCTGACGGAACCGTCAGGCGCGGAGAAGCCGGCTTCCTGGTTGATGCGCTGCGCGGCGCCGTTGTCGTTCTCGTGCTGGTAGCCCGAGTACTGCACGTCAAGCTGAACGCCTTCGAAGTCATCGACCATGATGAAGTTCACAACGCCGGCAACAGCGTCGGAGCCGTAGGTCGAGGAGGCGCCGCCCGTGAGCACTTCCACGCGCTCGATCAGGGCTGCGGGCACCTGGTTGATGTCTGCGCCCTGGCCGCCCTGTACCGGGGAGCCGATCGGCAGACGACGGCCGTTCATGAGCACCAGCGTACGGTTGGCGCCGAGGTTACGCAGGTTGATGGTCGCCGTACCGGTGGCGCCGTTGGCCTGGTTGGCGTTGTTGCCCGGGTAGACGGAGGGCAGGTCGTTCAGGAGGTCTTCCACGCGGGTGACGCCCTGGAACTTGAACTGCTCGGAATCGACCTGGGTGACCGGGCTGGAGCTGATCAGGTTGGCTTTCTGGATACGGGAGCCCGTAACCACCACTTCTTCAACCAGCGCCTCCTCTTGGGCGAGGGCCTGGCCGGGCAGAACCGCGGCGGCGCCCAGGCCCAGGGCAGCGGACACTGCCGTGGTCAGACGATGCTTTCTCAACATAGTTAAACCCCTGTTTGTCATGCAAGCATGCATTGGATTACTTGCGGCGGAAGCCACAGTGCCGGCAACTTTACACGGATGTGACAGGACGTGTAGCCGCCCACTGCCGCTTTTTGTGACATGTTCACAGGATTCCGGCGGAACTCGTCAAATTACCACCTTTTTCAAGCGGTTAGTCCGAAATTCTCAGATGTGAGCGCAGGCAACATGGGCGATGAAACGCCCGTTTGGCGCGATGAACCGCGGTGAAGAAGCGGGCGCTTCAGCGGACGCGTGTGACCCCGACGCGGCGCCCCGTGGCGACGTGGGTGAGGCGCCAGAAGCCGAAGAAGTTCTTGTCGAGCACGACCTCGCGCTCCTTGCCGTTGTAGGCAAAGCGGCCGTCCAGCCGCTGCTGCCAGACCTGGCCGTTGTCGAGGTAGAAGAGCGTGTCGCCGCTCCAGCCCTCGAAGGGTGCACGCACCCGGGCCTCGATGCGCACCTCCTGCTTGGCTTCCCGGACCTCGTCGCTGGTGTTGCGCAGGGTCTCGGCCTCGCCGGCGGTGTAGCGGAGGAGCCAGGCGTCGAGAGCCCTGCGCTCCGCCTCGCTGAGCTTGTTAAGGCCCGCCGCCTCGAACTCGTCCGGGCTCATCAGCTTGCGGATACCGGGGAAATCCTCGGCTTCGGCGGCGGCGAGGCCGGCAGCGCAGAGGGCGAGCAGGGCGACGAGGCGGCGCATCAGAACAGCACCCGGCTGCGGATGGTGGCGTCGATGTCGGCGAGTGCCCGCAGCGCCACGTCGGAGTACTCCGCATCCACGTCGATCACCACGTAGCCGATGGCCTCGTTGGTCTGCAGGAACTGCGCGGATACGTTCACCCCGGTGTCCGAAAACACCTGGTTGATGGCGCTCATGACGCCGGGGACGTTGCGGTGGATGTGCAGCAGCCGGTGGCAGCCGGCGTGCTCCGGCAGGGCTACCTCCGGGAAGTTCACCGAGGAGGTGGTGGTGCCGTTGTCGCTGTAGCGCGCCAGCTTCTCCGCCACCTCCATGCCGATGTTCTCCTGCGCCTCCATGGTGCTGCCGCCGATGTGCGGCGTCAGGATCGCCTGGTCGAAGGCGCGCAGCGGCGAGACGAACTCGTCGTCGTTGGAGCGCGGCTCCACCGGGAACACGTCGATCGCCGCCCCGGAAAGCTGGCCGCTCTCGAGGCGCTCGGCGAGGGCATCGATGGCCACCACCGTGCCCCGGGAGGCGTTGATGAGGATGCTGCCGCGCGGCATCCGGTCGAGCTGGGCGGCGCCGATCATGTTGGCCGTGGACGCGGTCTCCGGCACGTGCAGGGACACCACGTCCGACTGGGCGAGGAGGGAGTCGAGGCTTCCGAGCTGGCGGGCGTTGCCCAGGGGCAGCTTGTTGACCACGTCGAAGAACTGCACCTTCATGCCCAGGCCCTCGGCGATGACGCCGAGCTGCATGCCGATATTGCCGTAGCCGACGATGCCCAGGCGCTTGCCGCGGATCTCGTAGCTGTTCGCCGCGCTCTTCAGCCACTCGCCGCGGTGGGCGGCGGCGTTCTTGGCGGGGATGCCGCGCAGCAGCAGGATCGCCTCGGCGATCACCAGCTCGGCGACGCTGCGCGTGTTCGAGAACGGTGCGTTGAAGACGGGGATGCCGCGCCGCGTGGCGGCGCCGAGGTCGACCTGGTTGGTGCCGATGCAGAAGCAGCCCACGGCGACCAGCTTGCGCGCGTGCTCGAAGATCTCGTCGGTCAGCTGCGTGCGCGAGCGGATGCCCACGAAGTGCGCGTCGGCGATGGCGGCCTTCAGCTCTTCCGGCGGCAGGGCCTTGGGGTGCCACTCGATATTGTCGTAGCCCGCGGCGTTGAGTGCCTCGACGGCGGAGTCGTGGATGCCCTCCAGCAGGAGGAACTTGATCTTGTGCTTCTGCAGCGAGGTACTGCCCATGGTGTGTGGTGCCCGAATGTGTGGAAGGTTGGAGGCGCCGCTGGCCGGCGGGGCGCGGCATGATAGCATACGCGCCCCCTCTATATAGGCAGCGACACGGGCAGCAACCGGGATGGCGAAAGGGACCGCGTTGGCACAGGATCAGCTCTCCGCGCTGGCGGACATCGTCGGCCCCGACCGGGTGCTGGCCGGCCCCGAGGCTTCCGAGCAGTACGGTCGCGACTGGACCCGCGCCCACGCCCCGGCGCCCTGCGCCGTGGTGCTCCCCGGCAGCATCGGCGAGGTGCAGGCGGTGGTCCGCTACGCCCGCCGCGCGGGCCTGGCCATCGTCCCCAGCGGCGGCCGCACCGGTCTTTCCGCCGGCGCCGTCGCCGCCCGCGGGGAACTGGTGCTCGTCCTCGACCGCCTGAACGGCATCGAGGACTTCTCCCCCGTCGACCGCACCGTGCGCTGCGGCGCCGGTGTCATCACCGCCGAGCTGCAGGCCTTCGCCGAGGACCACGGCCTGTTCTACCCGGTGGACTTCGCCTCCGCGGGTTCGAGCCAGGTCGGCGGCAACGTCGCCACCAACGCCGGCGGCATCAAGGTCATCCGCCACGGCATGACCCGCGACTGGGTCGCCGGCCTGAAGCTGGTCACCGGCACCGGCGAACTCCTCGACCTGAACCGCGGCCTCATCAAGAACAACGCGGGCTACGACCTGCGCCACCTGGTCATCGGCTCCGAGGGCACCCTGGGCGTCATCGTCGAGGTCACCGTCTCCCTGGCCGACCCGCCCGGCGACCTCGCCGTGATGGTCCTCGGCGTGCCGGACATGGCCGCGATCATGGAGGTGCTCCACTGTGCCCGCGGCCGCCTGCAGCTGCACGCCTTCGAGTTCTTCTCCGAGGATGCCCTCGCCCGGGTGATCGAGCACCAGGACCTGCAGCGCCCCTTCGAAACCGCGGCACCCTTCTACGCCCTGCTCGAGTTCGCCCAACCCGACGAGGCCGCCCTCGAGGCCGCCATGGCGGTTTTCGAGGAGACGGTGGAGCAGGGCTGGGTCCTCGACGGCGCGGTCAGCCAGAGTGTCGCCCAGGCCCGCTCGCTCTGGCGCCTGCGCGAGGACATCTCGGAGACCATCTCGCGCTGGACGCCCTACAAGAACGATATCTCCACCCGCGTCTCGGATGTTCCCGGCTTCCTCGCCGAGGTCGACAAGGTGGTCACCGACCACTACCCGGATTTCCAGATCATCTGGTTCGGCCACATCGGCGACGGCAACGTCCACCTCAATGTCTTAAAGCCCGACGATCTCCCCATGGACGAGTTCCAGGCCCGCTGCGGCGAGGTCAGCCGCTGGGTCTTCGAGATCGTCCAGCGCCACGGCGGCAGCGTCTCCGCCGAACACGGCGTCGGCCTCCTCAAGAAGGACTACCTCACCTACAGCCGCTCCGAGACGGAAATCGAGATCATGCGCGGCATCAAGCGCGTCTTCGACCCGGACGGCATCATGAACCCCGGCAAGATCTTCGACCTGTAGTTGTTTCTTGCGGTGCTCCCGTTCGTGGGGTGCCTCATCCCGGCCCGCGCCCCGGAGAACGCCTGCGGGACACGCCAATTCGCCATCCATGGCGGCTCGGGCTCGGCGTCCTGCCTCGCACGGTCCCGCAGGCGTTCTCCGGGCCGCGGGCCTGCCGCTGTGCCAACGAACGGCGATAGCGGGGTCTCGTGTTGGCACAGGCGTCAGGCGTCAGGTGCAGCTATTCCCCCTGCGGGACGTGCGCGGCCATGGACGGCCGCGCCCGAGCTGCCATGGATGGCGCTTTTGCGGTCCCGCAGGGGGAATAGCTGCAGCTGACGCCGAACTACGAAGCACCCCCAGCCCAAACTACGAAGCACCCAGGAAGAGTCAGTCCACCTGCCCGAGGTACAGCTGGTAAGCGGGGTTCTCGGACTCGTCCCAGAACGGGTAGCCGATGGCGTCGAGGGTCTTGTGGACCTCGCGTTCCTCGCCCTTCGGTGCCTGGATGCCGACCAGGATGCGGCCGTAGGCGGCGCCGTGGTTGCGGTAGTGGAAGGTAGAAATATTCCAGCGCTGGCCGAGACCCGAGAGAAAGCGGAGCAGGGCGCCGGGGCGCTCCGGGAACTCGACGCGATAGATCGTCTCGCGGCCCATGTCCGCCGGCGCGCGGCCGCCGACCATGTAGCGGATGTGCAGCTTGGCCATCTCGTTGTCCGTGAGATCCTGCGCCTCGTAGCCCTCCGCCGCCAGCTTCGCGAGCACCTGGGCGAGATCATCGCCCCCCGGCGTCACCGACAGGCCGACGAACACCCGGGCCGAGCGGGCGCTGGCGTAGCGGTAATTGAACTCCGTGATGTTGCGCTTGCCGAGGGCGCCGCAGAAAGCGCGGAAACTGCCCGGGCGCTCGGGGATCGTGACCGAGATGATTGCCTCCCGGTGCTCGCCGATCTCCGTGCGCTCCGAAATGTAGCGCAGGCGGTCGAAATTCGTGTTCGCGCCGGAGAGGATGGCGAGGAGCTGCTGGCCCTTCACGCCGCGCTCCTCCACATACTTCTTGAGGCCGGCGAGGGCAAGGGCGCCGGCGGGCTCGGCGATGCCGCGGGTGTCCTCGAAGATATCCTTGATCGCCGCGCACATCTCGTCTGCCGAGGCCGTGATCACCTCGTCCACCGTGTCGCGGATCACGCGGAACGTCTCCTTGCCCACCTGGGCGACCGCGCAGCCGTCGGCGAACAGGCCGACCTCCTTGAGGCGGGCGCGGCGGCCCTTCTCCAGGGCCAGCTTCAGGCAGGCGGCGTCCTCCGGTTCCACGCCGATGATGCGCGTCTTCGGCCAGACATAGCGGACGTAGGCGGCGACACCGGCGAGGAGGCCGCCGCCGCCGACCGGGACGAACAGGGCATCCAGCGGTTCCTGGTGCTGGCGCACGATCTCCATGCCCACCGTGCCCTGGCCGGCGATCACGTCCGGGTCGTCGAAGGGGTGGACGAAGGTCATGCCCTGCTCGGCCACCAGCTTCTGGGCGTGGGCGTAGGCCTCGTCGAAGGCGTCGCCGTGGAGAACCACCCTGGCGCCGCGGTTGCGCACCGCGTCGACCTTGATCTGCGGCGTCGTGCGGGGCATGACGATGACGGCGCGCACACCCATGCGCTGCGCGGCCATGGCGAGGCCCTGGGCGTGGTTGCCGGCGGAGGCGGCGACCACGCCGCGGGCGCGCTGCTCGTCGCTCAGGCGGTACATCTTGTTGTGGGCGCCGCGCAGCTTGAAGGAGAACACCGGCTGCAGGTCCTCGCGCTTCAGCCAGACGTGGTTGTCGAGGCGCGCAGAGAGGAGCCGCGCCTCGTCCACCGGGGTTTCCCGCGCCACGTCGTAGACCTTGGCGTCGAGAATGCGCTTGATGTAGCTCTGGGGCATGCGACCACCGCTCTTGAGAGTGCACGCATGGTAAAGCAGCGGCCGCGCCAATGCAGCCCGTGGCATACGCGGTACACTGGCGCCCTTGCAGGCCCCGGGAGTCTCTATGGACCAGGACAGTAAAAAGCAGGCGGTCGCGGACGCGGCACTTTCGTACCTGCGGCCGAAGCTCGAAAACGACACCATCGTCGGCATCGGTACCGGCTCGACCGCCAACCGCTTCATCGACGGGCTTGCGGCCGTGAAGGGCAGCATCGGCGGCACCGTCGCCAGCTCCGAGGCCTCTGCGGAGCGGCTCCGCGGTCACGGCATCCCCGTCTACGATCTCAACAGCGTGGACCGGGTGGCGTTCTACGTGGACGGCGCGGACGAGGCCAACGCACAGTTGCAGCTGATCAAGGGCGGCGGCGGTGCGCTGACCCGGGAGAAGATCGTCGCCGCGGTGGCGGAGGAGTTCCTCTGTATCGCCGACGACAGCAAGCTGGTGCGCATCCTCGGCGATTTCCCGCTGCCGGTGGAGGTGATCCCCATGGCCCGCGGGCACGTCGCCCGGGAACTGGTGCGCCTGGGTGGCGACCCGGTCTACCGGGAGGGCGTGGTGACCGACAACGGCAACATCATCCTCGACGTCTACCGCTTCCCCATTGCCCAGCCGCTGGCGATGGAGGAGACGCTGAACAATATCACCGGCGTGGTGTGCAACGGGCTGTTCGCCCGGCGGCCGGCTGACCGGCTGTTCCTCGCGGGAGACGAGGGCATACGCGAGCTGCAGGCCGATCAGGTCGGATAAAAAGTTTTTGACTCGTGACGGTTGACGTGTTGCATTCTGCATTATTCCCGGTAAGCTCTGTGAAAAATTCACACAACCGTCCGGGAAAGATACTGGACACTACGCCTGAAGATGAGAGTGACTGATGAAGAACCGGCCTGACACCATGCTCGTGCTCCTCGCTGCCTTCGTCCTCGGGGTCGCCGTGACCCTGCTGTTGCCTGCCTCTTCGAGCCGCACCGTCGCGGCGCCCGAGTCCCCGCTGCAGGCGGGGCTCCTGCTCGACCGCTAGGCGACCCTCAAGCGGGCGCCCGCAGCGGGCGCCACCCCGTTTCCGTCAGCACGCCGTCCAGGGGCACGTCCCAGGGCTCCTTCGGCAGTGCATCCACGGCCTGGCAGTCATAGGCCAGGCCCGCGAGCAGCCGCGGCCGCGACGCCGCCAGGGTCCGGTCGTAGTAGCCGGCGCCCATCCCCAGCCGCGTCCCCGTCATCGAGAACCCCACCAGCGGGAGGCAGAGCAGGTCCAGTGCGTCCACCCTTAGCGCGCCGGTCGCGGCCGGCTCGCCGATGCCGTAGCGGTTCGGCAGCAGCGGGTCGCCGGGGACCCAGGGGTGGAAGGTGAGCGCGCTGTCGTCACCGACGCGCGGCAGGTAGACGAGGAGCCCGGCGGCCGACGCCGCGGCGAGCAGGGGGGCCGGGTCGAGTTCGCCGTCGGCCGCGACGTAGGCCGCGATGCGCGCCCCGGCGCGCCAGCCCGGCAGTGCGGGCCCGTGGGCGGCCAGCTGCCCTGCCGCCGCTTCGCGCGCCGCCGGCGGCAGGGCGCGGCGCGCCGCACGCAGCTGGCGGCGCAGCGCTGCCTTGGCGGTGCGGACGTCGTGCTCGGGGTCGGTGGTCATGATGGATTAGGGGCGAGAGAAGTAGGTTCCCGGCGTACCGCTGACAGGTCGGCCCTTGAACCCGATGGCTCAAGGTGGAGGCCTCCGCATCGCATCAGGCTTCCCGGTACGGGCCGGACTTGCACAACAGCGACTTTGGCTGCCCCCGGTAACACAGTTATCGGCTCGAGGACTGATAGTCTGGCGCATACGCCAGGTAACCAGCCTCTATTATAGCGCAGGGGCACCCCGGGGCCGACCGGGGTGGCGGAAATCAGCTGATCTCGATCTGCCGCAGCTGGTGCAGGGCCTCATCCAGCTTGCGGTTGAGGCCGCGAAAGGTGCTGTCGGCGCTGCCGTCGTCGGGCAGCCGGCCCACGGACTCCTCGCCCCGGCCCGCCCGCAGCAGGTCGTAACTGATATTGAGGGCCGCCATGACGGCGATGCGCTCGAGCCCGATGACCTTGCCGGTATCGCGGATCGCGCGCATCTGCTGGTCGAGGTAGTTGGCGGCGGCAGTGAGGTCGGCGGCCTGGTCCTCGGGACAGGCGACCTGGTAGTCCTTGTCGAGGATCGTGACCGAGACGGTGTGGGGCGCCATGGGCCTACTCCAGGTCGCGGAGGCGGGCGAGGGTGGCTTCCACTCGCTCCCGCGCGAGGTCGTTCTTCTCGATGAGTTCCCGGCGCTCCTGGCGCCAGCCCAGGTTCTCCGCCTTCAGCTGGCGGTTCTCGCGGTTGAGCTCCGCACACAGCTCGATGAGCTGGTCGATCTTGTTTTCCAGCAGCTTGAGCGCATCGTCCGCCATCTCGTCAGGTATCGTCGCTATACTTGGCATTCCGCGAGGTCTCCCGCACTATAGACCCCGCATCCCGAGGAGGTCAACGGCGTAAATGCCAGTCAATTCAACCATCTGCCGCGTTTTTTGCAGGGAACCTCGCAGGCAGGCCCCGTGAGCGGCCTGTTCGATCCGGCACCGGGGGAAACCGGTGACCTGCCCGTCTTCGACGAGGTGGCCGACCAGCTGGTCGAGCAGGGCGTCTCGCAGTCGCCGTCGGAGCTGCACGGCTGCCTCGCCGGGTTGCTGGCCGGCGGCGCCGACCCCTCCCCGGAAGCGGGGCTGGCGGGCGTCGGCTCCGCCCTCGGCTTCGACCCCCACGGTGAGCTCGCGGACGGGCTGCAGCGCTTCTACGTCAGCACGGCCCAGCTGCTGACCGACGAGGCCCTGCGCTTCCACCCGCTGCTGCCCGATGACGACAGCGACCTCGGCGAGCGCACCGTGGCGATCGCGGACTGGTGCCGCGGTTTTCTCTCCGGCTTCGCCCAGGCCCGGGTGAGCAGCCGCAGCACGGACGCGGCCGTGGCCACGGACAGCGCCGAGGCCCTCAAGGACTTCGCCGCCATCGCCCAGGCCGGCGTCGGCGACGACAGCGACGACGAGGCGGAGCAGGCCTACGCCGACCTCGTCGAGTACCTGCGCTTCGCGGCCATGAACATCATCCTCGACAGCCTGCAGCAGGCCGCGGAGGCGCGGCCGGCCTCGCCGCCCGCCGGCAGCACGGTGCACTAGTGGCGCAGGCCCGGGGTATCGGCAAGCGCGAGTTCGCGCGCAGGCGGCGCAACCTCATGGCGCTGATGGAGCCGAACAGCATCGCCGTGATCCCGTCGGCGCGGCAGCAGTACCGCAACCGCGATAGCGAGTACCCGTTCCGCCAGGACAGCGACTTTCTCTATCTCACCGGTTTCCCGGAACCCGATGCCGTGCTCGTCCTGGTGCCGGGACGCCGCCACGGCCAGTGCGTCATCTTCTGCCGCGACCGGGACCCGGCGCGGGAGCTCTGGGACGGCTACCGCGCCGGTCCCGAGGGCGCGGTCGAGCGCTACGGCGCCGACGATGCCTTTCCCGTCGGCGACATCGACGACATCCTGCCCGGGCTCATCGAGGGCCGGGAGCGGGTCTACTACTCCATGGGCCGCAGCCGCGGCTTCGACGCCCGGCTGATGGGCTGGGTCAACAGCATCCGCGAGCGGGAGTCCAGCGGCGCGGTGCCGCCGGGGGAGTTCACGGACCTCGACCACATGCTCCACGAGCTGCGGCTGGTGAAGAGCGCCGGCGAGCTCAGGGTGATGCGCCGCGCGGCCCAGGTCACCGCCGAGGCACACTGCGCGGCCATGCGCGCCTGCCGCCCGGGCCTTTATGAATACCAGCTCGAGGCGGAGCTCGCCTATGCCTGGGCCCGCGGCGGGGCCCGCTTCCCGGCCTACCCCGCCATCGTCGGCGGCGGTGCCAACGGCTGCATCCTGCACTACGTCGAGAACAGCGAGCGGCTGCGCGACGGCGACCTGGTGCTCATCGACGCGGGCTGCGAATACCACGGCTACGCCGCGGACGTCACCCGCACCTTCCCGGTGAACGGCCGTTTCAGCCCCGCCCAGCGCGCCCTTTACGAGGTGGTGCAGGCGGCCCATGCCGCGGGGATCGCCGCCTCGCGGGCGGGCAACCACTGGAACCAGCCCCACGATGCGACCGTGCGCGTGATCACCGAGGGGCTGGTGGAGCTGGGGCTGCTCCGCGGCCGGGTGCCGAAGCTGATCAAGGACGGCGCCTACCGCGACTTCTACATGCACCGCGCCGGGCACTGGCTCGGTCTCGACGTGCACGACGTCGGCGACTACCGCGTCGGCGGCGAGTGGCGGTTGCTCGAGCCGGGCATGGTCATGACCATGGAGCCGGGCATCTACGTGGCGCCGGACAACACGCGGGTGGCAAAGAAGTGGCGCGGCATCGGCATCCGCATCGAGGACGATGTCGCCATCGGCGCCGACGGGCCGGAGGTACTGTCCGCGGGGGTGCCGGTGGCACCCGATGACATCGAAGCCCTGATGGCGGCCTGAGCGGACATGACGGAAGGGGCGCAACGCATCGTCATCGCCGGCGGCGGCATGGTGGGTATAAGCCTGGCGCTGGCGCTCGCCCGCCGGCTGCCCGAGGCCATCGAGCTGGTCCTCGTCGAGGGCTTCCCGCTGCCGGCGGACGGGGCCGGCAGCTACCACCCGTCCTTCGACGCCCGCTCCACCGCGCTCAGCTACAGCACGCGGCAGGTGTTCGAGACCCTCGATGCCTGGGCGCCGCTGGCGCCCGGCGCCTGCCCCATCGAGCACATCCACGTCTCCAGCCGCGGCCACTTCGGCTCGTCCTGCCTGCACGCGGTGGAGCAGGGCTGGCCGGCGCTGGGCTGGGTGGTGGAGAACGCCTGGCTGGGGCGGGTGCTCGCCGACCGGCTGCGCGCCACGCCCCGGGTGCGCGTGCTGTCGCCGGCCCGCTGCCTCGGCGCGCGGCCGGATGCCGGCGGGCTCCGGGTCAGCCTGGCCGGCGAGGCGGCAGGCGGGACAGAGAACGCTACAGAGCTTGACGCCGATCTGCTGGTGATCGCCGACGGCGCCCGCTCGGGCCTGCGCGATGCGCTCGGCCTCGGCGCGACAGAGAAGCGCTACGGCCAGGACGCGCTGGTGGCCAACGTCGCCTTCGCCGAGGACCCGGCCGGCCGCGCCTTCGAACGCTTCACGGCCAGTGGCCCCCTCGCCCTGCTGCCCCTGCTCCCGGCGGACGGCGCCCACCGGGCCGCCCTGGTCTGGACCCTGCCCCCGGCGCGCGCCGCCGAGCTGCGGGCCGCCCCGCCCGAGGCGTTTCTCGCCGCCCTGCGCGACGCCTTCGGCTACCGCCTGGGCCGTCCCCTGGCCGTGGGCGAGCGGCACAGTTACCCGCTCGCGCTCGTCGAGGCGCGGGAGACCGTGCGCCGGCACCTGGTGGTCGTGGGCAACGCGGCCCACGCCCTGCACCCGGTCGCGGGCCAGGGCTTCAACCTGGCGCTGCGCGACGTGCACGCGCTCGCGGACGAGATCGCCCGCGGCGTGGCGGCCGGCGCCAGCCCCGGCGACCTCGCGGTGCTGCAGGCCTACCGGGAGCGGCAGGCCGGCGACCAGCAGCGCACCATCGCCGCCAGCGATCTCCTGCCCGGCCTGTTCATGCACGCGGATCCGCTGATCGGCATCGCCCGTGACCTCGCCCTCGCCGGGCTGGATGTCGCGCGCACCCTCAAGGACAGCTTCGTGCGCCATGCCGCCGGCATGGCCGCCCTGGAGTCTCCCCGTGGCTGAGCACAGCTTCGACGTCACCATCGTCGGTGCCGGTATCGCCGGCTCCGCCCTCGCCGCGGCGCTCACCGGCCACGGCCTGTCCATCGCCCTGGTGGAGGCGCGAGCGCTGCCGGCGGGGCGGAGCGAGCCGGCCCCGGGTCTCGACGGCTTCGACGCCCGGGTCAGCGCCCTGACGCCTCGGTCCCAGGCCTTTCTCGAGCGGCTCGGTGCCTGGGCCGGCGTCACCGCCGTGCGCGCCTGCCCCTACCGGCACATGACGGTGTGGGACGCGGAGGGCACCGGCGCCATCGAGTTCGACGTCGACGAGGTCGGCGCGCCGGCCCTCGGCACCATCGTCGAGAACCGGGTACTGGTGGAGGCGCTGGTGGAACGCTTCCGCGGCGCCGCGGACGTCACCGTGCGCGCGCCGGAGCGCGTGGACCGGGTGGTCCGCGAGGGCAGCCAGGTCGTCCTCGCCCTGGCCGGGGGTGACACGCTGCGCTCGAAGCTCGTGGTGGCGGCGGACGGTGCCCTCTCGCCGCTGCGCGAGGCGCTCGGGTTCCGCACCCGGGAATGGGATTACGGCCACCGCGCCATCGTCGCCACGGTGCAGCTGGAGCGTCCCCACGCCGCCACGGCCTGGCAGCGTTTCCTGCCCACGGGGCCGCTGGCGCTGCTGCCGCTGCCCGACGGCGAGGACGGCAGCCACCGCTGCTCCATCGTCTGGTCCATCGAGGAGGCGCAGGCGGAGGAACTGCTCGCCCTCGACGAGGCCGGCTTCTGCGCGGCGCTGGGCGCCGCCTCCGAGCACCGGCTCGGGGCCGTGCTGGCCAGCACGCGGCGCCTGGCCTTTCCCCTGCGGCAGCGGCACGCGGTCGATTACATCGCCCCCGGCGTGGCTCTCGTCGCCGACGCGGCGCACACCATTCACCCCCTCGCCGGCCAGGGCATCAACCTGGGCCTTGCGGACGTGGAGGTGCTGGCCGCGGAGGTGCTGCGCGCCGCGGAACGCGGCCTCGACCCGGGCCGCCTCGATGTCCTCAGGCGCTACCAGCGCGAGCGCAAGGGCGACAACCTGCTGATGATGGCGGCCATGGAGGGCTTCAAGCGCCTGTTCGGCGCCCGCGCCCTGCCCGTGCGCTGGCTGCGCAACAGCGGCCTGCGCCTGGTCGACGGTGCGGTGCCGTTGAAGCGGGAGCTGATCCGCCAGGCCATGGGCGTGGCGCGCTGAGCGCTTGTGCCCCATTCCGGGGCGCCGCTACAATCGCGCAACCGCATTGCAGCATTGACCGTTGAGGAGCGCTGATGAGCCAGGCACCCGGGGAACTCAAGTACGCGAAGAGCCACGAGTGGGCGCGCCTCGAAGAGGACGGCACGGTCACCGTCGGCATCAGTGACCACGCCCAGGATGCCCTGGGCGACGTCGTCTTTGTCGAACTCCCGGAGGAAGGCGCCGAGTTGGCCGCCGGCGACGAGGCCGGCGTGGTCGAGTCGGTGAAGGCCGCCTCGGATATCTACGCCCCCGTCGGCGGCACCGTGATCGCGGTCAACGGCGAGCTCGAGGAGACGCCGGAGACCGTCAACAGCGACCCCTACAACGACGGCTGGTTCTTCAAACTGAAGCCCACGGACAGCGGCGAGCTGGCACAGCTGCTGGATGCCGAGGCCTATCAGCAGCACTGCAGCGAAGACGACTGACCTGAGCGACCGCTAGCCGCGCAGGCTGATCACCTGCCAGCCCGAGGCGGCGGCCCGGGCGGCGAGTTCCGGGTCCGGGTCCACCGCCACCGGGTAATCCACGCGCTTCAGCAGCGGCAGGTCGTTGTGCGAGTCGCTGTAGAAGGTGGCCCCGGCCAGCGATTCGCCCGGCCGCTCCTCCAGCCAGCTGTGCAGCCGGTCCACCTTGCCCTCCCGGTAGCTCGGTACGCCCACGGCTTCGCCCGTGTACACGCCGTCCACCACTTCCACGCCGCAGCCGATCAGGTGCTCCACGCCGAGGGCGTCGACGATCGGCCGCGTCACCACCTCGTTGGTGGCGGTGATCACCAGCAGCGTATCGCCGTTGGCGCGGTGGCCCCGGATCAGGGCCCGGGCCGCGGGCAGCATGATCGGTTCGATGCAGTCGGCGAGGAAGCGGCGCTGCCAGTCCGCCACCTCGGCGACGCTGCGGCCGCGCAGGGGCGCCAGCGCGAAAGCAAGGTAGGCGTGGATGTCCAGGGTGCCGGCACGGTAGTCGGCATAGAACTGCGTGTTGCGGGCGGCGAAGGCATCGGCGTCGACGAGGCCCCGGGCGCACAGCCACTCGCCCCACAGGTGGTCGCTGTCGCCGGCGATGAGGGTGTTGTCGAGGTCGAAGATCGCCAGTGCCATGGGGAGTGCCGCCTGCGTCGGGGACTGCTCGGGAAGGGGCGCCAGCTTAGCGGCCGCCGGGCCGGGGGACAATTTCTCAGCCTGCATAAAGTGTGGAACAATGCCCGGTCCGCTAGCGAGGCAGCAGGGAATGATCGACGCACAGGGATTCCGGCCGAACGTCGGCATCGTGATCGCCAACGATCACGGCCAGCTCCTGTGGGCCCGGCGTGTCGGCGGCCGCGACGCCTGGCAGTTTCCCCAGGGCGGCATCAACCGCGGCGAGAAACCGGAGCAGGCCCTGTACCGGGAGCTCGAGGAAGAGGTCGGTCTCGCCCCGGAGGCCGTCGAGGTCATGGCCTGCACCCGCGGCTGGCTGCGCTACCGCCTGCCGAAGCGTTTCATCCGCCGCGGGCAGGACCCGGTCTGCATCGGCCAGAAGCAGAAGTGGTACCTGCTGCGGCTGGTCGCCGACGAGAGCGCCATCCGCCTGGACCGGAATGCCAAGCCGGAATTCGATCACTGGCAGTGGGTGAGCTACTGGTACCCGCTGGGCCAGGTGGTCTACTTCAAGCGCGACGTCTACCGGCGCGCCCTCCGCGAACTCGCGCCCACGCTGGGCGAGCGGCTGCCGGCTCCCGGGGAGCTGCATGCCGATGCTTGAAGTCCTTCGCGGCATCGTCCAGGAGGTCAATGCCGCCGAGAGCCTCGACGACGCGCTCGCCATCATCGTCAGCCGGGTGCGCGCCGCCCTCGGTACCGAGGTCTGCAGCGTCTACATGCGGGACCGCGGCGGCGAGCGCTACGTATTCCGCGCCACCGAGGGGCTGAACCCGGCCCTGGTCGGCCGGGTGAGCCTGGGCCTCGGCGAGGGGCTCGTCGGGCTGGTCGCGGAACGCGAGGAGCCGGTCAACCTCGACAGCGCCGAGACGCACCCGAACTTCCGCTTCCTGCCGGACATCGGCGAGGAGCCTTTCCACTCCTTCCTGGGCGTCCCCATCATCCACCAGCGCACGGTGCTGGGCGTGCTGGTGGTGCAGCAGAAGGCCCGGCGCCGCTTCGACGAGAGCGAGGAGGCCTTCCTGGTGACGATGTCGGCGCAACTCGCCGGCGCGATCGCCCACGCGCAGGTCACCGGCGACGTGCCCCACGCCGCCGCGCCCGGCCTGTCCACCAAGATCACCGGGGTGCCCGGCGCCCCGGGCATCGCCATCGGCGCCGTCCGCGTGGTGTCGCCGGTCGCGGACCTGTACACGGTGCCGCGGCGGGCGGCCGAGAACCGGCGCGCCGAGCTGCGCGCCTTCAAGCGCGCCCTGGACCAGGTGCGCCAGGACGTCCGCGCCGTTGCCGACAACCTCCGCGACGAGCTCTCGGCAGAGGATCACGCCCTCTTCGACGTCTACCTCGGTATCCTCGACGACTCCACCATCGGCGGCGAGGTGGCGGCGCGCATCAAGGCCGGCGAGTGGGCGCAGGGTGCTCTCAGCCAGGTCATGATCGAGCACATCCGCCACTTCGAGCGCATGGAGCACAGCTATCTCCGGGAACGCGCGGTGGACGTGAAGGACCTCGGTACGCGAGTGCTTGCTTACCTGCAGGCGGAAGGGCGGGAGGAAGCCGAGTACCCCGAGCAGACGGTGCTGGTGAGCGAGGAGCTCACCGCCTCCATGCTCGGGGAGATCCCCCGCAAGCGCCTCGCGGGCCTCGTGTCCGTGCGCGGCTCCGGCAACTCCCACGTCGCCATCCTCGCCCGCGCCATGGGTGTGCCCACGGTCATGGGGGCGGTGGACCTGCCCTACACGCGCCTGCGCGACATGCGCGCCATTGTCGACGGCTACAGCGGCGTGGTGCACCTGAACCCGTCCGAGGAGCTCGTCGAGCGCTACCGGGACCTCGCCGAGCAGGATGTTGCCCTCAACCGGGACCTCGAGGCACTGCGCGACGAGCCCTGCGAGACCCTCGACGGCCACCGCCTGGCGCTCTGGGTGAACACGGGGCTCATGGCCGATGTCTCCCGCTCCCTCGAGCGGGGCGCCGAGGGTGTGGGCCTGTACCGCACCGAGGTGCCCTTCCTGCTCGGCGAGCGCTTCCCCAGCGAGGAGGAGCAGCGGCGCATCTACCGCGACCAGCTCGAGGCCTTCGCGCCGAAGCCGGTCACCATGCGCACCCTCGACGTCGGCGGCGACAAGGCCCTGCCCTACTTCCCCATCGAGGAGGAAAACCCCTTCCTCGGCTGGCGCGGCATCCGCGTGACCCTGGACCACCCGGAGATCCTGCTCGCCCAGGTGCGCGCGATGCTCAAGGCCAACGCGGGCCTCGGCAACCTGCGCATCATGCTGCCCATGGTGACCAACGTGGCCGAGCTCGACGAGGCCCTGGCGCTGATCCGGCGCAGCCAGCAGGAGGTCGAGCAGGAGGGCCTCGAGTCGCCCATGCCGCCGGTGGGGGTGATGGTGGAAGTGCCGGCGGCGGTCTACCAGGCCGCGGCGTTCGCCCGGCGCGTCGACTTTCTCTCCGTCGGCAGCAACGACCTGACCCAGTACCTGCTCGCCGTGGATCGCAACAACCCCCGGGTCTCGGACCTCTACCACGCCCTGCACCCGGCGGTGCTGGCCGCGCTCGAGGCCGTGGTCCAGGGCGGCCACGGCGAGGGCAAGCAGGTCAGCATCTGCGGCGAGCTCGCCGGCGACCCGTCGGCGGCGCTGCTGCTCCTGGGCATGGGCTTCGACGTGCTGTCCATGAACGCCACCAGCCTGCCCCGGGTGAAGAAGGCCCTGCGCAGCGTGACCCGGGCCGAGGCCGCGGCGCTGGTGAGCGAGGTGCGCGGCCTCGACAACAGTACACAGGTCCGGCATCGCCTGGAGGGCCTGCTCAACGACCGCGGTCTCGGCCAGTTCGTTCCCCCGCCGATGGAGTAGCGTGGTGCTGAGCTATCCCGAGATCGACCCGGTCGCGATCGCCGTCGGCCCGGTGAAGATCCACTGGTACGGCCTCGCCTACCTCGCCGGCCTGGGCTTTGCCTGGTGGCTGGCGCTGCGCCGCAGCCGCGCGCCGGGCGCGCCGCTCAACCGGCGCCAGGTCGACGACCTGATCTTCTTCGGCGCCCTGGGCGTCGTCCTCGGCGGGCGCATCGGCTACGCGCTGTTCTACGGCGGTGAGCGCCTCGCCGAGGACCCGACCTGGCTCCTGCGCGTCTGGGAGGGGGGCATGGCCTTCCACGGCGGCTTCCTTGGCGTGGTCCTCGCGAGCTGGTTCCTCGCCCGCCGGGACGGCATTGCCTTCGGCCGCATGCTCGACTTCGTGGCGCCGCTGGCCCCGCTGGGGCTCGCCCTCGGACGCCTCGGCAATTTCATCGGCCAGGAGCTCTGGGGCCGGCCCACGGACGTGCCCTGGGCCATGGTGTTCCCGGACGATCCCCTGCAGCTCCCCCGGCACCCCTCGCAGCTGTACCAGTTCGCCCTCGAGGGCATGCTGCTGTTCGCGGTGCTGCTCTGGTTCACGCGCCGGCCGCGCCCGACCTGGGCCGCCTCGGGCGTGTTCGCGCTGGGCTACGGCCTGCTGCGCAGCGTTGCCGAGTTCTTCCGTGAGCCGGACGCGCACCTCGGCTTCCAGGCCTTCGGCTGGGTCACCCGCGGCCAGCTGCTCAGCCTGCCCCTGATCGCCGTGGGGCTTTTCCTGCTGTGGCTGGCCTACGGCCGCGGCCGCGCGGCGGAGGGCGCGACCCGATGAAACCCTACCTCGACCTGCTCCGCGACATCCTCGACAACGGTGTCGAGAAAAGCGACCGCACCGGTACCGGGACCCTGTCGGTCTTCGGGCGCCAGTACCGGCACGACCTCGCCGACGGCTTTCCCCTGCTCACTACCAAGAAGCTGCACTTCCGCAGCATCGCCAATGAGCTCCTCTGGTTCCTCCGCGGCGACACCAACACCCGCTGGCTGAAGGACAACGGCGTCAGCATCTGGGACGAGTGGGCCACGGAGGAGGGCGACCTCGGCCCCATCTACGGGGCCCAGTGGACGGCCTGGCCCACGGAGCACGGGCCGGTGAACCAGATCGACTACGTGGTCGACACGCTGCGCCGCAACCCGGACAGCCGGCGCATCCTTTTCCACGGCTGGAATGTGGGCTACCTGCCGGACGAGTCCCTGAGCCCCCAGGACAACGTGCGCGCGGGCCGCATGGCGCTGCCGCCCTGCCACCTGCTGTACCAGTTCTACGTGGCCGGCGGGCGCCTGTCCTCGCAGCTCTACATCCGCTCCTCGGACAGCTTCCTCGGCCTGCCCTACAACACGGCGAGCCTGGCGCTGCTCACGCACATGCTGGCCCAGCAGTGCGACCTCGAGCCCGGCGAGATCATCGTCACCACGGGCGATTCGCACATCTACCTGAACCACCTCGAGCAGGTGAAGACGCAGCTCGCCCGGGAGCCGCGGCCCCTGCCGACGCTGCATATCGGGCGGCGCCCGCCGACGATCTACGACTACCGCTTCGAGGACTTCGAGGTGCGCGGTTACGACCCGCACCCGCACATCCCGGCGCCGGTGGCCGTCTGATGGCGCGCCTCGCCATGATTGTCGCCGCGGCCGAAAACGACGTTATCGGCCGCGACAACGCCCTGCCCTGGCGCCTGCCGGAGGATCTGCGCTACTTCCGCCGGGTGACCATGGGCAAGCCGGTCATCATGGGGCGGCGTACCTTCGACAGCATCGGCCGGCCGCTGCCCGGGCGCTGCAACATCGTGGTCACGACCAACCCGGCCTTCGAGGCCGCGGGTGTGCGCGTGGCTCACGATCTCGATGAGGCGCTCGCCCTGGCCGGCGCCGTCGCCGAGATCGACGGGGCGGAAGAGGTCATGCTCATCGGCGGTGCCCAGCTCTACGCCCTGGGGCTGCCGCGGGTCGAGCGGATCTACCTCACCCGTGTGCACGGCGACATCCCCGGTGACGCCGTGCTGCCGCCGGTGGACTGGGCCGCCTTCCGGGAGGTCGCCCGGGAGGAGCACGCGGCCTGCGAAGACAACCCTTGGGCCTACAGTTTCCTCGTTTACGACCGCGAGCCCGTTACGGAAGGGGCTTCGCATGTGTAGAAAGGTAACACTCGCGTTCACGCTGCAGCCCCGGACCCGCTCCTTTTTGAAGAGGTTTGAAATCGCCGGGCGTATCTGCTTATATTCGTTGCTCGATTACAGAAGACGCTGTCTGTTTCTACCGAAAGCGCAACCGGGTCTCCCCCCCATCAGCTCTGAAAACTTTTGTTGGCTATAGGAAGCACTATTCCCATGAATACCTATCGACTGAAGAATGTGCTGCTGCCGCTGCTGACCGCTTCCGCCCTGCTGGGTGGCGCTGTCACCGCGCAGTCGGCGACGCTTGAAGAGGTCCTCGACGTCAGCGAGGCAAAGAATGAAGCGGCCCGCCAGTCGCAGGCGAAGATCGACCGCCTCGCGGAAGAGACCCGGGACCTGCTCGAAGACTACAAGGCGGTCAACAAGCAGATCGACGGCCTCAAGGTCTACAACGATCGGCTGCGCCGCCAGATCTCCAACCAGGAGAAGCGGATCGCCGATATCGAGGGCTCCATCGATGAGGTGCAGATCACCCAGCGGCAGATGCCCGCCCTGGTGGTCCGCATGATCGACGGCCTCGAGCAGTTCGTCGCGATGGACGTACCGTTCAATCTCGACGAGCGCCAGCGCCGCATCGAGTTCCTCCGGGACAACGTCGACCGCTCCGACCTGACCGTCGCCGAGAAATTCCGCCAGGTCCTCGAGGCCTACAATATCGAGCTGCAGTACGGCCGCGGCTTCGAGACCTACAGCGACACCATCGAGCTGAACGGCGTCACCCGCGACGTCGACTTCCTGCGTATCGGTCGCATCGCACTCGTCTACCAGACCACTGACGGCTCGGAAGCCGGCGTCTGGAACAACGAAACCCGCGCCTGGGATCCGCTCCCGGCCGGTGAATACGGCAATGCCATCCGCAAGGGCGTTCGTATCGCCAAGAAGCAGGCTGCCATCGAACTCCTCAACATGCCCGTCGCTGCACCGGAGGCTGAATAATGGATCTGTTCAACAAGCTGATTACCGCCGTTGTCCTCGGCGGTTTCATCACGGTGGCGGGTGTCGCCAATGCGCAGGATGACGCGGCAGCGGCCGGTGAGGCACCGGTGGAGCCGGCGGTCGACAAGCGCGCCGAAGCCGCCAAGAGCCTGGAAGAGCTGCTTGAGTTCGTGAAGCGCGGCCAGGTTGCCGAGCAACAGGAAAACCGCGAGCGTGAACAGCGTTTCGCCCGCGAGAAGGCCAACCAGGCCCAGCTGCTCAAGGAGGCGGAAGCCGAGCGCGCCCGCCAGGAGCGCATTTCCGCCCAGCTTGAAGACCAGTTCGAAGAGAACGAACTGCTCATCGCCGACAAGCAGGCGCAGCTCAAGGAGCGCCTCGGTGCCCTGACCGAGCTGTTCGGTCACCTGACCGCCGCCGCCGGCGACCTCAAGTCCAACCTCGAGGTGTCCCTGGTCTCTGCCCAGTACCCGAACCGCGGCGACTTCCTGACCGACCTCATCGACAAGATGAGCACGTCTGACACGCTGCCGAAGATCACCGAAATCGAGCGCGTCTGGTACGAGATGCTGCGCGAGATCAGCGAGACCGGCAACGTGGTCCGCTTCAACACGGAAGTGGCCACGGCCACCGGCGAGCGCGCGGAGCGTGAAGTGGTCCGTATCGGTGCCTTCAACGTCGTCGACATGGACGGCAACTACCTGTCCTACAACAACGATCACCTGAGCGTGCTGCCGCGGCAGCCCGGTGGCGGCTACAACAGCTGGGCGAAGGAACTCGCCAACGCCAGCAGCGGCTTCCACAAGTTCGGTATCGACCCGACCGGCCCGACCGGCGGCTCCTTCCTCGCGGCTATCATCGATAGCCCGACCATCGAGGAGCGCTGGCACCAGGGCGGCTACGTGGGCTACGCGATCACCGCGATCGGTGTCTTCGCCCTGCTGCTCGCCATCTTCCGCCTGATTGTTCTGTCGGCCACGAGCGCCAAGGTGAGCAGCCAGCTGAAGAGCGCCAGCGCCAACACCAACAATCCGCTGGGCCGCGTCCTCAAGATCCACGAGGACAACCCGAGCATGGATCCGGAAACCCTGGAGCTGAAGATGGCCGAGGGCGTGATGCGCGAGACGCCGAAGCTCGAGTCCGGCCTCACGCTGCTCAAGATCATCGCCGCCGTCGCCCCGCTCATGGGTCTGCTCGGTACGGTGACCGGTATGATCATCACCTTCCAGGCCATCACCATCTTCGGTGCCGGCGATCCGAAGGCCATGGCCGGCGGTATCTCCAGTGCCCTGGTGACCACGGTCCTCGGTCTGCTCGTGGCCATCCCGACGGTGCTCCTGCACACGGTCGTCAACGGCCGCGCGCAGCGCATCATCCACGTGCTCAACGAGCAGGCGACGGGTATCGTCGCCGAGCACTCGGAAGGCGGCAACAAGGCCTAGGGGGATCACCATGTCGGGAGGATTCTTTGACACCATTCTCGCCTTCATGGACAAGGGCGGGAACGTGCTCTGGCTGATCGCGATCCTCGTCTTCGTGATGTGGACCCTGATCTTCGAGCGGATCTGGTTCTTCAAGCTCGCGTGGCGCAAGGAGGTTTACCAGGTCATCAGTGCCTGGGAAGGCCGCGCCGAGCGCAAGTCGTGGAACGCGAAGCAGATCCGCATGCGCCTGCTGTCCCAGGCGAAGGAGCACATCAACGCGAACCTCCCCCTCATCACCACCCTGGTGGCACTCTGCCCTCTGCTGGGGCTCCTGGGCACGGTGACGGGGATGATCGAAGTGTTCAACGTGATGGCGGTGACCGGTGGCGGTGACGCCAAGTCCATGGCGGGTGGCGTCGAGCGCGCCACCATCCCGACCATGGCGGGCATGGTGGCGGCCCTCTCGGGCCTGTTCGCCAACACCTACCTCACGCGGATCGCCAACCGGGAACAGGAGTTCCTGCAGGATCAGCTCACCTCTGACCACTGATCCAGGGCACTCTGATCCCAAGCACAGGGTAAACAGTTAATGCGCAGACTCGGCAAGAACCAGGAAGCGGACGAGCAGGCGGATATCGACCTCACGCCCATGCTGGACGTGGTCTTCATCATGCTCATCTTCTTCATCGTCGTCGCCTCCTTCATCAAGGAGGCGGGGATTGAAGTCAACCGGCCGGACAAGAACCAGTCGGACCCGTCGGACGCGACCAGCATCCTCGTGAATATCCACTCCAATGACCAGATCTGGATGGAAAATCGTCGCGTCGACGCCCGCGCCGTGCGCGCCAACATCCAGCGCCTCCTCGCCTCGGACCCGGAACAGGCCGTGACGATCAAGGTTGAGAAGGGCGCCACGGCCAACAGCGTCGTCAACGTGGCGGATGCCGCGCGCGAGGCGGGGGCCGGTGCGGTGAACTGGGCGAGCGCGGGGAATCGCTGACATGAGCATGAGAGAAGCCGCGGCCAAGAAGGCCGCCGAAGAGGAAGCCGGCCAGATCGACCTGACGCCCATGCTGGACGTCGTGTTCATCATGCTGATCTTCTTCATCGTCACCTCTTCCTTCGTCAAGGAGCCCGGCGTCGAACTGTTCAAGCCGCAGGCCACGACCCAGGAAGAGTGCCTCCGGGGCACCATCATCTTCGCAGTTGATGGTCGCGGGGATATCCACTACAACAAGAACAAGGTACCGCTGGAGCGGGTGGCCCGCCTCACCGAGGTGGCCAAGAAGGAGGCCCCGCAGGCGAACCTGGTTATCCAGGTCGACCGCGAGACGCCGGCCTTCGTTGTCGAGCAGGTCTACGACGAGGTGCGTCCCCTGCTGACGTCGCCGCCCTGTATTTCAACGGATGACGAGGTATAAGCGAGATGGGCAACAGTCTAGTCAGGTCCCTGGTTGGCGCTTTGGTGGCCGTGCCCGTCGCCCTGGGCCTGTTCTTCCTCATGCAGGCCCTCATCGACCGGGAATACCAGCAGGAAGACGTCAAGAACCGCAAGATCGCCGATATCGTGGTGCCCGAGCGGGAAATCGACATCAACGTCAAGGAAACCAAGCCGGAGAAGGTCGAGGATCCGGAGGAGCCGCCGCCGGAAATGGAGCCCATGGAGGTGGATTTCGATACCGACCTCAACGTGGCAAACGTTGCCCCGGGCGCCAGCGTCGACGTCTCCATCAGCTCCTCGGGCATGGCCGCCGGCGACGGCGAGTACCTGCCCATCGTCAAGGTCGCCCCGATCTACCCGCGCCGGGCACAGACCCGCGGCATCACCGGCTACTGCATCGTCGAGTACACGGTGACCAAGTCCGGGTCCATCCGCGATCCGCGGCCCGTCGACTGCGAGCCGTCCGGCGTCTTCGAGCGCGCCTCGGTGAAGGCCGCGGAGAAGTTCAAGTACAAGCCGCGCGTCGTCGACGGCGAGCCCATCGAGGTGGCCGGGGTCCAGAACAAGTTCACCTACGAGCTGGAGAACTAGGCCGATGAGCAAGGCAAACGTCATCTTCCGCGCCGGGTTGCTGGCCGTGCCGGCCCTGGCGCTGCAGGTCGGCCTGACGCAGCTGCAGTACAGCGCCGGCTACCAGGCCTTCGGCAGCGCCGCCGCGCAGGAAGAACAGAAGGAACAGGAAACTCGCCGCACCCCCGCGCTGCGCAACAAGGTCTACGAGGAGCTCGCCGAGGCCCAGGCCTTCGCCGAGGAGAAGAAGCTCGGCGAGGCGGCGAAGGTCCTCGACGGCATGCTCAAGCGCTCCAGCGGCAAGAACGAGCTGAACAGCTACGAGCTGGCCAACGTCTACAACCTGTACGCGTTTATCCACTACTCCAACGAGGACTACGACAAGGCCCTGCAGGCCTACGAGAACGTGGTCCGGCAGCCGGAAATCCCGCTCGCCATGGAGATCAACACGCGCTACACCATCGCCCAGCTGTACTTCGTACAGGAGCGCTGGCGCGAGGGTATCGCCGCCCTCAAGCAGTGGTTCGAGATGAGCGATACGCCGAACGCGAACGCCTACGTGCTGCTGTCGCAGGGCTACTACCAGCTCAAGGACTACGACGAGGCGCTCCGGAACATCGAGACCGCCATCGGCATGTACCGGGACAAGAACAAGATCCCGAAGGAGCAGTGGTTCAACCTGGCCCGCTTCCTTTACATGGAGAAGAACCAGCTCGACAAGGCGCAGGCCGCACTCGAGGAGCTCCTGTTCTTCTACCCGAAGAAGCAGTACTGGGTGCAGCTGAGCTACATCTATTCCGAGCGCCAGAACGAGTCTCGCCAGCTGGCGGCGATGGAGACGGCCTACGACCTCGACCTGCTCGAGAAAGACGGCGAGTACCGCAACGTCGCCTCCCTGTTCCTGTCGCAGAACGTTCCCTACAAGGCCGGCAAGGTCCTGAAGGAGGGCTTCGAGGAAGAGATCGTCGAGGACAACTCGAAGAACTGGGAGCTTCTCGCCGGCGCCTGGCGCCAGGCGCAAGAGATCGACTGGGCCATCCCGGCCATGGAGAAGGCTGCGGCCAAGTCCGACTCCGGTGATCTCTACGCGCGCCTCGGCAGCATCTACCTCGACGGCGAGCAGTTCGACAAGGCGATCGAGTCCATCAACAAGGGGCTGCAGCGCGGCGGCGTCAAGCGCCCGGACAACGCGCGGCTGGTGCTCGGCATGGCGTACTTCAACACCAACCAGTACGAGAAGGCCCGCGAGGCCTTCCGGGCGGCGGGGCGCGACGAGCGTTCCAAGGAATACGCCCGCCAGTGGATCAAGTACATGAACTCGGAGATCGAGCGCCAGCAGAAGCTTGCCGAGGGGTGAGCGGCCGCTGAACAGGAAAGCAGCACAAAAAAAGGGAGCCTTGCGGCTCCCTTTTTTTGCCTGGGCGGCGCCGCGTCAGATTGCGACGACGTTCTCGGCCTGGGGACCCTTCTGGCCGCTCGTCACGGTGAACTCGACCTTCTGGCCGTCGCTCAGCGTGCGGAAGCCATCACCCTTGATCGCACTGAAGTGAACGAATACGTCCGGGCCGCCTTCCTGTTCGATGAAGCCGTAGCCCTTGGTCTCGTTAAACCACTTAACGGTGCCGGTTACTGTAGACATACTGAATTACCTTTCTAAAGCCCGGTGGTGCTGCCACCGGAAAATCCAATTGAACACTTATGGGTAACGAACCGAGGAACTGGAAGGATCTTCGACCGTGCGCATAAACGTGCCGGGTAACCCGACACTTTGAGTGTAGCAGGTGATTGCGAAATCGGCCGCAACGGGAAAAGGCCGAATGGGAATATTCACATTCCGGGTGACGCCGGCGTTTCTGCCCGCTTCAGTCGACCGGCAGCACCTTCAGCAGGTTGGTGCCGCCCTGCTCCCCCAGGACCTGGCCACGGGTGAGCAGCAGCTCGTCGCCGCGGCCCAGGAAGCCGCGGGATAGGAGGAACTCGATGGCCCGCTCCTCGACCGTGTCGGGGTCGGCCCCGGTGAAGGCCGAGGCATCGAAGTAGAGCGGGATGACGCCGCGGCACAGGCTCAGCCGCTGCAGCGTGCGGTCGCGGCTGGACAGGGCGAAGATCGGCAGCCCGGAGCTGAGCCGCGACATGAGCAGCGGCGTGGTGCCCGACTCGGTGAGGCAGGCGATACCGCGCACGCGCCGGTAATGGTTGGCGGCGTAGATCGCGGCCATGGCGACCGTCTCCTGGGCGCTGCTGAACTCCCGCTCGAGGCGGTAGCGCGAGGTCCGCGCCACCGGGTGCCGCTCCGCGCCCATGGCCGCATCGGCCATGGCCGCCACTACCTCGACCGGGTAGCGGCCGACGGCGGTCTCGGCGGAGAGCATCACCGCGTCGCTGCCGTCGAGGACCGCATTGGCCACATCGAAGACCTCCGCGCGGGTCGGCATGGGGCTCTCGATCATTGACTCCATCATCTGCGTGGCCGTGATCACCACCCGGTCGCTCTTGCGCGCGCGGGAGATCAGGTCTTTCTGGATGCCGATCAGCTCGGCGTCGCCCACCTCTACCCCCAGGTCGCCGCGGGCGACCATGATGCCATCAGATGCCTTCAGGATCGCGTCCAGTACCTGGTCGTTGCCGACCACTTCGGCTCGCTCGATCTTCGCGACCAGCGCCGGTGCCAGGCCGCGTTCCTCGAGCAGTTCGCGGGCCAGGCGGATGTCCTCGGTGCTGGAGACAAAGGAAACGGCGACGAAATCGGGCTGCACCGCGTCGAGGCCGCGGATGTCCGCGATGTCCTTCTCGGTGAGCGCCGGCGCGGCGATGCCGCCGCCCAGCCGGTTGATCCCCTTGCGGGCCGCCAGCCGGCCGCCGAGCTCCACGGTGCAGTCGATGACGGGCCCGGTCACGTCGTCCACGCGCAGGCGGAGCCGGCCGTCGTCGAGCAGCAGCGTGTCGCCGGGGGCGAGATACTGCGGCAATTCCCGGAAGCCGTAGCCCACGGCCCGCGCCGTGCCCTCCTCCTCGCCGAGACCGCCGTCGAGGCGGAAGCTGTCGCCGCTCTCGAGCATGACCGGGCCGTCGCGGAAACCGGCGATGCGGATCTTCGGCCCCTGCAGGTCCGCGAGGATGCCCACGTAGCGCCCGGCGCGCTGCGCCTCCTGGCGGACCCGGCGGGCCACCTCCGCGTGGTGTGCGGGGCTGCCGTGGCTGAAGTTCAGCCGGAAGACATCGACCCCCGCGCGCACCAGGCGGCCGAGCAGGGCTTCGCTTTCGCTGGCCGGGCCGATGGTGGCGACGATCTTGGTACGGCGGTGCGCGCGCTGGGTCACTGGCCCTCCCGGCGATTGTCTTTGAGAAAGGCGCGGGCCCGGTCCGGGAAGTCCGTGAACAGGCCGTCCACGCCGAGCCGGTCCACGAACAGCGCGAGGAGTGCGTCGAAGCTGTCGATACCCGCGGGCAGGGCGTCGCTGCGGAACGTGTAGGGATGGACCAGTAGCCCGGCGGCGTGGGCGCGCTCCACCAGGTCCGTGACCTGAGCATCGCCGTCCTCGCTGCGCCCGCGGTAGAGCCGACCGACCCAGGGGCCGATGCCGGCCGCGTAGCCGGCCACGGCGGCCAGGCCCTCGTCGGTGACCAGCGCGTCGTAGTCGACGCCCGGCACTTCGCCCCAGTCGTTCTCGGCGATCAGCTGGATGCGCGGCAGCGGCGAGCGGAACTCGTCGGCGAGGCGCCGGAGGGTCGCCGGTTCGAAGCTCTGCAGGAACACGGGGCTGTCGGCCCGGTGCCAGCCCGCGGCCTCGAGCACCTGAATCACCGCGGCCGGCAGGTCCTTGCCCTCGGCCCGGTGGAAATGGTCGCCCTTGAGCTCGATATAGAGACCGGCAGTGGCGCCGCGGCTGCGGTTCAGGCCGTCGATGAGGGCGATCTCCTCGGCGAGGGTGGGCACGGTGAACAGGGCGCGGTCGGCGGGGAAGCGCTGCGCGAAGGCCGGCTTGCCGTCGGCGCCGCGGCGCTCCCCGGCCGCGAGGCTGCGCACCTCCGCCAGGGTGAAGTCGATGGCGTACCAGTGGCCGTCGGCGCGCGCCCGGTCCGGGAAACGCCGGGCCACATCCGTCGTGCCCTCGAGATGGATATCGTGGAGAACGATGGGCACGTCGTCGGCGGTGAGCACCACGTCCTGCTCGATGTAGTCCGCGCCCATGCCGTGCGCCAGCGCCTTCGCCGCGAGCGTGTGCTCCGGCAGGTAGCCGCTGGCGCCGCGGTGGGCGATGACCAGGGGCTCAGCCACGGCGGCCGCGCCCGCCAGGGCCAGCGCAAGCGCCGGGAGGAGAGGGAGGACCGCGGCGGGACGAAAGCGCAGCTGCCACCGCGTCACCGGGTGCCTACTTCTTCACCTGCATCTTGATGGTCTTCTCCGTCGCCGGGCCGTACGGCGGCAGCATGCCGCCGATCTTCGCCACGTTGAGCTTCGACTGGCGGTAGATCGACTTGGCGTGGCTGAAGGTGCGGAAGCCCGCCTCGCCGTGGTAGGCGCCCATGCCGGCGGGGCCGACGCCGCCGAAGGGCAGCTCTTCCTGCATGACGTGCATGATGACGTCGTTGATACAGGCGCCGCCTGAGGTCGTGCGGGTGAGCACCGCTTCCTCCTCGGCGGGATCGGAGCCGAAGTAGTAGGCCGCCAGCGGGCGCGGCTGGCTGTTCACGTAGGCGATGGTCTCCTCGAAGTCCTTGTAGGTGCGGATCGGCAGCAGCGGGCCGAAGATCTCTTCCTCCATGACCTTGCTGCCCGCCGGCGGCTGCGGGATCAGCGTCGGCGGGATCTTGCGGCTGTCGGCCTGCGCCGAAAAGTCCTCGTCCGCCGGATTCAGGGGCACCACCCGGGCGCCGCGCTCGGCGAGCTCGTCGAGGTAGCCGGAGAGGCGCTGGTAGTGCCGGTCGTTGACGATCGCCGTGTACTCGGCGTTGCCGAGGAGCGTCGGATACATGCGCTTCACCGCGTCGGCGGCGGCGGTGATCACGTCCTCGAGCTTTTCCTCGGGCACCAGCAGGTAGTCCGGGGCGAGGCAGATCTGGCCGGCGTTCAGGGTCTTGCCGAGCATCACGCGCTCGAGGGCGACCTCGAGGTCCGCGCTGCGGGAGATGATCACCGGGGACTTGCCGCCGAGTTCCAGGGTCACGGGCACGAGGTTGCGCGCCGCGGCGGTCATGATGTGCCGGGCCACGGAGGTGGCGCCGGTGAACAGCAGGTGGTCGAAGGGCAGGGCGGAGAAGGCCTGGCCCACTTCAGGGCCGCCGGTAAACAGGGCGACTTCCTTCGCGTCGAAGGCCTCGGCCACCATCTCGGCCATGACCTCGGAGGTCGCCGGCGTGAACTCCGAGGGCTTGATCATCGCCCGGTTGCCGGCGGCGAGAATCCCCGCCAGCGGGCCGAAGGTGAGGTTCACCGGGAAGTTCCAGGGAGAGATCACGCCAACCACGCCCAGCGGCTGGTACTCGATGCGCGAGCGGCCGCCGAGGAGGTTGAGGGGGAAATTGGTCGGCCGCTTCTCGCCGCGCATCCACCGGCGCAGGTGCTTCTTCGCGTGCTTGAGTGGCTGTACCGACGCGGCCACGTCCGTGAGCAGGGTGACCTGCCGGGCGCGGCAGCTGAAGTCGCTGTCCAGGGCCTCGCAGAGGCGGTCCTGGTACTTGAGGAGGGCGTCCATGGCGCGATCGATGCGGTCGATGCGGGTCTCGGCGCTCACCGCACCCTCTCGGAGGAACTCCTCGCGCTGCGCATCGAGGGTTTCCTGCATGCGGGTCTCGGTATCGCCGGCCTGGCTGACGGTCTGCGGTGCGTTCATGGGATGCTCCTCGCCGGGGGCGGTGGCTGTCTTTATCGTGCGTGGGTCCACCAGTATATGAGGGCACAGGCACAAATGCTAAGCGCAGCGCTTGCGCCCTCCCTGCGGAGTTGCTAGAACACCGGCCATGGCCAAGGAGCCCGCCAGTCCCGACTCGCGCACGCCGTCGCCGCCCTTCGGCTACTCGCGCACCTGCCCCTACGACCGCGACAAGCAGGTGGAGATCGTCGCCGAGTTCCACGCGCACCGCATCCGCCCCGCACGCATCGCCTACCGGGTCGGTATCGACATCGCCTTCATCGAGGCGCTGATCGCCGGCGAGGAAGAGCCCGAGCGCTTTCCCGCCCTCGTCGCGCACTACCGCCGGCAGCGCTATCGCGACCGCCTGCGCGCCAGCGAGGCGCAGCGGGGCACGGCACGCTACGAGCGCCAGCAGCGGGCGGCCCGGGAGTTCGAGGAGGAGACCGGGCTCTGACGTGTTCCCCTCAGGGCGCCTGTGGTTAAATGGCGCCCCTGCCCGGCGCACTGCCGGAATCCCATCAAGACAAAGAGGCAACCGATGCTCCTGCAACGCACGATCCTCCCCCTGTTTCTCGCCGGCTTCCTGGGCGCCGGTGCGCTCGCCGACAGCCACGAGGCCGCTGACGCGGCCGAGGCGAAGACGGCGATCCCCGAACCGCTGCACTTCGAAAGCGACGGCTCGGTCCGCATCGACGGCAAGACCATCGACTACACGGCCACCGCCGGCACGCTGGTCATGAAGAACGACGACGGCGACCCCATCGCCCACTTCGGCTACACGGCCTATGAAAAGAAGGGCGGCGACGCGTCGAAGCGGCCCATCCTGTTCGCCTACAATGGCGGGCCCGGCTCGGCCTCCATGTGGCTGCACATGGGCATCCTCGGGCCGCAGCGCACGGTGGTGGAGGACGTGAGCTTCAACACCACCGGGCCCTTCGAGCGCGTGAACAACGAGTTCAGCGTCCTCGACAAGGCCGACCTGGTCATGATCGACCCGGTGGGTACGGGCTTTTCCCGGGCCGTCGGCGAGGCCAAGGGCGAGGACTTCTGGGGCGTGGACAACGACATCGAGTCCGTCGCCAACTTCATCGCCCGCTACCTCTCGGAGCACGGCCGCTGGGCCAGCCCGAAGTACCTCCTCGGCGAAAGCTACGGCGGCATCCGCTCCGGCGGCGTTGCCTATGAGCTGCTCACCCAGCACACCATCTCGCTGGATGGCGTGATCCTGGTCTCCCCCTACATGGATTTCATCGCCGGCAACAACGGCGCCGAGAACGACCTCGCCAACGTGAACACCTTCACGACCTTTGCCGCCACGGCCTGGTACCACGAGGCGATCGACGACCGGCCGGCCGACCTGCGGGCCTTTCTGGCCGAGGCCGAGACCTTCGCCCACGAGACCTACGCGCCGGCGCTGCTCAAGGGCAGCCGCGCCACCGCGGAAGAGCGCGCCGAGGTGCTGTCGGGCCTCGAACGCTTCACGGGGATCAGCGCGGACTACTGGGACCGGGCCAACCTGCGCATGGACGAGTCGCGCTTCGCCAAGGAAGTGCTGCGCGACCGGCGCAAGACCGTGGGCCGTATCGACTCGCGCTTTGCCGGTGAGGCGATCAACCACATCGCCGAGACCTTCCGCTACGACCCGTTCTTCCCGGCGATCGGCCCGGCCTTCGTCGCCTCGTTCAACGACTACTACCGCGAAGCGCTGGGCGTGAAAACGGACCGCAACTACGTGACCTCCGCGGGCCTGTACCGCGACTGGGACTGGCGCCACGAGCAGCCCGGCGCCTGGGGCACGCAGCCGGTGTCGAACACCGCCGTGGACCTCGCCTATGCCATGGCCCAGAACCCGAACATGCGGGTGCTGGTGCAGCAGGGCTACTACGACCTCGCCACGCCCTACGGCGCGACCGAGTACGTGATCGCCCACATGGACCTGCCGGAGGCGGTGCGCAAGAACCTGGTCCTCAAGCACTACGAGGCCGGGCACATGATGTACGTCCACCCGGAGTCCATGGCCCGCTTCAAGGCGGACCTCGGGGCCTTTATCGACGGCTAGCGCAAACCTCGCGGAAGCCTGCGGCCACGAAGGGGATCATGTGGTCGTAGGCGGCCTGCAGGTCCGCCGAACGGCAGAGGCCGCCGGAGAGGTTGTCGATACGCTTCGTCTGCGCCAGGGTCAGCGTCAGCGCCCCGGACAGGTTGTGGTAGCACCAGTACAGGTCCTCCCGGCGCGCGCCCGGCAGGGCCTTTGCCAGCGCCGCGATGAACTCCTGCACGAGTTCGTCGAACAGGTGTGACATCATCTTCGGTCCCCAGTAGGGGCTGTTGTTGATGTAGGCGATCAGGGCCAGGTAGTGCCGCCAGCCCGTGTCGCCGGTCTCCTGGGCGAGTTCCAGCGGGCGCAGGAAGGCCTCGATGATCTGCTCCAGCGTGGGGCCGGCTTTGCCCGCCTCCGCGGCCTCGGCCTGGCAGCGGTGCAGGGCGTCCCGCCGGGCCTGGTTGAGAAAGGCGGCGCGGCGCTCGAAAACCGCCTGGAACAGGTCCAGCTTCTTGCCGAAGTGATAGCTCGCGAGCGCCACGTCGACGCCCGCGCGCCGGGCGATCTGGCGCAGGGTCACGCCGTCATAGCCCGGATTTTGCACGAAGGTAGGTAGAAAAACGGCGGAAACTCCTTAAAAATCAGTGTGCGACCATTGATTCAAAGAGACTTCCGCCGTG
>MDTA01017673.1_pt1 | contig 233608 bp, 209 predicted proteins | sample 811151 | NCBI WGS metagenome assembly MDTA01 (sample SAMN05326648, study PRJNA326480) | marine metagenome | isolation source: seawater | place: Indian Ocean: South | collected 2010 | reverse complement strand
ATTGTTTTTCCAAATATCTCGTATCGAGAAGGAAATGACGCATGGAAGCTTGACCTTGCCATGCCGGAAGATCGTCGCGATGGACGACTGCCGGCCATCATATATATCCATGGAGGTGGGTGGGTTAGAGGTGACAAGCGCGGACAGGGTATTGAAACCTCATTAGGTTACGCTACGAAAGGCTTCGTTTCCATTTCCCTAAACTACCGGCTTGATGTGGACAAGATCGCTTGTGTCGAGGATGTGAAGTGTGCAGTCCGCTGGTTGCGGGCTCACGCGGAACATTACAACGTCGATCCCAACCGCATTGGCGCAGCCGGAAACTCCGCTGGGGCTCACTTGGCCTTGCTGCTGGCAATTTGTCCCAAATCGGCAGGGCTCGAAGGCGACGGTCCCTATCAGGAGTTTTCGAGTCGGGTCCAGTCAGCCCATTGCAGTTCAACACCGACTAAACCCCATTTTAGGAAAGGAAAAGGGGCCGGTCAAGACGTGACGAAGCTACATGCTATGAGCTATGCCAGTGCGGATACACCGCCCCTTTTCTTTATACACGGTTCTGCCGACACGAGAATGGCTCCTGTGTCACAGATAGATGAATACGTTAAGGCCTTGCGAGAAAGAGGAGCCAAAGACATCACCTATGTTCGGTATGACGACGGCACCGGCCACGGTGCTTATGTGCAGCATTTGCAAGAGTCGCGCCGCTCTCGGGAAGCTTTTTTCATTCGGACTTTGATGAACAAGGGCAATGAGGACTAATGCATAAGGTGTAGGGCTGTGGTTGTTATTATAAATCCTACCAGCGACTCTGGAGCGGATCCTGTCCGGATATCGACTGGATCAAGTGAGCTAAGCGAGCGTTGTTAAATACCACTCTCAACTTAATCGAATTCCGATTCCTTGTTCAGTCCGCTCGCGGATGCGGGGCTTTCCCTCTTCTGTTGTCGCTTGGAAATTCAATTGTTACGATTTGATTCGAAGGGGGTTGATAGGAAAATTGTTCCGTCAGTAATTATGCAAAGCAAGCTGACAGGAAGCGGAAATCTACAAATTCATCGATAAATTCGAATTACAAAGCTGTTGACCCAGGGAACCGGTTTTATAACCCATAGTAGATCCTCGTAGTCATCTAACCGACCCTAAAATCATGATAATCTCTCGAATAATTGCATATCTGGTAATACTAGTTTTCAGCCGTCATTTGTGTGCGGACGCTTTACACGTTGTCCAAGAGGAAGATGGACAAACTTTATCTGTTTTTCGCGACGGGAGTTCGGATGCGATTTTGGTTCAGCATAGCAGAGATGATCATCGTCCTTACATTCATCCGATCGTATCACCTGATGGCCAGGGCACTCTAACAGAATACAGTCCTGGTCATCATCCGCATCAAACTGGTTTGTATTGGGGGTTTACTCGCATCAATGGACGGGATTTCTTTCATAATCCAGCGAATGGATATTGGAAGCGGGAGAGCAGTCGGATAATTGCCAGCGAGGGAAATGTGGTTGAGTGGGAGACAGTGTACGTTCTACTCGACGAGTCCGGGGTATCGATTATGCGAGAATCACAGATCTGGTCGATGCGAGATAACAACAAACAGTATTTCATCGATTTGACTTGGACGGGCGAGGCCTTGGTCGACCTCGATTTTGACGAGTACAATTACGGAGGTCTTTTTCTAAGAATGCCATACAAGCGAGGGAAAACCGATGGAATGGCAGTAAACAGCTCTCGTCAGAAAAATGAGCGTGCCGAGGGACAAAGATCTGTGTGGGTGGATGTAGGCATGGAAATCGAGGGACGCGATGACTGGGGGCACATTGCAATTTTCGATCATCCAGAAAACCGTAATTTTCCGCAAAAGTGGCGAGTCGATCGACAGTTAGGAATTGGGCCGGCTCCCTCTCGCATGGGAAATTGGAGTATTAAGAAGGGCGAGAAAGAAACTTTTAAGCATCAGCTTGTCGTATACGGTGGTGATTTCGATAGCATTACGGTCAACGACCAGTGGAAAACCTACACTGGTCAAGGAGGTAACTGGGCACTTTGGAATCTCGCCAAGCAAGAGGGTCGCAACGCGGAGTTTTTGTCGGGTCCGGAAGCGGTGGAGAAAATGACTGTAGCAGATGGATTGGCAGTCAACCTCTACGCATCGGAGCCCGAAATCACTCAGCCAATGGCTTTTTGCTGGGATGACCGAGGCCGTTTGTGGGTTGCGGAAAACCGTGATTACGAAACCCGTCGAACGGGGTTCTCAGCAGATGGAAACAGCCGGATTTTGATACTAGAGGATGAAGATGGTGATGGTACCATGGATTCCAAAAAAGTCTTCATGGAAAACATTCCTTTCCCAGCTGCCATGGCATGGGGATTCAATGGTTTGTGGCTTGGTGCTCCACCGAATCTACTTTTCGTTCCGGATCGAGATGGCGACGACAAGGCGGATATAGATAATATCGAGATCCGCTTGAGTGGTTGGGGTATTCGCGATCGTCATGAAGTTCTTAATAGCTTTATCTGGGGTCCCGATGGGTGGCTTTACGGTTGCCAGGGCTTCGCTACACCCTCGATGGTGGGTAAGCCAGCAGGCGGAGGGCGAATCTATCAGCACGGGGAAGCGTTCCCCGCAGAATTCGAGGCGGAAGATCCAACCTATATCGATGGAGGCGTCTGGCGCTATCACCCAGTAAAAGACCGTTTCGAGGTGGTTGCCCACGGGTTTAGTAATCCTTGGGGAGTCGATTTTGATGATCACGGACAAGCTTTCATTACGGCTTGTGTGATCCCGCATTTGTGGCACGTCATTCCCGGAGGAATTTATCATCGTCAGGGCGGCCGGCATATCAATCCTCATGTTTATTCGGATATAAAGACGATAGCGGATCACAGGCATCGTTCTGCCCATGGTGGAGCTCGTATATATTTAGCAGATACGTTCCCGGAAAGGTATCATAATCGTATATTCATGGCCAATATCCATGAGCATGCACTTCTGACGGACATACTGGAGCCGAGCGGTTCTGGATTCATCGGCAGGGATGGCGATGAGACTGTAATGGCCAACGACCCACAATGGGTAGGATTTAGCATAGAGATTGGCCCTGAGGGAGCGGTTTACATTCTCGATTGGCACGACCCCGATATTTGCGGAGGGGAAGTACTCTACAAAGATACGGGGCGGATTTACAGAGTAGCTCCCCCAGGAACAAAAACCCCAGTAGGATTCGATATTGCTACATATTCTGACGATGAGTTGGTCGAAATGCAAATGCATCGTAACGATTGGTATGTGCGGAGAGCACGCGTAATCCTGCAGGAACGGGCATTCGAAGGAAAGTTGTCAGAACATATTCATGACAAATTGTGGGATCAGTTCGAAGCTGGGCCCGACGAAGGGCGAAAATTGCGCTCACTGTGGGCATTACACGTTACTAACGGTTTAAATCGAAACAAGCTAACGCATTTATTGGATCACAAAGATGCACACATTCGAGCTTGGGCTATTCAACTGCTCTGCGAGGATTTCAATCCAGGTCAGATGGCATTAAATCGGTTTGAGACCATGGCGGTAGAAGATCCTTCGCCGGTGGTCCGCTTGTATTTGGCATCCGCTCTGCAACGCATCCCGTCGAATCGCGTATGGAAAGTTGCGGAAGGGTTGCTGAGCCACGCGGGGGATGCGGATGATCATAACCTGCCAAAAATGATTTGGTACGGGGTAGAGAAAAACGTGGGAAGCTCCGCTGAGGTGGCATTGAATCTAGCTCTGGAAAGTGAGATTCCGATGGTTTCAAAATTTATAGCACGGCGAGCAATCGCGGCTGGAGCTGCAGATCTTGTGGTCGCTGCAATCGAAAGATCGGATAACTCGGAAAGGAGGATACCTCTCCTTGAGGGATTTCATGAAGGCCTCAAAGGTCATATGTACTCTGAATCTCCCAGGCAATGGGCTTCTATTGAAGAGAACCTAATGAAATCTGGGGATATAAAGGAACGCAAACTAGCGATGGCTCTCGCTGAATTATTTGGCAGTGTTAAGGTTGGCCAAGCTCGTCTTGCACGGTATAGTCAAGAAGAGACAGGTTTTGAAGAAAGGAGAGAAATTCTCAAAGGATTCGGCAGGGACTTATATCGGCCTGCGTACAACACAATAGTCGACGCACTTGACGATCCAGCTTTGAGAGAAGTTGCCCTAACAACGGTTGCGTTTTATGAGAATGAAAGCCGATCCGAGGAAATAATAAAGCGATACGGCCATTTTAATGAATTGGAAAAAAATATTGCCGTAAAAATACTATCCACTGAAAGAAGCGGTGCGAGAAAGTTATTCGCAGCGTTGCGAGCAGGCAAGATTGAACGGTCGGATATATCTGAGCGCGAAGCTCGTCAGCTCAAAAGAGTGATTGGACCAAGCTTTACTGATTTTTGGGGAAAGCCAGAGACTTTGGTCGTTAATGACGAAATTAGAATATCTGCCGTAGTGGGTGAGATGAGATTCGATTTGGATGAATTTGCCGTGAAGAGAGCAGCAAACATTAGGCTCATATTTTCGAACCCCGATATGATGAACCATAATTTGGTCCTGGTAGCACCGGGAGCAGCAGATGAGGTTGGTGCAGCTGCGATTGCGATGGGTGCATCTGGCCTTGAACTCGGTTATATTCCAGAAAGTGACAAAGTTATTTTTGCCTCAAGGCTCCTTGAGCAGAATGAAGAGCAAATAATCGAATTCAAAGCACCTTCAACGGTGGGAGATTATGAGTATGTTTGTACCTTCCCAGGGCACCACTTAGTAATGCGTGGCGTTATGAAAGTTATAGAATGAAATTTCAAATAGATACATTTGTATTTTGTGGAAATAATATCTTAATCTAATGAATTGGTCACAATCAAAGTTGTTGATAGGAAGTTCGAATGATTGCTTTGGCGAATAATGTGTTTGATTTATGGATACTAATTTGTGAGATTGGGTTACCCCTTTTAGCAATTCCCTTATAGTTTGGAGAGGAATGCGTTCAGGGCCAAGTGAAACCTTTCTGGCTGATCTTGGTGGACGCTGTGGCCAGCGTCTTCTATGTGGATCAGTTAGCCATTCTTTAGGTTTGAGGCAACCGATTCGTTGCCTGCACGAAGTTCTCCTTGATCGTCTGCTTTTAGAATTAGCGTCGGGCAGGAGGTCTTGGCGAAGATGTCGCTTGTTTGAGGACGGTCGCCTAGACTTCGATAAGCTGTGTTGGGATGGTGCTGTTGTTTGGACAATGCCCAGAAGTGGAGCTCCAGAAAACTAAAGCGGGGATTGTGCTCCTTTTGAAAGTCGCAGAGTTCTTGGTAGTTGGTATTGTCTCTATTCAGAATAGCCTGAACCGATTCTCTATAGGCACAGAGTTGCGTGCAGTTTGTGCTTTCGGTGTACGTGGCACTAGTCGAGGGTCGACCAATATGGATGCACGGGGGATATCCGGATAACGTGCTGAAAACCAGGCCACGGATAAACTTCCCATGGAGTGGCCCATGAGGATTGGCTTCGCCAGTTCAAGAGCTGATATGAATCCCGCAAGATCTTCTACCTGTACATCGGCCGATTCCGTTTGGGAGGGTGGATCCGTGCGTCCAAAGGCTCGTGCATCAGCCAAAATCACATCATACCGATCTTCCAGCTCTAGTGCTACCGCTGTCCAGCACAGTCCATCATCGGAGCAACCGTGGGCTAGAACCATGGGAGGATTGTCTCCGACTGTAAGCCAGTAATGGATACGGATGTTGTTGGCGACGACGTAGCCCTTGGTCCAGTGGGAGGGAATGTGGGGATCCATTGAGGCTGAAGCGATTAAGGGAAGAAGGAGTTAAAGAAGGAGGGAGTATCGCATAGAAAAGAGTAAAGGTGGATGTTGATAGGAATGAATGTGTCTCCTTGTTCGGTACAATTGATCCGATTTGAAATGGAGGAACACCCGCATGAGACGTCGGAGCTTACTTCAAATATCTCGGCGTTCGTTGTAGTATGAACTTTCTATTCCTGCTTGCTTGACCAGATCGATTCAATAGGCGACATGGCATTCCAAACGAATGTCTTCCCGATAGCAACTGCCGACAAGCCGCTTTTCGGGTATTACGGTTTTTACTTAGAAGAATCTATTTAACTAGGTAAGTAGATCGGGACATCCAGGGGTTGGTTTAGTAACCGTGACCGATCATGTCCCTATTATGCGTATGGCCGGCAGATCCGAGTGAGCAGATGAAGGTGATCGAGCGTTCTTTCGCCCAAACCCATTCATTTGTTGAATAGGCTCTTGCCTTGGATTCACCGAATTTTAGCCTTTTTGGGGTGGCGAGGAAAGAGGCCAGGTATTCTTCAACGTGGATTGGAAGGCACCGGATGAGGCAGCTAGATTAACGCCTCTGGTTCCATTCTTCCGACTCGAAACGCTCGATGAGCTGTTCTTCCTCCGACTCGTCCCAATCAGGCCAGGATCTAAATTGGGTTTCTGCGCTAGCAAGACGGGAAAGCGACTGGATAAAGTCGTTGTAAAATTGGGTCCAGTCGAGATCTGGCAATGCGGGTCGCCAGATGGAGCCTTGCATCAGATAGCCCTTCTTGGAGCGTTTTTGGGCGGCGCCCGCTACTTTTGTGGGAAGGTTCCTAAGGACGATGTCATATACTTCGGGCTTTTCGAAGCATACGCTGGGCCCCGTATGTTCCGGCGAGGCGAAATTCAAAATTACTTCCACTCCTTGCTCATGCATGGAGGACACGATGCAGTCGTGGACGGAGCGGTAGCTTTCAGAGGGTTGTGACCGGGCGAGTGGGTGGCTTGCTGGTATTACGAGTGAATAGGTCCAGTCCTCAAGGTGATTGACCACACCGCCCCCAGTAGGACGCCGACAGATATCAGCGCTGGAATCCGAGACTTCAGACAAGGCATATTTGTAAGATTGGCTCATCCCAAAAGTAAATGCAGGGCGAAGCCAGTCGTAATGACGGATCCGTAGGGCGTTCACGTCCGGGTAGCGATTGAGCAGCAGAAAATCGTGAGCCATATTTTGGGCTGCAGTGTGAGTGGAATCGGGGAGAACGTGGAGTTCTTGCGGAGTCATGGACTTGTTTTATCAAATGGAGTTGTACCACACTCGAAATTGCTTGGGTACGATTAGCGACTCCAGTTGTTCTGAAAATGGTTGAGGACGCGTTTTCAATCTGCCTGCCAAAGGTTGGAGGTCCAGGTCCAGGTTTTTTTGGCGTCGGGAATGTTCGGGGTGGTTGCCTCGATTGGATTTTGATATTAAATCGGGCGAAAGCCCAAAGTGGTCGAGTATCTGTTGGCCGATCTCAAAACGAGAGAGGTGGTCGGTTCCAGCCCAATGAAGAAGGCCTTGGAGGTCATTGCGTTCACATAGTTCGACCATGGCGTCGGCTAAGTTATCGGAAAGACAAGGTTGGCGATACTCGTCTGTAAACAGATGAGCTTGCTCGCCTCGACTCCAGACGGCAAAAAGTTGCTCGTGCAGGCTTCGATTTCCACGTGGGCTGTTTCCATTGATAAGAGGTATTCTAATAATGGATGCGAATTCTGATGCCCTGTCTAGGGCTCGCTTTTCTGACTCCTCTTTATGCATTGAGTAGATACTGGAAGGGTTGGGAGGATCTCCAATGGAGTAAGGTGCGGAAGCTCCATCGAATACCTGGTCAGTAGAGATATGGATAAACCGAGCAAACAAATGCCGGGAAAGCAAAGCCAGCTTTTCGGGAACGAGAACATTGATACGTTCGCTCGCACTGGGATCGGATTCGCACAAGGCGGGAATAGATAGCGCCGCACAATTCACAATCGCATCGGGGAATTGCTCCAAAACGAAACGCTCAAGTATGGCAAGATCATTGAGGTCTATCGCCTCCTGCTGATTCAGTCCATCGATTGGTGGGGCATAAGATCCTACGATGCCGATGACTTCATGCTGGCGCCGTTTTGCGGATTGAGCGAACGCGTGCCCTAGCAATCCCGAAGCTCCTGTCAGGATAATTTTCATACAAATCTGCTACTAGAAGTGTTTGTGGCTAATATGCCAGGCGATTTGCCAGGGAGTGGATTGGTCGCTGACTTTGAGTCGAGTCAAACTGAGAATCGATGTCTTGGGAAAAATCATACATTGGAAAGATTGCGATCCTGAAAGGAGAAGAGATGTGAGGCTTGATAACTTTGGCTCGTGACCGACCACCATGATATCTTCGGTAGACGAGTCGATACGTTCAGCAATTTTTGATGGGTCGTCGAAAGGAGTGATTCCATCAACGGTTTCCAATCCCACTGAAAGCCCGAGACCCTCGTGTAGCAGGGTTGCCGTCTCAATCGCTCGAAGGTACGGACTGTGCCATATGACTGAAGGCTCGATAAGTCCTTTCCCTCGGAGGGCACTAGATATTCTTTCAATCTGTTTCTTACCTTTAGCACTGAGGGGACGCTTGGAATCAGGCTGAAAGTCTGCAGCGTGGGCGTGCCGAACGAGATATAGGGTCTGTTCCATCTGAAATTTGGCTTTATCGTTAGTCAGATGCGAGGGCGCTGGCTTGTAGGAGTCGGTTCATCCCTTCTGCCATGGAAACACGTGGGTGATAGTCGAGGTCGCGTTTGGCCGCCGCGATATCGAACCAATGGTCTTTGGCTAGCTCCGAAGCAACGAACCGCGTCAAAGGTGGTTCCCCGCGCAGGCGCAGCGCTTTCCATATCAGTTCCAATACCGCTCCCGCTCTTTGAGCTTGGGCGAGGCTGATCTTCTTTTTTATTGTGGAAATACCGTTTCGGTTCAGAAGATCATCGATCCACTCCCAGAGTAGAACGGGTTCGTCGTTACTTATGAAATACGCTTTCCCCCCTGGGTTGTTTTCGAGTTTGTCAAGGGCCGCCTCCGCGGAGAGGTGAGCATCGACGATATTGTCGATATAGCTAAGGTCGACCCAATTGTTCCCCTCCCCAACAATGCGCAGGCGCCCTTTTCTTCCTCGATCCAGTACTCGAGGTATAAGGTTTGGGTCTCCTGGGCCCCAGATGAGATGGGGTCGGAGGGCGACTGTCTTGAGGTTCCCTGGAGGAAGCCCGTGTGCGGCGAGGACCGCTTTTTCCGCGATTACTTTCGTCGTTGGATAGTGACAGGGAATGCCATCGCCATAGGGCAACGATTCATTGGCTCCTGAAATAGCCTCGGCATTAAAAACTACACTTGGAGTACTGGTATAGATCAGTTTGCCTACTTCAAAGTCGCGGCACCCGTTAACGATCGACTGGGTTCCAATTACGTTCGCATCATGAAACTCACGGTACTTTCCCCAGATACCAACTTTAGCCGCGGTATGAAACACGGTATCAGCTTCTTGGCATGCGTTTCGAACCGATTTTGTGTCAGCCAGATCGACATAGAACATTTCTACTCCGAGTGCTTCTAGTTTAGGCTGAGGTCGTCGGCAGAGCCCTTTTACCGCGCAACCTTGCTCTAGAAGCCGTTGAATGAGATTCCCGCCGAGAAATCCACTTGCGCCTGTGACAAGTACGCGTCTAGGTGCCAAGGATTGAAAAGGAAGGGCTTTCTTTGGCATCGGCATGGGAAGAGAGGCTTGCGTGTCGCTGAGTAGTGTCAAGTATCTGCCGGCAACTCCTGCAATCTCGATGGACGAAACTGAGAAAGTTGCTGACAAAAGGCTCATCAGCCAGCTCACCCTAGTAGGGGAGTACCAAGGCTTGGTGAAGCGTTTTGATGGTTTCGACAAATCCCGTCACACCGTGCCTAAGTACGCCAGCGATCGGGCCCAGCAGTTCCTGGCACGACTTGCGGAGCCGGAACTAGTGGAATGGAGCGAATCGCTATTCGCCGCATACAGAGAGGCGATGGATTATAGGCGGAAAGATATTTCGTCCCTCGTTGACGGAGGGGTAGCTCGGATTGAGAGCAAGGATTTCATTCTGGAACGCCGGTATTCGTTGAATCAAGACAGTCCGGACAGTTACCTAGTCGAAACGGAGCTTATGAACGCGAGCGGCCTAGAGTTGCTCGAGTTCGAGTCTTTCAATCAAGCAACAGGGCCGCTGTTCGAGCGAATGTGCTGCCTGTTCAGGCGCGACGTTTCCGTTGAGTCGATGATAGACGGAATCGAAGACTGCAAAGGGAGCGAAGTAACGGTAGACTATCCATCTACTTGCGAGTTTTGTGAAACTAGGATCGAAGGACTGGAACCGGTGTTTCGGTTCGATTCTGCATCATTGGAAATTCGATTCCGTCGTTATGGAATGCCCGGTCAAATGATTCAGGCCTATCGAGCCATGGTGGGCAAGCTTGCCTCGGTCGAGGTGATGAAGGACGTCTTGAGGCTAAGCTAGCAAAGGATAATTTCAGTTCTTCTCCCCTCAGTAGCTAGGTTGTCTCTTTCGGCAATGACTGAATGATGTTTTTCGAATGATTTGCGATACGTTCGAAATTGTTCACAATTTCAATATAGATAAGCTCAGAGTGTACCTCTGCACTATTATTGGTCATCCGATTGACAGAACGTTTTCGCAGCTTCCGCCTCTTATCGTTGATCATATCTTCGAGATCGATCGCAACTTCCATATCAGCCGCTGATACTTTCGACTGAATTCGGGATTGGTAGAAGTCTATAAATCGCTGAACGTTTTCACCGAATTGGATAATGTCGTCCTCAATTTCCTTATTGAGAAAGCGGTTTTTCCGATAGCGTTTTGCAGCCCGGTTGGTGATTCGGTGGCAGCAGTCGCAGATTTCCTCAAGTTCTGCGATTACTCGTAGGTACCGCGTAGCCTCTTGTCGTGTTTCGTTGCTTACATGGTCGGAGGAGCAATGAATGAGGAAATCGTACAGCTCTGAGGTGATCTCGTTACTCTCCTCTTCCATCCGGTTGATCTCTTTCACTTTTTTGGAAAGGTTTTCTTGCGGATTGTTATAGATGTAAAGGAACTGCTCAAACATGTGCTTGCTTAGATCACCGAGTTTCCCAATCGCTTGCTTCCCCTCGGAGAAATTCAGTTCACCGGAGCCCCATGACATATTGTCCAAATACCGGAAGGTAGCAAGGTTGGCGGTAGTGGGTTTTTCTTTGACCAACCATTCAACGAGTCGAGCGATCTTGGGGACAAAACCGATCAGTAGAAAGATGTTAAGCAAGTTGAAGAGCGTGTGAAAAAGCGCCATGTGGTTGGGTAGATCCGGATTTGCGTCAGCCCGTCCTTGACCATCCACGATTAGAGCTTCTGGTGGACCGGGCATCAGATAGTCGACCATGGAAATAAAGGGGAAGAACACGGCGAGCATCCAAAGTACACCGAGCATATTGAACATGAAATGTGCTCGAGCCGCTCGTTTAGCAGCCGTGTTAGCCGTTAGCGATGCGAGGTAGGCGATGATTGTGGTGCCTATATTTTCCCCGAGAATGACCGCGGCGGCTTGAGGAAAGTCGATCCAGCCCTTGTACGCCATGGTTAGCGTGATCGCGCCAGCTACCGAGGAGGACTGTACGACAACGGTGAGAACCACACCGACTGCGAGAAAGATGAGAATTGAACCAAACCCGTAGGTACTCAAAGAGGCGATCCATTCCAAGGCTTCAGGATTGCTTTTGATTTCGGGAAACGAGTTTTTGAGAAGGCTGAGGCCGAGGAAAAGCAATCCAAATCCTGTGCAGAAGTTGCCGACCTCCTTGAGGCGATCGGTCTTCAAAAAAGTCATTGCCACCCCAACGCCGATGACGGGAATGGCGATATTTGAGAGGCTAAACTTAAAACCTAGAAAAGAGATGATCCAAAACGTCGTCGTTGTGCCGAGATTAGCCCCCATGATGACGCCGATCGACTGGATTAGGGTCAGGAGGCGGGCGTGGACGAAACTAACGACCATGACCGTAGTGGCCGAGGAGGACTGGACTAGGCAGGTGACGAGGAATCCAGTCATTACACCGGCAAATCGGTTTCCGGTCATCGATCGCATGATGCTGCGAAGCCGCTCACCTGAAATTTGTTGGATGGACTCGCTCATAAGGCGCATACCAAAAAGGAACACGCCCAAGCTGCCTAATATCATGAAGAATAAGGACATGGAATTTGTGGTTACGGGAGGATCTCTCGAAGCGGGATACGAGGATCAATGACCCAAATACGGAGTGGGGTCTCGATGCAACCGAATTGTTGCTTTTTGGGAATTGGTTTTCAAAAATATGGGATGGTCATGAATGGAGGATCATTTTATTGAATTTATGTGGCGGTTTGGTGCGTCTTTTTGCGTATAAATATTGAGCACAATATGAAATCACTCGCTCTTATCTTTTTTCTCGCAGGAGTTTTCTTAACGCCGGTCCTTTGGGCGGAGGATCTGTTTTTCATGGAAGATTTAATGGCCGCACAGAAAGTTGCGAAATCGACAAGAAAGCTGGTCATGATCGACTTTAAGGCAGAGTGGTGTGGCCCTTGTAAGATGCTTGACCAGACAACCTGGAAAGACAAAAGCGTTATTTTGACCTTGAGAGACAAGGCAGTAGCTGTTAAGGTTGACGTAGATGAGAGAAGTGAGTTAGCCGCAAAATATAGTATTCATTCGTTGCCTACAGTCATCTTCGTAGATGGAAACGGAAACGAGGTCTCGCGATTCATTGGCTACCGTGACGCGGAAGAGTTCCTAAAGGAATTCAGCAAGCTTGAAGAGTCGTAGATTTTTCTGTGGGTGCTTCCTAGAAGCGATCTTCAGGGGACCCCCTTTTTGGTTGGATCGAGTGTTAATCCGCTTCTGCGTTTCTGTTCTTGCGTTCAGTGGGCGACTTTGGCTTTTTCTTCGTTGTTGACGGCCGAAACAGGAGGCGTCAGGCGAGAAAATTCCAATCATCTATTCAATGAGTGAAACTGCTGAATCAACGCAATCCGTGTTCGGGAAGAGCAACCCTTTCCCCGCTCCTCTACTTAAAAAGTATAACCTTAATGGTGAGGGCTCTGCAAAAGAGACTATCCACGCGGAGGTCTCCATTGAAGGTTCGGGACTTAGCTACGACGCGGGGGACGCTTTGGCGGTGGTTCCTCAGAATGCGCCTGATCTAGTCGAGGCGTTCCTCGCGGCGACAGGAATCGACGCTGCTGATGAACTTACCATTGGCGAAGAGGTTTTCTCTTTCGGAGAGGCGCTTCGAGACAAATTCGATTTACGTGTTGTGACAAAAGTAGTCCTCACAAAGTTTGCTAAAGCGGCTGGACTCGATGAACTTCTGGAAAAGTGTGCGGATAGGGAATGGGTAAAGGAATATACTTGGGGTAGAGATTGGGTCGACGTGGTGAAAGAGTACCCACCGAGTTCCCTTTGTGCAGGCGACTACGCTGGATTTCTACGTCCGCTGGCACCCCGTTTGTATTCCATCGCCTCTAGTATAAATGCTCATCCCAATGAGGTTCATTTGACCGTGGGGTCGGTACGCTACGAGGCTTTTGGAAGACAGAAAAAAGGAGTATGCTCGACTTTTATAGCTGATATGTGGGACGAAGGAGCGACCTCAGGGGTTTATTTTCACCACAACCCCAACTTCAGGCTACCCGAAGATGGATCGCTTCCTATCATCATGGTTGGACCCGGAACGGGAATTGCTCCCTTTCGAGCCTTCATAGAAGAACGAATCGCAAAAGGAGCCACCGGAAAAAACTGGTTGTTCTTTGGGGACCAGCACCAAGCAACTGACTACTTGTATCAACCTGAATGGGAAGAGTACCTCGAATCAGGGCACTTGGACAAAGTGGATCTGGCTTTCTCGAGGGACCAAACAGAGAAGATCTATGTTCAGGATCGAATGCGGGAGAACGCCGCTCAAATCTGGGAATGGATCAATACAGGCGGATATTTTTACGTATGTGGTGACGCCATCCGGATGGCCAAAGACGTCAATCAAGCGCTAATTGACATCGTGGCTGAGCAGGGCGAAATGGCCGAGGCTGAAGCCGCTGCTTACGTGAAACAGATGCAAAAGGATAAGCGCTACGGCCGAGATGTGTATTGAGCTAGCCCGACAGATCGACTATAAAAGATAAAGTGGGTCCCTACGTGTTTCCGTCGCTCCGAACAAAAAACCAAAACTTCGCAGAATACCCTAAGGCCGTAAAATTCTAGAAGGTTCTAAAATTTTTTGGGCCATGTAAGCAGGGGGCTGAAAAAACATTCGGGTAGAAGTGATTTTCCAGAAGATTTGATAGGCATTGGGCTAGCTCCAAAATGTTACAGCCCTAATTTAGGAGCTCGCCTTTTCCTGGCAGCGAAGGCCTATTAATTAGTAGCCGATGATTGGATACAGATAGGCACATAAATGAGTTATTAGCGGATGAGAGCCACATTGATGGGGCTATTTTCTGGTCTATTATTATCGTCGACTTCGACGTGGGTCTACACTAATTCCGTGGGACACGACGTGATCCTTTATTGGCTCCGATTTTAGACTTTGATGGGGATTCGATCTTTCGACCTTACTATGGGTAGATGGACCAATTCGGAATCGACCTTCAGTACGCTAACGAAGGTTGGTTATGCAATTTTGAGGGAATCGCAGGGAGCACCTCGTCGGAAGAATACAGTGCCATGGTAGAGGGATTTAAATACACCGTTTACGGTATCGGAGGCAGCACAATTAATGCGGGGTTTCTTTTAGAGGGCCACTTAGATAGCCTGGGTTCGAACGCATTCAATCCCTTGAATCGAGATTTTTTCTGGGTCGCTACTCACTTGAAACGACGACGTGGATTCGGCGTTGGTCGCGTGTGGCGTTTCCGATTTGGACAATTGAAGTGTTTTCGCTCGAGTTGGGCTTGAGTGTCGTATCGTCAGTCGGCATGATATTAGGTTTGCCTAAAAGGGGGTTAGGCATAACCAAAAAGCGGGGATTGTATTTTATGAAAATTTACTCCGACCCAAAGTGCTTAACCTATCATACCCAAGGACACCCGGAACGACCGACAAGAGTTGTAGCAACTGTAGCTTGGTTAAAGGAAAGGCAACCCGATTGGACTTGGGAACCTTTTGAATTGGCCTCGGATCTGTCACTGTTAAGGGTGCACCCTCGTTCTCATTTGGATCGCCTTCAGGAAGAGCGTGCGTTTGACGCGGATACCGCATTTCACGATGACATTTTTGAAATCGCCCGCTTGGGCACAAGCAGCACGCTTGCTGCGATGGAGTCTGCCCTAAGTGGGGAGAAGGCATTTTCACTCATGCGTCCGCCAGGGCATCACGCGGAGCAGACCCAGGCAATGGGGTTTTGCTATCTCAACCATATAGCGATATCGGCTTTGGAGGCCTTGGAAACCGGAATTGAAAAAGTGGCTGTATGGGATTTTGACGCGCATCATGGGAACGGTACCGAAGCAATTCTGGAAGGGGTGGAGCGAGCTTTATATGTTTCCGTGCATCAACACCCCTGTTATCCGGGAACGGGAACGATTTCACGAGCCAACGCGAGGAACTTTCCGGTTAGTCCGGGAACTCTGCCAGAAGTCCACTTGGAAGTTTTGGCGAAATCCTGGGAGGCTATTCTCGATTTTGAGCCAGGGCTCGTTCTTGTATCAGCGGGATTCGATGCCTACGAACTAGATCCCTTGACGGACATGAGATTGAGATCGATTGATTTCGAAGCATTAGGGAGTTGGCTTGCTGAGGCAAAGATACCGGTGGCAGCGACGTTGGAAGGAGGATACAGCGATGATTTACCCTTGCTTGTTGAGGCTTTCCTGAGAGGCTGGTCTCGATCCTAGTAGCTCTCGCAATCGAGCATGGAAGACGAATCATTTGAATACATCGATACCCAAGAAGGCCTCAACTATCTGTGTGACCAGCTGGATTCGCAAACTGAAATCGCTTTGGATAGCGAGGCGGACAATCTCCATCACTATGCCACGCAGCTTTGTTTGCTTCAACTGAGATTCGACCATCGAACCTATCTTTTGGACATGCTCGCGGAGATTGAATACTCCCGATTCTGGGAGACGCTCAATGGAATGCATCTCATCATGCATGGTAGCGACTTCGATTTGCGCCTTTTTAAAGAATTCGCCAATTTTAGGGCTACGAGTATATTTGACTCGATGTTAGCGTCCCAACTCCTCGGGATTAAGAAGTTTGGATTGGCTTCTTTGCTTGAAGAGTTTTTCGAGGTCAAAATGCCCAAAGACAGTCAGAAGAGCGACTGGTCACAGCGTCCGTTGTCGGAAAAGATGCTAAAATACGCGGCCAAAGACGTCCTTTATTTGTACAGACTCAGGGATCTTCTTATGGAGCGGATCCGCGAGCACGGTCGCAAGGTTTGGCTCGAGCAACGCTGTGAATATCAGATTGAGATTGCTCAGAGAGGATTTCCCGAAGGGAGCGAGCACTCCTGGCGAATATCCGGAGCGAACAAATTGGATGACAAAGGGAAAGCGGCCCTCTATGAACTGTGGCATTGGCGAGACGACTTGGCCCGCCGATTGGACCGCCCCCCTTTCAAAGTGCTAGGTAACGAGTACATGCTGAAGCTCGCTGAGGCGGTTTCCGAGGGGAACTGGGAGTTCATTTTCGAGTCGCTTCCTCCCGGGATTCGGCGTCGCGAAAAGCAAGGCCTCGTGGATGCCTTGAAGCGAGGAGAGGCCCGCGATGCGAGTTCACTTCCGAAGCTGCCTCCCCGTGAAGAATCAAAAGGTCCACTGAGCCAGGTAGAGCTGGATCGGCAGGAAAAGATCAAGCTCCAACGAAATAGAGTGGCTGAGGAGCTGGGTATTGATCCTACTTTGATTGCCACAAGGAGCCATGTGGCCCAGCTAGCCCGTGACTCCAATGCGATGGAAGGTCTGCTCGACTGGCAGAAAGAGCTTCTGAGACAGATTATCGACTCGGCTGAATCGAATGACTCGTCTGCAGAAGATTAATGGGGGCTAAAAGCCCATTTCGGCTGGGATTATTGCCTTGATGCATTTAGGGACCTCGATGATAGTCTCAATTCAGTGTAAAAAAGTTACGAAGCCCTGCTGTCGCCATGAAAACGAAACTCGCATCGATTATAGTCATTTTTCTGTTTGCCGCTTTCTTCTCAGGCTCTGCGACAACAGAGTACGGTTCCTCTAAAGCGACCGCAGCAGGTTGGGTCGCGGTAGAAAACAAAACCGACAGCAAAACTGGTCCGACGACCATTGGAGTGAAAACTTCCGAGTTGGTGCCTCGAAATAAAACCAGTGGCGGGCTGGTGCATTCTCTTTTGGGGTTTTTCACAATTGCGGACGATTGAGCCTCTTGACTCCGTCTCCCGAACCGAGTTTCCAGACAGGGGCCCGTTAGTTTTGCATCCAGCGGCCCAAAGCATGATTACATTGGATTGTTTCTAGGAAGTGGGAAATAGCGATTCGAATTCTCTGGTTTCAAACGTTTCACGTTATCTCGATGGGATAGCGGAAAAGATGGGCGAAAGAGACGCCCTGAAAATCCCTCGAGGGCGGGACGCGAGCGGGCGAATCGACTATTTGGCTCTCTCCTTCCGTCAACTCGCCCAAGAGCAGGACAACTGGGGCTGCCACCTGATTAAGCGGGGAATTGGTCAAGGATCCCGTGTGCTTCTTATGGCTCGACCTGGACTGCCCTTGATTTCTCTTTGTTTCGCCCTCTTTAAAATCGGTGCGGTCCCGATCGTGATCGATCCTGGCATGGGGCTTCGTTCGTTTCTTTCTTGTGTCCGGCGATCCAGGCCCGATGCTTTGATAGGGAGTCCTTTGGCGATTTGGCTTTCCCGGATTTTCTGGGGTTCGTTTAGGTCACTCCGTACGCGAGTCAAGGCGGGGGGACCGCTTTCGAGGGCCCCTTCACCAAAGGGAGCGGGAGAGATTTATGCAGCCGAAACCACGGCCCGCGATCTGGCCGCGATCCTGTTTACTTCCGGGTCGACCGGTCCTCCAAAGGGTGTGTGCTACGAGCACGGAATGTTCGAAGCCCAGGTTTCCGCGATTCGGGAGCAGTACGGAATCTGTGAAGGTGAAGTGGATCTTCCTATGCTACCTATTTTTGCGCTCTTAAATCCCGCCTTGGGCATGACGACAGTCGTGCCAGAGATCAACCCGAGTAAACCGGCGACGGTCGACCCGGCAAAGATCGTTCAAGCTATACAGCAGTGCGGAGTAACCAATTCCTTCGGCTCACCCGTTCTATGGAGGAAGATTGGGACCTACTGCGTCGAGAGAGGGGAAACCTTGCCCAGCTTGAAGCGAATTCTCATGGCCGGAGCGTCGGTTCCCCCACCGCTCATGGGGCAGTTTCGAAAAATCCTGGATCAAGGGCAGGTGCATTCGCCCTACGGAGCGACCGAGGTTCTGCCTGTTTCATCAATCTCTGATAGCGAAGTGTTGGGTGAAACCGCCCATTTAACAGCGCAGGGGAAAGGGACCTGTGTGGGGCGTCCGCTGCCGGGGGTGGAAGTAAAGATTATCTCGGTCAGTGACGAACCTTTGGATGCAACGGCTCTGGAGAAGCCCACAGCCTGCGAAGAAATCGGCGAAATTGTCGCCACAGGACCGAGCGTGACGCGAGAATATGATGGATTGTTGAACGCAACCCGTGAGACGAAGATCGACTCTGAGGGACAAATTTGGCATAGAATGGGGGACTTGGGATATTTCGATGACCAGGGAAGAATTTGGTTCTGTGGCAGAAAAGCGGAGCGAGTTGAATCTGGAGGCAAGACGTACCATACAGATTGCTGTGAAGGTGTTTTTAATACGGTGCCTATGGTATCTCGGTCGGCCCTGATTGGTTTGCGGCAAAACAGTCGCACGATTCCGTCGATTGTGGTGGAGCCACTCAAAAATGCGTATCCTCAAAGCGAAAAGGAGCGTTCCCAGTTTATCGAGGATCTGCAAGAAGCAGCGGCGAAGACATCGGTTACGAGCGACATAAAAACTTTCCTGTTCGATCGAGCGTTTCCGGTGGATGTGCGACACAATGCCAAAATCAACCGACTGGTTTTGGCAAAGAGAATCAACGAGCAAAAGGATCGAGGTGAATGAACCATTTAACAGCATCGCGGATCGATGGAACGAGCCGTGGGATAAATTGGAATTCAAGCGTTGGGCCTTGAGGCTGCATCGTGCTTTTTGCCGAGAGAGGTAGACTTGTGGCCTGTATTCATTTCTCCTGAATGGATCGATTTTGCAGAAGACATTATGGATGATCTTCGGTTGTCCTTGGGTATACCTACCTTGATGGGATGTGTTTCCAATGGGGTGATTTCCAATCAGTTTGAGTTTGAGAGGAAGGGTGGCATTGACCTTGGGCTTTTCTGCCACCCAGGTGGGAGTATCATAGATTTAGGATTTCCAGCTAAAGAGTCGCAAAAGGGAATCACGTGTGATGAGCCCGAATTCTGGCGAAGGCAATTTGATCCTGGGAACGAAGTAATAAATGGTTGTATTGTATTTGCTTTACAATTACACGAAGGGGTATAGAAGTTGATTAGTTCCTGGGAGCGAGATTTACCCAATTTCCCAATCAACTGTAGATTGGCCCATTTCGATAGCGAAGCGAGAACAAGTGCCGTCCTTTATCGCCGGCTTGAAGATCCACTCGGATGCGGCTTGAGATGCGGCGATCCCGAGTTCCGGATGGGTCGCGGTTTCCACTTTCGGTTTTTCGCACAGCCCAATATATCTAAGATAAACGCGATTAGTCTAGCTTAGAGGTCGTCCGGGTGTTTTGGCGAAACTTTGTAAATTCGAACTTGGGAAAGCAGCTTGCGGTTTTCCCCCAGATTGGAAAAACCATCTTTGGGGCCAGAATTATGGTCGCTAGAGTGATCGATGTCTTCCAGAATTTCACGAGTAGATGGATCGAAGGAAGGGAAATTACAGCCAAGCGATTCTAAAATGCACGGTTGCTTGCGTGCAGCTTGAAAGTTTAACTAGTGATTCAAGATGGTTTCAGCTATTGTAAAATTAAGGGAGGGAAATGATTAGTGAAAGAGCCGGACCCCATTAAAATACCAATAAACGGAGAACTTGATTTGCATACGTTTCGGCCCTCCGACGTGAAGTATCTACTAGAGGACTATTTCGATGCTTGTGAAGAGAAGGGCATCCGTCAGGTCAGGGTGATCCATGGCAAGGGAACGGGATTGCTTCGGGAGACCGTGCATGCTCTTTTGCGAAAGTCAGATCGCGTGGAGGGCTTTAGGCTGGGTGACGAAGGTTCGGGTAGCTGGGGTGCGACCTTGGTCCAACTGAAGTAGATTCCTCGGGGAGCATTGGAGGTTAGGACTCTGATAAGGCTCGTTACGCTTTTTGCTCCTGCTTGTTGGCGTCCACCTGGGGCCGCACATACTTCTCGATGCAAGAGGGGCAGATGGAATGCGTGAAGTCTGCTCCGGTACGCTCACTGACATACTGCTAGATTTGCTATCAGATGTCTTTCTCATTACGGACTCTTTGCATTAGGAACAAATGGTTATTAAGCTTACGAAGGTCTTAACTTGGCTGTTAAAACCAAGTATGCTTCCGGCGACTCGCAAGCGATTCCAGATTTCGTCTGTGCCAATCGGCTTTTTTAAAAGGTCGTCGACCCCCGCATCTAGGGCTCCCTCAAGATTCGCCCCCTATCTTTTTGAGCCGCCACGAGAGCAAAGTAGTTTTATTTTTCTGCGCACTTGTTACGGAGACGCCAACAAAGCTCGAGCCCATCTTTTCCGGGCATTGCCCAGTCGCTGATAACCATCTGAGGGTTCTCGACGGCAAAAGGGTCCCAAGCTTCGTCACCATTGTCATATTCGAGCAAGCTGGCGAGATTTTCGAGGAGACGACGGGTCGATGAATCGTCCTCTACGATGTGAACTATTAAATTTTGGCTTATGGTGTTAAAAAAGTTCATTGGCATTATATAGCCTCTTTGGATCGCCCGCTTTCCCGCTTCCCTTGATTACAAAATTTTTCAAATTGGATCGGTCGGTGAGCGTGGCCTGCTCTCGTTCCGTCTCGGTGCAGTTTGATCACAGTTTTCTACATATAGGCTTTCAATCTTGAACTTAATTCGCCACCAATAGCGTGTCGCTAGTCTCCCATGGCATCCAGTACCGTCGAGAATTACATCAAACAAGTTTATGCCCTTCAGTTTGAACAGGGCGAAGGGGGGATTGTTGGCATGGGTGATTTGGCAGCTTCGCTGGGAGTAACGCCGGGTACGGCGACCTCAATGGTCAAGTCTCTCGCGAACTCCAATCATGTGGAGTACATCCCTCGCGTTGGTGTCAGGTTGTTAGAGCCTGGTGAGAAATTGGCCCTTCTAGTTTTGCGAAGACACCGATTGGTGGAGCTGTTTCTTGTAAAAATCCTAGGGATGGAGTGGCACGAAATTCATGAGGAAGCGGAAACCTTGGAGCACGCGATTTCCGACCGCCTGCTCGAGAGGATCGATAACTTACTCGGAAATCCCAAAGTGGACCCGCATGGGGATTCGATCCCGTCGGCAAGCGGCAAAATCGCCAAGCGTGAACTGATTCCCTTGAATCAGTGCGATCGGGGTCAATCGGTTATCATAAGCCGGATCGAGGACCAAGAGGAGGGCTTTCTCCAGTATCTCGAATCGAACGGTTTGACTCCAGGCATCGGTGTCTTGGTGTCGGCTCGGGACGGACATGCAGGGATCTTGTCGGTGCAATTCGCAGACGGTAACCAATGCACTATGGGGTTTCCTGCTGCTCGAAAAATTCAGGTAGAATGCTGTGATTGAGTCCTTGGAAAGCTTTGACTGGTCGCTGGCTCTGCTGCTTGGTTTTGTAGCGGTTTGGGTAATACAGTGGTACCGTTCGAGTGTGGCAAAGATACCGACTCCTAAGGAACTGGAAGAATCGGAGCTCGAGCGAACGGCAGAAACTGAAGCGGTTGCCCGACTAAAGGAGCGTGCGGAAAACCTGGAGCAATCCTTGTTCAAAGCCCAAGGCGAGGTGGAGATTTTGCGGGAAGAGAATACAGGCCTTCATGGGAAACTGGCGGCTGCACGAGAGCGGGCCGAATCGCAAGAGAAACGACTCGCTGAGCAAAAGGAGGAGTTCGCTGCGAGTCAGAAGAAGCTTACTACTGAATTTGAAAACTTGGCCAACCGAATTCTGGACGAGAAGAGCAAGAAATTTGTCGTTCAGAACAAAGAGACTATAGATAAGCTGCTCAACCCATTCAGTGAACGGATAAAGGAATTTCGCGAACGAGTGGATAAAGTTCACGAAGAGGGAATCAAGGACCGGGCCGCTCTGAATGAGCAGCTCAAGAACTTGCACCTGCTGAACCGTAAAATGACGGAAGAGGCCCAAAATCTCACGACGGCTTTAAAAGGCCAGATTAAGTCGCAAGGGAATTGGGGTGAGATGATTCTTGAGCGTGTATTGGAAAAGTCAGGACTGGTTGAGGGGCAGGAGTACATTAAGCAATCTCATTTAACCGATGAAGAAGGGCGACGATATCATCCTGATGTGATTGTGAACTTGCCTGAAGAGCGTCATCTCGTCGTTGATTCAAAGGTCAGCCTGGTTGCTTACGAGGCTTGCACGAATGAGAATGATAGGGAAAAATCGGAACAAAGAATTAAGGATCACGTTCTAAGTATCCGGACTCATGTCACCGGTCTCAGCAAGAAGAGTTACGAATCTTTGCACGGGATCAACTCGCCCGATTTCGTTCTCATGTTCGTTCCGATCGAACCGGCCTTTACTATGGCCATGCAGGCCGACGACGGCCTTTTTGACTTTGCCTTTGGTCAAGGTGTAGTCATTGTGACACCATCCACGCTACTTGCTACGCTACGAACCGTAGCCAATATTTGGAGACAGGAAAAGCAGACTAGAAACGTGCTGGAGATCGCCCGCCGCAGTGGGGCATTGTACGACAAGTTTGTGGGCTTCTACGCCGATATGGAGGAAATCGGAAAACGCCTCCGCAAAAGCCAAGAGTCCTACGATGCTGCCTTTAGCAAACTCAAAACAGGGAGGGGAAACCTCGTCAAAAGCGTGGAAGATATCAAGACGCTGGGGGCTAAAGCAAAGAAGGTGCTCCCTCCTGCTGCTGTCGAAGACTCTCTCTTAGGAGAACGCACAGACGAGAATAAATAACTTGTCGAGACCGTAGGGCGGGTGCTAATGCCATGGCACTTATTAAGAGAATAGTGCGATGACCTGCCCTTTCTGCGATATTCCTCCGAAACGGGCTTGAGGAGACGCATTTTTTAGAAGCAATCTCTCGAGCGGAACGATCCCCGAGCCGTCCCGCAGCCATTCGCTATTTGAAGCCGTCAGAGTGGCTTACTTTTAGTTCTTCGCAGCGTTCGCGAAAGATGGAACGACCCATTTTAAGAGCTTACGCTTTTGTTTCACACTTACTAAATCGGGTCGTTTAGAAGGATTTTATTGTAATTAATAAAAGTTGGTTATTGCTGATAGGGGATTCATCGATTGATCTAGAGGATGTATGATTGTTAGGAATGCGCAGCAGATGAAATCGATACGCGAGGCGGCACAGGTCGCCGCAACCGTGTTGGACAAGATGTGTGCGCTGGTAGCTCCGGGCATGAACACCTATGACCTGGATCAGGCGGGGCGACGTTTTATTGATGAACTGGAAGCTGAGAGCGCTTGCTATAAGTACCAAGTCGGCTCCCGGATTTATCCCGCCTACACTTGTCTGTCAGTAAACGACGAGGTCGTCCATGGCATCGGGACTCTCGACCGCGTATTGTGCGAAGGCGATATCATTAGCGTCGACGTCTGCACGCGGTACAATGGATACATCGGAGACAATTGCCGTACGATGCCGGTAGCTCGCGTCGCTCCCGATGTACAACGACTCCTAGACGTTACCGAAGCTTCGATGTACGAAGGGATCAAAGCGGCTCGTCTTGGCAATCGTGTGGGCAAGATTTCCCATGCAGTTCAACGCGTGGTCGAGAAGGGCGGTTTTTCTGTGATCCGAGATTTCGTAGGACACGGTGTGGGGCGAAACCTTCACGAGGAACCGCAAATTCCCAATTTTGGAAAGCCGGGCAATGGACCTAAGCTCCGCGAAGGCTGTGTCGTTTGCATCGAACCCATGGTGAACATGGGCAAGTACTCCGTAAAAATGGCGTCCGATGGGTGGACCGCCCTAAGTGCTGATGCCAGCCGGTCCGCACATTTTGAGCACACTGTCATCATCAATAAAGACGGCCCGGAAATTCTAAGCGTCCCGCTCGGCAAAGAATTGCCGGCTTTGGTTTAGAAATCCAGTCCTTGTCCGAACCATCGAGTCTTGGCTAGGATTTAGTTTGTTGGACCAGAACAGGTCCGCGGAGTGTTCTTTGCAGGGACAGCGTTTACGCCATGACGTATTGTATAAATAGATACGATTTTAAATTTTTAAGATTATGATCGATTTGGTATAGTGTAATAATTTTGATTCCGTTATTTCGTCTCCATCGCTGCCGTCAGTAGCTTGTTGGCGGCATAGGTCATGTAGGTTGTCCTTAAGCATTAGCAAATTGCTTTATGGCAAACCGGATAAATAGCGATAGTCAGCCCTGCCTTAACATTTAGGAAACGTCGGCGATTCCGCTTACGAAGCGATTGGCCTATATAATTAAAAATTCGAATTTTAGCAGGTTGAAGTTAAAGCTCCTCGCCGAATATCTTCTCCGTAATCTTCCAGAAATCGCCCTGCTTGCGACCAATTAAAAAGGCAGGCATCCTTAGCTGAGACTGCATTTTAACTACCTCGCTGACCGAATGAATTTTGAGGTTTAATTCGGGCCGTTTTAAATGCGATCTCAAGAAATTGACATTAAACTTCTTAAGGCTGGTTTGATTGTTGAGGTAGTGAATCTCGGCTAGGTGTTGAGCATCATAGTCGTAGTACTTTACCTGTAGATAGGGGGTCCCATGTTTGTCGAAGCGCTCGAGCATCTCGATCGAATCTGGTTTAAGCACGTGAGCGTTTTTTGAAAGCCTGGCCTGTTTCAGTTTTGTGTCAGGGTCAATCAGTACATTACCGCAGCTGCGACACTCGCGAGCAGTGAGGTCGTTTTGAGCTGAGCACTGGTTGCAGACCTTAAAGCGAAACCGATATCCACAGGGTTTAAACTCGTAGGTATCCGGATTTTGATGCCCGCCGCGACATTTGCGACCGAAGTGCTCGATGATATTTCCATCAAAGTCGACGATACCCCAGAAGTCATTCACGAAACCGCATTCAGGGCAGGGTACTTGCACGGCGACCGATTTGGATACAGTTTTCTTTTCGCCAACCTCTGGGCTGAAAATGTTATGCCCCATTCCGGTATAGTCTAAGACTAGACAATCTTTTTTATATGTATCCAACCGTAGACCCCGGCCGATGATTTGCTGATACATGCTAATCGACTCTGTGGGACGTAGAATAGCGATCACATCGACATGGGCGGCATCGAATCCGGTTGTCAGGACAGAAACATTAACTAAATACTTAAACTCTCTCTTCTTGAAGTCGTCGATAATCTGATCCCGTTCGCTGGCCTCAGTTTCCCCTAGGACGAGCCGCGCCTGTCCCGTCGGAAGGCTCTTCATCACCTCTCGGGCATGTTTCACCGTGGAACTGAAGATCATCACGCCCTGACGCTTGTATCTATCAGTGATATCAATGACATTTTTGATAATCAGGGGCGTCAAGCGTCTTTGCTGATGGAGTACTTCCTCCAGTTGGGCCATTGTATAGGTAATGCCCCCGTCAGTCAGCTCAGAGAAGTCATACGACGTCACTGGAATATCTACCTTAACTGGAGGCGTAAGGTATTGGTTCCGTATCATGTACTGCAGAGGCAGGTCGTAGATGCATTGCTTAAAGAAGCGCATTTCCTGCGTCTTCAACTCTCCACGGATCGCGTAGTTATAAATCCAGCCTATTCCTAACCTATAAGGGGTAGCGGTAAGGCCCAAAATACAAATACGCTCATTGTTCTGCTTCAGCCTTTTGATTACCTTAGCGTACTGACTGTCGGGCTCCAGCCCGACGCGGTGGCACTCATCGATCACGAGGAGTGTAAAGTTCTTAAAGAAGTCGTCGTCCGCATTCGCGACGGACTGGATGCTGCCGAAGATCACCTTCCTATTGTGGTCCTTTTGATTCAAGCCCGCGGAATAGATCCCCGCCTGTAGGCCATAGCTCTCGTACTTCAAGTGATTTTGCTCGACCAGCTCTTTGACGTGAGCGAGTACGAGGACGCGCCCCTTGGCAATTTTGGCCAATTCGGCGATTACCAAACTCTTCCCCGCCCCCGTAGGCAAAACGATGACCGCTGGGGTCCGCTTCCTCCGAAAGTGGTAAAGGGTGCGATCAACCGCTTCCTGTTGGTAGGTCCTGAGTTTGTACATCGGCCGACCAAGCTATTTCAGACGCTATCCAAAGTATAGAAAATTTGTCTGATCATCACCCGCAAGGTAACGAGCAGTTTTAAGGAAACCAGGCAACGAGTGCCCACTTCAATGGTAAAAAGGTTGGCGGTGATGGAGGTACTTCGTTAATTTATCAAACTTGTGTTGGTAGTACTTCATGTTTGAAAAAATCTAAACATTCGGGCATGCTCAGTTTTGGCCGTCGAGTAAAAAAGCACGAGAGCAACACCAGTCCTTACTAGCTTGCGAAGCGTAGGGGTTGGCCGTGAGGCCAGTGAATTTTCTAGGGCAGTTGATGAATCTACATTGCAATACGGCCACCACCCCGCCCTGTCGGTTGTAGCAATCCAGCGGCTCAAGTCAGCTGCCTTTTTTGGAATGCAACTTTCACAGCGCGGGTCTAGTGGTGTACCCCTGGAGCATTTTACCTGAAATATCACGGATTGAACGATATAAAGGCTCGTGATAAAAAATTATACACCTGATGATAAGAAAATTAAATTTTAACACATCTAATCCTCAACTAGAGGCTTTACCTATTCTAAATCATCAAGTTGAAGAGAGTATGAACTTCGGGTGAGAACGGGAGGGAGAAGCCAGCTTTTGGGACGTTGCAATTAAACTCAATCCTACATTTCACGGCATTTCAGAATATTCTCTATGATTCACTTTTGGAATAATACGATACTGGCCTAGGTAGTCATTAAGATTGACCATATGGATATACTTCTCGATTTGCGCTGGATGGTATTGGGCCGTGCCGGCGGATTGGAACAAATGGCCTATGAGCTGGTTGCAGCTATCGCTAAGTTTAGCCGAAAGGACACGCTTTACCTGTATTGCCCTGACAGAGCTTTTCAAGATTGGCTGTTCAAGTCAGGAATGAATATGGTGCTGATAGACAGCGACCAGTTTGCACTGGTTCCTGAGCGAGTCAGTTATGACCGATCGGAAGGTCGGCCTAGTGGGAAACTGGGAAGAATAGGAGTTGTGGCTCTTGATGGATCTGAGCCCCCCCCGCGAACCTTGAAGGTCGATCTCGTCCATTCAATTGGGGGCTACGTGCATGACGAGTTGCTGGACTATCGGAATATTCTCACGATTCATGATTTGCAGCACATCCATTTGCCGCATCACTTTGACGAGGTTGAAATTGATGCACGAAATGCGAGGTACCTGTCCTCGATTAATGCTTCCGAAGCAGTAATCAGCGTATCGAGTTTCGTGAAACGTGATATCATAGCCCAATATGGCGTTAAGCCGGAAAGCGTAACCTCAATTTGGAATATACCCAGTGGAAGTCCTACGGATCAATTGTCCAAATCCAAAGTGGATAGGATCCTCCGAAAAATGGGGATCGATTTCGAGTATTTGTTTTTCCCCTCCCACGGCTGGCCTCATAAAAACCATCTCAAACTCGTTGAGGCTTTTCCTTTTATCCAGGAGTCACTCCCTAATCTGAGAATGATCTTTACGGGAGGCAAGTTTGATCAAGAACACCCTGCAGCAAAGAAGATTAGATCGCTTGGTCTAGAGGAGTTCATCCTGCACATAGGATACCGCACCCCCACCGAAATTCGTTGTTTGTACGAGCGCACGAAAGCACTCGTTTACCCGTCGCTATTTGAAGGTTTCGGGATGCCCGTGGCGGAAGCGATCGAATCCGGGGTGCCGGTTTTTTGCTCCGATATCGAGCCCTTGGTTGAAATTGGGGGTGAGGCGGTTGTCACCTTTGATCCCTGTAGTTCTAATGATATTGCTGACAAAGTGTTATCGGTGCTTCGGGACGATCGTTTGCTCGAGAGTCTGCGGGCAAAACGCGAAGCACAGTTGACGCGGTTCTCGAGCAAAGCGATTGCCCGCCAAACTTATGATCTCTATCGGAAAACCTGTGGACTGGATTCGACTCCGCTGGAGAGTAGCCGTTTAGCCATGAGTAACGGCCGATGTGAGTCTACTAGGCACTGGGGAAGGGTTAGCGAGCGCAGTTTGCGAGCGGGGAAATCGTTATCGGGACTGGTCGCATTGCTCGTAACCGCATTCAAATCTCCGCCACTGGCTAAGTCTATCTGGAAGGCTTTTCGGAGGAAGGGCGACCGTGCAAGGAGCTTTAATGGTCGCTATGGAGATGGATGGATTGTCCCAAATTATCGGGAATGGCTTTGGGTACCCGAAGGGTCGAAAGGGCTCATTTTAGAGATTGAAGCCCCACCGCTTCCTCATGCGGATGACCATGGATTTTGGGTGGCGTTGCAAGGAATCGAACTGGGCGAATTCCGTTTTGCAGGCAAATCAACCCTTAGAATACCTATTACGTTAGAGGAGAGCATTAAAGAACTCGTTCAACTGAGAATTGACAGCAATTTCTCGTTTAGACCGAACGATCGCGACGACAATGGCGATGAGCGGGAGCTGGCAATTAAGCTAGCTGGAATACACTGGGAGTGAACCGCTTGGTCCCTCGCTTAGGACCGGCTTGGCTATCAAAAGGTCGCCGCCCAATTCTTGGCTTGGTTAGCAACAGGTTTTTTCTCTGCGGGAGCAAAATATGGTGCGGGTGGACAGAATCGAACTGACGCAACCAGCTTGGAAGGCTGGGGTTCTACCACTAAACTACACCCGCGATAGAATTGAGTGGTCAAACATCGATCTGATTGTGCTTAGGTCAAGTTCTTTTCGAGGGGAGTTTTGGATTCCTTAGAAGGAGGGAAAGAGTGATTTCCAAGCAAGTGATCGCTTTAAGGCGAATCTCTCATGGTCCAATATGCCCTTTGGGGGTATCGAAGTAAGTCCTATCTGCGAATTAAAAGGATGAAGAGCCAGCGGCACTGATAGACGAAATTCCAGGCTAAATTCTTTGGGACTTTTTCTCACAAACAAGAGTTGGATTCCGAGCCCGGTGCTCTCAAATCGCCGGCCCTTCTTGTATTTTAAGGGCTGGGCTGAGCTTTAAGGCGGCCAGAAAAGGACTGGTTTCCATGCAGAAAGCAGGTTGCCGTAGGCTTTTCTCGGAACGTTGAGATTCGCGTTGCGTTGAGACGACTAAGCTGAAGTATCGTGAAATGGGCGAGAACATCGAGTTTCAAATACCAAACAATCTGAAGGAGTTTCGGGCTAAAGTGGGTTCAATCCTATGGATCCTTGTAGCGATTACAGTGATAACGGCAGCTTACTCCATGCTGTACACTGTACAGGCCGAGTCGCAGGGGGTCGTTCTTCGTTTTGGGAAGTACGTCAAGACGGTTGATCCCGGTCTGCATGTAAAGCTACCTTTCGGAATCGACACTTACGAAATTGTCCAGGTCGAGCGTCAGCTCAAGCAGGAGTTTGGATTCGCGACTAGAGGGGCGAACGATCCGAGCCAGTTCAATCCTTCGCAGACGGAACGAAGCTTTGAACGCAGCATGGTGACGGGAGATCTCAATGCCGCGACAGTCGAATGGAGCGTCCAGTATCGTGTCGAGGATCCCCAGCTGTTTCTTTTCAAGGTTAGGGAGCCGAAAGGGACCCTTCGAGATATATCAGAGTCGGTCATGCGGACGGTCATTGGTGACCGGACGGTTGATGAGGTCATTACAATTGGCCGGCAGGAGATTGCTAGTGAGGCCCTTATCCAGATGCAGACGCTTGTGGACAAGTACGAGCTCGGTTTGAATGTAGACCAGGTCCAGCTTAACAACGTAAATCCGCCTCAGCCGGTCCAGAATTCGTTTAACGAAGTCAATCAGGCACAGCAGGAGCGGGAGCAGATGATCAACATTGCCAACGGTGAATACAACAAGGTGATTCCTCGAGCACGCGGAGAAGCGGACCAAAAGATCCAGGCAGCCGAAGGGTACGCACTCAAGCGAGTGAATGAAGCCGAAGGGGATGTCGCCCGTTTTAACGCAATTTTAAGGGAGTACCTGAAAGCTCCGGAAGTGACGAAGCGTCGCCTATACCTCGAAACTATGCAGAGCGTAGTCCCTAGCCTGGGGAAAAAGATAGTGATCGATTCGGAGGCTCAGCAAATCCTTCCGCTTTTGCAGCTTAACGAGAACACTCAGAATCGCTAGAATGATGAAAAAATTAGCAGGTCTATTAATTATATTCGCCGCCCTCGCTGCATTGGTAGTTCTCTTCGCATCGGCTTACACCGTTCCGGAGACCAAACAGGCGATCATAACGCAGTTCGGAAAACCAGTTGGAGAGCCGATCACCGAAGCGGGTCTCCATTTCCGGACTCCTTTCGTTCAGGAGGTTAACATGATCGAAAAGCGGATACTCGAGTGGGACGGGATTCCTACGGAAATGCCGACCAAGGATAAAACCTATATTTCGGTAGACACTTTCGGTCGCTGGCGAATCAGTGATGCTAAGCAATATTTTCTACGCTTGAGAGACGAGCGTAGTGCTCAGTCTAGACTGAACGATATTCTTCGAAGCGAAACCCTTAACGCCATCGCCAAGCACGAGCTGATAGAAGTCATTCGCACGTCTAAAGATCGCGAGCCTAACCAAGACGCTACCTTGGCGGACGCTCCAGGGAATATTGGGATTCTAAGCCCTATTACATCGGGTCGGGCAATGATTGAAAAGGAGATCTTTGAAAACGCGGCCTCGAAATTGACGGACTTCGGTATCGAACTTTTGGATGTGCGATTCAAGCGCATCAATTACAACAACAGCGTACAGCAGAACATCTTTCAGCGCATGATCAGTGAGCGTCAGCAAATCGCGGAGCGTTTCCGTTCAGAAGGTGCGGGTGAAGCAGCTAAGATCACAGGTAAACGGGAGAGAGACCTGCAGGAAATTGAATCGGTAGCGTACAAGCAAGTGCAGACGATTCGAGGAGAGGCAGATGCCAAGGCAACTGAGATTTATGCGAGTGCATTCAACAAAAGTACAAAGTCTGTTGAGTACTACGAGTTTATAAAGACGCTCGAGACTTACGAGGAGATGTTTGATCGCGAAACGACTTTGATCCTTTCAACAAGTAGCGACCTCTTCAAGTTTCTGAAAGAGATCGAGCCAAACCAGTAGTTTATTTTCAATTCTTGTCGAAGGGCAGCGGTGCTGAATTTCATTAAAGTAGTTGTCGCTTTTCTGGGAGTTTGCTCGATCGGCTTTCTGCTTGCCCGTTGGGCAGACCAGCTGGTTCAGGATACACGCTCTGAGCGTTCGCTGGTGGCTCACGCTGGCGAGCTGGTAGAGGACTTAAGCCCTGGTGATAAGATTCCTGAGCGCCCGATCGTTAGGCAGGTGGAGGCGATTGTTGGCTCGTTTCCAAAAGCGAAGGAAAAGAAAGTCATCTTTACTCCTGGGAGAAGGCTATCGGGTCTAAGCCTGGACGAGCTGGAGGAATTTTATACTGAGGCACTTTCATTTTATCTAGAGGATCGCCGTGCCTTTGAGGCTGCGGGTCGGGCTCTACAATCCATTGCATCCCAAGACCCAGGAAGGGCTCTGGAGTTGCTCCATTCCCTGACTCCCTCTGAAAAAGCCCGTCTGGCCACCGCTCTTTCCGGTGGTTGGGCGAAACATGATGCCGTGTCTGCCTGGGACTGGATTGATTCTGTTTGGATCGACGACAGCGGTGAATACATCGACCGCGATTTGCAGAATGAGATGTTTCTCGGAACGCTTGAAGTGGTCTTGTCGGAACAGCGAAATTACCAGCTCGCTGCGGACTTGTTGAAAACGGTGATGGAGCCGGGACTTAGACTGGAACTTGCGAACTTGATTGCGTTTCACGTTGTGTCGGAAAATCCGGCTCATACTCTAAACCAGCTCGACTTTACCAGCGATGACCTATTGGACTCCGCGATCATGGATGCGGTTATCGACGAATGGGCACAGCGAGATTCAAGGGGAGCGATGACTTGGACTTTGGAGAATCAGGATCAAGTCACCAGTAAAGGGGCACGCTTTATAGCGAAAGACCTCATTTTGAATGAGGTGTACGAGGACCTTGAGCGATTTCATTCGAATCTTCAGAGTCCTTTTAAGCGTGACTCCGTTGCTTGGGAAAGTGCTCGATTGTTTGCACGACGGAATCCGGACGTCTCCATTTCCTGGCTCGCTACGATAGAGTCATCAGCTGCAAGATATGATGCGTATTACGATTCCCTTTACGAGATAGGACATGACGACTTTGGTAGTACGGTTCGCTTTGCGGAATTGGCCTATGGAGTCGCCAGCTTAGATCGCGAGGAGGCACTGTTTGGAGCTCTGCAGGGCTGGTCTTTGATCGATCCTGAAAGAGTGCATTCGTATTTGGATTCTAGCGACGCATTGGACGAGAGCGTTAGACTTTCCTCCCTAGTCAATACGGTTTACTGAATTGGCGTGGGCTGCTCACCCTCGATCCTTGTTTTGAATTCAGCGTTGAGAGGCTCCCTAAAGGCCCTGTCAGACGTCCAGCGAAGTCCTATGGATCAGGTGGCGGGGCAAAGCGATCAAGATTAGATGAGCCACCTGGCTACTTTTTGCTTAACATCGATTGAATGAGTTGCATGGTAACTGGTATGTACGAATTGGAAGGCACCGTTAAATTGATAGAGGATACACAAACCTTCGGAAGTGGGTTTCAAAAACGCGAATTTGTTGTCACATCTGAAGAGAGATTCCCTCAGGATGTAAAATTCGAGTGTATGAAGGACAAAATCGAACTTCTTGAAAAAGTTCGCACGGGAGACCGCGTAAAAGTCAGCTTTAATATTCGAGGAAACGAATACAAAGGGAAGTATTACGTGAACCTGCAGGCTTGGCGTATTGAGAACGGTGGCGGTGAAGTGGACAGCAATCTCGCTCAGGTAACCGGCGAACCTGGTGAAGGGAATCTAGACGACCTGGAAGAATCTCCCTTCTAATCTTTGGGCACGGTTTCAACGAAGCTTTTTAGGGCGCTCCCAAAATCCATCCGGAATGAGTTTAGCGGTGGTTGGAATTTGCGTCGCGACATAAGCCCAGGCGGCCATCATCGTCCCATCTGCGAAAGCTGCCGGGACGATCACTCTTTGGTATATGCTTGGACGATCGAGACTGAACCCTTCCCACCTGTCAGGTTTGGTAAAGGCATCTGGCTTTAGGGGTATTTCGATCAGTTCTCCCCATATGCGGGAAGATCGTTCTTGGGATGGGGCCGGAATAGTTGCCAAGTCGATTTTAGTGGCCCGATCCCAGTCTCTTAGCCAGTCTTGGCTAGCAGACAATAAGATTGAAGTAGCAGGTACGATTAATAGAGGGTAACCGATGTCCAGTTCGTAAAGCGTTCCCGTGATGGAGGCGATCGAGCGAGAAAGGGACCGCGGACTATGGGTTCGGTGCTCTGTTTGGTCACTTCGAAGGGTGCCGTAGACAAACAGGTATTGGTTTTTAGGAGAATTCACAGTTAGGCTTGACGGATACCGTAGCAGGAGCGGGATGACTTGCAAAGCTTTGGGCTTTTGGTATTATAGTTTTAATAACGTATCGCTTTGAATTTTTTAAAAGGCAGTAAACAGTGGAACAGCAAGTGTATCAGGCTCGTCACAGCTGATTCTTTTTGCAGACTCCATGGCATTTGCTGAAACCGCGGCTCCGGGCCCACACGTAAAAGCTTAATGTCGCTTTTCCATTACCAATTGAGTCGCTATGAGCCGTCCAGTCTTTCTTTCTCTCCCCCGATTTGTACGAATTTTCGTTTTTGTGGGTTATCTGTACTTTTTCGGGGCCAGAGTTTCGATTGCCGAAGACCATATTTCGGTCAAATGGCAGGACTACAGCGAGGACAATGACCGAATTCGGGTGATCTCCCGTTACATGGGTTTCGAGAAGAAGGTGAGCAACCAGATCACTCTCAAAGGTCACGGGGTTCACGATGCGATATCGGGGGCGACGCCAAGTGGCGCTCCTGCGGACGATGGCGTAAACGTCCCGCTTTCAAATCTCACCGATGTTCGAGAAGCAGGAGTGATCGATTTGGACTGGACCCGCGGAATCTACAAATCGACCTTTCAGTATGCACATAGTTCGGAAAGCGACTTTCTATCTCGAGGTTACTCGTATTCTCAAACGTCCGAGTACAACAAGCGTAACACGGGTCTTAGCTATGGCATATCGTTAGTTGACGACGATGTTCGACCGACCTTCTTTAGCGAGCATCGGAAAAAAAAGAGTTACGACTATTTTCTCGGGCTAAGCCAGGTAGTCGATGCGAACACGATTGTAGCCCTAAATTACACATACAGTGATTTCAGCGGATACCTGAGTGATCCTTATAAAATTATCCAGCGGGAAACGGAAATTCTCCCAGGTCTCTCCCTACCTCTGACGTTCGCGGAAAACCGACCTACAGACAGAATGCGGCATATATGGTTTCTCAACGTAAAGCACTTTTTCGTTCAAGCGGGGGGCAGTCTGGATTTCGATTATCGTTATTTCAATGACAACTGGGGAGTGGAGAGTAGTACCTTTGACCTGGAGTGGTATCAGAAAGTTGGGGAGAATCTGATTATTCGCCCGAAATACCGTTACTACACCCAGAGTTCAGCGGATTTTTATACGCTTGATTTGACTGGAACCACAATTGACCCTAGCGCAACTCTTCAAGGTGTGGCTCCCTTTTATACCGCAGACTACCGGCTGGCGAAGTTTGACACCCATACATACGGGATGAAAGTGATCTACAATTTTGGGGGCCGCTTTAGTGTCGATGCGGCTTTTGAGCGTTATGAGATGGAAGGAAGGGATGAAACGCCGCAGTCTGCTTTTTCAGATGCGGATGTTTTAACGTTGGGCGCGTCACTATGGTTCTAATGGAGAAACCAGCGGCAATGAAAGTTGATGCTCGGGTTTCATTCGACCCGAAGCGTGGCTTGTACGATTTACGTTTCAAGGCCTTGGGAACGGATTGTCGGATACAGTTTTCTGCGGAAAGCAATGATCAGGCGGCTGCGTTTTCGAAGGAATCGGTGCAATGGGTTGTTAACTTTGAAACTAAGTATTCACGGTTTAGGGGCAATAGTCTCATCAGTGAGATAAATCGGAATGCGGGTTTTGCATGGACTGAGATAGATGCGGAAGTAGAGTCTATTTTCGCGATTTGCGACGATTTGTACTTCATGACTCAAGGAGTATTGGACCCAACGATGCTGCCGCTCATTCATTTATGGGACTACCGGAGAACCCACACACAACTGCCATCCGATACCGAGGTCGAAAGTGTGCGGTCTTTGGTGGGATGGAGAAAGGTTGAGCGAAAGCCAGGAGGTGTATTTTTACCGGAAAAAGGAATGTCATTGGATTTGGGAGGCTTCGGCAAGGAGTATGCTGTGGATAAAGTGGCGGCCATCGCGGTGGGAAATGGCTTGGCGGGTTGCCTCGTGGACTTTGGCAGAGACATCCACGCGATAGGAAGGCCTCCTAACGGCCCGGCCTGGCACATTGGTCTCGAGAATCCGGAAATCCCCGGATCCTCGTGGGGCAGTCTGGCCGCCATTAATTTGGGGATCGCGACCTCAGGGGACTATCGCCGTTTCTTTGAGCATAGCGGGCAAAAGTTCGGGCATATTTTAGACCCTCGCTCTGGCCGGCCGGTTATCAATGGCATTTTAGCGGTAACGGTCACCGCAAATTCCTGCCTAGAGGCAGGAGTCCTCTCCACCGCGGTATTTGTTTTGGGCGAGGAAGAAGGGTTGAAACTGGTGGAAGGAACTTTTGGCGCGGAAGGATGCATTGTCATGAATTCTGGGATACAGCAAACATCTAAATTTTATGAAAATCTGGTTGAAAATTAATCTGACGGCAGTAGCTGCTTTGTCCTGTGTGTCATTGGTCCAAGCCGAAGGGTGGGGTTCGGGCACGGAGTTATCGTCAACTTTGGAAGGTTTTGCTCTTGAAGGGGAGGTGCCGGAAATGGAAGGAAAAGTAACGCTCTTGGACTTCTGGGCTTCCTGGTGTGCTCCTTGCAAAGCGGCTTTCCCGGCAATGGAGAAATTGTACCGGAATTTTAAGGATGAGGGGTTCCAAATAGTCGCCGTGAGTGTGGACCAAAAGGCAAATCAGATGCAACGTTTCCTCGACAAGCAGAAGCCGAGCTTTGCGACGCTGCACGATGCCGGGCAGCAGTTGGTGAAGGCGGCAGAAATCAGTGTTATGCCGTCTTCCTTTTTAGTGGATCGCGAAGGCATTATCCGATTCGCACATAAGGGGTGGCATGGCAAGGAGTCGGCAGAAAATTTGTCTAATCAAATTCAAGCACTGCTAGCAGAATGAAAAAGATATCCAAAAAGATTTCCGCTTGGGCTATCCTTGTTGCCCTCATCGCTTTTGGCGCGGGTTGTGCAACGGTTGAACCCTATCAGAAAGGTAATTTGTCGGACTATACGATGCGTTCCGATCGTGACGAACTGGCATCCGTAATGAATTCCCACATACAATATTCTCGCGAAGCTTCAACGGGCGGGGAAGGTGTAGGCGGCGGCGGATGCGGTTGTAACTAGCATTGATTTTCGTCGAAACTTAAAATAAAGACAAAGTATGAAATTAATGTGGATCCAAATGAAACTCGCTCGTGCTCAGTTGGGCATTTTTATCTTAGTCGCTCTGCTGCAGCGCACACCAGTTGTTAAATACGTATTGCAGTTCGAGCGGGCCCTTTCGGCTCCCGTTGCGAAAATAGTGAAAATGACAACCTGGGTAGCGACCAGTATGGGGCTGTTCCATGCGACGGCGGGAGCGACCACTTATCAGATTAATCCTGCTTCGCCTGCGGATGCGACGGTCGGTGAAGAGTTCTCTCTAGTTTTCGATATAACGGGAACTCCATCCGCAGCGTCGTCATGGCGTGTCACAGGTGATATCCCCCCAGGCCTAAGTATTCCCGGATTGGTCGGGAACAATATCAATACCGAGAATTCCGTGGCGATTGTGGGAACGCCGACCACTGCAGGAACGTATAATGTTATCGCCCAGGCTTGGAATGGCTTAAACCAGACGCGTCAAACGACTACTGCCACTACGATTACCATTGTAGTTGCTGAACCCCCACTTCCTGATCCTCCAACAATTTTGCGCAAACCCAGTTCGACACGGGTACCTATGGGAGGTCGTGGGCAGTTCTTCTTTGAGTCGAGCGGAGTGGTGGATTCCGTTCAATGGTTCAAAGACGATGTTGCTCTCGCGGGCGAGACGGGTCAGACCCTAATTATACAGGATGCTTCCCCCACTGTTGAAGGGGTCTATTCGGTTCAAGTTTCTAATGCTGCAGGATCAGCGAAATCAGAGGGAGGGAGCCTGACGATCGATGACACGGCCGCTGCGGATTTGGTGAATTTGGCAACACGCGGATTAGTTGGTGCGGGTGGCGACATAATGATTGGAGGCCTTACGGTGCTAGGGGGCTCGACTAAGACTGTGCTAGTACGCGGTCTTGGACCACAATTGACAGCAGATGGTGTGCCGGGTGCGTTGGCTGATCCGGAACTTAAGGTCTTTCAGACACTCTTTGACGAGGTGCCTATTCGAAGCCAGCTGCTAGTGACCAATGACGATTGGGAAGATGGTTCCAATGCTGATGAGCTGGCAACGGCATTGATGGCACAAAACAAACCCCTAGAGGCCGGCTCGAAGGACGCTGCGCTGCTACTGACCCTTAATGAGGGTGTTTATACTTTCCAGCTCTCCGGGGTTGGCGGGACGGAAGGGGTTGGACTCATCGAGCTCTTTGTGGTTGCAGAGAGCAGTCGTTAGGACCTGAACTTCTCGTATTTATTGATAACAGCGGTTGTAAACTTACATTACCTATTTTGTTTCTTTTCTGGTTAGCCCTTCATAAATGAGTCTGAGCAACGCTCGAATATTTTGAACATCTTTAAACTAAAATTGAGACTCTTTCATGCGCAGTTCGCTATCCTGTTGCTGGGTATGCTCTTGCAGCGTTCGCCAGCGGTTCGATTATTGGTGGTATTGGAAAAGGCTCTAAGCCAACCTTTTTCCCAGGTTTTCAGGCTGACGACGTATGCAGCCACAGCCATGGGGGTTTTTCATGCGACGGCAGGAGCGACTGGCTTAGTCACCAGCAGAGACTCGGGATCTTACACAAATAATGTCGATTTTAAAAATGTAGAAGTAGGCGAACCAGTGAGTCTATCTGTTCAACTAGAGGGGGCGCTGGTTGACTATTGGGAAATTGATTTTGCCAGCGATCTCGTAGATGGGCTGGATTTTGTAAGCGATAAGCCAGGAGAGATTTTTGAAGGTCCATTTGAGCGAGTCGGTGGTCCTGGCGGAGTTAATAAATTCTATCGGATTAAGAGCCAGTTTTTGATTTTGACAGGTACCCCAACCACCCCCAGCCGAATCGCAACTCTGGAGCCTGATGGGTTCTTCTCGAATCAAAATGTATTGGGCGTAAAGGCTTATGACGCCCAAGGTTCTAGTGAAGGTGGATGGTACGCAATCAGCATCGAGGTACCGCTAGTTCTCCCCGAAATTGTGCGTGATCCAGTTGCAACGCGTGTTCCTGTAGGCGGTCGTGCTCAGTTCTTCTTTGAATCGAGTGGAGTGGTTGATTCCGTTCAATGGTTAAAAGATGACGTCGAGCTAGCTGGTGAGACGGATATGACTTTGATCATTCAAAACGTGTCAGTGGCCGACGAAGGTGTTTATTCAGTGAGAGTTGGAAATAGCGCAGGCACTGCGATTTCCGGCGGCGGAGCCCTAACGATCGACGACGCGTCAGCTGATTTGGTCAATTTAGCTACTCGTGGACTGGTTGGTGCGGGCGGCGACATCATGATTGGAGGGCTTACGGTACTCGGTGGCTCGACCAAGACGGTGCTTGTCCGTGGTCTAGGTCCTCAGCTTGCGGTGGAAGGTGTGCCGGGTACCCTCGCAGATCCTGAACTCAGGGTATTTCAGACGCTCTTTGATGAAACGCCCATCAGAAGCCAAATGCTTGTGACCAATGACAATTGGGAAGAAGACAGCAACGCAGTTGAACTGGAAGCTGCATTAATCTCTCTCAGCAAGCCGCTTGCGGCCGGATCAAAAGACGCTGCTCTGTTGCTGACCTTGAACGAGGGCGTGTACACGTTCCAGCTCTCTGGTGTCGGTAACACCGAAGGTGTGGGGCTTATCGAGCTGTTCGTGGTTGAATGAGTTTGGGGAGGGCGGATTATCGCTAGAGCCCGCCAAAAAGATCCTCGAGCGAACGGGTGGCTTTGATAGGGACCGCTCTTTTTTCCTTTGCGGACTGAGCGAGGGCATCGAGTACCCTCATCAACGTTAGGCCCTGCTTGCTATTGTTCTTAGGCTCCCGTGATTCTTTGATTGAATCGAGGAATTCCTGGGCTTGGAGGATGAACCACTCAGCTTCGCTTGTGGGGCTGGCGTAGGACTTGACCAAGGCTTTGGGTTTCGCGGCCTGTGTGAGTACCCCTTGGACCAGATCAACGGATCCTTTGGTGCCAAAAAGCCGGATGGATTGTTCGGTAGGAGCACCCCAGTTTGATTTTGGACCTTCGACATTTCCAAAGAACATGGACGAGAAATTGAGGCTAGCGCCGTTCTTGAAACGGACCATTCCGAAAACGGAATCCTCTGCGACGAAGTCGGGATCGGGTACGTGATCTTTGAGAAAGAGACTGTGGCTTGAGGCCATCGCTTCTACTGGATCTGGACATCCCATTGCGTACCAAAGTGAATCGATCATGTGGATACCAATATCCAGAAGCGCTCCCCCTCCCTCTTCGCGGCTGCCTCTCCAGTTGTCGCTAGCAAAGGGCCACCAACCCCAGTGCCACGAGGCTTCACCTCGATAGACATCTCCTAGCGCCCCATCGGCGACTAGCTCGCGAGCCGCTTTGATTTCAGGCGAAAAGCGTTGCTGCCGCGCCCACATGAATGTCTTTCCACAGAACCCGGCTGATGAAACGATGCGGGACATTTCACTTTCGTTAACCGCTGGCGGCGTTTCGCATAGAACATGTATGCCAGCGTCGAAGGCAGTGCTGATCGCCTGTTCATGCAGATGGGAGGGTAGGCAAATAACGATGGCGTCTAAGCTTTCGGACTCGATTAGGGATCGGTAAGAATCGAATTGCCGTTTGAAGCTGTATGTATTAAATAACGAGGTACGTTTTTCTTCATCCAAGTCAGCGATAGCCTCTAATTCGCATCCATCGATTTTGCTGAAAGCCGCGGCATGCTTTTCGCCGAATCGTGCTCCTGCGATGCCTAGTCGTATGGAATTGCTCATTGGGCTGGATTAGAAAGAGATCTTTTCAGATTGGCAACTATCCCTTGCCACAGATGGGTTCGACTGATTGGAGTATGATAGAGGCGACTAGCGAGATGGAGGGGTTGAACATTCAAAATTTGAGTTTCATCGAATGGGAGCATCTAGATTTATCCGTCGCTGAAAGTGAGGTAGTTTGTCTTCTCGGTGATTCGGGATCGGGAAAGTCACTTTTACTGAGAGCGATCGCGGATTTGATCGTCAATGAGGGCAAGGTTTCTCTTTGGGGAAAGGGACGAGAGAGTTTTAGTCCTCCGGAATGGAGACAGCGGGTGGGATATTTGGCGGCTGAGATACTGTGGTGGGAGGAAACCGTGGATCATCACTTTTCAAAACCCCTGAATCGAGAAGATTTAGAAAAGCTGAACTTACCCCATGATGCGGGTGAATGGTCCCCAAGCCGCCTGTCGATGGGGGAACGGGAGCGATTGCTTTGGGTGAAACGTCTCGAGGGGCGTTATTGCCCTATCTACGGGACTGCATCCGAACGGGTATCATGCCAGTGGTGAATTCGATGGCGACGGCGGGAATTGTTGCCCTGCCTGGAATGATGCCCGGACAGATTTTGGCAGGGGCCTTGCCGACGGAAGCGGTTAAGTACCAGATTATCATATGGTTCTTTATCGCAGGTGGCGTGGGGTTCGGGATGGCAGCAGCCCTCAAATTGTTAGAAATGCGACTCTTTGATGAGAGGCAAAGACTTCGCTTGGATCGATTGTCGTAGACGTTAGGTGAGTGGACACCTTGAAAAGTGAATCCAAAGAATACTGGTCAACGAACTCGTTTTTGAAAAAATCGATATCGATTGAGCTTGTTTCCTGCCATGCTAATTAGAATGAAAACAATGAGACTCATATTGGCGCTCCTAGTTTTAACGGGTTTGGTCCACACGAATCTCAAGGCCGCTAAGGAAATCCCTTTCATATACCTGAGCCAGGATCAGGTACTCTATATAACCGTCATCGATAATGTTTATGATGATGGAAATGTGGCGGACCGGTTTTACGATATTGAAGAGACCTTGATCGAAGTTCTGGATTTGGCGGAGTTTCCTATGGCCTACAAGATCGTCCGGTTTGGATCGAGGGTGCCCAAGGATCAACCGGAAATGCAGTTATTTGTGCACAAATGGGGAAGCAATGGACTCGGAGAGATTGAGGTTCGGCTAAATGCGTCGCTGAAGGAGACTTCCTTGGGCCGAAGCAGGAATAAGTTGGGGTATTTTAGGTATGCCGACGGAGGTTTTCCGACGATGTCGCAGTCAAGGACCACGGCCAAGTACAATGAGGTGCTTCGGATGGCTTTAATTAAGCTGATCGGGGAGTTGAACGATCATTTTGAGCTGGAGTTCGATGACTCGGGTTTGGGCGGGACTTCACTGCCTTGAAGCAAAGGCATGCCTGTGCCGAACCAATGATTTGAGGTATGAGTAGACAGAGAGATGATGCCAGCATTGAGGCTGAGTTGATACGGCGTATCGCAGCTGGCCAGCGCGGAGCGTTTGATGAGCTCTACTCTCGCTACTCGCGTCCTCTCTTTTCTTACGCTTTCAAGTTCTTGCGTGATCGAATGGTCGCCGAGGAGGTGCTTCAAGATGCGTTCGTCAAGATTTGGAGAACGTCTCCGCGATACAACCCGGCTTTGTCTCGTCCCTTTAGCTGGGCGGTTTTAGTAACGAAGCGACTTTGCATTGATCGTCTGCGTCGGATGAAGCCAGATTCTGTTGTGGAGGATCCAACTGCACTTCAATCAAATGAGGCAGTCCTATCGCATCAAAGATCCCCCTCAGAATCGGTGGCGGTCAAGGAGGAGATCGGTAGATTGCGCTCAATGCTAGATAAGCTGCCTAGAGCTCAGAAGGACAGTCTTTCGCTAGCGATTAGCAAAGGACTCACGCAACAGGAAATTTCAGACGCCCTAGGAATGCCCCTAGGAACGGTAAAAACGTCCATGAGGCGAGGGATGCAGCGTCTTAAACATTTAATGTCACATTGTTATGAATAAGGAGGAATTACAACAGAAGGCTCTACAGTACGCTTTAGGGACTCTTCCGGAAATGGAACTCTCGGAAATGGAGTCCCAACTGTTATCGGATCGCGATTTGCAGACAGCGGTTTACGATTGGCAGCGGGTGAATGAAGCCGACGCACTTGAATGCGAGCGACTCGAACCCTCGTTCCAGATCTATTCGAATGTCATGTCGCATCTGGATACAAGTCGTTCAAAGGCGGTCACTGGCAGCGATCCTAAAAAGACCCCGATCGTGAATTTTCTATCGTGGGGTGGTTGGGCTGCAGCTGCTTGTATCGCGGTACTCTTTGCGTTTACCGTGAGTCCTGAAGACCGCAGCAAGATCAGCCAAGTGGCGAGACTAGCGGATGGTTCAGAGAGCGATATTGTATTGAGTGACTTGGGGAATCCGGCGCAAAAAGCGACCTTTGCGGGCAATCAGGACCAGGACGAGTTCCAGGATCGCCTTTTGGAACTGACTGGGCTGGCTGAAGCGTACTGGTTTTCAAGAGAGGGACTTCCTCCCGAGTCAGAGGGGGGAGTGTATACCGAAGCATTTACCGGCGGTTTTTCTATCTATGACCGGAAGATCAAGATCGGCGTTATAGGGATCGAAAACATACCCGAAAGCCGATTGGGGAAATTCTACAATGTGTGGGCGAAAGCATCGCCGGATAGTGAACCCGTTTGGGCGGGAACGCTGAAGCAAGGGGAGGCAGGTAGCAGACTCGCTTTCTTTGATCTCTCATCTAATGATGCCATCAAGGGCATGGATGAGACAATATCTTTTTTTGTAACAGAGGAGTCTGAACAAAAACCTCCCCAGCCAGAAGGAAGGATCGTTTTGAGCGGTATTTAGTCTTTCGCATTACCTCAAATCGCTTATCGAGTTGGGATAATCCAAGTTCCTCGATTGCTGAGTAGTTGCAAATTCCTATCCGCGCATGCAAAGTGTATCGGAAATGAAGTCTGTCCTGACACACAGTGGCATTGCATTCGCAATCCTAGTCTTTTTGAGTGGTTGTTCGATTAAGAAAATGGCAATGAATCAGCTTGGCGACGCCCTTTCGGGCGTTGGCACAGTCTTTACGTCAGACGAAGACCCTGAGCTAGTTGGAGATGCACTGCCTTTCAGTCTAAAACTGATGGAGAGCGTCCTCGCTGAAACGCCAGAGCATGAAAGTCTCCTGATTGCTCTATCAAGCGGTTTCACGCAATACGGATATGGATGGGTGCAACTTGAGGCGGATGAGGTTGAAGAAGAGGAGTACGATCGGTCTATCGAACTGAGAGATCGTGCAAAGGGGCTTTATTTTAGGGCGAAGCGTTATGGAATGCGGGCTCTGGAAGTTTCGTATCCGGAATTCGAGGAAGCCTTGAGAGCGGATTCGGAGTCGGCGCTCAGTCTTCTCTCGAAAGAAAACGTTGAGACCCTCTACTGGACGGGATTGTCATGGGCTGCTGCGGTTTCCCTCTCTCTTGACGATCCTTCGACCCTAGGTGATATGGCTTTGGCGGAAGCCATAATGGAACGTGCGCTGGAATTGGATCCAGATTGGGATTTTGGGACATTGCATGGGTTTTTTATCACCTATGAAATGATTCGTATCGGAGGTGAGGGAAACCCGATGGAAAGTGCAACGAGCCACTTCAGAAAAGCAAAGCAACTGTCAGGGGGCAATATGGCGTCTATCTATGTCGCCTACGCGGAATCCGTCGCAGTTGCCAAGGAAGACAAGGAATTGTTCGTTTCGTTGCTGAACCAGGCGCTGTCAATTGACTTGGGTGCTCGTCCCGATTGGCGGCTTTCCAACTTGATTTACCAAAGAAGAGCAAGATGGCTCTTAACCCGACTGGACTGGTTATTTTTTTGAGTTTTGAGCCCTTAAGTGAATTGTTGAAAAGGGATTACAAAATTAATGATTCCAACCGCAGTCGGTAGGATGCAGGCCCTATTCGTTTGTGATATTGCTTAAATAATGAAACGATTCTAGAAATCTGGTGTTCCATTATACAATGAACTTAAGCTTTTCTCCAACTCGATAGAACGACATCTGTATCATGACCTTTTCAACTCCGTTCAAACGTAGCTTCCTACTCGTTTCTTTACTGGCGATATTTTCGACTCTCTCGGGACTGGGTGCTCCCTTGCGGTTGGCAACCTTGGCCCCCAAAGACACGTCCTTTGACAAAACCCTTAGGAAGATGGGTCAAGATTGGAAGGCGGGTACAAATGGTAAGGCAAGCTTGATCGTTTACGCGGGTGGAAGCCAGGGAAGCGAGAGCGAATTGATTAAAAAAATGCGGATCAATCGGTTGCACGCGGCCTTGCTCACAGGAATCGGTCTTTCTGAAATCGATGAAAGCGTGGCAATATTCCAGAAGGTTCCGCTCTTGTACCGAGACTTCGGCGAGCTCGAGCATGTAATGGAAAAAATGGCTCCGGTGCTTGAGGAGAGAATTTTGAGTAAAGGGTTTGTGGTACTTTGCTGGATTGACAGCGGTTGGGTGCATATATTCAGCAAGAAGCCCATCTTGACGCCCGAGGATATGCGTGAGTCGAAATTATTCACCTGGGCAGGGGACCCTAAGCAAACGGATCTCCTAAAGAGAATGGGATTTCGGCCTATTGCGATAGACAGCACGGAGATCGTTTCCAGTTTGAGCACAGGATTGATCGACACCGTTCCTATGCCGCCTTTTTACGCGCTCGCTAGCCAGACTTATAGCACAGCGCCCTACATGTTGGATTTTAACTATGCGCCAATAACGGGGGCGATCGTCATCACGAAGGCCATTTGGAATCGATTCTCTCCTGAGGAGCAGAATGCGATGAAAGCCGCTGCGGTTGAAGCGGGAAAGGAGATGACTGCATCTGGCCGAAAGGAAAGTGACGAATCCATCAGGGTCATGGTTGATAGTTGGAATTTGAAGAGTCAGGAAATGAATGATGACTTAATAAGCAAATGGCAGTCCGTCTCGACGGAAGCCTATGGTTATATTCGCGACAACACGGTACCGGGTGAGATCTGGGATCGAGTGACTCAGATTTTGACGAACTACCGGGCCGGCACTAACTAAGCTACCGCGCTTGAGAATAAGCTTTTGGCTTTGCATTATCTCCTACCGCGGATGGATCGTCGGTCGTTTTAGCACGCTAGCTTTCCCCTTGCGTTTCAATAAGCGAACACTAGAAATTTCTCGTGGAAAATGCGGACGACCCCTCTTCCCCGAGTCAAAATAGCCAATCTGAAAATATGGGATGGGCTAAGAAGAGCCACGCGATCTGGGCTTCAACGGAAAATTGGCTGATTTCAACTGCCTTGGGAGTGATGATGGTGCTCCCGCTTTTGGAAATTGCTTTGCGGCGTTTCAATTCGGGAGTTTCAGGATCAGCTGAAATGCTGCAGCATCTCGTCCTTTTTGTCGCGATGGCAGGAGGAGCGATCGCGGCGAGAGAAAATCGTCTGCTTTCTCTCTCCACTTTTACCGCATTCCTGAAAGGGCCTTGGGCGACTGCGGCTCGATCACTTAGCGCCTCAGTCTCCGTTTTCGTGACATTTGCCATAGGAATAGGTTGTTACCAATTTATCAATACAGGTTTTATTGGTGATGAAGTCTTGTTCTTCGGGGTTCCGGTGTGGGTATTTATGGCCGTTATGCCAGTGGGGTTTGCTCTACTGGGATCGAGAATAACCTGGTTCAGCGGTTCCTCGTGGCATTTTCGCCTGATCCCGGTTGTGGCCGGGGTAGCTCTGTACTTCTTTTGTACGCATTCCTTTGAGGACGTTGAGGGATTTGTTTGGCCGATGATTTTGGTGCTCATTCTGGCGACGATCGTCGGTGCGCCACTTTATGTCGCGATAGGAGGTATGGCCTTGATCATGAACTGGGGCTGGAGTGGGTATTTTCCAGAAGAGCGAGTCGAGATAACGATCCAAACCCAGTCTCAAACGCTTTACGGATTTATCAGTAACCCTCTACTGGTGACGCTTCCGCTTTTTACTTTGGCGGGATACTTTCTTGCTCAAGGGGACTCATCGAAGCGCCTGATCAGGCTGATACATTCCATTTTCGGTGGAGTCCGTGGAGGAGCGGTAATCGTGACCGTTCTGGTCTGTGCGTTTTTCACTACATTTACCGGAGCCTCAGGAGTGACGATCCTGGCACTCGGAGGACTTTTGATGCCGGTGCTGCAATCTGCTGGATACAATGAACGCTCTAGCATTGGAATGCTTACAGGTGCGGGGTCGCTTGGGGTTCTTTTCCCGCCTTGCCTGCCATTGATTCTATACGCTGTAGTGGCCACCAACACCAAGCTTGTGAGCCTTTCGCTTACTGATGTCTTTCTGGGGGGCGCGATACCCGGAGTGCTGTTGGTCTTAATGACGATCGCTTGGGGCGTATGGAAACAGCCGCAAGCCAGTATCGTTCGAGCTCCGCTTGATTGGGTGGAAATTCGAAAGGCGTTTATCGGTGCGTTGGGAGAATTATTTTTACCCATCGTGGCTTTATTTGCCCTGTTTAGTGGCTTTGCCACACCGATCGAGGCCGCATCGGTATCAGCCTTCTACGCGTTCCTGCTTTACTTGGTGGATGCAAGATGGGTCCGTAAAGCCCGGATACGGAATGAATTGCCACAATTGATGTCAGAATGCGGTCTCCTCGTTGGAGGGGTGTTGCTGATTTTAGGGGTGGCTATGGGCCTGACGGACTATCTCATCTTTGCCATGATTCCTGATCAAATGGTCGACTGGGCTCAGGCAACGATTGAATCTAAGCTCCTTTTTCTTTTGGTGCTGAATGGAACTCTCATACTAGTGGGCTGTTTGATGGATATCTTTTCGGCCATTATTGTTATTGTGCCTCTGATCGTTCCGCTCGGTGTTGTTTTCGATATCGATCCCATTCACCTAGGAATCATATTTCTCGCCAACTTGCAATTGGGCTACCTGACGCCCCCCATCGGGATGAACTTGTTCTTGGCGTCCTACCGCTTTAGCAAACCGATGTCGGAGGTGATCAAGGCGTCTCTGCCGTTATTGGCGGTATTTGTAATTGGAGTATTGCTGATTACTTATGTGCCTTCCTTGACGACTTGGCTGCCGGGTTTATTCAAGTAGTGTACCGATGAATATCGTTTTATTCGAGAAGAACGAGACCGGTACTCGATTCGAAAGAAACGACATCCGAATCAATCACGTAACCGAAATTCTGGGACGAAAGGAGGGAGACAGCTTTGATGCCGGAATAGTTAATGGAAAGAGCGGAAAGGCAATTCTCTCTCGATTAAGGGGGAAATTTGTTGAGCTACAATTTGAGTTGGACAAAGAGGGGCCGCCATTGCCACCGATTGACGTCATCGTTGGATTGTCGCGTCCCCAAACCAGTCGGAAAATCTTGCAAGAGGCCACTGCGGTTGGGGCACGAAGCCTTACTTTTGTCTCGACCGAAAAGGGTGAACCCTCCTACGCAAACTCGAAGTTGTGGAAGACAGGAGAATGGAGACGGTATGTTGTCGCGGGCGCAGCCCAGGCGTTCAGTACTCGTATCCCATCCGTTGTATTCGGAATCTCCTTTGAAGAGGCAATCGCTCAATTGGACTTCGGTGGAGAAAGGATTGCCTTAGATAACTATGAAGCGAAGCAACACCTGGCAGACATTTCATTTTCTCAAAGCTCTATTGTTGTCGCCATAGGTTCCGAGCGCGGTTGGACGAGTTCGGAAAGAAAGGTGCTGAGAGCTGAGAAATTTGAATTGGCCCATATTGGCGAACGTCCGCTTCGCACGGAAACCGCTGTAGTTGCAGGTCTTGCACTTTTAAACCACCGATTGCGAAGCTAGAATTCGATTTGGAGATTTGGGTGATTTGCTATTACAAGCCGTTTGTGTTGATAATATTGATCAAGCCCTTTTGTAAAGGCATGCAGTCGGCTGGTTGTTTCCCTTCCCAAGTCGCTTTTTCAAAATCCAGCCTTCAGGAATGATTTCAAGGTTTCCTGGCATTTCAAATACAACGAGGCCATTATTACTCAATGCACGATCAAATGCGTCGAAGAGTTTTTGGGCTGAATGGGTAATTGTATCGTAAGGAGGATCCACGAAAATGATGTCGTAATTTTCGGTTATCTGGCTAATGGTCTTCACCGCGTCTCCCTGAACCACTTTTGCGATTAAAGCAGGCTCCCCCATACTCTTGACGACAATCCGCAAATTATTCCTTATCGAGTTGCAGGCCATTCCGCTCAGCTCAACAAAGCAACAGGAGCTACTACCGCGGCTTAGGGCTTCGAGACCATAAGAACCGGTTCCGGCATAAAGATCGCAAACGCTAGCATCGACCACGATTTGTCCTAAGCTCGAAAAAATCCCCTGTCGCAATCGATCCATCGCAGGACGATGGACAGATTTTTTGGACACACGAAGTTGAACCCCCCGAGCTTTGCCGCCAGAAATACGCATTGAGATGCTAGCGAGCGGGCTCAACAAGCTTTCGCTGATGGCGTTGCCACGTTGAGCTTAATGGCAATCCCATGTTAGGCGTTGATGGTTACCCTCACAATATGTGCGACGAGACTGGGGGTCCGTTTTTACAATTGAAGCTACGTAATCAAGACCAATGTCTTCATTTTCGACGAGCTTCGATAGTCGAGCAAATATTCGGGGAGCGGCAAATAGGTTTGAGGAGAACTCTGGCAACAATGGGACCGGGAACTGAATTTCTTCGCTAGACATTTTCGTGCGGGGAAAGAACAACGGATTACCGTGATTTTGCAACCAGCGACTTTGACAGTTTTTAGTATTGAAAGCCTTTAAGGATCCTTTCAACGGGATGGTTCTATTGTATTTCAATTGGTGACTATAAGAATAGGATCCTGATTGTTAAGACATGATATATATACCGATTACTGATTTAGTCGGCAACATCTGATGCAGAGCCTATTTTTGTGGCAGCAGAACAGATCTCTCCATTCAAAAATAAAGGGGTCAAAGAATTGGCTGGGCGTCGCCCGAGCTCCTTTTACCCCTGATTTATAAGCCCCTCCTTCGCTAACGGGCTCGCTAGTTTAACCTTTCCCGTTTCGAAGCCTTTTGCCCGGGGACTCCTTAAGGGAAGGCAAGTCCGATTTGCGGGGCGACCATTCTCAGTAGTGAGAATGGTCGGGGCGAAAGGATTCGAACCTTCGACCTCCTGGTCCCAAACCAGGCGCTCTACCAGGCTAAGCTACGCCCCGCTAAAGAGAGGCGACAAAAGACGTCGAATTAGGATTGCTGTCAAGAATATCTTGAAATCCACAGCCATTGAAAGAACAAGTATAGGAACAACATTTGCAGACGCCTATCGAATAGCCAAGCAGCTTACTCGTTTGCTTTAAAATTTAACGCTTAAATAAAATGGAAAATCTATCATCTGCCGACCTGGATACCTCCTCAAAAACGCCATTGTTTATCGGAATAGCGGCTGTAATCATCGCAGTGATCGGTGTTTGGCTTGGTTGGCTTGGCTTTTCGAAAGCGAATGATTTGGAGGCTCGCAATGCTGAAATATCCGGGGCCGCTGAATCCCTTTCGAAACTGGAGTCCAGCGTACATGACAATTCTGAGATGTTGCGTAAAGCCGCTGGGAAGATAGCTTCATTAGAGTCAAATTTGGGCACAGTGACCAAAGCGATCGAAAAGGACGTCGCCGATGTGAAACGGAGTATGCGTTCCTTGGCGATGCAGGCGGGGACTGCATTGAAGAAAGCCGAGGCACTTGAGAAAGAAGGGGTTCAAATAGCCGCTTCACCAGTGTCTCCTCTGGCGGCTCAGAAAAGGAAGGGTAATATATCAAGTACTCCTTCCGCCACATCGCACACGATTGCTGCAGGCGACACCTATGGAAAATTGAGCACCAAGTACAAAGTTGGCGTAAATGATTTGCTCGATGCTAATCCAGGGGTTGATCCGCGCAGGCTTCGCATTGGGCAGAAAATCATAGTTCCCGGTGCCCAATAGTTTCCAATCTCAACGTGCAGTCCTGCGATCCAATTGTGGGCTTAGAGGATTTAGAAGAGGACCGGTAGATTTTTGATGACGGGGCCTATGCTAAGTAATTCAGAGAGTGGGATTCCCCATTGGGACGAGCTCGGTGGTGAGAAAGTAGCCGATTGTCGCATTTTCAACATTGTATCAAAGCGATTCCGGCATCCCAAAAGAAAGACTGAGGGGGATTTCTACGTCATTCAGACTCGTGATTGGGTAAACATTGTCCCAATCACTCCAAATTATGAGATGATTCTAGTTAACCAATTTCGATTTGGAGTCAAAGGGACATCATGGGAGATACCCGGTGGGGTAATGGATGCGGGAGAAGACCCGATTGCTGCAGGCTTGAGAGAAATGAGGGAAGAAACCGGATATACCTCGAGCAAAATGAGTCTGCTCGGTTCAGTCCGGCCGAATCCGGCGATCCAAGACAACACCTGCTATATGGTTCTAGCAGAACAGGCTCGATTGACTGATGGGCTGGAATGGGACGAACATGAGGAAATTGTTACTAGGGCCGTTCCCTTGCAAGAGGTTTACGAAATGGCGGCGAGTGGAGAGATCTTCCATTCGCTTGCCCTAAACGCACTGCTTATGTTTTACCCTAAATGGGAGAAGCTCAAGTCTCGGCAGCGATCTGCCTAGCGGCCTATTCCTAGCTCAGAGCTCGCCTCTTTGCGATACCTAGACTAATACTAGATATATCATGGGCTAATCTCTTTGATTCACGGAGGATAACATGCCCATAACGCATTGACCTTGAGGGGCGTAAGGATAATTTCTGGCCGTAAATCGTATGCATGGAGCCAGACACGGCTGTTTAGCATTGAGAATGCGATATCCTAAAAAGGCTATTCGATGAAAGTTATTCACGTACTCTTCCGTTCGTCCATTGGTAAGAAATTCACAATGGCAGTTTCGGGATTCATACTGTTTGGCTTCGTGATTGGCCATTTATCGGGTAATCTTCAGATTTTTGCTCACCCGGACAAGATTAATGCCTACGCACATTTTATTGAGTCCTTGGGGCCTGCCCTGTGGGGGATCCGTCTATTCCTGCTCACAACACTGGTGGTGCACGTCTGGGTAGCCGCCCAGCTCACAATTGAAAACAAGCGAGCCCGTCAAAAGAACTACGATAAACAGGTTACGCTACGAGCAACTTTGGCTTCAAGGTATATGCGGGTTTCTGGCGTTATCGTGTTAGCATTTATTATATACCATTTGCTCCATTTCACGGTGCGAGTCACGCACGGAACAGAAGCGTATCCGACAACAATTTTGGCGGATGGAACTAAGGTTCGAGACGTACACTCGATGATTGTCCTAGGGTTTAAGAGTCCGTACATAGCGATCTTTTACCTACTGTCGGTGGGCCTCCTCAGCTGGCACTTAGCTCATGGGCTCGTGAGCATGTTTCAATCAGTAGGATTGAGGACGAGGGCTTGGTCGCACGTTCTGGAAAGAATCACTGTAGTGTTGTCTGTTTCGTATTTTCTTGGGAATGCCCTGATTGTAGTTGCAGCGATGAGTGGTAAAGTTCGAATCCAGAATCCGAGTGTGGTTGGTTTTACTTGCCGCGATACGTGTGAAATCTGCGGATTGCGAAATGCTGAAGCGATCGTCGAAAATGCAGATGCCGTGGAAGATAACCAGTCTTAGCCTATTTCCTCTTATATGATACTCGATTCCAAGATTCCAGAAGGTCCACTAGCGGAAAAGTGGAAGAATCACATCGCCCGCGGTAAACTCGTAAACCCTTCCAACAAGCGTAAGTACGAGATTATCATAGTAGGTTCTGGTCTGGCAGGTGCGTCGGCTGCCGCCACGCTAGGCGAGCTTGGCTATAGTGTGAAGTGTTTTTCTTTCCATGATAGCCCACGACGTGCTCACTCGATTGCGGCTCAGGGAGGTATCAACGCGGCTAAGAATTACCAAAACGATGGCGATAGCGTTTATAGACTTTTTTACGATACCATTAAGGGGGGTGATTACCGTTCTCGCGAAGCTAATGTCCACCGTTTGGCGGAAGTAAGTATGAACATCATTGACCAATGCGTGGCTCAAGGTGTGCCATTCGCTCGCGAGTACGGAGGAACGCTTTCGAACCGTTCATTTGGGGGTGCTCAGGTATCCAGAACGTTTTACGCCCGTGGTCAAACGGGTCAGCAGCTTTTGCTCGGAGCTTATTCAGCACTAAGTCGCCAAATTGGCCTCGGAACGGTTGAAATGTTTTGTAACCAAGAGATGCTCGAGTTGGTTGTCGTGAACGGCGAAGCAAAGGGAATTATCACCCGAAATGTGAATACGGGCCAAATCCAAAGGCATTCGGCACATGCCGTTGTATTGGGGACAGGTGGTTATGGAAACGTATTCAATCTTTCAACCTATGCTAGAAATTCAAATGCTACTGCTGCTTGGAGAGCGTACAGAAAAGGAGCCGCTTTCGCGAATCCTTGCTATACGCAGATCCACCCGACTTGCATTCCAGTTTCTGGTGATTATCAATCGAAGCTAACACTCATGTCGGAATCGCTTCGTAATGACGGACGTATATGGGCACCTAAAAAATTGGGCGACAAGCGTCCGCCAAATGAGATTCCTGAAAAGGAGCGCGACTATTACCTAGAGCGTAAATACCCGAGTTTCGGTAATCTTGCTCCGCGTGATATCTCATCCCGTGCGGCAAAAGAAGCTTGCGACGAAGGCCGTGGAGTCGGCGAGACGGGCTTGGGCGTATATTTAGATTTCAGCGACGCAATTGAACGCCTTGGGGAGGAGACAATTCGCGAACGTTATGGCAATCTTTTTGCGATCTACAAAGAAATCACCAACGAAAGTGCGTACGAAACGCCAATGCGTATTTATCCCGCGGTCCACTATACAATGGGTGGTCTTTGGGTGGATTACGACTTGATGAGTAACCTCCCTGGTTTGTTCGTGATGGGTGAAGCGAATTTCTCCGATCACGGAGCTAATCGTTTAGGAGCCTCGGCTCTGATGCAAGGCCTGGCGGACGGCTATTTTGTGTTGCCAAACACGATTCCTCATTACTTGGCAGATGTTCCGCGCGAAGCGGCTCCCTCGATTGATGGGCCGGAGTTTGCCGTTGCGGAATTAGAGGTGAGGGATCGTACAAATAAGCTCCTTGACAATAATGGGACGAAGTCGGTGAAGAGTTTTCACAAGCGCCTTGGCGAAATCATGTGGAACTACTGTGGAATGGCCCGTACCAAGGAGGGCCTCGAAAAGGCACTCGAGTTAATTCCGCAGCTTCGCGAAGAATTTCGGAAAGATGTTCGCGTTCCCGGTGAGGGTAAGGAACTAAATCAGTCGCTCGAGCAAGCGGGCCGGGTGGCGGACTTCTTGGAATTGGGCGAATTAATGTGTCGCGATGCTCTCGCTCGTGAAGAGTCCTGCGGCGGACATTTCCGTGTGGAGCATCAGTACCCCGATGGCGAAGCTATGCGTGATGACGAATCGTTCGCTCATGTGGCAGCGTGGGAGTTTAAAGGCGAAGACAAGGTACCTGAGAGGCATGTCGAGCCGTTGGAATACGAGGAAACAAAGTTCACAACTCGCAGCTACAAGTAATTTAAATGAGGAGACCTCAATGAACGTAAAACTGCGAGTTTGGCGCCAAAAAAACAGTGAAACCGAAGGTAGCTTCGAAAATTATGAAGCAAGGGATTTGAATCCGAACATGTCCTTCTTAGAAATGCTTGATGTGGTGAACGAAGATTTGACCAATGACGGTTCAGAACCGATAGCATTTGCTCACGATTGTCGCGAAGGGATTTGTGGGACTTGTTCCTGCATGATCGACGGTAAGCCGCACGGACCGGAAACGGGTGTGGCTACATGTCAGACCTATATGCGTAGTTTCAAGGATGGCGACACAATCACAGTTGAACCTTTCAAGGCGAATGCCTTTCCAATCGTAAAGGATCTCGTAACGGATCGTAAAGCCTTTGACAAAATCCAACGATCCGGAGGTTTCGTATCGGTTCGCACGGGAGCAGCACCGGATGCGAATGCCATCCCAATCGGCAAAGACATTGCGGATCTCGCTATGGATGCGGCGGCTTGCATTGGATGCGGAGCTTGCGTTGCGGCCTGTAAGAATTCTTCTGCGATGCTTTTTGTTTCAGCCAAAGCGGGCCAACTCAATTTGTTGCCGCAAGGACAGCCAGAGAAAGACACGCGGGTATTGAACATGGTCGCGACCATGGATGAAGCGGGATTCGGTAATTGCACTAACCAGTACGAATGCTCGGCGGCTTGTCCAAAGCTGATCAGCGAAGAGTTTATATCTAAATTGAATCGCGACTACATGTCCGCGAGCGTAAAGAAACTTTTCAAAGCGAAAGCACTCTAGGGAAGAGCCGGTGGTTCCCAACTAAGCTATCCTCTGGTTACTGTGCTTAGAAACGCCCAAGTGCTTGGGTGCTTTCAACAACGACCCACAGTACTCCACCGAAAATAATCCAACAGAACGTCACGGCTACAAATTTCTTGAAACGCTTAGCCCTTTCGTGCCGGTCCAGTTGCCTTTTTCGGAAACCACTTTTTTGAAGAAAGCTTACGAACTGGGCGTTTTGCATCCTAGAATCTTTTGAGCTGCTACCGAGCAATGCATCGTTTTTAATACGCCTTTTTCGGAGCAGATAAGAGAGGAAATCGAACATTAGTTGAACACAGAATGCTAGTGCACTATTAAGAAAACTTTAAATATTCGGTATATTCAAAATACAGATTAATCAAGGCCGTTCTGGGTCAAAGCACTTATTTTGAGTTGGAGTCGTTATTAAGAGATGGAGGGTCCACGTTTCTGAAGGGGGATTTTTCGCTCGAGATATCCATGGCTCAAAAATGTAATGTTAGTGTTTCGCTGGTTGCCATCGGCTCAAGTCGATTGGTAGAAACTCATCAATGTCGGAAGAATCTAAAGTCGCGATCTGCGGTGCGGGTGCATGGGGGACAGCCATGGCATTTCATTTATCTCGCCAGGGTCACTCGGTATCTCTGCTGCCGCGGAGGAGCGAGCAAGCAGATCTCATGCGGGAATCAAGAGAGAATCACGACTATCTGCCAGGTTTTAAATTGCCGGCGAATGTGAGCGTGACATCTTCTGATGAGGAAGCGCTTGGGGGTGCCCGATTGGTATTTCTAGGTGTGCCTTCAAATGGAGTTCGTGACTGGATGGATCGAATCCGCGGGTTGGTAGCACCAGGGGAACGACGTTTTTTTGTGTCTTTGGCAAAGGGTCTGGAGATGAATTCGGGTAAGACGCCCTGTGAGATCATTAAGGAAGCCTTGCCCGATCAACTTGTTGGTTGTCTTTCGGGGCCTACTTTTGCGGGAGAAGTCGCAGAAGGAAAACCTGCCGCAATGACGCTTGCATCGGAATCGCAAGAGCCGATTGTTCAGTCTACCCAAGAGGCTCTCAGCGGAAAGAGCATGCGGATTTATCGAAGTGAGGACTTGAAAGGGGTTGAACTCGGGGGCTGTATGAAGAATGTATACGCCATCGCGGCAGGTTGCTGTCAGGGTTTGAACCTCGGCGACAACGCGATCGCGGCTCTTCTCACCCGTACCCTTGCGGAAATGGTGCGAGTCGGGAGCACTTTCGGAGCCAGAGCCGATACGTTTTACGGGCTGAGTGGATTTGGTGACTTGGTGGCGACATGCCATGGTTCTTGGAGCCGAAACCGTAAGTTGGGGGAGTCCATTGGCCTGGGAGGCTCGGCTAGCAGGATTCTCGAAAATCAGAAAACAGTAGTGGAGGGGTACAGCACATCCCGATCATTTCATCAGCTTCTGCAAAGCAATTGTATCGAGGCTCCAATTTTGGAGCAGGTGTATCTCATTCTTTATGAAAACAAGGTGCCTTTGGAAGCGGTGAGCGACTTGATGGGCCGAGATCTTAAGCGAGAAAGCGAATAGGCCAGTCCCTCGAATGTGTGGATTCTGACCAAAGTAACGCGGCAACTCCAGGCAGTTATTTCGATGCGAGCGGCTGCTTTCATAAGAGTCAGTTTTCTAGTAGCTGACCCTAGGAAGCCAAGTGACAAGTTTCGGGAAAGCCACAATAAGACCTAGGACTATCAGTTGTATTACAATAAAGGGTACGACCCCTTTGTAAATGTGCCTCAGAGTGATTCCTTCAGGGCAGACACCTTTGATGTAGAATAGAGCAAATCCGACCGGTGGCGTGAGAAAGGAAGTTTGCAGGGCCACGGCGCAGAGGATGGCAAACCAGATCAATGCAGGCTTAGAAGTGGCGTCCATGCTGCTGTCGGCCAACCAAGCCAAATCCATGCCTGCGATAATCGGTGCAACAATAGGAAGCATGATCATGGTAATTTCGATCCACTCCAAAAAGAATCCAAGAGCGAAAATTATAAGTAGAATAACGAAAATTGTGCCATAGTCTCCAGAACCAATTCCTAGTATGGCATGAGCTATCATCTCATCTCCCCCGAGCCTCCTCAGAACGAGGGAAAAGCAAGTTGCCCCAATGAAGATGGCCGCAAGAAATCCCATTGTACTGAGGGTTCCATGAAGCGACTCTCGGAATTCGCGAATATTCAGGCGCTGATTAAAAAGGGCCAAAAAAAGGGCTCCCAGTGCTCCCATGCCACTCGATTCGGTAGGAGTTGCAATGCCGAAAAAAATCGAACCTAGCACTAGTATAATCAGGAACGCTGCTGGCAGGATCGCCTTGGCGAGGCCGATCCAGTCGGCGAGGGTCAACGAACTCGCATTCTTTGGTTTTGGTGCAGCCGATGGATTGACTCGCGCGTAGACGAAAATGTATAGAAGGTACAATCCCGAAAGGAGTAGACCTGGAATCACGGCCCCCATGAATAAGTCCCCTGTGGATACATCCAGCTGCGTTGACATTAGGATGAGCATGATGCTCGGGGGGATGAGTATTCCGAGTGTACCCGCACTGCAAACGGTTCCTGCAGCGAACGAGGGAGAGTACTTGGCGTGCATCATTGCGGGAAGCGCGAGCGTTCCAAGGAGCACTACAGAAGCCCCAATGATACCAGTTGAGGCGGCGAGAAGTATTCCCATGAGGGTTACGCCAAGAGCGAGGCCACCAGATACGCGGCCAAGCAGCTTTTGCTGGGCTTGCATCATCTTCTGAGCGACTCCAGATTGATCGAGTATATTGCCCATTAGAATAAACATGGGCAACGCTACGAGGACTTCGTTTTTCATAATACCGAAGATACGATCGACTACGATAGAGAAACGGATGAAGCTCAAGCCGGTGTAGAGCCCGAATACTTGGTCCAGCAAAATAGCCGCTGCGGTCGTAGCGAACGCTGAACCACCGAGCGAAAAGCCCACGGGGACTCCGAGAAAAAGTAGGCCAATAAACAGACCCATCAACACGAAGATGAGGACTGTGCTAGGATCCATTTACTTCGGTTGAAAGGGTTCGCCGGTTGTTTAAAATGAGAACGATTCGAGCTACTGATTCGATTAGGAGGAGCAAGCTGCTGAAGGGTAGTAGTCCCTTTATTATCCATAGCCAAGGCATTCCACTCGGGTTGGGGGAGCTTTCATTGATAGACATCGAATTTTTGGTGTAGTCCCATCCGTGCCACAAAAGAAAAGCGTACAGCGGAATGACAAAAAAAGCGATCCCTAAGACATCGACAATGGACTTCATTTTGAGGGAATAGTGCTGATAGAGAAAATCCACTCGAACGTGACCGTCGTGTGTCATTGTATAGGACAACCCTAAGGTCAGGGTTATGGAAAAGAGGTACCAGAGCGAGTCCTCCAGCATGGTGTTAGTCAGTCCAAGAGCATATCGCATCAAGACTTGAATTACGATAGCTACCAACAGTACCGCTATTGACCATGAGACTAATTTTCCGATTACTGTTACAATATTTTCAATACGGCTTGCGAAGGAGTTCATCTGGAATTCGAGCTGCGAAAGTGAGAATAAGATTGGGTGAGATGATTCTCGCGATCTATTTCAAGAAGGCCTGATCCGCCCAAGTTGCGTAGTCTTCTCGAAAAGCCGTCAAGTCTTCCCAGACCTTTTTGAAAAACGGATTCTTTGCAGACTCTTCTGCAGCCACTTCTTCCCAAGTGGCTTTGTAGAGTTCTAGCATTTCAGGAGACCAGGCTTTCACGTTCACGCCGCGTTCTATATTTCTCTTAAGAGCTGCCGGCTGTAAGGCCTCACTGTATGCAATGGAATGGACGATACTCGATTTACAAGCTGATTCAATTTGAGCTTTTTGAGTGGGCGTTAGCCTATTCCAGAATTGCTTGTTGAAGATGAGTTCGTGGGTCGTTGCCTGTTGGTGCCAACCAGGAAAGTAGTTGAAATTGACGAGCTTGTGAAACCCTTGGCTTTCATCTATGGACGGGAGGGAGTACTCGGTTGCGTCGATTACCCCCTTTTCAAGTGCAGGAAAGATCTCGCCGCCTGGTAGTACCGAAACTGATACGCCTAGCTTTCCCATGACGACTCCGCCGAGGCCAAAGAATCGCATTTTTAAATCCTTCAAGTCGCCGGCAGATTTTATCTCGCTCGCGAACCACCCACTAGTTTCGGGTGGAAGCATTGCACAAACAAGAACTTTGACATCAAAGCCGGATGAGTCGTACATCTCCTGGTACAGCTTCATGCCGTTGCCCTGGTAAAGCCAGGACAGAAACTCCGAAGTACCTGGTCCGAATGGTATTGAGCAAAAAAGAGGAGCGGCGGAGATTTTTCCGGCCCAAAAGCCAGAAGCACCGTATCCAGCGTCCACTTTCCCTCCTGATACGGCGTCCAGGATTTCCAAGGCTCCTACAAGTGCACCTGGCTCAAAGATTTCTAGCTCGACATTGCCACCGCTGATGCTCGTCAGCTCTTCTGCGATATGGGTGAGCTGCTCACCTAGGACATTGACCGAGATGGGTATGAAAGAAGCGACCTCAATGCGAATTTTGCGTCCCGACGGCTGGCTGGAACCAGACTCACTCGATTTCGGGCCTGAGCACCCGGAAATTAAAACCAAAGCGGCGAATAAACTTGGTAGGGTGCGAATCATAGCGATGGGATAGGACTAATGTTGGGGAAAGTGCTGAGGGTTTCAGAAAATTGGGAAGTATCGTTATTCTGAGGAGGTTTCACCGCAACTCCTTTTTCCGTGACTTTTTTGGGGTTGTGCCGAAGGTTTTGCAGCCACTCGAAGGGACTAAGTTGATCCGCAGTTTTTGGTGTTTCTTATTACATAACCTTCCCTGGATACACTTTTGGATATGTGTAGTGGATTTGGGAGTAAGATTTAGTTACGCTGTTTATGAACAGTTAAGCAATAGAATGTAAATGGGATGCGAGATAATCAGCAGTTCTAGATCGAAGCCGGTCCAGATATACCTTGGACGGGCTTTTTGATACCGAACCTGATGAGGTCATTCGATCTTGGGGAAAATCATGATTTTTACGTACTAGTTCCGCTGAGCGGCCGCCTTAATTTAGATAAGTCCGGCCAGTGACATTCCAGGGCGATAGATTAACCTAACTTAAGAAGCGTTGAGAAATAGTGAGGGCAAAATTCAAAAGAGGGACGCTGGTAGCTGCTGTTTTTCTGATGTCAGCATCAATCGGCTCAATGTGGCAGGATTATGATGACGCGGTGGATTTGCATGGAGAATGGCAGTCCCATCCTGGCCAGGATAGCATCACATCGGGTGCCAATGGATACGACCAGAACCTGCACGAATTGACCCGTGCTCGTATTAGTTTATCGTTTTCTGACGGGTATTTGTCGGGGGACTCCGGAAGGGAATAGGTGGATGTATGGCTCGTGTTTCCGCACGTTTGGAAACACCGTGAATTGGATGGGACGCACCAACACCGGTTTGATTGGATTTGTTGCGGGCTAAACGGAACAATGCTAACGGATCTCAAAGATTGAGTAATTAGTTACGGGGTTAGGGTCGAGAATTGTAGTGACAGAAGGTACGACTATGTCTTGTTCAAGGATGCCAAGCTTAATGCTTGGGGGAACGAGATTCCAGATAGTCATGGTGTCCCAGATGCCGGAACGTCTGTTTGAATGCTTAGAAACGGACTTTTGGGTAACCTTCTGCCTATACACCGAGTAAAAAGAGCTCCAATCCAGTCACAACATTTTTCGTTTAGCGGGTGGCTACAAAGATTGCCCGCTTAGGTGCGGGATACCCTTCGATCGTCTTGGAAGAGTCCTCAGAGTTTAGAAAAGTGTCCAGCGAATCAAAGGTCATCCAATCCGTGCTCCTCTGTTCCTTGGAGGTCGTTGTTGACAGGTTCGCTAGTCGGATGTTCTGGAAACCGCATCGCTCCAGCCAGCGCTCAAGCGCTTGACAGGAGGGTATGAGCCAAGTGTTTCTCATTTTAGCGTAGCGCCCCTTAGGAAGCAGAGTTTGTCCCTCATCGCCATCGATCACGAGCGTTTCCAAGACGAGTTCTCCATTTTCGCGTAGAAGGCCTCTTAACTCGAGCAAATGGTCGAGGGGAGATCTTCGGTGATAGAGAACTCCCATTGACAGCACCGTATCGAAGAAAGGTAGATTAGATGGTAGAAACTCTACTCCGAGTGGAACGACAAACGCTGGGCAGCTCGAGGGGAGGTAGTACCGGGCTAATAGCGACTGAAGGACGTATAGCAGAAACGGGTCGGCCCCCAGAGCCAATTTTGCTTCCTCACCCGCGATTCGGTAACAGTAGTAGCCGTTCCCACTGCCCACATCCAACACGAGCCGATCTTTTAGAGGGCTGATCGATTGCTTGATCCGGTTCCATTTCAAGTCGGAGCGCCACTCGGTATCAATATCTAGTCCGAAGTAGCTCCAAGGGCCCTTTCGCCATGGATGGAAGGCCATAAGATTCTGCCGCAATCGCTTCGTTTGACTGTCAGAGAGATCGCTCGACTTGCCAATCGTGATAGCGTTGGACTTTAGGTCAAAGAAGCTAGGGTTTGCCTCTGGCATTGAGTGCAAGGCGTCTCGCCACAAAGGCAAGTGTCCATTGCCTGAATGATCAAAGCGGTTCTTAACTTGCTGAGGTAACCGATCCAGCCAGGGCCCGAGGTCGGTATCGGCGATGACCTCGTAGAGATGATGAAAATTCGATTCGAACACAGTTTGGTATTTTGGAGTATTCGACTGTGACTTTTAGTCAGAAGCCTTGATCGCAAGGAGCGATGCAAAATTGAAGCACTGAAGCCAGACTTCACTGTGGTCGAATCCTGCCTGGTTTAGGCGTTCCCTGTGCTCTTGGATCGACTCTGGAATGAGCACATTTTCTATGGCGGCCCGCTTTTGGCTAACCTCTAGATCGCTGTAGCCATTTGCTTTCTTGAAATCGTGGTGGAGGTCGGTTAGGGTTTGTTGAGATTTGTTGTCTTGGAAGCGAATTTTTTCTGACAAGAGTAATGCGCCGCCCGGCTCCAGGCCCTTTGCGATTCTACTCAAGAGGTGTAACCGGCTTTCGAGCGGGATAAATTGGAGTGTGAAGTTCAGGATTACGACGCTGGCGTTTGTGATATCCAAATCCAATATGTCGCTACATTTAAGCGACCATTTTTTTTGGGGAATAGCGTCTTGCAGATTGATTTGGCAGCGATTCAGCATGGACTGGGAAATGTCTACGCCGACCAGAGATATTCCCTTTGGAAGACTTTTAGCAATCGCCGCCAATCCTGCTCCGAGAGAGCAACCAAGATCGTAGATGGTGCTGTTCTTTTGTGCATAGCGTTGTACGATGAGCGGCATCAACGATAGCGTCATCGCATAGCAAGGGACGGATCTTCGGATCATGTCGTCAAAAACGTGGGCTACAGATTTGTCAAAAACAAAGCCGCCGACTTTTGACAAAGGATCAGCGTAGATTCGGTCTTTGCGGGTGCCTTCTTCTTTCACGGGATGAGCCAAGCTACGATGTTGGGTCTCGGCAAGTGGATTTACGGCTTGTCGGGATTGAAGAAATCTGCGGTTAAAGAGGCTATGGCTAAAAAGAACGGAAAGTGGGTTGTAGGAGCGATTTTTGGGCTGGTTCTATTAATGGCATTCTTTTCAGTGCAGCTGAAAAAGGATATCAACCGTCGATCCGAAGCCGAAAAGCCCGCAGAGAAGATACCTTAGTAGCAATGGGTCGAATAAGGGCGGTTTGGTTCTTGTTTGACGTATTAGCAGCGACCCGTATCCCGTTTTGATTTCCACTTCGCCATGAATCGCGTTTATATCAAAACCTACGGATGTCAGATGAATGAGCGGGACAGCGAGCAAGTCGCTTCGTCCCTACGAGATCGTGGCTATTCGATGGTAGATAATGAGTTTGATGCGGATGTAGTCTTACTCAATACCTGTAGCGTCCGTGATCAGGCAGAGCAGAAAGCCATCGGGAAAGCGGGTTACCTGGCGAAGCGAAAGCGTTCGAACCCGAATTTTATGATTGGCGTCTTGGGTTGCATGGCTCAAAATCGTGGTTCTGAGCTCGTTGACAGATTGCCTGATCTGGATTTGATCGCGGGGACGCAGAAGTTTCATGCGGTCCCCGATCATGTGGATCAGCTGATTAAGAGTTACACGGCTCAGGGACCTAGGCCTGCCACCATTTTGGATTTGGAGGAGGAGAAAGGTTCCCAGAATACAATCAAGGACCATTTACCCAAAAAGGATCAGGTCTGTGCGTTCGTTTCAATTATGCAGGGCTGCAATATGAACTGTGCGTACTGCATAGTTCCAAAGACCCGTGGCCGCGAGCGTGCTCGCCCGATGAACCAAATTTTAGAAGAGGTGCATGAGCTGGCCGAGCAAGGGGTAAAGGAAATCACTTTGCTCGGGCAAATAGTGACTAGCTATGGGCGGCGCGATTTTCCTGTTGTTGGTGGGAAGTCGCCGTTTGTTCAATTAATCGAGAGAATAAACGATATTGACGGAATTGATCGGATTCGTTTCACCTCACCTCACCCGCGTGGATTCAAGCAGGATTTGGTCGAGGCCTACCGGGATGTGCCGAAGTTGTGTGAATACGTCCACTTACCCCTGCAAGCTGGCTGCAACAAGACTCTTCGAGCGATGAACCGGCCCTATACCAAGGAACGTTACCGTGAAATTGTGGACTCGTTACGTGCGGTGGTTCCTGATATGTACTTTTCTACGGACATCATTGTGGGGTTCCCTGGTGAAACAGAGGAGGATTTTGATGAATCGGCCGTTTTTTTTGAGAATATAGGATTCGATATGTCCTACATTTTCAAGTACAGTATTCGAACTGGCACTCCTGCGGAAACCATGAAGGACCAGGTTTCGACTGAAGAGAAGGAACGGCGTAATCATGTCCTTCTCGACATCCTGGCTAAGCGGTCGCGGTGGCGCAATGAACAGCTTGTAGGCACGGTCCAAGAGGTTCTTGTGGAAGGCCCTGCCAAAAAGGGATACAAGTTTGTCGGGAAGACTCGAGGCTATCGTAATTCCATTTTCGATGGGGATGAGCGTCTGATCGGCCAATTGGTGCAAATGAAAGTGGACCGAGCCACAGCAAGCACTATTTATGGTGATCTTGTTTTAGCCGGAGTGGATACAATTTGATATTAATATGGACCTGAACCTTTTTCAATCGACTCTGTTTGCGGGAATTCTCTTTGCCCTGATAGGAGCTTTGTTTGTGACGACGAACAAACCGATCATTGCAATGGTCAAAGGGTTTCCTCGTTCACGCTCTGCCGCCTACGTTACGATGACGGTGGGAGGGATTTGGACTTTGTACAAGGTTGCTCATTTGGGTGAAGCTAACTACGGGGATTTCAAGCATTACATCTTTATAGGGTTCGCGATCATAGGATTACTCTCGTTCAAGTACGCGCCCGATTTTCTCTCAGTCCGTGGGGCGTGCATACTGTATTTGCTAATAGCGAACTCATTGCTGAATGGAGCGTTTGGCCATTATGAGGAACCACTGCGTTTATTCATGGTTGCACCGGTCTATGTTGGAGCGGCGGTAGCGCTTTATCTTGGTTATTCGCCATTTCGAGTGCGTGATTTCTTCACTTGGTTGTTTGGAACTGCCTCTCGTCCGAAAACGTTTGGATTAGTTTTCCTGATCTATGGGGGTCTTGTGGGAGCGATAGCCTTTACTTATTAATTTGATGGATACGCTGCCCGAAAAAGAAATCGCACTGCTTCTAATATTGGCGGGACCCGCGGGTAGCGGAAAAACGACGCTTTGCGACCGTCTTGTGGCAGAAAGCGCGAATACTGAACGAGTAGTAACTTGCACAACACGGCCACCCCGTGAAGGCGAGGTAAACGGAATTGACTACCACTTTCTGTCTGACGAGCAATTTGATGCGAATGTAGAAAGTGGCGAATTCCTGGAATGGGCAAAGGTGCACGCCCACCGTTATGGAACGCTAAAGTCGGTTATCGAGAATAAGCTGGTGGAGTACATCGACCTGGTGATGAATATCGATGTACAGGGGGTCGTTGCAGTGCAGAAAGCAGCCAGGGATCATTCTGCCATAGGGAAACGGCTGGTTACTGTATTCATTATGCCTGACAGTTTTGAGGAGCTTCGCCGTCGGCTACTTGAGCGGGGAATGGATGACGAAGCTGAAATCGATCGTCGCATACACTCGGCCGAGAAAGAGATTGGGGCATGGAAGTCGTTTGATTATGCGTTCCGGTCTCGTTCGAAAGAGGCGGATTTTGAAACGATTCATAGTATCTGGCAGGCTGAAAAACGCCGGGTTGTCCGTATGGCCTAGGGATCTGTCAGACTGGGAGCGATTGCTAACAATACGATTTCAAGTGCTTATCCATTTGGGAAAGAGACGATGCCCAAATTTTGAATTAGTGTGAAAAGACCGAATGCTTTTTCCGCAAAAACTTCAAAAATCTGGGAGGATTCCAAGCCAAGCTTTTTACCAATTTAGCAATGAAATTTAACTCATTTTAAATCAGAAGGTTAGAAATTTTCCTTGTCTTGGGGAAACGTGAAAAACTCTGGCTGAGCCGTCAAATTCAAGTTTAGGTTTGGGAATATTGAAAAAGGGAGCGGTTCCCTCTTCAGGGGGAAGTCGTGAAAGACGAGCAATCAATGGGTAAAAGCCACCGTTGTTCAAATGCAGCGGCTCGATTGAGGGCGGATGTAACAGCACAATTTTTAATTAATAATCCCTAGTTTCCCTCACGCTTTGGATAATTAGCAGAAAAGAAATTTGAACATGAGCACATTAGCGGTTTCCATTACGGACGAATATTCGAAATCTCAGACTATGACTTCCGAAAAGCCCAAGACTCGGCGATACATTAGCGATGCAGAGCTGGTGCAGGCGGGCTATCGCTATGCGCTGTCAATCACAAGACACCATCAAGATGCTGAGGATTTGGTTCAACAGGCTTGGATGAAACTGATTAGAGCGTACGGGAAAGTAGAAGGAACGCCAGTTCTTTTCAGAGCCGTTCGAAATCTTTTCTACGATCAGAAGCGGCGGAGCAAAATTGTCCAATTTGAGCCTCTGGAGTCGCATCCGGAGAGTGGAAGGTTAGAATCTAAGGGCGTTTCTATAGATATGGAGCTTTTAATGAGTAGACTGAGACCGGAAGAGAGCGAAGCCTTGTTTCTCAATGTAGTGGAAGGGTACACCGCGAGTGAAATATCCGAACGAACGGGTTCCCCTCGAGGTACGATATTAAGCCACATTCACCGTGCTCGCCAGAAATTAGCCAAATCGTTGGGAGGCGAATTCCGGGAAAGCAAGTAGCCGAAGAATTTAAGCTGCCATGAACGAGCAAGAGATAGATAAATCAGTAAGAGACTTCTTTCTATGCCAGAAATTACCGGCTGAAAAGGTTCAATCGATTTTGGAGCAGGGTAAACCTCAGCCGAAACGAAACAACACCGCCGGGTGGCACCACTGGGTTCCTGTTGCTGCTGCAGCTATAATCGTGATGGCATTCTCGTTTCAAATGGGCCGCAGCTATAACGACGATAATTTTTATTTTGATGTCGCTGGTGAGATTGCGATGCGGCACAATGGATACAAGAGTTTCGATGTGAAGGCGGCGTCTTTCGAAGGGGCTCAGGAAGGACTTAGAGACCTAGCTTTTTCTGTAACTCCATTAGTAAAGCAAAAGCTGCTTTCCGCCTACGAAGTTCTTGGGGCCCGCTATTGTCAGCTTCAGGGACAGCAAGCTGCTCACCTGCAGGTGAAAAACCGGAAGACCGGAACGCTTTGTACTCTCTACGTGGCTTCACTCAAAGGCTCGCTAACGTCGTTGAGATCCTTGGATCGCGAAATTGTTCTTGAGGCGAATCACTTAGATATTTGGGAAGACTCTGATCGGCTGTTCGCTCTTGTGGACTAGGTTAGCTGTTCCGGTAGCATAATATGCTTACTCGTCCCACTCGATATCCGCGCCGAGCTCACGCAGGTTTTCTGCGAAATAGGGATGAGCGCGGCGAATGGGGTCCGCCTTGCGGACAACGCTGTTACCCTCTATGCCAGCTGCCATCATGTAGAGAGCTACAGCGGCACGAATGATGTAAGGAGGCTCGACTGAAGCGGGCCGCATGGGTCGCTTCCCAAAAATGATGATGCGGTGTGGGTCGCTCGACACGACGTGGGCCCCGAATTTGGTGAGTTCGGGGATCCATGAAAAGCCCCCCTCGTATACTTTGTTCCAAAAGTGCATGACTCCGTCGGCTTTTGTAGCCAAGGCAATCATGAGTGGAAGCAAGTCCACAGGAAAGTAGGGCCAAGGCGCGGCTTCAATCTTGGGCAGCAAATTAGTCGTATAGGGTTGCTGGATACGGAACGTTTGATCTGCGGGGCAAATGGCATTATCTCCCTCGTGGTAGATTTCCACTCCTAACTTGGCAAAGCTGCGACCGATCAGGGCGAAGTGCTTCGAATTCGAGTCTGTGACAATTACTTCCCCACCCGTAATCGCACCGAGAGCGAGGAAAGTGGCGACTTCGTGATGATCTGAGGTGATTTGGGCACGGGTTTCGGATAAACTATCGACACCCGTTACGCTTAGAACGCTTGTGCCTATACCTTCGATCCTAGCACCCATACTTTCCAGAAAGCGGCACAAGTCCTGTACGTGAGGCTCACTCGCTGCGTTAGTCAAGGTAGAATTTCCCATTCCGAGAGCCGCCGCCATAACAAACGTCTCCGTCGTTGTAACCGACATGTAGTCCGCCCAATGCTCTGCTCCTTGGAATCGATCTGTTATCGAAATCTCAAGGCGGCCGTTGTGAGAGATTTTCGCTCCGAGTCGTGAGAGAATTTCAAGGTGAGGATCGAGTTCGCGTATGCCCAATGCGCAGCCTTTCGGATTTGAGTCCAGTGAGATCTTTTTGAAACGGTAGAGAAGCGGTGCGAAGAGAAGCACGGACGACCGCATTCCTTGGGGCAGATACCCAGCGTTGAAGGAGCTCTCCAAATTCGAGTGGTCGAGTCGCATCGTCTTCGCCTCACGATTCCAGTTGATTTGCGAACCGATTTGGCGAAAGAAAGCGACGAGTTTCTCGATATCGGTAATGGCTGGGATATTCGATAGCTCAACCGGCCCAGATGAGAGCAAACTCGCACAGAGGATCGGCAATACAGCGTTCTTGTTGCCTGAAGGAGTGATGCTTCCGCTGAGCGGCTTACCGCCGTGTACTATAAGGTCAGCCATTGATTTAGAGGGACAGAATCGGTGTCTCTTGTACGCTTTTCAACTTCATTATTGGCGGTTTGGCGTTTCGTTTGTAGAAGAAGCCTTCAATAAAGGTTGATTTTCGGTGGTTTTTAATCAAACAAGTGCCCTATGAGTGACACGGAGGAAAATTCCCGGTGATCACCCAATATCGACTGAAAGCATTTCAATAGAAACTCTTCACTAGGATCCTGATCTGTCCGACAGGCACCCGAAATGAAAACAATTCCAGATTTCTACAAGCGGAAAGCCGCTGGCGAGCCGATCACTATGGTGACGTGCTACGACGCAGCAACGGCCAAAATCCTAAACGAGACGAGTGTTGATTCGATCTTAGTGGGCGACTCCTGTGCGATGGTGGTGTATGGGTTTGAAAGCACGATCCACGCGACTGTCGAGATGATGGAAGCCCATACGGCGGCTGTTAGGCGTGGGGCGCCAAATAAAGTAATCATAGGTGATATGCCCTTTCTTTCCTACCGAGATGGGATTGAGTCGTCTACTAACGCGGTGGCCAAGCTAATGCGGGCCGGGGCGAACGCGTTAAAAGTCGAGCGATGCCGTGGAAATATTGAACTGATCACTCGACTGGTGGAAGGGGGCGTTCCTGTGATGGGACACTTAGGTATGACGCCCCAATCGGTCAACGAGTTCGGGGGATTTAAAATTCAGGCTACAAACAGCGATGCAGCCCAAGTACTTCTTGATGAGGCACTTGAACTGGAAGAATCAGGCTGCTTCTCAATTGTACTCGAGTGTATTCCAAGCGAAGTGGCGGAACGAGTGACTGATGCACTGGGGATCCCGACGATTGGAATCGGTAGTGGCCCGGAGACTTCTGGACAGGTTTTGGTTCTAAACGATCTCCTGGGTTTGGACTCTGGCTTCCAGCCTCCGTTTGCACGCCGTTACATGGACGCGGATCAGATGATTAATCGGGCAGTGGAAGGATTTTGCGAAGACGTTCGGGATCGTGGCTACCCTGCCTATGGAGAGTATAAGCCATGATTCCAGTATTTCGCAGCCCTAGCGATTGGATGGTGTTTCGCTCGGAACTGGTGGTTGGACATTCACTAGGATTTGTCCCGACAATGGGGGGTTTGCATGAAGGCCATTGCTCGCTTGTGCGTCGTTCGTTGGCTGAGAATGAACTGACTGCGGCGAGCATTTTTCTGAATCGAACTCAGTTTAATATCGCGTCCGACTACGAAACCTATCCCGCTAATTTTGAGCAGGACCTCGCATTGCTAGAGGATCTTGGAGTAGATGCGGTGTTTGCTCCTGACTTTGAAGCAATGTACCCAGATACTTATCGGTTTAAGGTGTCGGAAAGTGAGGATTCGCTTTCTATGGAAGGAGCACAGCGGCCGGGTCATTTCGATGGCGTATTAACCGTTGTCCTGAAATTGCTGAATTTGTCTGGAGCGCAGCGTGCATATTTTGGCGAGAAAGACTACCAGCAATTACGACTGGTCAGAGGAATGGCGGAAGCGTTTTTTCTACCCATTGAGATTGTTGCATGTGAAACGGCAAGGTCTGACGATGGATTGGCCTTGAGCTCACGAAACTGCCGCCTTTCAGAAGTAGGCCGAAAAAAGGCGGCAGTTTTCCCCCGCATACTCACGACTGCCTCGACTCCTGAGGAAGCGACTAGCGAACTGAGGAAAGCGGGTTTCGAAGTAGAGTACGTAGTGGATGAAAGAAGGCGCCGTTTTGGGGCGGTAAATTTAGAGGGGGTACGGTTGATCGACAATTGGCCACTTGGTGCATTGAAGAAATTGAAAGGTTCATTGCGATGAATCTTTGTATCGATGTGGGAAACTCTCAATTGCACGGAGCGGTTTACGAGAACGGTAAGGACCTAGTCATGCAGATCCGAAAGGAGTCGTCATATCGCGTATCGAGTGACGAAATTGGGCTTTTTCTCGTGTCTGCATTGAGAGAGAAGGGAATAGACGCCAAGCAGATCCGACGAATTGGAGTGAGCTGTGTGGTTCCAGAGGAGCTGTTTACGCTTAAAATGGCTTGTCGCGAATATTTTAGTACGGAACCTCTCTTTTTGGAATCTGGAGTTAAAACGCGGTTGAAGATCAAGACTCGAAATCCGCTCGAAGTGGGTGCCGACCGAATTGCTAATGCAATCGCGGTGACGGAGCTGTACTTTGACCAAAATGTCGTTGTGGTCGACTTTGGTACCGCTATCACGCTGGATGCTGTTAGTGAAGAGAAGGAATACCTTGGTGGTTCCATTTGCGCGGGATTAGGCTTGGCCATGGAAGCTCTGGGGACGAAGACTGCTAAGCTTCCGCATGTGGAAATTGTGAATGCGGAAAAGGCTCTCGGGAAGTCCTCTATCGAAAGTATCCAAGGAGGACTGTATTTTGGATACTTAGGTTTACTGAAGGAATTGGTGAGGCGGATCGGTGAAGAAGCTTTTGGCAAAAAGAGATACCGGATTGTCGCTACCGGTGGTTACTCCCTACTGTATAGAAATGAAAAATTGTTCGACGACATTATCCCGGATTTGGTGCTTCAAGGTGTGAACAAGATGCTGGAGTTAAATCCGATCGTTAAGAATTAGATATACGAGAAAAATTAAAGCCATGAAACGCTCCATGCTAAAATCAAAGATCCATCGTGCGGTAGTAACCGATGCTGATCTGAACTATGAAGGCTCAATTAGTATAGACCCGAATCTTTGCGAAGCGGCGGACCTAGTGGAGTTCGAAAAAGTCGATGTCTATAATTGCAACAATGGGAATCGTTTCCACACCTATGTGATTTGGGGTAAGCCGGGCGAAATCTGCATTAACGGGGCCGCCGCCCATTTGGCTAGTCGAGGTGACTTTGTCATCATCGCCAGCTATACCAAGGTAAAGGATTCAAAAGTCGATACCTTCAGGCCCAAACTCGTCCTTGTAAATGGGAATAACGGGATCAAGACAATCAAAGAGCCAAACGTTCGTCGCGCTTGAGCTGCTGAGGCCCTTTAGTGTACGTGCCGACTTCTCTGTTCGGCAGCCAGCACAAGGTCATTAAGCTCTTTGCGAAGATGTATTTTTAAGCTGCTGGGCATTCTGCTTATGAAATTGGAGGCCACTCGTTTCGAAATACAGGTGTGCGTGCTTTGGTAGTAAGTTTTATCTCGGACTCTCGATTCCTATCAGTAAAACTGGGCCTCTTTGCGTTTGCTCTGGATGGTGGATTGTTCATTGTCGTCCACTTAGGACTCAGCGACCCAAAATGGGTTTTATCTTTTCGATACGAATCATGAAGCGAAACTTTTTCCTGTGCTCAGCAGTGCCCATCGGTTTTCTCTCATTCTCAATCGGAGTGCTTGCGAAATCGCCGAATATTGAATTTGAGGAATTCGACTTACCCAATGGACTGCACGTTATTCTTCACCGCAATACGGACGCCCCCGTAGTTTCGTCCTATGTATTGTACCATGTGGGTAGCAAAGATGAACGACCAGACCGCACCGGATTCGCCCACTTTTTCGAGCATTTGATGTTCGAAGGTAGCACGAACATTGAGCGTGGGCAGATCGACAAGCTCATTTCAGGGGCGGGAGGCAATTTGAACGCTTCTACTTCATTTGACCGTACCGACTACTACATAAATCTTCCCTCGAATGAGTTGGAGCTAGCATTGTGGATAGAGTCGGAGCGTTTAATGCATGCGGTGGTCGACGAGACTGGTGTGGAAACGCAGCGAGAGGTTGTTAAAGAAGAGCGACGTTCCAGGTATGACAATCAGCCCTATGGCTCCCTTATGGAGAACATGGCGGAAGCGGTTTTTGTAGGTACTCCTTATGCTTGGACGCCGATTGGTTCAGCCCAATATATTGACGAAGCGACAATCGACGAATTTCGGGATTTCTACAGGAAGTGGTACGTTCCTAATAATGCAATTCTTTCCATTGCGGGCGATATCAATTTGGTTAAGACGAGGCAACTTGTGGAGCAGTACTTTGGGCAAATCCCGAGGGGAGAAGATCCGCAGAGGGCAGGAATCGAATGGGATTTGATGGCTCCCGGGACGTCAAAATCGGTGGATGAGCCGATGACCCCGCTTCCGGCTGCTGTGCACATTTGGCGAGCGCCAGTAATGACTCATAAGGATGCCGAGGCGATTGACTTGCTGATTAGTATTCTTGCTACGGGGAAAAGTTCCAGAATGTATCGGCGCTTGGTCGACGTCGAGAGAGCTGCGGTCAACTCGGCTGCGTTTACCTGGATGCAGGAGAAGGCGGGACTCGTGGCCGCTTACGCTATTGGAAACAGAGGAGTCACGATAGAGCAACTAGATAGTCTGATCGAAGAAGAGGTTGAAAAGTTGATCGATTCAGGGGTGACGGATCAGGAATTTCAGAAGGCGTTGAATCAAAAGGAATCGGAGATCGCGTCATCTGTTGGCACGATGAGTAGCCGGGCGCAGTCGTTGGCTAACAATCATCTTTGGTATGGGGACGCGGGCCGTATTAATCATGAGCTTGAAGCATACTTGAAGGTAAAAAAGGAGGACCTACAGCGGGTTGCGAAAACCTATTTGAGAAAAGACCGAAGAAACACGCTCCATTATATTGTACCTGAAAAATGAATACAAAAAAATTTTATAAGATGAGAACGCCCCCAAAAATTTTATTACTCACTTTCCTTGTCTTAATTCTGGGATGCGAAAAAGTAGATGATCCCAGTTCTTTGGCTGCAGTCGCCAGTGCTCCCATTGACCGTTCTACTCGACCTGATCCCGGACCTGCACCTGCGTCTTCGTTTCCCAATTACGAGACGCATAAAACTAGTGAAGGCTTAACTATTTACGTTATTGAGTCCGATCGTCAGCCAACGATCACTTATCGATTGATGTTCCGTTCGGGTGGACTTTTCGATGGAGAGAAATCGGGTTTGGCGGAGTTTGTTGCAGACATGCTGGATAAGGGTGTGAAGGGCAAGACGGGTTATGAGTTAGCAAGCGAGATCGACTTTATTGGGGCCAGTCTATCTGCGACTGCTTCTTCGGATTTTATCGCTGTCTCAGTGTCAGGTCTTTCCAAGTACAAAGAGAAATTGCTGGATATTTTGAAAAGTGTGGTTCTCGAGCCAGCATTTCCTGAAGACGAGCTTGAGAAACTGAGACAGCGTACGCTCTCGAACTTGATCTCAGAGCGTAGCGAACCAGATGCTCTAATTGGGAAACTTAGGCGTAAGCTGGTCTATGGGGAAGGGGCGTATGGCTCTTTTCAAACCGAGGAGAGCGTTGCTTCGATTACGCGCGATGATCTGATCGCATTTCACAGGGTGCATTTTCTGCCGAACAACGCATCTTTGGCGATAGTAGGGAGCTTTGATGGTTCGACTGAGTTGTCTCGAGTAAAGAGCGAGTTAGGTAAATGGAAACCGGCGGAACTCCAGTCTTTGGTGGAGTTGTCCTTCCCTGAGGTGGATGGAGGCACGATTCATTTGCTCGACCGTGAAGATTCGGTCCAATCAACGGTCCGTGTGGTCCAGCAGTCAGTACCAAAATCGAATCCAGACACACCTGAGCTTCGGGTTGTGATGTCCATTCTGGGAGGAGGCTTTTCGGGCCGTCTTTTCCAGAATTTGCGGGAAGATAAGGGCTTCACATACGGGGCCGGAGCTTATTCGGCTAACGCCGCCAAGCTTGGGGCGATAATTTCCTATGCTGATGTTCGGAACGAAGTGACTGCGGATGCGGTGAAGGAGATCTTCAATGAGCTAAACCGCATTAGGGAAGAACCTATTCTCGCATCGGAGCTCGAAATGCATCAAAAGTATTTGGCAGGAAATTACATGCTCAGTCTTGAGCAGCCTATGACGATCGCTCGTTTGGTACAAGAGATTGACGTCTATGGATTAGCCCCCAATTACTACCAAACGTATGTCGCTCAGTTGATGTCGGTTACGCCAGAACTAGCAGCGGAATTGGCCAACAAATACGTTCTGCCAGAGAAAAGCATCGTTGCAGTTGTGGGTATGCGTGAAGAGATCGCTGAGTCGCTTCAAGCGATCGGCCGCGTCACGGTATACGACGAGAAGTTGAACGTACAAAACTAGCCGAACGAATCACTGTAATCGGGCGACTACTGTGAGGCCCTGGATCCTTTTAAGTTCTAATTAAGGCTGAAATTCAGGCCAATCATCTGGCGGGTGCGATCGCTTTCCACGAATATACAGAAGAAGTTAGGCGAAAGCATCTCGCTCTTAAGCACTAGGATAAAGGGGCCAGTCGCATCGATACCGGTCCGGCAATTTTTCTTCTATAGAAGAATCTAGTCATTGGCGGAGTCGATTGCTGCTTGGAATTTGACGAACGCGAATCTAGAAGAGGCGGATGTTTATGAAATCCGTTCGCGAAGCATGTGTCATCATTGTTGTCACGGGCCTTTGTGGGGTGATCGCTTTCTTCGCTCACCCCAAGGCCCCTGCGTTTCATGTGAACGAGCTTGAAGTCGAACTTGAGGAAGTCCTTCGGTTCGAAGAAGCATTTTGGATCGATGCAAGATCCGACGAGGATTTTGAGAAAGGGCACCTGGAAGGGGCTCTGTCTCTCAATGAAGAGCGTTGGGAGGAGCAGATAGTCGATTTTTTAGACGCCTGGAATCCGGATGCTCCCACGGTTGTCTATTGCTCGAGCCAAGCTTGTTTACGGTCGTATGAGGTGGCCGAGCGATTGAAGGCTGAGTTGGGTGTGGAAAATATTTTCGTGCTCAAAGGCGGGTGGGAAAAGCTTGCCGAGGTTGAGATAGTTGAAGGGGCGAATCAATGAGAAGACTGGGTCAATTCGTAGAAATTATTGTAGGGGCCGCCTTTTTGTGGTCGGGAATCGCTAAACTGCTGGATCCTTCTGCTTTCCTATCTGCTATTTTAACGTACGAGGTATTCAGCTACAAGGTCTCTGTAATCGCATCTTTGGGTGTTCCTTATCTGGAGCTTTGCGTAGGGGCTTGTCTGGTTTTCAGGGTAATTATAGGAGGAGCTCGACTGCTGGCAGTTGTATTGCTGGTCTTATTTATCATTTTGCTGTCTCAGGCCGCTATGCGTGGCCTGGATGTCGATTGTGGGTGTTTCGGCTCCAGCAAAAAATCGTCTGAGGCGGGCTTTTTTTGGCCCATTGCCCGCGATGTAATCATGCTGGTCGGAATAGGGCTGGGGATAGTAGCCGGGGTGAACGCTAACGGGAACCGAGAAAAATGAGGTCAACTGGTGATCAACTAGAATTAGATTTTGACGTTAACGTAGCGGAGCACGAATCAAAACGGAGGGTAATTTTGAGTGATTTGATCGTTCGCCCGACGGTCATTTCGGTTTACATGAGGAACAACACGGGTAGCTGCGATAAGCAGATGATCAGTCTAGCTCGAGAATGGGATAAGATTCGGTCAATAGGGTTTGACGTGCTTGGCTTGAGCAAAGACTCCGTAGGATCACACATGAAGTACCAGGCTAAGCACTCGATCGGTTTCTCGCTGGTTTCGGATCCTGAACACCAATTTGCCAAGGCTGCTGGTTCAATCGTCGAAAAGAAGATGTACGGCAAAGCCTTTTGGGGACCAACCCGTTCCGCTTACATTCTAGATGAAAATGCAATTCTCCTGGAAATTTTAGTAAAAGTGAACCCTGATAACCATGGGGAGCAGATCTTGGAGCTCTTAAAGGGTATCTAATTTCGATTATGGAATCCTTAAGCCGGAATTCCGCGTGATTGCTTAACAATGTTGTTAATTAGATTAATTTATGCATTAACAATGAATTGGATGACAGTTTTGCAAAGCCAGAACATATTAATTGAATCGATAATTGTTGAGGAAATGGATCGGGACCATTCTCGGCAACCGTTTACTCAAACTGAAGAGTATTGATGGATTCCTCAGTTGTAGGTTGAGAGAGGTCAAGGTTGTTGGACCTGGCACACGGAGGGCTACTCGTCTGTTTTTCCTTGAAGGATCTTTGGAGGAATTTACGCGTTTGGATTCGAGGTTCCCGGCGTTCCTTTGGAAAGGTGAAAAGTAGTGGGTCGAGATCTTTCGCGCCGCCAACCTAGATATAGTTAGAAGCGAAACTCGAACCGATATTATGACCTATGAATCCCCTCGAGCCGCTTTGAGGCAGATTTTTGATATTGGAGCCATCAGCGAGAATCGCAGGAAGCCTGCTGTGCTAAAGCGGTTGCAGGAAGATTTAGAAAAGTGGGAAAAGGGGTACTTCGAGTTGAGCTGGAGAGCGATGCGTGCTGAGTGCCTACCTTCTAATCAGTACCTTTAGCCAATAGTTGGAATTGTCATACCAAGGACCAATTACCGCTCAAGGTTTCAAGATTGAGAGAGTATTGGAGCTCCTCGAGGAAGCGGTTTCGAGGAACCAATGTTGCCCCTAAACTTTGCAGATGACTACTTTTAGCTTGGGCATCAATAAAATTGAATCCACGTTTTTTAGCAAACTTTACAAGTTGGTAAAGTGCGATTTTTGAGGCGTTCGGCTCGATGTGAAACATAGACTCGCCGAAGAACGCGGCTCCAAGCGATAACCCATAGAGTCCCCCGACGAGGCTACCCTTATAGAATGTTTCAAAGGAGTGTGCGTAGCCTAGTTGGTGCATTTCTATGTAGGCGTCGATCATATCGGACGTAATCCAGGTTCCCTCTTGGCCGGGACGAGGAGTAGAAGCGCAAGAGCGAATTACTTCCTTGAAAACAGTGTCGATACGAATTTCAAAACGATTTGATCGAATATGTTGTTTAAGACTGGTCGAGCATTTGAAATGGTCTGGGTAAAGGACCATTCTTGGATCGGGAGAAAACCAAAGGATTGGTTGTCCATCTGAGTACCAAGGGAAAACTCCTCTCGAATATGCCTCAATGAGTCGTTCGGGACTAAGGTCGCCTCCTACCGCAAGGAGTCCGTCCTCCGTTGCAGTATTGGGATCTGGGAATTCAATTTTGCTGGATAAAAAATGAAGCGGCACGTGATATTCTAAAAAGTGAGCGTTTGTGGGTATTGATATTCTGCGGAAAGATTAAGCAATAAAATCAGGGAGGAGGGAATCGTCTCCAAATGTCTCGAGGAGGCGATTATACGCGGATTGCTTCTCATCAGTATCCTTTGATTGCTGAAAATACGAGAGCCATACTTCTGATGGAATGATCTCGCCGGTTGCTTCTGACCTTGTGTGGTTCGTGAGGTTTGCCTGGCTATCAAATTCCAAAATCCAAGGAAGTTGATACAGGTTTTTCGCGTTGTCGGCAGTTATAAGAATGGCTCCTAAACGTGGTTCTTGGTCAGTTTCACTATGAGCGCGGATCGCGGATACAAATGAAACCATACGAAAATCGTACGCGGAGATCAGATCAGCTATACAGGAATTAAGAAGATGTCGTGAACCAGTAACTTTAGTCGGTAGCGATAGCGTGACGAAGGAGCCCAGTTTTCGCTTACCTAAAAAAAGGGGCAGTATTCCTTCAAACTCATCAAATACGTCCTCGGTGTGAAGCGCCATTGCTTTGTGTATGCCTGACGAAGCGGGTTGCTGTTTTGCTAAGTGTTCCTGAAGTGATGGCATCGGGTATCTGAAGAGTGTACGGCTACTAGTCCGCTTTAAAAACGAGCGAAGCGGAGTTGATGCAGTAGCGGAGTCCGCTTGGTTTCGGACCATCAGGAAAAACATGACCTAGATGGCCTCTGCAATTGTTGCAGTGAACTTCAGTTCGGGTCATCCCATGACTCACATCGATTGTCTCACCCACTATTTGCGGATCAGCCGGTTTGAAGAAACTGGGCCAGCCGGTACCCGAGTCAAATTTAGTATTACTTGAAAAAAGCGTTTCACCGCATCCAGCACAGTGGTAGTTTCCTTCTTTTTTCCAGTCCCAATATTTGTTTTGAAAAGGAGGCTCGGTACCTTGGTTTCTTAGCACTCTGTATTGCTCGGGGCTGAGGGATTGTCTCCATTCCTCGTCTAACTTTTGGACTTTCCCCATCGGGTTAATATTTGCACTCGAGGGGAGGCCGCAAGCACTAGTCTCCGGATTAAGTTTCTCTTGAGGTGATTTTTTGGTGTAATCCCGCATGACTATCTTCTAATAGAGGCTGTTTATTTGAAAGCGAACTGAATCGGTATTCGATAGCCTTTGAACGTTTGAAAGTGAGATGGGGTGAGAGTCTGTAGTCACAATGTGCCGAGTACGCTGCTGGAGAGAAAGAGTAAGGGTTTAAGTGTACGATACTCTACCAAAACTGATTTTCACTATCGTGTTTGTCATTGACAGGTTAAGCAGTTTTTTTTGTAAGCCCCTCTAATTTTCGCAACAAACATGGCAGAAGAAAAGAATAGTTCACCCGCGAAGGCGGAGTCCAAGCCGAGTCCAAGTGAATCTACGCCTAAAGCTGAGACTGATTCCTCCAGACAGAACGGTAAAGGCGATGTGCCCCGGAATATCTTCTCAGAAGATTTCCGGCAAAATTTCGATTCAATTGACTGGGGAAAGTAAGCAACTTTTCTTACCCGAGAGTCGTTTCATAAAGGGCTGCTGAACGGGTTTGAAATGTTCGGGTTTACCAAATTCCCTGTTCCGTGAGTTGCTTGGTTGCCGCTTCAGCCCATCCTCGATTTGCCGCTGGGCTAGCAGGGGAGGGATGTAGTAATTTTCCGTGTCGAATCTCGAAACCTGACAAGACTTCTTTGGCCCGAGTTTGGGCAAAACCGCCTACCCCAACGATCCAGTTGGGTTCTAGAACTTCTATGCATCTCCTGAGATGCTGATCGCAGGAACTGAATAGTGCGGAGGACTCGATTGCTGGTAGTTTGTCGGGAGTTCGGTTGCGCGAGCTTTCCTCCATGAAAACAAGGGGACAATAGTTGAGGACGAAGTACTCGTCAAAGAAACTGAATGGATCCTGATAACGTTCAGCGAAGAGCCCCCAGAGTCGGCGGCCTGAAACTTCTGACTTTGTGCATTCGAATCCAACAATGGGACGTTTTGGATGCTCTCGATTCGGTTTCTTCACGGGTTTCTCTATTCCCATCCAATCTCTAACGAAAGAGATTTCTCCGAATGGAACCCCTGTTTGAGACATTCCCCAAGGTCCTGGATTCATACCCATGAATACTACCCGCTTTTTGGAACTTCCAAATTTTTGGATAAAACTTTGGTGGCTTTCCCATGCATAATCGAGTGGGTTGTACACGTATGAAACGGGGTCAGAAAACTTCAGAAGATTGACTTCAGTAGAAAGCTTTTTTGCTGCTTCAATCATGCTTTTTGAAGGGTTCATAGTCGGGTTTTGGAATATCCTTTACGGACCGTCAATAACTTCGGTCAGGCTAGCCTGTATATTGATGAAACCATCTCGTTCACTTGAGCGTATCAGGTGTGATGATTTAACGAAGAGGGGCTATGTTAGCATTAATTGTTTGCTATTTTCAGCTGTGGTAATGCTCATTATGCTGGCAGCGGAAATCGATAGTATCCAAGTGCGATAAAATGTAATCATACACTAGATTGTAGATGAGCTGTTATTTATAAGCCGCCATTTAAGTAGTGCATGAAAGGAACTGTAGATGCTAACGAACATCTTAGTAGAATCGGGAGAGTGCACTTGGGTGGATACCTGCCTGAGAACTGGCAACGATAAATGGATTGAGTTACTGCTGGCGAATGATGCCATACTTTAAGAAGCGTCTCAAAGAAGTGGTTACGGCAAACTTTGCTTAGATAAATCTTCCCATGGCCCTCAGCCTGATTTCAAAAACCAAATCCTCAAGAATTGGGTACGGTATGAATTTTCCGATCGCTTAGAATGCGAATTTAGGCCTGAAAGGTAATATGTATCTAAAAATAGAATACAAGTAGTTAAAATATAAATCCAGCTATTAGAACTGGAGTAGTTTCAAAGACGGTTCGAATGAAAGACGGAAGGAGCCAGCGATAATCACTTCTTTATCACCCGCCTAATTCGCGATGCTGTGCGGGGTTTAGTTCAGAGCCCCCTTCGTATAAAGCAGGGATGATATAGGAAATGCAGCGTCCCATTAAACGAGAACAGTCCGAATTCGGAGCAGGGGCGAGTGATATGAAACCTCGCCTAGTTCGATTAGTAGGATACGGAAGTTTTGAAACTCTTCCCTATCAACGGTTCCTTTGAACTTGCATTGGATGCCGGTGAAAGCTCTGGCAGGCGAGTTTCGTGAACGGGTACCCGAGAGCATAGCCGCTCCAGGTTTGGATGATCCTGTATTCGCTGAAAAATATGAGCCAGCAATATTGCGTCTCCTTTCGCGTCGTGGCGCCGGATAGAGGAGAGTCCAGCGGACAGGCGCTCAGCTATATCGTCCAGTGAGTTGCGAAGCCTCGAGAAATCGGGCCAGAGAGCTTCGAAGATGTCCATCGTATCGATAAACTGTATATTGCGAGATTGGGCGGGATCGTCGCTCACGTGCTTTGAAATGAACTGGAAATCGAATCGATAGATATCATGGCCGAACAGAGTTGCCTGACCCACGAAATTGGAGAACGCTTGGATTGCCTCTTTGGGATTCGGCGAATTCTTGACGTTATTATCTCTCACACGAGTAAGCTTTTGAATCTGTCTTGGAATCGGCTTCCCTGGATTCACGTAGGTACAGAAAGATTTTCCCATCTCCATTCGCATCCCGCCCAATTCGATTGCCGCGATTTGAGTAATCTCTTCTTGCTTGGGTCGCAAGCCGGTCGTCTCGAGGTCGAACACAACAAGTTGCTTCACTCCTAGTAGAGGGTGAAAAAGCGATCTGCGTGTTTGATTGAGAGGTTTCACTGAAGACTAAAAATGATTGATAAAATAGGGACTTCCAAAACAGACACTCCGTTCTCCGATTGCGACGAATGATATAATCGACCTTTTTCGTTGCCAGTTGACGCTCTTTCAGCCCAATTGACGGAGTTTTAGTTTAAAAAACCAACTAAAGGCCAGGATCTGATGTTTTACCTTCTCTAATGGCAAGAATCATTTGAATGTTGGAAAGCCGATGGGCGATTTCTTGGGCGATGTTGAGATCGTTTTCGTTCTCTAACATGGTTCCCAAGCGAGATTCAACTTGCTCCAGTCGTGCAAGCTCTTCCAAGTACTCCTGCCTAAGAGAAGATTGGGCTTCGAGATTGCTTTGCGTAGGCTGAATCATGAACATTCTGAAAATAGGGATTTGTAAAAATTTGACAAGCAATATTTACATTTTTTTAATTTTCTATGAGGATTATTTTTCTAGTCTAAATTACAACCCAGTATGTGGTTTATTGTATCCGTATATAGGTTACAGCGGGCAGGTTGAATAGACGCTTGTAAATTTATGCTACTTCGATTCATTGATGGGCGAAAATGAACTCGCTTCTTTCCGGTAGAGATGTCCTAGTCGTTGAAGATGAACCGCTTTTGAGAAAGCGATTGTCTCGATTTTTGAAGGAAGAGGGAGCCCATGTGGTATCAGTCGAAAGCTTTACGGCTGCTAAGAAAGCGCTTTCTTCGATGCCTTTTGACTATGCATTGTTTGATGTCCACCTGCCTGATGGCCTGGGAGTGGATCTTTTAGATTACTCGAACGACACATCCTGTATTATGATGACTGCAGATGGTGGGTGGGAAATCGCGGTCGAAGCAATGAAGCGAGGGGCTGCAGATTACATGGCTAAGCCTTTTGAGTTGCAAGAAGTGCCTCTCATTTTGGCTCGATGTGCGAAGGCGAAGCGAAGCCGGCGTTCTCAAGAGCACCGTGTTGAAATGGAGGCGGGAACGGTCTCAGGGGAAGGGCTTTTTTTTGGGGATTCCTTGGCCGCCTTGAAGGAACGCCTAGATCGGATACTCGTATCGGATCGTCGCCTAGCCAGGAAACTGCCCCCGATATTGCTCGAAGGTGAAACAGGGACTGGAAAGACCACGTTTGCCCGTTGGTTGCACGCAAATGGTACGCGGCGGGATGCTGAGCTTGTCGTAGTTAATTGTGCGGCCCTCCCTGAAAATCTTGCTGAATCTGAGTTGTTCGGTCACGAGAAAGGGGCGTTTACGGATGCGAAGGCGAAGAGAATCGGATTATTCGAAGCGGCCGAAGGAGGGACCCTTTTTCTGGATGAGATCGCAAGCCTGTCACCGGCCCTTCAAGCCAAAGTCCTTGTGGCAATAGAAGAGGGAAAGATTCGGAGGGTCGGTGGAGTTAGTGAGATTCTCGTCGATGCCCGTGTCATTGCAGCCTCAAATCGAGATCTAGATGCTCTGGCCCGCGAAGGAGCATTTCGGGAAGACCTCTTTCATCGGTTGAATCTGCTCCATATTCGAATTCCGCCGCTGCGTGAAAGAAAAGAGGATCTGATGCACCTGGTTGAGCATTTGGGAAGGGGTTTGTCACTCCGCTATCAGATTGATCGCTTCACAATCTCGGAAGAGGGAAAAAAGCAGATTCTTTCACACGATTGGCCGGGAAACATTAGAGAGCTGGCTCACGAAGTGGAGCGAGCGATCATTCTGGGAGATCCGAGCAATGCGGAGTTTCCCTTATTGAGCTCGGTCGCTGCTAATGGAATTTCATTGGACGAATCTTACGACTCGGACTGGCTTAATCCGTACTGGGATCTTGCTAAAGAAGGAATCGATTTGGAGATGGCGATCGATCGCCTGATTGACATAGCGATTGAAAAATCTGCGGGCAACGTGTCACAAGCGGCTCGTCTTCTTAAAGTACCAAGGGACTACATTCGGTACAGGAAAAAGAAGAAGAGTAGTTGAGGGACTAGGTTGTGGGAAATATTCCCCAAAAACGGTTTGAAAATAAGGGTTGCTTTGGTAATGAGTTCCCAATTTCATAAAAATCTGCAAGGAGCATGCCGAGCAAAATAGACATAAGTAGTTGATCACCATTGAGTAAAAATAAGATAGAAATATTGGCACAGATTCTGCAAAGCGTTGGGAGAAGCAACATGGACAAAAAGCCATCAACAAAAGAAAAAATAATGAAATTCAAAACAATGAAATTCCTACCCGTTATACTCGTAATTGCCGCAATCTCAACCTCGGCTTTTGCGAAAAAAGAGCGCCCAGAGCGCCCAGAGCGCCCGAGAGCTGGGGCAGTGATCGAACGCATCAAAAATGCCTTGGAAGGAGACCTTTCAGATCGAAAGAAGGCGTATTTGGAGCACCGTCTAGCTTATTTAGAGTTGCATGTAGACATGCGACAAGCATTGAAAGATGCAATCGGTGATTTGGCAGAAGATGCGACTGACGAAGAGCGTAAGGCGGCTCGCAATTCTGTTCGTGATCAATTCTCAGATCAGCTTAAATCGGTCAAAAACCAACGCAGAGAGATCAGCAAAAAACGCCGTGCGAATCGGGGAGATGAAACGTCGGCCGATGGTTAAGGTTTAGACCACAAATTTTTGATCAGCCAAGAGCGGGTCGCATGAGGAAAACCCATGCGGCTTTTTTCTGTGCAATTTTACAAGGTGGAGACATGAGGGTGTTGATAACATCGCTACTTGGCATTTTTTTGGCCGCAGCATGGGGGAAGGAAATAGAGGATTCCTTCAAAGTGGGTGCTGGGGAGTGGTCCGCATGCACCGGTCTCGGATATAAAGGGAATGTGCTGTTTAGTGAGATCGCGCCGGTAGATTCGCCGTTTATTTTTGCGGGTGTTGAGGGAATCACGAGTCACGAGTTCATTGAAACGGGTGCGGAATGGACCACGATGCTGCTACTGGACAACTACCATTTTACAAAAGCGAGTGACTTGCCCGACGAGACCTTTGGTCTGCTTTTGTCGGAATACGGTCGTTACGTCACAATTGACGGTCGTCTGTCGAGCGGATTACAATATGTCTATTTCAAACAGGCCTTCGATGCGACCTTTGATGTCTTAGACCTGTATCAAATTAAACTGACAGGGCAGGAGCCGAAGCTGTATGTCGATTGGAAGGCATTTTTCTGGCAATTCGAGTATCAGGCAACTGTTGGGGCCTCGCGGATGTACTTTAAAAACCCTACCAACGACTACGAAACAATCGATTGGGAGCTGGCACTGGACTACCTACTGGGTGAGGAGTCGAGAGTTCTCCTAGCGGCTAATGGACATGCTCGAGATTATACGGATCGACTGGCTAGGACACTTTCGGGTGCAAGGGCAGATTCGATCGTGCTAGGGGAGGACCAACTGGGAATCGAATTAGCGTATGAATGCCCCTTCGGTTTTTTAGGAGTGAAGGGTGAGCTCGATTTGGGAATAGACTTTGAAGCCAGGCGGGATCGACATTTCGGGTACTACGACCGTGATAGTTTAAAGTATGGTTTGGAATGGTCGGGAGGGGGCGAAAGATGGGATTTTTGTCTAGACCTAGGGTACTCCCAACGAGACTATCTATTTCAAACCGTGGACGATGGGTCGCTCCGCATTTCGGACGAGTGGATTTGGACGTTTGATTTGGAACGGGAATTAAGTGATCATTGGGGGCTTTTCCTGCGGTTAAATCGTGATCAATCGGATTCTAATGAAACTTTTTTTAGTTACGATGCGAATAGTGTGATGTTAGGACTTAGATTGAAATAGAGCTAGTCGACAAAGAGGTTGTTTCCTTGTGACATTATGACTGATCAGCATGGTAATCTTCCCCACTTCCGAGGATCCGCCGGAGTGCAGTTCGCAGCTCTGGGGATGATAGTCGTGATCTTTGGCGGGATCATCGGTTTTTCGAGCCTCCAACTGCGGAAGGATCTGAGGGGAAAAGTAGTACAGCGCTACGCTGATATTTGGGGTCCGGTATCAAAGTTTCAAGTCGAGCAAGGTGTCTCGGACGACCTGTCTGGGATTCTCGACTTTGATGATGCAATCATTTTCTCTTTGATGGCTGCTCAGGAAGTAGACGGAGCTTTAGGCATCCAAGTTTTTGATGCGGCTGGCCAATATTTAGCAGGGGTGCCTGCTGAAATCGAAGAATTTGAATTGAGTCTAAACTCAGTCGAGCGAATGCAGACCGCATCACCCTGGGCAGTCTATTTGCCAGAAGGTAGTTACGTTGAGCCCGGATCGAGTCCTCAGCCTGAAATTGAACTGAACATTCCGATTCTCGGCAGGGACGGGTTGCGAATTGAGTACCTGGCCCGATATCTCATGGATGGGTATGATGTTCGGGATGAGTTAAGGATTATTGACGCCAACCTGACTAAGCAAGCTTCGCTGGCGTTTTTTAGCGGCATTTTGCTCGTTTCAGTGGTCTTTATTTGGTCTTTTTGGGGGTTACGTAGTGCCAATAAGGAAGTGGCTGAGAGAGCAGCCAGATTGGCTAAGGCGAACGCGGAATTAGCGATGGTCGCGAAAACGTCAGCGATTGGAGCGGTTGCATCCCACCTGATACACGGTTTAAATAATCCACTTGCGGGGATCCGAGAGCACTTAAGATCAAACGGAGAGGATTTAGAGCAGGATGACTGGGCGGATGCCCAGAAAGCGACAAGCCGTATGCAAGCGATGATAAACGAAGTCGTTGACGTTCTCAAAAACGAATATTTTGACGAAATGGAAACCCTTAGTGGAGAAGGGATCGCTCAGTACTTGAGAAATAAGTTCGAGCTCAAGGCCCAGGAAAAAGAGCTGGATTTTGGCGTTAGAAGTGAAGCTAGGATATTATTGTCGGCTCGTGATGCCAATATTGCGAAATTGATCCTTTCCAACTTGTTAGACAATGCAATCGAAGCGGTTTCAGAAAGAGGAGAAGTCGAGACCCGGATAGTCTCGCTAAACGAGGAGGTTGTATTCACGATAATAGATACAGGACCTGGATTTTCGGAGATAGCGAAAAGCAACCTTTTCTCTCCTATTCAAAGCAGTAAAACTGCAGGAGCCGGAATCGGGCTTGCTATCAGCCAGCAACTGGCAAGGCACTTGGGTGCAACGCTGGAGTTAACTCGTTCCTCTTCTTCGGGAAGCGAAATTCAATTAATCTTGTCCTCAGCCCAAGAAGTTGCGAATCAGAGCTAATAACGAGATGCATTTTGCAATTCTGAAAATCGCGTTTCTAATTTTAGCCCCATTTTTTCTGGTATCTTTATCGAGTGCGAGGATAGGAGGTCAGCTGTGGGCCTTCCAAACGGGTGACGCTATCTTCAGCTCCCCAACGATAGATAATGCGGGAAATCTGTATTTTGGCTCGATAGATGGAAAAGTGTATTCGATTGATAAGGATGGAAGTGAAAGATGGTCTGTTCAAACGGGCGACTGGGTCGAGTCTAGTGCAGCACTTAGCCCTGACGAATCAACTATCTATATAGGATCGTGGGATAATAAATTATACGCATTGGCAACTGCTGACGGCACTGTACAGTGGTCCTTTGAAACGGATAGCCTTGTGTTCTCATCGCCGGCGGTTTCGAACAGTGGTGAGATCTACTTTGGGGGTACCGATGGATTTCTGTACGCATTAAGTCCAGCGGGTGAATTGCTTTGGGATGTCTTTATTGAAGGTGAACTGGATTCATCGGTTGTTATCGGACCTTCAGGAAACCTATATCTCGCGTCGAGCACCGGAACTGTGTTTTCAATTGATAGGAGCACCGGGGCCGAGATTTGGACTTTTGAAGTTCCCACCGAAAACGGTGCCTTGGGGCGAGAAGCTAAAATAACATCCAGCTGTATGCTGGATGGGAAGGGAGCGTTGTATTTTGGGTCCAACAATTTCTTTGTCTACGCTTTGGATTCAGACAACGGCTCTTTCCTGTGGGAATATGAGACTGGAGGCGTCATTGATGCTTCTCCGACATTGAGTATCGATGGCAACGTGCTGATCTCGTCGCAGGATGGGTTTCTTTACTCTTTGGGTACAAATGGGAATCTTGTTTGGAGGACGAGTATTGGAGCGAACTACTTTACTTCCGCAGTTGTTGATGAAGTGGGTAGAATTTACGCCAGTTCCTTCATTGATAATACTTTGAGCTATCTGAATCTGGTTTCGCCAGATGGGACAGTTCTACAACAGATAGGCTTCGCTGGAATTATTGATTCTTCCGTAGCCCTTGGTTCAGACGGTGCTTTGTATTTTGGAAACAACGATGGAAAGTTGTATGCGTATTCGAACGGAGCTCGATTATCGAATTCCGTATGGCCAAAATTTCGAGGTGGACAGGCAGGAAGAGGCAACTTAGAAGGGTATGTTCCGCCGGTTGCCAACAAGGAACGATTGTTCAATATAGCCCTGCGGGGAGTTCCATTGAGCGGAGAGGAAGTCATCATTGCAGGGTTTTCGGTCGTGGGTTCAGGCGAAAAAAATCTGTTGATCCGAGCAGTTGGGCCAGGATTGCTGAATCAAGGTGTGTCAGATTTCCTTGAAGATCCATCGGTGTCATTTTTCGGGCAAGGAAAACAGTTTGGAGGTAACGACGACTGGGGTCAAAGCACTTATGCCGGAATTCTTCTGAAGGAGATGGCGAGAGTGGGGGCGTTTGCACTAGACGAAGGATCAACTGATAGCGTGGACATTGTGTCTCTTGCAAGTGGTGTTTATACTGCGATTGTCGCCAATGAGGGAGGACAATCGGGTATCGTTCTTGTTGAGGTTTACAACGCTGATGCTGATGACACGGAAGTATCGCTTGCGAATGTGTCTATGCGTGGTCGAGTAGGCACTGGATCGGAAGTTCTCATAGCCGGATTTGTGATTGAAGGCAACCTACCAAAGAAAATTCTTATTCGAGCCATAGGCAAGGGTCTCGTTGCGCAAGGGGTTAAAAATGTAGTTTCGGACCCTACCTTAAGCTTGTACAGAGGCTTCAACGTGATCGATTTGAATGACGATTGGGATGTCCAACCTGAAAAGAAGCAACTTGCTTCGTTGATGTCGTCGGCAGGAGCCTTTGACTTAACTGAGGGAAGTGGTGATAGTGCTTTCTTTTTATGGCTCGAGCCGGGCTTGTATACGGCTATCGTAGCTGGGAAGAATGATAAAACGGGTGTGGCTTTGATTGAAATTTATGATCTCACCGGTTTTTAGACAAGGTTGACTGATCGTGTTTGGCACGGCAAGTTGGCGTTCGATTTGGTTAGGGCTCCCACAGTTGTTTTCGAAGACGAAGATTTGCTGATACTAGACAAACCGCAAGGTGTGCTCGTCGAAGGCTTCAATTCGGGCGAAGGTACCTTAGCGGACTGGGTCAAAGATTATTTGGGGAATCATTCCAGACCACTTCATCGCCTGGATAGAGACACAAGTGGTTTAGTGCTTTTTGCGAAAAACCAGAAGTGGAATCGTAAGCTGTCGGAACTGTTTGATAAGAAAAAGATTAGAAAGGAATACTGGACGATAGTCGTTGGAAGTTGGGATAAGCGGACGAATAAGGTGGAGACGAAGATCAGGCCATTGTCGGAGGGCAGGTGGGAGAACAGCGTGGATATAGGGAAGCCATCAAAAACTACTTTTCGTGTTCTTGGAAGTGACAGTGAGTATTCGTGGATCCAAGCCCTACCTAAGACGGGCAGAACGCATCAGATACGTTTACACTGTCTTGAGGCTGGCCATCCAATCGTAGGAGACCGTTTTTATTCCTCTGATCGCACAAACGCCTTAATGCTTCACGCGCATTCACTCGGTTTTCGCCACCCAAATGGGTCAGGCGACGTTCGAGTTTCAGTGGACCCACCTGAGTTCTGGCATCATTGGCTGAATAGATTATCATTTAAAGCTAATTGAAATGGCCATCGATTTCTAGGTTGCTGGGATTGAAAAACACCTTGATGATAAGATTATGGTACGTGTGTATTCATACAAAGGATGCGATTCATGTCGGAAGGCTCTTAAGTGGCTTAAAAAGCGGAATATCGAATTCGAAAACTTAGCGATTCGCGAAACCCCACCGAAGCGGGATGAGCTTGCCATGATGCTTAGCTATTACCAAGGAGATGCGATTCGCCTGTTTAATGTATCCGGGGGTGATTATCGAGCCCTCAACCTTAAAGACAAGATTTCATCCCTCAGCGAAAAGGAAGCGTTCGATTTACTGGGAAAAAATGGAAACTTGGTAAAGCGCCCCTTCGTAATTTGGGCTACGGGAGGAGTTGTCGGGTTCAAAGAACCTGAATGGATTGAGCGCTTGGTGTTTTAGCAACAATAGCCATCTTTAAGGTTTCCGGTCGCTATGGCCTAGATCTCTTTGAGGAGCGATTCGGTCGCGGATCAGCTGTTTAACCTCTTTTGCCTCTGGAAACCGACCCTCTGCCTTTCTTGAATAGAGGAGGCCTCCATTTAATCGGATCTCCAGGACGCCATCCGTTCCCGGCTGAAGGGAAACTTCACCGATTTCTTCAGAGAAAGTGGTGAGAACTTCCTGTGCGAGCCAAGCAGCTCGCATCATCCAGCGACACTGCCGGCAATAAAGAATCGAAATACGAGGCGATCTGACGTCATTCATTATGGGTCTAGCTCAATCGCTGAGCAGCTGAATCGCAATGGTAAAGATCTCAACCTTTGTTCGCGAGCAGCACCCTCTAATTTAGCTCTGCCTGTTCTATCAGATTTTGGATGCGAGACTCTGGTAATTTAGATGAATTCCACCATGATTGATTGGCGAAGAATAATCCTCTCTGGAAATCAAATGTTGCTTTCGTGGCAGGCACGCGATGTTTTCTCTGGTCTAAACAAGCAAACTTGTAAGTTTGTGGCTGTGTCTCAAGTTTGTATTGGCTTTTCTCCCTAATCAAGATTCAGACGACTATGCGATTTTGGTTGGTTCGACCCATTATCTGTGTTGATAGCGTAAATGATGTCAGGATTTGTATCGGGACAACGTTACATCAGTGAACCGGAACCAGAACTGGGTTTGGGAACGGTAGTCAGTGTAAGTAATTTCCAGGTAGGAATTGCTTTCCCGGCGTCGGGGGTAGAGCGAATGTACGCGTCTGATACGATTGTCCTCAAGCGGGCTCGTTTCCGAGAAGGTGAAAAAATTACTTCTCACGAAGGAAAGACTTATACTGTCGAAGTTGTTGAAGAAAGATCGGGTCTGCTATTTTACCAAGCCAGTGGGTTTGAATTCTGTGAAAGCGATCTTTCGGATTCAGCGAGTTTTAGTTCACCTCATGATAGATTGATGAGCGGTTTGGCGGATCCTGGAGAGGTTTTTGATTTACGTTACAAAACCTTGAGGGTGCAGAATGAGCTGCGAAGGTCTCCAATGCGGGGCTTCACTGGGGGCAGGGTTGATTTGATTCCCCATCAAATGTACATTCTGAACGAGGTTTCAAAACGGCAATTACCGCGTGTGCTCCTTGCGGATGAAGTGGGGCTGGGTAAGACCATTGAAGCTTGCTTGATCATTCAGCGTTTAAGATCCATTGGGAGAGCGGAGCGTATTCTTATCCTTGTCCCAGAATCATTGATACATCAATGGTTCGTAGAACTGCTTCGCAGATTTAACTTATGGTTCAGCATTTTTGACGAAGAGAGATGCCTTGCCGCGGAGGGAAGCAATACGGGGATGAACCCATTTTTGGATGAGCAACTGGTTTTGTGCAGCATCGATTTTCTAGCAGGGAACGCCATCCGGTCTGGCCAGGCAATTGAGGCAGGCTGGGAACTCGTAGTTGTTGATGAGGCCCATCATCTGGAATGGACTCCCGATTCCCAGAGCCCTGAATACGAGCTTGTAGACTTGCTGGGACGGGGAAGTCCTGGGCTACTTTTGTTGACAGCTACGCCAACACAGTTAGGACTCGAGGGTCACTTCGCCCGCCTTCGTTTGCTGGATCCGAATCGTTACAGTGACTTGGAAGCCTTTAAGAACGAAATGGAAGGTTTTGAGTCGGTGGCGAGAGTTGCTGGAAAGATCGTTGACGAGGTCGCACTGTCTACGGCAGATCGATCTGCCTTGAAACTGATTTTCGTTAAGGACCTAGACGGCCTCGAAAAGCGATTGGCAGACTTTGAAAGTGGAAAGCGAGGAGCTAAGGACGTTTTGTTGAAAGCATTGCTGGACGAACATGGAACGGGTCGGGTTGTGTTTCGGAACTCCCGGTTAAACATGACAGGGTTTCCCAAAAGAATGTACTGCCCAGCTCCTCTTAATCCCACTGGTGACTCAAATGGGCTACTTAGCAGATTGGCGAAGGAATTTGAAGCGGAGTTCAATGACAACGAGCATGAAATTCGGTACCAGTTTAAGGGTGACCCTCGGCTGGAATGGCTGGTGACTTTTTTAAAGGGGAAACGCAACGCCAAGATATTGTTGATATGCAAGTCGAAGCGGAAAGTGCTGGCGATTGAATCCGCGTTGCAGGAAAAGCTTAACGTCAAAATTGCGTTGTTTCATGAGAAGCTGCCGCTTGTTCAGCGAGATCGGAATGCGGCTTGGTTTGCGGAACCAGAAGGTGCGAGGATTCTACTTTGCTCGGAGATTGGCAGCGAGGGGAGGAATTTCCAATTTGCTCATGATCTCGTCTTATTTGATTTACCAGCCAACCCAGGACTTCTTGAACAGCGCATAGGAAGGTTGGACCGTATCGGCCAAACAGCTACAATTCAGATTCATGTACCTTACATTGCGGGGAGCCCCCAAGAGTTTGTCGCAGACTGGTTTCATCAAGGTTTGGACGCTTTCGAAGTTTGTGCTCATGGCAGCGTTGAGTACAAGGAGGCGTTCAGTACTCGGTTACTGGAGCAAGCCTTGAAATATGGCCGTGGCCAGAAAGAAGCCAACCGAGAAGCACTTGAAGCCTTTATCGAGGAAACGACCGCTTTTCGCGAGGAGCTCACGGAGAGGTTGCGTCTTGGCAGAGACCGTTTGTTAGAATTGAACTCATTCGATCAGAAAGTGGCCAATGAGGTGGTGGACAATATCCGTCGAACGGAGAACGATTCCACCAGTCGCACCATGTTGTTCGACCTGCTGGACCACTATGGGGTGCGAATTGAGGAACACGAAGCGGGCGAGGTTTTTTTTGACAGCCGACATGCCTACGTGGAGTCTTTTCCAAGGATACCTTACGAGGGGGTTTTGGCGACTTTTGATCGAGAGCAGGCAATTGTACGCGAGGATATCGAATTCATAACGCAGGACCACCCGCTTGTCCTCGAGTCAATGGCATTGCTTATCAATTCCGAGGTAGGTGTTTCGGCCTTTAGCATCAGGGAATCAGACCAATCTAATATTTTGCTGGAAGCTATTTTTGTTCTGGAACCAGTGACTCAGGCCCATCTGCATGTGGATCGGTTTATGGCCCCTATACCGATAAGAATTTTGGTGGATATTCGTGGAAACGACCTGACTCATGAACACAACCAGGCTTGGGAACAAACTCAGTTAATCGATGGATCACTGAATCGATTTTTGGAAAATCCCGGTTTCAATCGAGATATTCTCCAATCGATGCTAAATGTAGCTGAGGATATGGCGCGAAAAGAGTCCACCAACATAAAGCAGTCCGCAAAGTCGGAAATGAAAGCGGTGCTGGGAGCCGAGCTTCGGCGGCTAGTTGATCTACGTAAGATTAATGAAAATGTCAGAAAAGAGGAAGTTGAGCTAGTTAAAGGCGAAATGAAGGGTATCGCGGAGGGGATTGCTGCGGCCCGTCTCAGGCTCGACTCTACAAGACTAATCGTGGTAGGAAAAGTCGTTGATTTGGAGATTTAAATAGCCAAGCGGGAGAAAGTGATACGAAGCGGATGTAGTAACTGCTTTCTCTTATTCATCGCTAACCTAAGCTTATAAAAGTTTTGTATCGGAGAAACTGCCCAAAACGCTTTTACTTAGCAACCTGCTCGGATTTGTCCCTTTTCTGGGTCGGAATGCTGGGCTAATTTATCATAGGTTGAGATTGGTCGCCACGTTTCGTCGTAATCTGACCTTTGGGCAGAGTTTTCTAACGAGGTGGTTATTACGGGTCGTTCTCTTGGTGTTAGTAATGCAGCAAGTTTCGTTTGGCGGAATTGTAGAAGTTCCGCTGATGGCGCTTCCCATCTTCGTGCTCTATCGATCTGCTTTCACGAAAGCTCTAAGAACTGCGAACCTCATTTAATAGGGTCATTTTGCCGATCCCCCGCCATTTTAAAGCCAACTACTTTTGATAGATGGCTTCATCTTTGGAATGTGACTCCTCCCTTTTGGCGACAATTTCGCGACGGTCGTCCCTTTGGAACGACCGCCGGTTTATTTACTGTTCCCGAATAATCGTTTCATGGTTCTATGATCCCATTCAAAAATCCAGAATCGATAGAATTCTTACTAGGCCCGCGTCCACGGTCCCCGCTTGAAGCTAGAATAAGCTCCCTGCTTGAGATCCATAACTCCGAGACCGACGAGGGCTGCAGTTATTGCAACTCCCGCAGTGAGCTCTCCAGCTGGCATTTGAAACCCGAAAAGCCCAAATGGCAATAGAGCCAGGATAGTTGAAGCGATTATATTACTCTTGGTTTGTCTGTTCATTTTTTTTGGTCAGTTTTCGCTGACGAGTGGAGTATTGCATACTTTCCTTATAACTTGAAATACTTATAACTTATAATATCCATAGTTTAAAACTATGGAAATGCATCAACTCAGGTATTTTTTAGCCATATCGGAGGAGCGAAACTTCACTCGTGCCGCTGAAAAGTCCTTTGTGTCCCAGCCATCTCTGAGCGCCCAGATCAGTAAGCTGGAGAATGAATTGGGGAATCGCCTTTTCAATCGCTTGGGAAGGCGAGTGGAACTAACCTCAGTGGGAAAGCAGTTCGAGAAGCGGGCCCGCTCGATTCTAATGGAAGCGGATAACGCAGTCCGGGAAATCCGTGAAAGTGCGGTTGACTTCAAAGGGAACCTTCGAATCGGAGTAACTCCGACGGTCGCCCCGTTTCTTTTACCCCCTGTACTCAAAACCTGTTGCGAACGATTTCCTGAGCTTCGGATTAGGGTCGACGAAAATCTAAGGCGGGTGCTTCTAGAGAATTTAGTTAATGGGAACCTTGATGTCGTAATCTCTTCCTATTCCGGTTGCTTTTCACAGGTGGATGCGGAACCCATTATCCAAGAAAAACTCAATCTTGTTGTTCCTCGAGGGCATGTTTTGGCGAATAGAGAAGATATTTCCATTGAGGACTTTAAAGATGAGCCGTTAATCGTTTTGGGAGAATCTTCTGCCCTAGGGGCAAAGGTCATGGAGTTTTTCGAAAGAAACGACTTCGAGCTAAAAACCGCGGCTTACTGTTCGCAGGTGAGCACTGCAGTCGCCCTAGTGCACAGTGGTCTCGGTTTAGCGATCTTACCAGAAATGGCTCGTGAGTCTATTTTGCCCTGCGATGTGGTTTTCAAGTCGATGAAATCGCTTAAGATGTCCCGTCTGCTTTTTGCCCTAACCCACGAGCGACGATATTTAACTTCTGGGGCACGTGGTTTTCTCGATGTTGTCCGTGATTTTGTTGATGGAAAAGGGTGATTTAAAATTAAAGAAGAAGGCAATCCCTTGCGAATTGGCCTTTTCGTAAAGTTTTGGGAGACCCCTATTTCAACATCTTAGTCCACTTGGCTTTGCTGTTGGAGCTCTTAACTGCGGTTGCGATAAAAGCCATTCCTCGTATGCCGTCCTCGACAGTCGGAAAGTCGGGGTTTTCCGGTAGCTTTTTACCGGCCACTTCTGCGGCGATAGATCTTGCCGCTGCCATATAGACATTAGCAAAGGCTTCAATAAAGGCCTCCGGGTGCCCAAAGGGAGTGCGGGTATTTGTTTTCGCTGAGTTGCAGACGTATCCATTCCCTCGGCGCAGAATTTGCCGAGGTTTGTCATGAAACTTGATGATCAGCTCATTTGGATCCTCTTGATGCCATTCCAGAGAAGCCTTGGTGCCGTAGATTCGGATATTCAGATTGTTTTCGTCACCGTTGGAGATTTGCGATGCGTAGAGGAGGCCTTTAGCACCGCCTTTGTATCGAATGAGAATGTTACCATCGTCATCAAGTTTCCGACCCGGAATAAAAGCCGTTAGCTCGGCACACATTTCCTCAATCTCCAGACCAGTGATGTAGGCCCCTAGGTTTTCGGCATGAGTACCAATATCTCCAATGCAATTTGAGATTCCGGCAATCTTAGGATCCGTTCTCCAAGAGGCGATTTTCCCATCGTTCTTGTTGTCTATGTCACCCACCGCATAACCTTGAGGATATTCTGTGACAACTTTTAGGATACGACCAAGTTTACCTTTTCTGGCAAGGTCTCGAGCTTCCTTGACCATGGGGTACCCTGTGTAGTTGTGGGTGAGAGCGAATACCTTGCCAGACTTTTTGACAATGCGCCGCAAATTACGGGCTTCTTTAAGGTCGTATGCTAGGGGCTTGTCGCAAATGACATTGAATCCGGCTTCTAGAAAATGCTTTGCTACGGCGTGGTGTAGGTGATTTTGGACGACGATACTAACAAAATCGATGCGTTCGCCCACGGGAAGCTCGGATTCCCCTTTAGCCATTTCCTGGTAGGATCCATATACTCTAGAGGGGTTTAGAAAGAAGTCCTTTCCGGAAAGCTTGGACTTTTTCGGATCGGATGAGAACGCTCCGGCTACTAGTTCGATTTTCCCGTCGAGATTGGCGGCCATGCGGTGAACAGCTCCGATGAAAGCTCCACGGCCACCCCCGACCATTCCCATTTTCAATTTTCGATTCATGATTAGTGATGTTTTGAAGTTAGCAGGCTACGGGCTTGCCCGACTGTGCCGACTCGTAGATGGCGTCGATGATTTTCATTAGGGAAACCGCCTGGTCTGGAGTGTTCAGCGGCGTTTCCTTGCCCTCGATGGACAGAATGAAATTTGCGGCGGAACGGGACCTCCCCATGTCCTCACACGCTTCTACTAGAATGTCCCTATTGACCGAATTACCGTTTTCCTGTACGTAAAGCTCGCAGGTGTCGATGCAGGTTTCGTCCAGTCCGTCGGAACCAAAGAGTCGTTCGATTTTCCCGCCTGCCCCGACGCCTTGGAAGACGACCGAGACCTCCTCGCGCTTGATAAGCTCTGCCCAGGAAACCTGGAGACTGAGCACCTGGCCGGTTTTGAAAGTTACGAATCCATGAGCGGCCGCTTCAACGTCATTGACACCTTCGGCATTGTCTGGAATCCCCCAGGGTCCTTTGAAGCGTTTATCGGTGATAAAGTCAGAAAAGGTTTTGCCCATAACATATTCAGGCTCTGGATAGCCCATCAGGTGCATTGACAAATCAACCATATGTAGAAGGTCGATGAGTGGCCCCCCACCGGAGAGTCTTTTGTTGGTGAACCAACCCCCGAAACCAGGGATCCCAGTCCGTCGAATCCACTTTGCCTGGGCGGAGTTAATTTTACCAATCGTACCGTCAGCAACGTAGTTCATCATGGCAAAGGACTCTGGCCTTGCCCGATTGTTAAAATTGAATAAGAGGTGCTTTCCAGCTGATTCTGCTGCCTCCTTCATCTTTTCAACATCAGGTGCATTGAGAGCGGGCGGCTTCTCGCAAAATACGTGCTTGCCTGCCTCGAGTGCCTGTATTGCGAGCGGGGCGTGAAACTTGTTTGGAACAATGATCGAAACGGCGTCAAGATCTGTGAGAGTTTCAAACATCGTTTCGATGGACCCGAAAGTCTGTCCGACTCCATATTGTGCAGCAGTGGTTTTTGCCGCATCCTTGTTAAGATCCGCGATTGCTACGATTTCAGCTCCCGCCTGGCGAAAGCCTGCGATGTGGTACTGGGCCATTCCGCCCGCGCCAATGATGGCTACTTTAGTGCTCATATAAGTATAAAAAAATTTTCCCTCTACTGGTTTTTTTTGTCGAAAGCAGAGTCGAAGGCGACAGAGCTTGAGGGAAAATCTACGGATTTGACGAATGATGCCGCTTCCGCTCCGCCATGAAGTCGGTCCATACGGATATCTTCCCATTCAACCGATAGGGGGCCTCGATATTTGACGTCGTTTAACGCAACGATGATGTCCTCAAACGCGATGTCGCCATGACCCAATGACCGGAAATCCCAATATCGCCTGGCATCGCCAAAATCCGTATGCCCGCCGAATACCCCTACGTCACCATTCCCGTGGCCCCACCAAACGTCCTTCATGTGGACGTGATAGATACGGTCTCCGAATTCGCGTATGAACTTCACATAGTCCACTCCCTGATAACCCAAATGCGACGGATCGTAGTTGAAGCCAAATCGCTTGTGCCCTCTAAGCGATTTGATCGCTCGAGCCGAGGATGCGATGTCAAAAGCGATTTCGGTGGGATGTACCTCTAGTCCAAAATTGACGTTTACTTTATCAAATTCATCCAAGATCGGAATGAACCGGTTGGCGAAATCTTGGAAGCCTTTCTCGAGGAATGCCTGATCCGTGGGTGGGAACGCGTAAAGAGCGTGCCAAATGGAGGAGCCGGTAAAGCCATTCACTACTGCTGGAAAATCGTCCTTTTTCTTTCTCCCTGGTTTCAGATCGAAAAAATTGCGGCACGCCTTCGCCGTCTTAATCATTTTCCTTGCCGCGCGGCGGCGAACACCCTCTGGCTTACCGTCTCCCCAAACATCGGGAGGAAGGATTGACTTGTGGCGCTCATCGATGTTGTCGCAGATTGCCTGGCCGACGAGGTGGTTGGAGATTGAAAAGCAGGTCAGTCCGTTCTCCTCTAGCAATTCCCATTTCTCCTTACAGTATTTCTTGCTGCGAGCTGCCTGGTCAACGTCGAAATGGTCTCCCCAGCAGGCGAGTTCTAAGCCATCGTAGCCCATCTCTTTGGCCAGCGGAGCGAGCTCTGTGATAGAAAGATCGGCCCATTGGCCGGTGAATAGTGTAACGGGGCGAGACATAGCGCGTGTTATTTGGGTTGGGACTGTTGGTTTTGATAATGAAGTGGACGGTTTTTCTGACGGAATCCTATCTCGTAATCAATGAGAAATGTCACCTCGACCTAAACTGTAGATTCGAGTAAAGATAAGCGAAGGATGCCAACTCACCTTTTGGGTAATGTGGGAGCAGGATGGATACGTGACGAACCGCAGCATTTAAAGGAAGCAAATCGGCTATTCGTAAAGCCAGTAACTGCTACTTTGGATCTGAAATTGTTTCGCTTGGCGCTGCCAGGCGACAACAAACCCCATGCGATTTGCGTTCGCTCCCTTTTGCGTGATTTCACGCCACCAACTGGAAGACCCTACGTGTTTGTTGAACAATTCGCCTCGATTGCTCGTGGCGCTCGCAAACGGGTTTGAAAAATCGAATTGGGCAGTGATTTGCATCATGTGAAAACTGAGCTCGGTAGGATTCCAGGTGCTCCAATCTTCAACTTTGACGTACAATCCAATTTGGGCTCCATTCTGAAAGGATTTGCGCTCAAAGGACAGGCCAGGAATCAATCTGCGTTTGAGCTCTGCTTCGAGCTGATCGAGCGATGCGTTTTTATGGGTCAGGATTCTGAATGGGTATTCGCTCCCTATTCCGTGTTTGAAATTACCGATTTGTGCTCCGAGTCCGGTCATTGCGTATCCAACGGCTGCGGGAAAATCGGGAATATTGGGTGAAGGGGCGATCCACTTGAGCCCAAGGCTTGGCCAGCTCATGTAGCGTCGCCATCCATCCATGGTCACTACTGTCAATTTGCCCGCCCTGCGGGTCGAGTCCGGTATATCGAGAACACCGGGTATAGAAACGGCCATCCGGGCAAGTTCCCCGATCGTCAGACCATGAACATAGGGAATATTAAACGCTCCAACATAGCTTTTCCATTGAGTGTCCATCGGCGGTCCATCGACCTTAATGCCTCCGAGAGGGTTTGGACGGTCAAGAATAATGACCTCGACACGGTTCTCGAAGGCCGCCTCAAGGGTCAGCTTCATGCAGCTGATATAAGTGTAGGAGCGAGTCCCAATATCCTGAAGATCAATCACTAGGACGTCGAGGCCTGAGAGCATCTCTGACGTAGGCTTACGGTATTTGCCGTACAAGGAGTAAACGGGCAGTCCGGTTCTGGGATCGGTGGCGTTGTCAATGGGCTCGTTTGCCTTTTCATTCCCATAAATCCCGTGTTCCGGTCCGAATAGTGCCACGAGATTGACGGACTTATTTTGGTAGAGGATCCGAACAGTGGAGATCCCCAATCGATTGACGCCAGCTGGGTGGGTGAGTAGCCCGACTCGCTTCCCAAGCAGAGGGAAAAAGTTTTGGTCGGCCAGGACGTCGATACCGAGCTTTATTTGCGGGCTCAGGTAGCTGCTTGTTTGGGCGTGAACAAACAATCGAGCTGTATTAGAAATTTGGGGAAAAATATTCTGGGAAAAAAGATATGCTCCCTGAAAGAATACGAGGAAAGCAGCGATGGAAAATGTGCGTATCATAGAGAAAAGTCGGGCGAAAGAATCATCGTTCACACCGAAGATTGGGGATATTAGGCCTTTGGGCAAACCGGAATGCTATTTTTTAAGTATTCTCTTTAGATTTTCATGGCTCTTCTTTGTGCGGGAGAAGGCGATTCGGTAGATCACGTCGAAAATGAACCCGAGTGTGATTCCTGCAACCAATCCGCCAATTGTGTTGGAGACGGCGACTTGTCTGAAACGAGATTCGATTTCCCCAATACCTAAAAAACCGAGGATATCGTTAGCGAGCATATTGAGGGCTGGATGAATAGCGTGCATTGCAGTTAGATTCGCAACCAGCTGTTTTCCCACAATCACCGGGGGTTTTCATGGAGGGTTAAGGCTATGGCGAACGCCAATATGAATTGGATACCAAAAAACGGTAGAAACGTGATAGCGAAGCCGATGTCCAGAGCGATGCTCACCTCTCGCTTTCGAAAAGATCAAAAGTAGAGCCGTTTGCGGGCAGTCTAGGCGAACCGTTTCAAGATTGGCCAGCGGTGGAGCGTGGCTTTTCTGGGGAGCGGGCGAAGTAACCGCTTGGCTCTCCTTATTCGGATATGTCTACGCACCCGCACTTAGCGACTAAAAGGCAGGTTTGGTCGCAATGAGGTTCACTGGGGGAGCAGTCTTGATATGAGTCGTGGTAGCCGATAAAAGCGTCCCATTTTGTCAGCTAGTCTTAAGCTATTATGGCACCCGATTTTGAGGAATGCTTACTCGTACACTAATATCGGCTCCGAACACCTTCATATTAGCAGAGGTTTGATCCTTGGGGTTTAATGTCTCCAGTACTAGGAACGACTGTGAAATTAGCTAGTTCCAAAAACTGATTCAATCGCCCTTTGTAGATTCCTACCGGTTGTCTGGAGTGCTTCCGCTAGCGGCATTCCGATGGGCGAAATGGCATGAGTCGAATCGGTTGGAAAATTGGACTTTTCAAGTCCACCCAGGCCGCCCGCAAACACGAAGAGCTGCTTACCATTCGCTATTGATTCCAATGCCAAGGCTCCTGGACCTTTCCCCTGAAGAGAGGAAGCGTCGAACCGACCCTCTCCAGTTATAACGATGTTTGCTCTATCGAGCTTAGCGTTCAATCCGATCCAGTTTTTCACCAGTTCGTAACCCGGGACGATATGGGTGCCGAGTCCTACTTTAAGACCGAACGCCGCCCCGCCCGCCGCTCCAGTACCGGGTTGTGCCATAGATTGGTATGGTACAGCACAGGCGTCGCAGAGCATTTTCGCCATTTGGGAAGTTGCGAATTCGAGTTCGTCGTAGTTTGAGGGGAGAAGGCCTTTTTGGGGCCCAAAAATGGCAGCGGCTCCCATGGGTCCCAGCAGCGGGTTCTCGACATCGCAAGCGACCCTCAACTCGAAGCCTTTGGGTAGAACGCCAGAGCATGCCTCAATTCGATCAATAGTGGGCCAAATTTCCGGAGAGGGAGCTTTGTTAATTACAGCACCGCTTTCGTCTAGAAATTGGAATCCAAGCTTCCAAAGTGCTCCGAGTCCAAGGTCATGCGTTGCTGATCCACCGAGTCCGACAATCGCTCCGTTGGCTCCATGGTCGATTGCAGATTGGATGACTTCTCCTAGACCTGCAGTAGTGGTCGTCCAGGGTGATCGCTTCTCTAGCGGGGTGAGGGATATGCCACTGCTTTCGGCCAACTCGATAACGGCGATCTTTTTTAGATTGGATTTCCAATTGAGAAGTGAAAAAACGGTACTTTGTAGTCTATCTGCTGATACAATACCAAATTTAGCCTTAACCTTTTTGGCCAAAGGACCGGAGACGGTTGTTTCGTGAAATTCGCCGTTGAGGCAACCGGTAAGCGTATCGCAAAACCCGTCACCACCGTCTGCTAGGGGAGCAGTTTCAATCACCCATTCAGGGCGGCATTTTTTGATCGCCTCAACCGCTATTTTGCAAGTATCGCGGGCCGATAGTGCGTCTTTAAATTTGTCGAATGCGACTAGAACGTGCATCTGGGAAAGCTCGCCTAAAGAGGAAGGAGTTTATTGGGATCGGCGACTGTTCGAGCTCGCTAGGGAGCAATTTTCAGATTCGATCTGACGTCTATTACCGATTGAATATCTAGGGCAATATCTCGGGCTTTTTTCGTTTCTTCACTAGAAGAAACTTCACCTGAAAGAATGACGGATCGATTTTTCACTAGGATCTCAATTCGTTCCGCGTCGACCGATGAATCTTCTTTTAGCTTTGCTGCGATCTTAGCCTTGATCGTGGCATCCGTTGCAGAATCGACTATCTCCCGTCCTCTTTCTACTAGCTCAGCCCGTTCCTCCTTGGTGTTTTCCAGTAGGTTCTGGGTGCCTTCCTTGATCTTCGCAGCGATCTTCCCCGCCGATTCTTTGGCTTTCTCGACAATCTCGTCTCTAGACTGGATCGAAGAGGAGGAGTTTCCCGAAATCGAGGAAATTAGATTATCGGCCGATTCGGGTGAGTTGTAGAAGGTCGTGATTGTGGCACCGATAAAAATGCCGAGAATTAAAGCGATAAAGAAAGTTTTCATGGTCTAAAAAGGGAGCGAGCAAAAATAGTTTCCTAGAGCACTCAATTAGTCAATGAGTGATCCTCTGGAGTTCGGATAAAGGTTTGGCTTTTGTATATTAGCGGGCTGATAATAAAATGGACAATCGAGGGCCGAGTTAGAGGATAGAGAAATGAAACGCTATCCTTTTCTTTTCGCGTGTGTCGCTTCCATTGCGTTAAATAGTCTCTCAGGAAACACGGATACTCCGAGCAATTACCCGGTGATTGGAAAAATTAACAAGTTCGATGATCGTTTGGACGAACTCATTGATGAAGAAGCCCCGATCGAGGTTATTGCCTCCGGGTTCGCCTGGACCGAAGGACCCGCCTGGAATAAAGAAGGTGGTTTTTTAGTATTCTCGGATATCCCACGAAATGTCGTGATGAAATGGAGCGAGACGGAGGGATTGCACGAGTATTTACGGCCAGCGGGATATACAGGTATTGTGGATTACGGAAGGGAGCCTGGTAGCAACGGGCTGCTTTTTGATGCAATGGGACGACTGACTTTGTGCGAGCATGGGGATCGGCGAATATCTGTCCTCACCAAAGATGGTGGAAAACGAACCTTAGCGGACAACTACAAAGGGAAGCGATTTAATAGCCCAAACGATTTGGTTTACCATCCAAACGGAAATCTCTATTTTACCGATCCGATTTACGGCTTGCCCGAAAGGCAAGACGATCCGCGGCGAGAAATGGATTACTGTGGCGTGTTTCTGCTTCGGCCTAACGGGGAGGTTGAACTCCTGACCAAGGAGTTCACTCGGCCCAACGGGATTGCTCTTTCGCCGGATGGGAAAACCCTCTACGTTGCCCAATCCGATAGCTCGGCTCCTCTTTGGAGATCGTATGTGGTCAAGGGAGATGGAACAATCGGGAAGGGAAATCTCTTATACAATGCTCTCAAATTCAAGAAAGACGGTGTTGGAAATGCCGACGGGATGACCGTTGATCGGAAGGGAAACTTGTGGGCGTCGGGTCCTGCGGGAATTTACATTTTTTCTCCGCAAGGGGATCTACTAGGAAGAATCGAAATGGGAGAGCATTCGAGCAATTGCACTTGGGGCGACGATGGATCCACACTTTACATAACCGTTGATATGTATGTCTGCAGGGTACGCACCAAAACGGTAGGAATCGGATTTTAGTTGGGGTTTCTAAAAGCTAGCTGCTCCCTCGCCACAATATTTTTGGGACTAAGATCTTGGGATTCCGTATCGGTTGTTTTAAAATCTCACGTTTGGAGGCCGAATGGAAACTTCAACTAGTTTTCAGGAAATCCAAATCAGAGCGGTTTTGGAGCAACTGTCTACTCTCCTTTTATTGATACAAGCCACAAGATGGGGTTCTAGGCTTAAACTTTTATCTCAACAAGAACTGCCTTCGAGCCGAGCGGTTCGAACCAGCAAACATTGAATGGATACCTTGCGGTTCGTTGAAGACTATAGTGCATCCGTTTCGCAACACCCGAAAGAATTCATGAACGATTTCCTCCTGATTGGGTACATGGTGAAACGCATGGAAGCAGATGATGCGATCGATCTCTTCGGCTTTCAGCTGGAGACTATGGCCGTCAAACAATCTAAATTCCCAAGAGCAGGAAGGTTGGTTCGGAATTGGGTAGTCGTTGAATATTGATTCCCCTAATTGTAGTTATTAAACAGATACATATTCATCAATGACGGAGTAATCATTTTGCCAGAGAACCTTTTATATCCAGCAAGGACCGGAGCCGAAATCGAGGACCTTGATCCCTGCGGTTAATCGTAAACTTTCTAACATTAACCTCAGCATCACTAGAAGCTGGAGTGCTTGAGATATCACTGCAAACGGTTTTCCTAGCTGAATACCAGGATCGTGCAGGCGCTTACAGTACTCGCCGGAGAAGTGATCGAGGCCAGCTACGCCCAGTTCCTGAATTAGCTTTTCGGGATCGATGAGAGAATCGGCCAGCTGATTCGCAGATTTTGAAAAACCTAGTTATGGTCATCCGTAAGCCGCCCCAGTTTCGACGTCGATTACTCGGTAGTTCTCGATATGGAAATTCGGATCAGAGCGGAAAGTAAGCTGCGCATTGTAGTCCTTTTCCAAACTAATGAGCAGATCCGCATCCTCTTCGCGGAGACGGTCGATGATCGTCGGATTCACGAGCACGCGAAGCTTGATCGCCTTAGCCGCATCGGTAGTCCGGTTACGAGCTCTTCGAACGATTCCGGAAAGTTTTCTTTGTAGCTCCACACTAACGGTAGTTGCGGATTTGACGATGCCTTTACCGCGACAGTAGGGGCAATCTGTATACAATCCGGAAGACACGCTTTCCTGCATTCGCTGGCGAGTCATCTGCATGATTCCCAGTGGAGAAATGGGTAGTATATGCGTTTTGGCTTTATCCAGCCCCATGTGGTCTCGCATCTGGCTGAGAATCGCATTACGGTGCTTCCGCTGTTTCATGTCGATGAAATCGATGATGACTAGTCCGCCGATATTACGGAGTCGGATCTGTCGGGCGATTTCAGCGGCAGCTTCACAATTGACCTGGAAAATGGTGTCGTTCTCTTTCCCCTTATTCCGATGCGAACCGGTATTCACATCGATGGCGATGAGAGCCTCAGTTTCATCGATTACGATGGCTCCACCCGAAGGTAAAGGTACGGCCCGCTGGAAGGTCTGCTCAATCTGGTTCTCGATATTGTAGCGTTCGAATATCGGGATGCTGTCTTGGTAGAGATGAATTTTGCTGGTCGACCGTTTCGAGATCTGGCTGACGTCGTCGACAATGTTCTGGTGGTCGACTGGGTTGTCTATCAGGACGCGATCCACATCTTCTGTCAGAAAATCGCGAACGGTTCGCTCGCTCAGATCGGGCTCCTTGTAGAGGCAGGAGGTCGCTTTGACGGTATCGATCTTGCTCTGAATCTTACTCCAGGTCTTTAGCATTATATGAAGATCCCGTACGAAGTATCGGGCTTTCTTTCCTTCTCCTGCCGTGCGGACGATTACTCCCATCCCCTCCGGAATGGTAAGGTCTCGGATGATCTTTTTTAGTCGGTTACGTTCTTTGATATCCTCGATTTTACGAGATATTCCGCATTGGTCGGAATAGGGCATTAGAACGAGAAATCGGCCAGGAAGTGAAAGATTAGTCGTCGTTCTTGGCCCCTTCGTGCCTATGGGTCCTTTCGTGACTTGGATCACGATTTCAGTACCTGTAGGATAGTGGTTAGGAATATCGTTTAGGGTGATTTTCTTTTTCTTCTTTTGCTTGCTCGATCGATTGACCCGAACGACCTCCACAGAAGAATCGACGGCTTGTGGCAAGATGTCCCAATAGTGAAGAAACGCGTTCTTGGGCAGGCCGATATCCACGAACGCGGCTTTCAGGCCGGGATCCAAGTTCTTGATCCTTCCCTTAAATATGCCACCAACGATGCGTTGTGCGCTACTTCGTCTCTCAATGTCGAACTTGTCTAAAATACCGTCAACGAGAAGGCCGACCCGCGTTTCTAGAGGTTCTGCGTTTATTATAAGCTCCCGGTAGGGTTGCTTATTTTTTTTCAGTTTCTGGACGATCTTGGTCAAAAGCGGACGCTTCTTGGCCCGCTTATCCGCCTCTTTCTTGAGTTTTGCCTGGTCTACCGGTTTGGCCGGTTTGCGTGAAGGTGGTTTTCTAAGCTCTTCTTCATGCTCGGTTGAAAGGTCCGATGACTCGGTTTTTGTTATTTTCTCGCTCATTCTGTAATATTATTGTGTTTACAGAAGGCTCCTTCACATGGGTTTGTGGTGTTTCAACAAGGCTCTGGCATTGATACAGATGCATCGCTAGAATTCCTTTCGAAATCGGTACACGCTTTGTGCCAGTCCTTGCAGGACGCAGCAACTCACCATAAAGGTGCCTCCGTGACTTAAGAACGGGAGCGGTAGTCCAGTTATGGGCATCAGGCCAATCGTCATTGCTATATTCACAAAGAAATGAATGGTGAACAACGTCGCCACCCCCACCACAAGAAGCGTACCAAAGCGGTCGCGTGCGATAGTGGCGATGCGGATGTTGTTTCCTATTAGCAAGCCGAATAGAGATACCACGACTACGCTTCCCAAAAAGCCGGTTTCCTCCGCGACAACGGAGAAAATGAAGTCGTTGTGGGCCACTGCACGAGGCAGATAGCCCAGTTGGGCCTGGTTGCCTTTCAGGTAGCCTTTGCCTGTCAAGCCGCCGGATCCAACGGATATAATTGATTGTTCCCGATTCCAGCCTGCATCCCTGCGGTCGACCTTCCCGGGGTAGATAAAGCCCATCATACGCTGTCGCTGGTAGTCCCGGATCGGAATCCAGTAGTGAGGACGTTCAACGATTTGCCCCACCTTCGCCTCCGCCTTCGCACTTACGAACTCACCATAGTTGTGAGTATCAAGTACCACGAGACCCACCAAAACCGCGAATACTGCAAAGGCGGTTGTGAAAAAGGATTTGGTAAGATTAGATGCGTAAAGCTGTGCGAACACGGCGGAAGGAATGACGAGCGCCGATCCAAGATCGGGTTGAAACAAGATGAATAAGAATGGAATAGAAATCGCAAGCGTCATTTTTGCTAGTGCCAGCCGCGATTCCATGAGCTTGCCGATTTCGGATCGGGTAAGGAGGCTGGCTCCGATAACGATGCAAGCAAGTTTCGCTACTTCACTCGGCTGAAAGGTTGGCCCGATACCAAAGTAGAGCCAGCGCTTAGCTCCGTAGAAATCCTCGCCCCAAGGGCTGAAAGGAACCATGGCAAGTAGCCCAAGGGCGAGGAAGTACAATAAATGAGAATACTTCAAAAAGATTTTGTAGTCTAGCCAGGAAACGACGGCATAAGCAGTTAAGCCAACGCAGATCCATACGATCTGCTTAATCCAGTCGTTGCTTTGCTGGTAGTGCTGGGCGCTATAGATAAAGCAGACGCCGATAATAGACAGAGCGATTGTACACAGGGGTGAAATCGGATCAAAGCGAGAGTGCGTGTAACTAGATTGGGAGCGTGACACGGTAAAGCGATAAGAGAGCAGATTCATGATGTAGAACCAGCTCCAGATGTGTTGAAAGGAAAATCGCAAAATTTGGAAACTAAAAAGTATATACGTATCTTCCCACCCCTCAAAGTTCTTTGGTGAAATCCAATCAGAAGTCGCCAATGGCTTATCAGGCAGTTCTAGTGGATCCCGACTGGGATTCAGAAAAGGCCCTCCCGAAAAGCGGGGGGTAGTGACTGGTAGCTGAGAGAAGAGCCAAAATCTAGTTTCTGCAGGATTTATAGCGGGTGGGAGCGAATGGCCCTACTTGTTCATTGAAAATTTCGAGACGAAGCGGAAGTATCGTCCCATGGTTAAGCTTGGGGAGATCAATTGGGAAGGATTGGGTCCAAAATGAGTGGCGAGCCAGTAGCTAAAGCTCGAATAGACCGCTGGCTTTGGGCGGTTCGGCAATTTAAGACGCGAGCCTTGGCTTCTCAAGCGTGCAAAGGAGGCAAGGTCCGCGTGCGAGATGAGAAGGTAAAGCCTTCCTACGGACTCAAGGTGGGCGAGGTTATTGAAATTCAATCAGGTCCCATAACCAAGTATTTAAAAGTTTTGGGTCTCATAGAGAAGCGGGTTGGGGCGAAGCTCGTTGCGGCATTCATGGAGGATTTGACACCTCCCGAACACTATATGCTTTTGCAGCAAACTTCGGCGCAGAAGGTCTTGCACCGGGATCGCGGGACTGGGCGTCCTACCAAGCGAGACCGCCGTGAAATTGAACGATTGTTCAGCGAAGACTAGATCGTATTGGAAGCGGCTCCTGCTGCTTTGACCAAATGCCAATCATTAATTGACAGGCTTAAGAAAAAGGGTCGCCAAGCTACCGAAAGCTGTTTGGATCTTCGACTATGCGTACGCCCCCACCACTGGACAAGGTTATCATTTTCCCGCTCGTTGTAGCGACAATGCTTGCCGTATTGATCGCTGTTCTCACTCCGGAAGTAGGACCGTTCGCTTACGTGTCTGCATGGATTGGCACTTTCGCAGTGCTCATGATTTGGGGTTTCCTCCACCACGTTCAAAAATAGCACGATTGAGATGAGCGAATTTGGGAATAGCAATGCAGCGTATCCATCTGTCGATGACTTGTTTCAGGCTATCCTTGAAGCTCGCCAAAGGGTCTACGAAATTGCCAGACCTACTCCTCTGCATCGTTTAAACGACAGCGACCTCATTTTTATCAAACGTGAGGATTTGTCGCCAATACATGCTTACAAGTGGAGAGGAGCTTATAATCGGATGAGCCTTTTAAGCGGCAAAGAGAAAGCTGAGGGGGTAGTTTGTGCCTCAGCTGGCAACCATGCTCAGGGTGTGGCGTTGGCTGCCAAAGCGTTGAAGACGAGTGCCGAGATTTTTATGCCCCGCTCTACACCTTTAATGAAGCAAGAGGCGGTTAGAAGGTTGGGAGGTGATCACGTGAATGTCCGACTGGAGGGAGATTCCTACGACGATGCATGCCAGGCGGCCCACAATTACTCGGAAAAAGAAAAGATGACATTTATACACCCTTACGACGACTTAGCGGTGATCGGGGGCCAAGGAACGTTGGCCGATGAAGTGGTGATGGCGGGCGAGGGTGACTTTGATATAGCGTATTTGCAAATTGGTGGCGGTGGAATGGCGGCAGGAGTTGCTTGCTGGCTAAAACGGTACTATCCATCCATAGAAATCGTTGGCGTCGAGGGCGAGGACCAGGCGTCCATGGCAGCGGCGGTTGCTCAGGGTGGACCTGTTGAGCTCGACTATGTGGATGTGTTTTGCGATGGAACAGCAGTGAAGCAAGCGGGCAGTCTCACCAGTCACTATTGCTGTCAGTTTATTGACCGTTTCATCACGGTGACGAATGCCGAAGTTTGTGCTGCTATTGAACTCTTGTGGGAAAGCCAGCGATTGATTCCAGAACCAGCGGGAGCGATGGGGCTTGCAGGATGGCTCAAGGAGAAGGATTCGGTACAGGGTAAACAAGCCCTTTCAATCATCTGTGGATCGAATATGGATTTCGGTCAACTGCCGTACATCGTTCGGCATGCGGGTATTGGTTCATTCCATCGAAGGTACTACCGATTTAGGATTCCTGAAAAGGCGGGGGCTTTGCTCTATCTGCTGGAGACCTTCCTGGAATCTGTGAATATTATCGAATTTCAGCATGGACTTTCAAATCTGACCGAGGCCACGCCGGTAATAGGAATAGACGCCATGCCTCAGGACTTTTCCGTATTGGAGAAACGACTCGAACAGCTGGGGATAACATTCGAAGAGGCCACAGGAGATGAGGACGTTGAATTTCGGATCATCCCCTACGACGCGTCTTTGATCGAGTACCCGTGCTTCATTAAAATTGAGTTTCCGGAAAGAGCGGGCGCGTTGCACGACTTCCTTCTCAACAATTGTCAGGATGCGAGTATTGTATATTTTAATTATAGCTACACAGGGGAAAGAGTAGGCCGGGCGCTAATCGGTTTCGATTTTCAGTCTGAGGAATTGAAAACTTCCTTTCGAGATGGGGTATTTAATCGGGAAACGATACTGCGAGACGTGCGTGAGGTCACCCCCAACGTATTGACCCGAATCGTTTGATTTTATCTTAATGTTCACCTTTATCGATTTATTTGCTGGCATTGGTGGATTTCGAATTGGGTTGGAGCGATTGGGCGGACGATGCGTTTTCAGCTCGGAAATCGACAAGCACGCAGCGGCAACCTATGAACGGAATTTCGGAGAAAAACCGGTGGGTGATATAACTCAAATTGATGCTTCAGATGTCCCGGACCATGAGGTGCTATGTGGAGGTTTCCCCTGCCAGCCTTTTTCGGTTAGTGGAAAGCAGCTGGGATTCGAAGATGCTCGGGGAACGTTGTTTTTTGAAGTGATGCGGCTAGTCTCTGAGAAAAGACCAAGGGCTGTGTTTCTTGAAAACGTAGCCAACTATGCACGACACAGAAACGGAGATACGTTGAAAAGGACGCTATCGATGCTGGGATGCGAAGGGTATAGGGCCAAGCACGCTATTTTAAACGCGTCCGATTACGGGGTTCCACAGGCACGCAAGCGTTTGTACATCGTGGGCATCAGGGAAGATGTTGTAAGTGGCGAGTTTAGATTTCCGCAGCCAGCAGGAAAGAAGGTGTCAGTACGGGACATATTACTCCCAAAATCAAAAGTTGAAAGTACGGTAATCGTTCGAAACGACATTACGATTACGGATACCAACGTTGGAAAGGACTTGGGGGCAAGATCTGAAAAACCGATCCAAATTGGAGTCATTAATAAAGGGGGGCAGGGTGAGCGGATCTATTCGCCCGAAGGTCAGGGTATCACTCTTTCTGCCCATGGTGGCGGAGCCGCAGCCAAAACTGGTGCTTTCCTAGTGGATGGTGTAGTGCGCAAATTGCACCCCATTGAGTGCCGTCGGATGATGGGTTTTCCTGAAAGCTTTAAAATTGATCCACGCACCGGGCAAGCCTATAAGCAATTTGGCAATGCCGTCGTCGCCTCTGTTGTTGAGGCGATTGGCAAGGAATTGTTAGACGCGGCAAAATTAAAATGGGAACAGGCCGTTTTGGAGCTGAAATAATACTGGAGGATATGGCCAAGGAATCGATCGCTATTGTTGGGGTAGGTTTGCTCCTCGTCATTCCGCCTGCCAGAGCATCTGGAGCGGAGAGTTTGAAACGGCAATAGCTGGAGGAGTGAACGTAATGCTTTGGCCAGAATTTCCTATTGTGACGAGTGCAGGAAAATGCCTGTTCTTTCATAGCTTCTACAAAGTCTTCGACTAAGGTGGGGTGGGATATGTACGGGAAGAGAAAGCGGGAATTGTAATTCGATTGGCCTATACAGAATCGAAGGTTGAGTAAACCCGGCTAATTTTCGATGAAAGCTTTCTGTCTTGATCAACCCATGTGGCCGCTTAGGACAGTTCAAGGTAATGGCCAAGTGTAAGGATAAGCGTTCCGTTGATATGCAGATCATGCGCGACTGGGTGGAGCCCGGTTCGCGCGTATTGGATCTCGGTTGTGGTCGAGGTGTGCTTCTCGAGTATCTTAAACAGAGCAGGCAGACTGAGGGGGTGGGGGTTGATTTGAGTCCGGAAAAGATTCACGACTGCGTCAAACGAGGGCTATCCGCCTATTTGGGTGACATGATGGATTTCATGGGCTCGTTTCCTGACAATCATTTTGACCGGGTGATCTGCTCGCGTACCTTGCAGGAGCTGGATAGCCCATCCAAAGTTATCATGGAGGCGCTGCGCGTCTCTCAAAATCTCACCATTGGATTTGTGAACTTTGCCTACTGGAAAAACAGACTTAGCATGCTTGTGAACGGTCGGCGATTGGAGAACGAGGTTTACCCAGCGGATTGGGCTGAATCGAGACGGGGTAATCCTCTTTCGGTTAGGCAGTTTGAATCCTATTGCCGCCATCAAAATTTTCACATTGCTCGCAAAGTTTATCTCAGAGGAGACTGGAAGCGTGAATCTACCATAATCCCGAATTGGCTAAGCGGCTATGCCATATACGATCTGAGCGCAAGCTAAGGATTGGCGAGATGAATTACGTGGAAAGAAAGTTACGCACAAGATTGAAAAGCTCTTTGGACTCGATGAGAAAAGAGTCATGCCCGAGATCTAGATCCAACTCTGTGTAGGACGCCTCGATTCCCTGTCTCAGCATAGCTAACACGATCTCCCGATTTTGTTTCGGCGGAAACAGCCAATCAGTAGTAAAGGCGACTGAGAGTGCTTTACATTTTAGCAATTTAAATGCATTGTCTAAAGTGCCATAGGCGTTTTCGAGATCGAAGTATCCCAGAGCGCGAGTAAAATACAAATACGCGTTCGCGTCGAAGCGATTGATGAAGCTTTGAGCTTGGTATTTCAGATAGTTTTCAACCTCGAATTCGATATTGAAAGAATAGCGATTCCCCTGGCCCTCTTGCCGCTTCCGGCCAAATTTCCGGTCCATACTGCGATCGGAAAGGTATGTGATGTGGGCCATCATCCGAGCGATAGCAAGACCGACGTTGGGCCCTTTATCAGGGTCGTATTTCCCCTGCTGCCACTCGGGATCCTGCATAATGGCCTGTCTCCCCACCTCGTCAAAAGCGATTGCTTGTGCGTTTTGCCTCCAGGTTGTAGCCATTGGGATGATACGCCTTACAAAAAAGGGGTATTCAATCGCCCATTGAAGCACCTGCATGCCTCCCATCGATCCTCCAATAACGGCGTAGAGTTCCGATATACCCAAACTATCGAGGAGAATTTTCTGTGAACGGATCATATCCCGAATCGTCACGAATGGAAACGTTAGATTGTAGGGCTGTCCCGTACGAGGGTCGATTGACTTGGGTCCTGTCGAGCCTTGGCATCCTCCAATGCAGTTGGCGCAGAGCACAAAAAATCGGTTGGTGTCGATCGGCTTGCCAGGTCCGATCAGACTGTTCCACCAGCCGGGCTTTCGGTCCTTGAGAGAGTGAATACCGGCACAATGGTGATCCCCCGTCAGGGCATGGGCGACGAGAACGACATTGTTCCGGTCTGAGTTGAGTTGTCCGTAGGTTTCGTAGCGGAGTGTGAACTCGGGGATCGACTGGCCACTTTCAAATTCGAAGGAGGTGTCGCAGCGAAAATCCTGAGGAGAAACGAGGCCGATTTCCCCATCATAGCTGTTTGCAATATCTTCCTCTGCGGGATTCATCGTAAAATAGAGATTGCACAAATGAATTTGGCCTGCAAGCAGGCTTCTCTTCTATGCCGCTCTTTTGTAAAAAGGGCTATTCGTCATCCGGCATGAACGCCTCTGGGATGTCCGCATTGTGGAAAACGTTCTGCACGTCGTCTAGATCGTCCAAGGCATCAATGATGCGCAGGACTTGCTTCGCGTCCTCAGCTCCGGATATAGGGGTTAAATTTTCTGGAAGATAGGCGAGTTCCGCGTTGTCTGGTTCGATTCCAGCTTGAGATAGAGCTTGGCTTACATTGTCAAACTCTGTCAGAGGGGCGAGCACTTCGAAGTATTCTACCTCTACTTTAAGGTCTTCGGCCCCTGCTTCTAGGACGATATCCATCAGCGTCTCCTCGTCAGCCTTGTCTTTGGAAATAATAAATTGGCCGGTTCTTTGAAACATGAACGCGACCGCGCCAGCGCCCGCGAGATTCCCGCCGTTCTTGGAGAAGGTAGAGCGGACATCCGATGCGGCCCGGTTCTTGTTGTCCGTTGTAACCTCGATTATGACAGCCACCCCATGCGGGGCATACCCTTCGTAGACAAACTCCTCGTAAACGACCCCCGGAAGTTCCCCGGTTCCTTTCTTAATTGCTCTCTCGGTGTTTTCGACCGGCATGTTCTCAGCCCTTGCCTTGAGAAGCACGGTGCGAAGCTTTGGATTCATATCCGGGTCGCCTCCACCATTTTTCGCCGCGAGCGTGATTTCTTTGGAGAGGCGGCTGAATATTTGGCCTCGCTTAGCGTCAGCGGCACCTTTTTTCCGTTTAATGGTAGACCATTTACTGTGTCCGGACATTTCTAAATAAAGAACTATGGGGGTTGGTTTTATCAGACTGCTAGAAACGGGATCCTAACGTTTTTTCTTTTTCTTTTTGGGAGCTTCCATCGCCTTTTTCAAGGCTGCGGGTAGTACGAGTTCGAAGTCGTCCTTCTTGCGATTAATCATCCATTGCTGGCCGATGGTGAAGACGTTGTTGACAGTCCAGTACAGAACGAGACCAGAAGCAAAGGTATAGATGATCGGGAAGAATATGTAAGGCATAAACTTCATCATCTTAACTTGGGCGTTGTCCACTGAGGGAGTTGGCATCATGCCCATTTGAACGACCAGTGAAACGAGATAGATGAAAGGCAGAATATTGAACTGGTCTCCCATGAAGGGCATAGAGAAGGGTAGAGTAAAGATGCCTTCCTCCATGGAAAGATCGCGAATCCAGACAAAATCGGCCAAACGAAGCTCAGCGGCACTTCTCAGCATATAGAAAAGGCCGAAAAAGATTGGAATCTGGATGATTATTGGCAGACAGCCCGCAACAGGATTTACCTTGTTCAGCTTGTACATCTCCATCATCAGCTGCTGCTTTTTCGTGGGGTTGTCAGCGAACTTCTCGTTGATGGTCTTCATCGGCTCACCGAGCTTTCCCATTCGCTTCATGGAGCGTGAAGAAACGAGGTTGATGGGAAGAAACACTATCTTGATTGCGAGGGTAAGTAGAATGATCGCCACTCCGTAATTATGGGTGAAACTGTAGAACCCATTCATCATGGTTAGTAGCAGTTTTGAAATTGCTCCAAAGAAGCCGAACTGCATTCCCTCCTCTGTGTACTCCCCCACCCTTGAGACGCGATCGAACTCCTTCGGTCCAATGTAATAGTCAAACCCATACGTTTGCGTATCCTGGGGAGCTAAAGTGAAACTGCCAACTTTCATGGAACCTGTCATGCCAAGCTGAGGCCTAAGATCGTCGGCGGATTGAGGGAACTGGACGGGTTGAGCGAAGTACCCAATCCCGGGCTGGTCTGGCTTTAGTATGGTGATAAAAAACTGGTTTTTCAAGGACACCCAATCAACAGCACGATTCTCGCTAATGGAGTCTCGCGGGGCAGATTTGAAGAAAGGAATGTTGCTGCCAGTGAATTTCCCCTGAGCAAGAAATTCAGTGTCTTTACCATCAAAGTAGCCAAACGTTAGAAGTTGTGCGTCCTGGGGGCCTGAGGGAGCGACGGTTCCGGAATTCAGGTTGAATTCCCCGATGAAAAGGGGGTTAGCCGTGAGGTTGCGAAACTCAAGTTCATGGCGGACGAGATAGGCCTTCTCGTTTTCAACGTTCTGACTAATCGTGTAGCGCCGAGTGATTTGGTAGTTGTCATTTATGACTTTCCGAAACTCAACGGTGTTCGGATCGCTGGCTTCTAAGAGTTGGAAGGGTTCGCTTTTATCGAGTCCTTGGAGCCCCGTTAGTTCAAGGGCTGGACCGGAGCGACGTTCGTTCATGATGTAGGGGGAATCATCGTCTCGAGACCTTTCGAAATCCTTGAGGACGATTTCCTGTATCGCTCCCCCATAGTTAGTGAACCTCGCCTCCATAAGGGCGTTGTCACGGGTGACAATTCTCTGGTTCAGGTTCGCTTCAATGCTCTCCAGTTCTGCAGGGCCGGAAACATTTAGGTTTGCCTGTGGCGCAATGAAGGGAACCGGTTCAGACCGATCAAATGGTGTGTTTTGGCCCGGCGATTGGGCAGGAGGAGCGGGTGACGTCTCATTCGGTTGAGAAGGCGGCGGAGCCTGAAAGAACATCAGGGCGAATGCGCTAGCGAGGAGCAGAAGTCCAATAGCGGTGTTTTTCTTATCCATATGGAAATTTTTATCGAGTTCGATCGCAAGAGCGAAGGTCGGTCATAAAAGAGGGTGAAAATGTTCAGGCAAGCAGAATAAGTGTGCAGTGACGGGTCGATTTCATGGAGAGCTGGAGTGCCCAGGGTGAACTAGGCCATTGTACTGGATCGCTTCCTCGAGCCGACGCTCCAATTCGCTGAGAGTGGCGCGGTTTGCTTGGAATCGAATACTGATCACGATGTCTGCTTCCTGGCGGATTTCATGTTGCCGGAGTCGGAAGAGCTCGCGGAGGTTTCTCTTGAGTCGGTTTCGGGCGACGGCGTTGCCTACTCGCTTAGAGGCGGAGATTCCAATACGGGCCGAGAGGCGATCCTCACTATCCTCTTTATGTACAGTTGAGAAAAGTGCGAAATACGGGCAACGGTAAGTTCGACCGTGTTTCCTCGTGCGGACGAAGTCGTTGTTTCGTTTTAGTCGCTGGCCTGACTTAAGGGTAAGTTTCGGAGTCATGGTTGAGGGCTCCGACTCGTATTGCCATAGGCTTTCTATACGTTCACGAGCCGTTTGCGACCCTTGCGTCTACGTGCATTGATGAGTGTGCGGCCGCCTCGGGTTCCCATTCTAGCACGGAAGCCTATCTTGCGAACTCTTTTCAAGCGGTGTGGTCTGTAGGTTGGTCTCATGACTAAAAATTGGAAAAAGAAGGTGAAGATGGAAATAGCGAGGGGGGGCTGTCAAGCATGGAAAGGGCTACTGTTGGGCCTTTACAAGTTGGATCGGGTCTCGCCTGAGTGACCTTGTGCCGGGAAATTTGAATTCGGGCGAGGATCACACCTGAAAAACGATTCTCTTTTTACTTTGAAAAGTACTGCCCGCAGTCAATCCATGAGGAATTGAGGAAAATATTGGCGGTAGCTAGAACTTCCAAAGTCCCTTATTTGAATAGAGGAGGGAGTTTTTGTGAGTATCGGTTTGAGCTCAAATCGATACCGGTACGCATCTCTGTCTTTTGGATTACTCGAGACGCGGGTCGGTTCTCAAAGCGGTACGCTATCACGGGAGCGTAGGGTGCGATTTTTGTCTCTGCTTCAAAGAGTTCGATTCTACCGGTTAGGCCATTGACGATCCAGACTTTCTCGTTATCGAGTCGGGGATGTTCGTATTCGATTTCTCCGGATTCATTGGCCTGCCCTATAAGTTTCATTTCCCCCGCTTTTGCGTAAGAATAGAATTCGACAAATGCCTTAGCCTCATCTGCCACTTTCGTCTTGCTCGCGATCCGAAAGTGTTCGGTGAGCAGCACAGAAGGAGATATTTGCTCTACGGTCGATAGCCATTGCTGTTGGTCGATTCCATCGGGATCAAGGTTTTCGAATGACGCAATTTGAATCTGTAATTCAGGGGAAAGCGACATACCCCACTTCCAGGGATTCAGTCCTATAAATTCAATAAGCTGCTGCTGCCAGTAGGCACGAAAGGCCGGAGATAAGGTTCTCTTGGAGGTTAGCTCGTCGATCAGTTCGAGCGGAAAAAAACGAGGAGCGCCCGCGAGTATCTTCATGAAGGATACGCGGAGAGATTCCTGGTAGTAGATCGACTCTTTCGACATTTTGGAGGGTTCGTAGAAGAAACCCCAGAATGTACCGTCAGGATGGCTAAGAAAATTCATCTTCAAAGCTTCCTCTGCGGCGTCCCCGTTCTCATCGAATCCTCGTACTTTAAAACTAAAATTAATTCCTGTTTTCAATCCGACCTTATCCCCTTTTTGAATGGGATCCGCCAGGAATACGGAGTACTCGTTTTTTGCTACAGGAGCTCCTTCGTAGTATTTAACCTTCGATTCGTAAATCGTAGGGAATAAGGGATTGTTGATCAATCGCTCTACAAACGCTGTTTCAGCCTCATCGAGTATCTGTTTTTCTACCACAAAATTGCTGGCAGCGTTCAATGCTTCCCACCCTTTGGGGTTGCCCGGCATGATCAAATTCTGCATCAAGGACTTGTATTGATTCTCCAACTTCAATATCCGACCAATGTTACGTTTGCCGTCTGGAGAGAGGGTCTCAAAATTGTATATGGCTTCCAGCGATTTTAGATAGCCTGCCAGATCGTCGGCCCCTTTGATTGATTTTTGGGCAGCCAGCATGGTATCTCGCCTCCGCTGTATGCTTTCAAGCGATTCTTCAATCCGCCTGATACTACGATGCTGAAGCGAGTTCTGATCCGACTCAGGGAATTGGGAGATATGTCGTCGTGCACTTGCGATCGACTCAACGATGGCTCTGGAGCTTGTTTTGAATTCAGTGTCGTTTGAGGCTGCCGCTGCTTGTTCGAGGTTGTTCTGGGCTTCTCGGACGTAGCCGAGCAATACTTGTTTTCGATCGTTCAGTTGTTCGGAAATCTGGTCTTTGCGCCAACTTTCAAATCGGGTGATTCGTGCTTCGGAACCATTTTTCAATTCGACGTCTATTGCGGCAAGCGTCGTCATCGCCTTTCTAAGAAGTGCATCGATTTCAGGAGCATTGGGATCTGCATGTTCAGAGCCTCGAATGGAGTCTAGGCGATCTGCGATATCCGTGTATTCCTTTTGGAGCCTTTTCTGGTCGGTGATCCAGCGCTGCAGGGATCTCGCAGCCTCTTTGATCGCATGGCGAGAAGGAGCATTGTTTACCAGCTCATTTCGCTCTAGAAGAGCTTTCTCCGCCTGTTCGATATCTTGGTTGGCGGCGGCTTGATTGAGGGCGGCGGTAGCGATTTGGAGCGTTTCCGAATATTGGTTATCCTTTACCTGACTAAATGCTATCCAGCCGATTATGGTGAGAACGACAAGCGTTCCAGATGCCAGAATGGCGTATTTGGGAGCCCGTCTAGTAAGTGAAGCGTCGTTTTGGAATATGTTGAAAATCCCCATCTCGTTTATGCTAGATCGATTTGGCAAAGTATTGCCTATGATTAGGTAAAGCGAATTTAGTGGGCCATGGCAAGTTCGGTGGACACAAATAGGATTTCACGGGAGATTTTTCTTTCTCAATTTGACCTAAAATTTGGAAAAAAAGCCTTGCATGGGAGAAGCGTATTTCTAGTTTCTCCGGCTTTTAGCTGACGCCCCGTTCGTCTAGCCAGGCCTAGGACACATGGTTTTCATCCATGCGACAGGGGTTCGAATCCCCTACGGGGTACCAGTTAAACCAAAAGACCGCTGCTTGTAGCTATGCGGTCTTTTTGTGTACAATGCCATGGGGAGTAGAGCCCCGATGATTGGGTCGATTAATTCTTGCATGCCCTTTGATAAATTTTAGGTTTTTCGGCCCTTTATAAAGGTCCCGTTCGTCTAGGCAGGCTTAGGACGCATGGATTTCATCCATGAAACAGAGGTTCGAATCCTTTACGGGACGCCATGCATCGCTCTGTGGGCTACGGTTGGTGCACCGCGGCAGGGCTCGGGACTTTCGAACCTCTGCCTTCCGAGACAGGTTCGACGGAGAGAGCCCGCGAGCGGAGAGGGGCGATAAGAGGTCATCGTGCAGCGATTCGGCGTAAACCGAACCAATCCTTGACTGGTCACCATCCAATGTGAGGTTGCATATCGAAACGTCGGATCAACCTCATTTTGTCTGTGGTGGTCTACCGAAGTGGAGTCAGCTTGCGGGGTTGTTTCCGACTCGTATGGTGTCGGCTTTACAGTTGGTTGCCCGAATCCGATACGCTCGTCTTTCCATCCTTGTTTTAAGCTTCCGGTTTCTAAAAGACTGCGATAGAAAATAAAAAGCTGGGGTATAACAAGTTTGAAAGAACCGTTCTTGGCAGAGTTTCAGGGCGGCTGGTCTGCTTTGGAGACAGGCGTTGGACATGAGTGGCATTGATGTGGGGCACGTAATTCGATCGCCCTGAGGAATGAGTAGCCAAAGGCTCAGGTTACTACGATTTCTTACGAGCACTCTCCCTTAACGAGCGTTCTTTGCGTTTCTACAAGGATGGCCAGATCTTATTTACAGAGACAATCGACACAACGGTATGGGAGTGCAGGCAGTTTATGATCTGGATAGAGCCGGGGGTTTCGTCCTCGGTGTTTAAAACCGACGAGCCGAGTGTAGTGACGGCCGCTGAGACTCTTGGTTTACGTTTCTGTATCCTATCTAAAAATACAAATTTTAGCGAGTAAAACGGCGAGACGAGCGTGTTTTAGGTGAAGCCACAGCTTGATGATGGTCGGCACGCCGAAGAATTAGATGATTTCCATTCGTAGTGCTGGGCTGATTCACGTCGATTATTCCATGTTGTTAACGAGACCGAAGTTATTAAGAAAGTTGGGCCCAGCTTAGAGGCCAGAACGATAGATCGGCTCTTTTTGGAGTTTTTAGCGAATGGGACTTCGCTTTTGAAAGAGGAATTAGTTCCTGGTCCGTGGATACAGTTATGGCAAAACGTGAAATTGGCTCCAGGAGTTAATCATTTTATATTTGAGACACCTAATGCTTGTAGAAAGATATCAGGTGACAATTGCAAACTCTCATTTCGTATCCAAAATTTGAAAATATTTACCGCTCTTAATGCCTCTCGCCGGTTTTCAGGTGGTATTTGTTATAAGGAGCGGAGATATTATCCCCAAAAGAGACTTGATCCGCATCCTCCATCTCTTTGACGAAATGCCTTTCTTTCGTATTAGGAAAGTATTGGAAAGCTCGTTACCTCTCCTGCCGATATAGTTGTCTTCGATGACTTCGATTGGTCGGCAGTTGCATCTATCTATAATTTCAAAGACCTCACTCTGTGGTAAATAGTGCATTTCCAGCTCGTCCTCTTTAAATAAAGGGGATTTAATATAGGTATCGATTTCGAAAGAGTAGGTACGCTTGTAGGTCGGTATTTGAATTAATGCGACACCGTTAGGGGCGAGTGACTTTAACAAATTTTCCAGGACAATTGCTATAATGGGAGGCGGGTTATGCTGCAAGACCATCACCGAAAATATAAAGTCGGTTTGGGGAAGCTCAGTGAGTTCCGCCGGATTATTCACGTGTCGAAAATCTACGTGAGTCAGGCCGTCTTCGGCAATCGATTTCCTTGCTATTTTGAGATGATTACGAGAGATGTCAATGCCCTCAACCTCCTCGAACCGATCTGCAAGTAAACGGGTGACTCTTCCCACTCCGCAACCAAATTCCCGACAAGATTTGAAACTTCTGATATCGATATCGTTTCGCTCAAGCGTTGAGTCAAGAATCATCATATCGATTTCAGCGGTCTTCTTGAAATCTTTTTGGCTGTCCCCGATCTTGTCGCTCCGGAAGGAGGCCTGCGAAAGAACGGACCAATGGGGTTCAGATTCTCCGAGCGCTTCCCAGGTCTCCTGGACGTGTTGAATTAATTCCTTTTGCTTCTCACTGTCTAGTTCAATGGAGACATTCATTTTTGGCGAAAGCCCTAAATAGAAAAACAGGTCCCACTCTGGATTATTCGCGATGAACTCCTCGGATGAAAGGAAGTGCTGGCGAAGGAGCTTGCTACTTTTGAATACACCAGTGCGCTTTTTTATCGTTTGTTCCGATTCAGGTTCCCGGTCAAGAAAGAGCCGGTATCCCCAGATAGAGTAGTCGTCCGAGAGTGGTTCGTCCATATGTTCGCGAAGTTTTTGCAAAGCCTTGTGGCATTGAGTGAAGAGTCAGGCATAGAGTGCAAGTCCATTCGACTAGCAGGGGATGTTGGGCAATCGGGTTAGGTAAGGACGCTCAGCTAAAACGAGAATTTTAGAAACGCCTGAACCTTACGCTTTTTGGACCGAGGAACGCACGACTGAGGATCCGCTAGTATAGCTCGAGTAGGTGACCTACCTTGGAAAACTTCTCTCTTGTTTTGCACGATTTCTGGTACTGTCTAGGTTAGGTAATAATCGTATGGGCAGCTGCTTGTTACATGGATTTTGGCGTAACCAATCAGCAACTTATCCATCATTGCTGCAATGATCAGGTTGGGACTGTGTTTAAGCGTGGAGAAAACGAGTTCTCAGTTTCCGATGTCCGAATCCGACCAATCTACTTTTGAAAGATCGTCGACGCTGGAGGGTCTTTGATCATATCTAGAAAGAAACCAGATTTCGATGCACAAACGTATAGCTTCGACAGTCCAGAATGAAAGGTCATCGTTTTGAGCAATATTCCCTTTAAGGGTAGGTTTCTTGTGCTCTTACTACTTTTCTGCTCAGCCATCCAATAAGTTGTCTAACTCTGCCTCTAGCGGCTCGAAAAAGTAGCGATAGCCCCCATTTCCATCATGCAAATTATCAAAACATCTGAGTACTAAGGAACCTCAAAGAGTCCCTGGTCGGAGAAATGCTCGTTACTAGAGTGGATCTAGTTAGGGGCTTGATTCTTGTGGAGACGCAACTCGATCGATTTGAAAGAGATCGGAACCGCTGCTTTGCTATCGGCTCTCTGCTTCGAGTCCCTTCTTCAGCAATTCGGAAATTCGGTCGGCGTCGTAGACGCATCCGGACCAGGAGCCGCCGCTAGCATTCTGAAGGGCGGCCCATAGTCGAGTGTCGGCAGGGACTCGAGGATCGGGTCTTAAGGTAAGATTAATGGAGCGCTCCGCTAGTTCCTGCGCATCGATCGAGACAATATCTGCGGATCCCTGCAAGTGATTGGTGTCGATTTCGATTCGAATGACATCGCCATCCAGAACACGTCCAATGGGTCCGCCGGCCCAGGCTTCAGGACTGACATGGCCGACACAGGCTCCGGTGGAGACGCCGGAGAATCGGCCGTCAGTAATCAAAGCGATACTCTCGCCCCCTTTCATGTGCTTAAGGGCGGAGGTGATCTGATAGGTTTCCGGCATACCACAGCCGGGCCCGATCCCTATAAGGATAATGGTGTCGCCTGGCTGAACCTTTCCCGACTTGATCGCTTCAATCGCGTCTGCTTCGCTCGTCATGACTCGGGCAGGGCCTTCATGTCGATAGAATCCTTCGCTATCGATTCTATCGGGAGAAATGGCCGTACTTTTTACCAAGGCGCCCTCTGGGGCTAAATTGCCCTGCATAAAAGTCACGGTACTCGTCAATCCGCGTTGCTTGGCCTTAGTAGGGGACATGATTACTTCGTCCGGATCGATTCCGTCGAGCGTTCTCAGTTTATCCTTCAAAATGGTGCGGCGCTCTGTGGATTCCCACCACTCAAGATTTTCACCCAGAGTAGCTCCGGTTACGGTTAAGGCGTCGAGTTTTAGCAGCCCCATTTTGCGCAAGTGTAACATAATTTCGGGTACACCTCCCGCGAGAAAAACCTGAACAGTTGCGAAGTGCTTGGGCCCGTTTGGCAATGAATCGACGATCCGGGGAACGGAACGGTTGATGCGGGCCCAGTCTTCGACGGTTGGCTGTCGTAACCCGGCGGCATGAGCAATAGCCGGAATGTGAAGGACAAGATTAGTGGATCCCCCAACAGCAGCATGCACAACCATGGCGTTGTAGATTGAGTCGTCTGTCAGGATGTCGGCTGTGGTTTTCTGCCTTGCTTCGAGCTCGATCAATTGCTTGGCGGAACGGCGGGCCAGGTCCTTCCAGATTGGGGTGCCGCTGGGAGCGAGCGCCGCGTGGGGCAAGGTGAGGCCGAGTGCTTCGGCGACGACTTGGCTGGTTGCCGCTGTACCCATGAATTGGCACCCACCTCCTGGAGTTCCGCAGGCTTTGCATCCCATTTCTGCTGCATATTCGAGATCAACCTCTTGGTGGGCGAATCGAGTCGGAAGCGTTTGCACTTTTCCAGCGTCTTCTCCCTCCTCGGCCAAAAGCGTGACTCCTCCCGGCACCAGAATCGTTGGCAATGTTGGCGTCCCCGCCAATGCCATAAGCATTGCCGGGAGACCCTTGTCGCAGGTTGCGATACCGACAACCCCTCGACGGGTCGGAAGCGATCGTATCTGCCTTCGAAATACAGTGGCGGCGTCGTTTCGGTAGGGGAGGCTGTCAAGCATTCCGACTGTTCCATTAGTCCGGCCGTCACAAGGGTCGCTACAGTAGGCGGCGAACGGAATTGCTCCTTCATTAGAGAATGCTTTCGAAGCTTCCTCAACTAGCATCCCAATTTCCCAATGTCCAGTGTGATATCCCAGTGCAATAGGCGAGCCATCAGGGGCTCGCAGTCCGCCTTGCGTACTGAGGATAAGAAACTGCTTTCCAAGGAGCTGTTTCGGGTCCCAACCCATACCCACGTTTTGCGTCATTCCGAAAAAGTCGCCGCTGGCCATGCCTCTCAGTTGATCGCCTTTTAATGGAAGGGTGCCCTCGGGTCCGGAGGCATGTGTCTGGAGCTTGTATATTTTCGAGTCTTGGGAATCGAGCAGTTCGTGCAGGAGTAGCATTCTGCTATCCGATTTTATTTTGCCGAGAACGCAACTTCGGAATTAAGAAGGTTTGAGGCTTCGACCTCTCTCTCGACGAGTTTGGTCCGGATCGGCTGGTTTTTGTAAGTAATTGGGCGGTAAGTGATCTCATCGCCCCCTTTGCAAACTTGTGCGGATTGGTGTCTGAATATTTTGCTTCTAAAAGCTGTGATTTCGCCGAGAAGTATCATGGCGGAACCCCCACACTTCCTACCGCTGGCTCCCTCGTGGCCTCGCGGCGACCCTATTGACCTGAAGCAACAATATATTGCCGCTAGACAAAGAGGAGTGGTCACCTGCATCAATTTCCTGGGTAATCTTAGTAGCTTTTGAAAAAGAGTATTCGATCGGCGAGATAGGTCCTGCACCAGGGATACTCGGCCCGTGGTTTAATTTTTGTGAGCCGTCTTCGTCTGCTCCAATAGGGATAAGCTTACCGCGGATGTTTGGCGTTGATCTGTTCTAGAAGAATACCCTTGGAATGCTCGAGCGAGGGCTCATCGATTCCTTTGATGATTTTGTGGGCTGCGGTATGGTGTCCCATTTCAAACCGGGTCTTAGCCATGTAGAGTTGCATCATTTGCTTTTCCTCGGGTGACTCCACAAAATCGACAAGTTGCTGCCACTCCTCGAGAGCGGCTTCCCAATTGGGCCTCGCGACATCGAAAAAACTTTGGGCGTAGCGGAGACGGTAGGGCAGATGGGCGGGTGCGAGCACGGCTGCTTTCCGAAATCGATTCTGGATTTCCAGGTCGATCCCCCCTGGAAGGAAGAGCTTATCATCGATAAAGAAATTCTTGTAGCTAAAGAGGAGGTTTCCCAATTGGTAGTGGTAGAGAGGCTCGTCGGGGCGAAGGTCGATGGCCATTTGGTAAAACCCCATTGCCTCCGGGTAGTTGCCCTCTTCCGCCTGGTAGTTTCCCAACTGGTTTTTAACGATTGCGTGATACGGGTCAATCTGGTCAGCTCGAATAAGCATAGCGTTGCTGGGGATGCGTTCACCGATTCGATGTAGCATCATCCCGTAGGAGATAAAAGCCGCTACATAGTTGGGGGCAGCGCTGATTAGGGCTTCGTATCCGTCGACGATCGACTGAAGTTCGGTTTCGATCGAATGCACGTCCTCGGTGGCTAACGCTCTCTCGTAGCGCTTATAGGCGCTCTGCTCTCGATCGTTCAAATCCTTGAGAATGTAGGCCGCCATTGATTCGGAACTCGGAGTTTCTCCGGTATCGCTTTCTGCGGCTTCCTGCCCGAAGGAAACGGCCACGAGAGGAATCGCTAGTAGTAATAATACGAAGCGTAATCGATGAAATCGTTGCATAGAATTGATCGCAAGCTAGAGATACTACTCGTCAAAGCGAGTTTTATTGATCAGCGTTCGGCTGGGATCAGTCCATTTCGTTCCGTCGTGGGTCGGGCTTGATCGTGGTACGGATCGGCATAGAGTCTTTGATGTGGAGATGAGGCCCCAAGGATATTTCGATTCGCTGCTTTTAGTTAGAAGAGACCGACTGATCGACATAAAAGAGCGACTTGAGCGAGCGGTCCCTTGGGGACAACGGACTGTGTGTTACAAAACGCCAACTTTCGAGCGAGGGAATTATTGGGCCTGTCTGGACAATCAACGGCATCTCATATCAATCTAAGTTTGCTCGGAAGCGATTATTGCTCAGGTTGTCGCGAATAATCCTAAGTTCAATTGCGGCAAACGTGCTGTGCACATACGTTATACTCAAGAGGTCCCGATTGAGGATCTAGTGGATACCAACAGGCGAGCCATCGGGTTTAGCTGTTGAGACAGCTTGATCAAATTACGTGGAACAACAGGGACGAGCCTAGTGTTTGATTGCGGGAGTGTGCCTATTTCGAGCCATGGTCAGCGCGGGACCGGCCGTCGAAGTACTTTTCCCGTATCCAGTCTGGTTGCCAGACATCGAGTGATCGCTCGATTTTACTGAAGTCGACTTCCATGGGGACGGGGCTGTCAACTTGGAGTGGCGACGGGTCACCCACGCGTGATTGCCAGCTCTTCATGAGGGCAAACAGTTCCGCACGTTGATTGGAATAGGCGGGGTCGTCGGCGAGATTGTTCATTTCGCCCGGATCCGTGTGGAGGTCGAAGAGTAGTGTGTGATTAATTTTTGGATATATATGCAGCTTGTATCGCTCGTTTCGAACAGCACGCATGATGTCTTGGAATGGAAGAAATAGGGACTCCCGCACGGAAGCCGCCGGGTTTTTGAACAAAGGAGTCAGATCGGCTCCGTCGATTCCCTTGGGTGCGGGTATGCCGCATAGCTCGAAGATAGTCCGATTGAGGTCGAGAATGTAGGTCATGGCTTCGGTCGTCTGGTTTTGGGGGATTCCTGGACCGGATAGGATAAGGGGAGCCCCCATGCTGTGCTCATAGACGTTTTGCTTTCCGAGCAATCCATGGGAGCCTACACTGAGGCCGTGGTCGGCAGTGTAGATGACGATTGTGTTTTCTCCAGCGGGAGAGTTCTCGACGGCGTCAAGGATGCGACCGACTTGGGTATCGAGGTGAGTGATGAGCCCGTAATATTCGCAGAGCTGATCACTGACGACCGACTTTGTACGCGGGTGGGCAGCGAGGCTTTCGTCCCGTTTTTTCCCATAAAGATGGCCATTGTCAAAAGGATGGTCGGGTAGGAAGTTCTCTGGAAGAGGAGGCCGGTTCTCATAGTAAAGCCGCCGAAAGGATGGCGGTGGATTACGGGGATCGTGTGGGGCAGTGAAGGCAACGTAGAGCAGGTACGGTGCGTCGGAATTTTGCTCTTGGATGAAGTCAATGGCGGCATCAGCGAAATGAGTACTGGAGAATCGAGTACCTACTTTTTTCGCGGTTAGCGTTCCATCCCGATTAAGTTTTTGCAGCGGGACTTTCGTATGGTCGGACATGCCGCCAATAAATAGATTGGTTCCGGTTTGAAAAGATCGGGCTAGGGTAGTTTTGCCGTTGTGCCATTTGCCGACGGCGTGGGTAGTGTAGCCAGCTTGGGCGAGGTGTTCCGGGAAGGTGGTTAGACCTTCCCAATTCCGGGTGTCTTTGATACGGTGCCAGTGGCGTCCGGTCATGAGCATGCTGCGACTGGCGACGCAGACTGCGCCACTATAGCTGCCGGCACAATAGTTTCGGGTGAAACTAAGCCCACTGGCAGCGAGTCGATCTAAATGAGGCGTTTGTATATGCTCGTTGCCGTGGGCTCCGATTGTGTCAGGGCGCTGATCGTCGGCAAAGAGGAAAACAATATTAGGTCGGGCGAACAGACTGAGTGTTGGCAGAGATAGTAATAGGGTTGAGTATACAAACAGTTTCATTGGGAAAGGCGTGGTGTCTTTTTGTGTGATTTTGGCAGCGGTCGATTTAGGAGTCGCCGCATCAGGGTTTCGGATTGGTCTAGGCAACTCGGGGATTGGCTGCGACTAGGGCTATAATCCATCGAAAAGCATCTTGGCTTTAAGGGCAGCTCTTTTGTGGTCTAGGATTGGGGCCGGGTAGTCGACTCCGAGCTCACCTCCCCAGCGATGGATTTGGCGGGGTGATAGCGAACTTAGTTCGGGAATCCACTTTTTGATAAATTTGCAATCTGGATCGAATCTTTCTTGTTGTCGCCAAGGATTGAATATTCGAAAATAAGGTTGGGCATCACAGCCGGTTGACGCCGCCCATTGCCAGTTGCCGTTGTTGACGCAGGGGTCGTAGTCGACCAGGCGTTGGGCGAAATAGCGTTCGCCCCATCTCCAATCGATGTGAACGTCCTTGGTGAGAAAGGACGCTACGACCATGCGGGCGCGGTTGTGCATAAATCCCGTTTGGTTGAGCTGGCGCATTCCGGCGTCGACCATGGGAAAGCCGGTTCTGCCTTCTCTCCAAAATTCGAATGCCTGGGTATCCTGTTTCCAGGCGACCTTATTGTACTTTTCCTTGAAGGAATTTCCGAAAACATGTGGAAAGTGGAAGGCGATCTGAGTAAGGAAATCTCTCCAATAAAGTTGGCGAATCAGAGGATTTTCCAGATCCAGTTTGCGTCGAATTGCCCAGTATGCCTCGCGGACGGAGCAGGTTCCAAATTTTAGATGGGCGGACAAATGACTGGTCGCTTCAAGGGCGGGGATGTCGCGATCATTCTCGTAGTCAGAAAGATTAGACAGTCGACGGAGAGTGTTCCTGGCCTCTCTGCGACCCCCTTTAATAGTGGGGTATGCTGGGATATCGCGGATTAGTCTTTCAAGGAGTTCTCCAGTTTTTAGGGGTTTTGCTGGAGAGTCGAGCCTACCTTTTCCGGCGGTCAACTTGCTGGGGGAATCCACTTTGATCGTGCGGGCTCGATTGAAGTAGGGAGTAAAAACGGTGTAGGGCGCCCCGTCCGCCTTGAGGGACTCCTCGGGTTCGTTGAGAAGCAGGTCGCTGCACGTTTGAAGGTCGATGCCCTGCTCTATGCAGGCCAACAGGAGGGCTCGGTCCCGCTGAATGCTAAACGGGGTGTAGTCGCGATTGACCCAGATGGCTTCGATTCCGAGTTCCTGGACCCATTGTTCGACGAGTTCGTGTGGCTTGCCATTGAAGAGAAAGAGGGCTGAGTTCTGATTTCGCAGGTCCTGATCGAGCTCCTCTAGAGAGTAATGTAGAAACCAGAGTCCCGATTCGCTACGGTAGTCGTGTGGTTCGGTTTGTCGGGGATCAAGGACAAAGGCTGGTACGACCTCTTTGGATCGAACAAGGGCTTGGTTGAGACCCGTATTGTCATCGACCCGTAGGTCGCGTCGAAACAGGAATAGGCTTTTTTGATAAGTTTTGATGTTCGTTGGGTTTCGGAGTTGGTTGGGTCAGATCTACAGATACGGTGTAGTGTTATTTGACACCCTCATCGTAGGTTTATTATAGTCGACCAAAGTAAAAGCGTGCGGGCTCAGCGAGCCGGATAAGAGGTTCAAGCTAGGGTGGCATGCCTGACCGGAACGCCCTACCAGGCAGAAGGATTGGGAAAGCGATTTGATAGAGTGGCTCATTAGCGAAACGAGGGTTCGAGTTCATCGATACCCGTTTTGGGATGAGTATCCAAATATTCCTGTATGGCTTCGATGAAAGCATCTCCGTATTTTTCTAGCTTGGCGACTCCAACGCCGCTGATGTCGGCAAGCTGGCCTTTTTCGATTGGGAAGTCGCGGGCCATTTCGCGGAGAGTGACATCGGAAAAAACGATATAGGGAGGGACCTTCTGCTCTGCGGCGAGCTCTTTGCGGAGGGTGCGAAGGATGGCGAATAGTTCGTCGTTGCATTCGATGCAGCCTGTTGAGGCGGGCTGGCGCCGTTGGGAAGCCGCCTTCGCGACACTGGGCTGGGTGAGCTGTATTGGAGTCCCGTCCCGCAGAGCTGCTTTCCCTTTTCTCGCCAATTCAAGCACACTATGGTTTTCCGCGTTCTGCTCGATGTATCCGTTGCGAATGAGTTGACGACCGAACGCTTGCCATTCCACGCGTGTGTAATCCTGTCCGATATCGTAGGTTGAAAGGCGGTCGTGTCTCCATTTGAGAACTTTTTCGTTCTTGCTGCCAAGGAGAACATCAACGATGTGGTTGATGCCGACGCTAAAGCCGCTGGCCTGATTAACGCGAAAAATGCAGGACATAAATTTCTGAGCGGGAAGAGTGCCGTCAAACGTTTGCCGTGGGTTGCGGCAATTGTCGCAGTTACCACAATTCCCCTCTGTCCACTCCTCCGAAAAATAGCCCAACAATACCTTGCGACGGCATTCCGAGGATTCCGAGTAGTGAACCATCTGACGTAGTTGCTGCATGGCGACATCTCGTTCTTTGTAGTTATTCTTGTTGGCGATGAACTGGAGCTGCTTGGCTACATCCCCCGGACTAAAGTATAGAATACAGTCCGAAGGCAGACCGTCGCGCCCTGCCCGTCCAGTTTCTTGATAATAGCCTTCAATATTCTTTGGAAGGTCCTGATGGATAACGTAGTGCACGTTCGGCTTATCGACGCCCATACCGAACGCGATGGTAGCGCAAATTACCTTTATCTCATCTCGTATGAAGGCCTCCTGGTTTTCAGCGCGTTTAGGGGACGTCATGCCTGCGTGATAGGGTAGGGCTTCGATGCCGTTCTGGCTGAGCCGGTCGGCAAGGCTTTCAGTCGCCTTTCGCGAATAGCAGTAGATGATGCCACTTTCGTAGGGCTTGCTGCTCACGAACTTCAGAATCTGCTGGAAAATTGCCTTTTTGGTCTCAATCTGATAATTGAGGTTGGGTCGATTGAAGCTAGCCACAAAGGTGCGGGGCTCTTGGAGCCGAAGTTGGGTCAAGATGTCCGTTCGTACCCGTTCGGTGGCGGTAGCTGTCAACGCCATGAAAGGGAGATTGGGGAAAAGGTGCCGTAATTTCGACAGCTGTCGATACTCCGGGCGGAAGTCGTGTCCCCACTCGCTAATACAATGTGCCTCATCCACGGCAAAACGGGAAACCTTCCACCGCTTGAGATCGTCGATCAAACCGGAAAGCATAAGCCTTTCTGGGGCGACGTACAAAATGGTGTACTCGCCGGCAAACAGCTTCCTATAGCGTTTTCGTGCTTCCGTTTTACTCAAGGAAGAATTCAAAAACGTGGCGGCAATACCGTTAGCGTTGAGCCCATCGACCTGATCTTTCATTAAGGCGATTAGGGGAGATATGACTACCGTGAGACCTTCCTCGAGAATAGCGGGGAGCTGGTAGCAGAGCGATTTTCCGCCGCCGGTAGGCAGGAGGGCGAAAACATCTCGTCCGGCGAGGAATTCCGATATGATTTCTTCTTGGAACGGGCGAAACGTGTCATGACCGAAATAGCGTTTCAGGATCTCACGAGCACGTTCGATGTTTAGCGAGGCCGGCATTGTTTGAATGTGTCGAATCGGATCTTGATAAGGAAGGATGAATTGATTGCGAACAGGATTTTGTTGGGATTTTTTGTCCATGGATCCCCTTTAACGCAAGGCTACGGCGTGATAAATTCGATTTTGACAGAGAGGAAAACAAGCGGGCGGACGTTGGTCTTTTACCTCAAGTTGCTGGTGTCGGATGGACTACTGTAAATTGGGCTTATTTTTTGGCACAGTTGGATCTTAGAGGCAGGGCTGCTTATCCTTTCGACTGCTCGCGCGGCCGAGGGCCCAAGCCGTCGCAATTAGGTAAAGTAAAACTTAGCTAACGAGGGATAGTAAGCCGTACCTTACGATGCAGGAATTTGCTAAGGTTCTGTTTACGTCCTCAATAATTGGCTAGGAATCCCGTTGCGAATCGGCTTGCATGCAAGGGGCGGTGCGGGTCGTATCTGGATTATGGCGTTTAATCTACGTAGTTGCCTTGTTGCAGGGGCTTTAATTTTGTTGGTCCCTCTCTGGGCACGGGACCATGGAAATCACGCACATTCTGCTAAGGACAATTTGTACGAAGCAGCACGCGATCCTGCGGTATCGTGGGAAGAGGCGTACGCACGGGCTGTAGAGGAAGAAGTCGAGAAGGCGTTTCTCGTCGAGGCCCAGACCATCCACTATCTTTCCTCGGGCAATATGCCCGAATTATACAAGCATTTGGACGATTTGGAGGCGGTTTCCGGAGAACTGGAGTATGGGATGGCCAATTCGTTCCACTCCGAGCGTCAGCTGATAGGGTTGGTAGCTTCGATCCGTGCCATTCAGGCCTATGAAGCTACGGACATGCCCGAATTTGAAAAGCAGGCAGCCAAGTCATTTATTAATGCGCCGGATTACACGCAGGCTTTTGGTCTGATCCAGTTGATGACGGAAGTGCGGCAAAAGGAAGTTCAGGAAGCCGCGATGGCAAATCTGCGAATCCCCATGGACATAGTCATCGCGAGCGCAGATGGTGAGGAAAAGCCTTTGTCGCAGTGGCTCTCAGGAAACAAGGCCATGCTCATTGACTTTTGGGCAAGCTGGTGCGGGCCCTGCATACAACTGATGCCGGAGCTTCGCACGAAAGGCGAATCGTTACCGGGTCAGGGAATCGTGGTAGCGGGAATGAACACTGATTCGGACGATCCTGTAGGCAAAGCGAAGAGGATATGGGCAGAGCATAAGATGGACATGATGCCATGGCTGTTAGAACCGGAGGACCGACCACTAAGCCAGTTGCTCATGATCAATTCGATTCCCCGCATGGTCCTAGTCGCTCCTGACGGTACGGTCCTTTACAATGGCCATCCAATGGACCCGAGCCTCGAGACGGCTCTAGCAAAGTTGGACGTTAAAATCTAGTTCGGGCATATCTTGCCCAAGTAGATTTCGGCTTGCTTCATCTGCTATTTAAAAACTTTAGCAGATCGCAGGAGTGGGCTTCTCCCGCATTTTTGGGTTGAGTCAAGTGCAGTATGAAATGGTTGCCCCAGGGGATGGATTTTCATGGGATCGTAGGGCTTGCGATTACGTTACGCCGCAGTGTAAGGGCGAAGATTTCTGATTTGAATATGTGGCATAGTACGAGTGCTGGTCACGCGAATTGGCGTTGACCGTTCTAAATACCACTGAAAAGGCTTTTCATGCGGAAATAATTCCTTTCGTGTTCCTCGTCGTCCATCTGAGGCGGCAGTTCGTTTGATAATGAAACTGGGAAACTTAGAGCTTGAATCCAATTTGTTTCTCTCGCCCTTGGCGGGATATACGAATCTTCCGTTTCGCCTGACGGTTAAGTCCGTAGGAGGGCTGGGTCTAGTCACCACCGATTTAGTGAATGCCCGCTCCCTTCTGGAAAAGCGACCAGTAGCGTATAAGATGATAGCGACAGACCCGCGAGAGAAGCCAATGTCGGTGCAGCTTTTCGGAGGAGTGCCCGAAGAAATGCGTGATGCGGCTCTTATCGTGCAAGAACGTGGAGCTCAGTCGGTAGACATCAACATGGGCTGTCCGGTGAAAAAAGTTACCAAAACCGGGAGCGGGTCCTCTATGATGAAGGACTCACAGGCGACGCAGCGACTGGTGAAAGGGATGGTGGACGCCCTCGACATTCCAGTGACGGCTAAAATGCGTCTTGGCTGGGACGATGACAATATAACGGCTCCAGATCTAGCAGTAGCGTTGGAAGACGTCGGTGTATCCGCGATCTTTGTACACGGTCGGACACGAGCCCAAGGGTTCTCTGGGAATGTTAACTTAGATGGAATTCGAAAAGTTAAAGAAGCGGTATCCCGTGTTCCTGTTATTGGAAACGGCGATGTGACTACTCCGGAATCGGCCCGAGTGATGCTGGAAAGTTCTGGCTGCGATGGGGTCAGTATGGGTAGGGGAGCGTTTTACAATCCGTGGATTTTCAAACAGACCGAGCACTTGCTTCGGACTGGCGAGATACTGCCAGAGGCGACTTTCGAACAGCGCGTAGAGTTGATGCGGATACATTTGCAACGGATGATCGAGTTTTATGGCGAGGACCGTGGTTGCGTACAGTTTCGCAAGGTTGCTCCATGGTATGCTAAGCGGTTTGGGCCGTCGAAGTATTTTAAAGATAGAGTCGTGCGTTTTTCTAGTTTGGAGGAATTTGATACCATTCTCGCGGAGTATCTCCTGTGGCGGGCTAAGTTTTGCGATGAGTCGGGAGAATTACAGGAGCGATACCGTCCACCAGTACAGTATTCATCAATTACGGATAAGGCAACGGTGGAGCAGATCAAAGTCCCGAAGGGACCGGTTTCGAATTGGTGAGAAGCTGGTTTTACCATGGAGTTCATGGCTTTAATGACTCTTGGATTGAGGTCTTGAAACACAGAACGCACGAGTGCGAAAGGATTGAGATAAGTATACGGTTCACAATGCCTTAGCATGCACAGAGTCTCCCCCCATGAATTGAGGAAATGCAGGTGGTAAAAGAGGCTCGGAGAGGTAGCCTCTGGCGACCAGTTGGGTGACGTTGACCTCGAGTTGAACGATTGCTTTTTCGGGCCATTGCGTTAAGGAAAGAAAAAAGGTAGAGAACCTTAGAGGGCTCAAACAGCCCTTCTCTTAAACCCGTAATCGCAGTGATGCGGACCGCACGAGCTGTCTTACCTTTTCTTTGAATGAGCTCGCTCAGAAATAGCGTCTTTGGCGAGAATTTTTTGGACCGCGGAAAGGGCACCTTTCAGAGAGAAGGGCTTCTTTAGCACCGTTGCCCCTTTTGGGAGATTAAATTGGGAAAAGACCTCCTCGGAGTAGCCAGTCATGAATATGACTTTCATTTCCGGGTTTTTCTTTAGAAGGCGCTCTGCCAGCTCGGAGCCGCGCATTTTTGGAAGAATGAGATCGGTGAGAAGGAGCTCGATTTTCGAATTGGAATCCTCGAAGAACTCGAGAGCGTCCTCGGCCAGGTTGGTGGAGAAGACTTCGTAATTGTGGTAGACGAGGAGACCGGAGATGCAGTCGCACATAGTCTCGTCGTCCTCAACGACCATGATGGTTTCGCGTTCATTGGATTTAAGATTGGTGGTGGGCGTGATTTCCACCTCGTCCTCGCTTTCCACATCTTTTGACTCGACTTTGGGTAGGAAAATACGGAACAGGGTACCCTTGCCCGTTTCGCTTTCGAGTTCGATGTGGCCGTTAGCTTGGCGGACGATCCCATAGACGGTAGATAGTCCAAGTCCGGTTCCAGTGCCAGTGTCTTTGGTGGTGAAGAAGGGCTCGAAAATGTGCTTTTGAGTTTCGGCGTCGATTCCCATACCGCTGTCCTGGAAACTGAGCATCATGTAGGGGCGCGTCTCGACGTGCTCGGGCAGGTACTCGGCGGCCTCCTCGGTAGAGCAGGCTGAAACGGAAAGGGAAATGCTCCCTCCGTCCGGCATGGCGTCGCGAGCGTTGGTGGTGAAATTGATGAGGATTTGCTCGAGTGCGGTTCGGTTCAGGTTGACGAAAACGGGTCGGTCGGTGAAGCGCAGATCAAACTCGATGTTCTCTGGGATAAGGCGGCGAAGGATCTTCTGCATGTCTTTGGACACCTTGATCGCGTCAAGAACCTCTGGTTTCAGGTTCTTGTTTCGGCGGCTGAACGAGAGGAGCTGCTGGGTGAGGTCGGTCGCGCGCTCCGCGGCCTTGCGAATTTCTTGCAGATATTTGGTGTCGCTTTCGTTTTCGTCCTTGTTCTCGAGGATGAGATCGGAGAATGATAAGACGACCGCCAGGATGTTATTGAAATCATGAGCGATCCCCCCTGCTAGGCGACCCACTGCTTCCATCTTTTGGGATTGAAAGAGATCCCTTTCAAGACGCCGGATCTGGCTGACATCGCGTTGGATGACGACGTAATTCGTAATTTCTGACTGGGAACCGAAAACGGGGAAGACTTTCCAAGCCATGATGAATTCGGAACGATCTTTCTTATAGCCAACCATTTCTCCTGCGGCGGTTCTTCCATCGCGGATATCGAGGATCATTTCGTCGATGATCGAGTAGTCTGTGTTTTTGCCATGCAGGAGCGATATACCTTTGCCGACGACATCCATTTCTGTGTAACCACTGATTTCGGTGAAGCCGTCGTTGGCATAAAGGATGCGAGCATCGCCCCCGTCCCAGTTCTTGTCGGTTATAATAACGCCTTCCCCAATGCTCTTCAAGGCGGTTGCGATCAGGCGGATCTGCGCTTCTGTAGATTCGGTGTGGCGCTGGTCGGTAAGGAAAAGCAAGGCGCCCGAAAGCTCTCGCTTTAGGGGGTTGGTGTGGGGCTTGAGTTGGAACGCGGCTGAGACTCGAGATCCGTCTGGCTTTTCTATGATTGCCCGAGTGGATGAGAGTTGTGGGATGCGGAAGCGATCTGAAGATAGCTCAATCGGTTCATCCGTAAGCGGGTCGAAAGCGTTGAAAACGTCGTTGATAGACTTCCCTAGAGCGGCCTCCATATCGTGCCCGAGAAGGTTCTGAGCCAATTGGTTGAGGTGCTCTACTTTACCAAACCGATTCAGAACGATAATACCCTCCGAAGAAGACTCGAGGAGTGCGTTCGTTAGCGTCTTGAACTTAGCGAGCTCATCAGCCCCCTCCAAAGCAGGGCTTGTTGCAGCATCCTCTATGAACGAATCGAGCATGAAATTGTGAAATGAAACCGGGGTCGGCGTGAAGGGGTTTTCGTCGGCCTCACCTTTTTCGGATTAACAGGTTAGTCCGGTAGCGCTTTGCCAGTGAGGGTCTTGATGAATTTTTTCATTGCTGGGGTTAGTATTCTCCCTTTGCGGTGGAGGATTGTGAGAGGGCGGTTGAATCCGGTTCCATTGAGAGTGATGGAAGAGAGCGTCCCTTGCTTCACTTCTTGAGCAACCGTTGCTTGTGGTGCGATTGCGATTCCAGCATCGATCTCCACTGCCCGTTTGACGGTCTCGACATTGTCGAACTCCATCACGGGCTCGGTTTCAATGTTTTTTTCGCGGAATATCTGGTCGACTGCTTTCCGAGTCGGGATATCCGGATCGAAGCTGATAAACTTGTAGTTTTTCAACGTTTCGACATCCACGCTTGTCTGGTTAGCGAGCGGGTGTCCAGGGTGACAAATCACTACAAGGCGATCCTCTCTGAACGGGATCATCTCGATCTGGGGCGTTTTCTCGGGAAAGGCAACGAGTCCAAAGTCCACAGAGTTGTGAAGAATGTCCTCGTAGACAAGATTGGAGCGACGGTATTCGACCCGGACATTCACCGAAGGATAATCGGTGAGAAACGACTTAATAAACGGCGGTAGCTCATGGAGGCCGATGCTATAGATAGTCGAAATACGGATGGTTCCGCTAATGACCTCCCTCATTTCCATCAACTCGCTCATCAGCTTTTCGTAGTCGCGCAAAATCTCCTTTGCAGTCTGATAGACGCGGTTGCCCTCGCGGGTAAGTTGGAATTGCTTTATGCTGCGATCAATCAGAAGGTTATCGAAGTGCTTCTCCATTGCTCGGGCCTGCTGGCTCACAGCGGATTGAGTGATTCCGTTTAGGCGAGCGGCTTTCGAAAAGCTTTTCGTTTCAACGAGATCGACGAAGATCTTAAAATTGTCGACTTGCATAACGGCGGTGTTGAATTGAAAACTCTAGTATATTAGCCAATTTGTCCTAAATTGAAAGAGAAGATTTTTTAATGATTATTGACTACCACGATTTCGAGGAAAATCTCCGAAAAGTAAGGGGGTGGATCGAGAAATCTGCGATGATGGCTGGCCGCTCCTCGAATGCGATTCAATTGCTGCCTGTGACTAAGAACCATCCTTTGGACGCTGCACGATTCGCCTACCGATCTGGCCTGAAATCGGTAGGAGAAAACAGGGTGCAAGAGGCACTTTCCAAGATGGACGACGCTGATGATGAAATTTTTTGGGAGCTGATTGGGCCGTTGCAGAGCAATAAAGTAAAGAAGGCTGCAGAGCGATTTTACAGAATTCAATCGGTGGACCGAATAAAAATTGTTAATTTGCTACAACGTCATGCGGCGGAGGCAGAACGCAATCTGAGGATTTTGTTGCAGATTAACACGGGGAATGACCCGAACAAGTCCGGGGCTCGTTTGGAAGATGCATCAGCACTATTGGAGCGGGCGTTGAACCAGCCGAATTTGAAAGTAGATGGCTTGATGACGATCGCGCCGTTGAGCTCAGATCTGAATATAGCTCGCACGTCCTTCGCATCGCTCAGAAAGTGCCGGGAAGATCTTGAGGAATCGTTCAAAGTCGACCTGCCTGAGCTTTCCATGGGAATGAGTGGGGACATGCAGGAGGCAATTTTGGAGGGAAGCACGATCGTGAGGGTTGGCACCGCCCTATTTGGAAAGCGTGACAACGCATGAGTCGATATAGAATAGGCGTGTTGCTGTATTTCCGCTCAGTGCAGGGTCAATTGCTTCTGATCAAACGAAAAAGAGCCCCCAACGCGGGTCTCTGGTGTGCTGTCGGAGGTAAGCTCGAGATGGAAACGGGAGAGTCTCCGGTGGAATGTGCGCGAAGAGAAGCTTTTGAGGAGATCGGTATTGAACTAAAAGATTCCGACTTGTTACTTAGAGCGATGTTATCCGAGAAAGACTATGAAGAAACAGGGCATTGGCTAATGTTCGTTTACGAGATTAAGAAACGACTTTCATCTATTCCAAGTAGCATAGATGAAGGAAGGTTCAATTTCTTCAACATCGGAGATCTTGACGAACTGGAAATGCCCTGGCTGGACAAACTGATCTTGACGGATAAATTGCTAGATCCAGAAGGGGAAGAATTTCATGCGATCCACGTATCGTGCCAAGAGGCCAGTAATGAAGGAGTGGTGATCGTTGAAGAGTCGATAGGTGGTAGGTAGATGGAAGATGATTCTGCTCGTCGATAACTACGATTCGTTCACGTATAATCTTTATCAATACTTTTTGATTTTGGGAGAAGAGACTGCGGTAATTCGAAATGACGATTTAGATCTCGATAAAATCGAAGCGATGCATCCTAGCCTAATCGTTATCTCTCCTGGTCCTGGCAGACCGGAGAGCGCAGGGTTGAGTATGGATTTGGTGACAAAGTATAGATCCAGAATTCCAATACTGGGTATTTGCTTGGGAATGCAGATAGTAGCCCAATGTTATGGTGGAAGAATTGTAAGAGCGGACGAGCCTGTGCATGGCAAGGTTCGCCAGATATTGCATACGGGAACCCGGCTATTTAAAGATATTTCAAGTCCTATGAATGTCACTCGATATCACTCGTTATTGGTTGAAAGAAGTTCTCTCCCATTGGAATTCCTTGTAGATGCTGAATCTCAAGAGGGTGAAATAATGGCCATATCCCATCGTACAAATCCAATCTGGGGGGTCCAGTTCCATCCCGAAGCGATTCTAACTGATAGTGGACTTCAATTGTTGTCCAACGCTGTGGTTCAAGCGAGTCGATGCGAAACTTTTCAATGACACAATTTGAGAAACTAGATACTTATGTGTCGGTCGATAGAGTATTGGATTCTATTCGAGACCGAGCAGGCACTATCGTACTCGACAGTGGGTCTCATAGTTTTGGTTTTGGCCAGTATTCGGTACTGGTGACGGATCCCATCAAGGAGATTATTTCCTTTGGAGATACCCAAGAAGTGAGGACCGACGAGGGAATAAAATTCTTCAATGGCAACCCTTTTGATTTGTTGCGAAACGAGCTGTCGTTCGGGCCTGAGTTTGAGAATCGACTGGAGCAGGTACCGTTTTGTGGAGGTGCAGTGGGATATTTTTCTTACGACTTTGGCCGCCGATTGAAGCCTACGACTCTAAAGGCACAATCTGATCGGAATATGCCCGACTATCGATTTGGAATTTATGATTCTGCTTTAGTTTGGGACCACTCTTCGAAAGTGCTTTATGCATCGGCCGATCTGAGCTCGCAAGATCCGGAATGGTCCATAAAAAGGCTAAGGAAACTCGTGGACCGGGCGACCGATTCGGAAAGAATAAGGTCTTTCGATGTAGGAGAACTCGTCTCGAATTTTACCCGCGATTCCTATCTCGAGCAGATAGGGAAACTGAGGGAACTGATTCGCGAAGGAGAAATATACCAGGCTAATTTTTCCCATCAGTTTAGGGCGAGGTTTGAAGGAAGTGGAATCGATCTTTATCGTAAACTTCGGGAATCGAATCCAGCACCCTACGCGGCGTACCTGAATTTTGGTGACGAAGAAATACTGTCCTCATCTCCAGAGCGGTTCTTAAAATACGAAGAGGGACTTGTTCAAACGAGACCGATAAAAGGGACGCGTCCAAGAGGAGAATCCGAAGCTGAGGAACGCAGATTTAGCGAGGAACTTGCGAGATCGGAAAAGGACAAAGCTGAATTATTGATGATTGTTGACCTGGAGCGTAATGACTTAGGCAAAGTTTGCCAGCCGGGTTCCATTGAAGTCGAGGGCCTCTATAGTCAGGAAACCTATGCATCGGTAATCCACCAAACGGCATCAGTAAAAGGCCGTATCGCTAAAGGGCGAGGTGCAATTGACTGCATTGAGGCAATGTTTCCAGGTGGTTCTATTACGGGAACACCAAAAATAAGGGCGATGGAGGTTATTGACGCCTTGGAATCGGTGAAAAGAGGAATATACACCGGCTCGATCGGCTACATTGGATTTGATGGAAGGGCGGATTTCAACATAGCTATTAGGACGATGAGGATTAAAGATAGTGAAATAGCGTTCAATGTAGGGGGCGGAATTGTATGGGATAGCGATCCGATATCTGAATACGAAGAGACATTACTAAAAGCTAAGGCTATCTTCGAAGCATTGGGAAAGGGAAATTGGGATGCGAGATAAGATAGTGCTTAATGGGGAACTCGTAGAAAGCGATAAAGTTGTTTTGGGGGTCAGGAGTGAAGGATTTTCATATGGCTTTGGTCTATTTGAAACGATCAAGTTTCAAGATCGAAAGCCTTGTTTTTTAAATGAGCATTTAGACCGCCTAAAAAGAAGCGCAGATGCGATCTCTATGAAGTTGCCGTTTTCAGGAGACGAGATATTCAGGCAGATAAAGACTCTCTTTGAAGTCAATGGCGTTTGGAATGGAATCTTCAAAATCGTTCTAACTAGGACCGATCGACAAGATAGTTGTGTGCTTTTTTTAAGAGACTCTACGGATCCGAGCTCTCAAAGAGCAATTCGTTTAAGGCTTTCTTCAGTCATCAAGTCATCGCAGGCATTCACTACGAATAACAAGACGCTCAATTATATGGAAAACTTGATCGAGAAAAGACGGGCCGAAGAACACGGGTTTGACGAGTGTCTATTTACCAATGAAGCGGGTTACGTTACAGAATGCGCAACAGCGAACATCTTTGTTGTCAAAGATGGTCTTCTAAAAACCCCCTCAGACGAATGTGGGTTACTGAGCGGAGTGGTACGGGGACAGATTTTAAGTATTGCCCGCGAACAAGGCCTCAGGGTTGAGGAAGGCAATATTCTTCCTGAGGAATGCGTACGAGCAGATGAAGCATTTGTGACCAGTTCAGGCAGCGGGTTGGTGAGTGTTTCAGAAATCCAAGCAGATTATTCCAAGACTTTCGCAACGGTCGGATCAAAATTGGTTGTTTCGTTAGCCGAAAAATTGCGGTTTGCGGAAATCGCGAGTTTAAATGTATTCGGAAAATGATGGGGGAAAAGAAGGAGAATAGAATACCTTTGGATTCAACTAAACTCAAGTTGGGGGAAGGTTCATGGTCGATTGGTGAGCAGACTGGCGTTGTTGGTATTTTGAACGTGACCCCTGATAGCTTTGCAGATGGAGGGGAGTATGCAGACGTTGAATTGGCTGTTTTGAAGGGGAAAGACTTGGCGGACCAGGGAGCCGATATTGTGGACATCGGAGGTGAGTCTACGCGACCCGGCTATGAGGAAGTCAGCATCGATGAAGAAATTTCACGTGTGGTTCCTGTTATAGTCGCTTTGTCTAGTCAGGAGTCTTTTCCGCCCATTTCTATCGATACGACCAAGATAGATGTTGCTCGTGCCTCCCTGGTTGCGGGGGCTGGCATTGTGAACGATGTTTGGGGTTTTGCCCGCGACCCAGAGATGGCGGGTCTTGTTGCCGAGCATAAAGCGAGTTGCATATTGATGCACAATGCTAGACTCGGTTGGCGGAGTAAGAGCGTTCTCGATTCGATTAAGCGTTTCTGGGAAGAATCAATATTGCGGGCGGAAAAAGCGGGTGTTGGAGAAGATCGAATAATTTTGGATCCCGGTATCGGATTTACGGATACTCGAGATCAGGATATGGAGATATTACGTGGAATATCAGAATTGAGGGCATTTGGGTTCCCATTGATGATAGGGGCCTCAAGGAAACGAATTACTGGGGTTCCTATGAATCTCAGTTTAAAAGATAGACTTGAAACCACGCTTGCAACGTCCGCATTTGCCGCCGCATTTGGGGTCGATTTTGTTCGTGTTCACGATGTAAGAGAAAATGTCAGAGCGGTGCGAATGATAGATATGATTAGAAAGAAATGAATGGACAAGATTAAGCTGAATCGCATCGAGCTCTGGGGATCGATAGGCGTAATGGAGGAGGAGAAATCCGGGTCCCAGCGTTATTGGATTTCAATCGAGATCGGAGCTGACCTGAAGCCAGCAGGGCTAAGTGATCAGCTTGAAGATACTATAGACTATTCCTCTGTGTTTGATCTTTGTGACTCATTAATGCAGGAATCAGATTGTGATTTGATCGAGAGCTTTGCGGAAGAGCTTGTTTGCCGATTATTTCAGCGATTTGCAATTGCTCAGTCGGTGACGATTGAGGTTCTGAAGCCCGACGCCCCTGTGTCTGGAAGTTTCGATTCTTTTGGTATCGAAATATCGAGGACAAGAGATGGTTGAAGCCTACATAGGGATCGGAAGCAATATGGGAGACCGTGCGGGTTTCCTGAAATACGCTATTAACGGTCTTTCAAATTCTGAAGAAGTTAGCGTTACGGCGGTCTCCTTCATTTATAAAACAGATCCTGTGGGTCCGGTTTCTCAGAAAAAGTACTTCAATGCAGTACTGCGTATGGAGACGTCTCTAGATCCTTATGGTTTGCTCTCTCTTTTGCTTCGAATTGAGAAAGATTGTGGGAGATTGCGCAATGAGCGTTGGGGCCCAAGGACTCTAGATTTAGACATTCTCCTTTTTGGCGATCTGGAGATTGAAGATGCAAGCCTCAAGGTTCCACACCCATCGATGTTGGAGAGAGCATTTGTTTTGGCACCATTAAACGAGATCCGGCCAGATATTCGAATTGGCAATCGCCTAGCGAGGGAACAGCTCGAGCGAATTGATAGTACCGGTGTGGAGCGACTGATTGCATTCGATCAAAGCAAGACTGTCGGGATTATCGGAGCTAGTTCAAAGCCAGATCGATACTCCAACCGGGCCCAAATTAAATTGATGGATCTTGGTCATTCGGTTGTCCCTGTATCCCAAAGAGACGGAGTGATCTTGGGAGTCCCATGTCTGCGTAAAATAGCTGATTATTGGGAACCGTTGGACACACTCACCCTCTATCTGTCTCCCCATCGGCAGTTGCAAGTTATACCCGAACTGGTCGTAGCGAAACCAAAGAGGGTTATATTCAATCCCGGCACAGAGTCGATGGAAAGCAAGCGACAGTTCGAGGCTGCGGGGATATTGACCGAGGAAGCCTGCACACTGGTCATGTTGGAAACCGGGCAGTTCTAGCGATTGCTAGTTGAGAATTCATTCAAAGTGGAGTAAACTTTGCTGGTCGCTCTGATCTAGAGTATCAACAGCTTCAGGGAGGAAAAAAGTAACGTTTTTTAGGCGAGATTAACGACTGGTAACGACTATTTTGCAGAGGTCAGTAGACGACAATTTCCGTGGAAAATTTCGAAACAGCTGATTCGAAGACTATTCTCGGCCAATACAGATCAAAGATATTGCTATTTGCCAGACAGTTTGTGCCCAACCATGCCGATGCGAGGGACATCGTCTAGCGCACCTCCCAGCGGTATCAGAAGTCCAACCATCTTGATGAAGAAAATACGATATCACTGCTTTTGGGGAGTGTTAGATGGGCCGCTCTGGACTATGTTAGGCAAAACGGATGGCGAAGAAAAAGAGAGTCGCTGGTAAGCCAGGATGATCGGGCCTTGAATGAATCCAATATGTTTGCGAGATCGATGGAAAAGTCTGAGGTCTCAGATCAAGTTCAGGCCGCTTTAAAAAGACCTACTGACCTTATCCCCAACAGGTGCCAATTTTTAGTGAACCAATGAGTACGGTTAGGAAAAGCGGCACCTTGAAAGGTAGAATGGCTTACAAAACTGAAGAATGGAAAATCGCAATACACCTTTTAGTTTCCGCCTTTTTCGATCGACTCTTTTATGATTTCTAGTTTTTCCCATCGAGCGAATATTCGATCGGATTCCACGTCGAGCTCTACGAGTTCTCTCTTTGATTTTTCTGCGTAGGTTGGATCGTTTTTATAGTTTTGTGGATCTGCCAACTGATGAGCAAGTTGGGCTCGTCTTTTGTCAATAGCGTCGATCATCTCAGGGATAGCATCGAGTTCTTGTTGGTCCTTCTTAGAAAATTTGGGAGGTCGTTTCTTCCAGTCGCTTCGAGTTTGCTTTTTCGGAACAGCGGATCGTTCGGAGAGCCTTTGGCATTTTGTTAGCCAATCTTCGTACCCGCCATTGTGCTCCTCGACGCGTCCTGTGGAGTCGGTGACAATCAAACTAGTAACGGTATTTTCAAGGAAGGAGCGGTCGTGGCTGACGAGAAGAAGCGTCCCTGGAAATTCCATGATTTTTTCTTCGAGCAACTCCAGCGTCTCCGTGTCCAGATCGTTGGTTGGTTCATCAAGGACAAAAAGATTTGTGGGCTTGGTGAACAGCTTTGCTAGGAGTAAGCGGTTTCTTTCGCCCCCAGAAAGGGTCTTGATCGGCACACGAGCCCTTTCAGGGTTGAATAGGAAATCTTGCAAATAGGTAATTACATGCCGACTACGACCATCGATCGTTAGGGACTCATTCCCGTCCGCTATATTGTCGAAAACCGTGGCGTCATCATTGAGCTGTTCTCTGAGTTGATCGAAATAGGCGACATGAACTTTGGTACCGTGCTCAATGGTTCCAGATTTAGGATCGATCTCCCCAAGCAAAGTGCGGATGAGAGTAGTTTTGCCAGATCCGTTGGGGCCGATGATACCGATCCGGTCTCCTCTCATGATTTCTATTGAGAAGGGTCTAAGAATTGAAACCCCGGAAAGACTTACTGACACATTTTCTGCGGAAATGACTTTTCGTCCCGATTGAGTAGCGTTTTGCATGGAACCGCTCGCCTTGCCCGCACGACTCTTCCTCGCGGCTCGATCTTTGCGAAGCTGTTTAAGCGCTCTGACCCGACCTTCGTTTCGAGTTCGCCGTGCCTTAATCCCTCTCCTAAGCCAGGCTTCCTCCTTGGAGAGCTTTTTGTCGAACGCACTTTGGTTTTTAGCTTCTGCTTCGAGAAGGTCAGCTTTTCGACTCAAGTATGTTTCATAGTCGCAACGAAAGCTGTTCAGCTTCGCGAGATCCACTTCAACGATCCGGGTTGAGAGCTTGCGTATAAATGAACGGTCATGTGTCACGAAAATCAGGGATAGGGCACTTTTCAAGAGATAGTTCTCCAGCCAAAGAATTGAGTCGATGTCCATGTGGTTTGTCGGCTCGTCTAGGGCTAAGACAGAAGGTTTGACTGAAAGTACCCTACCCAAGAGAGCACGCCGTTTCATACCACCTGAAAGGGATTGAAAAGTTGTGTCCAAACACAGCCCTAAATCCTCACCTAGTCGTTCGACTCTTTGTTCCATCTTCCATTGGGCATCCAGGTCGAGCTCAACAACAGTTTCGCCATTCCGGATTCGCGACAGGTCTTTGCCTTGGGCCCCGAACCCACTGGCGATCACATCAAAGACCTTACAGTCTGCGATTTGCGGGATCTCTTGTTGAAGGATGGCCGCTTGGCCACCTTCGGGAAAGGTGATGGAACCAGCACTTGGGCTATAGACACCGCCTATAGTTTTTAAAAGGGTAGATTTGCCGGAGCCGTTTCTTCCGATCACGCAAACGCGTTCTCCCTTGTCGATGTGTAGGGACACATTGTCCAGTACGGGGGGACCGCTGAAGCTGATTGTAACGTCGGTTAAACTAAGAACTGGCATATCTGTCTGACACTTGAAAGGACAGCGTTAGAATTGCAATTCAACCCTTCTTTAAAATTCGATTCTCTCCCTCCGTAGAGCTGGGGAGAATTATCCGCAATTTTTTTTGACCCGGTACGCCTCACGCGTTTGCGGCATATCTTAAGCTTGAAAGGGTCTAAAAGCTCCATCACTTCTAGAGGTTCAACCGGAATTGTTACCTCTATGTCTACCTCAGCACAAAAAGGCGTCACTGGACGTTCGATCGCAGAAATGTACAAGCTCGCAGCGGAACGCTATGGAGAGCTTCCAGCCTTCGCAAAGCGACTCAAAAGTTGTGTGTTTCAGCCCGTTAGCTATAGTGATTTGTACGACTACGGATTATTTCTAGGCACTGCACTAATTGAGCTGGGTGTGGAGGCACGTGATCATGTCACCCTTTTATCCGACAATCGTGTAGAATGGAATATTGCAGACTACGGGATCCTGCTTGCGGGGGCCGCAGACGTACCAAGAGGTACTGATGTGACAACTCAGGAAATTGAATACATTATAAATCACTCTGATAGTGAAGTCGTGTTTGTCGAGAACAAATGCCTCTTGGATCGGGTGATTGCACTAATGCCGAAGCTAGAGAAAGTGCGGCAACTGGTATCGATGGATTCTCAGTGTCCCCCAATTGAAGGCGTATTGAATTTGAAAGGACTTATTGAGCGAGGAAGAGAACTTAGAGAAAAGGGAGACCGACAGATTGAGGAGCGAATGAATGCGATTGATTCGGAAGACTTGTTTACTCTCATTTATACGTCAGGCACTACGGGAACGCCTAAAGGGGTCATGCTTTCCCATGCGAATATGATTTCTCAGGTTGAAAGCCTCCCATTTACGATTGGAGTCAACGACAGACTATTGTCGATATTGCCTGTATGGCACAGTTATGAGCGGATCTTTCAAATGATTGCGATCAGCAATGGTTGCTGTACCTATTACACGAGCTTACGAAGCCTTGCGGATGATTTGAAGACCGTTAAGCCGACCATGATGGCGTCCGCTCCACGTTTGTGGGAAAACTTGTACCTCCGGATTTTAAAGAATATTCGCGAATCCCATTGGATCCGCCGAGGCCTGTTCCATACGGCCTATTTCTGCTCACGCATGGTCAAAGGATCGGTGTTTTTTTTGCAGGGGAAGAAGATAGATTTGAAGGGAAGGAACCTATTTGAGTCTGCTGGTCTTGGATGTCTCCATGCTCTGCGAGCGATTTTCTTTTTGGCTCCGTATATTGCATTGAACGCAGTCGTATTGGAAAAGCTCAGGCAAATCGTAGGGGGCAGCTTCAAGGGCACGGTTTCCGGAGGAGGAGCACTCCAACCGCATGTAGATGAGTTCTTCAACTACATTGGTATTCCGGTGCAAGAAGGTTACGGTTTGACTGAAACATCTCCCGTGATAGCGGTTCGCACGACTCAAAAGCTTGTCATCGGTACGGTAGGACCACTTTATAAAGATACCGAGGTGCGTATATTGGACCTGAATACAGGCGATATTCTGTATCCGAATCCTTTGGATCAAAATGAAGGCAGAGGACTGAAGGGGGAGATCCATGTCAGGGGTCCCCAAGTAATGAAGGGGTATTACAAGAGCCCGGATGCGACAGAAAAGGTGCTCAAAGATGGATGGTTTAATACGGGTGATATCGGGATTTTAACGAACAATGATTGCCTTAAAATAGTTGGGCGATCAAAAGACACGATCGTCTTGCTAAATGGGGAGAACATAGAGCCAATTCCGATTGAGTCGAAGATTTGTGAGTCGCCTTTGGTAGACCAATGCATGGTTGTCGGACAGGACCAGAAACAGTTGGGAGCATTGGTGGTTCCTTCCATTGAAGTTTTCCAAGCGGAATCGGTGGCAGAACTTTCGGACAAAGTGGACATTCGCGACCAGATCGCCGCAGATATCCGACGGCTAATTTCAAGGGAGAATGGATTTAAGGCTTTTGAGAATATCCAAGAGATTGCTCTATTACCCAAAGCGTTTGAAATCGGAGACGAACTTACAAACACTTTCAAAATAAAGCGTCATGTTGTAGAAAAACGGTATGGTAGTGTTATCTCGGGACTGTTTCATTGATTGAAACAAACGGCTGCTAACGTAGTAGTTCGAACTTGTTGTGTCGAACAAAGTAGAGCGCGGCCGATGTCAATAGAATGTAGATCCCGATCGTTCCAATAGAATTCGGGTTTCCGAGAAGCATGAGGCCGTATCCGAGGGAGACGTATGTTAGGCTAATTAGGGCCAGCGTGTATTTTGTTTTCACACCTGCCAGGAGCAAAAATCCCAGTACGATCTCAACGAATGCTAAGGAGTGGAGGTAAGGTGAGTACAAAAAAGCGGGGAGATTGGTTTTCGATCCGAATGTACTGAGTTGATTGACGACCCATCCACTATAAAGATTCGAAAAGGAATAGCCGTCGTTATCAAACTTTCCAAGACCAGCAGTGATAAACCTTAGAGCAAGGAAAAGTCTTAATGAGAGAAACGCCCAGGTTTCAGCCGACCAATAGAGAAGGGATCCATTTCGTTGATTGGAATTCTTTGGCATTTTAGCGGGATTGATTGAGGATTGGGTTAGTGCTTCGAATAGGGCAAGGTGAAAAGGGTGGTGGTTCTACAATTTAAGCGAGCCTGATGTAAAGATTTCTTCTTTGACTGTCTCATTCTCGAAGCGAAACCATTCCTCAAAAGTGTATTTACGAATTAAGTACGTAACAAGAGTAGATGTATTCACAATGAAAAACGAGTAGAGTAATGCAGGCCATAGGATATCGCCTGATACCTGTGCACTGAAGCTCAGCGTTATGATGGCGAATGCTAGAGGACCATTCTGGATTCCAGTTTCGAGGGATACGGTCCTACTCTTGCGTTTGTTCATCCCTAGAGACCGGCTAAAATAATACCCGAATAGAAATCCGCCAAGCCCCAGGAATATACTGGCTACAAGTATGAACGGGCTGGTTTCTTCAGGATTCAGCATCCGTTCAAAATTTCGAGGCAACCAGCTAATGATTAGAAATATAATGACAATAATACCGATCACTCCTCCCGTCTCTTCCATATTTTTTCCCCAGCGCTCGCTTTTCGACTTGAGGTACATTCCTCCGACCACGGGAACAAGGCAGATTACAAGCGATCCGATGACTTTCCCGAAATCGATTTGTATCTGATCGTTTGTGAAAGGAGTTGCGTAAATACCAAGAAGAATGGGCAAAGCGAAAAGGGCTACTGTTGTTGTAAGCGTGCTTAGGGATATGCTCAGTGCCAGATCCCCTTTGGCGAAATAGTTAAATAGGCTGGAAGTTGTGCCCGATGGGCAGCAGGCGACAATAATCAGTCCGATGGCTACAGGATCAGAAAAGCGGAAAAGCTTCACCATTCCAAAGGCCAATGTTGGCATAATCAGATATTGTGATAGGAAGCCCACAATTGCAGGCTTAGGGTGGCGAATCGCTTCTCTAAAATCTCGGATGGAGAGGGTGCAGCCCAGGCCAAACATAATGACGAAAGTCATCAGTATGAGCAGATTTGTTTCAGTAGGGGTGAGCATTCAGCCAAAGGAAGAAAAATTGAAAGATTAGGCCAGTCAAATGAAACCCTTCTATTGCCCTCTGGACTCCTATGGTTTTCGCACGGACTCAACTCTGATTGGCAATTGTGCCGATTAAGGAATCGAACGCGTCTACTCGTATTTATTGGGATTTTTTGGCATTCCAGGCCTTGGGGTATGGACGCCCACCTAAATTCAGGACGTCTGAAGAGCTGATTTCGGATTATCAGGCGGAAGTTTTTCTAATTGCTCGGGACTAAGTCGTAGAGACATTTCGCGTTTAACCGATTGAGGATGAGCAGTTCAACCCGGTCAGGTTCAATTAGACAGGATTATGGGGGGACATCGGGTGTAGGCTCAAAGAACTGGGCGACGATTGCTTTGAAATTCGAGGCAAAGTTCTGGGTAGCGGATACGAAAGCACGGAGGCGGTTTGGTAGGTCGTTTTTCGGGACAAGCTTGTTGATCTATAAGGATGGATATTCCGTCGCTTGGATGAGGAATATGAGAATAAATCGGAGGTTACGTCGGGTCGATTAGGCCCCTGTCGCAGTGTTCCCTAAGAGGTGCAGTACTAGGCCGAATTTCGTTCTTAAAGTTAGTGATGTTGAGGGCCTGAGCTGGCTAATTGACCATTCTTTTGAGCTGACTTGTTGGAAAGAGTTTTCCGGGGCAAAGCGTGTGATTGGGATGCATCAATGTGTGGGTGGTGACAGCTTTGCCAGGGATTCCTGCCCTTTCCTGAAGATAATCGATTAGCGCTTCCAACTGCTCCATCTGTTTCGCCTTTGGGCGAGATTTTTCAAAGTTGCCGATGAGGCAGATACCGATGGCGATCTGGTTGTGGGCCCATAGCTTCATATGTCCTCCGTGGAGTTGCTTCTTCCAGCGTTCGCTAATGTATATGTCGCCATTCTCGGTTCCGCGAGTCCCGTTCTCGATGACGAAATGGTAGGCGATGCCGTTTTCCATGTTGCGTTCTTCTCGGTGGAATCGATCGATGTTTTTCGCTCTGTCGGCGACGGTGCCGCTATGATGAATGACGATGGTCTTCCATTGGCTCTTTTTAACCGGAATTTTTGCCAGAGCGTTTCTAGTATTCCAGGGAAGGCTGGAGTACTTTCTAGCGGCTTCTCTAGTTGTCGCAGGAACCTTTATTACTTGGCCAGCTCTAATCTTGTTGAAGTCCCGTATGCCGTTGAATGCCGCAATCTCCTTGGCCTTTACTCCGTGTCTCGCAGCGATACTAGATAGGCTATCTCCATGCCTTATCTTGTAATCGACAAAACGGAGAGCAGTCCCCGGAATTTCAAGTTTTTGCCCAATGCTAATATTGTCAGCATTTTCGATATTGTTGACCTTCTTTAATTCAGCAACGGATACATTGTACGCTTTAGAAATTATGGTTAGGTTTTCACCCTTTTTGACGACGTGAACAATCCCCTCCAACGATGCAGTGGTCGCGGCAATCAATACCAAGAGAAAAATCCGGAGCGGGTGCATACGCGTTGTTTAGCCCAGGATTTCCTCGCGTTGCTTGAGTATCGTGCGGAGCTTCTTTCGGTCTTCTTCACGAGTAATGTATCCGATGCAGTTCGGTTCTCCACATCGACACGGGTGTTCTTCCCAGTGTTCCAAATCGTATCCGTAATTGAATGTCAGTTCCTCGCCTTTTTTGATATCCCTTAAAGCGATAAACCAGATTTCGCCTTTCAAATCATGTGATTCACAATTTGGCCGGCAGGAATGATTGGCTAGGCGAGCAATGTTCCAATCGAAACCTCCATCGAGATCGTATTTGTCGTCTAAATCGAATATATAAACCGAACCCTCATCTGAATTCACAGAGGATTCGAATTGCGTTAAACCCCGATTCTTCGACTCTTTCTTTCGGATAATCTCTCCGATGTACTGAATGACGTACTTGTTCTTGGGGATTTTCTTTGCCGCGAAAAGACCACGGCCATGTATGGAAGAGTATTGTACCTTGACATATGGGAAAACGGGTGGGTTACAATTCCCGTCAAGGCCGACAAATTTTCGCCGCTTTGACTTCTTGTAGCCTTTGAGATCTTTAGCCATGTTTTGGCTCCGCTTGTTTACCGATACGATTCAGTAGAGCCGTACGGTCAACCTCTTCGAATGCAATCCATTTCTGCCCACTCGTTATCCCGTCTTGAGTAAGGACGTTTTTTTCAGGATTTTTAGCGCGGAACGGCAGTTGGTGGATCTCGGTTTTGATTGGGTGCCTGATCCCAAGGAGCTTTGGAATGTAATCTTTCAACCGTTATCCATGGAGTCTTACCTTGTTTCGAACGTTGTCACGTTAGTTTAAAGAGATGATCCTGGGCTTGCGAAATCCAAGAAGGAATGCTCTAATCTCGAAATTGTTCAGCGAACAGGGTTCTAAACTTGTGGGTCAATCGAAAGCACGATGAAGTTTCAACCAAGAAAACCAGGGGGTGTAGAGAGCAAGCGGGAGATTTGGAGAAGCAAGATCGACAAGCCGATGGGCCCAGGTATGCTATTAACGCTCATTCCGACTCTGATTATGTGCGTCTTTCTGGTGATGGCAGCTCCGTATTTGAAGAGTATCACTTTGAAATTTTTCGAGATGGACAGAGAGGAAGTACTGCTTCCCGTGGAATTAGCGGAGGATTTGGAGCCAGAACTGCCCGCAGTCCCTCCGCCGAATCCCGAAGTCGCAATTGCCAAGCTTTACCAGAAGCAGTTCGACGAACAGGGTTTTGATTGGAGAAACCCGCCTAAAATCGAGCTGCCAAAGGAGGAAAAGGAGGAGATAATCAAGAAAATCAAAATGGTGGAGGTTGATTTGCCTCTATTGTTTAATGCTCCTGACATTGACTTCGATCAGTCTGGCCCGGAATAGGGGTGTCTGCTAGGAGGACCCTATCTTTTGCTGTCTTTGGCCCCCGGGTTACTGCTGGAGGATTTCTAGAACAGATTTTAGTCCCCCCATGAAGCATCGCCTCCGTACGTTGTAGGTAGTCGCTGACAGCAGTGACTAGATGCCATAAGGTTTGCTCTCCTTCGCCGAGGAGGTTCAGCATGACAAGATCGTGTAGCTTTTCTTGATCGGGAAGTTCATCGGTTTCGCGTATTACCCCAGTGATCTATTTAGAAAGGTTAAGCAGGCAGGCAATCATGCCGGTCTTGATGCAATCTAAAGGAGAAAACTGAAAGCGAATAGGATCCGCAAAGCTGTCGGGAAATCCCCAGGATCGGAAGAGCGTTTAGTTCAGGTCGGCACTTCCAATGCTCATCAAGCGGGAATTCAAGTGTCCGAAGGGGTCGGTCAATTGTCGCTTAAGCTCTTCTTCATGAGCCTGGCTTACAGCGTTCGCCAGTGAGTGTAGCAGCCCCATCGAATACGTCTCATGCGGATCCAGTTTGTGTTTGGTTGCGAGGCTTTTCATACAGACCGCAAAGGTTATGGCACTTTTCCATGATTCAGGGCTGTAAGTAGGGGCGGTTTGTCCCCAGCTGCAATACTGGTAGGCACATATGCCCAGCAGATCATAGATTCGCTCGAATCCGAGGGCAGCTGCAGCCTGTTCAATGCTTGAATAACCTTTTCCGTTGAATTGGGAGATTGATAGGCTTCTCGCAATATCCGGGCAGCCAATAGGGGCTCGAGCCGGATGAGAGCGATGATTTTGTCAGGGTTTATATTTCCTTTCCTTACTAAGAATTTGAGGCTGTTTGAAAACCTGGGGGTGGAGTCAGCACCTCAAACCGGCTTTAAATTCGTTCGACGGTTGCATTGACTCGTTCCATGCCTCTGTTTATTGCCCGAATATCAAGAGCTTTAAGGAGTGTGGATCAGATTGGGCGATAGAATCTACTAGGTTCCTGATAGCTAATCTTAATAAGGTAAACGCGGATAGGCAGTTTACTTAAGGGTGCGTGTGAACATAGCTCAGTCGATTTCGATTTTCTGTTGTCTTAGAGTCGATTGGGGGAACTGGTAATTGACTAGGAATTGAAAAGCCGCCCAACAGATCACTAGATTTTGCTTTTGTCGCTAGGTTCAAGTGAGTTGAAAACTGCTTAAGGCAACGCTATCAATCACTTAAGATTCGAATTGAATTCAATCGTTGATTTTTTGTGGGCATTTGCTTTCGTTAAGTCGATTGTGAAACCCCAGTTGCCGGGATTTCGCTTTTTTTATTGATATGGATGTAGCATCTTTAGCGATTCTTGCTCTTGTTGGCGGGTTTGTGGTTGCTTATAGCGTTACCCAGGTCGCGATGCGACACGCTCGGAATCGAGCGAGAGCGGATGCCGAGTCTATCGTTGAATTGGCGAAGAGGGAATCTGAAGTTTCCGGAAAGGAAATGCAATCAAGACTGCAACTCGATATGGATGAGAAACGTAGTGATCTCGAACGTGAAGCCAAACAAATGGAGATGGAGATTGAGGTGAAGCTCAAAGAAATCCGCTCCCATGAAGAAAGCTTAGCGGCCCTCGATCATGAGTTAAGGCTTAGAGAAAAGAACATAGAAGACGGTCTCGAAGAGGTTAAGGCGAGTAAGCGTAGTTTTGAAGAAATGTCCGCAAATGTCCGTCACACAATGGCCAACTTGGCTTCTATGGATGTCGAGGAGATCAAGCGAGAGCTGCAGCAACAGGTTAAAGTTGAGTGCAACGATGAACTCCTTCGAATACGAAAAGACATTCTCGAACGTTCGGAGACAGATCTTACCAGACAGGCGAATCGGACGCTGCTAGCGACGATGCAACGTATCGCAAGCAAGCCAAACAGTGAAATTAGTGCCACAGTCGTCCAACTGCCCAATGACGACATGAAAGGTCGCATCATTGGCCGAGAAGGTCGCAACATCAAGTGCTTCGAAACCGCAACTGGGACCACTTTGCTAATCGACGAGTCGCCTCAAATGGTGCTTATTTCATCGTTTGATCCGGTAAGACGGGAAATTGCGAAAAACGCTTTGGAACGTCTCGTTAGGGACGGTAGAATTCACCCGGCATCCATTGAGGAGTTCGTGAGCGAATCTCGTTCGGATGTAGACAAGATCGTTGAGAACGCTGGCGACGCCGCAATCAGCCAGCTTAAGATATCCCGCTTGCATCCGGAAATCATAACCCTGCTGGGGAAACTAAAATTTCGGACTTCATACTCGCAAAACGTGCTTGAACATTCTGTTGAGGTCGGACTGCTATGCTCAATGATCGCATCGGAATTAGGACTGGATCCAAATGTCGCTAAGCGAGCTGGGTTACTCCACGACTTGGGCAAGGCCATCGATGGCGAATACGAGGGAAGCCATGCTGCAGTTGGAGCGGATTTTGTCAAAGCCCGAGGAGAAAACGATGTGGTGGTCAATGCGATCGCTGCTCATCACGAGGAACTTCCAGCTGAATCGCTTTATGCCGGAGTGGTCATTTTGGCGGACACAATCTCTGCGGTCAGGCCTGGCGCGAGGGCTGAGTCCAGTGCTGCGTATATTGATCGTTTAAAGACTCTCGAAAACTTAGCTCACACGTTTCCGGGTGTAAAGTCGGCCTATGCTATCCAAGCCGGTCGGGAGGTTAGAGTGGTGGTGGATCCCGAATCTATCTCTGATCTGGAAGCAAAGAACTTGTCCCGGCAAATGCGCCAGCGCATTGAGGACGAACTGGAGTACCCTAGTACGATTCGGGTTACTATCATTCGTGAACAGCGCTTTTTAGATACCGCTAGGTAAAGACTGGATTGGTGACGCTTCAGGTTCCCTCTAACGGGCCGATTTCTTTTTCAAACCAGCAAACATCGTGGAATCTGCCAAGTTTGAATCCGACTTCCCGGTAAATTCCAACTTCTCTAAAACCAAAATTTTTGTGTAAGGCGACTGATCCTGCGTTCGGCAACGTAACACCCCCATAGGCACGGTGAGCGCTTGTCCCGATGAGGGAGGCGAAGAGGGCATGATAGAGCTTCGATCCAATTCCTCGTCCGAAGTACTCCTTGTCCAAATAAATGCTCGTTTCAACTGACGTGGCGTAGGCAGCCCTTACTCGAAATTGGCTGCTTGTACAATATCCAACAACGAGTCCATCAAGCTCGGCAACGAATATTCTGTAAATGCCGGTTGATGAGTAATTGGAGAACCAAGATGTGATGCGATCAGCAGCAGAGTGCTTTTTCAAGTCAAAACTTGTAGCGGTCTCTTCGACATAGTAGTTATATATCTCTGTCAGACGCCGCACATCTTCAACGCTCCCGGGTCTTATGGCAACATTGCTCATGGATCCTTGCTTTCGGACGAAAGTTATTTGCTGCAGTGCAGAGGGATCGCACTAATTTGCATTCAGATTCTTTTGCAGCCTCTCAAGTTGATCCTGCAGAGTCTTATTGAGAGTACCGGCCATGGACTTATTTTGGTCGTGACCTGCCCCGTGGATCTTCAACGCAACGACTTTGAGTGTATCCAAATTTGATTTGGCGGTAGCAGGTGCTATTGCCTCAAGAGCATTGAACGCCTTGGTAAGAGCGATCTCAATATGATGCATTTCCACGAAGAGTCCATTTTCCGTAGCAAGATTCATTTCCGACGCTAAAAGGTTAAGATACTGCATCAATTCTGCTTGATCCATATTTTCAATCAGAGCGGATTCATAGTCCTTTGTTTCGCGGTTCATGGAGTGAATGTCTGTCTGTTGCACACCACAAGCGGACAAAAATAAAGAAACAGTGATTAAAGAAATTCTAATGTTCATTGTATTCAATATATGGTTATTCATAGAGAGGTCGTAGAGAAGCTAGGAATTTAATATTGCGACAACTTCGCTGTGTAGATCTGTGTTGGCAGCGACGATGGAGTTGCCGTGGGCGGCGTTATTGCCGAACCAATCGGTGATGGTGGCTCCTGAACCGCGAATTATAGGAATAAGAGCCATAACATCCCATGGATTTGCTATCGGATCAATCATGATGTCTGCGTTTCCAGTGGCCAATAGGTAGTAGCCGTAGCAATCGCCCCAGGTTCGAGTCATTTTAGTTTTGGAGACGAGCTTTTCGAACGCCCGGCCATTCTGGTACTTGGCAACTTCGAAATAGTCGGTTGTCAGGAGTAGGGCCTCATCGAGTGGCCTGTTCGCCTTCGCCTTTACGAGATCGCCATTGACGAATGTAGAATGACCATCACTGCTGATCCGCTTTCCCAAGGCGGGGAAATTGATACAGCCAAAGATGGGCTCACCTTCCAAGAGTAAAGCTATCATCGTTCCGTATAGCGGGCAGCCAGCGGTAAAAGTCTTGGTTCCGTCGATGGGATCTATCAACCAGGTAAAGGCTGCGTTTGGGTTTAAGTCTTCATATTCTTCGCCCTTAATCCCGTGTTCTGGATACAACACTTGGATGGCTTCACGGATTTCTCGCTCTGTTTCTTTGTCGGCAAATGTCACGGGTGACAGATCGCTTTTCGTTTCAACCAACAGATCGGGATTCTCGTAAAAGGAGAGTATAGTTCTCTGCGTTTTTAGGCAGAGCTTTCGTGTAAACTCGTCAAATTCGTCAAAATTCATAGAATCGGAAGTCTTAGATTGCGCGGAAGGACTCCGGGGATAAAGCTTTTTACTAACGAGATGGAACTCTACTGGGACGAAGCTCCGATTCACGTGATCGATTTTGAAGGCGGACTGCAATGCGGAATTGTAGAGTATGGAATAGTCACGGTAAAAGGGAGCTCAATCGAATCGGTAGCGACACGATTTTGTCAGCCCAAAGCCCCGATCCCAAAAAATGAATGGTCGATCCACAAAATCACGACAACTGAGGCCTCATTGGAAATGCCCTTTGAGGAAGAATGGGAGCGATTCGCATCGATTAGAGAGTCGGGACCTTTAGCGGCCCATTTCGCCTCGGCGGAAAATACCATGCTCAAATCTGTATTCCCTTATCCGAGGAAGTCCCCGAGTTGGCTGGATGACGGAAAATCAATCGTGAGCTGGGGCCCTTGGCTGGATACGGGTACCTTGTATCGTAACATGAGAGGGGTCGTGGGCTCCCTAAAGTTGGCGGATTTGGTATGCCGCTACCGTCTGCAGCCCGAACTTGACGATTTAAGTGCTATACATTGCCCCGTGGGTAGGCAGAACTATCATTGTGCTCTCTACGACGCGATTGCCTCTGCTCTTTTGCTGATCTACTATTGCAAGGAGCTTAGCAATTACCGTCTTTTGCTCTCTGAGGTCATTGGACGCAGCCAAGGAAGCCCTGCCAAGCGGCAAAAAATTGAGCAGAGAGAATTGTTTTAGGGCTATGCTTGTTCCGCCGTACGAGGATCTTGAGAGACACTTTTATCCAAGTTCATCAAGTTCTTGTTCTTTGGCCGCGATCCGATCTGAGAGTCTACTCCACTCTTCATAGTTTTTCTCCAGAGCAATTCGATCCCGCTCGTGAGCAACTATAGCCTCTCTGGCGTCACTCGTCTTGAAAAAAGCAGGATCGGCCATCTTAGATTCTAGCAACTCCTGGCTGGTTTCGAGCTGGGAGATCTGCGTCTCGAGCTCTGAGTGCCTCTTTTTTAATGGACCCAATGCAGTCACTAGTATCGCCCTTTTTTGGCGTCTTTCTCTCGGGGAAATTTTCGAAACGCTTTTCGATAAATATGAGCTAGCGATGTTGGCTTTTGGCTGACTCCCATTACCCAATTTTTCTAAATGTATTAGATAATCGGAAACGTTTCCAGGAAATAGAGAAAGGCCATCCTTGCGAACCTCGAGCGTTTTGTTTACTATGCGATCCACAAAAGCACGGTTGTGCGATACAATAATAAAGGCTCCTTCGTAGCTCTCGAGCGCTCTCTGCAATGCTTCTTGCGAACGCATATCGAGGTGATTCGTTGGTTCGTCGAGGATTAGGAAATTGGCTTTTTGGGTAAGAATCTTTGCCAGGGCGAGACGATTTCGTTCACCGCCCGATAGTACGCTTGTTTTTTTGAATACGTCGTCACCATGAAAAAGAAAGGCCCCGAGGGCGGAACGTAGCTGAGTGGTGTTTTGTCCGGAATTTGTTCTTTCGAGTGTTTCGAGGACTGTATAACTAAGGTCCAGTTCGTCGGCTTGGTGCTGAGCGAAGTAGGAAATCATCGTATTGTGCCCTAGCTTACGGATACCACTTTGAAATGGTTCGACTGCGGCAATGACCTTTGCCAGAGTTGACTTCCCGGCTCCATTTGCTCCAACCATTGCAAGCCGATCGCCCCTTTCTATTCGAATGGTCGCATTCTCGATCACTTTCAAGTCGCCATAGGACTTACATAGATTTTCCAGTTCCATGATCGTTTGCCCGCTTCGGGGAGCTGGGGGAAAGGAAAAGGCAATAGAGTTCTCTTCATTCTCGATCTCGATTCGCTCGATCTTATCCAGAGCCTTGATACGGCTTTGGACTTGGCTGGCTTTGGATGCTTTGTAGCGAAATCGGTCTATGAATTTCTCGGTTCGCTCGATCTCCTTTTGCTGACTCTTGAACGAGCGAATCAACTGGTCTTTCCGTATTTTGCTCTGTTTCTCAAAACATGAGTAACCACCTTGGTAGACATTCAGGTTTCCTTGGGTAATTTCAAAGGTCTGTTTACAAAGCTCGTCTAAAAAGGCACGGTCATGGGAGACCACAAGAACAGCCCCTTCGTACCGTTTGAGGTAGTTTTCAAGCCAGTGCTGGGAAATGATGTCCAGGTGATTGGTCGGTTCATCCAGAAGAAGCAGGGAAGGGGAGGCAAGTAGGAGCTTAGCGATAGCGATGCGCATTTGCCAACCGCCGCTGAATTCGCTGGTCTGCTTTTTCATATCGGACTGTTCGAATCCGAGACCGTGCAAAACGGATTCAATACGGTAGGGGAGTTTTTCAACATCGTGGTTTTCCAATTCCCGCTCCCATGTCCCAATGAGCTCAAGTATTTCGTAGTAGTCCTTGGAGTCTGTATTTAAGGAATGGAGTAGTGTGCTGGCCTCGTCGATCTTAGAGGTTAGCGTTAAGGTATTCTCGAAGGCTGATTCGGCTTCCTGGTATAAGGACTTGCCTGCTGCAATTATCCCGTCTTGGGGCAGGTAGCCAATGGTAACGTAGTTTGCCTTGTCGACAAATCCACTGTCGGGTTCCTCTTGATCGGCGAGAATTTTCAATAACGTGGTTTTTCCAGCTCCATTGGAGCCGACGAGTCCGATTCGATCCTTGTTGCCAATAGAGGCGGTAGCATCTCTAAGGATGAAACGCTCTCCATACTGGAGCATCAGGTTGCGGAGCTGAATCATACTAATCGAGAGACTGCTCCCTTGAAGGCTTCCCAAGGAAGCGTCGCGCATCTAATGCGACTGGGAAAGGATTTTACTCCCGCCAGCGACTGTATCTCCTCATTTTCAAGGTTAGCGATTGAAATACCTGGTTGCAAAAGCGACTCGATTAGCGAGTCGGCGAAGTCGATTCCTCCCTCGATGTCGGATTTAGTAATCTGATCGGTCAACATAGAAGCTGAAGCCGTACAAATGGAGCAGCACTGAGCCTCGAACGTAGCCTCAGATACTATACAATGGGAAACCTTAAGGTAAATTGTGATGAGGTCGCCGCAAAGAGGATTTTTCAGTTCAAAGTAGGCATCCGCGTTCTTCAAGACACGGTTATTCTTTGGTTCACGACTGTGCTCCAAAAGCGTATCACGGTAGAGAGCTTTCAGTTCCGAATTCATTAGGCCGCTACCCGAATAGCTGATGGACTTTGCCTAGTGATTCAACGAGCGCGTCGATATCTTCGTGATTGTTGTAAAGAGCGATAGATGCACGGGCGGTCGCTGAAATACCAAAACGCTTCATCAAAGGCTCACAGCAATGATGACCGGACCGCACGGCAATTCCTTCAGTATCGAGGATGGTGCCAATATCATGGGCATGGGCTGAATTCATGACAAATGATATAGCTCCAGCACGATGTGATGGCTCGCCAATTAGTCTTACCCCAGCAGTAGACTTCAAACGGTTGGCAGCGTAGTCAATAAGCTGAGTCTCGTAGTCGCAGATCAGATCCCTACCTATTGATTCGATATAGTCAATGCCGGCCGCGATACCAATGCCTCCTGCAATGTGAGGAGTCCCAGCTTCGAACCTGTATGGTGGTGCTTTAAAGGTGGTTCCATCGAAAGAAACGTTTGCAATCATGTCTCCACCGCCTTGATACGGCCGCATGCTATCGAGTTTGGCACGTTTTCCGTATAAGCCGCCAATGCCCGTTGGCATAAACATCTTGTGCCCAGAAAAAACAAGAAAATCGCAGTCGAGCTCCTGGACGTCCAGCTTCATGTGTTGAATTGACTGGGCTGAGTCTATTAGTGTGGGAATACTTCTGTCTTTGGCGGCCTCGATAATTCTCTCTATTGGATTTACAGTCCCGATCGAATTGGAAACATGGACAATCGCGGCCAGTTTTGTCCGAGGTCCCATAAGTGAAATGTAGGTATCCGTGTCTAGATCACCATTATCAAAAATCGGTGCTACTTTGAGGACCGCCCCTGTTCGTTCGCAAAGGAGCTGCCAGGGAACTATGTTGGCGTGGTGCTCCATGTGTGAAATCAGAATTTCGTCGCCCGCTGAAGCAAGAGGCTCCAGAAAAGAGTGAGCGACGAGATTTATAGATTCAGTAGCCCCTCGAGTAAAAACGATTTCTGATTCATCGTTGGCATTAAGATAGGCTGCGAGTTTGGTTCGAGCGTTTTCATAGGCTGCGGTTGCCTCGGTACTCAGTAAGTGGACACCCCGATGGATGTTCGAGTTTTCGTTGGCGTAGTATTGCGTGATGGCATCAATCACTGATTGCGGCTTCTGAGTTGAGGCGGCGTTGTCCAAGTATACAAGTGGCTTCCCGTTGACTTCTCGTTTCAAGATAGGGAAGTCGTCGCGTGCCTTTTTCAGGGCTGCAGGAATTGGCGGTGGTGCGAGTAGGTCGGTCATCGAATGGCGAAAAAAATAGCAAAAAGGATAAGACGAGCACGAGGTCTTTGTCGAATTAATTTGGTGTCATCCAGGAGCGAAAGAGGCTCTGAACAACTTAGAGTTTTTTGAAAGCAGACAGCAGTTTGTCGAAGGGAGGGCTTGCGTAGAAGGAATTGGGTAATCATACACCCAGAATGCCCTTCAACGGTCTAGGCCTTTCAGATTCTCTATTAAAATCAATTGGTGAACTCGGGTTCGAGAAACCAACACCCGTACAAGCGAAAGCGATCCCTTTGATCCTTCAGGGGAAAGACATTATCGCATCAGCACAGACAGGAACGGGAAAAACAGCTGCATTTGGACTGCCAACACTCGATCGGCTTGAGCCGGGTAAACGCATCCAATGTCTAGTACTCGAGCCGACTCGAGAGCTTGCTCAGCAGGTGGTAGATGCATTGGAAAGCTACTCTAAACACCGAAAGACCAGAGTGGGAGTAGTTTATGGAGGTGTAAAGTATGGGCGTCAGAAGGAGATGCTCGAGAGAGGAGTGGATATTCTCGTCGCTACGCCAGGACGATTGTTAGACCATATAGGCCAAGGGAATATTTCGTTAAAAAATGTTCAAGTTCTGATTCTAGACGAGGTCGACAGAATGCTGGACATGGGATTTTTGCCGGATGTGAGCCGCCTCATCAAGATGTGCCCGAAGGAAAGGCAAACCCTGTTTTTCTCTGCGACCATTCCAGCGGCGATTCAATCGATGATGAAATGGGTTCTGAACGATCCGGAAGTGATTGAGATTGGACGAAACCGTTCGGCTGCGGAAACGGTGACCCACGCGTTCTACCCCGTCGTGGAGCAGCAAAAGTACGATTTGTTGATTAAGCTACTAGAACAGACGCAATTTGAGAGCGTGTTGATTTTTACCCGAACGAAACTAAACGCTGACCTAATTTCAAGGCGTTTAGAGCGGCTGAAACACTCAGTTGGGGTTCTGCATTCTGACCGGGCGCAGGGTGAGCGGACGGCGGCATTAAAGGGTTTTAAGTCGGGCAAGTTCGAAGTCTTGGTGGCAACTGATATCGCTGCCCGCGGTCTAGACATCGCGGGGGTGACACATGTCATCAATTACGATGTGCCCCTAAACGCTGAGGACTATGTTCACCGAATTGGTCGAACGGGCCGTGCAGAAAAGGAAGGGGATGCCTTTACGCTATTGACTGAGGACGAATTGAAAAACGCCGGTGCGATCGAGCATTATGTGGGGCAAAAAATAGCTCGAAAGAAAATTGAAAACTTCAATTACATGTATTCGCGTTTGTTTGAGGAGGAAGAGAAGAACGCGTCTCGCAAAGCGAAGAGTCGGGCTTACGGCCGCCTTTCTCGGTAGTCCACCCAACTTTACGTCCGAAGATCGACAATCGGTAGGTTGATTTCTCGATAGAATTGATCGCGAATCAGGCTGAGGGCCGCTTTGCTTCGACTGAACTCTCGCTTCCGATGTTTACATTCCAGAACGGAGTGTTATCGGGCTTGCTTGACCCACTAAAAAGAGTTGGGGTATCACTGTTCGTGATCGAACTAAAAAACTCGTCGTTTTTAATTAGTTCAGGAACTGATACGTATACGGTTTTTATTGCGCTGCTTGTCAGAGGGATTGAGTTCCGAATCGGTTCAAACTGCTGCATATTAAGCAAAAAGAAAACAGCTAAAACACACTAAACTATAGGTTTTCGTTGGGCGAAGTTAGTGAATCAAGCCATATGAAATTTAAAATTCCTTATCTTTGGAGAGATTGGCAAGATTACCCGTGGGATCGATTTTAAGAGGTTTTCCTCTAGAAATTTTTGAATCTTGGTGTGTGCTTAGACCTGCTTAGCCGGGTTTGGGGGAATTAGCAAATGATTGATCTTCGCTTCCCCCATCATCGTCTTCAACTTCGATGATCCTAGCAACCCCGAGAAGGAGGTCTCCTTTGTTTAAGTTGATGCATCGAACGCCCTTAGTCGCTCGGCCAATCACGCTGATTCCAGACACCTTCGTCCTGACAGCCTGACCATTTTTCGTTAGCATCATCATTTCGTCCGACTCAAACACCGTCAACGCTCCGGAAACGCCTGAAGTTCGGGCTGCTATGACTCCACTCCCTCCGCGCTTTTGAGTCGGATACTCTTCGAACTTCGTCCGCTTACCCTGTCCACTTAGGCCGCAGATGAGGAGAGTCCCTTCGTTGTTGACGACCTCCATCGCTTTGGCTTCGTCACCCTCTTTCAAACGTATTCCACGGACTCCGCGAGTGGCACGGCCCTGGTCGCGCAAGTCGGTCTCTGGAAATCGGATTGCTTGGCCCTTCAGCGTTATGATAACCAGATCATCCCCACCACTTGTTAGCTTGGCCGAAATAAGGTTATCCCCTTCATCAATATTGATTCCGATGATCCCTCCGCGGCGGAAATTTTTGTAGTCGATCAGATTGGTTTTTTTAATGACCCCATTCTTGGTGCACATCACTAAGTGATGCGTATCCACTATTTCCTTAAGGCAAATCATAGCGGCGATTTTTTCCCCTTCCTGTAATTGGAAAACTCGTGCGATGGAGCGACCTTTGGAGGTTCGGGAGCCCTCGGGAATCTCGTATACTTTTTCCACGTACACGCGACCATTGTTCATGACGAAGAAAATGTAGTCATGCGTATTGGCGGTGAATATGTGCTCGATAAAATCCTCGTCGTAAGTATTTCCGCCTTGAACGCCTTTCCCGCCTCGCTTCTGGGTTCGGTATTCACTATCGCTAGTACGTTTGATGAATCCTTTGTGGGAAACGGTGATGAAGCAGCCTTCGCGAGGGGTCATGTCTGCTTTTGAAATATCGCCTTCGTAGGGAACGATTTCACAGCGCCGAGGAGACCCGTGCTTCTCCTTCTGCTCAAGTAGTTCGGTTTTGATGATTTCTAGCAACTTCTGCTCGCTTTCCAGAATGCTTCGAAGCTCTTCTATCAGCTTGATGAGCTCTTCGTATTCCTCTTCTATCTTGCCTCGTTCCATACCGGTGAGCTGGTAGAGTCGAAGGTCGAGAATCGCAGCAACCTGTCGATCGGAAAGAGGATACTTCCCTTGCAGCCTCTCTTTCGCTTCATCACGATTTGTGGAAGATCGAATGATCTTTATGAAGTCGTCTAGGTTATCGAGAGCTATTTTGTATCCCTCGAGGATATGGGCCCTGTCTTCCGCTTTTTTGAGTCGAAATGCGGTACGGCGGTAGATAACATCGCGGCGATGATCAATGTAGCAATTTATCAATTCCTTGATGTTCATCTGCTTGGGGCGATGATTATCTAAGGCGAGGAGATTGACGCCGAAGCTGCTTTCAAGTGCGGTTTTCTTGAACAGCTTTGACATGATGACTTCAGGGAATTCGCCTCGTTTCAGTTCGATGACAATACGAGTGTTTTCGTCTGATTCGTCTCGGAGATCACTGATCCCCTCGATGTCCTTTGAGGAAACGAGATCTGCGATTTTTGTCACAAGGACTGCACGATTAACATTGTAGGGGATTTTGGTTATGACGAGTCGATCGCGATCATTGTCCATCTCCTCTTTTCGCATTATGCCGCGAATGCGAACAATACCTCGACCAGTGCGCATGTACTCTTCGATTCCTTTGCGGCCAACGATTTGGCCTCCGGTTGGAAAGTCTGGACCTTTGATGAATGTAGCGAGCTCGTCGATTTCGATGTTTGGATTATCGATCTGAGCACAGATCCCGTCGATAAGCTCGCTGAGATTGTGGGGTGGAATATTGGTAGCCATCCCCACTGCAATCCCCGTTGAACCGTTCATGAGAAGATTCGGTAATCCCGCAGGAAGAACATCAGGTTCAGTGGTGCTTTCCTTGTAGTTTGCGACGAAGTTGACTGTGTCTTCATCGATGTGACGAAGGAGGTCCTCTGCAATGTTGGTTAGCCGACATTCGGTATATCGATAAGCAGCGGCAGAGTCTCCATCAACGGATCCAAAGTTGCCTTGGGGATCGATGAGGGGATATCGCATCACCCACTTTTGGGCCATACGAACGAGAGTGTCATAGACGGAGGAATCGCCATGAGGATGATAGTTCTTGAGTACTTCACCAACAACGCCGGCGCATTTGTCGAATGACCGGTTGTGGAGCAGGCCTTCGCGAAACATTGCGTAAAGAATGCGTCGCTGAACAGGTTTAAGCCCATCCCGGGCGTCGGGCAGAGCTCGACTGACTATGACCGACATCGAATAATCGATGTAGGCCGTCGACATGATGTCTGTGATGCTGGCTGGAGAAATGCGTTCGGATGCTGGGTCCATGCGTATCTAATTATTGATTACGTAAATTGAAAGGTACTAGACGTCTAAATAAGAGACGTTTAGGGCATTGTCTTCGATGAATGCCCTTCGTGGTGCGACTTCTTCACCCATAAGGATCGAAAACATCTCATCCGCCTTGGCGGCGTCATTGATATTCACTTTCAGTAGTTGTCGCTTTTCTGGGTCCATCGTGGTTTCGAAAAGCTGCTTGGGGTTCATTTCACCTAGACCTTTATATCGTTGAATGGACAGGCCTTTTCGTCCTAGTAGTCGAATTTGATTGAGAATATCCATATTCGAGGAAATTTTGATCGTGTTCTCATTTTTCTGCCCTTCGTTTTCCAGTATCGTATAGATCGGAGCTTCCGATGGCTGGAAATGGGTTGGGTCGAGCCCTATGTCCTCGATCTCTCGCATCAATTTGGACATTTCATTTGCCTCGAAAATCTCGAATAACGAGATCCGCTTGGAGGTGCCTGCCTCGTCATTCTGTATGGTAATAGTAGCATTTTCGCTATCAAGCTCTTCGGAGCCTATTCCCGCGTTTTGCACAAATGTGGCCCGGTCAGCCTCGGTGGTCAGGAAAGTGTAGAATTCCTCGTTCCCTTCACGCACTCTTGCCAGATAGCGCGGCAGCGTATGCTTTTCTTTTGAATACTGCTCCAGGTACTCGCTGAGCGAAGCACCGTGCCTGGATACTGCACCGCCAATTCGCTCGAGCTGAGCAAATATTTCAACGATCTGGTCAATTTGAGAAGGATTGAAGATGTGCCCGTCGTCTAGACGGGTCATTTTTACGTCCTCAGTGCCAAGTTCTAGGAGGATTCGGTTGAGTTGCTCGTCGTTGTCAATGTACTGCTCGCGTCGCTTACGCTTGATTTTGTACAGCGGAGGCTGGGCGATGTAGACGTATCCAGCCTCGATGAGTTCTCTCATCTGGCGGTATAGAAATGTCAAAAGTAGGGTACGAATGTGTGAACCGTCGACGTCCGCATCCGTCATAATGATGATCTTATGATAGCGGGCTTTCTCAATTTTGAAGCCATGATCCCCCTCGATGTCCCCAATGCCGCAGCCGATCGCAGTGATCATAGTTCGGATTTCATTGTTGGAAAGAACTTTGTCGATCCGCGCCTTTTCAGAATTGATCAGCTTACCTCGCAGGGGAAGTATAGCTTGGGTTTGGCGATCACGACCTTGCTTGGCAGATCCACCCGCGGAATCACCCTCTACGATGTAAAGTTCACTCTCATCCGGTTTTCGTGAAGAACAGTCCGCGAGCTTTCCGGGGAGACCTCCGCCTGAAAGTGCTCCTTTACGAACCGTTTCCCGAGCTTTCCGTGCGGCTTCGCGTGCGCGTGCTGCGTTGAGGCATTTATCGATAAGCCTTTTCGCGAGTTTGGGGTCGGTTTCGAAGACGTACTTCAGACGTTCGCCCACGATCTTCTGTACGATGCCATCGACTTCAGAGTTGGAGAGTTTGGTCTTGGTCTGTCCTTCGAATCTTGGTTCGGGAACTTTAACGGAAACAACCGCAACGAGTCCTTCGCGAGCGTCGTCGCCAGTGATGGCTGGATCCTTGTCTTTGAGCAAATTGTTGGCCCTAGCAAATTGATTGATCACGCGAGTTAATGCGGTGCGGAATCCAGACAAGTGGGTACCTCCTTCAATGTTGAAAATCGAGTTGGCGTAGGCAAACAGTTGCTCGTTGTAGGAATCGTTATACTGCAGCGATACATCGACCCCAGTTGCGGGGCTTTCAGGATTGTTCGGATCGAGGAATGTGTCGCCGAAAGAAATGGGATCTTCGTGGAGAACGTTCCTCGACCGGTTTAAGAATCGAATGTACTCCGCAATACCGTCATTGAACTGAAAATTCTCACTTTTGCTGGACCGCTCGTCACTGATCGTTATGTGGATCCCAGGGTTCAGGAAAGCGAGTTCGCGCAGACGCTTTGCGAGAATGTCGTAATGGAAAGTTCGGGTCTCCGGGAAGATAACAGGGTCCGGCTTAAAGCTAATCTTTGTGCCGGTCTTTTTGGTTTCACCGACAATCGCGAGTTTCTTGGTCGTGATACCTTGACTGAAGCTCATCTGATGGATTTTGCCATCCTTGCGAACTTCTGCCTCAAACCACTCTGAAACGGCGTTGACACACTTAGCTCCCACGCCGTGTAAGCCGCCGGAAACCTGGTAGGCACCTTTGCCGAACTTTCCACCTGCGTGGAGATTGGTAAGCACCAATTCGAGGGCCGGCATATTGTACTTCGGGTGAATGTCTACCGGAATGCCGCGCCCGTCATCGTCGACGGAGCAGGAACCATCCAAGTGAATGGAGACTTTTATGTTTTTGCAAAACCCAGCGAGTGCTTCGTCAATGGAATTGTCTACTACCTCAAAAACGCAATGATGAAGTCCGCGCTCGTTCGTATCCCCGATGTACATGTCAGGGCGTTTGCGAACACCCTCTAGCCCTTCTAGCTTTTGAATATTCGAGGAGTCGTAGCTTGCGGAGCCTTCGTGATTTACAGGACTGTTTTCGGCGTCGGTCTGGGAATCCATATAGTAGATTTTGTCAGCGAGAAAAGTGTCAAATTGATCAGGCGATCACAACCTTTTTCTATGATAAAAACGCGCAAGTGAATCGTCTGGATGAAGGCGTGCAAGGACCTTTTTCTTGTATATTCACCTACTGGGTTTTTTGGTTCGAAATAGGCCGGTTTGAAGGGGGTTATTTACTTTTGTACTCGATCGCGTGTCGGGAGTTCTGCAGTCTAGTCGGGAGCAATGAAATTGACCGTAAAACTAGAATACGCGTGCCGCGCTTTGGTCCAGTTGGCGAAGCGGTATGAAGGTTCTGGCGTTTCCAGTATCGAGGAGCTGGCCAGTGTGGAAAAAATACCGGCGAAATACCTCGCCCAAATATTGAGCGAACTTCGTAACGGAGGACTCGTTGAAAGCCGGAGAGGGAAGCAAGGAGGCTATTTGCTCGCGAGAGCTCCAGAACAAATTTCTATCTACGATGTGATTTCTCTAATTGAGAGCGAAATGTTTTCGGAGTCCTCGAGGGTTTCGGGGGATTCGGGAGAAGCGATTGCGAAGGCGTGGGCGGAAATTCAAGAGCGTTTTGAAGATATTGTGCGTTCGATCACTTTGGCGGAGCTTGCAGTGCGTGAAAATCAGGAGATGTATTACATTTAGGCATTCGGTATCGATGCGCCTTGACGGATTGCAATTATAATCCTCCAATCTCAGGCGTAGTTATGGCCACAGATTGCACTACTAGCCTGCTGATCCTCCAAGATCGGGACATGAATTTGCAGCGGATCGAACGAGATTTGGCCCATTTGCCAGTTGAAAAAGCGTCGACACAGAAAAAGATGGCAGATCTTGAAGCTGAGATCACGGAGGGAAAGCAACTTGTCAAAGAGCTGGAAGTCCGTGGGAAGATGATAGAAACGGAGATGGGCGATGTTGAACAACAGCTGCTTAAGTACAAAAACCAGCAGCTGCTTGTGAAGAAAAACGATGAGTACCAGGCTCTGACTCATGAAATCGAGCTGACTCAGGCAAAGATATCCGATCTTGAGGAAAAAGAAATCGAACTCTTGTACGAGTTGGATGAGGTACGTAAGAATCAAGGGGAGGATGAAGCGGTTTGCTGCAAGAGGATTGAAGTGGAAAAGCGGTTTTTAGGCCGATTGGACGAAAAGGAGGCAAATTTGAAGAGCGAGATCGATACGGCGAGGCAAGCACTGGCTGAGGTTGAAGCAAGTATTGGAAAGCCAATGCTCTCTGTATACCGGCGTGTCTCCAGAGGCTTGAAATTTCCCATCATCGTCGCTCAAAAAGACGCGAAGTGCCAGGGTTGTCACATGCGAGTTTCTTCTTCGGTTGAGGTTGAGGTGATGAAGGGTAACGAAATTACCACTTGCGATAATTGCGGACGCATCCTTTATTTCGATGCCTAGCTTCGGAGCCGCACGTTCGCTCCGCCGTTCTTTAATGAATTCGTTCAGCACAGGCAGTGGAGAGGAAAGTCCGGACGTCACAGGGCAGGATTCCTCGTGAAAGCGGGGAAGGCTCGCTTCAAGGCGAGTTGATGGATAGCACCACAGAAAATACACCGCCCACCTTCGCCAAGGCTTCGGCGGGCAGTCCTCTTTCGGGAGTTCTGTTTGGTGAAGGAAGGTAAGGTTGAAATGGTGGGGTAAGAGCCCACCGCCGCTCCGAGCAATCGGGCGGGCAGGGCAAGCCCAATCCGACGCAAGACAAAATAGGGGGCAGAGCGGCCCGTTTTTTATGCCCCGGGTATGTCGCGCCTTTTTCGAAAGGGTTCCGCATTCGTGCGGGACAGATAAATGAACGTGGCCCTGCTTCGGCAGCGTACAGAATCCGGCTTACAGGCTCCGGAGCTAGAATTTTCTAAGGGCACTTGGTTTAGCACTTTTTGATATTTATGGAATCTAGGCTACTGGAAAGGTCTAGTTTCCTTATCTTTAAAAAGGTTCGAGAACTGAATATGAATAGGTAACTAATCATAGAATGGTCAATTTTCTCCAATAATCAAAGTCGATAGTTGGTAACTAGACGTTGTTAGTTGGAGATTCGGTTCAAACCTGCTTTATTTTCAGAATGAGATCTTGATTAGACAATCCGTTAGATATTAAGCGTGTGAGATTAGCTTAGAAAAAGGGGGTCTCCCTGAGTTGAGGTTATGCTGTCTGCGATCATTAGATGATGCGAGCGAAGTGGAAACTCAGAGTAGCTAGACTTCTCCAACACTACGAGTTTGCCTTATCCAATTTCACCCTTGTCAAAGCCTCGCTATATCTCGTGTAAATGCCTTGACACGGAAGAAAATTGCAGAAACATCCGCCTCCCAATGGCAAATACCAAGTCAGCAGAGAAGAATAACCGCAAGACAATCGCTCGTACGCTTCGTAATCGTGCACGAAAGACTCGTCTAAAAACGTTGGCGAGGAGGGTTCAGACGCTCGCGGAATCTAGTGACAAGGAAGGGCTCAAGGCGGCAGCTACTGACTACATATCGGCCATGGACAAAGCGGCAAAGACAAATCTAGTTCATCGCAACAAAGCGAGCCGTATAAAGGCATCGATGGCGAAGCTGCTCGTGGCGTAGTAGACATTTTTCCTCCTCTCATCTATGAGCCCCCACGTTTTGGCGATGGGGGCTTTTTTTAATCGAATGTCCGACACCGCTCCATTTATTTCCTTCCCAGAACGCTACTTGGGCGAGCGATCAGTCAAGTTCCCGCTGCTCGTAGATCATCCGGGTTACTTCGCGATTAACAAGACAGCAGGGCTTGCCTGTTTTAGACATGAGTGGAATGCGGGTAAGCCTGATGTATCAATGGCTTTGCGGAGGGAACTCCTTAACAAGAAGCCTCAGCTGGAAGCTTTGGGATTAGAAGGTCTTTTTCGCGTATTCAAACTCGATGCGGAATTGAGTGGGGTTCTCCTTTACGCGAAAACGGAGGAGTGGGAGGAGAAGCTGAGAAACGCCTTCGGTTCGCGCCAGATCGTTTTTCGCTACCACCTTCTCGCGAGTACGGAATTAGAGGAGCGCGTATTCAGCTGTGATTTGCCTATTGCCAATCACTCAAATGGGAAGCAGATGCTCGTTTCCCACAAGACTGGGAAAAAGTGCGAAACCCGCTTTCAGTACTTGAGAAGCTTCGGGCGTTACCAGCTTTGGGAGGCGAAGACTCGAGACATGCGAGTGCATCAGTTACGAATCCATGCTGCAGAGAAAGGTCTGAACATCGTGGGAGAAGCGGAATACGCGCAGGGCGACCGTATTTTTCTGTCGATGATCAAGAAGGGTTTTCGGCGTGGGAATTCGCCGGAAAACCCGATCTACAATGCGATTTGCGTTCATCTTGTTTCCGTCGAGTTTGAAATCCCAGGCCTGCCCTGTCCGAGGGCTCAGGCGTCGCTGCCGAAGGGATTTAAAACGCTCTTGAAAAAACTGGATCAATTCAAGGGTCCTCGAGGTTAATTTCCCTAGGGCGTCAGTAAATGAGATTTTGGAAAGTGACCCTGACTTTAGGCAGTGAAGCCAGGAGGAAGCTAGGGTAGTTGAGACCCACCCTATTTGTAAGGCAATAAAGTGTCGTTTCTTCTTTACAGCGTCTAGGGCACGCATCACTTTCTCGGGCTTTTCGAAAAGGTTTAAGATATCATTCTATGGGTAATCTAAAGAAGAAACGTCGTCTTAAGATGTCGAAGCACAAACGCCGTAAGCGTTTGAAGTCGAATCGTCATAAGAAGAAGGCTTGGTAGAGTGGCGTGCTCTCGCAGAGTCCCCATTGCGGTCTCGGTTGGGGGGACCAAAGTCTTGTACTGACGTGCGGAAAAGAGAAAATTCGAGTACCGGTTTGTTTTCAGTTACAAGAGAGGCAATTGTTTTGTCCTCTATTCTTACATCTCTAATGGTTACTCGCCGACAATAGATACAACTAGATGGCGAGTGTGCGGTTGTATCCGGTGTTCCCAGAGGAAGAGTCCTTGCCAGGTTCCTAAAAGGAGAACTCCCATGACAAAAGGGATCGACTCTGAACTCCGGGTGAGTGCTGTTTTGATATGACTGGGCATGTCGTCCGGCCCTTCGTATGTATGAATAAAGTGGGGGTCGTTGTCGGGGACAAGACGGTTTAGATAGTTTTCAAGATCGTGGCGGGCGGAAGGATCGGCATTCTCCATTAGTACAAGGCTACAGCTGGTGTGGCGACAGAAGACGTTGAGGGTGCCATTCTCCAGACCGGAAGAATTAAGAACGCTTCTTATTTTGCCGGAAATTTCGTAAGTTCCTTGGCCGTTGGTTTCGATATGAAACTCGGTATGCTGGACCTTCATTTTTTAAGAGACTAGTTGTTTGATGAGCCGACTGTATTGCCATCTACGATGTGGTCATCTTCGGGCTCGAGCAAAATAGCAAAATCGAGTTCTTTCTGGTCTCGCTTAATTGTGAAAAAAAGGAAGTCACCCGGGTCTTTGAAGAAAATACTGTCACGCAAGTTGTTTAGATCCGCAATTTGCGATCCCTCGAGGCTCAGTATTTCATCCCCTGGCTGAAGACCGCTTCGTTCTGCATGGCTTCCCGGAAAGATGGACTTAACCAAGACGCGTTTCCCGATATTGTAGGTGTCTGGTTTCTCCTCAAAATCGATAGGCAATAAGCCGTATCTGACTTCCTGATACTTTGTAAGTTGAGAGACAATTCTTGTTAAAGCCCTGACTGGGATTATGTATGATGAATCCACTTCGGGTAGAGTGGCCATCACAATACCAATAAGTTCGTTATTCGCATCGAGAGCGGGCGATCCACCTTCGGCAGGTCCGATAGAAATGCTGAGGCGTGTATAGGTCAGTGGAAAGACTACTTCAGCAAAGTGGCTCTCGTATCCGGTGACGAGCCCGAATTTAGGAGTAGGACTGAAGTCAAGTGGGCTTGTTACGGAAAACGCTAAAGCGCCGATTTCGGGGCTTTTCTTTTCTTCGATCAGTTTGATGTAGTCGAAGGAATCGGGCAAATTAATCACCTGCAAAAGAGCCACATTCGTACGGGCGTCTGATCCGACAATATCCGCGAGAAATGATATACCACCCTTTTCAATCCAAACTCGGGTAGCGTTGTCGGTGGGAAGATAGCTTGTCAGCACTTGTCCCTTCTCGCTGATAAAGAAACCGGAAAACACTCTAAGTACGACCTTTGGCTCGTTGCTCTCAGAGAGGGTCTCGGTGGCAACCTTTACCCGAACTACAGCGTTTTTGCGATCCTGGTAAATTCCCTGTATCGTTTTTTGTAGATCGAACACGCTACTCCTGCTTTGACCGTAGTCGACTTGAGAGCTTGCAAGCAGGCTGGTGGCGAGAATTACGACTGAAGCTCGTGCCGCCATAGTAGCACGTTTGAGTAGCCGAATGAACATGGGCTAAAAATGGCTCCAAGTACCGATGACCTTGGCACCCAAATCGGTTCCGGAATTGATGTGGTCAGCGGTGAATTGCTTAGGTTCAGCGATAATCTGATAGTTAACAGGAATCGACTTTTTCGTCAGAGCGTTGATCTCGTAGGAGGGAGTTGCATTGATCCCGTATGAGAAATCAACTTCGTTTGCCTCAGCTTGTGGATGGAGATCATCAACTACAAAAATAGGCTGATCGATGGCGGAAGCGTCGTCCTCTGTGGGGTGCACTGGCTCGTTTTGATTGGGGCTGGTTGTGGGTTCTCCTCCTGCGAAATAATCGGTTTCTGATATAGTAAAGATACCAAATGCCAATATGCTCGCTGTAGCCGTAGCTGCTGCGGACTTCCGAGCAATAAGTATGAAAAGCTTTCCAACCCTTTCATACCATGATTGCGTACGGACAATAGCGGCGAGTTGCTTGCTTCGTAATTCCTCGTCAAACCTTAACCAAAACGCTTCATCAGGCTTCTCCTGGCGTTTCAGCTGTATCAGATGGCTAAGGCGTTCGTCGTCTTTTGGGGAGAATCTTTTTTTAAAGAGCATCTTGGTCTTAGAGATATTCAACGAATGTAGTCTTTCAACTCGCCTTGGAGGGATTGTTTAGCATAATAGAGACGGGATCTAACAGTGCCAATGGATGTCCCGACGATTTCAGCGATTTCCTTGTGACTCAGACCGTCAATCTCAAACAGGGTGATCACGGTTCGGTGTTTGATAGACAATTTTTGGAAAGCGTCGTTCAGCCTTTCCTGAAGTTCGGTCATCAAGGCTGCTTTGTCCGAGTCGGACTCAGTCCTCAGATTTTCAATGAATCCTTCCGTATGATCCTCCTCGACCATTTTTTCGAAACTGAAAAAGCGTCTCAGCTTGTTTTTCCGGAGGTGGCTGAGGGAAGTATTCAAGGAGATTCGGTAGAGCCAAGTGAAAAAACTAGATTTCCCCTTGAAGCGGTTGATCGATTGAAACGCTTTGATAAAAGTCTCTTGGGTTAGGTCCGAAGCATCCTCCCGATTGGATGTCAAATTGTAGATCACGGAGTAAACCCGTTCGCGGTACTTGAAAATCAATGAGTCGAAAGCGTCTACGTCACCGGATTGGATCTTTCGCACGATAACGAGATCCTCATCTGCTTCCAATCGCCTTTCAGGCGAAGAAACAAGCGGCTTAGTGATGGTTTTAATTATACTCATTGATTTGAGTTGGGGGAAACGCTAACGATAAAAGGTCAAATGTCTAGGTCCCTTCGTTAAAAATAGCGAAAATAGGCGAAGACTCTATCCTAGGATTATGAACGGTCCCCTTCCGACTGAAGAGCTTCTACCTGGTTCCATAAAAGTTCGCTGATTGTGTACAGAAGATCCGCGTCTTCGTTACCGTTATAGGCAGTAATTGCTCCCCGGGCGAGCTGAACTTCGTGGAGAATGGCCTCTTTCACGGTGTCTATCACACTTAACTCGGCAAGCTTGGATTGCCATATTGAGACGTCGGGCTCGGTTTTACCTGCCAGCGTGTCCCTCAGTAGGGTGGCTTCTGCTTTCGAAAGGCGATCGCGGAGCAAGATTATAGGAAGTGTCGCCTTGCCGGTTGAGATATCAGTGCCCAGCGTTTTTCCGATTTTCTCTTCCGATCCGATCAGGTCGGTAAGGTCATCGTATATCTGGTAGGCGATTCCCAGGTGTCTTCCAAAATTCCCGGCAGCCTCGACATAGGGTTGATCTCTTTCGGCCAGACGAGCTCCGAGAAAGCAGGCAACGCTAAAGAGTTCTGCTGTTTTTAGATCTACGACCCTTCGGTAGGTAGCTAGATCAATATCAGGATCGCCTCTTTGCATTGTCTGGAGGATTTCTCCCGTACAGACGTTTCGCATAGCGATGGCTATCTTCTCACTGACTTCTGAAGTTGGAAATTGGGTTGCGAGGTATACTGCGTGAGAGAAAAGGGCATCTCCGAGGAGCACAGCCGTGGCATTTCCATCTTTTTTCGCGACGGTGAGACGGCTGCGGCGAATGTCAGCCTCATCCATAATATCGTCGTGGACGAGGGTTGCAAGGTGGATAGTTTCAATAACCGCAGCAAGTTTTACTAGTTTTTGATCAACAACGCCTTCCCCTTGCCATCCGCTAAAGAAAATTAGGGACGGCCGAATGCGTTTGCCGCCTGTGTAGATGCAATATTCTATTTGTTCCCGAATTTCCTCCTCAAAACTGCCGACTTGCCGCAAGAGAAACGAGTCGAGAGTCGAAAAGTGGGGTTCGAGCATTTGAAACAGCTCGGAAAGCAGCTTTGACTCACTTATAATCGGCGTTTGGGAAGCGTGGCTCATATCGATCGTCGTTTTCAGGTTTTCTTCGTACCCTAGCCAGGGTTGTTTTGATGGTAGGTATGAATGCGTTTTGAAAAATTCCGAAACAAAAATCGGCCTGTTAAAAGCTTAGCCTCAGTCGTTATGGCTTGAAGGTTAAACATTTAGGGAGAGATTCGGCAAAATTAGGCTCTTTTGAGGTCTGCTCTCAGACCATCTTTACCTTGGTCAAATCCTGTCCGTCGATGACTCCAATAGGTTTGAAATCTGCGTCAACGACGATTAGGTCATCAATCTTCCGATTTTCAAAGATCCGTAGGGCCTCAACGGCCAGCGAACCAGAGTTGATAGTAATCGGAGATCGTGTCATGAAACTGGATACAGATTTCCCTAGGAAATCGGCATCCTCGAGAACGAGCCTTCGAATATCTCCGTCGGTGAAGATCCCAACCAGCCTGCCGTTCTCGTCTGTAAGGGCGATGCATCCGCTATTGGGATTTGTCATGTGCTGGAGACATTCCTTGCAGGTCGCCTCGTAGCTTGAAATAGCAAATTGCCCAGTCGGACGCATGATTGAATCAACGCTTGCGGCTAGAGATTTGCCGATGCTTCCCCCGGGATGAAACTTTGCGAAATCCTCTCGACTGAAGGCGCGCCATTCTAAAACCACCATGGCAAGGGCATCTCCGATAGCCATAGATGCAGTTGAGCTCGCCGTGGGAGCTAGATCCAGCGGACAGGCTTCCGTGTCTGCAGAGTATATTAAGTTCTGGTCGCAAAGCTTCGAGAGAGAGGCGTCCGATGTAGAAGTAACGGCAACCGTTCGGACGTCGAATCTTTTGAGGTTAGGCACGAGTCGAAGTAGCTCTTCACTCTCGCCGCTGTTGCTAAATGCAAAAAGAACGTCCCCTTTGCGGCACAAGCCCATATCGCCGTGGAGAGCGTTTACAGGATCTAGAAATGTGGAGGGGGCACCAATGCTGTTGAATGTTCCGACCAGTTTTCGGGCAATATGGGCACTCTTCCCAATTCCGGAAAAAATGAGCTTTTGCCCATCATTAAGGGAATTGATCACAGTCGCCGCGACCTTAGCGAACGTTGAATCAAGCTGAGCACTAGTTTTCGCCAGAGCCTCCGCTTCAATATCAATACACCGCTGGCCTTTAGCAATTATTTCGTCAGTATCCATTGATTAGGGAGAGAGAATGCGTTTAGCTGATTTCAGACTTGGAAAGTCAAGAAGAGGTGGTCTCATAGTATACGTGTATTTCCGATCATGATAAGAAGATCCTACGCATCAAAACTTATTTTTGCTCTAATTGGGACGTTCGTGATTGCGGGCTGTTCCGATCGGATGTCGCTCGATGTCCTGAGTGAGACTGAGGATCCCGTGTATCGTAGAGCGAAGGACCTCCTTTCCCGCAACCTCGACAACGAGGCGCTCTCGCAATTTACCAAGATCATATCGAAAAGATCCGGCAACGCCCCAGAGTCCCATCTGGAGGCAGGATTGATTCACCTTGATCACATGGATGACCAGTATTCCGCCATCTATCATTTTAAGCATTATCTAGCTATTAAAAGCCGCGATCCGGACTCGTCGGAACGCAACGCAGGAATGGCTCGGGTCGAGGACCTGATTAAGACGGCGAAAAAGGACCTGCTTACCACGGAAGACGCGAAAAATTATCGTCTGAAACTATTGGATACGATAGAACAGCTTCGGCGCGAAAACGAGACCCTAAAAAGCCGGTTGGCTGAGGCGAGAAATAGTAACCTTAACTTGCCGCAGACCAGGCAGGAACCCGATCGCATCGTGCCCGTGGCACCTAATCGCCAGCTACCTGCCCGAATGGGAAATCCGCCCGTTGAGGGTAATCGGACTTACGTTGTGAAGGAAGGAGATAGCCTTTATAAAATCAGTAGCGAGGTATATGGGAATGGAGGTCGGTGGATGGAGATCCTAAAGGCGAATAGCTCGGTTTTGCCAAGTGAAAGACAATTGCAGCCGGGTATGTTCTTGGTGATTCCCTGATTTTTTGTGCATTGATTTAAGAGATGCGGATGATGGTTTTGTCGCCGCCTGCTTGAATGCGGTCGCCAACACTTTTTCCTAACAGCTCATTTCCAATGGGAGACCTTGATGAAATGACGGTTATCGTTGAATTGTCATCACAAGGAATTTCCATACCTCCCATTCCAGGAGCGAGAAAGAAGATTTCCCGGCCTTGCGAAGATAGCAAGGTTACGAGGGCCCCGAGTGCAATAGGAGAGGATTGGGTGAAGTCGGGTAGACTAAAGTTTTTTACAGCGGCTAGGCTTTCCCGCAATTCGACGGCATGACGTGCTTGACCGCTTGCTAAGTAGGATGCTTCCAGTCCTCGAGTATCATATTTTCCTTCCGCCCTCGACTCTTCGTGAGTTGCGGATTCAGCCGACTCAATGGCGGCATCGGAAGCTTGCTCGAGATCGGACTCTAGTCGACGGGCGATCAATTGCAGGATTGCGATCTTGTTCATATTTAATGATCCAAGTACTGTTAAAGACCGTTAAGCGGCGGAGTCCAAACCTTCAATTACGCTTGGCCCAAACGACTTCGCCAGTTGCTGGATTTCCTCTTCGTTAATGTAGCAACGTGCTTTCATCAACCCTTGCGTCGATTTGATAGCACAGCCTAGTAGAGTATACGCTACGATTAAGGGTAGGTCGGGGCAGTCGGGTCTGTTGGAAGGAAACGAAATCTCATGGCACTCTCTAAGCCGGGCTGAGATGCTGGTGCAAATAATTGGATCTCGATTTGAAGAGTCGCGCACAGAAAGGCTCAAAGGAAAAGATTCGGATTACTCACTAAATTCGCTCTTCATCAAATTCGATCATGTCGGCGAAGCTGATCAGGTCGGTACGATCTTCGATGCCCATTTTTCGTTTCGCGCTTGCAAGTGCTTCGCGTCCCATTTCGCTCATCCCTTTTTGGACTAATTCCCTATTCCATTTTTCGACGCGAAGATCCGAAGGAAAAATCTCAGCGAGACGATTGTCGATTTCCTCGTCGCTGGAGCTTTCTCTTACGATTTCTTCAACGGTTTCTGGATCGATACCCAGATGTAGGCAGATAAACCGATCGAAGCCTTTTTTATAGTTTCGTTGGTAGGATTTGCCGAGCTCGTCTTTTACGTGACGTTTTGCTTTGGCGATAAATCGGGGTAAGTGAAGTAGGCCGCAAGCGTGAGGTACGTACGGTGAAGGTAGGTCATAGTGGATTTCGCCAGTATCAGGTCTGCCATTTCGGGACATACGGGTTGGGTGTAGTGAAGCGTTGTCTTATTACAACTCAATATTGAATCCCCTCACATCGCACGCTACTCAAAAAGAGGGATGTAAACAAATCTAAGTTATTGAATCGAATCGCGGAATAAGTTGAAAGCGGATTCAGGAAAGCGCAAAGCGGAGGCTGTCGATAATGCCAGCAACGGGTTCAGTCCCAACGCTAAATCGAATCAGTTCCGGATTGATTCCGGCTAGGGCGAGTTGTTCCCGACCCTTTCTAGTGGATACAAGCTCGTAATGAGCTAGGTACATAAAGGGACATGCTAAAGAGTGTCTCATGCCAAAACTGGGACCCTTGCAAATATTGAGGCGATCGTAGAAGCGGGCGAGATCTGATTCTAACTCAAAGGAAATCATTCCTCCGATTGAATTTTCGCTGCGAGCGATTTTCTGGAAATTCGATTGGGACCTTGGCTCATTAGCCCAGTGAACACGACTGACTTTTGGATGGCGATTCAAGTAATCGACGACTTGCATCGTAGACTCGTTGACACGTTCCAAGTGAGGAAGATATTCGTCAATCTGTTGAGCGAGGCGTTGCTGATTTCGCTCATATGGGTAGTTCGCAAACTTCGAAACACTATCGCAGATAGACTCATTATCCGGGCAATGGTTCATAATGGATACGGCTCCCATGATGACATCTCCTTCGTTGGCGGCGTACTTGGTAAGGCTGTTTACGATAATATCCGCGTAGGGTGAAACATCGACGTTAGCTGGAGAAAGCACAGTGGGGTCCAATACGAGATAGACGCCATAGGCCGTGGCCAACTCTCGAATACGCTCAAGATTCATGGATTGTATCAAAGGATTGGTTGGCGTTTCGGTAATTATTCCTGCAAACGCTTCAGGGTGCTTGGCGAGAAGCGTTTCAAGCTGTTCGAGGTCGAAGACGTCGTACAAATCCTTGTTTGAGCCGCCACCGTGCGAAAGCTTGTCAAGGATGTGCATCGTATCGGCATACAGCCAGCCGAGTCTGATCCAGGAATGCCGACGTTTGGGGGCCTGGATTTGGTTGACGGCCTGAAATGTCGCGTAAATGGCGTTCATTCCAGAGCTCGCGAGAAGAATCGCTTTTGAGGTTTCACCCCCTAAAAGCGGCTGAAGTACACTGATAACTTTCGCTTTAGAATCTCCTTCGAAGAGCGATTCCGGCTGCACGCTTTTTTGCAGCTTATTGGCGACGAGATAGTCCTCCGCTTTTCTAGAACAAAGGTAGCCACCAATATGTTGAAGAAAGAGTTTGGCCTCGTGATTCATCGCTTCGCTATTCGGTATTCTGACACCTGATACTCCTTGATGCTTGAGGAATTTGGATTCTGGGCAATCAAGATGGGACTCCAGTAAGTGGGCGATTTCTTCGGATGCTGTTAGCCAAATAGGCTCGTTTGGCTTGTCGAAAAACTCCTGCCAGAAGCTCTCGATATGCCGTAGGCATTCGTGCTTAACGAAGCGTGGGTACCCCGAGTTCATTCGAGCGAGTATCGAAGGGTCGCACTCCTCGTAGCCAATCACATCTTCCATTGTAGGCAGACTAACAGACACGGCATGGAGTCTGTCTGGGATACGGTTGCCTATTGGAATCTGTACTTTGGAAATCATTTAAATTGGGGGCGACTTTAGAAGGGCCTGGATTCATGTCGAGGACTCAGTTAGCCACGCTTTACGATAACAGAGCGTAACTAAACGTTTGCATGCTACCAATTCAAACCTATCACCGACCGAATGAAATTTATATCCTGGAACGTTAATGGGGTTCGTGCGGCAGTAAAAAAGGGGGCGATGACGTTTTTCGAATCCTGTGGAGCAGACTTCATGTGTCTGCAGGAGACCAAGGCAACAAGCGAAATTGTAGAGAATATTGGTTGGCGAAGTGGACTACATGTTTTTGCGAATGAAGCGGAGAGGAAGGGGTATTCGGGAACGGTGACCATCACTCCCCATAAGCCATTGTCCGCTAGCTATGGCCTTGGGCTGAAAAAATACGATAGTGAGGGTCGCGTAGTCACCCTTGAGTACGATGATTTTTTCCTAACCAATGTGTATACGCCCAATTCGCAGAACGAGTTGAAGCGCTTGCCCTATCGGAGGGAATGGAATAAAGCATTTCTTACTCGGATGAAGTCGCTGGAGAAAATGAAGCCAGTCGTATTTTGCGGGGACCTGAATGTGGCGCATACAGAAGACGATCTGGCTAACCCAAAGACGAATCGGAAAAACGCGGGATTCACGAATGAGGAGCGAGCAGACTTTGATGCAATTATCGAATCTGGTTTCATTGATACCTTTCGCGAATTTAACCAGGGTAAGGGGCACTATTCGTGGTGGAGTTTTCGTGCGAACTCTCGAGCCCGAAATGTCGGGTGGCGTATCGACTATTTCATCATCTCGCAACTGCTTCGATCTCGACTTAAAGCCGCAAAAATCCTCCCGGAGGTCCTTGGCTCGGACCATTGTCCCGTGACGATGGAATGGAAGTGAGATAGCCGGTTCAATCCTTAGCGAACCATTTTAGTGTTTTCTGTTTCGCCCTTTCTCTGTGCTCGGGTTTTACGTGGGCAGCTACCGTCGCTAGGGCAAGAGCTACAGCACCTAGGTCGTCAGTAAATCCGAAAATTGGCGTAATATCTGGGATCGCGTCCAGCGGCAGAATGAAATATCCTAAAGCGGAAAAGATGATCGCTTTCGACTTTTTTGGGGTATCCGGATCTGAAGCGGCAAAGAAAAGTATTAGAGCTTTTTCAACGACTTCGCGCCCAGCGGTTTTGGCGAATTTGGAAATCTTTTCTTTAAGCCCTTCTTCACTATAGTTTTCCGAATAGTCGTTGTTGTTTGGGACTAGTTTACTCATACGATGATCGTGGTAGGATTAACTATGTTTTGCAGAAGAGGGCTTGTCAAAAAGGTAGTTTCGGCTCCTCTGGGTGCCTCCCTGTTCATACTGCTTGTCAATAAACTTAAGGTTCGTGAGCTGGGTCGTCTTTTTGCCGACTTCAGTTCGCTCCTCATTTTGGACATTGTGTGTACTGTGTTATCGTTTGTGCTCAGCGTACAACTAGTTAAGAAAGTCTCCCCAAACTCGGTTGTGATGGCGGTCAAATTGGAGCTGATATTACCTATTGTTACTGGCCCTGCTGATTTGGTCAGAGAGTGAGACCATGTCGGAAGGATTTTATCTGGGGGCGGGGATTGTTGTCTTGGCGATTTTTCTCAACGGCTACTTTCAGAAGAATAGATGGTCTTTCACCACTGGCTTTGTTGACATAGGAGGCTGAAAGTATTTGACCTGGTCCAAGATATGGCTCTCGGAACACACGGCAGTATTGAAGACTATAGGAATGAATCGGTTCTGATATACGTAAACGGGGAACTGGTTCCGCGAAATGAGGCGAAGATCCCCGTTTTTGATAGTGGTTGTCTTGTGGGAGATGGAGTGTGGGAAGGCCCACGGCTTGACAAAGGCTTTTTGGTTTTTTGGAAGGCCATCTAAATCGGCTTTGTGCAGGTGTCCGTATGATATTCATGGATATGGGAGAGCCGCTTGAATCTTTTGATAAAAACTTAAGGAAGCTGTAGATGCGAACGACATGGTATATGGTGTGTATGTTCGTTCAATGGTCACGATAGGAAACAAAAAACCACCTTCACAGGATTATCGACTGAAAGTGACATCTCCTAAAAATGTAATTATTCCTGAATACAAGATTACGATCACCGAATCGAAACGCTATAGGGTGCGATTGTTTGCCTCTAAAATACGAAGAGGATCGCAAGACTATTTAGACCAACGATTGAACTGCCACAGCAAATTGCATGAGGTGACCGCCCCTAGACAGACGATTAGAGCTGGGGTAGATGAGCCATTGATGCTAGACATCAATGGCTCTGTATCCACATGCAACGCTACTAAGTTCTTTATCGTTCGCAATGGCGAGGTTTGGACATCAACGGGTAGCTATTGCATGAATGGCGTAACTCGCTCCGAAGTGATTTCTGTTTGCGAGAAAAAGGAAATAGTGGTTCGCCAAAAAGACTTTTCAATGGTGGATTTGTATGGTGCGGATGAAGCGTTTGTCACCGGAAAGTTTCCAGGTTTGACGACAGTGGTTGAAGTGGATCGGCAGCGATTGCCATGCGAAGCGATCCCGGGAGAGATGACCTCGAGATTGAGGGATTTATACAATCAGGAGTTTGAAGATTACATAGAATGAGCAAAGCAATGAAGGCAAGCGAGACGAAGCGGATCTCGATCTGGTCTAGCCCTCGAAACGTGTCAACGGCCTTGATGTACTCGTTCGCGCAAAGACCGGATACGCGAGTTTTCGATGAGCCGTTGTACGCTCACTACCTTTCGAGCCAAGCGGAGCGACCGCCCCATCCGGGAGAAGAAGACATCCTGCGTGCCCAACACAACGACGGCGAGCGTGTAGTCGAAGACGTTTTGCTAGGGGAACTTGGAAAGCCGGTTCTATTTTATAAGAATATGGCCCATCATTTGGTAGACCTCGACTGGGGTTTTCTGAACAGACTGACGAATGTGCTACTATTGCGCCAGCCTTGTGACATGCTACACTCCTACTCGAAGACAATTCCAGAATTTGGCTTGGCAGACACAGGGTATGATAAGCTCAAGCGAATCGCCGATGGGATTATTGCCGCAGGAGAAGCCCCTGTCGTCATTGATTCGAAACGCCTTCTGGAATCTCCCGAATCTGTATTGAGAAGTTTATGCCAAAAGGTGGGTATCGATTTCATGTCCTCGATGCTTTCATGGGAAGCGGGACCCAAAAAGGACGACGGTGTCTGGGCACCCCATTGGTATCACAATGCCCACCGGTCTACCGGTTTTGCTCCCTACCAACCGAAACCAGAACCTTTCCCTGAGAGACTAAAGGCGTTGCTCGATGAGTGCCAGTTGTTATACGATGAACTGTTACCTTGGGCGATTTCATAGTCGAACGTTCTCTAAATTCAAAAAATCCCGCTCTTCTCCAGAAGAACGGGATCAAAATGATTAGGCTGGAATTTGAATCAGCTCTCTTTCTCCGTAACCGCAGTCGGAACAATCAGGAGTTTACCGTCTTCCTTTTTGACTACCCCTGTCACCAGCAAATTTTCGGTCTTGCCCTGACAGAAGTAGGTACCGTGCTCTAAATTCTTAGTCAGGAGGTAGGTCTTCACCTTGCCGTCTTTTCCTTTAACCTGGAGCGCGTTGGTGCACTTTTCGGCTTCGCCCAAGGAACACTTGGCACAAAGGCCTGTGCCTTCGAGGGTAACTTCTTTATCCTCCGCTAAAAGCGGTAGCGAGAACGCGATGCTTGTAATTAATATCAATAACTTTTTCATATTCAAATTCTTTGATTTGTGTTGCTCGATGATTCTCGAGAAGAGAGAGAAGGCTAGATTGGCCTCTCACTATTTGCAAGATTGTAATTAAGTGCCTCCTCGTGATTAAAGCGTCCCCCAAGCTGGTTGCTTTGCATGTAGTGAGGGTTGGGGTTGAAACTTTTGTTGAATAATCGATCCTGTTTTGTTCCGATTAGGGTGTGATAAAGCTTTTGCCTCAAACCAACGCGTGATCAAGAAATAAGAGTCCCAGTAATACGAGATTAGAGATTCAATATGCCTCAAAATTCCCGTCGTTCCTTTCTCAAAGATCTATCGGTGGGACTCGGTGCGTTCTCAATTGCGAACCCGTTGCCAGACCTAGCCGCCGAGGCGGTGCCGAAAACGCCTCGCAAGCTTGGGATCGCCCTCGTGGGATTGGGAAACTATTCGACAAAACAATTAGCGCCCGCTCTCGAGTCGGCAACGGATTGCTATTTGTCGGGAATTGTCACGGGCACAAAGGACAAGGAGTCCGTTTGGAGAGCTAAATACGGGATCAAGAAAGCGAACACCTATAACTACGAAAATTTTGATTCAATCGCCTCGAATGATGATATTGATATTGTTTATATCGTACTTCCGAACTCCATGCATGCGGAGTACACCATTCGAGCGGCGAAAGCGGGGAAGCATGTGATCTGCGAAAAGCCGATGGCATTAAACGCAGCCGAGGGACAGGCTATGATCGACGCCTGCAAGGCAAACGGAGTGATGTTGTCAATTGGCTATCGTCTCCACTTCGATCCGAATACGATTGAAATTATGAAACTGGCCGAAGAACGGCCCTATGGCCCAATTAAATACGTGCAGTCGGAAGCCGCGTTCGCAATAGGCAATAATCTCGATACTTGGCGCTTGAATCGCGAGTTAGCTGGTGGTGGAGCGGTTATGGATATGGGAATCTACTGTATTCAGGCAGCACGTTACGCAACCGGCGAAGAACCGATTGCGATTCGAGCCCAGGAGACCAAGACGGACTGGGGAAAATTCAAGGAGGTGGATGAGACCGTTACTTGGCAAATGGAGTTCCCAGGCGGCGCATATTCGAATTCGACGACGTCTTATAATCTGAGGGCCAATCGCTTGTATGTGAGTTATGCTCAAGGAGCGGCTCTTTTGGAACCTGCTACCAAGTACACGGGGATTAAAGGACGGGTCTTCAGGGGACAGAATCCTGTCAGGACTCTCGAGGTTCAGACGGTCAATCAGCAGGAACGGCAAATGGATGGCTTTGCTCGAGGGGTTCGAGAAGGGATTCCTTCGATTGTCTCGGGAGAAGAAGGACTGAGGGATATGAAAGTGATTGATGCGCTCTATCGTTCTCTCGCGACTGGTGGCAAACGAGTAGAGATATAGAAAACGGCTGTTAGAAAAATTGGTGTAAGATGGTTTTCGTAGAGTCGCCTACCTAAGGTTTTGCCCCTAGGGGGATTTTCGGGAAAAGAGATTCTAATTGGAAAATTGATAGGATGATTCCACCAGGCGGTTGAATAAGACAGCTACGATTAGATTGACCGATCCACATTGCGGTGTCGGCAGATTGTGATGAATAAATGCCATTTTTCTTTCGTCTGATAGGGGGAAAGCGCTTGTTTAAGTAGCGGTATCCGTTGGGTTCCCATAAATTGTGTGACTCCCAATACAAACAGAAAGTAGTAACCCAAAGTTGAGTATACCCAATGATGACCAAACAAAAGCCAATTTGTTTTTGGATACATCCACTATTTTCAGCAGGACTAGACCGCAGCCAAAAGCTAGTTCATCTATACTTTGGTTTTGGGAAAGGACCATCCCCAAGCAGCTACGCTAACGGAATCGATACTAGTTTTCGAGGCAGAGACAGAATTGCGTGCGGTTGAAAAAGGGGAGGTTGAAGCCCGCGAGGAAGAGCAAAAGTTCAAGAGAGACGCTGCAATCCGACGGTATCTAGCGACTGAATCGATTTAGCTAAAGGGTTTATGGATTAGGCACCACCCACTTTTGGGCTGTGTTGTTCGCCACCGCGAAGCCCCCGGCCCTTAGGCATTTTGGCAAACTCCTCTTTGGAGAGTTCTCCGTTTTCGTCCGTGTCGGCCTTTTTGAATGCGACGCTGAGCTGTTTCCTCACGCGGTTCGCCATTGCTGCTGGGTCGCCTCTACCCTGGCGTCCTCCTGCTAGTCCTTGTCTTGGTCCCTGCCCACCGCGACGACTCATCATCTCGACACTGAATTTTACTAGTTCGTCGAGACTTACGGTGTCGCTTTCGTCTTTGTCAGCCAAAACAAAGAAATTAGGGCGTTCGTGGTTGCCGCCCTGTCCTCCTAAACCATGCGGTACGTCATGGGCTGTAATTGTGGTGTTTCCGGCGATTAGGAGTGTGGATAAAAGGGCGAGAGTGCGTTTCTTCATAAGTGTCATGGGGTTGAGATTAGTCTTTGGAATCGTCTCGTAGTAAACGGTTGCTCGAGTTCCAAGGTTTCAGTTTTTTCTTTCACCCTTAGGCGAAGAAATGAGGTTCAGAATGGATTCTCGTACCAAATTACTCCTAACCCCGTCCGTTCTCCCCCAACTACGTGATGTTCCTCACAGGTAAGAATATCCAAATCGCCGTCAAGGTCCAGGTCAACGAGTTCGATTCGATCAAATTTAACGCCTTCGGGTCCGCTGATCCCAAACGCTTCCCATTTCTTGAGCGGTTTGTTTTTGCTTTGACGCAACCAGAAAACTCCCTGAAGGGGCGGATTCGCATTTTCGCAGTTTGCGACTAGATCGAGTAAGCCGTCGCCATCGACATCTCCGATAGCCACCGCTTTAGCTCGTGCTGAAAATTTAGGGTACTCGACTTCCTCGAGTTCCCAAGATTTTCCCGAACGATCGAGTCGTCGCCACCAAAGAAGCCGATTGTCTTTTGCGGTAGCCACGAGGTCCTCGAGTCCGTCAGAGTTCAGGTCTTTTAGGTCTGAAAACAGAAGTTCTTCGTTACTGCCTCCAATCAGGTGTTTGTCCCACTGGCGATCGATTGAACCTGGATTCTCCATCCAATACGCTCCTCGAGTATCTCCCTTTCGGTCAATGAAGAATATGTCGATGTCTTGGTCGCCATCCATATCCTTCGGGATAATTGACATAATCCACCCGGCTTTTGACAGAGGGTGCCAGTCCCAGTCGCTAGAGGGATCTTCAGGATATTTGGGAATTTTCCAGAATCCTATTACTCCATTTGGGTCTTTGCTTCCGGCGGTCAGTAAACGCTCGGATTGGTCGCCAAAGTTGATTTCCGTTGGAGTGGCGAACATCCATCGAGTCATCCCTACGGAGCCGGGAAGAGGTCGTTGGGTCCATTTTTCCCCCGTGAGGATGTCGCTCTCATTTGGCGCAAAATGAAGATAGAGTGCCTGCTCATTTCCTTCACAACTGGAAACGACGTCTAGAATATCATCACGATTGAGATCGACGAAGGTCGCGTCTTCTGTGGAACGGGTCACTCCAATTTCAGTTGAAGGCCATATCTCGGTGACGGCCTCCGCTCCTGGATGAAGATAAACTCGCGTTAGGCCACCCTCCTCCCACCCAACGGTGAGATCAATCAGCCCGTCGTTGTTTAGATGCCCCATTTTCACTCCGTCGGCTCCTCGAGAGCTGTTGTCGATTGTGTGGCGTGTCCAAGGAAAGTCGTCAGAGAAAATGGCTTTACAGCCTAACCCGAGGCCTGCGGAAAAAGCGAGGAAGGTAACCAACGGGCGAAATATGGGCGTAATTGTGATGGGATGAGGATTTAGCGAGGTAATATTGACAGGAAACTCCACCCCATATCCTATCTGTGCGACGCTTAAGTTAGTCACTCTCAAAATTACGCATTATGAAAACATTAAAGATATTGTTAGCGGCTCTCGTCAGTGGGGGGCTTTTTGGATCGTTGTTTGCGGAACATCATAAAAAAGGCGGTCGATCGCTATTTCAACAGACTTTTCTAGCAACCTACGCAGGTGAAACGGATAAGATGGTCAGCCTAGCGGAAGCTTTTACCGCTGAAGGGATGGAATGGCGTCCCGCCGAAGGAGTTCGTTCCGTTCGCGAAGCGATACTGCATGTTGCGGGAGCGAATTATGGAATCGGGGCACGCTTCCTCGGGAAAGAGATGCCTGAAGGAATTAATCCTCGTCAGTTCAACAAGATGATTAAAGGCAAAGAGGACACGATCAAGGTTCTCAAAGATTCGATCCAGTTTGTTAAGGAAGCGGTCGGAGGTCTTGATGAAGCCAGCCTTGCAGAATCCATAAAATTGTTCGGTAACGACTCGAGTAGGATGGGAGCGGTGCTCGTGTTGGGTGGACATGCTTATGAGCACCTAGGACAGCTGATCGCTTACGCCCGCTCTTCAGGTGTGGTCCCTCCTTGGAGCATGTAGTAACACAGGCCAGTCCCTCGCTACGCATTCTTGGAAATTAAAGTCGCGGGGGTATTATATTAAATACACGGCGTATTGGCCGGATCTTTTTGCTCACTTTGATCATGAGGAAATCGCTTTCCTTATAAGCTTTTCCAGGGAGCGACTGGGTCGAAGACGACATTTTGCGATCTCATTCGGGCTTCTTGAGGCGGTTCAATTGGCTAATTGTAAGCTGTTGGAGGTCCGTTGAAGAAAGAGAATTCAGATAAGAATTGTTTTAATATTGAGGCAGCCTTGGTGTAGCGGGACTGCTTGGAAGTGTTAACGGGAAATCTAGTTGTACTTTGACTTCCTGGAATTCCTAACCTTCACGGTATTTGTGCGTTATTATGATTATGGATTTTCTCTGGAATCGCGGGGACTGTAGTTGGCGGCTGTATCGGCAGGAGCATGTGGTGGGACGTGTGCTTGAAGCTGGGTTCGGTGTCGGTAGATTTTGGAGTACCAAAAGCAAAGCTTAGAAGTGCCGGGGCTTGAACTGGGTTAGTCTGTTGACCTCTTTCGCTTCTTTAAATTTTACGCTCTCCGGCTGGCGTCCTTAGAATCGAGGCAAGCTCGCGTCACTCTATGCATGAACTCCAAATACATTGAGCGCTCCGCTTCGCTTAGACTGCTCATGATTTCATCTTCAAGGGCTTGGGCGACTGCCTGGGCTTTGAAATACAGTGCCTCCCCAGCTTCCTCGATAATGAGTTGTTTGGCGCGTTGGTCTTGCATGTGGGGTGAGCGCTTGACCCAACCGTTTGTTTCCATGCGGTTAATGATGGAAGTTATGGTATTGTTATCACTCGACATTAATTGTGCCAGGTCGGATTGGCGGATGCACTCGCGTTTTTTTTCATGTAGCCAGCGTAGCACGGTGAATTGATCAGGCGTCAGCCCGAGTGGCTTAATACGAATGCGAAAACTCTGATTCAGGCTAAACCAAGCTGAGCGTAACAAGAGGGGAAAGCGTTTTTGTGAGGCGTAAGCTAAGCTTTCGGGTATTTTTGAAGGTGGGTTCATTGTGGGCTATTAGTGTGTATACGTAGTAAAATCATCTCTACATGTCTACAGAGAACTGGTTAAACCTGAAATTTGACAAAAATGGCAGTGGGCCAAATGGTTAAACGCGTGATAAACAGATTGACACTATAATACGTGTTCGTATCAGTTTTCTCGCAAGTTCGCCTCTCGCTATTATTTTTTCCAGAAGGGAGACTTTGGAAGGAAATCAATCGTTGTGCTTTTTTATACCCAATTGCTATGTACGGAAATAAAATAGACGTTTCGTCGACATCCACGAACACTCACCCCCGTAGAAAAAAAGCAGGGCTGTTAGCAGTGCTCGCAATAGCTAGTCTGGTGCTCGTGCCGGTCCTCTCGGCGAAAAGCGTCGATGGCTGGTTATCATGGCGGGGTCCGTTGCAGACGGGAGTTTCGCTGGAAAAGAATCTTCCGGACTCCTTGGAGCTAGATGGAAAAAGCCACCTTTGGAGCTACCCCGTTTATGGAGGGGGTGCGCCGGTTATAGCGGATGGAAGGGCCTTTGTTTTCGGCTATTACGAAGAGAATGAAGGGGAGCTGGTCGAGGAAACATTGCTTTGCCTCGATGCGAATTCGGGCAAAAAGATTTGGGAATATCGTTCGCGTGACTTCCTGAGCGATAATGTTTACAACCGTTACGGCATCGGTTCGCCTTGCGTCGATTCTGAAACCGGCAACGTCTACTTTATGTCAACGTCGGGACTCGCTATGGCTTTTGATAGGGACGGTAATAAGCTCTGGGATCACTCAATGCTTGAAGAATACTGGCGCCTGACATTTCCAAACGGCAGAACGGGTGGACCCGTGATAGACGGCGATTTTGTCATTTTTCGTGGCATAACGGCAAATTGGGGGGCCAGTGGCCCTCCTGGCGACCGGTTTTACGGCTTTGACAAACGCACGGGAGAGCTTGCCTGGGTATCCGCCCCGGATATAAGACCGGTAGATAGCTCCAACTCGTCACCCACGTTTACCGATCTGGATGGACAACGCGTTTTCATAGCGGGAACAGGCTCGGGCAGCATCATTTGCTCGAATTTGCGAACGGGTGAGCCCGTCTGGCGGGTCAAGATTTCTACAGGAGGGGTTAACGCGTCGGTTCTGCCTTATGGGGACGATATGTTCATTGCCATCCACGGCAAAGAGAACATCGACTCGACTTCGAAAGGTCGGCTAGTCTGCTACCGAGTTCCATCTAAGTACCCGCTTGGTGACAGACCGGTTATTTTAACGGAAAAGGATGAAGTGTGGCGAAACGACGAGCATGTCTCGTTTAGCAGTTCACCGGTCTTACACAATGGTCGTGTTTACAGTACGATCGCTACCGGAAGCCTCCTTTGCGTTGATGCAGAAACGGGAAAAACGATTTGGTCACTCAAACTCGCTCCCGACCAGTTGCACGCGTCCCCACTTTACGCAGACGGAAAGCTGTTCGTTCCGATGGCGGATGGTAAAGCCTACGTGGTTAAGCCTCATGATGATCATGGTGAGATTCTGAATGAAGCGGAAATGGGGGCCGTTTGCCTAGCAGCTCCCTCAGCCTACGCGGGAAAGGTGTATGTTCAAACCAAGGAGGCCTTGCATTGTTTTGGAAAAAGCGACGGCGAATTTGTGGGCATTAAAGCTGCAAAAGAAATAATCAAGGACAAGAAGATCGTGGATCTCCAAATCGTTCCAGCGGAGTTTGCACTAATGAAAGGGCAGTCTGTGGACTTTACGGTTTGGGGCCTGAATAGTGTCGGGCAGCGTATCAAAAAATTGGAAAGTGCAAAGTGGGACGCTGTTTCGCTGGGAGTCAGCTTTTCCGGGAAGACAATGAACGTCAAAGAAGACGCAGCTTATGGGGCGGGCGTTGTTAAGGCGGTCGCTAATGGCATCACGGGCACAACCCGAGGGCGCATTGTGGCTGGACCCTCCTACAGTGAAGATTTTGAGAGCTTCGATCTCACAGCCGAGAACCATCTAGGTGAATCGGTTTCATTTCCGCCATCGACCTGGCTCGGCGCCCGCGTCAAGTGGAGCGTGATCGAGCGCGAAGGAGAAAAGGTGATAACCAATGTCCTCGATTCCGTAATTAAGCAGCGAACGATGAATTTTGTCGGTCATCACGACCTTTCTAATTATACTTTTTCTGCAGATGTGCTCACAGATGGTAATCGCCGGATTATGTCTTCCATTGGACTGGTCAATCAAAGATACTTAATCGCTCTTGTCGGCAATTGGAGGATACTCGAAGTGTCTAGCAATCACGACCGCCTTAAAGAGTCAGTTCCGTTCAATGTGAAGGCCAACACTTGGTATCGCCTTAAAACCTCAATAAAAGACAATGGAGATAGAACCGGAGTAATCCTGGCCAAAGCATGGGAAAGAGATCAACCCGAGCCGAATGCTTGGACGATCGAAGTTCCCGTAGACAAACTTCACGAAAAGGGGGCACCCGCGATTTACGCGCTTTCCCCTCAAGCCCAAAAACGTGTTTATTTAGACAATCTCGAAATCACGCCCAATAACTAAGCAGCATGAGAATTCATAAAATAAGTGTAGGTTTAGCAGCAATCGCAATAGGATTCGCATCGTTCGCCGACTACCATAAAGGCAAAGGTTCCGATTGGCCAATGTGGGGTAGGACCCCAGATCGCAACATGATCGGCGAAGCAAAGAACCTTCCGGTAAATGTCGAGCCCGGAGATTATGTTTCAGGTACCGATGATATTGATCCTTCCACTACGGAAAATGTGCTTTGGGTGGCAAAGCTCGGATCACAAGCATACGGAAACGTGACGGTAGCTGGTGGAAAGGTGTTCGCGGGTACGAATAATGAATCCCCCCGCGATCCTAAACAGTTGGGTGACCGAGGCGTGCTGATGGCTTTTAACGAAGAGAATGGTGAATTCGAATGGCAGCTCTTGATCCCAAAGCTTGGAGCCGGCAAAGTGAGTGACTGGGAATATGTGGGTCTCTGTTCGTCTCCTGCTGTCGAAGGAAACAAAGTTTATGTCGTCACCAATAGAGGCGAGGCGGTCTGCCTTGATCTCAATGGTTTGACTAACGGAAACGACGGTCCTTTTCAGGATGAGGCAAATTACATGTCTGCGGACGGCAATCCGGTTGAATTGAGCAATGGACATGCGGATATTTTGTGGATTTATGACATGCGAGAAGAGTTGGGTGTGTTCCCTCACAATGTGAGCAGTTGTTCTCCGCTTGTCGTTGACGATTTACTGTATGTGTCCACTTCCAATGGGGTTGACTGGTCCCACAACAACATTCCTGCTCCTTTCTCACCCGCTTTGGTGGCTCTCAACAAGACGACTGGTGAACTGGTGGGTGAAGAGGCTTCTCAAGTTTCTGAGCGAGTGCTTCACGCGAGCTGGAGCTCACCTGCTTACGGAGATATCAACGGGACTCCCCTTATTATATGGGGTGGGGGTGATGGAATTTGTTACGGATTTGAACCGAAACCGGTTGTGGGATCCGAGGGATATGAGATTCTCAATGAAGTTTTTCGGTATGACGCCAATCCGCCTGAGTACCGAATGAAGGAGGGCAAATCTATCAAGTACGCTACGTACCCGGGCCCTAGTGAAATTATTAGTACGGTAGTGGTTCACGACAACAAAGCGTTTGCGTTGATCGGACAGGACCCCGAACACGGCGACGGTGTGGGTATGCTTAGTGCCATTGATGCCTCTATGAGAGGCGACATCTCGGGGAAAGCCATTTGGACCTACAAGGATATTGGCAGAACAGTCTCTACCCCCAGTATCTACAATGGAATGATTTTCGTAGCGGAGTACGATGGAGATATTCATTGTTTGGATTTGGATACGGGAAAAGTAAATTGGGTGCACGCTACTGACAGCCGCATTTGGGGATCTACACTAGTAGCAGATGGAAAAGTTTATTTGCCAAACGAAGATGGCCAGTTAGTTGTACTCGCTGCGACTAAGGAAAAAGAGGAACTGGCTACCGTTGAGTTTTTCACTCCAATCTACAGTAGTCCGGTAGTGGCTAAGGATGTTCTTTATGTCGCGACTCAAACTCACTTGTACGCATTGAAGAAGGGCGGAAAATGAGTAAAGAAGTCGTTATCACTTTCATGCTGGTCTTGTTCGTACTTCACCAGGACTTTTGGTTCCGGGACGACGCTACATTAATCCTGGGTATCTTACCAATCGGACTGGCTTACCACATGGCATTCACGGCGTTGGCTGCAACTGCTTGGCTGGTTATTGTAAGGTTTGCTTGGCCAAAGTATCTGGAGGAAGAGGAAAACGAAGGGAATGAGCAATGACCCAGGCATTAATTGTAGTTGTTTATCTCATACTTCTTCTAGTTCTCGGTTACATTAGTAGCCGGCTTTTCAGAGGAAATTCAAACGACTATTTTGTGGCGAGTCGCTCGATTGGCCCTCTCGTCCTCTTTATGTCGATCTTTGGCACAACGATGACCGCCTTCGCTATGGTGGGTAGCACCGGAGAGTCCTACCGGGTAGGAATCGCGACGTATGGGAAAGTAGCCTCTTCCTCTGCCCTCATTCACTCCGCCTGCTTTTTCCTCGTCGGATTGCCACTGTGGGCTCTGGGAAAACGCAATGGTTTTCATACTCAGATTGAGTTCTTTCGGGCCCGATTTGAAAGCAGCAATCTGGGATACCTTTTATTCCCTATACTTGTCGGACTCATTATCCCTTATCTGCTGGTCGGTTTGATGGGTGCAGGAAGTGTTATGCAAGGTGTGACGCGAGGGGCGTTCCCCGAGATTTTTACGAGCACCGGAGGGGCTGTCCCGCCGTGGTTGACGATGCTCGTCATTTCCTGCGTGGTTCTTTACTACATATTTGCCGGTGGTGTAAGAAGTGCCGCCTGGGCGAATACCTTTCAAACCTGTGTATTCATCGTAATGGGATTCATAGCGTTTGTCACCATTTCCTCGAAGATGGGAGGGATGCAGGCGGCGTCAGCGATGGCGGATCCGGGCAAGGCGGTCCGTGCGGGAAACCTGACTGAGATGCAGTTTCTTTCCTATTGTTTCATTCCGCTATCGGTGGGAATGTTTCCTCACTTATTTCAAAACTGCCTGACCGCGAAGTCTGCGAAATCCTTCCGATTAACTCTAGTCGCGCATCCCATCGCAATCATGATAACGTGGATACCTTGTATCCTAATCGGGCTTTGGGCTACGGGTGCTGTAATGCCAGACGGAATGACACCAGTCATTCCTGAGGGAACTAGCCCGAATGCAGTACTCGGAATGATGGTTGGGAAATTAGCGACTCCGATTATAGGCGGACTTGTAACCGCTGGTATAATGGCCGCCATAATGTCTTCTCTAGATTCTCAGTTTGTGGCGGTTGGGACGATGTTTACCAAGGATATTGTTGTCCACTTTTTCGGCGTCGACCGATTTTCTGAAAAACAAAAAGTGCTGCTGGCCAGAGTATTTATATGCACCATCGTTTTCGTAACTTACCTGTTTACTTTGGCAGAACCAAGATCGGTGTTCTCTCTTGGGATATGGTGTTTTAGCGGTTTCGCAGGTTTGTTTCCGCTTGTTTTCGCAGCCATCTACTGGAGAAGAGCAACCAAGGTGGGAGCCTATGCGGCTGTTATTGGAAGTGCTATAACATGGTTTATTCTCTTCAGGAATTCTGACTATGGGGCTAATGGGTCTTACCTAGTGGGTGGCGTGATGCCAGTTGCCGTGATTTTCCTTACTTGCGCGATCTGCATGGTGGTGGTTTCCCTTTTTACGCTAGCCCCGTCCCAAGATACGTTGGACAAATTCTTTAAAAGGAAGCCCTAGCTACCTGCAAACAATCTCAAGAAATTCAGCTCAAAGGTTCTTCGCTGTCTATTTTTTATAGTGGGGAGCTACAATCGGAGCAAAACTCTCGCGAAATGACACAAGCAAAAGACATCACAAACGCTGCAGACGCCGCGAAGGAAAGGTTGGACCAGTACACCCAAGAAATGGTGCAGTGGCATTTTTCGCCGGAGACAGGGTGCCCTTACTGGCTTGAATGGGCGAAAGAGGCGGATTGGAACCCGCTCACCGAAGTGTCAGGCTTTGCGGATCTGATGCAATTCGAGAATTTTGATGACGAAGTGCTTCGGGACACCGATCCGGCTCAGTTTATCCCAGCAGCCTTCAAGGATAAGCCTTACAACGTATTCGAGACTGGTGGAACCACAGGGATGCCAAAGCAACGGATTGGATGGGAAGACTACAAAGTAGATTACTCCGAATTTAGTGATTTCTACTCTGACGATTTTTTTCCGAAGGGCTCGAGCTGGTTGATGGTTGGACCGACTGGACCCCGTCGACTGCGACTGGCGATTGAGCATCTGGCAAACGTTCGCGGTGGTGCGTGTTATTTTATCGATCTGGATCCTCGTTGGGTGAAACGACTGATTCGTGATGGCGAGTATGATATGGCTCGCAAGTACAAGGAGCATGTTGTCGAACAGGCTGTCACGATTTTAAAAGGACGCAAAATCGGTTGCGTGTTTACGACTCCTACAATTCTGGAAGCTCTGGCTGAGCGCATCTCAATACCACAGGCTGGTATAAAAGGGGTTTTCGTTGGGGGCACCACTATGACCCCTCAATACGTCAGATTCCTCATCGAGGAAGTTTTGGAGGGAAAAGTGAATTTTGCTCCTACCTATGGCAACACATTGATGGGTCTGGCGATCAGTCGGCCGCTGTCTGTGGAAGATAACTACAGTCTCACCTATTATGCTCCACAACCGAGGGCTGTATTGAGAATCGTGGATCCCAAAGATTCGTCGAAAGGCGTGGAATACGATTCCTACGGTCGAGTGGAACTAACCACCATGACCAAGGAGTTTTTCATGCCAAGATTTCTAGAGCGCGACGAAGCTATCCGACGACGGCCATGCGACCTGTTCCCCTGGGATGGTGTCGGGGACGTGCGTCCGTTCGAATCGACAAAGAAAAAGGTAATCGAAGGCGTCTATTAATCGTTGAGTAAACTGAAATGCCGGTCTTCTGTGACTTTTCTGAGAGATGTCGCAAGTAAGAGCGGACTTATCACAGGAGCATAATTTGATGGAAGATAAAATATCACATTTACCGGTTCTTAGGTTTGGCGAAGTCTACAAGAGCTTAGACACAAATGATCTGGGCAAGGTTTTGAAGTCCGGTGCCCGACTTGAAGTAAGCGTAGCAAACGCCGGAATCATACGCCGCGACAAGCTTTTGATTGAAAAAGGTCGGGAAGCCTTAAGGGCCATTCCAACTGATACGCTACTGAGCTACGCTGAAAAGGCGGCTGACATTTACTTGGACGGAGAGCTTCCCTTTGGAATAGATGATGAAACTCAGGGGGTCGCTGACTATGTAAACGCGCTCTCGGAATTAACCGGATTACCTCACTCGCTTTGCCGATCGAACATGTTTAAGGTGGCAGCCGCCCTGCAGAACATCCGTTCGGTATTGGCGGGCTTGACGCGTGGCTTGCCACCCGAACTTTTTGACAATGGATGTGCTCGACTTGGTGATATTGATATTAACTTCTATCCAATGGCGGATAGCCTTGGAGTTACATTGCCGAGCAATTCCCCAGGTGTGAATTCGTTGTGGCTGCCGGCTCTTGTGATGAAAACGCCTGTATTTTTAAAGCCAGGACGTGAAGATCCTCTGACTCCTTACCGGATTATCCAAGCCATGATTCAAGCAGGGTTTCCCAAAGAGGCCTTCGGATTTTATCCCACGACCCACGAAGGAGGGGATGCCATGCTTCTTTCTTGCGGGCGAGGTATCGTTTTTGGAAGTGACGCAACGGTTAAAAAGTATTCCAAGTACAGCAATATACAGGTCCACGGAACTGGAAGAAGCAAGGTTCTGATAGGCGAGGACATGGCGAACGAATGGGGAAAGCACCTGGACGTAATGGTTGAGTCTGTAGCTGCGAATGGGGGACGTAGTTGCATCAATGCTTCCTCGGTTATGGTTCCTTCCCATTTTGAAGAGATTTCGAATGCGATGGCCAAAAAGCTTGCTGGAGTTGAGCCAAAATCGAGGGACGATAAAGATGCTTTGCTTTGCGGATTTGCGAACGCAGATTTCGCTAAAGCAATGAATGAGGCTATTGACGATGCCTTGAAGACGCCTGGAGCTATAGACCTGACTGCTAAATACCGCAAAGGACCTCGATTGGTCGAAAAGCATGGGCAAACTTTTCTTTGCCCAACCCTGATTGCGTGCTCTGATCCCGATCACCCTCTTGCAAATACTGAATACATGTTTCCGTTTGTCAGCGTTGTGGAGCGACCTCAGTCGGAGATGCTTGACGCGATTGGTTCAACTTTGGTCGTATCTGCGGTGACGGAAGATGAGGATTGGATGAGAGATCTTATGGCTAGCCCTGATATTGATCGACTGAATTTGGGATCTGTGCCGACTAACTGGGTACAATGGGAGCAGCCGCATGAAGGAAACTTGTTTGAATTCTTATATCGCCGCCGGGCCATCCAATCGAAGACTCTAAAGATTGCTTAGCCGTGGATTTTGTGACGAGACCCAGTCCGAGGATCGCGTTTGGTCCCGGTATGCTTGAGAAACTTCCGGATTTTATTAAGGAAAATGGGGGCTCGAAGACATTAATTGTTACCGATGAGGGAGTCCTGCAAGCTGGGCACGCCGAGCGGACACTGTCAATTTTGGAGAAAGCTAATTGTGAGGCATTGGTTTTTGGAGGGGCTGAAGAGAACCCAACCAATAATTGCGTCTCGAAATGTCGAGACTTTGCCCTTGAAGCGGGAGTTGACCTCCTGATTGGTCTCGGGGGCGGTAGCAGCATGGATACGGCGAAGGGTTGCAATTTCCTCCTGACTAACGGGGGTGAGATGAAGGACTATCATGGATACGGAAAAGCGACCCATCCCATGTTGCCTTTTATTGCGGTCCCAACCACTTCAGGTACTGGAAGCGAATGCCAGTCTTACGCTCTCATTAGCGATGACGAGACGCATGCAAAGATGGCCTGTGGGGATGTAAAAGCCTTGGCGCAAGTCGCTCTTCTAGATCCAGAACTAACAGCTTCCCAGCCTAAACTCGTCGCGAGCCTAACCGGTTTGGATGCACTTGCCCACGCTTTGGAAACGGCGGTATGCCTACCACGAAATCCGATTTCCAACATTCATTCTTTGGAGGCCTTTCGATTGCTCGCCAGTTCGATACACTCAGTTACCAATGGTACAGCTAGCCTCGAAGATAGAAGCAATATGCTGCTGGGGGCAGCCTTCGCAGGGCTAGCGATCGAGAACAGTATGCTTGGAGCGGCTCATGCCTGCGCTAACCCGCTAACAGCATTCTTTGACGTGACTCATGGTCATGCGGTATCGCTCATGCTGCCCCATGTCATTCGATTTAATCGTTTGGATCCTGAAATAGATGAAATCTATCGATCCTATGAGTCGTTTATCCCTTTGGTTGGTTTGAGGAAACTCGACTTAGCGGACTGGTTAGACACCTTAAAAGATACTGCAGGTTTGAAGAGTCTCTCAGAAATGGGAATAGGCGCGGCGGATGTTAAACGGCTGGCTGGAGGAGCGTTGCATCAATGGACAGGTCGCTTTAATCCTTGTCCTGTGGGTCTATCAGATTTCGAAGCCATTTATTCGAATGCGATCAGCGACGTTGTCAGGTGTGTGTGATGAAGACTGCGTGCGTCCTGACTCTTTTGTTGTTTCTGGTATCCTGTAAATCACAGGATTCCGGAGAAAAGAATGCCATTCAAACGGAAGTCGATAGGTTCCAAACAATGAGTTGGGCATTACCAAGAGGAAGCTCATTCATGAGCGGCTCAATTCCCGACCAGGTGATCAATTCTCCACGTATTGCTTGGAGTTTTGATGCAGCAGCACCCATTTCTGGAGATGCGGGAGTCTATGGAACAGAGGTGTACTTTGGGAGCGATAACGGGGTGTTTTTCGCGGTCAATATAGAGACGGGAGAAGAGTTGTGGCGGTTTGAAACTGGGGATGTAGTTGAGTCTGAACCTGCGATTACTTCCGAGCTCGTTCTTTTCGGTGCCAATGATGGTCAGTTTTACGCTTTGGATCGACTAACCGGGGCGGAGCGATGGCGACGTCAATTCGATGACAAAGTAGCGGCAGGAGCTAATTTGGTTCAGGGTCCAATCGATAGAGAACTCTGGGTGCTAATTGCGGGTAATGATGGCGTCCTGCGTTGTTTAAAGGCATCAGACGGCGCCGATATTTGGTCGTACCAAACGGATAATATCATAAATGGCTCTCCGGCGATGCTCGATGAAAAGCGAATCATATTCGGAGGCTGCGATGCTTTTCTACACATCGTAAATCTGGAAAACGGAGAGTCAATCGAGCAGTACGAAACAAACGCGTACATCCCATGCTCTGTTGCGGTGTACGATGGAATTGGATACAGCGGAAATTACGCGAATGAGGTGCTGGCATTTGATCCAGGTGATCGAGGGCAACTTTGGACTTATTCAGACCGCCAATTTCCGTTTTTCAGCTCGCCCGCGGTGAACGAAACTCACGTTTTCATTGGATCTCGAGATAAGCGGCTTCACGCGATCGATCGGGAGATGGGAGTCTCCGCTTGGACCTATCAGACTTCAGGTAGGGTGGATAGCTCGCCTCTCGCTTTCAGCGATGCCGTTGTGGTGGGTTCCACGGACGGCTGGCTTTATGCCGTCAGCCAGGAGGATGGGATCGAACTTTGGAAAATAGAATTAGGGTCGCCATTGATCGCCTCGCCGGTCTTTGCCAACGGAAGGCTGATTATTGGAAGTCAGGGTGGTACCCTTTTCTCACTGGAATCGGGTGAAACCAAAATTTAGTGCAAACATTATGAGTTCGATTGCAGAGGCTGTTGAGCCGAAGAAAACGCCTACGGAAGCGGGCAACTATTTCATCTCTAACTACCCTCCCTTCTCGTTTTGGTCGCCAGAAAATACAAAGGAAGTGGAGGCGGCCTTTGAGCAGACGTATGATGATGGAGCGTCTTTAGGGGTCTACCATCATATTCCGTTTTGCCGCAAGCGTTGTCACTTTTGCTACTTCCGGGTCTACACGGACAAGAATGCCTCAGAGATTAAGGACTACTTGGACAAAACGATAACCGAACTTGAGTATTTTGCTAAGACGCCACGAATAGCGGGTCGAAAGCCTCGTTTTATCTATTTTGGCGGGGGTACACCGTCCTATCTTTCCGGGCCGCAGCTTACGGAATTGACCGATAGGATGAAGGCGATCCTGCCTTGGGACGAGGCAGAAGAGGTTGCGTTTGAAGGGGAGCCGGGAACACTTAATCCGCGCAAAGTTAAAGCGATCAAGAATATCGGGGTTACGCGACTGAGTTTAGGAATCGAGAATTTTGATAGCCGCATTCTGGAAATCAACGGGCGAGCACACAAGGCTTCCGAGGTTTACAAGGGTTACGAGGCGGCGAAAAGTGAGGGCTTTGATCAGATCAACATCGATCTAATCGCCGGGATGCTCGAAGAGACGGAAGTGAATTGGCAGCGCAATATCGAAGAGACCCTAAAGCTTCGTCCTGATAGCGTGACCATCTACCAGATGGAGATTCCTTACAACACGACGATTTACAAAGAGATGAAGGAAAGCGGATCGTTGACCGCTCCGGTTGCCGACTGGCAAGTGAAACGCCGTTGGGTCAAAGAGGCCTTCGAGGCTCTTGAGAGCGCGGGGTATTCGATTAGCAGTGGATACACCGCTGTCCTCCATCCGGATAAGACAAAGTTTATATACCGTGACGAGCTTTGGACGGGAGCGGACTTGCTTGGTCTGGGGGTCGCATCCATTTCTCACATCGCGGGTGTGCATTACCAAAACGTAAATGAAATCACTCATTACGCGAAAGCGATCGAGAAAGGGGAACTTCCAGTGCATCGGGCATTAAAGACCAATGTGGAGGAACGAATGATTCGGGAGTTCTTGCTTCAAATGAAATTGGGACGCGTGTCGATCGACTACTTTAGGACGAAGTTCGGCGTCGATTTGTCAGAGCGGTATGAGAATGAGCTTAAAGAGCTAGCGGAAGAGGGACTTCTTGAATACGATAGCGAAAACATTCGCTTGCATCGCCGTGGGCTGCTATGCGTCGACAACCTGCTCTTCAAGTTCTTCCTTCCAAAGCATGTGACCTCGCGACTTGTATAGACTCTACCGATCAGATCGAGAGAGTGAAGTTTACTTTGGATCAATTCCCTGGTTTTTGAGATCGGAAAATAGCACTTACCATGAATAAGAAGATTTGAATCATTGTTGAACTAGATTGAATCTTAGTGGCGGTCGACGAATACTTGAAAAGAGAAGTTTTCGGGACAAAAGTATAGGATTTGCCATAGGGAACGTAGTTTCAAAAGTAAAAAGCGAGAGTAGAATGAAAAAGTACGATGCGATAGTGATTGGCGGGGGACCTGCAGGTTCGACCGTTGGAGCGTTGTTGGCGGAAAAAGGCAGGAGCGTCGTCATCTTGGAGAAATCGAAGTTTCCGCGGTATCACGTGGGCGAGTCGCTCATGCCCTTTTGCTATTTTACATTCGATCGTTTAGGGATGGTCGAGAAGCTAAATGAGCGGGCTTACACCAAAAAAAATAGCGTACAGTTTGTTACGAGCGACGGCGAGATGTCGGCTCCTTTTTATTTTTTCCAGCACTTAGACCATCCGGCGGCGACCACTTGGCAGGTGCAGCGGTCAGAATTTGACGAGCTGATGCTCGATAACGCCCGCTCTAAGGGTGCTGAAGTCCGCGAGGAAACTCAGGTAGTCGACTTTCTTTACGAGGGAGAAAAAGTAGTCGGCGTGATAGCTGAGGACAAGAGTGGCAGTCGATTTGAGGTCAGAGCTTCCATTACAGCAGACGCTTCAGGTCGCGACAGTCTGTTTCAGTCGAAGAAACGCTGGAGAAAACGAGATCCCAAGCTGAACAAAATCGCGATCTGGACCCTCTACAAGGGAGCGAAGCGAGATCCCGGCCTAGACGAAGGAGCCACGACCGTGGCTTACTTAAAGGACCGCGGATGGTTTTGGAACATTCCAATGAAGGACGATATTGTGAGCTCAGGAATCGTAGCGGAACGGGACTACCTCTACCAGGATACGCGAGATCCAAAAGCCATATTCGAGCGGGAAATTGAGAAAAACGTTTGGATTAAGGACCACCTTTCATGCGGTGAACAGTTTGGAGAGTATTGGGTAACGGGCGATTATTCTTACCGGTCAGAGCATTGTGCCGATGACGGTATCGTGTTGACCGGAGATGCTTTTGCCTTTCTTGACCCCGTCTTTTCGTCGGGAGTTTTCCTCGCGTTGAAGAGTGGTGAAATGGCAGCGGACGCGATGGACGCGGCTCTCAAAGCAGGAGACCCCTCTGCATCGCGTTTCATCGATTACGGTGAACAACTGTGCAGTGCAATCGAAACGATGAGAAGCTTAGTGTATGCCTTCTATGACAACGATTTTAGTTTTGGTAAGCTAATTCGCAACCATGCGGAGTTGAGAGGTACGTTGACGGATTGCTTGATCGGCGATTTGGTTGGTAAAGATTTCGGTCCATTGATGGCAGCGATCGGCGAAATAACGGAACTTCCCGAGCCTCTATCTCACGGTGGTCCATTGGTAAGGGCTAGCGCTTAATTCAAACAGAGCACCCACTGAATTTTTCCCTGGTTTTTGGGGAGAAAACCCACATCGTCTTGCGTCGGGCGGGACTTTACTTAAGTCTCCACCAGTCGAGCTAGCCCTCGGGTGTCGACAGGATTTTTTGCCTGATTTTTAGATGAAAATCACTTTTTTAACGCCAGGGACAGGAAGCTATTATTGCGGTGCGTGTATGCGTGACAATGCTCTTGCGAATGCGTTAATTCAATCGGGGCATGAGGCGGAACTTTTGCCTATGTATCTGCCTTTGATGCTAGATGAAGAATCTGAAGGGCTCGATTCGGATTCACCGGTATTTTTCGGAGGCATCAATATTTACCTGCAGCAGAAGTTTTCGATCTTTAGGCATTCCCCGGAGTGGATTGATCGACTTCTAAACAAACCCGGGCTTTTGCAATCTGTGGCGAAGCGGAGTCATATGACTTCTGCACGTGATCATGGCGAAATGACCTTCGAAATGCTGCGACTGGATGGTGCGGACTTCGAAAAGGAACTTCGCAAACTGTATTCATGGATTAATGATCATGGCCGGCCGGATGTACTTTGTTTGTCGACGGCGTTGCAGTCCGGATTCGCAAGGGAGATAAAGAAGCAGTGGAACATACCAGTTGTCTGCTGTTTTCAGGGTGAGGATTCCTTTTTAGATTCGCTTCCAGACGAGTTCCGTGAACGGTGCTGGACTTTAATGGCAGAGCGCTGTCGAGACGCAGACCTACTGTTGGGACCGAGCAATTTTTATGGTCGTCTGATGGAAAAACGACTAGGCTTGGATGAAGGGGTGATAAAAACGCAGTACAATGGGATAAACCTCGAAGGCTTTCGCGGTGGAAAGTCGTTAAATGTTCCCGCGATCGGATACTTGGCTCGAATGTGTGAAGCCAAGGGACTCGCACTCTTAGTGGATGCGTTCATTCATCTACGTGTTCAGTTGGGCAATGAAAATTGCTGCCTTGAAGTAGCTGGAGCAATGACGCAAGGGGATCTTCCTCTTGTAGAGTCTCTAAAGAAGAAGCTGTCTGATTCGGGCCTAGCCGATGCGGTTGGGTGGCGACCCAATATTTCACGCGAAGAAAAACAGGATTTTCTGAGCGGGCTCTCTGTCTTTACAGTCCCAGTTCAATACGAAGAAGCTTTTGGGTTGTATGTGATCGAGGCGATGGCCTCTGCGGTGCCTGTCGTTCAGCCGAATCGGTCGGCGTTTCCCGAATTGATAGAGTCAAGCGGAGGAGGCGTATGCGTCGATATGGATAGCCCTGAAGAACTTGCTGCTGCCTGGCACGACTTATTGGAACAACCTGAAAGACTGGTGGAAATTGGGGACCGGGGTCGATCTGGGGTGGAACAGCATTTTTCTATGGAGGCAATGAAGGACTCGTTTATTACCGCCATGGAATCATTGGTACAATCAATATCTAAAAATGAGTAGACTAGAGCCAAAGCCATATTGTTTTGAATACGAGCGGATAGTGGAATTCGCAGAGACCGATATGGCTGGTATCGTCCATTTCTCGAATTTTTACCGCTATATGGAAATGACTGAGCACGCGTTTTTTCGTTCGTTGGGTCATGGAGTGCACGAAAGAATAGGCGATGTCTCAGTAGGTTGGCCGCGGGTTCAAGCGTCCTGCGATTTTTTCAAGCCGATCCGCTTTGAAGACCGAATAAATATTCGGCTGACGATCCAGGAAATTCGTCGGAGATCGTTGCGCTGCCTCTATTACTTCTTCAAAGAAACCGAGTCTGATGATGTGCTGGTCGCCTCGGGACGTGTTGTTACCGCCAGTGTCCGGCTTGATCGGAATAATGGAGAGATCGTGTCGATTGAAATTCCGCCTGAGTTGCGGGAGAAACTCAAGGCCGCTCAGGAATCGCAGCATCTGTAGCTATTTTTCTGTATTAACGTTAATAATATAATATATCCTCCAAAATTCTATGAATTGGCTTATCTACTCTTTAATGACAGCTCTCTTTTTCGGGCTATACGGCATTTTCTTACACACCGGTCAAATCGCGATGAAAGATCCTGTTTTGGGTAGGTACAAAGCATTTCTGTTTGTCGGAGTGGCTTATCTCGTAATCGCTATCATCGTTCCAATTATCCTGCTCAGGTTTCAAGGGGCTGCATTCACGTTTCCTATGAAAGGAATTTCACTTTCCTTTGTAGCGGGCCTCTTGGGAGCTCTGGGTGCATTTTGCATTCTACTCGCCTTTGGGGCCAAAGGTACTCCAGCAGCTGTAATGTCTATTGTGTTTGCGGGTGCGCCAGTGGTGAATGCTATCGTATCCATGAAGCTTCACCCCCCTCAGGGGGGTGTATCCGCCGTTCCATGGCAGTTTTTCCTTGGCATCGTGTTGGCGGCTCTCGGGGGGTGTCTCGTTACGGTTTACAAGCCAGCTCCTGCACCTGCCCATGCTAAGAGTATTTCTCCGGCAGCGATTTCGGAGAGCGATACACGAGGGTAGATGGGTCTAGCTGAACAGCAGCTAGCCTCATTGAACACGGCGATAGCCATCGCGGTGAAGGGCAATGCTTTCTATCAGCCCAAGATCGCGGAGTACGGACGATCGAAGGGCTTTGATAGTTTGGATGCTTTTTCTGAAAAAATGCCCTTTACCACGAAGCGGGAGCTTGCCGAGGATTATGGGGCGAATCCACCCTATGGATCGAACTTGTCGTATGACTTAAAAGATTACACAAGACTACACCAGACGAGCGGAACAACGGGTCGCCCTATGGCTTGGCTGGATACTCCCGAAAGTTGGAGTTGGATCATCGACAGTTGGGCTTACATTTGGCGGGTCTGTGGCGCAAAAGCGGGCGAGACGGCAATCTTTCCTTTTTCGTTTGGTCCGTTTATTGGATTTTGGGCGGCATTTGAGGCGGCGTCAAAAGTAGATCTTCGTTGTATCCCGCTTGGCGGACAGCAAAGCTTTGAGCGGCTTCAGATGATCCTTCGACACGAGCCGCAGTGGCTTTGTTGCACGCCAACCTATGCCCTCCATTTGATGAATGTGGCAGAAAGGGAAAACGTTGATCTAACGAAATGCTCGGTAAGAAGTATCATCGTAGGAGGCGAACCGGGGGGAAGTGTAGCGGAAGTTAGAAGTAGAATTGAACAAGGTTGGGGAGGGGCCCGAGTATTCGATCATCATGGAATGACTGAAGTAGGACCGGTCACTTACTCCGACAAAGAAAATCCGAATCTTCTGAGGATAATTCACGAGGCCTATTATGCAGAAGTGGTTGAACCTGAAACGGGTCGAGCCATTGACTTCGGAAATATAGGTGAACTGGTGCTGACGACTTTGGGCCGGAACGGAAGTCCTTTGTTCCGATATCGGACTGGAGATCTCGTAAAACCGGTTCGGGTTGAAGGGGAAGACCCTCGAGCATTTGCGCTAGAAGGGGGAATAATCGGTCGTGCCGATGACATGGTTGTGGTTCGTGGAATTAATCTCCACCCAAGCGCAGTGGACGCGGTTATTCGTTCATTTGAGGGGTTTGGGGAGTACCAGGTGAGTATTAGCAAGCGGGATCCTATGGTTCAGGCTAGCATTCGGGTGGAAAATATTTCGGATGTCGAAGACGAACTCATGAGAATGAAGCTACAGAAGCGTTTGAGGGAAGTGTTTGCTTTGAGAATACCCGTAGATGTTGTGGAGTTGGGAACGCTTCCTCAGTTTGAAATGAAGGCGAAGCGTTGGAGTGTGTCCGATTAATTCTAGTTTTTATAGACTGATGATTGAAATTCAAAATCTAGTTAAGCAATACTCAGGACTGGCGGGTGATATTACCGTGCTAGATGAGCTTGAGCTCAAAGTATTGAAAGGTGACTCCATTGCCATCGTAGGACCTTCGGGTTGTGGAAAGACCACCTTGTTAAACATCCTGGGGACTTTGGACATTCAATCAAGCGGATCCGTTTCGATTACTGGAAAAAGGTTAGAAGGGATGGACGCCGATGAAAGGGCCCGATTCCGGAATCGCACACTCGGTTTTGTTTTCCAGCAACATTTCCTGCTTCCTCAATGCTCAGTCTTGGAGAATGTCTTAATCCCTCGCTTGGCAGGTGACTGGCAAGAGAGCGAAGACGAGACGAGAGAACGGGCAAAGAAGTTGATTAAGGAATTAGGCTTGGAGCACCGGTTGGATCATATGCCCTTTCAACTATCGGGCGGCGAACGACTTCGAACGGCGGTTGCGAGAGCGTTGATAAATCAGCCCGCTCTCGTGCTTGCTGACGAGCCAACCGGCTCTTTGGACCCTTCGATGGGAGATCAAGTCGCGGATTTGTTTGCTCAGTTGAATAACCAGCACGATGTGACCTTTGTTACTGTAACTCACAATATGGCCCTAGCGAATCGAATGGGTAGAGTATACTCCTTGGAGAATGGAAAGCTGCGGCAAGGGTAGCTGTTGTTTCACAAAGTCTCATGCAACTAAGGTTCCTTCTACGCAGTCTTTGGTACTACCGAAAGTCCCACCTGGGGATCGTCGCCGGAACCATGGTCGGAGCGATGGTGCTTCTTGGGGCTTTGCTGGCGGGCGATTCTGTTGGTGCTGCACTAAAGCGACTCGCGGAACTGCGAGTGGGGAAAACTGAATACGTTCTTACGGTCGGTGATCGATTCGTAGGCGAATCGCTAGCCGAATCTATTGAATTGAACTTAGGGATGGAATCTGCACCCATTTTGATGCTGAGAGGAAGCGCTTCCCGGTCGGAGATAAGCCTTTTGGCCCCGCAGATGCAGGTGATGGGCGTCGATGAACGATATTGGAAATTCGCACCCAAACCGACGAACCCGCCGAATTTTGATGCTAGAAACACCGTCGCCGTAAATCAGCGATTAGCAGAGCGTCTCCAATTGAAAGAAGGAGAATCCTTTGTGATGCGGCTAGAGAAACCGGGTTTGCTTTCACGACATGCGCCGATGTCCGGGAGCAAAGATAATGTGATTGGGATTAGGGTGACGGTTTCGGCGGTAATTTCCGATGACCAGTTTGGGCGTTTTGGCCTCGAGGCAAATCAGATATCTCCTTTTACGTTGTTTGCCCCAATAAACTGGGTACAAGAACAGATCGAATACCCTGGGAGAGCCAATTTGATTTTGCTAAAGGACTCATCGAATGAAAGAGGAAAGCAAGGCTCGGAAGACGTTCTCACCCTTGTAGATCCTCTTTTAACCGTGGCGGACTACGGATTATCGCTCGTAGATATTCCGCTAGCAGAAGCGACCGAAATTCGTAGCGAGCGTGTTTTTCTGGATAAGGCAATGGTGGCCGCGATCCAGAAACGTGTACCTTTGGCGGAACCAGTGATAACTTATCTAGCCAATACCCTGGAAGTTAGTAGTCGCGAAACACCTTACTCGATGGTAACTGCGGTTGATCCGGATGCAGCACCTTTCTTAGACGAAGCGTTAGGTTCGGATGAAGCGGTTGTCACCCGATGGCTCGCAGATGATTTGGAAGCGTCAGTTGGGGATTCTTTGGATATCAGTTACTATGTAGTTGACCAGTCGAGTCTCCTTGTTGAAGCGACAAGCACCTTCACGATTCGATCGATTGTTCCTCATTCTGGACTGGTGGCCGACTCTCTTTGGATGCCGGAATTCCCTGGAGTCGCAGGGGCTGAGGATTCGAGTGATTGGGATGCGGGGATGCCTCTGGATCTGGATCGAATTCGGGATAAGGATGAAGAATATTGGGATGATTTCAAGGGCGCCCCTAAGGCCTTCATCTCCCTCGCCTCAGGCGAAGCTCAATGGTCCAATCGGTGGGGAGTGTATACGGGTTTAAGAGTGCCGAATTCCTTACAAGGATCCGATGAGCTGACGGAAGAGATTAGGGCCGTTCTCGACCCTAGGATGTTGGGTATGCAAACCGTCTCGCTGAGGGATGCGGCATTGGAGTCGGCCAATTCACCGGTTGATATTGGGGGGCTCTTCATTAGTATGAGCTTCTTTTTGATCATTTCTTCATTGAGCCTCGTTGGGATGCTCTTCAGCTTTTCGATACAGCAAGTTAATCGTGAAAATGCACTTTTGTCGTCGTTAGGGATCAGCGATAAGCGAATCTACCGTTGGAGATTTGCGGGTGCGTTACTCATTGTAGTAGTTGGTTCTCTCGCGGCGGTGCCACTGGCTTATGGATACACCTTTGGGGTGCTTCGATTTTTAGAAACGATCTGGAGTGAGAATTCTGTGGGATCGATTTTCGGTGTTTCAAGTAGCCTCACAACGATTGCGATTGGAATAGTGACGAATATAGGGCTAGCGATGGGCTCCATCTGGTTTGTTCTTAGAAAGCAAAGCAAGACCCAAGCCAGCTTTCGCTTGCAGCAAGGGTCGGAAGAGAGTGGCGTAGCGGTTACGTCTAAGGGACGGTGGTCCCTTAAGATTGGCAGTGCCGGCCTGGCAGGGGGATTGACTTTGTTTGGACTTTCCTTGTTGGGGAGACTTCCGCTGCAAATTGGCTTTTTCCTAGTGGGCTTCTGCCTCCTGGTGGGAGGCCTGGGAATTTGCGCTTTCCGGTTTAACTTTGCTAGAGTGATTGGCGGAGAGCTTTTGGATCTGGCCAAATTGGGTAGGATCAATAACAGCCGCCGACCTATGCGGAGTCTGACAGTTGTGGGGACCTTGGCCTGCGGTGTATTTCTTGTGGTTTCGGTTGCGGCTTTTCGGAAGGAGAAAGACACCAGTGGGGATGACCCAAAAAATGGATATGGAGGGTATACCTACTGGGCGGAGACTTCGATTCCGCTGAGTGACCCGGGCGACTATTCAGGACCTGACAATCTGTTTGGTCTGGATGGTGACAACGCGATCAACCCAATTCGCGTTGGTCAGGGCGACGATGCCAGCTGCTTTAATCTGAACCAAACCGCGAACCCGCGATTGCTATCCTTGGACAGCTCGATCTTGGCAGACAGAGGAGCCTTCACCTTCCATTCGATTCGGGAAGGATTAGATTCCAGTAAGGGTTGGAATCTTTTAAAGGAAATCTCCGACGATTCGGTGGTGCCGGCGTTTGTTGACAGTGCGACTTTACAGTGGGCACTGAGACGGGAATTGGGAGATCGCTTAGTATACACGGACAGTGGTGGAAATACATTTGAGGTCGAATTAATCGGAGCGATCAGCGATACGGTTTTCCAAGGGAGCCTGATTCTCGATGAAAGCGTGTTCTTGGAGAAATATCCCCAACATGAGGGGTACCAGCTTTTCCTGCTCGATTCCTGGGACATCGATATTGAGAAGAGCCGTTCTAGAATTGAATCCGTCCTTAGTGCATGGGGGGGACAAGTAGAGATCGCATCTGATCGGCTACAGTCCTTTCACGAGGTTGAAAATACCTACATCGCTATTTTCCATGTTCTGGGAGGTCTCGGCGTTATTTTAGGAAGTGCTGGATTGGGTGTGGTGGTGGCTCGCAACTTGTCGGAGCGTCGTCACGAGTTCGCCCTTATGGATGCGATCGGCATACCCAATCGCGTGCGCAAGAAAGTGGTCCTCAGAGAATTAAAATCGCTAATTTTTTGGGGCCTAGGAATTGGGATCTGTGCAGCGATTGTATCCATCATTCCCTCTATGAGGCATCTCGGTGTGGTGGCCCCTGTATTGAATATTTCTATCTTGGTTGCTGCGATTCTGATTAACGTAGGTTTTTGGTCGTTTCTTGGATACATGCGAAATGTTCCCGCACTAGCTGACCTGCAACGGGATTTCGAGTCGTAGTAACATGAGTATTTTCGAACAACTTTTCTCACTAAAAGGAAAGCGGGCCTTGATAACGGGTGCGAGTAGCGGAATCGGTCGTTGGATAGCGGTTTGCTATGCAGAAGCCGGAGCGACTGTGGGTTTACAAAACGCAGCCTCATAAGATCGCTGAGACAATTCGACAGATCGAAGAGAAGGGAGGCTCTGCGGTACCTGTCGTATCGAACTTGGGGACGAAGGAAGTATCGGAGACTTTAGTAGATGAAGCAGCCGCGAAGCTAGGAGGTATAGATATCCTGGTAAACAATAATGGAACTAATAGGCGCAAGCAGGCGATAGGCGTAACGGAAGACGACTGCAAAACGCTCATGGCGATTAATTTGGAAAGCATTTTTTGGCTTTGTCAGGCTGCCTGCCCCCGCTTGTACAAGTCCGAGTGTAGTAAAGTATTGAATACATATTATATGATGACTCTGACAGGAATTGGGGGAATGCCCGTCTATGGAATGACGAAAGCCGCTATTGGCCAGCTGACTAAACCCTTGGCCTTGGAATGGGCGAAGGACAATATTCAAGTAAACTGTATCGCTCCGGGGTTTTTGTACCCCATTGACTGAAGCCGGACTTTTTAGCGATCCCAAGAAAGTGAAGTTTCTCGATCAACGTATACCGATGAAACGCGGGGCACCGCCTTTTTATTAGCGTCACCCGCTTCGTCTTACACCACTAGTAAAGTTTCGCCACATATGGCGGATTTCTTGCGGGTTGATCTTGGTTGGATTGAGAGGCTGGAGATTAGGGTGGAGTTGCGTTTAGTTTTTTTTCGAAACATCCAGGCAGATCGCTTTTCCGAGGTTGTTTCTCAGATAGAGGCGACCGTTGGCATAGGAAGGGGGAGCCCAAGAGGTTCCCTGGAGAGCATGAGTTCTGCCGATTTCCTGGAAGTGATCACCTTGGTCTTTACCGAGAATGACGTGTCCGGAGTCCGTGAATACTATCAAGTGGTCACCGATCGCGATAACGTTACCGAGATCTCCAGGGACTTCTTGTTTCCAAGCGATTTCTCCGGATTCGAAGTTCAATGCGACCAAGTTTCTGGGGTCGCCATCACCTCCATAGTGGGCGATGACATGATCGCCGACGAGTACACTAGTTTGAATTTTTAATATAAGCTCACGATCGCGATGCAGCAGTTCTGGTTCCGGTTTAGTGACATCAATTACCGCGTATCCTGATCCGTAGCCTGAGCTGATATAGAATTTTCCATCGCGAAAGTGAGGGTTGGAAGCATTGGCTCCATAGCTAGTTCTCCAGGAGTATCGAAAGAGCGGATCTCTTGGGCCTTCCAAATCGTATCCAACCAGCGCCTTTTTATGAAAAACGGAAACGCGGTCCCGGCCACGGTCTTGGTACACGACCGGGGTCGAGTAGCCGGGTTCTTCCGTACCAATCTTCCAAACGGTCTCACCGGTATTTTTCTCGAGAGCGACCAAGGCCCCGTCCTTTGCGCCGGGATCTATGAGGAGCAGGTTCTTGTATACGACAGGTGAAGCGGCCCATCCCCATGATTGGCGGCGTCCATCGAAGTCGTCGGAGTAGTTGCGTTCCCAAATAACTTTGCCTGAATCCAAGTCTAGGCAGAATAGTTTCCCTTGTTTGCTTACCGTATAGACGCGATCTTCATCAATCGCAGGAGTTGAGGAGGTTCCACCGGAATAGTATTTTGCCCCTTTGGGTTCGTCATACGTATGTCTCCAAATGAGAGCACCGGTTTTTGTATCAAAGCACCATACGGTATCTTGATTATCGGTATTGCCCAGTGACAATGCTTTGCTGTCTACAACCGCGAATGAAGAACAGCCCAATCCAATTTGCCGCGACCACAAGATCTTTGGAGGGTTGGCCGTCCAGTCGGTGTTCAAAGCGTCATCTTCTAGAACGACTCCATTCCCATCTGGACCCAAGAATCGTGGCCAATCGCTGGATTCAGCTGGGATGAGGCAGGTCAGCGATAGAAGGGGAACAATTGTTTTGAGGGCGTTGGGCATACTAATTCTCATGTAGGACTCTGTTCGAGTTTACGAAGACTATCGGTGTTTTATTGCGCAGAAGTGCTCCGCGTGTCTTTCCTAAAGGCTACTGATCGCATGCAGCGACTCGTAGGTCCGGAGAAATGCAGTGGAATCGGTGATATTGTTCAGCTACATTAGGTCGTTCGATCGCTCCCAGATTACTTTTCCGGTTTTACTTTCTGCACAAATGAGCTAGGCGGGTTCCGCGGTAAAAATGAGTTTGTCGTCCACCAGAATCGGAGTTGCTTTGCTCTTGTTTTCCAAATGGATTTCGAAGAGGAGTCTCTCCTGCCAATTTACGGGAGAAACGTCGGTTGCGAAGACGCCATTTTAATCGTTAGCCAAGACGGAATATCGGCAAACGAAGCTGACTCGCGATGAGCAGGGTGAGTGAGAAAGTTAAGAAAGAATGTTAGCACATTATTCTTCATTAGGTGCAAATTCCAAAATTCGGACGAATCAGAGGCTAATTTGCTGAGTTACTTCGAAACGATGGCTGGTAAATAATCGGACAATTAGGTCCATTTTTATTGTTTTGTGTGCGAAATTAGTTCTTCAAAGTCGCGAACGTCCATTTAACTAAAATCAATGAAACAAGTTTACAAATTTCTCTTGGGGCTGCTATTCGGCTTGAGTGCATTGGGACAGTCCTCCTATCAGCCTAGTGCTGAGATCTTCGAGTTGTCACCCATTAGAGTGATTGCGGGAGACCTCCTTCTCGACAGAGGAGGACTTTCTAGCGGATTCACGACGGGGGCGGTAGATTTGTACCAAATGCAGTCCGTCCAGGAAACGTCGGCACTCGTGCCGAACCTCTTCGTCGCTTCGAGTGAAACGCGTGGATATGGAGATGTGATTTCGATTCGAGGCACAGGCAACACGATGTTCTTTAGCCCGGCGGGAGTGGCCCAGTATATAGATGACGTTCCATCAGGTGATGTGTTCACTTATTCGTCTGAATTGCTCTCAGATAATTCATTGACCGTCCATCGCGGAGCAATGGGGTCCTTTTTTGGTAGAAACGGACCTGCGGGCGTGATTGAAATTCAAAGCCCGAAGCCAATGCAGGAGCAGCACATCAATTTAGCGGCTGAATTCGGATCCTTCAGCAAGCGGGCGTTTCGAGCGCACATTTCCGGGCCCATTTCCGGTTCAGGTATTTCTCACAGTCTTACGGTCTTTCACAAAGAGCGAGGCGGGTATCTTTACAATGCGACCCTCGACCGCCGCACCGATACGAGGGAGGCGCGAGGGGCGCAGTACAATCTGTTTTTCTCTCCGGGAAATGACTGGAATGCTCGATTAAAATTGGTCACGGAGTCGATTGACGACGGAAGCCAGCGATTAACCTCTCTATTCAGCCCCGATCCATTTGTTGTGGGTTCCAACTTGGAAGGGGAAACTCAGATTGGCCGAAATCAGATATCGGTTCATCTTGATAGAGAATTAGAATGGGGGGTTTTAAAGTCCATCACGGCTTTTCAGAAATGGGAGTTGGATCCCTCGACGGTGGATCTCGATTTGAGCCCGGACCCGATTTCAACCTCGGTGATTCAGCAGGACCAAAATCTGTTTACGCAAGAGTTCCGCTTAGAGTCGAACGACAGCGGAAGTCCCCTTGACTGGCGAGCTGGCCTTTTTTTCCAAGATAAGGAAACCGGAGGCGACACTACGCGTGCCTTTCCGGCTCCGCCGTTTTTCCCAGTTTTTACCGAGAATACGGTTTTCGAAACAGAAGAGCATAGCATAGCGGTGTTTGGACATGTCTCCCTTGATGTGACAGAGACGTTAATCCTCGATGCCGGAGCCCGTGTCCAGAAAACGGATGCCTCTATTGATCGGGAAAAATCATCGCCCGTCGGACTCGCTCCTATAATTGCTGACAAGAACGGTACTTATGCCTCCGTCGACTTCGGTTTCGAAGCGGTCATGAGCGATCATTTCTCCTTCATCGGACGATCCGCATCCGCATTCAAGCCAGCGGGCTATAGCGCGTTTACGGATTTGCCGAATCTAGCCGGTTTCAATGACGAGTCGTCCTGGTCAAACGAGATTGGATTTTCGTTCGCAACCACGGATACCACCTTTAAGGTGCGGCTAACGGTGTTCGACATATCCATCGATAATTACCAGTTGGAACGTTCCGTTCCTAATTCGACAGACTATATTGTTATCACAGCGGACGAAGTCTCTTCCTCCGGAGTCGAGGCTGAAGTTGTTTGGCAGCCGAATCCGAATTTCGTTATTGAAGGAAGCGTTGGGAGTAACGGTGTCACTTTCGAAGAGCACATCGATCCTTTCAACGGAGCGAATCTGAATGGAAATGAAGTTCCTTTCACGCCCAGCACCACCTTCCGTGGATCTGCTCGTTACAGCTTAGATAATGGCATTTTCTTCCAGGCCACTTTTCGCGGCACAGGCGAAACGTTTTTTGACGAGGGAAATACCGCGATGTTTCGCCAAGCGAGCCATGAAGTTTTCGACGCTCAGATCGGGTTTAGAAAGGAACGGTATTCGGTAGTGTTATACGGCGAAAATCTTGGGGACGAACAGTATTACACGTTTATAAATCCACAAATTTTCGCTGCAACTCCAGGAGGCCCCGAATCATTTGGGGTCCGTCTAAGTGCGAGATTCTAGCTTTGATAGAAATTGTAGGAGCTGATTAATCCCGCGAAAGATTTTGTTAACGCATGGATGTCCATTGCAATCGCGACCCAAAGCAGCTCCCCAAAGTTTTGTTGAAGGTCTCAACTGAATAATTGAGCTTCTACGACTTGCTCAGACAAAAGAGGTGCTTGCCGGTCCGAATGAATATCTGATCTCCGGCTGCGGCAGGGGAGGATAGCGTGTAACTATCGTCGAGACTGTTGGTGCCGAGCAGCTTGAACTTTGGTCCCGCTTGGACCACTGCCACATCAGCGGTTTCGCCGACGAGGTAGAGTTTTCCATCGGCTAGTAGTGGCGAAGAGCTGACTCGTCCAATTCCGGTTTCTTCAGGACCCCAGATGGCGGTTCCGGTCTGGGCTTCAAAGCAAGAAATTTGTCCAAAATCATTCAATACATAGAAGTAGTTTCCGTCTACGATTGGAGTTGGGACGTCTGGCCCGCTTTTGTCCTCCATTTTCCAGGCCAAGTGACTTTCGGTGACATCTCCCTTTCCGTCTGCCTTGATCGCTAGGAGGGGAGTCTTACGAGAAGGGGCATAGACGATTCCGTTGGCTGCTACGGGGGAAGCGATGATCCGGTAGTTTCGCGAATCCTCAGGATTCAAACCACCTGAACGCCAAATCTCATTGCCCGTTTTCGGGTCATGGCTGGTTACGTAAGCCCCGCCGGAAACCACGATTTGGGTGTCCCCATCAACCTTGATGGGAATGGGTGTGGTGTAGGCATCTTTAGATTCATAGGGTGCATCGGAAGGACGATCTACTTTCCAAACTTCTCTCCCGGTCTTTCCATCCAAAGCAACGACGTATCCTGGCTCATCAGTATTTTGCCCTCGGACCACGCCTATTACCAGATTTCCCTCGTGCAAAAGTGGGGAGGATGCAAATCCCCAGTTGAGCCCGAATTCACCGTAGGATTCTTCGAGGCTCACTTTCCAGAGTGCTTTGCCATCGATGGTGTAAGCGCGAACGATTCCGTTGCCAGTGGTCGCCCAGACGTGTTTCCCATCGCTAACAGGCGAGGGGGAACTGTTATTTTGCTTTCGCTTTAGCTCGTTTCCTGAGTCGACTTGAGCTCGCCACAGTTCGGTGCCGTATTTGCGTGAGAGGCATATCATGAGTAGTTCGTTTCCGCCGGGACCGTCTACGGTTCCCTGTTGCTGGCGACGTTGGGGTCGCCCGCCGCCAGCGGCTCTGCCCGGGCGAGGACCGCGACTGGGCGGGGCCTGTACCTCCAGTTCCGCCTTTTTTGGGGCTTGCTTGGATGGCGACATCACAAATACGCGATTTCCTATAACAATGGGCGTTGAGCCGCTCCAGGCGGGAAGAGCAATTTTCCAGGCGATATTCTTGGATTTGCTCCACACGGTTGGCAAATCTGATGCGTCTGCGATTCCGTTGCTATCGGGGCCTCTCCACTGAGGCCAATCGGAGGCCAAAACCGAGATTTGGAAAATAGAAAGGAGGGTAATGATTTGAATTGGGACAATCATGGCTGGTTGGGGTTGAGTGCCCTGAGCTTGAGTTATCGGGGCAGGATACTGCGATTGACTAGATTGTTCAGCCGATGAGCGATTTCTTCCAAGCCATCGCAAACGGTCTCGGAATAGGTTCGTCCGTCAGTAGTATCGATGCCGTGGCGAGGATCCGCTTCCCGTAAACCCGCCAGGGCGGCATCTTCGTGGTGAAAAAGCTCGACGAGAACGATTTCGAGTTTGCCGGTTGCTGCACAGGCAGTTAGAAGATTTCCAATCCAACCATCGTCGGTCGAAAGGCAGCCACGGGTTGTTTTTGCTGAGGCGTGGAACATGCTGAATCCATCCGCTTTCCCCATCTCCTGGATCACGGCGACATTCTCTTCCATGCTGAGAATTGAGTCTCCGCAGTGAGCGGCGTCGACGAGAACTTTGAAAAAGGGCTTTCCGATGGCTGCGTTGGCTGCCTTCACAAAGGTCCATGCTTTGCTGATGTCGGTGAACGTTTGAAACTCGGTTCTTCGGAGAAATTCCATGTGCCAAGCCTTGACGGAACTATTAAGAATATCCACTTCGTGGTAAACGCGGGTGTGGAGTTTTACAAGCTGAGCGACGGCGTCTTCGAATGCACTTCCCGTCAGCGTTGCAGCTCCGGGCTTCATCCACTCCTCAAACGAAGTGGAGGCAACGTGCTCTACCCCATGCTTCTTCGCAACCTCAAGCCCTGCGACTAGGCTGGGCACAATCTTGTCTTCGTCGGCAGGATCCATTGGGTTTCCGCCGGCAACCATCATGATCATGTGGGGCTTAAGACCCAGCGACTTGATATCTTCAATCAGTTCGTTCATGTCGTCCTCGTCTGTCCCAGGAAATACAGCGGTTTGAGCGCAATTGGGGGCGATTCTAGAGGTTTGGTTGATTTGCTCGAGTTCGGTGGAGATGAGCATTTTCCCATCTTGGCCGCGAGGCATCTTACCGTTTTCGTCGGGCACGAGACCACCGACGAACTTGATGTGAGTCGGGACGATACCGATCTGAAGGTTGGTTTTGAGAGCGATTTTGGACATGTTAAAAAAAATCAACAGGTAGACTTTGAAAAACGGAATGAAAGATAGCCGATCCGCTTGGGCAATGAAAAGCCTAATTAAGGTCCAATTTGCTATGAGTAGCGAGTTGTGCGGTAAGCCCAATTTTCAGGATTGCGAATTAGAAGGATATCAAAACTCTTAAAAAGTTTGGCCACGGTCTGAATGTCAAAACTCGAAGAGAAAGTACTACCCGATGAACTCACAAAAACCCGAATCAAATCCCCTCGATAAATTGGACCAATGGGAGGATTTCGTAGAGTCAGCCACCTATCCGGAACCTGAATCCAAAAAGAAAGAAAACTACCGCAATTACGATGATCCGGCTAGGGATTGCGTAAGGGAGTTTTATCGCCTGAATCACAAACATCAGTCTTTCGACTTCGTCATGAAGAAGCGGGAAGAGTTTCTAGGAGAAAAACGAGAGCGGAAAGAGATGACGACTATACAGGCCCTCGAATTGCTTAACCCTCTCGTCGATGACTCCGATCCGGATATTGACCTGCCGCAAATCCAACACCTGTTACAGACGTCTGAGTCGATTCGTTCCCGCGGTTGCGAGGATTGGTTTGTTCTGGTTGGACTGATACATGATTTAGGAAAACTGCTATGTATTTATGGCGAACCCCAATGGGCCGTGGTGGGAGACACTTTTCCCGTCGGATGTCAGTATAGTGATAAGATTGTCTACCCAGAATTTTTCGAGCTTAATCAGGACTTCAACGACGCCCGATACAATACGCGTCAAGGAATCTACGAAGAAGGCTGTGGATTGAGAAATGTATACATGTCCTGGGGACACGACGAGTATATGTATCATCTCGTTAAAAACTATTTGCCCGATCCCGCTTTATACATGATCCGCTATCATAGTTTTTATGCTTGGCATCGAGAGGGCGCATACGAGCACTTGCTCGACGATCATGACCGAAAAATGCTGCCTTGGGTGAAGCGGTTCAATCCGTTCGATCTGTACACGAAGTGTCCTGAAGCCCCTCTTTGGAGTGAACTAAAGCCCTTCTATGAGGAATTGATCGCCAAATATCTGCCGCCGACGCTAAAATGGTAGGGGATAGCTTTGTCTGATATCAGCGCTGATCAGTGGCATAGATCGACACCTTGGTTTCTCGGTCGCCTATAATGTCTTTGGCCCGTTTAAGGGCTTTGGCGGTGCTGAGGGTGGGGTTTGATTCCTCCTCTTCAAAGAGGTTTATCGAATTGATAACGTCTACAAGTCCTGATCGTTTGAATATTCTCATGGTATCGGGGCGAACTTCGCTGACGAGGAGTATGCGATTACGCTCATTCATGTATTTGATCAACTCTTCGAGGGCCATGCAACTGGTGGCATCGAGGTTGTGGGCGTTACGCAATTTCATGATACCCACTTTTAGGTTTTCAGCATCGCTTACCCGCCGCATCTGGTCGCGGAATAACTCCGATGCCCCGAAGAATAACTCTCCCTCAACATGAACAATGGAAACCTCTAGGTTTTCATCCTCAGGCTTGCGCTCTCTTTTACCGAGCTTGCCCTCGTCATCGAAGGCATATTCTACAATTTCCGGACGGGCGACTTTCTTGATAAAAAGGGCGATGGAGCACACGGCCCCTGTGTAGATGGCGAAATCCAATGCGAACACGAGCCCCGTTAGAAAAGTAACAAAAAATGTAATACTGTCCGAACGAGTGGTTCTTGTGACCATTCTAAGCTGGTGCTTGTTGATGAGGGAAATCCCTATCGTAACTACAATAACCGCGAGAGAAGCACTAGGAATGTATCCAATCAGCGGGCCCAATAGAATGGCACCAATAAGGACGATGATTCCAGAGTACAATCCAGACAACGGGGTTGTGGCTCCGCTGTTGGCATTAAGCTGAGAACGAGTGAGCGACCCGGAAGCGGCCATTCCTGAAAGAAGTCCGCAAGCGATGTTGGCCATCCCGGAACTAAGCATCTCCTGGTTGCTGTCAATACGAGCTCCCTCCCTTGCGGCTAGTGATTTTCCGATCGAGTTTCCCTCAAGGACACAGAGTAGGGCAATCGCCATTGCGGGCGTGATTAGCAAGTCGACTGTGTTAAAGTTGACGATGGGAATGGATGGCCCCCAGTCGGAAAAATTGAGACTGGGCATCAATTGAACGTGTAGCGACGGTTCAATTTTCTGGGCGATGAACGCTATTAGGGAAGAGAGAATGAGGGTAAAAGCGACATTGGGGAGCCTCGGACAAAATCGTCGAAAAGCTAGGTAGATCAGCAAAGAAATTACGCTCAGTCCGAGGGTGGGCAGATGAGTCCGGTCGATGCTTTTAGCGGTAGCAGCTAATACGTCAAAGAATGTGGTCGCCTGGATGCTGTCGCCGAATTCGAATCCGAGGGTATTTCTGATTTGGTTGGCTATGATTAGGGCAGCCGCGGCGGTGATGTATCCAGTTATTACCGTTCTAGAAATATATTGAATTAGGGTCGCGATTCCTAAATAGGCACCTACCACCATCATGATCCCAACCATCAGTAATAGCAGAGAAATGTATCCCACGGCTTGATCTCCGGCGATACCCAATGCGGCGAACGAACTGAGGACCATAACGGAAGTCGCGTTGGTGGGGCCAAGGACAATGAACTTAGATCCAGCAAAGCACACTCCGACAATCGAAGCGATAGCGGAGCCGAAAAGGCCGTACGAGAGTGGGAGCCCTGCGATGACGGCATAGGCCATGCCTTGGGGAAAAGCGAGCAGGGCGACGTTGACCGCGGCATGGAGGTCGCCTGATAGCAAAGCACGATTGTATCCAGCCGTGGTCTTGCCCAGCGGGAAAAGATCCAGTTTTTTAGCAAAGATCCTAGTCTTGCTTTTTGATACGTTGGGAGAGGCGTGAGCCATATGAATCATCTGAGGATTTCGGGACAAAGGGGATAAATCGAGCTTAATGTCGTATCTTACAAAGATGATCCTCTCGGTAAGACGACTTTTAATTACCGATTCTGAAAGTGATTTCCGATTGAAAGTGCGAAATCCGTGGCAATGATGCGAGGCACATGATCACAAAGAGTGAATTGCCGGCCTACGACCCATCGAACCCGGATCATAGACTCTACTTGTTTTTGGAAAACAACAAGTTGCTATTGAGACGTGCTCAAAGGGCAGATCGGGACCAATACGTGCTTGAACGACTTAATGTAAATTCACTTTTTCAGAAGATCGAATTGGGAGTGACGGTAGCCATTTGCCGAAACGGAAAGCACTATGTATTCTTTTCGAAAGTGAATGGTTGCGACATCCCTCCAGCGTTGGCGGCTGAAGGCTGCGAAACTGCTTCTTTGATACTGATCGAAGCGTACGGAAAAGAGGATGGAAGACTTTCAGCAGAGCTTCTTGAGGATGGGCCGATGATTCGAGCACACGCAATTCGGATTCCGTACCTTAACTTTAAGGAGTCGGAATACATTTACCGATTTCGATCGGAAAAGCTGAGAAACAGAGAGGTTTATCGCGTCGACGCCTCCTCGACGGCCTTGTACCAAAGTGCACTTTGTGATGCGATCAAGGCGGTCAAGCGGAAGAAAGAGGGTTCGGCGACTGATCCGGCAAGGCTTGATTTTGGAGCAGTTGAGTATCTGCTTCCGAGTCATTTCGGTTTTTGTCTTGGTGTTCAGAATGCGATAGAACGTGCATACGAGACGATCGCGTCGAATCCGGATAAGCGAGTATTTATGCTTAGCGAGCTAATACACAATCCGTTCGTGAATGAAGATTTGAAACGGAGGGGGCTTCGTTATTTGCAGAGCGACAAGGGCGTGCCTTTGTTGGATCCTGAGACGGACGTAGCTTATTGGGATTCATTGACTGATGAAGACATCGTGATTATCCCGGCTTTCGGAGCACGGGACGAAGACAAAGTGAAATTGATCGAGCGGGGACTCCCGCTGAATGCGTACGATGCTACGTGCATGCTCGTGGAAAAAGTCTGGAAAGCGGCCAAGCGCTTTGGGCAAAAGGGGTTCACAGTAGTGATCCACGGAAAAGCGGAGCACGAGGAGACGAAAGCAACCTTTTCAAACAGTTCGAAGTATGCACCCTCCATAGTCGTCCGGGATCTCAAGGAAGCGGCATTGCTGGCAGAGGTGATAAGGGCGGATAATGAAACCGAGAAGGCGGAGTTGTTTTTACCCTTTAAAGCCCGTTGCAGTGAAGGCTTCGATTTGAGCGATGACTTGGCAAAATTGGCAGTCGTCAATCAGACTACTCTTCTTCGCAATGAGACACTAGGAATTATCGAGCTTCTCGAGTCCGCTTTGGAGGACCGATACGGCATAGCCCATATAGAGGAGCATATGGCGATGAGCAGCAAGGGAGACACCCTGTGTTACGCGACCCAAGTAAATCAAGACGCTTTAGGCCAGGCAATAAAACAACCGGTGGACGTTGCGATTGTTGTTGGAGGAAAGAACAGTTCCAACACGTATCAGTTGTATCGAATATGTGAGAAAGCGTTTGGAGAACGAGCTTTCTACATTCAGTCAGAGTCGAATATTTTATCCCGGTCCCGGATAGAACATTTTATATTTCCATACGATCCAAAGAACCCGCAACAAGGGCGGATGGAAACGCGAGCGTTTTTGCCGATGCTAGACACCCCTATGAAAATCCTCATCACTGGAGGTGCCTCCTGCCCAGATGGTTTGCTTCAACAGATCATAGCGAAAGTGAATGGTTATTTTGATTCTGAGCAAATTAGGAGTTTAGATGAGGTTATTACGGGTATGAGAGCGATGGCATAGTTGGAATAGCGAGCGATCTGGCTCCTTTTTTTAGGCTACGCTGGCGAAAGCCGAGAACCCATAGGAGAGATAAGAATTTTTGGAAGTTCTGATCGTTCTGTCCAGGAGCAATTGTGCTGGTATTGGGCCTGATTGCATAAAGGATTGCTATTTCCCGCAAGTTTCCTTCCAGGATTATAATTGTTCTCATTTACGAATAATACTGAAAGGAGAACAACACGCTATACTCCTTTCTTGTTAAGTCGTTGGCCTATCAGAATTCCGTTTCGCGAGCTTTGTCGGGTTTTACGTGAGGAAGTTCGAGTCCACACGATTGTTGGCAGGTCGGGGATGAAATGTGGAAACTCAGCGAGTTTCGAGAGCGCAGCGATGATCTTGGTTCCCGCAACCAAATTCAAGATGTCGATCACGAGTTTTTCGTGGCACGAACCAGACGTGGGGGATCTTGGTAAATCTAAAATAGTCTAGGAGCTCCCCTTGATCTTCCCGTCACCTGAGAGGAGGACGGCGATGGGTCGAGTCTGCTGAAAATGGGAGCAGATGATCATGGCGATCACTGTGATGGGTACACACAGGAACATTCCAGGTACGCCCCAAAGCGATCCCCAAAGACCGAGGGAAAGGAGAATCACGAGTGGGCTGAGATTCAAAGAGTTTCCCATGAGACGGGGTTCTAGAAAATTCCCCACTAGAACTTGGGCAGCCACGACGCCTCCAATAGTGAAACCAATCTTAGTGGGCTCTTCGAATTGGATGAGGGCAAGGATCGAAGGAAAGGCGGTAGCGAGTATCGAACCCACGGTTGGAATAAAGTTGAAGAAGAAGATCAGCATTACCCAGAACGCGGCGAAATCGAGGCCTACAGACGCCATTATCGCGAAACTCAGCATACCGGTGGTTAGGCTAGTAAGGGTCTTAATACCAATGTACTTGCGAGTATCCTTGTCGATTTGAGTGATGATTTTAAAAACCTCGTTTTCTTTTATATTCCCATGAGCCATCCCTTTGATCTTTGGACCAAAACTTCGCTGCTCCAAAAATAGAAAAACAACATAGATACTGATAAGGCCGGCGTTTCCAGCAAGTGAGCCGAGGGCTCCGGCAACCATTTTGAGTACTGAGCTGAAGTTCAGCTGGTTTACGAATTCCTTGATTGGAGGGGGTTCCTCAAACGGTAGCCAGCCACAGACCTTGTCAATCATTGGGCCAATTTTTTCTTGATACTCTGGCGCGACTCGCACGACTTCGCTCACGTTATTGGTAATGAAATTGAAAAACACGCTCAGGATTGCAACAATCGCCACCACCGAGGCGATATACCGCAAAGATGCCGGAAGCGATCGCCCCCCGATCTTTATTTTCATTATTGCGAACGAGAGTACGTTGATGAGGTACCAAATGAAAACTGCCAGAATTAGCGGAATTATGAGCTTTTGGCCGATGTAGAGTATGAAGAAGACGGTGATCGTTATTCCGAGCCAGAGAAAAGATCGGAGAAGGTAGGATTGGGGAAGCTCAGAAGAAGTCATGGGATCGGATGAGTATTATTCCAAGGTGTAAGGATCCTCGATCCTAATCGAGTCAGAAAGTCAATTAGTTCGAATATTTTTCGGAGGCAAAGATCCCTTAGAATTATGTAAATCAGGGAGTTTTGAGAAAGATAGATTTCTAGAACTAATTCCCCCAATGTTTGGTCTTATTAAAGGGTTCAGCAGTACATTTTTTATGTGCGAAAAAGGTTTGGAGAATTTTTTCTGGAGTGTATTTGTGGGACCCAGAAATGTAGAGGTTTCCCGGGCGGATGGAGATTCGATCGGTTTTTTCGCGTTTAAACCTCGAAAATTCGTTCCAAGGAATTCGCTCCGAGCTTGCGGCAGATAAGGATTTAAGTTGATGGTTAGGAGTCCATTTAAAAGGAAATGCCTACTTTCTCTGAACTTGTTAAACCTGAACTACTCTCGCAGCCTGTGTACCAGCCGGGGAAACCGATCGAGTATGTAGCCCGTGAGCTGGGTCTGAACCCGAACACGATCATTAAAATCGCATCCAACGAAAATCCATTGGGAGCTTCGCCTAGAGCGATAGAGGCTGGGAAAACGGCACTGGATAGCGTTGAACTGTATCCGGATGGTGGATGCTATGAGTTGAAAAACGCTCTTGCTCAGCTGCTAAAAATGGAACCGGATCAATTTATTGTAGGAAATGGATCGAACGAAGTCCTCGAACTGTTAGGACATGCTTTTGTCCGTGAAGGTGACGAAGTTGTCATGGGGGAGGGCTCGTTTATCGTATATAAACTGATTACTATGCTTTTTGGTGGTCGGCCAGTCGAAGTGCCCACGATAAACCACCGACACGATTTAAGAGGGATACGGGAGGCGGTTACAGACAGGACCAGGATCGTTTTTTTGGCGAGTCCGGACAACCCGAGTGGATCGGCTAATACATCGAGCGAAATCGAGGAACTGGTTGAGACCCTTCCGGATGATGTTCTCTTTGTTCTTGATGAGGCGTATTCTGAATACCAGGACGAACCCGTTGATTTAAGACCGTTTATTGCCAAGGGTAAAAAAGTGTTCTGTACAAGAACCTTTTCCAAGATCTACGGTCTGGCAGGGCTTCGAGTTGGTTACGGATACGGAGATCCGGAATTGGTGTCTCTCTTGAATCGCAGCCGTGCGCCATTCAATGTCAATTCGGTAGCCTTGGCCGCATCCCGTGCAGCCCTTGAAGATCAGGGCTTCGTTTCTTCATGCCGTATCGCTAATGCTGCGGGGTTGCGTTATTTTGTGGAATGTGTGGAATCATTGAATATCGAATACATTCCCAGTTCAGCGAATTTTATAACGCTAAATGTTGCTGATGGCAAAGCGGCTTTCGAAGTGATGCAGCGAGAAGGGATAATAGTACGACCCTTGGCACCTTACGGGATGAGCCAATGGATCCGTGTATCAGTGGGAACGGAAGAGCAGAATGAGCTGGCAATTAAGGCACTCACTTCGTTCTTGAGTCGGTAGGGTTATTGGTAGCATTGTAGGGGTTCTTGGTGGGCTACTTTGATACACAGGTGAAATTCTCTTCGAACGAATTGATTCTCTTCGGGTTAGCTCTACTCGTTTTTCTCGGGATGAACGCTGTTTTCGTTGCCACGGAGTTCAGCCTTATGAAAATACGCTTTACTCGCTTCGGAACAGGCAAAATGGAGGAATTGAAGGAGTCAAAGCCTGTTGCGGATCTTTTGGAGAACATGAGTTCTAGTCTGAAGATACTTAGGTTGGGTATCACTTCAAGTACGATTGTGTTAGGGATAATCTTCGTTCACCTGGTTTACGCAGGGCTGGCGTCGCAGGATTGGTTTGGCGAATATTCAATTGGAATGGCGATTGTTTTTGGAATAGCCTTTTCCGTGAGCATTGGCTTTGTTTTTTGCGAACTGATTCCTCGATCCATCGCTATGCAGGCCCCGATTAGGACCCTCCATTTTACGGTGCCTTTTGTACGAATTTTCCATTTCATCACCCAACCTCTGTCGAACCTATTCAACGCCGTATCCCGAATGGTACTCAAAGTGCTTCGTCTCGACGCTGATTCTGATCTCAATTTGATCGATGTAGAATCGCAAATTCGGTCGATCGTCAGTAACGGGGACGAACTGCCGGAGGTGACGGAAAGCATTTTGAATAACGTGATGGATTTGCGAAAGCGCGTGGCTCACGACATCATGATCCCTCGGAATCAGCTCAAGTTTTTCGACGTAGAGGACTCTCCTGACGAAAATCTAAAAGTTGCTAGAGAGACAGGTCATACCCGTTTCCCCGTTTGCGAGGGGGATCTCGATCAATGCGTGGGGATTGTTCATATCAAGGATGTCTTCCGTATTGGCAAGTCCTCGGAGGAAATTGATTTGAATGAGGTAAAACGTCCGATAGCCCGGTTTTCTATGGACGAACCGTTGGAGTCGGTCTTGCAGGGCTTCCTAAAACAAAAGCAGCACTTCGCTCTTCTAATTGACGAGTTTGGGGGCACAGTTGGGGCGGTTACGCTGGAGGACGTGCTTGAGGAGCTTGTGGGCGAGATCCAAGACGAGTTTGATCGCGATCGGGAAATGATTTCGAAACTTGGTGAAAACTCTTATCTCGTAGACGGCCTAACGCCTTTGCATGACGTTTCCCAAGAAATTGGGGTTGAATTAGAGTCGGAGGAAGTTTCGACGTTCGGAGGCTTCATAACGGTAAAACTGGGTCGAATGCCGAGGCTCAATGAGGTTTTTACCATAGGTAATTTGGAAATTACGGCGGGAAGCATGGACGACAAAAGAGTGATAGCCGCCAGTATAAATCTGTTAGAGCGGCGAAATGATGCGGATGAAGGGAACCCCGGCGTTGATGATCGTCCGAGCGATAGTGATTAAGAGGCTTGAGTTTTCTTGCGAAAGGGCCTTTTTGAGTATTCGGTAATTGGCTTCCAGTCAAACTCAACAACAACTCTAGATGCTAGGTCTTTGTCCCTCAGTTTATGGTCGGAATATTTCTCTTGGGCTATTGTGTCTCACGGTGGGATGTTCAGGGCTGATTGCGGAAGAATCGGGGCAAAGTCTTGAAGGAACGAATGAAGCGTCAGGAAAAGAGTACGTGGTTCCTGTGTTGAGATACTCTTTTAACAAAGATTTGGAACACGCGGCACCTTTGGATTATCATTCCGCGAAAAGTTCAGGGCTGCCTCTGGTGCTAAAGCATCGAGTAGATGCGATTTGGTCGGGAGGTCGTTTTTTGGGTCCCACCGACACAACAGTATCCGATTACCCAGTGGTGGCGGAGGTCAGCTATCGCCTGCGTCGCACTCCTTGGTCTGATCCAGAACGAATGGTTGAAGCTCCACTTCTTGACGGCTCGCGTTTTCAAGGTTTTGTGGCTCGAGAGTTCGGAAAGGGTCAGGAGTATGAGATGTCTTTAGCGGTTCAAAACTACCAGTCGGTACTATCGGGTGAGGGTTCAGGCATTTTGGAACAGACTAGTATTCCGGTGGAGCTTCGGGCTGATTTAGGACAAGACGCAGATCTCATTGCAGGTATGGAGTTTCGCTCAACCTCCCTAACTGATAGGGGGAACTTTCCCCAGTCCTCGGAACAGGCAGTAAAAGTCGGCTTCGGATCGGAGCTTTTGGATGGTCTTTACGGACAAGTAACTGCGGGGGGCAGAAATTCTCAGTTTTCAGATGGCAAAACGAATGCTGCAGTCGAACTCGATGCCGCTATAATTTGGCAGTCTGGATCCGATTCCCAATATTCTCTCACCTTCAATCGTTCGACGAGGCCTTCCCTGATCGCTAACGGCTTTGTAGAGGCGGATACGGTTTCATTTACAGGCGATTTCACGCTGTCGGATATGTGGTCCGCCTACTACGGGGTGTCGAATAGTTGGGTGGTAATGGAACCGAGCTTTGGTAAAGATATCTTCAGTGGCGAAATGGCGATTAGTTTCTCTCCGACACAATCGATCAGTTTTTCAGGGGGCTATGTATACCGTAGTGGAAGTCTGAGCCAGCTGAACGAGTTTGAGGCGGAACAGATTATCCGTCTATCCGCCTCAGTATCCTATTAGGCTTCTAAAGCCCTGGATTCACTGGAAAGCTGCACGGCGAAGGCGGTCGTTGATGGTCCTGCCCAGATCAAGCTCAGGAGCTTCTTCAACGACGATTTTCTGGTAGCCAGCGGTATCGAGCTCTCTTAGTTTTGCGTAGAGTTTCGATGCGACATGGTCAAGCTCCCCGTTCTGTGAAAGCCAATGGATGTTGCGGGAGGATAAGTGAGACGGTTTACGAAGAAGTAGAAAGGCGATGGATCCGTCAGTCCTTTGGAGTTCTTCTTCCAGAACCGGGACTGACCTAAGTTCAAGATTAGTCCTCGGGCTGTAGTGCTTGGGGAGTGCTCCGGGAGCAATCGACATTCCGCTATAATGGGGAAGCGGGCGATCGACTCGTCTTTTTACAGCGTCTTCAATTTGCTCAATGGGTAGGGCTCCGTATCTAAGGATACGAGCAGATTTGGGGTCACGAACATCGATTATTGTTGATTCAATCCCAAGGTGGCACGGTCCCCCGTCAAGGATCGTTCCGATCCGATCTCCCAGATTCGCTTGAACGTGGACTGCTAGGGTGGGACTGATGTACGCAAAAGGATTGGCGCTAGGCGCAGCCAGGGGGAAGTCACATCCTTCAATGAGTTCACGGAAGATGGGGTGACTCGGGCATCGGACGGCGACGGAGTCATAGGCTGCAGTAACGATATCGGGGATGATTGACTTTTTGGGAAGAACCAAGGTTAGCGGTCCCGGCCAGAAGGCTTCGGCGAGTCTTATTGCAAATGGATTGGTTTCACAGTATTGTTCAAGTGATTCGAAATCAGGAACGTGACAGATGAGGGGGTCATTGTGGGGCCGTTCCTTAACGTTAAAAATTTTCTGACAGGCCTTGGAGTCCAGTGCATTAGCCGCTAATCCGTAGACGGTCTCTGTTGGAACCGCCACGAGCTCTCCCAAACGCAAAAACTTGCGGATATCGCGCAAGTTTTCTTTGTTGGGTTTTAGTATAGTAGCCACATTCAAACGGTTTGTAGGTAAACCCGTACCCACACTGACTCCGAACAGCTCGGGCCGGTTACTGCATAGTCAGCATATTGCGAGCACGTTTAATCGCCTTGTTGATCTTTCGCTGTTGCTTGGATGACAGACGAGTCATTTTGCGAGGAAGGATCTTGCCTGTCTCGGTGACATACCGGCTCATGATGTGAGCATGGGTGAAGTCCAGCTCTTGTGGTGTCAGGCTTCTGTTTATCTCTTCGTTAACCATAAAAGGAAGGGAAAGTAGGACCAGGCTTTCCGTTGTCAATAGTGGAAAGTTGGGAATTCTGTGGAAGTCAGTCTTTACATATTGGACGAATTTCGGAACAATTTTTCTCTTTAATTGCAGACGCTCGGTTTCTGCTGGGGCCATAGTTCAACGGATAGAACAAGCGTTTCCTAAACGTTAGATCTGAGTTCGATTCTCGGTGGCCCTACCAACCTTAAGTGCTTTCAAGCAGATACTTAGGAATTTTAACCAGTTGAATTGGCTTTAATGTTAAAAGGCGAAGCATCACTGAATTACCTTGTCTCAAATTGGAACCTGAAAGAGCAAGTCTCAAAATAGATTGATGAGGATTCAACGGAGACACAGTGTTTATTTGTTGCTCTTCACAGCACTGATATCCGCTTTTTTCTGGTTCTTAAAAAAGGACCCCGATCCTGCTGGTCAGCCTGCGAAGCACAGCGAATCTCGAGAATCATTGATTCAAAATACGGAGCCTACTACAAGGGTTAATACGGAAGAGCCTGAAGTCGCAAGCAATCGTGCCGTTGACGCTTTTTTTGAGTCAGATGATGGTTACGTTGGAACTGAATCTGTAGAGGAGCATGACCATATTATTCGTGAATGGAGGGGCACTCTGAATCCCTCCCCAGAGGATTTGCGTGAGAGACTGAGTTCTTTAGACTCAGGCGATAAGTTCACGATTGGCCTGCCTACATTAGGCCAGACAGAATTGACGATTACCAAGGCAGGAGCAATCGGAGCTGGGCGGGCGGTAGTTAGAGCGTCGTACGGGCCTGAGAATATGAGTAGCACGGTCATCGCGTTCGTCGGGGATGCCATATCGATGGCGATTAGCGACCCAGGCAATCGACGTGAGTACTCTTTACGTAATGGCTCCGATGGTTTCCAGTATGTTTCGGAAATCGATTTGGAGGTCGCTATGGTGTGCCAAACCTGTGTCGAAAACCTTAATCCGTCTGCCCGCCCGTGAATCTAATTAGACTCATCATGCGTAAAGTTTTTTTCTCAGGATACTTGCTCTCTGGTGCATTGTCATCTCCTGTACTTGGTGATGATGATGTATCAAGTATTGACATACTTGTACTGTACACTCCAGCGATGAGTGATTATTACGGCGGGGAAAATGGTGCGGTAGCAAGGGTTATCGAGCTCGTCGAGGTCGCGAACGATGGCTTTGAAAACAGCGGTTTGGCGACTAGACTCAGACTAGTCGGGGCTGAATTGATAGACTATGTAGAAGATCCGGATGACATGGGGACCGATATTGATCGTTTGAAAAATAATGATGAAGGTTTCGCGGACGAAGCACATGGTCAGCGAACAAAGTTCGGTGCGGATCTTGTCGCTCTCTTGAGAAACGGCTCAACGGAGAATCAGGCGGGAATAGCAAATCTCTTAACTGACCAGAATGGTAGGGAGCATCAGGCATTTAGTGTTACATCAGCTCAAAGCTCGAACAATTGGCATGCGTTCACACATGAAATTGGGCACAATTTGGGTTGTGCTCACGATAGGGAATCAGCGAGCAATAAAGGGCTGTTTGATTACTCACATGGGTATCATATTGATGCTCTTGATGTAATGACTATAATGGCGTATCAGCGAAGCGGCGAAAGAAGAATCCCTTACTTTTCTGACTCCTCGCTCAATTATGAAGGCTATGCTTTGGGAGTTTCGTCATCGAGTCCCGAATCTGCAGATAATGCCAAAACTATAGAGCTATCTACTCCGATCGTTGCAGCTTACCGGAAGAGTTTGCCAACGATACCTGAATTTGAGGATCGCGAGGCTGTTAGGTACGTTAAACCCGGAAGCAACATAACGCTCCGGTCTAGAGCGCTTGGATTGCCAGAGATGTCATTGCAATGGTACCGCGGATTCAAGGGAGACAAGAGCGAGCCACTGGGAACTAGTCAGTTGCAGGAAACGGGCCTAATTAACCAGCCTTCGATGTTCTGGCTTGAAGCTATCAATCCACAAGGAACATCTGTCAGCGAAACGGTCGCGCTGATACCATCGGATAGTTATGCAGCCACAGAAAGCGTGGTCGTAGGTGAAAATCCAACTGTTTATTATTACGTCGATAACTCTGCGATCCAAAGGTTTAGTGTGGGTGAAAACATGCGTGTTTTGGAGGAACTACGATTACGTATCCGGAAGCGTGGGACAGTACCAGATTTGCGTATATCTTTATTCGATACAAAAGGAATTTTATTGACCCAGGAAACACTGAATGATGCAGCTATAGAAAGTGCTTTGGATGGAAATTGGCTATCAATAAAGTCTGATGTAGGGTTGGCTACTGAAGCTGGTGAAAATTTTGAAATAGAACTGAGCCTGCTAGGTAATTATGATTCAGAGAACTACGTGTCTTGGTCCCACGAGGTGAGTTCAACTGAGCCCTTAGTGTCCTCTTACACCATGGAAATCATCGGCACCAAGAACGCAGGGCCATCCGTTAATATCTCTCCTAAATCGACCAACCTCACCAGCGAGAGCGGAGTTTTTGACGTGCAAGTTACCTCAGATGGGGAATGGCAAATCGTTGAGGAAAGCCAGTGGATTGAGCCAAGCGTTTCGGCTGGATCTAGGTCTCAGAACGTAATTTTCAATTACGGTTTGAATGACGGCAGTTCGCAAAGGACAGCGGAGGTAATAATTGGTACTGAGATTTTAACAATCGTTCAGGCTGGTACAGTCCCCGACACGGATGAAGACGGAATTTCTGATAATGTAGACCTAGACGATGACAATGATGGCGTACCAGACATTACTGATGTGTTCCCGCTTGATCCGAATGAGTCCTTTGATACCGATGGAGACGGCATTGGTGACAATGCGGATTCGGACAATGACTGGGTTTGGACTTATTCGGTCTCCAGCGGTCAAGCGACTATCACGGGTTATTCAGGTATTGGCGTAGCAGTGAAAGTCCCATCCGTGGTGGATGGGATTCCTGTAATTAAGGTAGGGAATGGTGGGACTCCCATCTTCGGCGATGAGGACACAGTGACCAGCATCACTATCCCCGATAGCGTGACGAGTATAGGGGATTATGCGTTCCAAAGTTGCACCAGCCTTACCAGCATTACCATCCCCGACAGCGTGACGAGTATTGGGTAT